>Ga0310345_10000007_pt1 | contig 644845 bp, 567 predicted proteins | sample HC15DNA20500_MG_FD_204667 | JGI IMG/M metagenome (GOLD analysis project Ga0310345, IMG submission 204667) | Marine microbial communities from station ALOHA, North Pacific Subtropical Gyre - HC15-DNA-20-500_MG | ecosystem: Environmental > Aquatic > Marine > Oceanic | place: Pacific Ocean... | reverse complement strand
GCCCCTAGTACGAGAGGACCGGGGTGAACGGACCACTGGTGGACCTGTTGTCGTGCCAACGGCAGTGCAGGGTAGCTATGTCCGGACAGGATAACCGCTGAAGGCATCTAAGCGGGAAGCCCCCCTCGAAACAAGGTATCCCTGAGGGCCGTGGTAGACCACCACGTCGATAGGCCGGAGATGTAAGCGCAGCAATGCGTTCAGTTGACCGGTACTAATTGCCCGACAGGCTTGATTTGATCCAGTAGAAGCCAGGTAGCCTGGTTTCTGGACAAGTCAGAAGTCACACCAATTGATTTGGACAACGATGATTGGGCGGATCCGCAGGCTCCGCCGCCCGAGGGGTTTGTCTGGTCTGGTGGTCATAGCACGAGCAAAACACCCAGCCCCATCCCGAACCTGGCCGTTAAGTGCCGTAGCGCTGATGGTACTGCGTCTCAAGACGTGGGAGAGTAAGTCGCTGCCAGACCTGACAAGCCCCTCGGCTCTACGATATCTCTCTTTCGATGTTCCGCCTCACAGACCTGAATGGCCCTGAGGCGCAATTGGCGCGGGATGGAGCAGTCCGGTAGCTCGTCAGGCTCATAACCTGAAGGTCGTAGGTTCAAATCCTACTCCCGCAACCAAACTTTCCGACAAGAAATCAAATGCTTAGGCCGCCCACTGGGCGGCTTTTGCGTGTCGCGTCGTGTTGCAAGCCCGTCCCGACCGCTCCCCAAAGATTCCAAAGGCTTACGATCAGCCCCGATTCCTCCGTGCAACACGGATGCGACACGGGATGGCACCACTGTTCCGTTCATGTTCCGGCTTACAGTCCCTTGGACGACGCGATGCGGACGACCGAGATGCGCTCGGTCGCCCCTGCGATCTGCCGGTTGAGGTCCGCGAGCGCGGCGGCCATCTCGCCGTCGCTCGCGTAGGTGACGCGCTTGCCGTCGTATTCGACGGTGCGGACGCCCCGGTAGCGCGCGGCCATCAGGGTGTCCCGCCAGGCGGTGAGCTGGGCGAGGTCGGCCATGCTCACGCCCCGGCGTTCATGAACCAGCCCCGATGGTCGATGAAGCCCGCGCCGAAATCGAGGATCACCCGGATCTCCACGCCGTCCACGTCCCAGCCCGAGCGGCTCTCGACCTGCGGGCCTTCCGCGCCCGAGAGGTAGGCGAACTCTAGCCCGTCGATCTCGCCGGGGTCGGCGGTGACATACCAGCGGGTGGCCGAGGACAGGCGCGGCTCTACCACCAGCGACAGCGAGCCCGAGAACGGGTTCACATCTGCGGCGGTCGCGGGCGCGATGCTCGCCAGCCACTTCTCGGCGGTGGTCTCCAGCGCGGGCGGGACCAGCAGGTTGCGGGGCGTGACTCGGATCGTGCGGTCCTCGATGCCCTTCTGCGTTCGCAGCGCCAGCCGGGCGGCCGAGAGAGTCGCGTCGGAAATCACGGCCCCGGTGCCCGCCTTGTTGCCGTGGTCGGCGTGGAACAGCGTCTTGCCGTCGGACATGGTTGGCCCGTTGCCGCTGCCCGCCTCGAGAAGGGTCACGAGGATCCGCGCTTCAGTCTCGGCTGCGGCCTGGCCCATGCGGCGGGCGAGGTCCGCAAAGGCGCCGAGGTCGTCGTTCACCAGCACCTGCCGGGTGATGCCGATCTTCCGCGCCCAAGTCTCGACCTTGTAGGCCTCGCGCGCCTCGGCCATCGTCCCGGCCTTGATCTCGCCGTGTTCGTTGAGCTTCTCCAGCAGTGGAGCCTCGCCCAGCATGATCTTGTTCACCGCGCGGAAGTCCCGCGCCGTGGTCTGGCGGCCGAGGCGGCGGATGCCCGAGGGTGCCGCCTGGTAGGCGTCGCGCAATACGCGGCCGACCGTGTCCCCGAGGATGATCGGGAAGTCCGATGTGGTGTGCAGCGCGCGGGTGACGAGGCTCGCGGGCGACAGCGCCATTGTCGACTCGCCGCGGAGGGTCAGCAGTTCCTTTGCCATGTCCACGGGCGTGGAATAGGCGTAGCGCCGGGCGGGCTCGCTCAACTGGTGGCGCGGGTTGATCCGGGCGTAGAGCGCTTCGCCCATCTGCCGGGCACGGAGCGCGGGGTCGTCCTGGCTCTCGCCCATCTCGACGCGGACCTGCTCGGTGCGGATTGCGGGTGCGGATCGCTGCGCCAGCGCCTCGAAGGCCGCGCGGCGCGCGGTGTCGGGATCTGCGCCGCTGTCGATCTGGCCGTCGATCCAGGACTGGTCCAGCCCGGCGATGCGGGCGATGGAGCGGATCTCGGCGTTGGCCTCGGCGCGGGTCTCGGTGGTCGGCGCCGTGTCGGCGGCCTCGCGGGTGGTCGTCTCGGTCATCTCTGTCTCCATGCGAATGTGGGCGCCGGGATCGGCGGGCGTCGGCACCAGGGAAATCTCGTGAGGGGTCCAGCGGACGGCGGTCAGCACGCGCGCACCGTTCTCTGTGGTCTCGGCCCAGTCCTCGACGGAGTAGCCGACCGAGACATGGCGCAGGATGCCCGCCAGCACGTCCTGCCAGACGGGCTCAACCTCGGGCCGGGCCGAGAACTGGATGACGGCAGTGCCGCGCTTGCCGTCAACGGTGGCGCTGCGGACGGAGCCCAGCACATCGCGGACGGCGGTCTGGCGGTGCGCGTCCAGCACGCTGGCGCCTTCGAGGCGCGAGAGGTCCACTGCCTCGGGCGCGAGGCTCAGCCGCTCGATGTACTGCCCTGCCATGTCGCGGCGGCGCACGGGCGCGCCGGTGGACCAGATCACCTCCACGGTGCGGGCCTCCGGATCGGCGGTCGCGGGCGCCAGCGTCGCGCGGCGGGTCAGAAGGCAAACGTTGTCGTTCCCGACGTTTGAGCGCGTCGGTGCCGGGGTGGTGGCTGTGTCAGCCATCGGCCGCCTCCTTCTGCTGCGGCGCTGCCGTGTGGCCGAAGGCGAGCCCCAGCCCCTCCGCGCGCTCGCGGTCCGCGGCGATCTCGGCATCCACCTGTTCGGCGTCGTAGCCGCGCTCGGAGATCGCCTGGGACCGGCTCTTGAGTCCCGCGCCGATCGCCATGATCTCGGCCTGCACGTCCTTCATCGGATCGACGTAGTCGAACTTCGGCGGCAGCCATTCGCACCCCAGATAGGCGTCCGGGCTCCGGTCGAAGTCCCGAGCGGGAAGCTCGCCGGTCAGCACGGCGAGACGGACGAACCGCTCCCACACCGGGCGGCAGAACAGGTGGACGACCACGTTGTGCTGCAGCTGCTCGACGCGGCGGCGGAACTCGATCAGCCCCGCGCGGATCGAGGAATAGGTGACGCCCTCCAGATCGCCCGAGACCAGCTCGTAGGGCAGACCGAGCCCCGCCGCGACGGCGCGCAGGTGGTTCTTCACGAAGGGCGCGTAGGCGTCGTGCTCGGTGGGGTTTGAGAAGCGGATGTCGGTGCCGGGCGGCAGCGGGATCAGGCTGCCGGGCTCCATGCCCACGGTCAGCGCGCCGCCAGTATTGGTGCCTGAGAGCCCGCCCGCCGTGCCGTCCGGGTCGGTGATGAAGCCGGTGAACAGCGCCGCGACCTTGGCCTTCACGAGGGCCGCGTCCTCGAACTGGTCGAGCTCGTGCAGCCGCAGCAGCACCGGCGCGAGCCAGGTGATCCCACGCAGCTGGCCCGCCGCGAGCGGCTTGAACAGGTGCAGGCAATCGGCGGCGGGGACGCGGAGCGGGTCCATGCGGAGAGACCCCAGCGGATCGCCGGGGCGGGAGGACAAGACCCGGTAGGCGACCCGGCGACCGGCGGCATCGAACTCGATGCCCGCGCGGATCCGCGCCCCGCCGCCGATCTCGCGGTGCAGGTCCATGGGAACCTGCTCGCGATCCAGAAGCTCGAGTTGGAGGGGAATGGTGGCGGCGTCGCTGGCCACCCGCAGCCGGGCGAAACTCTCGCCGCTCTCGACCATCGCGCGCACGGCCATGGCCTGAAGCCCGTAGAAATCGGCCAGCCCGTCCGGGGCGGCGTGATCGGTCCAGCTCAGCCAGAGCGCCTGTAGCCGCTCGCGCACCGCGCGGTCGGGGTGGGTGGATTGCGGCTTGATCCCGGCGCCGACGACATTGCCGACCAGGCTGTCCACCGCCGCCGCGACCCACGGGTTGTTCCGAGCATACCACCCGGCCCGCCGCGCCGCCGTGGTCGCGCCCGCCAGGATCGCCGCGTTCAGCCCGTCGACCGTCCGCGCCCCCTCCCAACGCCGCCCGCCACCCGCAGCGTCGAAGCCGCGAGCGCGCGCGAGGCCGAGAAGGCGATGTAGGAAGGTCCGCATGGGCGGGAGAATCGCCCGAAACGGACCCTCAAGCTATTGGGAATGTTTGGGAAAGTTCGCCCTTCTCAGGCGGCCAATCGTAAGCAGCGTGTCTTGTATCGGTTTGAGATTGCTGCGAAATAGGTGAGAAAGGTCTTGATGTAACGGGGAGAGATTACTTGCCACTGAAGGAGGCGACAGCGCGGATCAAGATCAACCGCCTCCTTGAGGGTGCTGGCTGGCGCTTCTTCGATGATGAAAATGGGCGTGCAAACGTTGTCTTGGAGCCCAACGTCAAACTCACGGCCGAGGATCTTTATGCCCTCGGCGACGACCTTGAGAAAGCGGCGAATGGCTTTGTAGATTTTCTGCTTCTGGACGAGAATGGCAAGCCGCTGATTGTCTTAGAGGCAAAAGCTGAAAGCAAGAATCCTCTATCTGCAAAAGAACAGGCGCGAAAGTATGCGCGATCCCAAAATGCACGCTTCGTCATCCTGAGCAACGGCAACATCCATTATCTCTGGGATTTGGAGCAGGGAAACCCTGCTGTCATTACCAAATTTCCCAGTCCTACAGATATCGGCAATCATTACGCCTTTGCGCCCGACGCAGATCGGCTGGCAAATGAGCAAGTTGGCCTCGACTACATCGCCCTGACTCAGATGCCAGGCTATGCTCAAGAGGCTGGCTGGAAGGTCGAGGCAGAGCGTAGCGCTTTCATCGACAGGGCCAAGCTACGGTTCCTGCGGCGATACCAGCAGCGCGCCATCGAACGCGTTCAGGAGGACGCCAAGAAGGGCGCAACGCGCTTCCTCTTCGAGATGGCCACCGGGACGGGCAAGACGCTGACTTCCGCCGCTATCATCAAGCTATTCCTCAAGACTGGGAACGCACGCCGTGTTTTGTTTCTGGTTGATCGCCTCGAATTGGAGGTACAGGCCGATAAGGCGTTCAAAGCCTATCTGCGAAACGACTTCACCTCGATTATTTATAAGGAACAGCGTGACGATTGGCGTAAGGCCGACATCGTGGTGACGACGGTGCAGTCGCTGCTCTTCAACGACAAGTATCGGCGGCTTTTTTCACCCACAGATTTCGACATGGTCATCTCCGACGAAGCACACCGTTCCATCGGGGGAAATGCTCGCGCTGTTTTCGAGTATTTCATCGGCTACAAGCTCGGCCTCACCGCCACCCCAAAGGACTACCTCAAGCATTCGGGTGGCACCGCCACGCGTGACCCGCGCGAGACCGAGCGGCGAACCATGCTCGACACCTACCGCACCTTCGGCTGCGAGAGTGGTGAACCGACCTTCCGCTATTCGCTACTGGACGGGGTGAAGGATGGCTTCCTCATCAACCCGTATGTGGTTGATGCGCGCACCGGGGTGACAACACAACTCCTGTCCGACCAGGGCTTCATTGTCACCACCTCCGACGAGGAAGGCAACGAGCTTGAAGAGGCATTCGCAGGCCGCGACTTCGAGAAGAAGTTCTTCGCCGAGCCAACCAACCGCGCCTTCTGCAAGACCTTGTTGGAGCATGGATTGCGCGACCCGATTTCGGGCGAGTTCGGCAAGACCATCGCCTTCGCTGTCAGCCAGAACCACGCCGCAAAGATTGTGCAAATATTGAACGAGATGGCCGACCAGCTTTGGCCGGGGCGCTACAAATCCGACTTCGCCATGCAGGTCACAAGCCACGTCGCCGACGCCCAGCGCATGACGGTGAACTTCGCCAATAACAACCTCGGCGGGCACAGCGATTTCGCCGAGAACTATCGCACCAGCCGCGCCCGCATCTGCGTGACCGTGGGCATGATGACCACCGGTTACGACTGCCCCGACCTTCTGAACCTCGCGCTCATGCGACCGGTCTTCTCGCCTTCTGACTTCGTGCAGATCAAGGGGCGTGGCACCCGCAAGCACAACCACACCGAAGAGATGTTTGACCCCGCCCGCAAGGCGGCGCTTGGAGCAGTGAACAAGACCGTCTTCCGGCTCTTCGATTTCTTCGCCAACTGCGAATACTTCGAAGAGAAATTCCAATATGATCAGGAACTGAAGCTGCCCACGCCTTCGGCGATGCCGCTTTCCAGTGGAGGCGACGACGGTGGTGGCGATTCCACCTTGAACGGGGGCCTTGGCTCCTACGAGCACTTCGACCCTGACGACGTCGTGAGCCAGGTCGAGACCCAGATCGGCGCGCACGGCATGCGCATCGACCGGGAGCTTTTCGGCAGGTTTGAAGACGCCGCCCGCGCCGATCCCAAGCTGGCTGAACTTGTCGCCGCTCAGAGCTGGGAGGCCGCCACCCGTCATGTGATCGAGGAAATCTTCGACAAGCCGAACGACTTTTACACCCTCGAGAAACTGCGCAATGCCGCTGGAGTTGATCGCCGCATTTCGGTGCGTGAACTGATCGAAAAAGCGTTTGGCTTCATACCTGCCTTCAAGAGCAAGGCGGAACTGATCGAAGACGAGTTTCAGAAATTTCTCGCCGATCAGAAGCCTGAACAGGCCGACCGCATTCGTGAAATGCGCTACTTCTTCGAAGCTTATATACGCGACGCGAACGTCCGCGCCAAAATCGACGCTGGCCACTTTGCCGATCTGAACGTAAACCCCACCTTCACCACGCGCGACCTCAAGGAGGTACCCGCCCCGTGGCGTAAGCGCATCCCCGAATACATCAAGGACTATGTGTCCCTGAATCCTTTCCTCTGAAAGACCCGCCATGCTCGACAACGACACCAAGCGCCGCATCGACACATGCCGCGACATTCTTGTGGGCAAGGTGCCCGACCCTAAAAGCCAAGTCGAGCAGATTACCATCGCCCTGATCTACAAGTTCATGGATGACATGGACCTTGAAGCCGAGGAACTGGGCGGCGAGCGGCGCTTCTTCACCAAGGATTACGAACGCTATCGTTGGGCGAAGCTCGTTGCCCCCGGCGTGTCCGGGCAGGACATGCTCAACACCTATTCCGAAGCCCTGACGAAGATGGTCGAGAATGAGGGCCTGCCCAAGCTTTTCCGCGACATCTTCCGCAACGCCTATCTGCCCTACCGCGACCCCGAGACCTTGCGCGCCTTCCTGCGCGAGATCGACACGTTCACCTATGACCACAGTGAACGGCTGGGCGATGCCTTCGAATACCTGCTTTCGGTTCTGGGCAGCCAGGGCGACGCGGGCCAGTTCCGAACGCCGCGCCACATCATCGACTTCATGGTCGAGATCATCGACCCGAAGAAGACCGAGGTCATCCTGGACCCGGCCTGCGGAACGGCGGGCTTCCTGATCTCGGCCTACAAACACATCCTGAAACAGAACTCGACCGGGGTGGCTAACGGTAACGGCACCAGCACCGAGGGCGACGCCGCCGAACAGGCGCTGGAAAGCCCCATGCGCTATCCTGGCGATCTACTGCAGCCCGACGACCGCACCCGCCTCGCCCGCAGTATCAAGGGCTATGACATCTCGCCCGACATGGTGCGCCTGTCGCTCGTCAACCTCTACCTGCATGGATTCGCCGACCCGAAGGTCGAGGAATACGACACCCTGACCAGCGAAGACAAATGGACCGAGATGGCCGACGTCATCCTCGCCAACCCGCCCTTCATGTCGCCGAAAGGCGGGATCAAGCCGCACACCCGCTTTCGGGTGCAATCCAAGCGCAGCGAGGTGCTGTTTGTCGATTATATCGCCGAGCACCTGACGCCGAACGGTCGCGCCGCCATTGTCGTGCCCGAGGGAATCATCTTCCAGAGCCAGAGCGCCTATGTGGCCTTGCGCAAGATGCTGGTCGAAAACCACCTCGCCGCCGTCATCTCGCTGCCGGCGGGCGTGTTCAACCCCTATTCGGGCGTGAAGACTTCGGTCCTTATCCTTGATCGGGCGGTGGCCAAGGCGAGTAAACACGTTGCCTTCTTCAAAATCGAGAATGACGGCTTCGCTCTTGGCGCACAGCGCAAGGCGGTGAAAGGGTCGCAACTGGCGCAGGTGAAGGCCGAGCTTGGGGCTTGGTTGCAGGCTGCGCGGGCCGGTGGCGGTGAGGGGTTGGAAAGCAACCTCGGCAGAGCGGTGGAGCGTGCCCGACTCGCAGAGGGCGGGGACTACAATCTGAGCGCAGAGCGATATTCGCTGGCCGAGCAACGATTGTCGTCTTTCCCGATTGTGTCACTCGGCGAAATTGCTTCCATCCGAATGGGTGAAACCCTGATCAAAGGAGACCTCACGGGCCACGGTAGACCCATCTTCAGCGCTGATAGCTCCGACAAGCCTTGGGCTTACACGGAAAACACAAAGTTGAGTTTTGGGCGCAACACCCTCGTGATCGGAGCGCGCGGCACGATAGGATCGATCAAGCACCCGAACATTGACGACTTCACGGCTACCCAGACGACAATCGTAGTCACGGCAGACGAGGCACAAATCTCTACCGAGTATCTTTTTCGGTTCTTGCGTGCCTTTGATTTCGAAGAGATCACCGAGGGCGTCGGTATTCCGATGATCACGGTCAAGAATGTCTCGGCCATTAAGCTACCCCTCCCGCCGCTTGACGTGCAGCGCGAGATTGTGGCCGAGGTCGAGGGCTATCAGCGTGTCATCGACGGAGCCCGCGCCGTCCTCGACAACTACCGCCCACACATCCCGGTTGATCCTGAGTGGCCGCTGGTTCGATTAGGGGATGCTGCCAGAGTTGACAGTGGATTTGGCTTTCCGCTCGATCACCAAGGTTCCTCTGGAGAAGAATTTCCCTTCTTGAAGGTCAGTGACATGAACCTTCCAGGAAACGAAACCTTCATCGTGTCTTGGAACAACACGGTCTCCCAAGCGACCCTTTCCGAACTCCGTGCCAAAGCGTTTCCTGAGGGCACGATCATCTTTCCTAAGATTGGCGCAGCTATCGCGACGAACAAGAAGCGCATCCTGACGAAGCCGTCGACGTTCGACAACAACGTCATGGGTATTGTCCCAGACAAATCAGCGCTGAGCGGGATGTTTCTCTATTACTGGCTCGCCGATTTTGATCTGTCTAAATGGGCGAGCACGGCGCAACCGCCGTCCATGAGGAAGACAACTGTCGAGGACGAACTGATTCCTTTGCCCGATCTTGAGACGCAAACCGCAATCGCCGCAGAAATCGAGGCTGAGCAAGCCCTCGTAAACGGCAACCGCGACCTGATTGCACGCTTCGAGAAGAAGATCGACGCCGCCATCGCCCGTGTCTGGGGCGAGGCCAAGGGGGAGGCCGCCGAATGATCGAAGAGGCCGCCCGTCTGCAGACCTATCTGCCGATGTCTTGGCGCACGCCCAAGGAACGCGACTATGTCCGGTTCCTCTGGGAGGCCTTCGACACCAATGTCGAGCACGGAAAGTATCAATTCGCTTTCCTCGCCTACCACATGCTGGTGATGAGCTTTGTCTATTTCAATATCTGGCAGATTCGGCTGATCCGCCCCGGCCCGTTCGAGACAGCGATGGTCGGGTTCAGCAAGGATGTTGAAAAGAACCTGATGTCGGCATCGTCGCCATTCGTGTTCAGCGCCGTCAACGAGCGGTCGGTATTGCGGTTCTTGAAACTGATCCAATGCGACAACGCCAAGATCGGCACCTATGCCAAGCTGGTGGATGAACGCAACGACACCGCGCACGCCAATGGCAACATCTTCTTCAACTCTGAAGAGGAACTGGCTCGCAAGGTGCGCGACGTACTGCGCACTGTCGAGGAAATTCAGCGCCATAGCGCCCCGGCCATCGGCGAAGGCTACAGGGCTTTCCTGATCTCCTCACAGGACCCTGAGGAACGCGAATACACCGATGACGCCCAGCAGATTGGCGAAGTACTGGTGAAAGAGTACTATATGTCGGCCAGCGACATCGCGTTCTGCCGCGATTACGACATTCGCGGGCTGTCGGACGAAGTTGGGTTCGCCGCGATCCAGACGCTGCACCGAAAACTCGTCGACCTCTACCCGCCTGAAGAAGAGGCGGCCTAGGCGCTCAATAGGCTGTAGCACAAGTCGCCGCCCGCGCATCGCGTAATCCGTCTGTCATGGATCAAGCCAACCATCGTGATCTGATGATGGCGGGCACGCCAGGTCCATGCTGTCCATTGCCTGAGACCCCACCGATCATCTTGTCAACGATGTTCACCTCCTCGTTCAGCCTGAGGCCCATGCTGATAAGCCCGTGCAGGGCGGCGTGGGCGTAGACGAAGGTATCGAGGGCCTCGTTGCGCTCGCCGTCGCGCTTGGGCTGCCAGGAGCGCATGGGGCGTCCGCGCTCGAAACGGGTGACGACGCGCTCGGCGGTCAGCTGACGGAAGTAGTCGGCGTCGAGGCGGCGCGGGAAGTGGATCGCGCCGGGGCCGGGTTCGGTGAGGCGCAAGCGGGCGTAGACCGCGTCCTTCACGGCGTCCACGCCGACGATGAACAGCGGGATCTTGCCCTTGTTCGTGCGGGTGGGGCGGCGCGGCCAGACCGGGATGCCGGGCCCGCCGCGGCCCTTGATCGCCCAGATGCGCCGGGCGAGGCGGGTGCGGCAGAACTCGTAGGCCATCTTGGTGTGATGGCCGCCGGTGTCGATGGCGGCGGCGCGCACCGGCAGGTCGAGTCCCACGGGATGCGGGAAGGTCGCCTGCAGCACCATGTCGAGATCGGCCCACAGGCGCGGCCCGGACGGGTCGCCCCAGAGCACGCGGTAGTCGACGACCCACGCCTCCTCGTCGCGGCCCCAGCCGAGGATCTGCACTTCGATCCGGTCGCCCTGCACGTCGACGCCTGCGGTCAGCACTGCGACGGCGGCGGGCAGCGCCTCGCCCCAGTCCTCGCGCCGCGCCATCAGCGGGTCGGCCGGAACGGTGTCGCCCGCCTGGTCCTCCCAGGACTCGCCCAGCTTGGTGTTCACCCAGACCTGCAGGCGCGCGGGGTCCTTGCGGACGCGGCCGTGCTCGGCGGCGATCTCGGCCCATGTCTCCCACGGAGAATAGAGCGCGGAGAGGTGGAAGCCCGCGGTGCGGCCGTCGCCCTCGGCGGTCGCGCGCCATTCGCCCGCCTCCAACAGGCGGGGCTTCTCGTGCTCGTGGTGGATGCCGCCGCAGGCCTCGCAGACCAGATGCGCCTGGTCGCGCCGCCCCTCGGGCCAGCGGATGCGCGCCCAGGTGATCGGGGCCATGTCGCCGCAATGCAGGCAGGGGACGTGGTAGAAGCGCCGGTCGCTGTGCTCGAAGGCGGCCTCGATACGGGAATGGCCCTTCAGCGTGGGCGTCGAGACCATGTAGATCTTGCGCCGCCCGCGGAAGGTCGCCGTGCGCTGGACCGCCAGATCGACGGGATCACCCTCGCCATCGGCGTCGCCCGGATAGCCGTCCACCTCGTCCAGGAACAGGTAGCGGACGGGCGTGGAGCGGAGGCCGACAGCGGAGTTAGCCCCGGTCATCACCAGCTGGCCGCCGGGGAAGGACTTGCGGAACAGGCTGTTCCCGGCGTCGCGGGAGCGGGGCGCGGCGACCAGCTCTCGCAGCGCGGGTGTGGCCTCGATCAGCGGGTCGATGCGCACGGTGGTGTTCCGGCGCACCATGTCGAGCGAGGGCATGACCAGCATGGCGATGCCGGGTGCGTTCTGGATGATGTAGCCCAGCCAGTTCAGCCCGGCCTCCGAGCCGCCGGTCTGCGCGCCCTTCATCAGCACGACGCGCTCGTAAGGACTCGCCGTCGAGAGCGCGTCCATCACCGCGCGCAGATAGGGCGTGCGGTCTGTGCGCCAGCGGCCGGGTTCGGCCGAGGTCGGTGGCAGGATGCGATGCCGGTCGGCCCAGTACGAAACCGGGATCGGCGGTTCTGGGCGGATACCACGTCGCCAGGCGAGATCGATGTCAGGCACCATCGCCGAAACTCCCCAAGGGCAGGTCGGCCAGGTGTTCGAGATGCTCGCGCATCATCCGGTCTAGGGCGGCGAAGGTGGCGCGGGGATCGGCGCCGAGCTCGGCCGCCAGCAGGGGCGCCGTGCGCTGCACCCACGCCATGTGCGCGTCGCGTTCGGCACGGGCGCGGGCGAACACGGTCCTGGTGGCGGCGGCGGTCTCGACCAGCTGGCCCTGTTCGCGCTCGAACGCGAGCTTGGCGCGCTGGACCTTCACGATCTCATGCAGCCGCTTGGCTTCGGCCAGCGTGGTCGTGGCGCGAGTGGGGACGGCGGCACCGCCCCTGTTGCGGCGGGCGGGGTCGAGGTTGTCCTCGATCCAAGCGAGCCCCACCGCCACGTCGATCCGCCCGTCCGCGCGCACCGGCAGGCCCTCGGCCACCAGTTGCGAGATGCGGCCCTTGGTCAGCCCGACGCGGGCGGCAAAGGCGGTCTTGGTCTCATGGCTGTCGAGTTTAGTCATTTCCGCCCCCTGACGCTGGCGGGGTCATGCGCTGCGGGTCCCCACATACGGATCGGCCCGGGAGGAACCGCCCGGCGGCCTGCGATCCATCGTTTCCGTCTGCTAACGACGGTTCTGAAGTTGTCGCGGGGCGTGCCGATCCGTCCCGCCGGTTGACGATCTGTCTGGTGGGGATGGTGGAGATTGGGGGGGTGATCTGTCCCGTTCCTGTAAACTGTCATGTCATGCATGTTGGCATGATGCATGACGTCACGTGTAGCGACGTTCCACGTCGCTGACACTTCGGGCGACAAACACAGATTTGGCCGGAGACAAGTCCACCAAACCCACCAAACCCACCAGACAGATCGGGAATGAGCGTCACGCATCGGCATGGCTCCGGAGAATTTCAGAACCGTTGTTGATCGGCGCCGCTCCGGTCTCCGCGATCTCCAGTTGCCAGCGTGCGCGCCCTGCCGACACGCCAGCCGAGACGAAGCGCAGCCCGCCCACGATGCGGTTCTGGTGCCCGCCGATCCACTTGCCGAGCCGCCCGCCGTTGATCGCCCCGCCTTCGCCCGCCACGCGCAGCAGGGCCTCGCGGAACTCGGGGTGTATGAACTCCGACCGGCCGTAGAGCTGCTGGCGCTGTTCCGTGGCGCGCTCGATGATCTCGCGGACGCTGACCCGGTCCAGGCCGATCACCACGCGCCATTGCTCCAGCACCGCGGTCAGGGCCTCCAGCTTCGGGTCGGCGCCCCGCATGCCCTCCATCGTGTCGCAGGGATCGGCGTCGCTCAGCCAGATCAGGGCGTCACGGACCCAGCGCGACCAGTCGGTGAAGGAGCCGAGCGGCGCGCGCTGCTGCGGACGGTCGGCGATATGGTAGGCGCGCAGGACCGTCAGCCCGGCCGTGACGTAATCGCCGCGCTGGGCCTTCACCATGGCGAGCGGATCGCGGTCGAAGGCGCGCAGCTCGGGTCGCTCGACGCCAGCATCAAGTGTGGCCCGGATGGCGCGGCGGGTCATGTCGCCCTCGAGGGTCAGGTTGTTGCCGGTGGCGAAGACGGCGGCGTTGCTCGGCACCTCGGCGTTGACGGACTTGCCGAGGATCCGGACCTTCAGGCTGGTCTGGGTGAGGGTCTGGCACAGCAGCTCGCCGCCCAGCGGTTCCTCGCAGTTGTCGATGGCGATCAGCACGTCGCCTGCGATGAGCGCCGCGCCCAGCCGCTTCTCCATCTCCTCCTCGGACTTGCCCTGCGCGATCACCGGCGCGGGGCGGGCGGTGGCGATCTGGCTCGCCAAGTCGACCAGCATGGATTTGCCCGTCCCGGCCGTCGGCGCGTTGAAGCCATGCAGCGGCGCGGTTGGCAGCGACCGCCGGATGAGCGCGGTGAGGATCCCGGAGAGCGCGACGGAGCGGTCCGCGTCCGTGACGAACGGGAATGTCGAGATCAGATCCTTGAGGAAGCCCAGCGCACGCAGGGCCGTCGCCCGGTCTGGGTCGCGCGGCAGCGCGGGGAAGCGGACACCCTGCGGGTCGAACAGCAGCCCGGTCTGCGCATCATAGCCGGGCAGATCGAGGATCGAGCCGTCGGGCCGCAGGGTCGGGCAGTTGATGATCCCGGTCAGCACCGGCAGCCGCCACAGACCCTCGCGGACGAGGAAGGTCTCGGCGATCTTGTGCGGGCAGTCGGTCAGCAACCATTTGCCCTCGCGCTTGTCGAACCGCTTCCAGTTGGCGGCGCGGGTGAAGGCCTCGGCCATGTGGTGCGCCTTAACGTCCACGAGGCGCGGCGCGTCGATCTTGCGTCCGTCCGCGATGGCGACAGGGACCATGGCGGGGCGCACCACCATGCTGCCGCGCTGATAGTAGCCGAGCCCCGCCTGCATCAGCGCGCCCTCGGCCATGTCCACGGTCTCGTGCAGGAAACCGGCAAGGATGCGGATCACCGGGCGACCGTCGCCGCCGAGCTCTTCCTCCTCTGCGTCAACCGCAGGTCTGGCGGCGCGCGCTTCCCGAACCCATCTCGCCCCTTCCGCCCGCCAACCGTTCTGCCGCGCCAGCCAGAAAAGCGTACCAACGGTGACGCTGCGCACGCTGGCGAAGCCGTCCCATCTCTCGGCGGTGTAGGCAGGGTCGTTCTTCGACGCCTCGGCCGACCAGGTCTCCCACAGGTCGCGTCCGTCGGGACCGAGCGATGCATAGAGCGCGAGCCCCACCTTGATCCAGTCGTCGTAGGGCAGTTCGTCGTTGCGGATATGGGCGACCGCTTCCTCGATCAGCGCGCGCGACGGGGCTTCTTTCTGCTTGAGCCCGGCGGCCTTGCGCCCTTCGCGGTCGATCTCGCGCCGGTCGGCGGTGGTCTGCCCGCCGACCTTGCGCAGGTAATCCTCGGCCGCCGCGATGAACGCCGTGCAGCGGTCCCGGCTGACGACCGGCAGCTCGTGCAGCGGCACATCGAGCGGCGAGCATTCGGGCCAGTGATAGGGCGCCTTCGTGTCGGGGTGGATGCCGAAGGCCACGAACTGCTGTCCTGTCGCCAGCACCTCGACCCGCGCCACCGTACCGTCGAGCATGTGGAACTCGCTGGTCTGCACCTTGTCGAACGGCGCATCGGTGCGGAACACGAGCAGGATCTTCGGCGCGCGGCCGATCCGGGCGGCAGGCGACATGCCGAGCATCTCGGTCGCGATGCACGTCAGCCGGTGAGCATGGCCGCAGTCCAGCACGTCGATGTCGACGCCGACCAGTTCGCCGCAGAGGAGACCGGTGTTGGTGCAGTTGAGCTGCGCCTTTGTCCAGCGGGCGATCTCGGCTTCGTCGGCGCTGGCGCAGACCGTTTCCCAGCCCTTCATCATCGGCCGCTTGCCCGCGCCCTTCATCGCGACATGCGCGCCCAGAACCGGGATCGGACGATAGCCGTGCCGGTGGAGCGCGAGCCGCAGGTCTGTCAGATCTGCGGGCGCGCTGGAGGAAGGCGCCGCGGTGGACGCATCCGCCACCGGGTCGGCGCCCGCCTGATCGTCTGTCATGCGGATGGCGACCTCCATGGCTCAGTACCCCACGTCCCAGCTCGCGAATGCATCTCGCGCACGGTCCTCCCGGGCGAGCCATCTCCAGAAAAAGGTGCACTGAGCGGAGTAGACCGACGTCCTCAGGTGCCGCGGATCGTGCCGTGGCGGCACCATTCCGTGGAGATGGATCTCCAGTTCGGTCCGCAGGCGGTCGAGCTCGACCAGGCACTTCCGGGCCTGTGCATGATGGGCCGTGTTGGAAATCGCTTTCTCGACCGGGTCCAGCATCTCGGCTCGGCAATGACGGATCGCATTGCCATGGCGGACGTGGTCGTCGGGCGTGATGAATAGCGGCGCGTTTCTCATTGCCACTGCGCGGTCTCCTGCTGCTCGATCCATTCGAGGAGCTTCGACTTCCGCGCGCAGATCACGTTGCCCATTCGGAAAGTGGGCATCCGCACCTTGGCCTCGCCTGCGTAGTAGTAGACCTTCCGCCGCGCCTTCGCGTCGCCGAAGACGAAGATTGCGATGGCGTCCGCGCCGCACAGCAGATCGTCAGCCAGCGTCGGGCAAGCCTCTCCTGTGGCGGGTCCAGCCCGCAAATGCTCCTGCATGTCCTGTCCTCCTAGTTGCGGATCAACGCGCCGAGGCGGTTGATCGTATGGTGCGTCACGGCGAAGGTGATCATCGCGTCCCCGCCGCTGATGTAGCTTTCGGCCTCAATTCTTTTCCGTTCTGGCCCTTCCGGTAGATAGAACCGAGCGAGCATGGCGACCTCCGGGTAGCCCCTCCCGTCGTCGTGCTGGAAGCCGATATTGCCGGTGTGGAACCGTCGCTCGATTTCGACGCGCAAGGTGGCGTCCTTCAGATGCGCCATGGTCTCTGTGAGAATGCCGAGCCGCACCGCCTCGATCAGCGCAGCGACGGATTCCCCGAAGCTTTGCTCCCCGGCGCCATCCGGCATCATGATGTCCAGGATGATCTCTGGAAGGTTTGCCCAATCTTCGCGCTGATCCTCCGGGAGAACTGGCTTCGGTGCTATTTCCTCCAGCGGCAGTGACCAGAAGGTCTCGACGGCGTTGACGGTGTTCTTCACCTGGTCCGCGGCCATGATGGCGATCAGCAGACGGGCGCAATCCGTCGCTGTCATCTTCGCCGCCCCCAGTCCGCGCCCGCCTGTCGACAGTAGGCGCGCCTCCCGAAGGTGCCGCGCATACATCGCCACCGTCTGCTCGGGCATCGGCAGCACCTGCGCAAGGGTGGGGATGAGGTCGCTGAGCTTTGCCATCGCGGCGGGGTCTCCTGAGCTGGTTTCAGATATTAAGTCCAAAACATCTGGCGCTCAAGGGGGTTTTGGAGTAAAAATCTGTTACCGTCTTTCGCGGCGGCCGGTTTCGCCTCGCTGTGCGGCGCGAAGGATGGCAATGCGGAAGGCTGACGGCTCCCAGCGCATTGTCAGGAAAGAGGAAAATCGGATGGCGACGATTCGGAAGAGAACACTGCCTTCGGGCCTGGTGCGCTGGCAGGTGGATTTCGCCGACCAGGCCGGCAAGCGTCGCTCGAAGCTGTTCCCGCGCCGGAAAGACGCCGACGTCTATCTGGTGAAGGTCCGCTCGCTGGTCGCCAACAACACCTATCTGGCCGACAGCGAGAGCATCACGGTTGCCGACGCCGCCAAGGCGTGGCTCGACCATTGCGAGGTGCGCTGCAAGACGGGGCGGCGGATGGAGCGGTCCACCCTCCGCGGCTACAGCGACTACGTGCGCCTGCACATCACCGTTCCCGAGGTCGGGATCGGGGACAGGCTGATCGTCCAGCTGACCCGCCGCCACGTGAACGAGTTCCGCGACCGGCTGCTGCTGAACGGCCGGTCCGAGCATCTGACCCGCCGCGCGCTCTCGGTGTTGAAGCTGCTGCTCGACCACGCCATCGACAACGGCCAGCTGTTCACCAACGCGTCACAGGGCGTGCGGGTGATCAAGTCGAGCCGGATCGACTACAAGGCGCCGGTGCCGTCGAAGGAGACGATCCGCGCGCTGATCGAGGCGGCCGACGACGACTTCAAACCGCACCTGATCGTCTCGGCGCTGACCGGCCTGCGCGCCTCGGAACTGCGCGGCCTGCGCTGGCGGGACGTGGATTACGAGAAGGGCTTCATCTACGTGCGCCAGCGCGCCGACGCCTACAACCAGATGGGCGAGCCGAAATCGCGCGCGGGCTATCGCGACATCCCCGCCGGGCCGATGGTGCTGAACGCGCTGCGCCGCTGGAAACTGCGCTGCCCGAAAAGCGACCTCGGGCTGGTCTTCCCCGCGCCGCGCGGCGGCATCCTCCAGCACACCAACACGCAATCCCGGTTCCGGAAGCTGCAGGAGGAGGTCGGCGTAAAGCTGCGCTGGCACGACCTTCGCCATTTCGCGGTGTCGCTCTGGATCGAGCAGGCCTTCTCGATCAAGGAGGTGATGACCTTCGCAGGCCATTCCTCGATCCAGATGACCATGGAGCGCTACGGCCACCTGTTCCCGTCGCCCGACCACCAGAACGCCATGGCCGAGGTCGAGGCCAAGCTGCTAGGATGACCCGAAACAGGTGGAACGGGCATGAACGTCTTCATCAGTCACTCTTGGGCTTATTCAGACCACTATGAGAAACTCTCTCAGTGGATATTTGAGGAATCGTGGTCGATCAGCGGTCGGCCCATTGAGTTTTTCAATACGTCGGTGCCGCGAGATAACCCGATCCACTATGCGCCGAATGACGCTACGCTCCAACAGGCGATCTATCAGCGGATCGCAATGAGCCACGTCTTGGTGATCCCCACCGGGATGTATGCGAACTACAGCAAGTGGATCAAAAAGGAGATCGATGGGGCGCGGCTTCATGGCAGGCCGATCGTTGCAGTCGACCCATGGGCGCAGAAACGTGCGTCCTCGGTCGTGGCAGGCGCCGCTAATGAATCCGTAGGTTGGAACAAGCAGTCGATCATCAATGCCGTCTGGCGGCTCGGCAACGGGAGATAGGTGTGTCGCCAGGCGAACCGGAGAAGCCGTCAGCGGAACAGGACGTCCTCGAGATCTACAAGATGCTCGTGGAGATGGCCGACCGTGTGAGCCAACGGCGCCAATCCGCGAATTCGTTCTATCTCACCGTGAACACGGCGATCATCGGAGGCGCCGCCTACCTGTCGCAGTCGCAGTTCGGGCATATGGGCACTCTCGCCGTTTCGGCGGCCGGGATCGCCATCTGCTTTCTGTGGGTCAGGGCGGTGGTGAGCTACAAGTCGCTGAATGCCGCGAAGTTCGAAGTGATCACCGCGCTCGAAGAGCGCTTGCCGGTCAGCCCATACAAGGACGAGTGGGACATTCTGGACGTCGACGGCGATGGAAAGAAGCACAAGCCGTTTCACAAGACCGAGGTGCTGGTGCCGGTAGTATTCGGGCTTGTGCACGGGTTCCAGTTTCTTGCGCAGGTTCTCCGGCAGTGGATCGGCTCCGTGTTTTGGCCATCGACGTAAAACGCCCAAGTGGAACGATCGCGCTGGATTCCCAAGCGTTTACGTCTGCTCCGTGCGACACGTGGATGACGTGGCGAGCTCGAAATCGGCCTAAGAGTTTGATTTTGGGAAGTTACTCTGGCTCCCTCGGGTTGCCTCATAACCTGAAGGTCGTAGGTTCAAATCCTACTCCCGCAACCAATCTTTCAAGCGACGCCCGCCTTTTGGCGGGCTTTGTCGTTTCCAGTCCCCTGTTCGCGCACGGCTCGACGGCACTGGCGCAATCGCCCACTGCCCGGTATGGGTCGCAGCGATACGGTTCCGGGGCGCCATGCAGGGAGAAGGCACATGCGGTTCACCTTCAGGTCGATCATGCTGGCGCTCGCTCTGGCCGGCGCCGGCTGCGGCATGGCCGGCGGAGAGCGCGCCGTGGTCGATGTCGACCCGTCCGACGAGTTTCTCAAGTTGCGCGCCGGCCCGGGGCTGGGCTTCCGGATCATCGCCGGGCTCCCCGACGGTACCGAAGTCCTGCAGCGCGATTGCGTGACGGAGGTCGGGCAACTCTGGTGCCGCGTGTCGGTTGTCGACGCGCCGGGGCTGTCCGGGTACGTGGCAGCGCACTATCTGGACAGGGACTGACCCCGGCATCCCAGGGCTGCCGGGACCGGCACGGGCCCGCAGGGCCGGCGGCCGGGGCAGATCGACACCGAAAGGGCCGCCGATGGGCAATACGGACGACGATTTCAGACTGGGCATGCGCCGGCTCGCGGCCGGGGTGTCGCTGGTCACGACCCACGACGGAACACGCCGCTACGGCATGTCCGCCACCGCCGTCACGTCCGTCACCGCCGATCCGCCGACGCTGCTGGTCTGCATCAACCGCGATTCCACGATCCTCGCGCCGCTGCTCGCCGCAGGCCGCTTCGGCGTGAACGTGCTGTCGGAGGAGCATGGCGAGCTGCCGCTGGTCTTCGCCAACCCCCGCCTGCGGGCCGAGCGGTTCGATCATGGCGACTGGCACGCGGTGGAGGAGGTGCCGATCCTGCGCGGCGCCGAGGTGGCCTTCGCGTGCCGGGTCAGCGAACACACCTCCGTCGGCTCGCACGCCGTGGTCTTCGGAGAGGTCGTGGCGGTGCCCGAGCTTCACGCCGACCCGCGGCCGCTGATCTGGCACGAGGGGGCAGGGCGGATCCTGGCGCGGGGCGGCTCGGAAGGCTGATCCGGGGCGGCTCGGCGACAGCCGAGGGGCGCGCCGCGCCGGACCTGCGGCCGGAAAACCGTGGCCCGGCCGGGGCCCTGTCGGGGCATTGCCGGCCGTGCGGCACGTGTCACGGAAACTGAAAGAAAGCGTCGTGTTCCTGTTACCTCCCTGGCGCAAGAGCGGGGGCAGGAAAACATGGGGATTCCAATGATCAAGACACTTTCCGTTTCCGTCCTTGCCGTCGCCGCGGCGACCGGCGCCGCCCGCGCCCAGACCGAGGTGCAGTGGTGGCACGCCATGGGCGGCGAGCTCGGGGCGAAGCTGGAACAGATCGTGGCCGACTACAACGCCAGCCAGTCGGATTACGTCGTGGTGCCGACCTACAAGGGCTCCTACGACGAGACGATGACCGCCGCCATCGCCGCCTTCCGCGCGGGCGAGCAGCCGGACATCGTGCAGGTCTACGAGGTCGGCACCGGCACGATGATGGCCGCCGAGGGCGCGATCTACCCGGTCTACCAGCTGATGACCGACATGGGAGCCGAGTTCGATCCCGAGGGCTTCCTGCCCGCGGTCGTCGGCTACTACACCGACACCGACGGCAACATGCTGTCGATGCCCTTCAACTCGTCCACGCCGATCCTCTACTACAACAAGAACGTGTTCGAAGCCGCCGGCCTCGACCCCGAGACCGCGCCCGAAACCTGGGGCGACGTCGCCGAATTCTCGAAGAAGATCATGGAGGCCGGCGCGGCGCCCTGCGGTTTCACCACCGGCTGGATCTCCTGGGTGCAGCTGGAAAACTTCTCGGCCTGGCACAACCAGCCGATCGGTTCGATGGAGAACGGCTTCGGCGGTCTGGATGCCGAGCTGACGGTGAACGGACCGGTGCAGGTGAAGCACTGGGAGAACCTGGCGGCCTGGCAGCAGGACGGCACCTTCCAGTACGGCGGCCCCGGCGGCGGCGCGGACAGCGCGCCGAAGTTCTATGCCCAGGACTGCGCGATGTACATGAACTCGTCGGCATCGCGCGCCGGTGTCATGGCCAATGCCACCGATTTCGAAGTCGGCTTCGGCATGCTGCCCTACTATGACGACGTCGAGGGCGCGCCGCAGAACTCGATCATCGGCGGGGCGACGCTGTGGGTCCTGCAGGGCCAGACGGACGAGGAATACAAGGGCGTGGCGGATTTCTTCAGCTACCTCTCCTCGCCGGAAATCCAGGCCGACTGGCACCAGTTCTCGGGCTATCTGCCGATCACCCAGGCCGCCTATGACCTCGGGCAGGAGCAGGGCTATTACGAGGCCAACCCCGGGTCGGACATCGCGATCAAGCAGATCACGCTGAACGAGCCGACCGAGAATTCCAAGGGTCTGCGCTTCGGCAACTACGTGCAGATCCGCGCCATCATCGACGAGGAATTCCAGCGGCTGCTGTCGGGCGACGTCGACGCGCAGGGCGCGCTGGACAGCCTGGTGGAGCGCGGCAACGCGATGATCCGCGACTTCCAGGACGCCAACGGCTGATCCCGGACGAAAGGCAGCAGGGCCCGCGCCCCCGCTTCGGGGCGCGGGCCTTCGCCATCGCACGATGCAGACAAAACGCACGATCTTCGGAAACCGGGCCCTGCCCTGGCTGCTGCTGGCGCCGCAGCTGGCGGTGACCCTGGTGTTCTTCATCTGGCCGGCCGCCCAGGCGGTGCGCCAGTCCTTCCTGCGCGAGGACGCCTTCGGGCTGAAGACCTCCTTCGTCGGGCTCGCCAACTACCGGCGGCTGTTCGAACAGCCCGACTACATCAACTCGCTGCAGGTCACGCTGATCTTCTCGGTCTCGACCGCCGCGCTGGCGCTCGTCACCTCGCTGCTGCTGGCTCTGGCGCTGGACCGGATGCTGCGGTCGGCGCGGGTCTACACAACGCTGCTGGTCTGGCCCTACGCCGTGGCCCCGGCCATCGCGGGTGTCCTGTGGTGGTTCATGTTCAACCCGACCATCGGCATCCTGCCCTACGTCCTGCAGGCCTTCGGCTACGACTGGAACCACGCGCTGTCGAAACAGGACGCCATGACGCTGGTGGTCATCGCCTCGGCCTGGAAGCAGATCAGCTACAACTTCCTGTTCTTCGTCGCCGGGCTTCAGGCGATCCCCGCCTCGATGCGCGAGGCGGCGGCGATCGACGGGGCGGGGCCGGTGAAGCGGTTCTTCACCATCACCCTGCCGCTGCTGTCGCCGACCACCTTCTTCCTGCTGGTCGTCAACGTCGTCTACACGATGTTCGACACCTTCGCCGTGGTCGACGCGACCACCGACGGCGGGCCGGCCCAGGCGACGATGATCCTGGTCTACAAGGTCTATCGCGACGGCTTCATCGGGCTCGATTTCGGGTCCTCCTCGGCGCAGTCCGTGGTGCTTATGGGCATCGTGATCGCGCTCACCATCGTGCAGTTCCGCTTCGTGGAACGGCGCGTGACCTACTGAGGGGGCGGAGATGGTCGAACAGCACCGCTGGCTGGACATCCTCGCGCATCTGACGCTGATCCTCGGCGTCCTGATCGTGGCGTTCCCGGTCTGGCTGGCCTTCGTCGCCTCGACCCACGAGTCGACGGAATTCGTGTCGGGCGTCATTCCTCTTCTGCCCGGCGGCAACGCGCTGCCCACCTACGCGGCCGTGCTGGAGGGCGGGGTGTCGTCGCAGATGTCCGTCCCGATCTCGCTGATGCTGGGCAACAGCCTGATCATGGCGCTGGCCATCGCGGTCGGCAAGATCGTGATCTCGGTCCTGTCGGCCTTCGCGGTGGTCTACTTCCGCTTCCCCTTCCGGCAACTGGCGTTCTGGCTGATCTTCATCACCCTGATGCTGCCGGTCGAGGTGCGGATCGTGCCGACCTTCAAGGTGGTCTCGGACCTCGGGATGCTGAACTCCTACGTCGGGCTGACGGTGCCGCTGATCGCCTCGGCGACGGCCACATTCCTCTTCCGCCAGGTGTTCCTGACCATCCCGGACGAGCTGATGGAGGCCGCCCGGATCGACGGCGCCGGACCGATGCGGTTCTTCCGCGACATCCTGCTGCCGCTCAGCCGGACCAACATCGCGGCGCTCTTCGTGATCCTCTTCATCTACGGCTGGAACCAGTATCTCTGGCCGATCCTGGTGACGACCGAGGACCGCTTCTCCACCATCGTGGCGGGGATCAAGCGGATGGCGGACGTGGTGGACAGCGAACCGCTGTGGAATTTCATCATGGCGACCAGCGTGCTGGCGATGCTGCCGCCGGTGATCGTGGTGATCGCCATGCAGAGGCTCTTCGTGAAGGGCCTTGTCGAGACGGAGAAATAGCGATGGCCGGCATTCACATCGAGAACCTGGGCAAGACCTACGCGGGCGGCGCGGCCGCCGCCGTGACGGGCATCGACATCGACATCGCGGACGGCGAATTCGTCGTGCTGGTCGGCCCGTCGGGTTGCGGGAAGTCCACGCTGCTGCGGATGATCGCGGGGCTGGAAGAGATCACCGAAGGCACCGTCAGCATCGGCGGGCGGGTGGTGAACCGGCTCGCCCCGTCCGAGCGGGACATCGCCATGGTGTTCCAGAACTACGCGCTCTACCCGCACATGACGGTGCGGCAGAACCTGTCCTACGGGCTGAAGAACCGCCGGATGCCGAAGGCCGAGATCGCCCGCCGGGTGGACGAGGCGGCGCGCATCCTCGAGATCGGCGCGTATCTCGACCGCCGCCCGAAGGCGCTGTCGGGCGGGCAGCGGCAGCGCGTCGCGATGGGCCGCGCCATCGTGCGCGAACCGGCGGCGTTTCTGTTCGACGAACCGCTGTCGAACCTCGACGCCAAGCTGCGGGTGACGATGCGGGGCGAGATCCGGACATTGCAGCGCCGGCTCGGCACCACGTCGGTCTACGTCACCCACGACCAGCTGGAGGCGATGACCATGGCCGACCGCCTCGTCGTCCTGCGCGACGGGCATGTGGAGCAGATCGGCACCCCGCTGGAGGTCTACCGCCGCCCGGTGTCGACCTTCGTCGCGCAGTTCATCGGCTCGCCCGCGATGAACCTGCTGCCGGGCGAGATGGCGGGCGGCGCGCTGCGCCTCGGCGGGGCGTCGATCCCGATGGCCCTGCCGCGCGGCGGGCCGGTGACGGTAGGTGTCCGGGCCGAGGATATTTCGCTGGCCGCCCCCGGTGCGGCCGGGGCGATCCCGGCCCGGCTGGTCAACGTGGAGGAGCTGGGCTCGCAACGGCTGGGGCATTTCGATGTGGAAGGCCGCACGGTGATCGGCGCCTTCCCCGCCGGCCAGGCGCTGCCCGACGCGCCGCGCCTCGCCGTAGACCCGGCCCGCCTGCATCTTTTCGACGCCGACGGCCGCCGGATCGAGGCGAAAGGCCCCCGCCCGGTGCAGCACGTCGAGGTGTCGGCAGGCGACACACGCCTGCGTTAGGCCGGTCAGGGGGCGGAGGACCGGCGCGCACGGTTCGACCCTGCTGCGCCGGTGTCGGCCGCCGGCACAGCCCGGCCTTCCAGAGCCGCCGCCGCCCCCGCCCGTCCCGAGAGGATCGCGCCCTCCAGCGTGGAGGGCAGGGGAGCCGCGACGTGATCCCCGGCCAGCAGGACGTTGCGAAGGCCGGTGCGCATCGGCAGGCGGCCCGCGAGGCTCTCGGGCGTCGCCGCGAAGGTGGCCGCGGTTTCGCGCAGGAGGCGGGTCGCCAGCGGCCGGCCTCCGATCCTCAGGGCCTGCGCAACCTCGGTCCAGAGCCGTTCCGCTGGCGACGCCCCGCCGCCGCAGGCGTCGGCGGCCGAGACGGTCACCGACACCACGTCGCCGCGCACGAAGATCCACTGCGCAAGGCCGCCCAGCACGCCCAGCAGGGGCGGCGCCCCATCGACCGCCCCCGCCGGTACGCGGAAATGGGCGTTGAGGATCGGCCGCCCCTCCGCCGGCGCGGGCAGCCCCAGCAGCCGGCCCGCGACGGCCGCGGGGACCGCCAGGATCATCGCATCCTCCGGTCCGAGCGCCACGGGGCCCGCGTCGAAGACCAGCGCCCGCGCGCGGCCTCCCGACCCGTCGATCCCCCGCAGCGGGGCGCGCCAGTGGATCCGGGCGCCCAGATCCTCGATCATCCGCAGGGCCGGGGCGACCAGCGTCGGCCCGAGGCCCTCCGGCATGGTGATCGGGCGGCAGGCGCGGCCGCCCTTCAGCAGCGTGCGCCGCAGCACCGCCGCGAGTGGCGCGGCTGCGGCCGTGTCCGGCGGCTCGTTCAGCACAGCGAGGGTCAGCGGCTCCCAGAGCCTCTGCCACGTCGGCCCCCGCCGCCGCAGGCTCTGCGCCACCGTCCGCGTCCGACCCGCCACCATCAGCCACGCCAGATCGGCGGCCAGCCCGCCCGCGCCGACGCCGGGCGGCAGGGCCATCCGGCCCCGCAGCAGATCGCCCGGGCCGTGCGGGATGCGCAGCGTCCATTCGGCCTCGTCGTTCAGGTCGTGGAACGGCAGGGCGGCGTCGTCCGCGATGTGCAGCAGGTTCGTGGTGCCGATCCGGCGGCAATGGTCCAGCACCGCGGCGTTGCCCGACAGGACAAGGTGGTTGCCGTTGTCGATCAGCCGGTCCAGCCGCGCGTCGTGAAAGCTCCGGCATCGCCCGCCGGCCCGCGCCGTGGCCTCGTGCAGATGCACCTCCACCGTCCCGGACCGTGCGAGGTCCAGCGCGGCGGCCAGCCCGGCGAGGCCCGCGCCGACGACATGAACCCGCCTCACCCGCGCCCGCGCAGGGTGCAGCGCAGCCCGTCGCGCAGCTTTTCCAGCCGGGTGCGCGGGGGCGGGCGCCGGCTCGGGTCGCGCTCGATCGCGCCCAGCAGCCGCTCGTAGGGGCCCATCATCATCAGCGCCGGCAGCAGCCGCAGGCGGCTGTGGCCCGGCACCTCGGCCTCCGCCGCGTCGAAGGCGGCGCGGGCCCGGGCGGCGAGCGCGGCCCGCACCTGCGGCAGACCCGCCGCCCCGGGCACCCGCTGCGGATCGGGCGGGACCCCGGCGGCCTTCAGCAGATCGGAGGGAAGGTAGATGCGACCCATGGCGGCGTCCTCCTCCACGTCGCGCAGGATGTTGGTCAGCTGCAGCGCCCGGGCCAGCGACAGCGCGAAGCGGTGGGATGTCTCGCCCCGCCAGGCGCCGAAGATGTGCATCGACAGCAGGCCGACCGACCCGGCGACGCGGCGCACGTAGGCGTCCAGCGTCGGGCTGTCGGGGGCGCACATGCCGGTCACGTCCATGCGCATCCCCTCGATCACCAGGTCCAGCTCCTCGTCCGGCAGCGCGAAGTTGCGGATGGCCCAGGCGAGCTCCGCCCCCACGGGCGTGTCGGCCCGTCCCGCGCGGCCGAGGTCCAGCTCTCGCTGCCAGGCGTCCAGCGCGATGGTCTTGCCCTCGGCGGTGCCGCCGCCGTCCGCGATGTCGTCGACGGCCCGGCAGAAGGCGTAGACCGCGAAGATCGCCCGCCGCCGGTCGCGCGACAGGCAGCGCATGCCGGCCATGAACGAGCTGCCCGAGGATCGGACGATCTGGGCCGTGGGGCGCTGCATGTCCATGTCCAGCGCCATCACCCCCGGCCCCCTGCCGCCAGCCGCGTCAGCCCCGCCGCCGCAGCCCGCGCGGCATCCACGCGCGTCGGCGCGATGCGGCGGGCCAGCGGATCGCCCGCCGACAGGCGGCGGCGCAGCGACCGGGCCAGCGACAGGATCACCCGCGCCTCGGCCGCCAGCCGGCGCGAGCGCAGCAGGCCGGGCAGCCGCGCGGCCCGGTCCAGCAGCCCGTCCGTTTCCGCCAGCGCAAGGTCGACCGCGCCCCGCAGGCCGGGCGTCAGCGCCGGACGATCCAGATCCTCGACGCGCCCGCCCGCGGCCTCGATCATGTCCAGCGGCAGGTAGATGCGGCCGAGCCTGCGCCGGTCCTCGCCCATGTCCTGCAGGTGGTTCAGGACCTGAAGCGCCGAGCAGAGCGCATCCGAGGCGTCGACCGCATCGCGGCCCTCGCCGTGAAGCTCCAGCAGGAAGCGCCCGACCGGGTCGGCCGAGGCGCGGCAGTACCCCATCAGATCGCCCCAGTCGCGGCAGGGCTCCGCCCGGATGTCGGCGCGGAAGGCGTCCAGCATCCGCAGCGCGTGCCGGGCAGCGGGGGAGTGACCGGCGGCGTCCAGCACCCGCAGCAGATGCCGCGCGGCCGCGTCGCCTGCCGGATCCGCGGCGCCGCACAGCCCCGCCTCCACCCGGTCCAGCCGCCGGGCCTTTTCCGCCGGCTCAAGGTGCGGGTCGTCCGCGATGTCGTCGGCGGCGCGCACCACGTCGTAGAAGGCGCGCACCGCCGGCCGCAGGGGGCGCGCGATCAGGATGGAGGCGACGGGGAAGTTCTCTCGCACGGGGGCGCGCGCCGGGCCTCCGGCGCCGTCCGCATCGGGGCCGATGCGCAGGGATCGCAGATTTTTCATGGCCTCCGTCATCCGCGCACTATCTCCCCCCTTGTTCGCAGACGCCGCGTGTCGGCCCGGGATGACCGAGACTTAGAAGGATTACGAGCCGTTGCAATCGCCGGATCATCCCGGACAGGGCCGGCCAGAAGGGAGACAGGCGTGATGGACGGGACCTTTCAGCACCGCCGGCACGGGATGGGCGATGCGTCCGGCAGGCACGTTGTCGTGATCGGCGCCGGTCCGGGCGGTCTTGCCACCGCCATGCTGCTGCGCGCGGCGGGCGCCCGCGTCACGCTGCTGGAGAAGGAGCCGCGGCCCGGCGGACGGACCGGGGCGCTGGTGCGCGACGGGTTCACCTTCGACATCGGGCCGACGTTCTTCCTCTATCCCGAGATCCCGCGCGAGATCTTCGCCGTCTGCGGCCGGGACTTCGACGCCGAGGTCGATCTGATCCGGCTCGATCCGATGTACCGGCTCCAGTTCGACGACGGACGGCGCATCGACGCCACCGCCGATCCCGAACGCCTCGCTGCGCAGGTGGCGCGGATCAGCCCCCGCGACGCCGCCCGCGTGCCCGCCTATCTGGAGGCCAACCGTCGCAAGTTCGACACCTTCCGGTCGATCCTGCAACGGCCGTTCCTGTCGCCGGCCGACCTGATGCGCGGCGACATGCTGCGCGCCCTGCCGCAGCTGCACCCGTTCACCACCGTCGACGGCGAACTGCACCGCTGGTTCGAACATCCCGACGTGCGGGTCGCCTTCTCGTTCCAGTCGAAATACCTGGGCATGTCGCCGTTCAAGTGCCCGTCGCTCTACACCATCATCGCGCATATCGAATACGGCTTCGGCATCTTCCACCCGCGCGGCGGCTGCAACGCCATCACCGCCGCCATGGCCCGCGTGGCGGGCGAGATGGGCGTCGACATCCGCCTGGCGGAGCCGGTGCGGCAGCTGATCCTCGACGGCCGCCGGGCACGGGGCGCGATCACCGACGCGGGCCGGTACGAGGCCGACGCCGTGGTGATGAATGCCGATTTCGCCCATGCGATGACCACCCTTGTGCCCGATGCCGCCCGGCGGCGGTGGACCGACCGGCGCATCGCGGCGAAAAGCTATTCCTGCTCGACCTTCATGCTCTACCTCGGGATCGAGGGCGCGCTGCCGGACATGAGCCACCATACCATCGCCTTCTCGCACGACTACGCCCGCAACGTCGCCGAGATCGACGCGGGCCGCGCGCCCGAGGATCCGACGATCTACATCCAGAACGCAAGCGTCACCGACCCCTCGCTCGCGCCCGCGGGGCATTCTGCGCTCTACGTGCTGGCGCCGGTGGGCAACCTGACCGGCGGGGTGGACTGGACCGCCGTCGCCCCCGGCTACCGCGAGAAGATCCTGAACCGGCTGTCGCGGATCGCCGGGCGCGACATCCGTCCGCTGATCCGGACCGAGGTGATGTTCACGCCGGACGACTGGCAGTCGAAGATGGCGGTCTATCAGGGCGCCACCTTCAACCTGGCGCACAACCTCGGCCAGATGCTGACCTTCCGTCCGCGCAACCGGTTCGAGGATCTGGACGGCGTCTACCTGACGGGCGGCGGCACGCATCCCGGATCGGGCCTGCCGACGATCTTCGAAAGCGCGCGGATCGCCAGCCGGCTCTGCGCGGAGGATCTGGATCTGCCCGGCCGCCGTAACCTGACCACGGACCTTGCAAGGGAGGCAGCGGAATGAGCGTGACGGCAGTGATCGGAGGCGGCCTCGGCGGTCTGGCCGCGGCCTGCACCCTGGCCGCCCGCGGCCACCGGGTGGTGCTGTTCGAGAAGAACGCCTGGCTGGGCGGCAAGGCGGCGGTGCTGGAGGAAGGCGGCTACCGCTTCGACATGGGGCCGACCATCCTGACGATGCCCCGCGTGCTGGAGCGCATCTTCGGCGAGGCGGGGCGCGATCTGCATGCGGAACTGGATCTGCGCCGGCTCGATCCGCAGTGGCGCTGCTTCTACGACGACGGCACGGTGCTGGACCTGCGCGACGATCCCGCCCGCGCGGCCGAGGAGATCGGCAGGCTGTCCCCTCCCGACCGCGAAGGGTTCGAGAAGTTCATGGCCGTCGCCCGGCGCCTTTCAAATGTGTCGGACCGTTTCTTCTTCTGGAAATCGGTCGAGGATCTGCGCGACACGATGGACATGCGGGCGAACATGAACCTTTCGACGCTGTCGGACGTGCTGGCTCTGCGGATGCACCGGACCGTGGCCGGCGAGATCAAGCGCAACGTCCGCGACCCGCGCGTCACCCAGATGCTGGAGCATTTCATCCAGTATGTCGGCTCGTCGCCGCTCGCCTCTCCCGCCGTGCTGTGCGGGATCGCGCAGATGCAGCAGGGCGAGGGCGTCTGGTATCCGATGGGGGGCACCCGCGCGGTGCCGCTGGCGCTGCAGCGTCTGGCCGAGAGCCTGGGCGTCGAGATCCGCGAAGGCTGCGGCATAGATCGGATCGAGCTGGAGAACGGCCGCGCCGCCGCCGTGGTGACGGAAGGCGGCGAGCGGGTCGCGGTCGACCGCGTTGTGTCGAACATGGACAGCGTGCGCACCTACCGCGAATTGATCGGCGGGGAGGCGTGGGAGAAGTTCCGCCGCTCCCGCAAGCGCGAGGCGGCGTGTTCCGGCGTGGTGCTCTACCTCGGGCTGCGGCAGGCCTACGATCATCTGGCGCACCACAACTTTGTCTTCTCTCGCGACCCGGAGGAGGAATTCGCCGCGATCTACGATCAGGGCGTGCCCGCCCCCGATCCCACTGCCTACATCGCCGCCCCGGCGCGGACGGAACCGGGCGTGGCCCCCGAGGGGGGAGAGGCGCTCTACATCCTCGTCCACACGCCCTACCTGCGGCCCGGGCAGGACTGGTCGCGGATGCTGCCGGACTACCGTCGCACCATCCTCGACAAATTGAAGCGCACGGCGGGGATGGCGGATATCGAGGAGCGGATCGCGGTGGAACGCACGCTCACCCCGCAGGACATCCACGACCGCTATCGCGTGCTGGACGGCGCGATCTACGGGCTGGCCAGCCACGGCCGGGTGCTGGGGGCGTTCAAGCCGGGCAACCGGTCGCGGCAGGTGCCGGGGCTCTACCTGGCGGGCGGGTCCGCGCATCCGGGGCCGGGCATGCCGATGGCGCTGATGTCGGGCTGGATCGCGGCGGACACGCTGGATCGGGACGCGGGCGACCGGGACGCGGGCGACACGGCCGAAGGGGCCGCGGATGTCGCGGCGGAGTGAGCGCGACCCCGTCGCCGCCCGGTCTCCGGCGGCCTGCCGCTTCTTTGCGGGGGTGATGCGGCGGCAGCTTGCCGGGAACTTCCGCGCAGTGCGGCTGGCCCGTCCCGGCCTGCCGAAGCTGCCTGCGGATCGCCCGGTGATGATCTACACCAACCATCCGTCGTGGTGGGATCCCGCGATCTTCATCGCACTGCACCCGCAGCTGTTCCCCGACCGGCAGGGCTATGGCCCGATCGACGCGGCGATGCTGGACCGCTACCGCTTCATGGCCCGGCTGGGCGTCTTCGGCGTTCGGCAGGACGATGCGCGCGGGGCGGTCGACTTCCTGCGCCAGGCGATGCGGGTGACCGAGGCGCCGGACAGGGTGCTCTGGATCACCGCGCAGGGCCGGTTCGCCGACGCGCGGGTCCGCCCCCTGGCGCTGCGGCCCGGCGCGGCACATCTGATGGCGCGGCGGGCGGGGCTGGTTGCGGTGCCGCTGGCGATGGAATATCCCTTCTGGTCCGAAAAGCGCCCCGAGGCCCTGCTGCGCTTCGGCACCCCGGTGGAGGCCCCTGCGGGCACGGATGCCGCCGCCCTGGCCCCCCGGCTGGAAGCGGCGCTGACCGACACGGCGGATGCACTGGCCGAGCTTGCCGTCGCCCGCGACCCCGCGCCCTTCGAAACGCTGATCGGCGGCGCGCGCGGCACCGGGGGCGTCTACGGCCTGTGGCAGCGCGCCCGCGCAGCCGCCGCCGGCCGGCGCCACGTCGCGGATCACGCGCCCGAGGAACAGCCGTGACGGGGCCGGCATGATCCTCGTGCTCTCGATCCTCGGGCTGGTGCTCGCCGCGCTCTTCGCCGTCATGGTGGCCGTGAACCTCGCGGTCCTGCGCCCGCCGCCGCTCGCCGGTACGGCCCCGCTGCCGCCCGTGTCGATCCTGATCCCGGCCCGGAACGAGGCGGAGAACATCGACGCGGCGCTCGATTCCGCCCTCGCGCAGACCGGTGTGACGGTCGAGGTCGTGGTGCTGGACGACGGATCGACCGACGGCACGGATGCCATCGTCGCCGCCCGCGCCAAGCAGGACCCGCGCCTGCGGCTGGTCCGGGGCGTGGACCTGCCGCCGGGCTGGATCGGCAAGACGCATGCCTGCTGGCAGCTTTCGCAGGCGGCGCGGAACCCGGTCCTGCTGTTCGTCGATGCCGATGTGCGGCTGACACCCGACGCCGCCGCCCGGCTGGTGGCGGGGATGGAGCGGGCGGGGACCGACTGCCTCAGCGGCTTCCCCCGCCAGATCACCGCGACGCCGGCCGAGAAGATCGTGATCCCGCAGATCTTCACCACCCTGCTGGGCTACCTGCCGCTGCCGATGGCGCGTCGCTCGCCCGATCCGTCCTTCGGCGCGGGCTGCGGCCAGCTGATGGCGGTGCGGCGTGCGGCCTACGACGCGGCGGGCGGGCATGCGGCCTTCGCCGGGCGGATGCACGACGGGCTGATGGTGCCCCGTAACGTCCGGCGCGCCGGCGGCACCTCGGACCTGACCGACGCGACGCCGATCGCCATCTGCCGCATGTACGACAGCCTGCCGGAGATCTGGCACGGATTTTCCAAGAACGCGACCGAGGGGATGGCGACGCCACGCGCCCTGCCGGTCTGGACGCTGCTGCTTTTCGGCGGACATGTCCTGCCGCTGCTGACCCTGATCGCAGCCCTCGTCGCTGGCGCGTCCCTCTCCGCCCTGCTGTCCGCGCTGGCCGTCGTCATGGTCCTGCTCGCGCGGGTGGCGATGGCGCTGCGGCTGCGCCAGTCGTGGCTGTCGATCGCGGCGCATCCGCTGGGCGTGCTCTTCGTGCTGGCGATCCAGTGGACGGCCCTGATCCGCGCCCGGCGCGGGCGGCCCGCGGTCTGGCGCGGGCGCAGCTACGATCCCGCCCCGCCGTCAGCGGATCAGTGAGCGCAGGATCCGTTCCATCCGCGCGCCATAGGGCGGCCGGACGAGGCGCGACAGCGACGGGCGGGCGGTGACCACGCTGCGCGGCCGGGTCATGGCGCGGAAGCCCTCGTCGCCGTGATACGCCCCCATCCCCGACGCGCCGGCCCCGCCGAACGGCAGCGACTGCACGCCGACATGCTGAACCGCCTCGTTGATCATCGCCCCGCCCGCGCGGATCGCCGCGACCGCCTGCCGCGCGGCGCGCAGATCGCGGCCATAGACGTAGAGCGCGAGCGGCGTCGGCCTTTCGTTGACGAAGCGCTCGGCCGCGGCGGGATCGTCATAGGGGACGATCGGCAGGACGGGGCCGAAGATCTCTTCCCGCATCAGCGGGTGATCGGCGGGGGGATCGACGACAGCCCAGCCTCCCATCCGGGGCGGCGGCGGCATCGCCTTCATCAGCGGCCGGGCGTCGACGCCCTCCAGCATCGCCTCCAGCCGAGCGCGGTCGCCGGGCCGGGCCATCGCGGTGTAGTCGGGACCGGCCGGATCGGGGTAGAGCGCCTCCGCCGCGCGGGACAGTGCGGCGACGACATCCTCGACCCTGCCGCGCGGCACCAGCAGGTAATCCGGCGCCACGCAGGTCTGGCCCGCGTTCAGCAGTTTGCCCGCCATGACGGAGCCTGCCGCCGCCTCCAGATCGGCGTCGCCGAGGATCAGCGCCGGAGACTTGCCGCCCAGTTCCAGCGTCACCGGCACCAGGTTCGCGGCCGCCGCCGCCATCACTCGCCGCCCCGTCGCGGTGGAGCCGGTGAAGAACAGCCCGTCCAGCGGCAGCGACGAGAGGGCGGCCGCCACCTTCGGGCCGCCGGTCACCACCCGCGCCCGGTCGGGCACCGCGCGGGTCACCAGATCGGCCAGCAGGTCGGCGGTGCGGGGCGCGTGTTCGGACGGGTGCAGGATCGCCCGGTTGCCACCGGCCAGCGCCGCGACCAGCGGCACCAGCGCCAGCTGCGCCGGATAGTTCCAGGGGGCGTGGATGCCGACAAGGCCCAGCGGCTCGCGCTCGACCGAGGCGGTGGAGGGCCAGAGGTGCGGCGGCAGGATCACCCGGCGCGGGCGCATCCAGCGGCGCAGGTGCCGCCGTGCATGACGCACCGACTGGACCACCATCGCCACCTCGGTCAGCAGCGTCTCCGGCCGGGCGCGGTGGCCGAAATCGGCGCTGATGGCGCGGGCAATCTCCTCTGCCGCGTCCCGCACCGCACGGCCGAGGGCGGCCAGATGCGCGTCCCGCTCCGCCCTCGGGGGGGCGGCGCGATACCCGCCGAGGGCACGCACGGCGGCGTGCAGCGGCGCAAGATCCGCCGGCACATCGCCGTCGCGGGCAGGCGCTGAGGGTCCGGCGGTCATGCCGACAGAAGATGCCGGTGGTCGGCGAGGTAGATGCGCAGCCAGGGCACGAAGCTTTCGGGCGCCGCCGCGATCTCGCGCTCCAGCGCGTCCCACGAGGTCCAGCGGGTATCGCCGACCTCGTCCGGGTCGGGGTCGGGCCGCACCCGCGCCGGCAGGTCGAGCGTGAAAATCTCCACCACCTCGTGCTCCGTCAGGCCGCCGCCCACATCGGCGCGATAGGTGACCCGGCCCCGGTGGCGCACGGCGTCGTCCCCGGCCTCGATGCCCAGCTCCTCGCGCAGGCGGCGGCGGGCGCAGACCTCGGGCGCCTCGCCCCAGGCGGGGTGGGTGCAACAGGCGTTCGCCCAGCGTCCGGGCGTGTGATACTTGCCCGCCGCGCGCTGCTGGATCAGCGTCGCGCCGCCGTGGTTCACGAAGACGGACACCGCCTTGTGCCGCAGCCCCTCGCGGTGGACGCGCAGTTTCTCGACAGGCGTCAGCTCTCCGTCGATCCAGGCGGGTATCAATATCGTCACGTCGTCTCCATACGCGTGGTCGCGTTTCGGGCGGGCTGCCCCGCAGTCCCGTGGAAGGGTACGCCCGGCCATGCCCCGTAGATCAATCGGTTGGAGCCGCAGAAGTCCAGCAGCAGCCCCGACAGCGGCAACCGGACCGCCCTCGCCAGCGCCAGCTGCCCGGCGACGGCGCCGTAGATCGCGCCGGCGATGTTGGCGGTCACGTCGCCCATCGTGTCCGGCAGGCCCGACCGCTGCGCGTTGGTGCCGAAGATCGCGTCGATGGCGAATTCCATCATCTCCCAGGCCGCGCCGACGAGGGCGGCGAAGCCCACGGCCAGGATGCTGCCGATCCACAGCCCGGTGCGGGGCGGCGCACCGGCGGTCGTCAGCAGCACCAGCGCGTGGCCGACCAACGCCAGCACCGCGGCCGACAGCAGGTGCAGGGCGATGTCCCACCACCAGTTCCAGGCGTAGGCTCCGTACCATTCGCCCACCACGAAGGCGCAGAGCGAAAAGGCCAGCACTCCGGTGGCCAGACCGGCGGGCATCGCGATGCCGGACAGGCGCGTGTAGACCGGCAGGGCGAGCGCCAGCAGCATCGCACCGCCCGCCCCGATTGCCAGGATCATGTCGCCCGTCACGACCCCGAAGGCCCCGAGGCAGAGCGCGGCGAGCCAGATCGCCGCCGCGACGATCGCGCCCGGGCGGCGTCTGCCGGTGAGGTATGTGTGCGGGCCGCGTGCCATCCACAGGATGATAATCCGGAAACCCGCGCGGTCACGTGCCGGCGGCCGTTCGGGATGGGGCGGTGTGGCGGATCGCTCCTGCCCGGGCGATCAGGCACTTGCGTCGCCGGCGGGGTGCGAGAAGGCCCCCCGCAGCAGGTCCGCAGAAAATCTTCGCCCGCAGGGATGCGATCGGCGGCCGGCTCCGTATGAGCATCGGACATCGGACACGAGACGGCGCATGACCTCACCACTGGCAATCGACGCGACCACCCTGCTGACGCCCGGCGATCCGGCGCCCGGCTTCACCCAGCGCAGCGTCGCCAACCCCCGCTTCGCCTTCGACAGCGCGGCGGGGCGCTACCTGGTGCTGTGCTTCTACGGCAGCGCGGGCGAGCCGCATGCGCAGGCCGCGCTGCGCGCCGCGCTCGACCGGCCGGACATCTTCGACGACCGGCGGGCCTGCTTCTTCGGGGTCAGCGTCGATCCGCAGGACGAGGCGACGGGGCGCGTGCGGAACCGCGTTCCCGGCTACCGCCACTTCTGGGATTTCGACCTGACCGCCTCGCGCCGCTACGGCGTCGCCGGGCGGGGCGCGGATCCCGCCCGCGGGCAGGTCGCGCTGGTCCGGCAATGGGTGGTGATCGACCCGGCGATGCGGGTGATCGCGTCGATCCCCTTCCGCGAGGATCGCGGCGACACGGCCGAGGTGATGCGCCTGCTCGACACCCTGCCGCCGCCCGACCGCTTTGCCGGGGTCGAGATCATGGCGCCGATCCTCTTCCTGCCCCGCGTGTTCGAGCCGGAGCTCTGCCGTCACCTCATCGGGCTCTACGAAGCCGGCGGCGGCGCGGAAAGCGGCTTCATGCGGGAGATCGACGGCCGGACCGTCGGCGTCACCGATCATGGCTTCAAGCGCCGCAAGGATCACGAGATCGCCGACCGCGACCTCATCGCCGCGCTTCAGGCGCGGTTCCGGCGCAGGGTGGTGCCCGAGATCGCGAAGGTCCACCAGTTCACCGCCACGCGGATGGAGCGCTACATCGTCTCGTGCTATGCGGCCGAGGACGGCGGGCATTTCTCGGCGCATCGCGACAACACCACGACGGGCACCGCGCATCGTCGCTTCGCCGTGTCGGTGAACCTGAACGACGATTTCGACGGCGGCGAGGTGAGCTTTCCCGAATACGGCCCGCGCGGTTTCAAGGCGCCGCCGGGCGGGGCGGTGGTGTTTTCCTGCTCGCTTCTGCACAAGGTCTCGAAGGTGACGCGGGGGCGGCGCTATGCCTTCCTGCCCTTCCTCTACGACGACGCGGCCGCCCGCATCCGCGAACAGAACGCGCGGCACGTCGGCGAAAGCGGATCGCCCTATCGCGCGGGGAGTGCTGCTCCGCCGGAAAGGACGGCATGACAGTCACGCAGGACAGCGCAGGCCGCCATGGCGCATGACGATCCGGATATCCTCGGCCAGCTGGACGCGCTGCGGCGGTACGCGCGGGTGCTGACGCGTGATGCAGAGGCGGCGGACGATCTGGTGCAGGCCACCTTCGTCCGGGCGCGGGAACGGCGCGCGACCTTCCGCGAGGGCGCGGACGTGCGGGTCTGGCTGATGGCGATCCTGCGGAACCTGTTCATCGACGATCGCCGCAGCGCGCTGGCCGCGCGGGCGCGGGACCGCGCCTGGGCCGACACGCGACCCGCATTCGTGGCGCCCTCGGGCGAGGGGGCGGCGCGGCTGGCGCAGCTGCGGGCCGCCTTCCTGTCGCTCGGCCCCGATCAGCGCGAGGCCCTGCAACTGGTCGCGGTCGAGGGGCTGAGCCCTGCCGAGGCGGCGCAGGTCCTGGGCATTCCCGCGGGCACGGTCATGTCGCGGGTCGGCCGGGCGCGGGCGGCGCTGCGCGCGTGGGAGGACGGCAACGGCGGTGCCGCAGGACCGCGGCCCCTCAGGATCGTGGGAGGACGCGATGACCGGAAGACATGACGGCGAGGCCGAGCTGGAGGCCGATCTTCTGGCGCTGCTGCAGGGCGGGCTGGAGCCGGACCGCGCGCTTGCCGTCGCCGATCGGCTGGCCGACCGCCCGGACCGTGCGGCGGACCTGCTGCGGCAGGCCCGGGACACCGCCGCGCTGCGCCTGGCGCTGGCGGCCGAGGACGATCCGCCGCCCGCTCTGGTGGCCGAGGCGCATCGCCTGCGCAGCAGCCTGCGCGGGCAGCGGCGGCTGCGCCGTATCGCGCCCGTCGCGGCGGCGGTGGCGCTGTTCGCCGCGGGCTGGGCCGGCAGCGCCCTGTGGCAGGTCGCCGGACCCGCTGGCGCCCCGCCGCTGGTCGAGGCGGCGCTGGACGCCCAGGCGGCGCTGGAGCTGCGGCACTGGATGGTGTCGCAGCCCGAGACCGCGGTGCTGAACGCGCAGGAGATCGTCGCGGCGCTGGGCGTCGACCTGCCGCACCTGCCCGAGGACTGGACGGTGCGCGACGTGCAGATCGTCGCGACTCCCGACCGCCCGGCCGTCGCCATCGCCGTGGACGCGCCGGACCTCGGCCCGCTGCTGCTGATGGCCGTGGCCCGCAGCCCCGGAGAGGCCGAGGAACCGCCGACCGCCTTCGAATACGAGGGCCGCACCATCGCGCTGTTCGAGAGGGGGCGGTCATCCTTCGTGCTGGTCGACGCGCAGGGCCACCCCGAGCAGCTGGCGATGGGGGCCGACCGGCTGATGTCCTTCGACTGAGCCTGCGGGCCGGGGCGCGCCGTCCGTCTGCTGCCTGCGGTGATCCGGCACGGCCGATGTGCCGGCGCATGGCCGTCGCGCGTCCCGGGCGCGTGTCGCAGACCGGGCGCCGGCGTTCGGACGGATGCGACACCCTTCGCGGCACGCAAGCGGACGGCCGGGAACCATTCCCCCGAACCGCTGTTGAGTGTCGGCGCACTGCGAACCGCTTGTGCTGGTCACCCATCTCGCTGGAGGGAACAGTGCGTCCACAGCACGCTCAACCGAGGCTGCGCCGCGGTCCGGCCGGACAGGGCGGCATCTGGACCGATCTCGCCGCGGCCGCCGATGACGAGGACCGGGGCGGGTCCATCGCCCCCTCCGTCGCACGCGTGCTGGACGAGGGCCTGCTGCACGATCCTGGCGCCGACCGGACCTGCGACGCCCTCATCTCGCTGGCCGAGGTCAACCTGTCCCTCGCCCGCCTGATCGAAGGTCACGTGAACGCCGCGCAGCTGCTGGACCGGTTCGGGCACGACCTGCCCGCCGGCCTGCTGGGCGTCTGGGGCGCGGATGGCGCGCGGCCGGGCGGCGTGGCGGACGGACGGCTCTGCGGGGTCAAGAGCCGCGCGTCGGGCCTCGGCGTCGTGGCGCATGCCATCGTCTCCGTCCGCACCGACGAGGGGACGCGCCTCGCGCTCGTGCCCGCCGGCGATCCGGCGCGTCACGACCCCGGCGCCTGGACGACGACCGGGATGCGGGCCACCGTGTCGGGCGAATTCACCCTCGACGGGCTGGAGCCGGTCTGGCTCGGCCCGCCCGATGCCTATTTCGACGAGCCGTACTTCCTGGGCGGCGTCTGGCGGATCGCCGCGCTGCAGACAGGCGGAACGCTGGGCCTGCTGGCCGCCGTGCGCGACCATCTGGACAGGCTGGGGCGTCTGGACGCCGACGCCCAGGTCGCACGCCTGACGCCGCTGCTGGGCCGGGCCTTCGCCGCGCGGGGCCTGGTGGAGCGGGCGGCGGAGGCGGCCGAAGGCCCCGAGGGCCGCGCCGATCCGGACCGCGCGGTGGCGCTGTCTGTCATGGCGCGGCTGCTGTCCGAGGATCTGGCGCAGGACGCCATCGCAGCGGCCGAGCGGTCGGTCGGCCTTGCGCATTTCGAGGACGGATCGACGACCGGCCGCCGGGCCCGCGATCTTGCCGTCTACTGCCGCCAGGTGGCCCGCGATGCCCTGGAACAGAAGGCAGGGCGCATCGCGCTCGGCCGGGGCGGGCGGCTGTCGGAGGTCTGGCATGGATGATCCGGTCCTGACGGGCGGACCCGTGCTCGTCCTCGCGCCGCACCCGGACGACGAATCCCTCGGCTGCGGCGGGCTGCTGGCGGATGTCTGGCGGTCCGGCGGGCGCGCGCATGTGGTCTGCGTGACCGATGGCGCGGCCTCTCATCCGGGCTCCCGCAGCCATCCCGCGCCGGTGCTGGCCGATCTGCGCCGCGCCGAACTGGCGCTGGCTGTCGAGGCCCTGGGGGGCGCGGCTTCCGACGTGACGTGGCTGGGGTTTCCGGATGCCGGAACCCATCTGGTGGACCGGCAGGTCCTGACCGCGGCCATCGGGGCGGCGGTGGACGCGGTGCAGCCGGGCGTCCTGCTCGCACCCTCGCCGCTCGACCCGCATTGCGACCACGAGGCGACGGCCGATGCCGCGCGGCAGGTGGCCGCCGCGCGGCCCGGCCTCGCGTTCTGCTACTATCCGGTCTGGTCGGCCTGGGTGGCGCGCCCGGGGCGCACCCCGGCGCCGGCCACCACCCGCGCGGTGGCCCGCGATCACCGCCACCGCGACGCCAAGCGCGCCGCCATCGCCGCGCACCGCAGCCAGACCGGCGAGGTCGTGCGCGACGACCCCGGCGGCTTCGTCATGCCGGAGGGCTTCGCCGACTGGTTCGCCGAACGCCCCGAGACCTACTTCCGGGCCGCCCCGTGACCGGCGTGCCGCAGAGCCATCTCGACGCGCTCTACGAGGGCACGGAGGATCCCTGGGATTTCCGCCGCTCCGACTACGAACGCGAGCGGTTCGAGGCGACCCTGGCCGCCCTGCCGGGGGACCGCTTCCGCTCGGCGCTGGAACTCGGGTGCGGCAACGGCGAACTGGCCCGGCGGATCGCGCCGCGCTGCGACGCCTATCTGGGGCTCGACGCGGTCGAGACGGCGGTCGCGGCGGCCCGCCGCGCCGTGCCCCGGGCGCGGTTCGACCTGGCCTTTTTGCCGTGCTGCCTGCCGGAGGGAGAGCACGACCTCGTTATCCTGTCCGAGATCCTCTATTTCCTCGACCCCGACGGCGTGACCGATCTGGCGCTGCAGATCGACGCGCGCTGGCCGCAGGCGCATCTGCTGCTGGTGACCTACCGCGGCCCCTCCGGCAACCTGCTGGAATGCGAGGCGGCGCTGGCGCTGTTCCTCGCGTCGCTGGACGACCGGCGGGCGCTGTCGACGGCGCGGCTGGACCCGGCGTTCCGCATCGACCTGGCCGCGCCCATGGCCGCCGTGACGTCGTGGTGATCGCCGCCGTCATCCCCGCCCGCGACGAGGAGGCCACGATCGGCCGGGCCGTCGCGGCCCTGCGCGCCGAAGGCGTGCGCCACGTTCTGGTCCTCGCCAACGACTGCCGCGACGCCACCGTCGCCCGCGCCCGAGCGGCCGGCGCGACGGTGCACGAGACCGGGCCGCTGGCCGGCGGCGTCGGCGCCGCGCGCCGGGCGGGCTGCGACCTGGCGCTCCGCCTCTGGCCCGCGTGCCGGATCCTGCTGACGACGGACGCGGACGGGTATCTGGCCCCGGGCAGCGTGGCGGTGGTGGAACGCAGCCTGCGCGCCGCCGATGCCGTGATGGGCCGGATCCGGCCGGAGCCGGCCGAGCACGATGCGCTGCCGCAGCCGCTCCGGACGCTCGGCGATCTGGAATCCCGCCGCGACGCGCTGCTGGCCGAGCTGGGCGCGATCTGCGCGCCGCAGGCCCACGACCCGCAGCCGCGGCATCTGTGCACCAACGGCGCGCTGATGGCGTTCCGGCGCGAGGCCTATCTCGCCGTCGGCGGCTTCGCTGCGATGTGCAGCAACGAGGACAAGGACATCGGCGCCCGCCTGTCGCGGCTGGGCTTCCGGATCGCGCGGCCGCGGGATGCCGTCGTCACAGTTTCGTGCCGGCGCACGGGGCGCGCCCCGGGCGGGATGGCCGCCTGCATCGCGGACCGCCTCGCCGCGGACCTCGACCCGCAGATCGAGCGTTCCGCGGCGCAATGCCGCCGGCTGGAGCGCCTCGTCGTTGCCGCCCGCCGCGAGGGGCGCTCTGCGATGAACGCGATGACCCGCCTCCTGCCCGACCCGGCGAACCGCTTGACCCTGCCGGCGCTGCCGGTGCCGGCGGCAGGCTGGCCCGAAGCGGATCGGCCGGGAACGGAGTGAGCCCCGTCTCCGGCGCCTCGGTGCCGGTGGGTCGGGCGTGCTCCGCCCGGTCCGAAGGACGAGAGGTTGCCGTCAGTCCAGAGCCGTCGCGCAGGTCAGGAAGGCGGTGACGTCATGTTGCAACGCCTGCCATCTCGGAAGCTCGACGCGCCGACAGGCCAGTTTGACATCCATCCCGGCGGCACGGAACCATTGGCTGCAGTGGGGATAGTTGGCTGTCTGCGGCGTATCGCACGTGAGGACGGCGGACAAGGAACCGACTGAATCAAGGCTGACGAAGACCTCACGGTCATGCAGTCTTGGCCGTTGGTCAACGCCTCGGACGAGCGACGTCAGGCTGAATGGTCCCTGAGTGCGCGGCAAGTCCGGAAAGGTGGGAGGCATTCTCAGAGTGCTGACGTCCTGCTCGACGTGGAGTTCAGCAAGTTCCTCCAGCGGTATAAAGTCACCGATCACGAACGTCATCCAGTTCCAGATGCCGCTCTCGTTTCGCCGACCGGTCTCTATTCGGCTGACCGGCTCGAACGAGCCGATCTCGACCCGAAACAATTGTGCGGTGTCGGTGAAACCGTCCCTGCGGTCCCAGAAGTCTTCGAAATAGGTTTCGGGAATGCGCAGCGCGACACGGCGATCCTCCAAATCCATTTCGAGCGTCTGCTGGACGAGACGCGTTTCGCCGGCAAAGGCCCGGCACGGATCCCGGAGCTCCGGCAGCGGCGTGCCGCATTTCGATTCGGCCATCGCGGCCGCGGGCAGCATTCCGGCGACGGCGAGGATGCGGGCCAGACTCGCGACGCGACGACGTCCGGAACATCGGACGGACATTGTCACTACACGCGCTGTGTGCCTGCGAGGTTCGGTCTCTGCCATCGATGCCATGGTCCTGCTCCTTCGGCCCGGGCACGGGATGGCCCGGGACGCCGCGATGCTGCTGCCAGGCCGCTCCACCAGGGTAAAGGGACGAGGACGTCAGCAGCAATCGAAACAGCAGACCGATGGGGAATTCACGGCGGGTGACCTGCTCCCCTCAAAGCTCCTCACTCCGAGGCTGGTCTGTTCCTCGACAGAGGAGAGGGACGATGAAGCGCAGCAGGTTCAGTGAAGAACAGATCATCTGTATTCCAAAGGAGCACCGGTCCGGGCTGGCGCAGCGGAACCCTGCCGGAACCACGGCGCCAGCGAGCCGACGTTCAAGTGGCGCTCGAAGTGTGGCGGGATGGAAGTGTCGGACGCGAAACGGCTGAAGGCGTTCCAGGAGGAGAACGCCAAGCTGAAGAAGCTCCTGGGGGAGTCGATGCTCGACGTCTCGACGCTGCGCGAGATGCTCGGAAAAATCGCCGACGTGCACCGGGTCATCACAGAGAATGGCTGTTCCCGGTGCCGCGCCTGCCGGCTCGTCGGGGCCGATCCGCGTTTCTGCCGGTATCGCTCGACGCGGGGCGACGACCAGGCGCTGCGACGACGCCTGCGCGAACTGTCTTCCGAGCGGCGGCGGTTCGGATACCGCCGCCTCCACATCCTGCTCCGCCGGGAAGGCCGGGAGGTGAACTGGAAGAAGCTGTACAGCATCTATCGCGAGGAGCGGCTCACGGTGCGCAAGCGCGGCGGCCGGAAGCGTGCACGCGGCACGCGGGCCCCGATGGCGATCCCGCGAACCAGCGCTGGAGCCTCGACTTCGTGTCCGACGCCTTGTCCTGCGGGCGGCGGTTCCGGGTGCTGTGCGTCATCGACGACTTCAGCCGGGAATGCCTCGCTACGGTCGTAGACACCTCGATATCCGGCCTCCGTGTCGCCCGGGAATCGGACCGGAACGCCGAGATCCGCGGATACCCCTGCATGGTCATCAGCGACAACGGCACGGAGCTGACCTCGAACGCCATCCTGAAGTGGCAGGAGGACCGCAGTATCGAGTGGCACTACATCGCGCCCGGCAAGCCTGTGCAGAACGGGTTCGTGGAGAGCTTCAACGGCCGGCTCCCAGACGCGTGCCTCAGCGAGCACCTGTTCACCGGACTGCGCCATGCTCGCCGATTGATCGCGGCATGGCGCGACGACTACAACCATCACCGCCCGCACACGAGCCTCGACGGGCTCACTCCGCGGGAATACTTCGAGGACAATCCGCGAAGCGGGTCACCGTCTCAAGAACGCCAGCCTCATCGAAGTGCTCCTCTGCACTTTCGAAAAAACCCAGCATTCTATGCTGGTTGCGGGCTATTCACCAATTCGGCGCAGTCATGAGGTCCGGAGAATATCGGCCTTGAGAGACCGCTTCAGGACCTCTTGGCGTTGAGGCCAGTGCTCAGCCCCTCCGGCATAAACCTTGAAAACAACGAGAAAATCCGGCCGCAGCCGGATCGGGAGAACGCTTTCGCGAGGGCGAGTGGCGGAGACGAAGGGATTCGAATGCGACGAACAGCGCGCTGAAAATGCCTTATTTACACGATTTTTTTGCCATCATCCGACTTCAGTAAAGAGCCCGAATGTGTAGCAAATTGTGTAGCAGGCCGCTGGTCCGCTCTCGACGACAATAAATAAGAAAAGCAGGTGCCACGAATGGCGGGACTGATCAAGCGCGGGAAAACTTGGCACCTGCGGATGCGCGTGCCGAAGCGGTATCTCGCCGTCGCCGGGCGCAATGAGATTCACCGCAGCTTGGAGACCGACAGCGAGCGCCGCGCGCGTGAACTGCTGCCGGACGTGAAGGCGAAGCTGCTCGCCGAGCTCGACCAGATGACAGTCATCAAGGAGCGCCCAGAGGAGGCCGACGCGTATCGCGCCGCGCAGAAGATCGCCCAAGCCCGAGGCTTTGCCTACAGGCCGCTTTCCGACCTTCTGGAGGCGCCTCTGGAAGACGTTCTGGAGCGCGTAGAGGCATCCTCTGCCGATCCCGCGACTGAGACTGCCAAGGCGCTCCTCGGCGCTGTGGAGGAGCCCGCCCTTCGGCTCTCCGGCCTCGTCGAAGAAGTCGAGCGTATCGCAGCGCACGACAACCGCTACAAGAGCGAAAACCAGATGCGCCTCTGGCGCAATCCACGCAAGCGCGCGGCCGCCAACCTGCAGGCTGCGCTCGGCGGGAAGGATGTGCTGGTGTCCGAGATCGACCACGCCGCCGCGTTGAAGCACAAGGCATGGTGGCAAAAGAAGATCGCGGCCGAGAACCTCTCGATGGAGAGCGCGAACAAGGATTTCGCCAACATGGCCGGAATGCTGCGCCGCTACTACGAGAGCATCGCGCAACCCGATCCGCCGTATCCGTATCATCGCGTCTCGCTCAAGGACCGGCACAAGGCCGAGAGCCGCAAGCTCGAGATCCCCGTGGATTGGATCACCGAGAAGTGGTTTGCACCGGGCGCCTTCGACGGCACGAACGACGAAGCGCGGGACATACTGCTGATTTCGGTGGAGACCGGATGCCGCCAATCGGAGATCTATGACCTGCCGCCGGAAGCGATAGTGCTGGATCACCCGATCCCGCATCTACGCCTGCAGTTCGAGGAAGGTGTGAACCGGCGTGAAATCAAGAACACGTCGTCTGTTCGCGAGGTCCCCCTGGTCGGCGTGGCGCTGGCCGCTGCAAAGCGCCATCCCGACGGCTTCCCACGCTACCGTGGCAAGAGCGGTTACTCGGCAACGATGAACAACTACCTGCGGAACAACGGGCTGCTTCCATCGCCAGCTCACACCATTGGTGGCGTTCGGCACACGTGGGAGAGCCGGATCCTCGCAGAGACGAAGCGTATGGATGTCAGCGGCGAGATGATGGGGCACAGCGTCAAGCAGATCCGAAATCGACCGGTATACGGAGATGCGACGCCGCTTGAGAAGCGATACGCGTTGGCCAAGAAGGTCATGCTGCCCGTGCCTGCGCACCTCGGGTAGTCGGAGTGGGAACGCGCCGAAGAGAGGTTGCCCAAAATGCATCACGCCGCCCGGTGAGGGGCGGCGTGGCTGGCGATTTCGGTGGCTTGGAGGAGGAGATCTTTGGTCTCTTCGAGCCGGGCGAGTTCTGTGTTGAACCGCTTCAGCAAGGGGAGCATCCACTCTTCGCCGCTGGTGATCTGTTGGGCGATTTTCGCCCTGGCGTGGCGAACCCTGTCGATCTTGCTTTGCAGCGATGCGGTCGGGTTTTGGCGGATGCGGGCGGTTTCGGGAGCCGCGGCCCGGGCGGCGTGTCTGGTCGACATGGCACTCCATACCCCACCACCGCAGGAGCGCGGCTGGTTTCGGGGGGACGGGGGCTGGGTGCTTACATGTCGGGTCTCCTGTGTTCGGACTGGTGATATAGCCAAGGTGGTCGCGTCCGGGTAGTTGGTGATCTGGAAACACTGCGTTCGCGGGCTTGGTTTGGCCCCGCGCGCGTTCTGCGCACGGGGCAATGAGTTCATGCATGGCGTTCGGCATCGCCGGATTTGCCTTGCGCCTCTTCGGCTGCGGCGGCTTTGGCTGCTTCTTCCTCAGCCTTCCACTGGTCGACCTGCTCCTGCGCCCGCTCTGCGACGCCTTCCGGCGCCTTCGAGTGCTTGAACATCCGGCGACGGTTGGTAGCCGTGGCGAAGCAGCCGAGTTCGAAGAAGATCTCTTCGATTTGCTCCGGCGCGGTTTCTTCGAGCCAGTCGAGCCAGGCGTCGAAAGTTTCGGCGATGGCCATGCGGGCCTCGCGCTGGATCTTGTCATCCTTGCGGGCTTGCTTGTCGGCGATGTTGCCGATCGAGACCATCGCCTTCTGCATGCGAGCCTCCATGGCGGGGCTCATTGCGAACTGCGACGAGCGGGGCTTGCGGGCAGGTTTCTGGGACAGCGATTTCTTCATTTGAGATACTCCGGTTGAACGGTTGCGATGTCACCGGAGCCTCGGGTTTATCGCCCGCCGCATCCGGCTTGCGCAACAAATGGAGTCGCAGCCGGTGACCGACTCCATTCTCCGAAGACGAAAAATCTCTTGCGGCGGATTCCGACGAACTAAACGCTTGGTATAGAGAGAGAATATTTTCCCCTCCCAGCATCCATGACCTTTCATGTGAAAGAAACCGTACCTGTGCGCCGTCACTGCGGCTCCTCGAACCGTGAGTTCGGCCCCTTCGAACGCCCCTTCGCCCGCGGATCGAGCGCCATGATTTTCGCGGTCAGCGTGCGCCGGATCTTCGCGATCCTCTCACGCTGATCCCGCGAGAACGAACGGGTGATCTCGAGGATGATTTCGTCTGCGTCCCTGATCTCCGCAATCTCGGACGCGATGTGCTCTTGCGCCTCACGACGCGCCTTCTCTTCGGCCCTCGCACCGAGCCGCTTGGCAACTGCCCGGAAGGCCTTGCGCGCGGCGGCAAATCCGAGAGTCGCCTTCTTGACCGATGGTTGCGTTTGGGGGGGCCCGTTTGCCTTGGCGCTCTTGGCCGGGCGCCCGTCAGTGTCGATCTCGCCAGCCGCTACCGCGTCGGCAAAGGCCAGGACGGATGTCGCGTCGTCTTCTCGCTCGACAACGTCGCGCTCCCGGGTCTCGACTTCAGCGGCCTTCTCGGCGAGGCGCTTTTCCTCCTTCGCGCGCCACTCTGCGGGTCGGACATGCCGCGGATTGATTGGCGGCGTCCGACCGTCGTTCAGCGCGTCGCGGATGGCCTGCTTGCGTTTCTCGCCGCGCACGAGGCCGATTTCGCTGAACCACTCGCCGACGCTGTCCTGGGCGGCCTCGTAATCTTTGATGAGCGGATGGATCGAGGGCTGCAGAACCCGGCACTCGGTCCCGTATTTCCTGACGGTCGCGCGCGGCATGATGACGGCGTGGATATGGTAGGCCTGCTCGTCGAGATCGGCGCGGGCATGGATGACATCGTCGCCGAAGTTGTCGCGCAGCCACGCGACGGCACGCTCCTCGAAAAGCTCCTCTTGCGAGCTGCTGAACTCGACATCGCTGCTCTCGGTCTGTTCGAACCAGTCCTTGTTGGCGGTCAGGATGAGTTCGCGCATGGGTCCGTGGCGCGACGCCCGCCAGGGATCCCGGGGCCCTTCGATCCGCCGCTTCTCGAGATCCTTGCGCCGGTTCCGCCGGTCGAGGTCCTCGAGTTCGGCAGCGAAGGTTTCGACCTTCATCAGCTCGATCTCAGCACGTGCCTCTTCCGCCCAGGTCTCGGAACCGATCAGGCGGCGGGGCTTGGGCTTGTTCCGGTCGATGTGTCCGAGGTCGCCGCCCTTGCGATAGCGGTGAGCCTCGTAGCCACCGATATCAATCGGGTCCATGCCCTCGAACCGCAGGACCACCGGGTGCTTCTTGCTTGCCATGTCTGACCTCCAAACGTTGAGCTCAGAAAATGGGTTGATGTTTTCCCGCATCGGAGAAATCAGGAGGACGCAGCCGCGAACGGATGTGTGGGGTCATTACTCACTAAACAGCCCGCACTCCGGCACCTGCGGTGCCTGCGTTCGGCCTGCCGTTCGCCCGGGGCGCTGCCCCGGAACCCCGCCCTCCGGGGGCACCTGTGCGGCGGGCACTCCTGCGCGGAGGGCGGCAAGGTCATCGTTCCGCACTCCCCTTGCATCCCCTGCTCCCGGGGGAGCGTCGTTCCGCACTCCTCCCCCGAACCCCCGCCTGCTCGCAGGGGCCGTTCGCCACGCCCCTGCACCCCATGGCTGATTGGACGTTGGCACCCTGATCGCATCTCATAAGCTTTTGAACTTGCTAAACAAAAGGGGATTTCACCAGCCTGTAAGCCAGGAGGTGACCCAAGGTCACGGAAAGGTCCCGCTTCTGCGGGCCTTTTTTGTTTTCAACGCCTTGGCCGGATGAGCAGTCCGCTGTAATGTCGCCCAAAATTTACAAGAATGAGGCGACGATGACAGCAGATGTTGCGTTCAATGCCATAGAAGCCCGCCGTGTGCGGCCTTGGGCGAACGAAGAGGAGGTCCGTATGGGATGGATCTCCGCACTGGAGAACGCAACGGGCATCGTCTTCGACGCCGAGCGGGCGCGACGCGACTCGAGCTACAACAACGTGGTCATCGAATTTAAGGGTCCAGGTCTTTTCAGGGGCAGCAAGGCATCAGCCAAGTTCATCGAAGCAACTGAAGCCCGACTCTTGCCTTACATCCAGCGGATTGCGGCCAGGGAGCACGCTGCCACCGAGGACTACATCGGTATTGCCATCGACGGTGAGCATGTCTGTTTCGCCCAGGTCTCGAATGGACAGATCGAAACGCAGCACTTGATCCCCTTCTCGCTCTATGCGGTTGAACTGGTAATCCAAGCAATCACCGCGCAGACCAGGAAACCCATTTCGGCAGACAACCTGATGCGCGATTTCGGGCACGGGTCATCGAACGCGCGGGATCTAATGCAGGGCCTTGCGGACGCACTTGCGGCTCGCATCACGGCACCAGGCAACAACAAGATAAAAATGCTCTTCGAGGAGTGGAGGACGCTCTACGGCCAGGTTGCCGATATGTCTGTCCTACAGGCGGAAGAAATCGAGCGCGAACTATCATTCGCCTGGAACGGACCCGCAGAGCTCTCCATCCCTGGGCGTCTCTTCGTCGTCCATACCTACAACTCGCTCATCATCAAGTTGCTGGCGGCCGAGATCGTCTCAGGACACGGACTGACGGCGGCTCATCAGCCTGCCCAGGAGATGGCGGCCGTCGCCAACGACGCGGACTTGCTGCGCCGCCTGAAAACCGACATCGAAGGGTCGGGTCTCTTTGAGCAAGCTGGCATTCATGGGTTTGTCGAGGAGGTTATCTTCTCGTGGTATCTCGACATCGCGGGCGACCCAGCCTTTGCGCCGACAATCATCCCGCCGCTGCGTCGCATCCTTACCGCGCTTTCCTTGTATCGGACGGACCGCATGACCCATTCCAGGGACGTGCTTCGGGACCTTTATCAGGGCCTCGTTCCTGGCCGTCTTCGCCACAGCCTCGGTGAGTATTACACGCCCGACTGGCTTGTGGACCACACAATCACGCGGGCCAAGAACGCCCCTTGGCTCGAGAAAAGAGTGTTGGACCCGACGTGCGGTTCAGGGTCTTTCCTTATCGCTGCTATCCGGATTCTGAAGAACGAGGCAGCCGCCGCAGGATGGAACGAGTTGAACACGCTCAACCGTATCTGTGACGCCGTTTGGGGCTTCGACCTCAATCCCCTGGCCGTTCAAACGGCGCGGGTGAACTACTTAATGGAGATCGCAGATCTTCTTCGCGCGTCGCCTGGTCACCAGATCGAAGTCCCGGTCCTATTGGCTGACGCCATCTACGCCCCGACCATTGAACCGGCCGCCGGTCAGGACGTGGTGGAATACAAGATCGGCTCAATGGTTGCACGGCTCAACATCACTTTGCCCGCCGCCTTGGTTCGAGACCGCCAGCGCCTTGACCACTTCTTTGACCAGATGGGGCGAGATGTCGAGGCTCTCCGGGACTTCACCGCTTGCTCGGCCCGCATTGTAGCTGCGGGCCTTGCCACGGCTGAGGAAATGGCAGACTGGGATGCCCCCCTGCGGGCAACCTACGACCAAGTCCTTAACCTCCACCAGATGCAATGGGATGGCATCTGGTTCCGGATTGTGCGGAACTTCTTCTGGTCGGCCAGCGCCGGCCGGTTTGACTATGTGATTGGTAACCCGCCTTGGGTCCGTTGGTCGAAACTGCCGGAAGCATACCGGGAGCGCGTGAAGCCGACCTGTGAGCATTACGGCATCTTCTCGCGGACCAAGCGACACGGCGGCAACGAACTCGATATCAGCGCTATGATTACCTACACCGTCGGCGACAAGTGGCTGGCCGATGATGGGCGGCTGACATTCGTCATCACGGGAACAATCTTCAAGAACCCGTCCTCCGAGGGCTTCCGGACGTTCCAGATTGAGCCGCAGAACGACCAATCCAAGCACCTTGTGCCGCGGCTTGTCGACGACATGAGGAAGCTGAAGCCATTCGAGGACGCCGTGAACCACACGACTGTCGTTGTCTTTGACAAGGCCGACGCGGCCGGTGGCTATCCCGTCCCCTACGAGGAATGGTCAGCCGCCGCAGGCTTCACCCGCGCTATCCCTACGGATACACCTTTGGCAGACGTCATAGCGCGCGTGGATGTCGCCGACATGGAAGCGGCACCTGTGGGTGACTTGGGTAGCCCTTGGGCAGTCCTCAATCCGGGCCGATACGCGATACTGAGCGCTATGTCGGGAGAGTGCGATTGGGTTGCCGGCCGCAAAGGCATCACGGCGGATTTGAACGGGGTATATTTCGTCCGCCCGTTGAACAGCAATGGGAACCTCATCGAGATTCAGAGTCGCCCGGAGGCTGGCAAGAAGAATATCGGAGCCCCGCGGACATCATGGGTCGAGAATGACCTTCTCTACCCACTCCTGAAAGGCGCCGGAGACTTCGAGGCCTTCTACTTGAGACTTGCCGCGCCTGGTGCCGCGCCGTTCCTGACATTCGTTCCGAACGAGGCGATCAATGGCGATGACTATGCCGCGGCCGACATCGCGATGAACAGCCAGCGACTGGCCCGGACTCGCGCTTGGTTCGCTCACTATCAGCAGTTGCTTGAACAGCGCTCGACCTACCGTCGCCAGATGCAGGGTGCACCGTATTTCGCGATCTACAACGTCGGGCCCTACACGCTCCAGCCGTGGAAGGTTGTCTGGCCGGAGATGTCATCGAAGTTCTTCGCGGCCGTGGCCGGATCCGCGCCCATGCCGGGCGGTGATCTCAAGCCGTTCGTCCCAGACCACAAGATCTACTTCGCCGCTTTCGATGACAAGGACACGGCCTATTTCCTGTGTGCGCTCCTCAACGCGCCCATGGTCAGGGAGTGGATCGAGGCACACAATGTTTCTATTCAAGTGGGGGACGTCTTCAAACATATGAACCTACCTGTGTTTGATCCGGGCAACGCGCAGCACGCTCAGGTTGCCCAACTCTCCGAGCAAGCGCACCAGACCCATGATGGCGCCGCCAGGGCCGCTATCGTAGCGCAGATCGAGCCCCTGACGGAGGCACTGCTGATCGCTTGGGTGAACCGGCCGTAACTTCACAACCCCTCGTCGCTGCCAGCCTTGAAAGGCCGCGACGGAGGGTTGTATGGAGCGCGAAAGAATTTGGTCCGAATGGGTGGTTGCCCAGTCGCCAGTAAAGTCGTCCGAACAGGACGCAGTATTGAGACGCATAGCTGACTTCTGGGACACAGCGCCACCAGAGACCGTGATCCCCCTTATGACACGATGTCGGCCGCTGCCGCAGATAGTGCGAGTTGTGCGGGCATATCAGCGTGACGGGATCGGTGCTGAGGAAGTAACGGCGTTCTTCTCGAATGCCCCACAGGATGTTAGGGTTGCTTTCGACACGTTACGCCGAGAGGCAGTGTAGCAGTTAGGTTGCGCAAATCCATCCGGTAATGCCCGGGGCTTTACCCTGACAGATCCAAATCACGCCCTCTGTAACAAGGGGGATGAGCGCGGTGTAGCAGTTGGCACGCCTCCGCTCTGCTGCGCGTTTTTTGTGACGCGCAGCAGAGCGGAGGCCACGAACAGATAGGCTTTCCCGCTGGCGTCGTTTTCACGCGCCACAGGAGGCCTTCATGTTTCACCATCCCCAACCATTCATGCCCGCCAGCAGGAACACGCACCTACAGCGCGGCGACGTCGTGCTGTTCCGCTTTCCTCTCGCCGAAGAGGATGACGAGCCAGGCGCGCCGAAGCGCCGCCCCTGCCTGGTTCTCGACACCCTGACCAAGGGCGACGAGCTCTTCGTCGAGATCGCCTACGGCACCTCCGCCGATACACGTGCAAACCGCGGCTACGAGGTCATCGTCAAGCAGTCCGCCGCACGCGCGACAGCCGGCCTGTCGAAACCCACGCGGTTCGTCTGCGCACGCCGTATCATCGTTCACGTGGGCCACAGCGGTTTCCACGGCCGCACCAAAGGCCCACACGTCATCGGCCGCCTGGATGCACTGCTTCTGGAACGGATGAACGACGTCCGGGCACGGATCCAAGCCGAAGCCGACATTGCCGCCTACTACCGCGAGGAACGGAGGCGGGAAGAGCAGGCGCGCGAAGACCGCGGTTTCCAATAGGGAACCGCGCTCTCGCCGCTGCTCCTCCTTTCTCAATCAACACAAGGAAAGACCAATGGATATGCCATTCAAATCCGCCTCCGAGATCACCGCCATGGCCGCCTCGTGCCTCCCGCTGGCGCGGGCCGCGGCCACCGGGATCGACCAGGACGTGCTCGATCTCGTCGCGCCGAAGCCGAAGCAGGAGGCCAAGAAGCTCGCCGCGCTGCTGCGATCCGGAAATATCTTCGACAGGGGGATCCTGGCGATGCTGCACGAGCTCGTCGGCGTCCTCGACGCCGAGATCGCCGAGGGCACCTACGTCGAGACGCGCTACGACCACAGCCCGGAGAACGTCTCGGATTACAAGACCTGGGGCCAGGAACGCCTCACACCGGAGGCTGATCGCCTGTCAAACGCCCTGGCGGTGCTGATCGAGCTATACGCCACCCTCTCGGCGGTGCACGACATCCTGCGCGCCGAGAAGGCCCTGGAGGGGCTGCGCTCCGCGGCCTGATGAGACACGCGGGCCGGAACACCCGCGTCAGGGCGCGCCGACGAACCTTCTGCTGCTACAGATGTCGGCGCGCCTGCTTCATTTTCTGCTTCATATTGGCAGAACGAATCCCGGAAATGTGTAGCAAATTGTGTAGCAATGCTCGGACCGCTTTCAGGGCAGGATAGCGCTAAAGTTCTGGTATAATTTAATATTTTCGGCCTGAAAGGCAGCGAAAATGGCGGAGGGAAAGGGCCTGATATCCAACCTTCTTTTGTGGATGCCGCTCGGTTTGCAAGGAATTTCTGATCGTCCGGACATGTGATCGAGTGCGTACTTTTGTCAGGCCTGTTGGTGCGGCTGACACGGTGCCGCTGGCCGGGATGGTGATGCGCGGAGCGGGGCCACATCTCCAACAGCGAGTTCGAGGCTCGGAGAAGGTTTCTGGTTTGCCCGACCCGGATCATGTCGATCATTCGCCCATGCAGATCATGCCTTCCTCACAACTCGGTGGCCCGAGTGCCCGTTCGACGCCTGATCAGGCGCCGATCAGCACAGGGCCACGATAGACTTCACCGCGCGTCAGCATCGCCCAGATGCCGCGCGCCATCTTGTTCGCCAATGCGACTGCGACGACGGGGACCGGCTTGCGCTCCAGCATCCGCGCCAGCCACGACCCCTTCGGTGCCCCACGGCGCGCTGCCCAGCGGATCACCGCGGTCGCCCCGATCACAAGCAGTCGCCGGATATCGCGCTGCCCCATCTTCGAGGTCTTCCCGAGCTTCTGCTTGCCGCCGCTGGAATGTTGGCGCGGCACCAGACCGAGCCAGGCGGCAAAGTCGCGCCCGCGCCGGAACTGCTCCATCGACGGCGCGAATGTCTCGACGGCAAGCGCGGTGATCGGACCGACGCCAGGCATCGTCTGCAACTGGCGAGGCATCTCCGCTTCGCTCGACATCGCTGCGATCCTGGCCTTCAGCGCATCGATCCGGGCGGTAAGTTGGCCGATCTGATCGAGGAGCATGCGGCAGATGTCCCGCGCGAGTTCCGGAACGTCGGTGTCGGGATCATCGACGACCTTCGCGAGGCGCGGCAAGTATCCGATGCCCTCGGGAGCGATATGGCCGAACTCATAGAGATGCGACCGCAGTGCATTCACGGCCTCGGTGCGCTGCTTCACGAGTTGCTCGCGTGTCCGGAACGCGACGGCCCGCGCCTGCTGGTCCGCGGACTTCGGTTCTACGAAACGCATGGTCGGCCGCAGGGCCGCCTCGACAATCGCCTCGGCATCGGCGGCGTCGTTCTTCTGCCGCTTGAGGAACGGCTTCACGTAATGCGGCGCGATCAGCCGGACATCATGCCCATGCCGCGCCATCTCCCGCGCCCAGTGATGGGCGCTGGCGCACGCTTCCATCGCCACAAGGCATGGTGGCTGCTGCGCCATGAACCGCGCGAACTGCGGCCGCGACAGTCTCTTCCGAAACAAAACGGACCCGTCCGCCGCCGCGCCGTGCACCTGGAACACGTTCTTTGCCAGATCGACGCCTATGACGGTAACCTCTCCCATGGATGCCCTCTCCTTCAGCTTGTGTTGCGACACCACGAGTTTGCCACATCGCGATGCCGTCAGGGGAGAGCGGCATCCACCCCATCTCCACCTTAACCTTTTGTTTCTGAAACACTTTAATAATGCGTCCTTCGACCACTGCCTCAGCAGCCATGCCGCGCATCAGCTCTCATTGGATGGTCTAGTTTCCCTGCGACACACGTTCCTGATAGCTCCGCTCACGTTCCGGCCATGTGCTCTTGATGTAGGCAAGCACCGCGCGAATTTCCGCGTCGCTCAGATCGCCTCCGAACCCCGGCATGTCGCTCTCGTAGCCGCCCCCGACGACTGCGGCGGTGCCTTCCTTCACGATGCGGAACAGTACATCGTCGGGATGATGCCAGGTATGACCGGTCTTGTCGTGCGGCGGGGCAGGCAGACGGCCGTCGGGGCCGGGCGAGCGCCAGTCGGGTTGGCCCTCGAGCATCCCGCCATGGCACGACGCGCAAGCCTCGGCGTAGACCGCAGCGCCACGGGACAGGTCAGGCCGCTTCATTTGAGGCCAGGCCAGCGCCACGGCAGCAATTGAGGCGGAAACAGCTGAAATCCAGACCCAAGAGCGCATCATGAAATTCCGTTCAAAGGCCGCACGCCGACACATCGGCGTGCGGCTTGGGCTTACTGCAACTCGATCTCGGTCACGGTGAGCTTGCCGTTCATACGATCTGCGACGAAGCGCACCTTGCTGCCCTCGGACAGACCATCCAGCATGGCCGGGTCGGCGACCACGAAGACCATTTTCATGGCGGGCATGTCCAGATTCTCGAGCGGACCGTGGTCGATCGTCACCTTGTTCCACTTGGCATCGACTTTGGTAACGGTCCCGTCTGTCATCGGGTGATCGCCATCGGCGAAAGCCGGCGAAGCGGCAAGGAAGACCGCCGCGAGCATGGAAAGAAGTTTCATTTCGTATTTCCTTCGTGTGATGAGGTTCAGTTGATGGTCAGGGGGCCGTGCATGCCGCCCTCGTAATGGCCGGGGATCAGGCAGGCGAATTCGTAGGAACCGGCCTTGCCGAATGTCCAGACGATGTCGGCCTCCTCACCGGGCTCCAGGCGCACGGCGTTCGGGTCGTCGTGTTCCATTTCCGGAAACTTCTCCATCATCGCCTTGTGCTCGGCATTCGCCTCCATCGTGTCCATGACGAATTCGTGAATTTCCTCGCCTTTGTTGACGATGTGAAGTCGCACCGTCTCACCCGCCTTGAAGGTCAGTTCCTTGGGTTCGTAGACGAACACGAGATCGGCGTCGTAATCCTCCTTCATGATTACCTCGACGGTCCGCGTCGGCTTGTGGTGGCCGGCCGGGCCTCCCATCGCCATGTCATGCTTCCCGTCTGCCATGACGGCAACTGGCGAAAGCGCGAGGATCAGGGCTGCGATTGTCGTCTTCATGAGCATTTCTCCTGTTTTGCTCGGTGGTTCATCCGCGCCGCAAGCCGCCGCGGGGCGTGAGGATCGTGTCGGGTCGGTCGTTTGAAGCATGCTCGGGCAACTCGCCCGTCCACTCCCAAGCCTGGGTTCCGGGAGGATTCTCGTACCAGCCCGGGTCCGAATAATCGTCGCGATCGATGCCTTCGCGCACCTTCACGACCGAGAACATTCCACCCATCTCGAGTGGGCCATATGGCCCCCAACCGGCCATCATCGGGACGGTGTTGTCGGGGATCTCCATGGACATCTCGCCCATGTCGGCCATGCCGGCGGTGCCCATCGGCATGTAGCCAGGCTGCTGGCGGCGCATCAGGCCGGTCAGGCGCGACTTGTCGGTGCCAATGAACGTAGGGATGTCGTGTCCCATGGCGTTCATCGTGTGGTGTGACTTGTGGCAGTGGATCGCCCAGTCGCCCTCGTGCACGGCATCGAACTCGTAAGCGCGCATGGCACCTACAGGAATGTCGATCGAGACTTCGGGCCAGCGCGCCTCGGGCCGGACCCAGCCGCCATCGGTGCAGGTGACTTCGAAATCGTAGCCATGCATGTGGATCGGGTGGTTGGTCATCGTGAGGTTGCCGCAGCGCACCCGCACCCTGTCCCCCTTGTTCACCACCAGCGGATCGATGTCCGGGAAGATGCGGCTGTTCCAGGTCCACAGATTGAAGTCCGTCATCTCCATGATCCGGGGCAGGTAGGTCCCCGGGTCGATGTCGTAGGCGGCGAGCAGGAAGACAAAATCGCGGTCGACGGGCATGAACTCCGGATCGCGCGGGTGCACGATGAAAAGGCCCATCATGCCCATCGCCATCTGTACCATCTCATCAGCATGGGGGTGGTACATGAAGGTACCCGACTTCACGAGGTCGAACTCGTAGACGAACGTCTTTCCAGGCGGGATCGCCGGATGGCTGAGCCCGCCGACCCCATCCATGCCGGAAGGCAGGATCAGGCCGTGCCAGTGAACAGAGGTATGCTCGGGTAGGCGGTTGGTTACGTAAATCCGGACGCGCTCTCCCTCGACCGCCTCGATGGTAGGGCCGGTCGACTGACCGTTGTAGCCCCACAGGCGGGCGATCATGCCGTCGGCCATGATGCGTTCCACCGGCTCGGCCACGAGGTGAAATTCCTTCACGTCGCCGTTCATTCGGTAGGGCAGCGACCAGCCGTTGAGGGTCACGACCGGGTTGTAATCGAAGCGCTCGGTCGGCCTCGGGGGGACCTGCGTATAAGGGCTGTCGTTAGACGCCGCTTCGGGCAGGTCGCGGAATTTCGTCTGCGCTGCGCCTGCATTGGCAAGAACGGCTCCGGCCCCCATCGTCAGACCGGCCCCCAGCATCTGTCTGCGGTTCATCATTCGTCGCCTCCTTCCTCGGAAGAGCCTGAGGCGGCGGCGCCGCCCCAGATCGCTTCGGTCACGGCGGTTTCCGCCAACCAGTAGTCACGCTTCGCCTCGGCCGCGCCGAGTTGCGCCTCTAGCCCGTCGCGGGCGTCTTCGATCAGTTCGAAGGTCGAGGTGATCATGCCGTTGTAGGATTTCAGCGCCTCGGCATCGATTGTCCGGCGCAGCGGCAGCACCACGTCGCGCCAGTGACGGGCGACTCCATGTTTGCCCGTCACTTCCAGATGTGCAGCACGTGCCTCGGCCCGCGCGCTGGTCGCGACATCAGCGAGTTGGTTGGCGGCCTTGAGGTACGCGAGATTCCCGCGCCGGGACACGAGCTTGCCTGTTTCGTAGAGCGGGATCTCGAACTCTACCTCCACAACGGGAGTGGTTTCCGTCTCACCGGCATCCCGTTCTGCTTCGAGGCCGGCACGGATCGCGACTTCGGAGACGGCGCGCGTTTCGCCGGTCAGCCGGTAATCGGCCGCAATAGCCTGTAATTCGAGGCGACCAGCGGCGATGTCGACGCGGTTCTGCAAGGCGAGCCGCTCGATGTCCGCACGGCTGCGGGGGCGTCCTGGAAGGCCGGGAAGCGCGTCCGGCACATAGAACGTCACCTCTCCAAGTGACACGCCCATGAGCCTCGCCAGCCGCTCCTTGGCCAGTTGAGCTTCGAGCTTCGCATCCGCACGTTCGGCTGCGATCTCTGCCGTGAAGGCATGCTCGCGGGCCTGATCCGCGGCATTCATCGCCCCGGTGCGGCCAAGTTCGACGGCCAGTTCCGACGCCGCATCGGCCGTGTTCTGGGTCCGGGCGATCAGGGAAGCGGCCTCGAAGGCGGCGACCGTCTCGATCCAGGCCCGGCGCGTCTCCACCGCCAGCGCGATGGTCTCACCGGCTGCAGCAAACTGAGCCTGCTGGAACCTCAGTTCTGCGACCCTGGTGCGTGGCTTGGCGGTCGCGGCCTCAAGGATCGAGGTGATGAGCGTGGCCTCCAGCGTGCGTGCGACATCGCCTGCGAGGCCAGAGACGGAAATGCCGACGGATGGCACCGGCCCCAATGCCGACTCCCAGACATCGGCCGCGGAAAGGCCCAGTTCGGCATAGGCCGCCTGAAGACCGCGGTTGTTGAGCAGCGCCGCCTGAACGGCGGTTTCGGCGCTGATCGTCTTGCCCTGCAGCATTGCCTTGGAACGGGCTTCGGCCGCCGCAATCTCGGCTGCGTTCTGATGCCAGCCCGGGGTGCCGGTCTGCGCATTCCGGCTGCGCTCCGTGACGGCGGCAAAGCCGGCACGGGGTTCACTGACCCGGGCAATCGTGGCGGTGTCGGCGCAGGCCGACAGCGTCGCGACCAGCGCGACGGATCCGATCAACTTTGTTTTCATGTCAGCTGCCCGCCTGCGCGTCGTTGACGCCACGCCAGTCGGCAGGCTCGGTAACCCGGTAGCCGCCATAGCTGACCGCAGGCGCTGCTGGAGCGTTAGAGTGCACTGTTGCCGACGCAGGGCCTTCGGCCCCGAGCGGGAGTGGATCAAGCTGCGTACATGCAGCAAGACCCAGCGGCACGATGGCCGCGATGCGGAATATCATTGCAAAGTCCCTCGCGTATTCTGGTCATTCCGCAGCGGCCACCAGCCGCTGCTCAGGATTTGGAACGATCAGACGCGAGGAGGGCGGCGTAGGCCTTCCGGCTTTGCAGCGGCGACCAGTGCATAGCTCTGCATGCGAAAGCCCGCCCTGTGGTTCAGGTGCATAGTGTGTGGATGAATTGACAAGGCTTCAATCGCCACGACACAAGCATGTGCAACACAATGGTTTGCAGGATGCGTCGCGCCATCGGCCTCTTGTTCGACGGATGCAGCATCGAAGTGTGCATGATCGACATCATGCGCTGCATCATGGGACAGTTGGACGTCACAGTCGAGCATGGCGACAGCATTCGCGGGCGAAAGGGAAAGAGACACCGCAACAACAATCGCGATGCAGGCGATGCCGAACCTGCGAATCAGATTTCCCATTACACTTACATATCCGGTCGCGAATCGAGTTCCAATTGACATTTCCTTGAGACCTGAACCTCAACGATCGGATCGTTATCACCCTGCACTCGACATGCTCCTAGAGGTCTATGCGCCGCAGCCGCAGGGCGTTGGCGATGACAGACACCGACGAAAGGGACATCGCCGCCGCCGCGATCATCGGCGACAGGAGAAGTCCGAAGACCGGGTAGAGCACACCCGCCGCGATCGGCACGCCGGCGGCGTTGTAGACGAAGGCGAAGAACAAGTTCTGCTTGATGTTGCGCAGCGTCGCCTTCGCGAGCTTGCGGGCACGCACAATGCCGGTCAGGTCCCCGCCGAGCAGCGTCAGACCGGCGCTTTCCACCGCGACATCAGCGCCGGTGCCCATGGCGATGCCGACGTCCGCGGCGGCGAGCGCGGGCGCGTCGTTCACTCCATCGCCAGCCATGGCAATGGACGCCCCCTTGGCGCGCAATTCGTCGACCAGCGCCTTCTTGCCCTCCGGCAGGACACCGGCACGGACCTCGTCGATGCCGAGCCTGGCGGCGACGGCCTCTGCGGTGCGCTGGTTGTCACCCGTCGCCATGATCACGCGGAGGCCCTGCGCGTGCAGCTCGCGGATTGCGGCGGACGTGCTTTCCTTGATCGGGTCGGCGACGGCGACGAGACCGGCCAGCTTGCCATCGATGGCGACGAACATCACGGTCTGCCCGTCAGCGCGGAGGCCATCGGCCGCCTCGTCCGCAGTCTCGGTCCGTACGCCGAGCGATTGCATCAGCGCGGCATTGCCAAGCGCGACAGGCTGCCCGCCCACCTTGCCGGTCACACCCTTGCCCGTCACCGCTTCGAAGTCGGTGGATTTCTTCATCTCCACACCGCGGTCGCCTGCGCCGGCGACGATGGCTTCGGCGAGCGGATGCTCGGACCCGCGTTCCAGCGCCGCCGCCATGGCCAGGACCTCGTCTTCCGACCAACCGTCTTCGGCCTGCACGTCCGTCAGCTTCGGTCTGCCTTCCGTGAGCGTGCCCGTCTTGTCGACGATCAGCGTGTCAACACGCGCCATGCGCTCCAGCGCCTCGGCGTCCTTGATGAGGACACCGGCCTGCGCTCCGCGCCCCGCGGCGGTCGTTATCGAGATCGGCGTGGCGAGACCGAGCGCACAGGGACAGGCGATGATGAGCACCGACACGGCCGACGCCATGGCGAACACGAAGGCCGGGGTCGGGCCGGCGATGAGCCAGACGACAAACGCAATAATCGCGACGCCAACGACCGTGGGCACGAAGACGGACGATACCGTGTCGGCCAGTCCCTGGATCGGCGCGCGCGAGCGACGTGCGCCGGCAACCATGTCGACGATCTGGCTCAGCACGGTATCCGATCCGACCGCAGTGGCGCGGATCGCCAGAGTGCCGTTCTTGTTGATCGTCCCGCCGGTGACGCGGTCGCCTTCGACCTTCTCGATCGGGACAGGTTCGCCCGTAATCATGCTCTCGTCGATGGAGGATCGGCCCTCCACGACCTCGCCGTCGACAGGGACGCTGTCGCCCGGCCGCACGCGCAGGAGATCGCCCTCCATCACGTTCTCCAGCGGCGCGTCGTATTCCGACCCGTCGGGCAGAATGCGTCGTGCCGTCTTCGGCGCAAGGTCCATCAGCGCCCGGATGGCGTCGCCCGTCCGCTCGCGGGCGCGCAACTCCAGCACCTGGCCGACGAAGATCAGCGCCACGATGACGACCGCCGCCTCGTAGTAGGTGCCGACGGTGCCGTGGCCCATGCGATACGCTTCGGGAAAGACACCCGGCAGGAAGGTCGCGACCAGCGAGTAGAGATAGGCCGCCCCGACCCCGAGCGAGATTAGCGTCCACATGTTTGGCGAGCGGTTCTGTATCGAGGCCCAGCCGCGCTGAAAGAACGGGCGCGCCGCCCAGAGCACGATCGGCGTCGCCAGCAGGAATTCCAGATAGACGGCGGTCTGGTGCCCGACCCAGTCCCGCACCGGCAGCCCGACCATCTCGCCCATCGTGAGGACGATCAGCGGCACCGCCGCGGCGACGCTCACCCAGAGCCGGCGCGTGAAGTCGACCAGTTCCTCGTTCGGCGCGTCGGACGGCACCATCGGTTCGAGCGCCATCCCGCAGATCGGGCACGCGCCGGGCTCGTCACGGACGATCTCCGGATGCATCGGGCACGTCCACTGCGTGCCCTGCGGCGCGCGCTTCCCGACCTTTGCGGCGTTACCCGACGCATAGAAGAAGGGATCGGCATCGAACTTCGTCCGGCATCCCTCGGAGCAGAAATAGTAGGTATCGCCGCCGTAGTCGCGGCTGCGCGCCTCGGGCTTGATCGTCACCGACATCCCGCAGACCGGGTCCGTCGCCTGCGGCCCGGCCTTGGTCTTCGCGTGATCGTGGCCGCAGGAAGTGTTCGCGTCGTGGTTATGATGGTGGTGGGCGTGCCGTGTCATGTCAGACTCCTGCCTGAGATGACACGCAAGCTAGTGCTTCCAGTCACTGGAAGGTCAAGATGGATTCGACGGTCAGAACACGATCGCCTTGAACGGTATCCAGATTCCCATCGCCATCATCATCAGATTCTCGGTCAGCGACACGAAGCCGAGCGGCACGGACGATGAGCCGCCAACGCAGGCGCATTTCAGCTCGCGCTTGTCGACGTAGACCGCCTTGAAGACGCTCACCGCGCCGACCGTGCCGATGAACAGCGCGACGGGCGCCGAAATCCACACAAGCGCGCCCGCCGTCATCAGGATGCCGGCGAGGGCCTCGCCGAACGGGTAGATCTTCCCGTAGCGGACCCAGCGACGTGCCAAGAGGTCGTAGTTGAGGAACATCGTCGAGAAGCCCTCGACGTCCTGAAGCTTCTGGATCGCGAGAAATGTCATCGACAGCGAGATGAACCATTCGAAGGCGCGCAGCGTCAGCACCGTGCCGTACTGGTGCCACGACAGGCCGAGCGCCAGGAGGAGCGCCACCGAGAAGATCGCGATGACTGGCTGATAGCTGGTGTCGCTCTGCTCTTCGGGTGGCGGGTCAAGATCGAAATGCACGCGCAGATCGTCGTATCCGCCGATCCGATCGCCGCCGATGAAGGTCTGGGGCGTCGTCTTCACGCCGTGTTCCTCCATGAAGCGGTCGGTCTCCGCGCGCGTAGTCAGGTGGTGGTCTTCCACCGTATAGCCCTTGCGCTCCAGCAGATCCTTGGACTTCAGGCCGTAGGGACAGGTATGCTCGGGCATGACCATGCGATAGAGGACGGCCTTTTTCAGGGTGTCATCTGCCATCACCATCCTCCTCAGTTCGTGCAGGTGTACTGACCGCGGAAACCGGCCTCGTAATCTGGGCCCGCGCTGATGACGAATTCTTCAAGGCCGTCATCCCCGGTGTCCCGCAGCTGGATCGTGATCGGGTCGGCCGTGAAGTTCTGTCCACCGCCGCCGAGGCGGACGAGATCGCCGCTGATCTTGACCAGAGCGGTGTCGTTTCCGGACACGAACACGGGCGGGCTCGTCTCGGTGTAGGTGAAGCTGCACGCGGCCCCGTCCGGGAAGACCCGAGCAATATCCGCCTGTGTTAGGAACTCCGGGTCGACCTTGGAGACGACCTCGCTGGACAGGGCATCGCGAGCATCCTTGAGTTCGGCCGCTGGTTGATCTCCTCGGGGTGCCGCTTCCCCGTTCGCCGATATGTCCGCGATCAGATAGCGCATCTCCGCGATTTCCTTGTCCTGGGCATAGATGATGTCATCTGCCAGGGTGCGCACCCTTGGATCGGTGATATCCGCCCGGGACGAGGTCATGATGGCGATCGAATGGTGCGGGATCATCGCCCGCATGTACGAGCGGTCCTGTACCGTCACCTGACTGCGCACCAGCCAGAGAGCCCCTGCGAACACGATGATGGAGCCAACGAAAATCGCGATATTGAACGTGCGGTTCTCGTACATGCCGAGCATGAAGGCCAGCATGATGAATGCCATGACCGCCCCCATGACGATTGCCATATAGGCTCGCGTTTCCGACCAGAAGATATGACTGATCAGGTATGTGTTCAGGTACATCAGCCCGAACATCACCACCGTTGATGTGGCGATCATAGCAAAAAAGCGACCGTAGTTCATTTGCGCCTCCATTTCCGTCGGTAACTCGATAACAAGCTTCCAGCGCTGGAGGGTTCCAGACGCGGGAAGGTTCTTGACCTTCCGCTGGGTGGAACATTTATCTGAGTAGTCGGAGGTGCATAGGTATGAACATTGGTGACGCAGCGGAACTGAGCGGATTGCCAGCAAAGACGATCCGCTATTACGAAGACATCGGCCTGGTGCGCCCCGAACGAGGCGGCAACGGGTACAGGGACTTCAGCAAGCGCGACGCTCACAAGCTCGCATTTCTGGGACGGGCCAGATCCCTCGGCTTCTCCATCGAGGAATGCCGGACTCTCCTGTCGCTCTACGAGGATCGCAGCCGTGCGAGCGCCGACGTGAAGGAAATCGCCGAGCAGCACCGGGACCGGATCACCCGGAAGATCGCCGAGCTAGAGGCCATGCGCAGCACGCTTCAGACTCTGATTTCGGATTGTCATGGAGACGATCGCCCAGACTGTCCGATCCTGGACGATCTCTCGGGGGCAGAGACCGTGATCGAATGACGGGGCAGAATGAGCATGAGGCGGCTACGCACGAAATTGTACCAGCCACCGAAATCAAGAGGAAAGACAGGAAATAATACCATGAACCGTAGACGCTTCATTTCCATGGCCATGGGAACGCTTGCCATCGCACGACCGGCGCTCGCAGCACCGGCCCGAATCGAAGTCTACAAGTCGCCGACTTGCGGATGCTGCTCCGCTTGGGTCGAGCACATGGCGCGCGCAGGTTTTGCCGTCGACGCGCAGGATATCGATCAGGAGGCACTCAACGCCCTCAAGGCGCGGTCCGGAATCACGCCCGATCTGGCGTCATGCCACACCGCGCTCGTGGATGGGTTTGTCGTTGAAGGTCACGTGCCTGCGAGCGATGTAGAGCGTCTGCTCGCCGAACGCCCGGACGCCATCGGCCTGTCCGTTCCGGGTATGCCGATCGGCTCACCGGGCATGGAGATGGGCAATCAGCGCGACGCGTTCGAAACTCTGCTGGTGATGGGTGACGGATCGACGCGGGTCTTCCAACGACACGCCTAGCCCGTCGCTCCGCAAGCTCTCGCCTGCTCCCTCATCACCACATAGTCGGCGAGCATTTCGGCGATGGCCGACCCCTTTGGTAGGCGGGGCAGTTCCTCGGCCGCCCGCACCTGGAACTCGCGGCTGAACTTGACGACCGGCGGGAACGCCATTGGCCTGATACCGTCAGAACCGACCGTCGCGCAGCCGCTCAGCAAGCTCGTCGCGATGGAGAGGGCGGCGAGCCGCCGCATCCAGCATCCGGCGTCGCACATCATTGGCCTTCTCCGTGGTTTCGAGGTGTTCGGCGAAGCGTCCCGCTCGCTTCCCGGAACGCCGAAGCGAAAGCAGGAACAGGAACACGGCGAGGAAGATGGCGCCGTAGTGCAGCGCCGCCCGCTCCTGCGGGCTGGCCACGATCCTAGTGAGGAGCCAGCCGATCATCGGCGTCCCCGTTTCCAATCGTCGAGCCGCGCGTGGATGGCGAACGCGATACCGCCGAGCGCCACTGCGATGAACACCCAGCGCAGGGTATCAATAAAATGCACCAGTGGCAGGATAGCGATCTGGGTCTCGGCGAGGACGCTCTGCGCGACCTCGACACCCGGGACACCCAGCGTCGCCACGCCAGCCGCGCCGCCACCGTTGATGGTGCGGCTGTCGTCCAGCTCTTCGCGGGCGGGCGGCGTCTCGGCGGCGAAGACCGTCTCCCGGACCGGGAACCGCTCACCCCACTGGCGCGCGGGGCCGAGGTCGACATGCATGAACCCCGAGCGGGGGTAGAAGCCGAAGCCGAGGAATCCGACCTGGCGCGCCGCAAACTCGAAGGCTGCCGGATCGAAATTCGCCATGGCGATGTCGAAGGCGGCGCCGTCGAGGTGTTGCGACCGGGTGGCGCCGGCTACGGAGCGGTTGTGCTCGAGGCTGTCTGGCGGGTCTCTCAGCCCTGACCTGCGAGTGGTGGGCGAGGTCGTCAGCGAGAATCTCGACCTGGTCGCGGCGCAGATGAAGGTCATTCAGATCGTGCGGGTGAAGAAGTCCTGCCGTCGCTGCGAGCGGATGGTGCAGCCCTTGGCACCGATTCGCCCGATCCCCGGCAACTTGGCAGGTCTAGGTCTGCTGGCGGAGATCCTCGTCTCGAAGTTCGACTTCCATCTTCCATTGTATCGCCAAAGCGAGAACTATGCCCGCATGGGGCTGACATCCCGACAGCACGCTGCTGGACTGGTGCGGCAGGGTGATGAAGGTGCTGGCCCCTATCATCGAGCGGGTTGAAGTTATGGCCGTATTGATCCTCCATGCGGACGACACTCCGATCCGGCCGAGCGCGCAATGCGCCCGATCGGCATCAGCCGGAAGAACTGGCTCTTCGCGTGCTCCGGTAGCGGTGGCGAGACGTTGGCCCGCGCGATGACACTCATCGAGACAGCCGAGATGAACGGGCTCGATCCGCAGGCTTGGCTGGCCGACATCCTCGACCATATCCATGATCACAAGATCAACCGGCTCGAAGAACTGCTGCTGTGGCACTGGAGCGCAGCTCGCCCATGATGAGCGTCTTCGTCTCTATTGGCATGTATGCGCTGGCTGCTCTCGCCGAGATCGCGGGATGCTTCGCGTTCTGGGCCTGGCTGCGGCTTGACCGCTCTGGCCTCTGGCTTATCCCGGGCGCCATCTCTCTCGCCCTGTTCGCATACTCGCTGACGCGGATTGAGGTGGAGTTTGCCGGTCGCGCATATGCGGCCTACGGCGGCATATATGTTGCAGCATCTATCGCCTGGCTTTGGGCCGTAGAGGGGCAGGTCCCGACCCGATGGGATATCATCGGCGCAGTTTTTTGCCTGACCGGCATGGCGATCATCTTGGTCGCCCCGATGCTTCAGAAGTAACCTGCGGTCTCAATCGAGCGGTTACCCGGAGCGCATGGGCTGATCCCGCTCTAGCCAATTCTCTTCAAGAACCGCTTCAACCGCTCATCTTGCGGGTGGTTCAACACCGACTCGGGCCGACCTTGCTCAACGATCCTCCCCCCATCCATGAATACGATACGATCTGCAATCTCACGTGCGAACTGCATCTCGTGGGTAACGATCAGCATAGTCTGTCGCCGCTCGGCGACCCGGCGGATCAGCGAGAGCACCTCTCCTACCCATTCGGGGTCAAGTGCAGAGGTCGGCTCATCGAAGAGCATCAAAGCTGCATCAAGCGCCATGGCACGGCCGATGCCCACACGTTGCTGCTGTCCGCCTGACAGCGCGGCGGGGTAGCTGTCGGCCTTCTTCGTCAACCCGGTCTCGGCCAGCACTGCCATCGTGCGGCGCTCGGCTTCCTCTTTCGGGCGCTTTTGGACAGTTATCAGCGCCTCCATGATGTTCTGTTTGGCGGTCTTGTTGGCGAAGAGCGCGTAGTTCTGGAACACGAATGAAGTGCAACGCCGGAGGGCGAGGATATCAGCACGCGATGCACGTGCCGCATCCACGATGAGATCGCCGATCGCGATCGTCCCCGATTGCGGCCGGTCCAGGAAGTTCACGCAGCGCAGCAAGGTGGACTTCCCCGTGCCCGAAGGCCCGATCACGACTACGCGTTCGCCCGGCTCGATTGCAAGGTCGATGTTGTCCAGGACCGGCGTACCATCGAAGCGCTTGGTAAGTCCCTTGATCGTGATCATCGCTCGTATGCCCTGTTGAGCCAGATTTCGAGTTGCTTCTGCCCCTGGTTCAGCACCTCGACGATGATCCAGTAGATGACCGCTACCACCAGGAAGGCTTCAAAGTAGAGGAAGCTGCCGGCCGCTTCCTTCTGCGCCGCGCCCATCATCTCGGTCACGCCCAGCGTAAAGGCAAGCGAGGTTGCACTGCTCCCCAACCTTGGACCGCCTGAAGCTGGATTTTCCCGGCTGTCTCACGATGACGGGCTGGTTGCGCCATCGGGATAATGCATGTCGATCGGGACGTTGTATCCGATCGCGCTGTGGGGTCGGTCTTCGTTGTAGTGTCTACGCCAATCTTCCAGCTTTTCGCGGGCGTCGGCAAGGCTCATGAACCAGTGCGCGTTCAGGCACTCGGAGCGGAGCTTGCTGTTGAAGGCCTCGATGAAGCCGTTGTCTGTGGGCTTTCCGGGCCGAGAGAAGTCCAGGGTGACGTCGTTCGCATAGGCCCAGAGGTCGAGGTCGCGGGAGATGAACTCGCTGCCGTTGTCGACCCTGATCGTCTTCGGGTAGCCGATCCTGGCGCAGACCTTCTCCAACGTCTGCACGACATCCTCGCCGCGGTAGGCGAAGCGGGGATCGGCCGCCGGACAGAGCCGGGAATGGGTGTCCACCACCGTCAGGATGCGGAGCTTCTTGCCCAGGGCGAGCTGATCATGCACGAAGTCCATGGCCCAGACATCGTTCGGACCGACCGCCTCTTGGCGATCTTCCCGCAGCTTTGCCTTCACCCTGCGCTTCGGGTGTTTGTTCCTCAGCTGAAGGCCCAACTCATTATAAATCCTACGGGTCTTCTTCATATTGATCACCCGTCCTTCCCGTCGCAGCAGGACATGCACGCGGCGATAGCCATACCGCACACGTGTCTCGCAGATCTCCCTGATCCGCCTTTCGACGGCAGCCTGGTGCGTCCGCCGGGACTTGTAGTGGTAGCTGGACGTGTCGAAGCAGATGGCCCCACAAGCCTTCCGGATCGACACGCCCCATTCGACGCACATCCCGGTCACGATCTCTCGCAGACGCCCAGGCTTCAGAGCTTTCGGCGAATGACGTCCTGCAACATCTCCCGGTCCAGCGTCAGATCGGCCACGATCTTCTTCAGCCGGCTGTTCTCATCCTCGAGCGCCTTCAGACGACGCATCTCGTCCGGCAGCAGACTGCCGTATCGCTTCTTCCAGTTGAAGTAGGTCGCCTGGCTGATCCCCGCCTTACGACAGATCTCCGCCACCGACGTGCCTTCCTCGCCCTGCTTCAGAATGAACGCCTTCTGCGCCTCCGTGAACTTCGATGCCTTCATGCGTTTCCGCTCCTCTCCCAGCCAAGAAAGATTAACCGAAAACTCCAGCTTCAAACGGTCCAGTTCTCAGGGGGCAGAGCAAGGTGCCCTTGATCATGTCGATGAAGTAGTTGACCAATGTCGGCGCCGCGATCCGCGTGGCTTGCGGCAGGACGATCCTGCGCATCATCTGCCCTTGGGTCATGCCGATCGATTGTGCAGCCTCCCATTGGCTACGATCGACGCCTGCAATCGCCGCGCGGATGCTCTCTGCCATGTAGGCGGAGAAGTGCAGCGTCAGTCCCATGATGGCTGCCGTGACGCCGTTGATCTGGGTAAGAACAGCCAGCACCTGGGGCAGACCGTAGTAGAACAGGAAGAGCTGTACCAAGAGTGGCGTGCCGCGAAAGAAGCTGATGAAGAGCATCACCAGCCAGTCCAGCCCAGGCACCTTGAACACTCGCTCTATCGCCAGAAGCGACGCGAGGATGAGCGCCAACACCATTCCTGCTCCGGCCATGAACAGAGTGAGCGGCACGTAGCCCAATATCACGGGCACCAGCCCCAGCATGTAGTCGAGGTCGAGTGCCCGCATGGCTCAGCTCACTCCGGTGCCGTGGTGATATCGCTGTCGAACCATTTGCGCGATATTTCCGCCAGTCTGCCGTCCTCCTTGAGGCTGGTCAGCGCGGCATCGACACGGTCGCGCAGATCTCGCCCTTTCTCGTCATCGCGGAAAGGTAGCGCGTTGCGGATCTCGGAAAACGGCTGGCCGGCCAGTGCCAGCGGGAGCGGGCTCTCGGCGATCACCTGTGCCGAGGAAACGCGATCCATCACGAAGGCATCCACCCGGCCGAGCGCAGTATCCTGTTCGACATTGGTCTCATAGGTCCGGATGTCGATCTCATCCGCGTATGGAAGATCGCGGAGCAGCTGCTCGAAGTTGGAGCCGAGGTTCACGGCTACAGTCTTGCCACGCAGGTCCTCGACACCCTCGACCTCCTCGTTGCCTTCACGCGTCACGACTTGGGCGCCGTCAATCACGTAAGGCTGAGTAAAGACAAATTTAGCCTCGCGTTCGGGCGTGATCGTGATCTGGTTCGCGATCGTGTCGATTCGCTCTGCTTCCAGCGCGCCGACAAGCCCCGAGAAGGACATTGTTCTGAAGTCGATGTCGAGACCGGTCTCCTTTCCGATCGCGTTCATCACGTCCACCTCGAACCCTTGCAGCTGGTCCTGACGGACGAATGTGAAGGGGAAATAGCTACCGGACATGCCAACGCGCAGGGTCTCGCCGTCCTGCGCGGCTGTCGGCGTGCCCATGAAGGCGACGGCGATGGCGATTGCGGGGGCAGAATATTTAAACATGACTGGCTCCTTCTAACCCTTGGCGACATAGATGCCCTGCGGAGACCGGTCATCAATCCGGGCCGGTCGTTTAAGGACAATAGCTGTTCCATCAAGTGTCCAGTGGGTGCACATGTTCCTTTGGCTGCAGGCGCAGGAGATAAACCGTCCTGCTTCGGCTACGTAAATCAGTATGAAATCAATCACCTGACGTGATCAGAAGCGACGTACTTCGAGCCTACGCAGCAAGCTCCGGACATTGGAGACATGCCACCTGCCTCCGCGCCGGGTCAGTATTCCGCGGTCATCGAGTGCCCTTGCGAGGGCCCTCAGAGTGACATGGCCCTCGGACCGCAGGTCCGCGACCACCGGCGCGAGATCCTGCGCAAAGCGATCTGCATTGGCGGTGACGAGCTTTCGGAGCGCGCTGCCATTGTCTCCCGCCCGCCTGAGCGCTGACGCGCCGTTGGGGTTGCCCAGCTTCACCCCTCGCGCCTTGGCCGCGGCCAGCGCCTCCTTCGTGCGCCGCGAGATCGCCTCCCGCTCCTGCTGGGCGACCAGCGCCATGATCCCGACCGTCAGATCGTTGGCTTCCGGCATGTCGACCGCCAGGAACCGCACGCCGCTGTCACGCAGGGTCAGAAGGAAGGCGGCGTTGCGGGAGAGCCGGTCCAGCCGGGCGATCACCATAGTGGCTCCGGTGAGCCGTGCCAGTTCGAGGGCGCGGAGCAGTTCCGGCCGGTCCGCCTTCCGCCCGCTCTCCACCTCGGTGAACCTGCCGGCGACCACGGCGCCCCGAGCGGTGGCGAACGCCTCGATGGCCCTCCGCTGCGCCTCCAGCCCCAGACCGGATCTGCCCTGCCGGGCCGTGGAGACCCGCTCGTAGGCGACGTATCGTGGAGGTGGGGCAGCAACGGTGACCATGTACAGACCTGCGCAACGTTGGTTGCGCAGTTGTGTACGCCAGTCTGGTCGAGGAAGTGTAGACGATTTCGATGCCTGTTCCGCACCGCCCGAGCACTCCGCGCCGGTTACCGGGGGATCGTTTTCGGACTCTGCCCACAGACCAACTGATCCGGTCGGTCATCGTCGGCTGTCTTGTCGACGATGACGATCCTGATCTTTTCTGGCTGATCGAGGCCGGCCGACACAGGGAGGTTCAATCGTTCGCGTGCGGTGGGCGTCAGTCCCAGTTCCGCCATGAAGCGTCCCATAAGCTCGAGTTGCTTGTTGGCGACCGACAGCCACGGCGACTGCTGCACGTAGCCCGACGGCGTCTTCAATAGCGCGGGCGTCTTCTTCAGCTGTTCTTCCGCCTCGATCCAGCGGGCCCACGCCTGACAATAAGCGGCAAGAGCGGCCCGGTCCGCGATGGTCAGAATGCCCGCGTCGAACAGCGGGCCAGCCAACCTGCGCCACTCGTTGCGCGCGACTGCGCTCAGGTGCGCCGGGCAGCGCGGCTGCGTGCCCAGAGCCCAGTCGCGGTCGCGGTCGCCCCCTGGGCGCAGGCGTGGTTTCGGACCGCGTCTCATCGCTCGCCCTCGATCTCGGCGTCCACACCGTCCACACCGATCCGGCGCCCCGAGCGTGCCACATCCTCGAAGACGAAGTTGAGCATGCGGGCCAATTCCGCGTCGGTGTAGTCGTTCGGATCGCTCTTCTTGTCCTCCTCCCGGTCCTCCTCGCGCGTCTTCTCCCTCCAGCCGGCCTGCGTCTTGAGATAGAAGATGGATGACGTGGTGTCCCCGGTCCGGGCCTTCTGCAACAGGCCGTTGGCGACATGTGCGATGGCCTTGGCCTTGCCCCTTTTATAGCGCGCGGCGACCTCCTCGTCGCGACCAATGATCTCCTGGAATGTCCTGCGGGAAATGCCGAAGTAATCGGCGATCTGTTCCTGGTTCAGCAGGGCCGCCAGTGTCTCGACCTCGATCACCTGATCCGGGGTAAGCATGATCGGGGCGCGCGGCATCAAACTGCCTCCCTGAGCGCGAAGAACCGGCGGAGAATGTAGCTGCGGATCAGCGACACGGCAGTGAAGACAAGGCTGACCACCAGATTCTGCGACACGCTCGCCTGCACCCCGACGGCAGGAAAAAGCAGAAGCTGCATGGCGAAGGCGACCAGCCAGCCGACGGCGACGTTGGCCACGGCCTCCATGGCCGACGTGGCGCGTGACTGTCTCACCCGACCTCCGATGCGCGTGCAGCCACAACGTCGTCGAAGGTGCGGTCGTCGCCCGCAAGGGTGGCCGCCCTGCCTGTGAAGGCCTCCCATCGACGCACCGCGACATCGACATAGGCCGGGTCGAACTCGACGGCATGGCAGGTTCGCCCGGTGGTCTCGGCCGCGATGATCGTCGTTCCCGATCCGCAGAACGGCTCGTAGATCGCCTGCCCTGTGCTCGAGTTGTTCAGGATCGGGCGGCGCATGCAATCGACGGGCTTCTGCGTCCCGTGCACCGTGGCGGTATCCTGATCGCGGTTCGGGATAGTCCAGAGCGTGGATTGCTTCCTGTCGCCCGACCAGTGCCCCTTGCCCCGGACGGCGTACCACGCCGGCTCGTGCTGCCAGTGATAATGCCCACGGCTGAGCACCAGTCTCTCCTTGGCCCAGATGATCTGGGAGCGGATGCCGAAGCCCGTGGCGATCAGGCTGTCGGCGACGGTCGTGGCGTGTAGGGCGCCGTGCCAGACATAGGCCACATCGCCCGGAAAGAGCGCCCAGGCCTCCCGCCAGTCGGCTCGGTCGTCGTTGGCCACCTTGCCGGTCCGCTTCGTCTTCGCAGCTCCCGTCTCGTTTCGCCACGCCGGATCGTAGTTCACGCCGTAGGGCGGATCAGTCACCATGAGATGGGGTCGGACACCGTCCAGCAGCCGGGCGACGTCGTCCCCATTCGTCGCGTCGCCGCAGATCAGGCGGTGGTTCCCGAGCAGCCACAGGTCGCCCCGTCGGCTTACCGGTTTCGCAGGCGGTTCAGGCGTCGATTCCTCACGCGGATCAGCGGCGCCATGGTCCAGGAGAGCATCCAGCTCGGAGCCGTCGAACCCGAGATCCCCGAGATCGATACCCATGTCGCCCAGATCCGCCAGTTCGAGACCAAGCAGTTCCCTGTCCCAACCGGCCTGTTCGGCCAGGCGGTTGTCCGCGAGGATGTAGGCCCGCTTCTGTGCTTCGCTCAGATGCGCCAGTTCGATCACCGGGACCTTGTCCATACCGAGCTTGCGGGCCGCCATGACCCTCCCGTGGCCGGCGATGATGCCGTTCGCTCCATCCACCAGCACCGGGTTGTTGAAGCCGAACTCCCGGATCGAGCCGGCGATCAGCGTCACCTGGCCCTCGCTGTGAGTGCGCGCGTTCCGAGCGTAGGGCACGAGATCGGACACCGGACGAAGAGTGATCGATTGCGCGCCGATCGGCGCGGCGGCCTTGTCGAATTCTGCGAACGTCTGCCTGGCCATTGCCCCCCCTGCAAATCATCTGCGGGTCTGACGGCAGGATAACAGACCGATAAGGCATTGTATTCACGACAATAATACCAATACGCCGCCAGGAGCCGACAATTCTCGGAAAAAAGGAACAGAGGCTGACGGGCGCAGCTACGCATCTGACGCGCCAGGCAGCGCAGTGCCGCTTCTCGGAAGTATCACCGCATCTTCCAATCGAGCGCACCCAGGGATGCTTCGAGATGGTCCTGGACATCACGCCCATCCAGATCGGCCAGCCACCATGCCGTCTGCCATGACCGCCCTCTGCCGGCACGTTTGTACTGCGCCGATTTAAGCGACATTCCCCTATATATACCTATAGGGATTTGTCGCTTAAATCCGATGCGCTCGAACACCTTCTGCGCAAGCTTCTCATTGGCGAACATCTCCGGGTGCAACCGCACCGCATCCGCGGGACTGTCGACGGCAATGCCTGCCATCAGCATGCGCTGGACGAGATCCGGCTTCACCGCGTTCCAGTCCACCACCCTGTCATGCACCAGCGGCAGGGCCACATCCGCCAGCACATGGACTTCCAGCGGGCTTTCCGACGTCCGGTTCACGCCACGGCCACGACCGATGTCCTGGACAAGCTCGTCATCGCAGATCGCCGCCCGGATGATTTCGGCCGTTTCATCCTCGTGCCGCATGACCCGAACGGTGCGGCTGGATCCGTCGCGCATCCGGACGGCTCCGGCCTGCCAGACGTAGCCGCCCCTGCTCGCGTGGTCGAACAATGCCGCGCATGGCGCGGACAGGTCGGCATCCCGGGGCAGTGGACGACCGACAATGAAGATCGCGGCCACATCCCTGTAGCCATCGAGCCCGGCCATCGCGTTGAAGTGGCCGGTCACGACGCCGGGGATATGCGAGAAGGCCTTTTCCACGGACTTGTAGGTCACGACGAGGACGCGCCCGGGTGCCAGCCGACGGGCGTGCCAGCGGATGTGATCGACGCAGTCGGCGAGATTGTTCGTTCGCCTGGCGTTCTCTTCGCGACTGGCCCTGTCGTCCGGAACGATCACCGTCTTGCCGAAGCTGCCGGTCACGAGGTGGACGGCCATGTGAGGCGCTGCGGCCTCGACAGCCATGACTTCCAGCCCCGGAAGCAATCGGGAGGCGATCGCCGGGCGGAGGGTCGCGTCGAGATGCAGGACCGGCTTGTCGGCGAGATCCTCGTCGACGGAGACGATATCGATCGTCGCGATCCGATGGACGTCTCCTTGCTTCTCGACGCGGAGCCGTGGTGCCGCATCGTTCTCGCTGTCGATCAGCTTCGCGACCATGTCCCAGATCCGTGTTACCGACCGAATGCGCCCGTTGCGGCGGGCTGCCGCGAATGCCTTTTTTCGAGCGTCGCCGGTCAGGCCCGGGGCGAGCCGCGGGTTTGCCAGGAGCGTCCGTTCACGACCGATTGCGTGCTCACACTCCTCCGGCGTGAGCCCGGCTTCGACCAGATGCCGGCGCAGGATCGGCCCGGCGCCGTTGGCCAGCATCGCCCGCTGCAGTTTCGCCCTCAGAGCCTGGTGATCGGCCCGGCGGCTCGCTGCACGGTGCTTCTCCATGCCCGCGCCGAGACCCGGCAGCAGGTCCGTGGTCAGCGCCTCGACGGTCAGGGAGGGCGTGATCCGCGTCGCCCGCGCCCAGCAGCCCTCGTCGACGATGATCGCTGCAATGCCGGCCGGGTCGACGGCGAAGCCGGTGTAGAGGCCGTCATAGGGCGCCACGACGACATCCGCGGCGCGCACTTCGGCTCGGTTCTCCTGCTTGAGACAGCCGTGGAAATGAGGACAAGTTGCACCGCCCTTGCCCCTGCAGACAGTTCGGTGAGGATCGGACCCTGCCGCCAGCGCAGCGTCCACGGCCTCGGTATCCGCACACATGGTTCGTCCCGTCACCGGATGCTTCCGATGATAGCCGCGCATCACCGCGACCGTGACCCCCATCGCACGCCACGCTTCGGCCGTTTCCTCGGCCAGCGCATGCGATGGCGTGAAGACCAGGAACCGATCCGGCGCTTCAACGGCGCGCAGCTTCCGGCGCAGATCCAGAAACAGGCGCCGCGCGACGCTGCTCTTCCCGAGGCCTGTCGTTGCCTTCAGGCCCAGCCTCGGCGGGTCGCCCGGGAGATCGCTGCCGTGATGCAGCAGGACCGTCTCGCAGAATTTTGCGATCTCGCTGGCCAACTGCGCCCGCGCAACCTCTGCCGTTGCCTCGGGCGCCTCATACGACGCCTCGACGCTGTGGACCCGACGCGGTGGCAGGTCGCCGCGTCCATGCAGCCGCAGCTTCTCCCGGACCTTCTGCAGGGCATCCCGCGGCGTCCAGGAGGCGCTTCCGTCCTGTCTCGGGCGGGACAGGTCGGCGCTCTCGGCAAAGCGGTCCCAGGCAAGCGCGGCGAGCCTTTCGGCAGAGAGGTCGCCCGCCCGGTCCAGGGCATCGTGCAGCGTGTGGAATGCGATTCGTGACAGCCAGTCGTCACGGCCATCGACGACCAGACCATCCGCGTCACGCTCGATCCCCACGCCTCCGTCACTGACGGCTCCGGCACGCCTCGCACTCGACGGTGCTGCCATATCCGGTAGGATGGCGCGCGCCTCCGCGACGAACTCCAGCATCCGGGCGTGATCGACGACGGGCAGATCGTCCAGCGGGACATCGAGCGGCGTCTCGCCCAGTGGCCAGCCATAGGGTCTGCCCGTCCCCGGATGCGTGCCGAAGGCGACGAACTGTTGCCCGACGCCCAGAACCTCCAGTGGCTTCACGTCGATCTTCGGGAACGGCCGGTCGGTTCGATAGACCAGCATCCGCTTCGGCCAGCGGCCAACGCGCACCAGAGAATCTCCGAGCCGGTGGCGCGCGAGGTCGTGCACCTGAAACGCGAGATCGTCGTCGAGCAAATCGATGTCGAGGCCGACCAGCCGCCCCGTTCTCAGGCCGACGCCGTGATCGGGAAATGTCGCACACCATTGCTCGACCTGCCGCTCGTCGATGGGAATCGTGGACCAGCGGTTCGGAGCAGGCCGCTTCCGGGCCGGAACGATCGGGATGGGTTCGTAACCCATGTCGAGAAGCTTGCCGGCCACTGCCGCATAGGTCTCGGCGCCAACGCCGACGTGGCCGCCGGAGGCCGCCTGATGATCTTCTTCGTCATGTCGGGGCGAGGTGTGGCTCCGGTCCACTCCGCGCCCCGGGATCAGGGGGCCCGGCCCTCGAGATGCGCGGCCTCGTAGGCCAGCACATCCTCGAGCCGGTAGAGAACCCGCCCCTCCAGCCGCAGCCACCGCGGGCCGCGGCCGCTCTGGCGCCAGCGCTCGAGAGTTCGCAGGCTGACCTGCCAGCGCGACGCCAGAGCACGGACAGTGAGGTGCGGCTGGTCATCGTGAAGGCTCATGTCGCCCTCCCGATGAATTCGAGCAGGGTCGCACGCTCGGCGGCCTCGACCTGCTGCAGGAAGTCCAGCTGATCGGCAGGCAGATGCTGCTCGATGGCCTGCCGCACGAGGGCCCGCAGATCGTCGGGCGGGATCGCGTCGAGTTCGGCAGCGAATGCGTGCGGCCAGCGGCGATCGGCGGTGGAGAGCCGCTTCGGAGGGCGGGTCGGCAACTGCCAGTCCACGACCTGCTCGAGGACGAGACCGAGTTCGGCGAACTCGATCTCCACATCGTACAGGGCCCCGAACCGGTCGAGCTTCTCCCTCAGCGAGGCCGATGCATCGCGACCGGATCGGTCGAAGTCGTAGAGCGCGTAGATCATCAGCCGGCGCCCGCTGCCCCGCATCTGTTCGACAGCTTCGTAGGCGAAGGTTTCGGAGGTGAACCCGCCCGTCGGCATCAACGGGACATCGTATTCCGCGGTGATGGGATAGATGACCCCTGCCAGCGCCGACTTCTCGATCCAGATCTCCACCTCGACATCGCTGTCGGCCCAGAGGTTCTTGCGATAGAGGCGGGCCGTGCTCTGCAGGGCCTCTTCCCAGCCGTCGAAGGTCCGCGGCTTGCGCATGTAGCGGGTGGCGTCCGCGATCGCGTGATACGGCAGGCGGCCCTCCTGGCGGAGCCTGAGGACCTGCGTCTGGACCTTGTTGTACCCTGCCTCGCTCTTGTCGATGCCGGGGACCCCGGCTACCTCGGCCTGGTAGTAGAGGCCCCGCACGGTGACGGGACCGTGTGCGCTGGCGTAGTCGATCAGGAACGCGGCCCGCTCCTCCATCTCCTCGCGGGTGGCACGGCGACGCTTTATCCGGCCAGCCTGATAAACCTTCTTCATTGCGCATCTCCCGCTACGGCGAGGGACGGCAGCGCTTTCGAACGGAATACCCGCGGCCGTGGACGCGCGACGGCGATATAGGAGAATCGGTCCGCACTGATGCGTCTCTGAACGAGATGGACGAGACCGGCTTCGAACGCCCAGAACGCCCGATCGGCAACCTGTTTGAGCCGCCTGCGATCGATGTCCGGCAGCAACGTGGCGTCCGGGGAAAGATCAAGCGACAGGAAGCCGACGTGATATTCGAGGCGATCTCGCGGGAAGGCTTCGCCGAGCCAGCGACAGAAGTCGGTCTCGGAAAGAGCGCGGGTCCGGTGGCGGGAGGGATGGCAATTCATCTGTCCACCCTCATGCTGCCAGAAGATCCGGGCCGGCACCGCGAGCAAGGAAATCTGCCCTGAGTGCCGCCATCCGCCGATAGATCGCCGACCGGCTGCCCCAGCCTTGCTCGACCAGCAGGATCGCCGGGTGCGCCATGAGAGCGTTGCAGAACGCACGATCATCTGCATCGAGGGTCCCGAGGGCGGCCCGCACCGAGACGTGGATCTCGACCTCGGTGAGTGCATTGCGATTGCTGGCGGTCCAGAGCCCGCATTCGTTGCCGATCCGCTCCTGCAGTGGACGCCCGTCCGCGTCTCGGGCGTCCAGATGCACATGGCTTCCGCCCTGCGCCGTCAGACGACGCGTCGCCTGCGCGCAGAGCCGGCGACCGTGTTGACGTACGACAAGGCCCGCAAAGACTTCCAGCGAGGCTCTGTCGGGATCGAAATGGCGCAACCGTTTCAGCAGATCGACGGTGAGGTCCTGAGCGATGTCCGCATGTTCGGCCGGCGGAAGGCCAAGGCGGCGCCGGATGCGTCGGGCTTCTGCCGACGCGGCACGGCAGACCACCGCGACGTCCTGAAGTGAAATGGTATTCATCGGAAATGGCGTCCTCGAGCAGTTTCGGTCGAGGAAATCTGCGACGCTTCAGACCGGGAATCCTGTCACCAATCCGGCGTTACCCTGGCAGGTGTCTGGCAATCTCACGTGAGATGAATGGCGCCCGGTTCGAGCCGCAGCCGGTAGCCGACTTTCTTCTTCGTCTCTATCGTGACGGAGGGTGTCCCCGGCGCACCTGCTGCCAGAAGTTTCCGGCGCAGCCGCTTGATGATGGTGAAGATGGCATTGTCGCCAACATCCAGCTCGGGACTGATGGCACCTGCCAGAATGTCCTTCGAGACGTAGGCAGCGCCGTCGATCGCCTCGTTCGCCAGAACGATCAGCACGGCATGTTCCTTCGCCGTCAACGCGATTTCCTTCCCGTCGAGCTGGGCGAGGCCGCCCGCCACGTCGATCCGAAGTCGGGCATCCGAGCTGTCGTCACTGGTCCAGGGGGGCAGACTTTCGAATGCCATTGCTTCCGCATGTCGGGCAAGTTCCGTCAGGCACACCACCCGGACATCGATGGCCTGCAGATGCCGCAGTTCCGAACCCGACGGATCGATCGCCACCGGCACGAGAAGGGTCACGCGCCCGGCACCGGCGTCTGCTTTCGCGATAATCGCCAGTTCCGGCAGCCGTGACCCCGCTGCCTGACGAGCGAAATAGGTTGTGTCACGGCGATGACCCGTTCCTGATGACCCCACGAGCGCAAGGAAGCGATGAACCAGCGAGACCGGACGCCCGGCCAGTTCGAACTGGCGCCGGAGATCACGGCAGAGGGCGGCCACGTCTACCTCGTACTGAACGAGCCATCCGGGCGGAACGGGCTCGCCGCTGTCGTCGCCGTCAACCGGCACGGAATATATCCGATCTCCGACATGCTGCAGCAGCGCTTCGCCATTGTCGCGGGGGGAAGGTACCTGCACCAGGATGCCACGGTTGAGGAGAGCGGCCATCTGCGCCTCCGGCAGGCCGACGAGATCCTCCCCGTCGAGCCGACCAGTCGGCAGGCGATTACTCTGCTGCAGCAGCAGGCAGGTTGGCGCTCGGTACAAGGCGAAGTCCGTTCCGTTCGAGATGGGTGTAGATCGCGGCCTCGAAGGCATGGTCCTGGAAGCATGCCTGGCTGGGAGGTCGAATTGTCACCGGAATGCGGGTCGTCCTGGAGCCGTTGCTGTCGTGGAAATGGAAATCGAGCTTCAGATGCGACAGGCTCATGTCCTTCAGTGGCAGATCGCCTGCAACCTCCTTCAGGCGCCGCATGGCATTGACGTTGTCTTTCACCACCATGGACCAGGGGGAGGAGAGGCGCCGCCGGCGCCGGGGCTCGCGCCTGTCTTCCAGCTTTACCTCGCGAACGATCACTTCGGCCAGGTCGGCATCCCATTCATGGATAAACCGGAATTCCGCTCCGGCATCCTGAACCGCGTCCAGAGAATAGAGCGTTTCGGCGGCGGTCCCTTGAAAGAAGTCCTTGTCCCCGAGCATGTGCGTGGCAAACAAGTCGAGCAGCTGTTTCGCGTCCTTCGTGGATTGCGCGGAAATCTTGATGCGCCCCGTTGCTGGACGATAGCGGATCACATCCTGGGTGATCTCCCGAAAGGTCATCGTGTCCTCTCGTCCGTCCTGATCCACATTGGCCGTCCGCGCATTCCGCCCGTGGCTGATCAGGATGGCTATTTCATCCTCTTCCGGATACCAGCGCACTTCGCAGAAGTTGCCGCAGTAGCGTTTCGTGAACCACCCGGATGCCTCGGCGCGAAAGGCCTCCCGACAGATCAAGTCATCCTCGCGGGAGCAAACTCCGCGTCTGGCACCGATCCTTTCCAGCGGGTTGGTTGCAAAGCCGATGCGGGCCAGATCAACCGCGCGCTCGAAAAGAGCGCGGTGATCCAGATAGGCGATGAGTGCGAGATGCCTCGGTGTGATGGGGCCGGCATTGTCCGCCGTCTGGTTCGGGGATGTCAGGGTGATACCCGCAAGCTCTGCCTGCTCGAGAAGGATTCGGCATCCTGTTTCACCGGAAAGGATTTTCGCGCAGTGCAGGGCATTCTGCAGTTCCGCCGGGCAGGTGCTGTCCATACGGCGGAAGAATTCGAAAAGGACCTCCCGCTTCTCGGTCTCGTCGTCGGGTAGATCGTTCCAGTCCAGGTTGATGTGGCCTGAATGGGGCTTCAGCAGGCGGCCCAGCAAATGGAGGTCGACAGTGCGGATGAAATCACGGCAGACGAACTTTCTGACCCGGGAGGGCATTCGGCGCATCCTTTCAAATATGTTGCGGTTGAGCGGAAATCGGAAAGGTTATTGCCCCATTCAAGCGGCTGGCCGCAACTTTCGGCAATGCCCCCTCGCAGGCTCATGGAATCGCGCGATTCTTTCCTGTGCAAAACTTACCCTGCGTCACTTCGCAGGGACCCAGGATGCGTTCGTGGGACGTTTTCCCGTGCCGGTGAGTAAGAGCATGTATGACTGTCAGGATCCCCAATGCGTGCCCGCCGTCGGCAATGACTCCCCTGGAGCGCCGTGCCGCGCTGTGCAAGCTGCTCGCCGTGGGCCTCGTTCGCCTTCACCGGAGAAATTCCGCGACAGGCGAAGCGGACGACGGAATGCCCCTACACAACTCGGACGACCAGAGCGGTAGTGCACCTCCCGAACGGAGGACACCATGACGACCCATGACCCGATCCCCGCGCGCCTGGCCGCGCTGAAGACCGCCACGACGCCCGACCTGAAGCAGCAGTGGCGCGATCTGTTCGACAGCGAGCCGCCACCCTTCAATCGCCGCTACCTGGAGTCCCGCCTGGCCTACCGAATCCAGGAACTCGCCTACGGCGGGCTCAAGCCCGAGACGGTACGGCGGCTGGAACGGCTGGGGGAGGAACTGGACGGCGGCGACCGCAAGAAGAGCCGCATCCGCGCCGACGCCATGCCGATCATCGGCACGCGGCTGCTGCGCGAGTGGCAGGGCGTCGAGCAGATCGTCACCGTCACCGCCGACGGCTTCGAATGGCAGGGGAGGCCCTACAAATCACTGTCAGCCATCGCGCGCGCCATCACTGGCACTCGCTGGAACGGCTGGGTATTCTTCGGGCTCAAGAACCACAGGGGGCGGAGATGACGAAGCCGCCCGAAAAATCCAAGGCCGTCCGCAAGCTGCGTTGCGCGGTCTACACCCGGAAATCCTCCGAGGAAGGTCTGGAGCAGGAATTCAACTCCCTCCACGCCCAGCGGGCGGCCTGCGAGGCATACATCGCCAGTCAGCGCTCCGAGGGCTGGGTTCTGGTCCGCGATCAGTATGACGACGGCGGCATCTCTGGCGGCACGCTGGAACGCCCCGGATTGAAGCGGCTGCTGGAGGACATCGAGGACGGGCTGGTCGACGTGGTCGTGGTCTACAAGATCGACCGCCTGTCGCGCTCACTCGCCGACTTCGCCAAGCTGGTCGAGGTGTTCGACCGGAACGGCGTGACCTTCGTCTCGGTCACGCAGTCGTTCAACACCACCACCTCCATGGGCCGGCTGACCCTGAACATCCTGCTGTCCTTTGCCCAGTTCGAGCGCGAGGTGACGGCTGAACGCATCCGCGACAAGGTTGCCGCCAGCCGCAAGAAGGGCATGTGGATGGGCGGGGTGCCGCCCTACGGCTATCGCGTCGAGAACCGGAAGCTGGTCGTGGACGACGCGCACGCCGAGCATGTCCGCTGGATCTTCGCCCGCTTCCTCGAGATCGGCTCGGGCACCGAGCTGGCACGGGAGGTCGGCGTACGCGGCATCCGCACGCCCCGCGGCAACCGGATCGACAAGAAGTACCTCTACCGGATGCTCAACAACCGCGCCTATATAGGTGAGGCGGTGCACAAGGGCGACAGCTATCCCGGCGAGCACGACGCCATCATCGACCGCGAGACGTGGGATCGCGTCCACGCCATCCTGCAGGAAAGCCCAAGAACGCGCGCCGCCCACACCCGCGCCGAGACGCCAGCGCTGCTGAAGGGGCTGCTGTTCGGACCGGAAGGCGCGGCGTTCTCGCCGACCCATACGCGCAAGGGCGATAGGCTATACCGCTACTACGTCAGCCAGACGGTGCTGAAACACGGCGCCGGATCATGTCCCGTCGGCCGCGTGCCCGCGGGCGAGATCGAGGCTGCTGTCATCGACCAGCTGCGTGCCGTGTTCCGCCAGCCCGAGATCGTGGCGGGCTCATGGAAGGCAGCGCGCGTCCACGCCGACGACCTTACCGAAGATGACGCCCGAACGGCCCTGCAGCAACTCGACCCGCTGTGGGACGAACTCTTCCCGGCAGAGCAGGCCCGCATCGTGGCGCTGCTGGTTGAACGGGTCGACATCGGTTCGGAAGGGCTGAACATGCGCCTCCGCGTCGACGGGCTCGGAGGTCTGGCTCGCGAGATGCTGGCCGGTGGCATTGAGGCCGCAGCGTGACACGCGGCGCACTGACTCCCGACACCGTGACGCTGCACGTGCCCTTCCGCGTAGTGACGCGCGGCGGGCGAAAGGAGATGCAATTGCCGGATGGCGCCGCGCAGCCGAGGCGCACCGACAATACGTTGGTCAAGGCGCTGGCCCGCGCGTTCCGCTGGAAGAGGATGCTGGAATCGGGCGAGTTCGCCACCATCGCCGAACTGGCCGAGCGCGAGGGCATCGCGGCCTCCTACATGACCCGCGTCCTGCGCCTCACGCTCCTCGCACCCGATATCGTCGAAGCGATCCTGGACGGGAAGCAGGGACCAGAGGTGACGCTGGCGCGGATGCTCGAGCCGCTTCCCGCATACTGGTGTGAGCAACGAAATGTCCTTTTCACCGCCCTATCGGTTCGCGTTCAACCCTGAATGCGCCAAGCGAACCGTCATGCTTCCCGACAATCTGGACGATCCTCGGCCATCAGGCGACGGGTCTCAGTCAGGGCGGCGACGAGACGGAGGTAGTGCAGGATGTCCTCGTCGGCCAGGATGCGGTCGGAGTGGGGTGTCTTGCCGGTATGGTCTTTCAGCCGCCTCTCGCAGATCAGGTAGCCGTTGATGCGGAATTCCCAGGTGGCTTTCGACAGTCATTGAACCAGTGCGAACCGTTTAAGACCTACTATTTCAATTCGAGAACCTCTGTCTCGTGTAGGTGTACTGGTCGCTTGCATTCAGGCTGACAGTCGCGTTTCCACGGCGGATGAAGAACTCGTGCTGTCCCTGGAAGTCAACGAAGACCGGCTCCTTTGCGGCGGCGGCATCGATCACGCAGACCTTCTTGCCGTCCTGTGCATCGGCGAAGCGCATCTTGCAGTGCAGCGAGTACGGCGCGCCGATGGACGAGGAAAACACGCTCAGGAGCCTGTTCTCGAACGCGTCAAGACTGTTCTGTACAAGCTTCAGGTCGTGCTCCAGCCCGATGATCTCCTTGTCGTCGGTCACGCCGATGACGAGCGTGCCGCCGTCAGAGTTCATGAAAGCCGCGAGGGTCTTCAGCACCTGTTTCTGAAGGAACTTGTTCTGCTCCCCTTTCCGCATGTCCCATTGGAACGTGCTCTTGAACTCAAGCTCTCTGCTTTCATCGGCCTCGATTATCTCTTCCACCGAAGGCGGAGGCGGCGGCGGTTGATAGAACGCGCTCGGCCAGCCGCCGTGCTTCTCGATTACCTTGTCGACCTCGGCCATGAGGCGGCGGGTCTCGGTCAGGGCGACGACGACGCGGCGGTAATGCAGGATGTCCTCGTCGGTCAGGACACGGCCGGGGTGAGGGGTCTTGCCACCTTTGCCGGCGCGGTCCTTCATCCATTTCTCGCAGACCTGGTAGCCGCCGACCTGGAACGCCCATGTGTCCTTGGGCACGTCCTCGAACCAGCGTGTGCCGTTGATCAACACCTTGCCGTTCTCGAATCTCGGATAGCCTTTCTCGACCCGCGCCTCGCCCGACCCGGCGAAGCGGACCTCGGGCCTTTCGAGGATTGGGGCGTCGCCCGGGCGCAAGAGGTGCAGGGCGACGAGGTCGCGGCCCAGCGGCACGAGATCGGCGAAGCTGGCACGGTCCTTGGGCGTGGGGATACGCGGGAAGTCGGATTTCAGGAAATCGGCATAGCGGCGGCGATAGCCGTGGCTGTGAAGCACACCGTAGATGTAGTCGAACAGATCACGGGGGCCGAAGGTCTCGGAAAGATCACCGCGCCCGTCCCAAGGTGTATCGAGGAGGCCAAGTTGTTCGGTCTTCGGGCGCTGGAAGTCGGGGCCAAGGCTTTTCTGTTCGCCGCGGGGGATACCGTCTTTGTAGGCGAGATCGAGCATTTTCCCAACATTTCGCGCCCAATCCAAATCAATATTCGATCGCCAGCGCCCAGAACCCTCTTCCTCCAATTCTTGAACCCAGCCAAGAAATATCTGCGCATTGTTTGATGATTTGGGAGAAAGAAAGATCTTTTCTACTGGAGAATCCGAGACAAAGACATGAGCGAAGACCTCATTCTTTGCAATCCGGGACGCGATTAAAGCAATGCGCTCGCTATTTACGTTCCTCATCGATGACCGCCGGGAATACTCCAAAACGTCATCGGAGTAGTACACCCAACGGCTATCAAGCGGCCTGTAAGAGCATCTGATAAACTTTTTGCTTGAGGCGCTGTCCGAGGCGACTCTTCGTCGAGCAACTTCAAGTGTCCAGTCTCTAGTGTTATGCAGTGAGAATGCTTCAGAAATATTTTTGTCACTAACGTCCAAATCTTTAAATTTCTCGACACGCCTTTCTAGTTCATCGCGATCTAGTGCGATTGCAAAGTGGTCTCTATGTGTGGCAAAACCGGTAACTGGGCTTGCAAAGAAGACTTGTGGTAGAGCACTCCAAGAATCATAGACTGAGTCTCTATCGCTAACTGGAACAAGCTCCCAACCGGGAGACCTAGGTTGAAGTGATTGGATGTCCTGTGAATAAGTGTCAGACGAAAGCCTGTCTAACTTTTGATCCGCATCACCAAATAGTCTATGGTAGCCAACTTCTTTCTTAGAAACACCTTTCGCCGTGAACGAAATAGCCACGCCTTTTCTAATAAGGAAAACGTTCTCATCCCTCTCTCCCTCGGGGGCCAACGAACCGACCTGACCGCCGAGGTCAATGAAAGCCGACAAAGAGAAATTGGAGAGCAGATGCTTACGTACACTTCGGTGAATTTTCCCTAAAAGGAACTCGCGGTTGGTAATGATCCCAACTATTCCGCAGTTCGCCGACTCGATATGCCAAAGCGCAAATCGCAGGAATTTTAGGTAGTCGTCAGACAAAGGTTGAATGTTACGCTCTGCATCAAGCGAGACCTTGAAATCTTTGCTCAATAGCTCGATCCAAGTACCCTTGTTATTTGTGCTTACTGAATATGGCGGATTTCCGACCACAAGGGTGTACGTGGATGCTTTCGCATCGTTGGCAGCCTTGGCCTCACGCGCCAGTGCCTCCGACATAAAGATGAACTCCATGTCCAGATCGCGCGCCGGTTCCAGCGCATTGGTCAGGAAGATGTGCGCCCGCACGTCCGAGCCGAAGGTGTAGCCCGTCTCCGACAACTTCAGCCCCACCTTCATGTGCGCGATGGTGTAGGGGGCCATCATCAACTCGAAGGCCGTCAGGCGTGGCAGCAGGTGCTTCGGAACATAGTCGTTCCAGGCAGTCCTGATCTCGGTCGTCGACTTTCCTTTGGCCTTCCAGTAATCCTCCATCCGTTTGTGGATCAGGTCGATCACCTCGACCAGAAAGGTGCCAGTCCCGGTGGCCGGATCGAGTATCTGGACGAAGGGCGCGTCGGGCTGCACATGCGCGGGGATGGTGATGCGGTCGTTCCGCGCCGCGACCTCGGCCCAGGTGCTGGTATCGGCGAGGCCCAGAGGCAGCCCGAACTCCGTCCGCAGGATTTCGTCCACCCCGCGGACGATGAAATTCACCACCGGGCGCGGTGTGTAGAAGACGCCGCGCTGCATCCGCTTCTGCGGGTCGTATTCCTTCAGGAACAGCTCGTAGAAGTGGATGACCGGGTCTTCCTTGGGGTTGCGGTCGCCGAAGTCGCGCAGCACAGCCTCTATGTCGGCGTCGTTCAGCAGATCGACGACATCACGGATGCCGAGTTCGTCGAAGTCGAGGCCAGTCCGCTTGTCCCGCCCGCCGATCTTGAGGAAGTTGCCGAACAATTCCTTCAGGAAAGGGTTCGTCTTCGGCACCATGTCGGCGAGGTTGTCGGCGATGATGCCCATGGGACGCGAAATGCGCGCGGCGAGCATCCCGTAGGCGATGGTCTGGGCGAACATGTCGGCGAAGCCATCGTCGTCGAGGTCGTGGATCAGGTTCTTGCGGAAGGCCGCGTGCATCATGCGCATAGGCCCGGTGTCGTCTTCGGCTGCGAGGAGTTGGTTGACGCGTGCGCGGATGTCCGAGGCAAGGTTAGCCAATCGAATGGCCAGATCCTTCGAAGTCTTGATCACCTGGTTCAGGCGAAGCTCGAACGCCGATGCCCAGGTCTTCCGCCAAGCTTCCGTGTCCTCTGGGTCATCCGGCCAAGCGAGCTTGTCGCGAAGGGTCGTGGCGATGTAATCGTGCTTCAGGACGGTATCCTGAGCGTTCCAACCCAGCACCTTCATGACCGGCAGATCACCCGCAGTCCTTCCATCGGAGAAGTGGATGAAGGCAAGTTCGCGCGCACCCGACTTTCCGAAGCTGGCCGCGAAGATAAGGTCGCTCTTGTCCCAGGCGCGCCGATCCGCCGTCTGTGCACCAGACCGCTTCTTCACCACCAGAGCCTTCAGGATGCGACGAAGGACGGTGACCGGGATCGCCTTGTCCTCCATCGAAATGAAGAAGATGCCCCAAGGCTGGTTCGTCGCCAGCGGCCGCAACTGGTGGATTTCACGGATCTTCGCCGTCTCGTCTTTCTTCAGACCGAGTTCGCTGGCCTCATACTCGAAGACAATGTCGTCGAAGCCGTAATCCTCGCCGATCGGCCATTCGAGTCTGTCCCGAAGGAGGTCAACCAGCTGTTCGAAGTTCGATACCCGGTCGAGGTCGGCTGCACTTACGTTGCCCATCTGGCAATCACCCTCAATTCAATTCCATCCACGCCTTCAGGATCGGCTTCACGCCGACAGGGGCCTGGACCTTGCGCAAATATGTCTTGGCGATGTGCTTCTCGACGGACTTTCGCACCTCCGAAAGCTTTTCCTGATCGACCTGAACGCGCCGGCGTGTCTCGGGCTCGCAGCGCACGAACTCGATGATGCGCGAGGCATCCTCCAAGATCGCATCGCTTTCGAGGTCGGCCAGATACCACTTCACGTCGCCGGCCGCGGTAGACCAGACGTCTTGACCGTCGCGGTCCGAGGCCTCGCGATCATGGGCGGGACGTGAATAGCAGAAAAAGACGCCACGGGCTCCGCGCTTCGAGTGCTGTTTGCCTGAAAACACCGCGTTAGGGAGGCTGGACATATGTGCCTCTAGTTCCGGGTCGGCCGCGAGGAGGTCCTGCCACTCCAGATGCATCTGTTCGTCCGGGCTCGCGGTGCCTTCATACTGCTCGGCGAAGTTGCGGAGATCCTCGTAGTCATCATCCTCGCGCAGCAGTTTCTTGCCTTCGATGCCGAGCGTCTTTGAGATGCGCAACGTCTTGTGCGACACACGGTTATAGAGCCGAAGGAGGTCATCGAGCTCGTCCGGCGGCAAGAAGTTCCAGTAGCCAACGGTCCCGCGCAGATCCTTCTGATCCGGGTGATCCGCGAGTATCCTCTTCTCGATTTCGAGGTTCATGCGGCGATCAACGCGGCCGATCCGTTGCATAAGGCGCACGGGGTTCCAATGCAGGTCATAGTTGATCAGCCGAGTAGCATCCTGAAGGTTCAGACCTTCCGAGAGCACATCCGTCGATATCAGCACCCTAATCTCGGTCAAGCCCCGCTGCGCAAGGCCTGCGGAACTCGACTCGTTATAGTAGGGTGCGAACCGCTGGATGACCCGCGAGCGATCCCCCTTGGTCCCACTGTCGATCTGATCGACACCGTCAATGCCGGCCTCGTTCAGCTGAGCCGCAACATAGCGGGCGGTTTCCCCGAACTCAGAGAAAATGATCACCTTCTGATCCTTCAGGATCGGATCATTCCTCAGCAACTTCTTAAGTTCGTTCAGCTTTTTGTCCTGAGAAGGCTTAAACTTTTCAAGCTCGTTCAGGAAGTCCGCGAGCTGGTCCAAATCTTGGATCGTGTCATGCACGATCTTCTCGATATCGAATTCGTCGCGGGCAAGCTTTTCAACGGCGTCCCGCAACTCCTCGGGATAGAGGTCCTCCTCGCCCTCAGCTTCATCTAGGAAGTCAAGTTGCGGCTTGTATCCGATCAGCATTCCATTGCGCCGCTTCCAGCGCTCAACGGCCTCCCGTTCGTGGTCGGTTTCCGCATTCACGTCCAACCAGGCCAGTAGCTTGTGGAGTAACCGCCAGCAGGACAGGCGAAACGCTTCTGCCGAGCTTTCGAAGCGCTTCAGGAAGTTTGTTCGGATCAGCGCCACCACCTGCTTCCGGCGGCCCTTTTCCATGGCAGGGATGATCTCGGGGTCATCGCCCTTGTAGTATGCGTAGGGGTTGTAGATACCGAGGGTGAAGAGCGGAACGCGTTTGTGGAACGCATCTGCAACCATGTCGAGCAACTTCCCGTAGGTCTGCTTGACCGAGTAGTGTGCCACCTTCGGCTTGCGCGGCTCAGGGAAGACCACGCCGCCTCCACCTTCCCGCAGCATACTCGCCTTCACGTAGCTACGGCTTCTCTGAACGACGAGCGCATCAAATAGAGAGTCTGTCGCAAACAAGTCACCAATGTCAGCGGCGTTGATCTCTGCAACCTCTTCATCCCCATTCGATCGCAATTGACGCTCGATAGATCGTTCCAACTGTCGGATGTGTCCGGCGAGCGAGTGGATGCCAAGCGGCGCATCGGCGAAGTGATCTGCGCGGTGCCGTGAGAACAACTCGACCATGTGCTGAAAATCGAGGAGGCTGTTGTTGATCGGCGTGGCCGTGAGCATGTAAAGTTCCTTGCCCCCGACAAGATCATACAGGTGCCAATATCGAGACTTACGCTTGGCACCCTCTTCGCCACGGGTGCCGGTGTTTCGAAAGTGATGCGCCTCATCAATGATGATGACATCAGCCTGGGCTTTGACCTGCTCCAGTTCCTCCTGCATCTTCTCGCGCATCAGGTCCGTATGGCTGAAGATTTTTAGCCGACTGAACCCCTTGAACATATCCGGCAGCCGGTTTCTGAGCTCCCGCTCCCAAACCGGCGACTTAGCCGACTTCGGCACGAATAGCGCGACGTTCTTGTTTTCATACTGGACAAACCGTTCGATCAACATGAGCCCGATGAAGGTCTTACCCAGACCTACCCCATCGCACAGGAAAGCACCGCCGTATTTTCCTGCTCTCTTGAGCAGCGCCCCGTAGCCATCCCGTTGGTATTTCGCGAGGACCGGGTAGAGTCTTGAGGAGTTCTTCTCCCACTCGGTGGCGGTCTCCTCATGTCCAGCGAAATAGAGCTGCATGGATCGCGCGTAGATATCGAACGGGAGGTAGTCGCGCGTGTGGCGCTCAATGGTCTTGAGGATTTCGACCGAAACGTCCTCGGCCTCCTCCCAGCGCTCCTCGTACCATTCCTGTAGAACGGCAACTGGGGTGCCTGTGATCTGGACGTTTAGTTCGATATTCTGAGTGAGTCCCGGAACCGTGAAGTTGGAGGAACCGACAAGCGCGGACGATCCAACCACATCGAGCCTCGCGTGCGTGATGTAGGCTTTAGCGTGGAACTTGTCTTTCCTGTAAACTCGGCACTCGATCTTGCCCGACTGGATCGCCTCGACGATGGCTGGAACACCTTCGAGAAAGTGATTCTTGTCCTTTTCCTGCTCGACGCTTCGGTCTAGGCGGGAGGCAATTTCCTGAAGGCCGGCTTCAAATGCGCGCTTGGTGCGTTTCGAAACCTCATCTCCCATCAGGATACGGATATGATGGACCTTTTGCCATTCGTCGCCTAGCGCGAGCAAAGCGCCGATCTCGAAATACCCCGTTGCAATGTCGATTGACTTAGAGAGCTGGCACCAGTCGTGGAGGTATCGGAGCGCCTTCCATTCGTCGGCGCTATTGTCGACGATAAACAGTTCGCTGCCTGCTTTGTGGCTCTCTCTTTTTGGCATCTGCCCTCCCGCGCATCAAAGATTGGCAGCCCCGTCGAGGCGGACCACAAACATAGCGCCTACTTCTGACCATGGACTGAAAAACCCATGAAACACAAGGCATTGTGCGAAGCGACCTGGCGCTGATCACAAGACAACCCTTTGAAAGCAATCGGTCATTGGTTGACCAAGGGTCATCTGATACGAAACTCACCAATCGGTTCAAACTGTGCGACAGTCCATGGCGAACGTTCGATTTCTGTTCCATCACGGCGAGTGTCACTGGCGTCGAAGTGTTCAGGCTGCCGGTCGGAAATACCGTTAAATTGCCAAGACTTACAAGCTAAGCACCAAACCCGCGCAGTCCTCAGGTCCGGAGAATATCGGCCCCGAGAGACCGCTTTCGGGCCTCTTGGCGCCGAGGCCAGTGCTCAGCCCCACCCGCATAACCCTCGAATACAACGAGAAGATCCGGCCGCAGCCGGATCGGGAGAACGCTTTCGCGAGGGCAAATGGCGGAGACGAAGGGATTCGAACCCTCGAGACGGTTTCCCGTCTGCACCCTTAGCAGGGGTGTGCCTTCGACCACTCGGCCACGTCTCCGCCGACCCGTCTAAGGGGTCCGGCCCAGAGGAACAAGGGCTTTGTGCGGATGTGCGGCGCAGGGCATTGACGGCAATGCGGCCCGGGGAGGCCGCCGGCCGGGGCGAAGGGGCGGGTGTCAGGCGGAGCGGGGCAGTTCGATTTCGGCGAAGGACGTGGCGGGGGCATGGGCCGCGCGGGCGGCGATGGCGGCGGCGTAGAGGCTTTCGTAGCCGGCCACCATGGCGCCCGAGGCGAAGAGGCGCTCCACACGGTCCCGCTGCGCTGCGCGGCCTGTCGTCATGGCGCGGCGGATGGCGCCTGCGAGGGCCACCGTGTCGCCCTCGGGCACAAGGGCGGCGGCGTCGCCGGCGACCTCGCGCAGGGCGCCCCGGTCGAAGCCGGCGATCGGCACCCCGCAGGCCATCGCCTCGATCGCGGTCAGGCCGAAGGGCTCGTCCCAGCAGGGCGTGACCAGCGCGACCGAGGCACAGCCGATGCGGCCCGCAAGCTCGGCCTGGTCGAGGTTGCCGGCATGGCTGATCCAGGGCCCGAGCCGGGGGGCGACGGTCTGGTCGAAATAGTCCCGGTGCTCGATCGGGCCGAAGATCCGCAGCGGCACGCCGGCCAGACGCGCGGCGGCGACGGCCTGGCCGGTGCCCTTGGTGGGCGTGATCCGGCCCGTCCAGATCGCGGTGCCGTCGCCGTGCGGCACGAAGGGCCAGCGCCGCGTGTCGATGCCGTTGTGCACGACCTCGGCCCAGGGCGGCGCGCCGTCCGGCCACCATTGCGCCAGATGATGCGCCGAACAGGCCGTCACCCGGCACCAGGGCGCGACGGATTCGTGCACCGCCCGTCGCAGGGCGTCGAAGGGGGGCACGTGCAGGGAGGTGACCATCGGCAGCCGCCACATCCGGCCGGCGCGGGGCGGGTAGCGGTGCAGCGAGTTGTTGTGGATCACGTCGAACCCGCCGTGCCGCAGCCGGGGCAGCAGCGCCTCGAAGGCGGCGTCCAGATGGGCGTTCAGCCGGTCGGTGCCGTGGAACCGGTGCCAGGGGAACACGAGGTCGTAATGCTCGGCCACGATCGGCTCCAGCCGGACGCCCGGCGGTGGGCGGCTGTCGCCCGAGGCGAAGAGGGTGACGTCGTGGCCCCGCTCGTGCAGCGCCCCTGCCAGGGTGTGGGCATGCGCCTCCATCCCGCCCCGGAAGGGCGGGGCGATCGGGTGGCGGATGTGGGCGACGAGCGCGATGCGCATCGGTCTCACTCCGCCGCCGGAAGCAGCATGGTCGATTGCGCCTTCTCGATCTGGGCGTGGCGTTCGCGCCAGGGCATCTTCGGATCGGTGCCGTCCAGCAGGTCGAGAACCCGCCGCGTGCTGGCGTAGGGCTGGTGCGCCTGCTGCCGGCAGAGCGCGATGTCCGCCGCGTCGGGTTCGCGGATCTGGCGCAGGCCGTGGGCGGTGTTCTCGATCAGGCCCATGCGGCGGAAGGCGTGGAGCCAGTGCTCCATCGTGCGGTGGCCCCACTTGCTGGCGAACAGCTCGGCGTTGCGGATGACCGAGGGGATGTGATGCACCGGCGGCATGAAGTGCAGGTGATACTGGTGATACGCCCGGGCCCCGCGGGCCCAGTGGATCGGGATGCCGAGTTCGACGAGGGTGCGGCCGAAATCCGTGTCCTCGCCGCCGTAGCCGGTGTAGCGCTCGTCGAAGCCGCCGGCGCGGTCCCAGTCGGCGCGCGAGATGGCGAAGTTGAGCGACCAGAAGCAGCGGTAGTCCTCGCAGATCTCGGTCGGCCCTTCCGGCGGGCCGCGCCGGTCGCTGTGGCGCTGAGCAACGCGGTCGAAGGCTTCGTAGTCGATCCCGCCGTCGGTGGCGCCGCCGGGCAGGTAGGCAACCTCTCCCATGTAGAGGCCGGGGCCGCCGGCCAGGTGGCGGGTGTAGTCCAGCACCAGCTCCGGATGCGGGATGCAGTCGACGTCGAGGAAGACAAGCGCGCTGCCCCGCGCCTCGGCCGCCGCCCGGTTGCGCGCGGCAGCGAGCGGCATCCCCTCGCCGCCGACGCGGATCTGGCGGACGGGAAACGGCGCCTCGGGCAGATCGTAGAGGTCGTCCTGCATCACGCCCACGACCAGCTCTCGCGGCATCAGCCTCTGCCGGGCCAGACCGAGCACGAGGTTGCGCAGGTGGTCGGCGCGGCCTGCGGCCAGGGTGAGTGTGGAAAGGTCAGGCATCGGCGGAGTCCTTCAGCGTGAAGTGTGAAACGGGTGCGGGCTGCCAGAGCCGGGCGACGAGGCTCTCCAGCCAGGCTGCGGCCTTCGCCGCCGCGTCGCGGTCGATCATGCGGCGCTGGCAATCCGGCCGGTGACCGGCGCGGGCGCTGCCGAGGGCGCGGCGCCAGCAGGCGGCGGAGGCGGGGAAATCGGGCAGGTGGACGGCCAGACCCTCGCGGTCCAGCGTCCGGGCCTTCATGACCTGTTCGTCGAAATACCGCCATTCGGGCACGACGATCCAGGGCGCGCCGGCCGCGAGGATCTGCGCGCAGGTCGTGTTCCCGGCGGAGGAGACGACCACATCCGCGGCGGCCAGGTGATCGGCCACCGCATCGGTCCAGCCCAGCAGGTGCAGGTTGGCGGGCGGCGTGGCGTGCCAGTCGCGCGCCACCGCGCCGGCGACCAGCCAGTCCGCCTCGGGGGTGGCGCGGGCGCCCACGGCCAGTGGCGCCTCGGGGATGCCGCGGCCACCGCCGCCGGACAGCACGAAGACGACCTGCCGGCCCGGTGCGATGCCCAGCCGCCGGCGGGCGGAGGCGCGGTCGGGGCGCGGCGCGGCATCCAGCCCCAGACCGCCGGCGAAATGCGTTCTGGCCATCATCGCCGGCGGCCAGTCGTCCTGCGCCAGCGCCCGGTGGAACGGCGCCAGCAGCCCCGCCGCGCCGTCGTAGGCCGCCATGTGACCGGGATCGTCGCGCCGGCCGTGTTGCAGGACCTTGACGTGCGGCACCGAGCAGAGCCGCGCCAGTTGCGCGATCTCGGCGCTGACGTCCGATATCATCAGCGCCGGATCGGCCGTTTCGAACCACCCGGCGATGGTCGCCATCGCCGTGCGGATCCCCGGCCATCCGAGTGGCGCGCAATGCACCGTGTCGGGCGCCGGCACGGTGTCGAGGCCGGGCGGCACCCCCGGTTGCGGCTCGAACAGCGAGGGGATGCGGATCACCTCGGCCTGCGGTGGCAGGTCGGGAAAGATGTCGTCCCGCGCGCAGAAGAGCGTGACGGGCCGCTTGGCCGGCATGGCGCGGGCGAGGGCGGCGCAGCGCTCGGCGTGGCCGCGGCCCTGGTGGTGGACGAAGATGCCGATCGGGCGGATGGACAGCGGGTCCGTGAAATCGCGCATGACGGTCTATTTCGCCGCCAGCGCGCGCGACGGGGCGCGAGAGGGAACGTTCGGCCGGGGGCGGGCCGGGCGCAGATCCAATCGGGGCAGCGTGTGCAGATCAAGCCGGGCCAACCCGTCCAGCACACCGCGGGCATGGGGCAGCGGGCTGCGGTAGAGCTCCGGGCGGGACAGGTGCGCGATCTCGGGATGCGCGTTGGCCGGCACGATGGCCGCGCCGCAGAGCGTCAGCATGTCCAGATCGTTGCCGCTGTCGCCGCAGGCGATGCAGTCGGCCATGCCCAGCCCGAGGTCGGCGGCGACGTGGCCCAGTGCGGCGGCCTTTCCGGCGCGCAGCGGGATCACGTCGATCAGGCGGTCGTGCGACAGGATCACCCGCGCCGGCAGCCGCGCCTGCGCCAGGGCGCTCTCGATCCGCCGCACGGCGCGGGCGTCGCCCAGGAAGCTCTGCTTCCACCGCCGCCGCTCGCAGGCCGCCTGCGGCTGCAGGCCGAGCGGCGCAAGCGCGTCGGCGATATCCTCGGGCCGCCAGTCGTCCGAGATGCGCCGGCCGTAGGCCGGGTCGAGGCGGAAGCGGCCGTCGGTCGCGCGGCGCCAGATCTCGGTGCCGACGGAGGCGATGAAGACTTCCGGTTCGGGCAGGTGCCAGCTTGCCAGTTCGCGCCGCGCCTCGCCGATGCTGCGGCCGGTGGCGATCAGGAAGCGCAGGCGGGGCGGCGCGGCTTCGATCCGGGCGCGGAAGGCGGCGGCCCCTTCGGCGCAGCCGGTCAGCGTGTTGTCGAGATCGCAGGCCAGCAGCCGCGCCGCCGGGGTCCGGCGCCCGGCCCCGGCGCGGGGCGGCGCGACCACATCCGCCGCGATCTCCTGCACCCGGGCGGCCCAGGCGTCCCACGAGAACAGCCGGCGGGCGCGGGCGGCGGCGGCGGCGGGCCGCGGATCTTCGGCACCTCGGTCCAGCCAGTCGAGGCAGGCGCGGGCCAGCGCGGCGGTGTCGCGCGGCGGCACCACGGTTCCGCCGCCGGTCAGCGCGGCGATGTCCACCGGCCCGCCGTCGGCGGTGGCCACGAAGGGCAGGCCGGACTGCACCGCCTCGATCAGCGTCAGGCCGAAGGGTTCGTGATGCGCCGGGTTGACGAAGACCCCGCCCGAGCGGGCCGCCAGACGGTAGAGGCCCTCGACCTCGGCCTGGCTGTGCCGGCGCGGCACCGCGACCCGGCCCCACAGGTCGTGCCGGTCGATCAGGTCGAACAGGTCGGCGACGATCCTGTCCTGCTCCGGCGCGCCCCCCGACAGCCCGTCGCGCAGCCCCGGCAGGATCACCAGATTGGCCCGCTCCTGCAGGGCGGGTGTCGCGGCATAGGCCTGCACCAGCCCGGCGAGGTTCTTCTTCTCGACCGGGCGCGCGATGGCCAGCACCATCGGCCGCTCCGGCGCGCGCAGGAAGGGCGCGATCAGCGCCTCGGCGGCCGCCGTGTCGTCCGAGACCGGACGGCAGGTGCCGGGATTGACCCGGTGGGTCCAGCCGCCCGCGTCGCGCCCATAGGCTTCCACCTGCCGTTCCGCCTCGTCGCGGGAGGATACGACGATGGCGGCGGCGGCCTCGATCGCGCGGCTTTCCCGCCGGACCCGGGCCGAGGCCTCGGGTTGCACGACATCCGCCTTGCCGAGCGCCAGCGAATGCGGCGTGTAGAGAAACGGCAGCCCGTATTCCGCCTGCGCGGCGCGTGCCAGCTCGGCGGCATCGGCGAAATGGGCGTGCAGCACGTCGGGCCGCCGCGCCGGGTCGCGCAGCAGGTCCAGGAAGGCCTCGGTCAGCGCGGGCAGTTCGGCCTCCAGCGCCTCCTTGCACAGGTAGGCATCGTTCGCCGTCGCCAGCCGCAGGATGCGGACCCCGCCCGCCGTCGTCTCGACCGGTGCGGCAAAGGCCGGCCCCAGCCGCGTCGACCGGAAGAGCCGCGTGACCACGGACACCCGCGCGACATCGTCCCTGCGGGCCTGCGCCTCGGCGGCGCCGAGCACATAGGCGATGTGCCCGCCGGTATCCTCGGTCAGCCCATAGGGAACCGGCGGCGCCTTCAGGCAGCCGCCAAGCGCAACGTGCATGATGTGCATCGGTGTCTCGCCGCTGGTGTCGTGGAACGGGGGCAGGGGATCCGCCGCCCGGTACGCAACCGCCCACGGCGGCTCCGGTTCCGAAAACATTTCTGTGGACAGCCGGGCCGAGCGATCCAGGTAAGCCCCGGACAGGTCCGGGAAATCTCGGGCGCCTTGCATCGGACCCACCGCATTTGAGACACGTTTTCGTCGGGGGCCTTCACCGCTCCGGAACCTCGCTGGTCGCGCGGATGATCGCGGCCCTTCCCGGCGTCGCGGCGATCCGCGATGCGCCGGTGCCGGAGAACGAGGGCGTCTACCTGCAGGGCGCGATCCCCCACACCGCGCTGCACGGTCGGCCGATGCATTTCGCCACCGACCCCGCGCAGCATCATGTGGAGGGCTCGCGCTTCGACACGCTCGGCACAAGGCGGCGGCTGGTGGAGGACTGGGCGCCGTGGTTCACCCCCGCCGACGCGCCCTGGCGGGTGGAGAAGAGCCCGGTGAACCTGACCCGGATGCGGCTTCTCCAGCAGCTGTTCCCGCTGTCGCAGTTCGTCGTGGTGATCCGTCATCCGCAGGCCGTGGCGGGTGCCGTGGCGAAATGGGTGACGATGGACCGGGCGGATGCGATCGGCCACTGGATCGCGGCGCACGACCGCGTGCGGGACGACCTCGACCATCTGCACGCCGCGATGGTCGTGCGCTACGAGGACGTGGTGGCGCGGCCGGACGGATTCCGCGCGGCCATGGCGGCCTTCCTCGACCTGCGGGACGGCGGCGGGTTCGACGAGGCGCTGCGCGACGGCAACCGCGACCACCCCGGCTGGACCTTCGACCGCGCTGAGGCCCGCGCCGTCGCATGGGCGGGCTACGGCAGCGGCATGACCGCCGCGCCGGTGCAGCCGGACGTCCGCCACCCCCTGCGCCGCGTCCGCGAGGCGACGCTCGCCGCGCTGTCGGCGGATCCCGCGCGCGGCTGAGGGGAAGGTCCCTGCCCCCAGGCTCGGGGCATGGCCGCGATTTTCCCGCGAACCTTCGGCGGGTTTCCGAGTTGGAGTCCCGAATTCTTCGGGAGAGTCCCATGGCGACGTCGCGTGCGATATGGAAAGGCCAGCTTCGGCTGTCCCTCGTTTCGATCCCGGTCGAGATCCACTCGGCCACGAAGACCGGGGCGCGGGTGTCGTTCCGGCAGATCCACGGCCCCTCTGGCAAGCGCGTCCGCTACGAGAAGACGGTGCCGGGCGTCGGACCGATCAAGAGCGAGGACATCCTCAAGGGCTACGAGCTGGGCGACGACGAATACATGCTGCTCGACCCCGAAGAGATAGAGGCGATCCGGCTGGAGACGAAGAAGACGCTGGAGCTGGTGCAGTTCGTCGGCTCCTGCGAGATCCCGCCGCTCTACTACGACAAGCCTTATTATATCGTGCCGACCGACGATCTGGCGGAGGACGCCTATCGCGTGGTCCGCGACGCCCTGCGCCAGTCGGAGAAGGTGGGGCTGGGCCAGCTGACGATGCGCGGCAAGGAATATCTCTGCGCGATCCGGCCCTGCGGCGACGGCCTGCTGCTGGAGACGCTGCACTACGCCGACGAGATCCGCGAGGCCGAGCCGCTGTTCTCGGGGATCGAGGACGACCCGGCCGACAAGGAGCTGCTGTCCGTCGCGACGGAGCTGATCGAGCGGAAGACGAAGCCCTTCAAGGCGGACACCTTCGAGGACCATTACGACACCGCCCTGCGCGACCTGATCGAACGCAAGCGCAAGAACCGCAAGACGCCGCGCGCGAAGACCGGGGACGACAAGGACGGCGGCGGCGGATCGTCGGACAACGTGGTCGACCTGATGTCGGCACTGAAGGAGAGCCTGGCCAAGGACGGCGGCAGCAAGCGCAAGGCTTCCGGGTCCTCCTCCTCCCGCGCGACCAGATCCTCGGGCACGGCGAAGTCGGGCACGGCGAAATCCGCCACTGCGAAGTCCGGCACCTCCAAATCGAACACGACGCGGTCGAAATCCTCCTCCTCCACCAGGAAGTCGGCCTGATGGGCCGGCTCGACCGCTACATCGAGAAGCGCGACTTCGAGCGCACGCCGGAGCCGAACGAAGCCGCCGCCGGTCAGGCGCTGGCGCTGCGCTATTCCATGCAGAAACACGACGCGACCCGGCTGCACTTCGATCTGCGGCTGGAATGGGACGGCGTCCTGCTCAGTTGGGCGGTGACGCGCGGCCCGTCGTTCCGGCCGAAGGACAAGCGGCTGGCGGTGCGGACGGAGGATCACCCGCTGTCCTATCTGGGGTTCGAGGGCGTGATCCCCGAGGGCAACTACGGCGCCGGCAACGTGATGCTGTTCGACATCGGTCACTGGCAGCCGATCATCCCGGTCGAGAAGGGGCTGAAGAAGGGTCACCTGCACTTCCGCCTGCACGGCCAGCGCCTGACCGGCGGCTGGCATCTGGTGCGCATGCACGGGTCGAAACCCGGCGACGGCAAGCGCGAGAACTGGCTGATGATGAAGGAGGAGGACGAGGCCGCCGGCAAGCGCGACCCTGTCACCCGCTACACCCGCAGCGCCGCCACCAACCGGCTGATGCGCGAGATCGCGTCGGAGGAGGCGCCGGTCCCGCGCGAGCATGCCGGCACGCGCCCGGGCTTCCGCAAGGTGCAGCTGGCTACGCTGGTGGACGAGGCGCCGGACGAGGACCGCGACAAGTGGTGGCACGAGGTGAAGTTCGACGGCTACCGCGCGCTGGTGTCGCTGGGCAGGGGCGGGCCGCGCGTCTTCACCCGCAACGGCCACGACTGGTCCGACAAGTTCGAGACGCTGCTGCCCGCCTTCGAGCCGCTGGCCTGCGAGGCCGCGCTGGTGGACGGGGAAATCGTGGCGGGCGCCGGGCTTCAGGGCTTTTCGGCGCTTCAGAAGGCGATCAAGGCGCGCGGGCCGTTCCGGTTCTATGCCTTCGACCTGCTGGCGCTGGACGGCGAGACGCTGACCGACCGGCCGCTGTCGGAACGGCGCAAGGCGCTGGAGGGCATCTTCCGCGACGTGCCGCCGCTGGGGCAGGTGGATCTGTCGCCGATCATCGACACCTCGGCCGACGAGGCGCTGGGCACGATCTGCGGCGCGGGCGGCGAGGGCATCATCTCGAAACGCGCCGACATGCCCTATCGCGGCACCCGGACGAAGGCCTGGCTGAAGGTGAAATGCGAGCGACGCGACGAGTTCGTGATCCTCGGCTGGCAGAAGAGCGACAAGCGCGGGCGCCCCTTCGCCTCGCTGGCGCTGGGGGCGCATGACGGCGACGATCTGGTCTATGTCGGCAAGGTCGGCACCGGCTTCGACGCGGACACGATGGACGAACTGGCGGCGGCGATGGACCCGCTGGCCCGCAGGTCGCCGCCGGCCCCGGTGCCGAAGGCGGAGGCGGCGGGCGTGCGGTGGATCAGGCCGGATCTGGTGGCCGAGATCCGCTATGCCGAGAAGACCGACGACGGCCGCCTGCGCCACGCCGTGTTCCAGGGGCTGCGCGCGGACAAGCCGGCCCGCACCGTCCGGCTGGAGGAGGACCGCATGCCCGAGGATCGTGCCCAAATCGCCGGGATCGGCCTCAGCCATCCGGGACGGCTGGTCTATCCCGACGCGAAGGTGACGAAACGGCAGGTGGCCGAATATTGCGAGGCGGCGGCCGACCGCATCCTGCGGGCAGCCGCCGACCGCCCGCTGTCGCTGGTCCGCCTGCCCGAGGGGCTGGAGGGCGAGCGGTTCTTCCAGAAGCATGCCGGCAAGGGGTTCCCCGATGCGCTGAAGACCGTGGCGGTGACCGAGAAGGACGGCGGCACGGCGGATTACATGTATGTCTCGGACGCCGCCGGGCTGGTGGGCGCGGTGCAGATGGGCACGCTGGAATTCCACATCTGGGGCGCCCGCCGCGACCGGCTGGAGCGGCCGGACCGGATGGTCTTCGACCTCGACCCCGACGAGGGGCTGAAGTTCGCCGAGGTGAAATCCGCCGCCGCGGACCTGCGCGATCTGCTGGCCGATCTGGGCCTGCCGTCCTGGCCCCTGCTGACCGGCGGCAAGGGCGTTCACGTCGTCGTGCAGCTGCGGCGCGTGGCGGGCTGGGATACGGTGAAGCTGTTCTCGCGCGTGCTTGCCTCGCATCTTCAGGACAGTCAGCCGAAGCGCTTCACCGCGACGATGTCGAAGGCGAAGCGCGAGGGGCGCATCTTCATCGACTGGCTGCGGAACGAGCGGGGCTCCACCGCCATCGCGCCCTTCTCGCCCCGCGCCCGGCCCGGTGCGCCGGTGGCGGTGCCGGTCGCCTGGGACGAACTGGGCCGCCTGCGCAGGGCCGACGCCTTCGGCATCGGCAGGGCGCTGGAGCGGTCGTGGAGCGATCTGGAGGTTCCGGACGCCACGGGCCTGAGCGAGGCGCGGATCTCGGCGCTGGAACGCCTTGTCGGCAAGTCCGTTGACGAGTGAGAGGCACGGGCGCGTATGGACCCGGCCGGGAGACGGGTGAAGGACATGAAGGATACGGCAGACAGCGACGCGCCGGAGGGCGACCGCAGACACGGCCCGCGCGACGAGAGCGACGACGACGGCGGAACGCACGCCCTGTCCGACGTTCTGGACATGCTGCACGAGTCCCTGGACGCGGACGAGGTGACGGTCGAGCATGTGATCGACCGGCTCGGCCGCGCCTCCTTCGCCTCGATCATGCTGATGTTCTCGCTGATCTCGACCTCTCCGGCCAGCGCGATTCCGGGGGTAACCGCGATCGTGGCGATGATCGTGCTGATCCTCGTCGTGCAGATGATGATCGGCCGCAAGAGCGTCTGGCTGCCCGGCATCATCACCCGGCAGACGCTGGACACCGACAAGCTGGAAAAGGGCATCCGCTGGCTGCGCAAGCCGGTCCGCTGGGTGGAGCGGCATCTGCGGCCGCGGCTGACCTTCCTGTTCCACCGGCCCTGGCTGTGGCTGCCGCTGATCCTGATCGCCGCGCTGACGCTCTTCATGCCGTTCATGGAGGTGGTGCCGACCTCGGGCTCGCTCGCCTCGGCCGTAATTGCGCTTTTCGCGGCCAGCCTGCTGACGCGCGACGGGCTGCTGGCGCTCTTCGCCTTCGCGCTGCTGTTGGCGGTGCCGGTGACGTTCTACTTCATCTGACGCCGTCCGGCGGGCCTGTCCGGGGGCTGCCGGACGGTGCAGGAAAGGGCGGCTTCGGCTCTGCCGGCCGGCGCCGGTGCAATGCCGCACGGAACACCGCCGCGAGTTCCCTGTTGGGAACATGAGCGGGTTCCCTCTGGTCCCGCGCCGGAACGCAAGAACCATCGGAGGCTTCATGTCCACTGTCGACTCATCGGCCCGTCACCATCCGCCCGCGCGGCCGGGATGGGCCGTCAAGCTGCTGGGCTGGATCAACGTCCTGCTCGGCCTCGTCATCCTCGGGCTCGGCATATGGCTGATCGTGCTGGGCGGCAGCTGGTACTACGGCCTTGCGGGGCTGGGTCTGGTCATCACCGGCATCCTGCTGAACCGCGGGTCGATGACGGCCGTCTGGGTCTATCTCGTGGTGTGGCTCGGCACCCTCGGCTGGGCCTGGTGGGAGGTCGGCGCGGACTGGTGGGCCCAGGTGCCCCGGCTGGTCGCGCCGACGCTGATCCTGATCCTCGTCCTGCTCTGCATCCCGGCGCTCGGCCGCCGCCGCCCGACATACTGACCACAGGAGGTCCAAAGATGCCCCGTCTCGTCACGACCGCCGCCGCGGCGCTTCTGGCCGGCAGCCTGCCGCTGCACGCCCAGCAGACCGACACGACCGAAACCCCGCCCGTCGCCACCACCACCCCGGATACCGATACCAGTGGAGACACCGGCAGCGGGGGCACCGACAATCCCGTCGCAAGAATAGCGCCGGACAGCGGCACCGGGACGGACGGCGCGGACACCGCGCAGGACGGAGGGGACATCGCGCAGGAGGTTCCGTCCGAGGGCACGGAGGATGAGAGCGTCGCGCAGGAGGCCCCCGCCGATACCGCGCAGACCGATACCGCGCAGGAGGTGGAGACCGCCCCGGAGACAACCACCGGCGACACCGCCGCGGAGACGGCTTCCGAAGAGACGGACGCCGCGCAGGAGGCAGCCACCGAGGATGCCGCCACCGCGCAGGACGCGACGACCGAGGGCACCGCGCAGGACGCGACGACCGAGGGCACCGCGCAGGACGCGACGACCGAGGACACCGCGCAGGACGCGACCACCGAGGACACCGCGCAGGACGCGGCGACGGCGCAGGAGAGCACCGACGAGAACGCCGCATCCGGCACCCCCGCCGCCGAGACGGCCGCGGGCACGCGGGGCACCGACACGGATGCCACCGGCACCGACCAGGCCGCCGAGGCGGCGCAGGCCGGGACGGAGGGCCGGACCGGCATGGCCACCGCGCCGCAGCCGCTGATGGAACTCGGCGCCGACTGGCCCTATTACGGCGGCGACGCGCAGGCGACGCGCTACTCCCCGCTCGACCAGATCACGCCCGAGAACGTCGGCCGGCTGGAGGAGGTCTTCACCTACCACACCGGCGACCTGCCCGAGGGCACCGCTGTCGGGAAATACTCGCCCGAGGTGACGCCGCTGAAGCTGGGCGACGACCTGCTGATGTGTTCGGCCATGAACATCCTGATCTCGGTCGATGCCGCCACCGGCGAGGAGAACTGGCGCTTCGACCCCGGCGTTCCGAACGACGCGATCCCCTACGGCGCGTCCTGCCGGGGCGTTTCGGTCTATCGCAATCCCGAAGCGGCGGAGGGCGACCCCTGCGCGACCCGGGTGATCCAGGGCACGCTCGACGCCAAGCTGGTGGCCGTCGACACCGAAACCGGCGCGCCCTGCGAGGATTTCGGCGAGAACGGGACCGTGGATCTGTGGCAGGACATCGGCGAACGGGTGCCCGGCTGGTATGCCGTCACCGCGCCGCCCGCCATCGTGCGCGGCATCGTCGTCACCGGTGCGCAGGTCAAGGACGGTCAGGCCGAGGATGCGCCCTCGGGCGTGATTCGTGGCTACGACGCCGTGACCGGCGAACTGGCCTGGGCCTGGGATCTCGCCGCGCCCGAGCAGAACCGCAACGGCCCGCCCGAGGGCGAGGTCTATACCCGCGGCACGCCGAACATGTGGACCGCCGCGACCTCGGACGAGGAGCTGGGCCACGTCTACCTGCCGATGGGCAATTCCTCGGTCGACTACTACGGGTCGAACCGCAGCGAGGCCGAGAACGAATACGCCACCTCGCTGGTCGCGCTCGACGTGACCACGGGCGAGGAGGTGTGGCATTTCCAGACCGTCCGCCACGACGTCTGGGATTACGATCTCGGCAGTCAGGCGACGCTGCTGGACTGGCAGGGCACGCCCGCCATCCTGCTGCCGTCGAAACAGGGCGACATCTACATCCTGAACCGCGAGACGGGCGAGCCGCTGACCCCGGTGGGCGAGCTGACCGGCCTGCCGAAGGGCGAGGTGGAGCCCGACTACATCTCGGACACCCAGCCGATCAGCGAGTGGCACACGCTGCGCAAGGACCCGCTGGAAGAGAAGGACATGTGGGGCTTCACCCCCATCGACCAGTTGTGGTGCCGCATTCAGTTCCGCATGGCGAACTATCAGGGCTTCTTCACCCCGCCGTCCACCGACGGGCCCTGGATCCAGTATCCGGGCTACAACGGCGGGTCCGACTGGGGCTCGGTCGCCGTGGACACCGAACGCGGGATCATCGTCGCCAACTACAACGACGTGCCGAACTACAACCGGCTGGTGCCGCGCGACGAGGTGACGTCGAAGCCGATCAACGAGATGCAGGCCGGCGAGAGCGCCGGCGACAACGCCGAGGGCGCCGCCGATCCGCAGGCCGGCGCGCCCTACGGGATCAACGTGAACGCCGGCTGGCGCAACGACGCGACCGGCGTGCCCTGCACCCGCCCGCCCTACGGCGGGATCCGGGCGATCGACCTGGAAACGGGCGAGACACTGTGGGACCGGCCGCTGGGCACCGCGCGGCGCAACGGGCCGTTCGGCATCCCGTCGATGCTGCCCTTCGACATCGGCACGCCGAACAACGGCGGATCGGTGGTGACGGCCAGCGGGCTGGTCTTCATCGCGGCGGCGACGGACAACCTGTTCCGCGCCATCGACATCGAGACGGGCGAGACGCTGTGGTCCACCGTGCTGCCCGCCGGCGGCCAGGCGAACCCGATCACCTACGAGGTGGACGGACGGCAATACGTGATGGTCACTGCCATGGGGCACCATTTCATGGAGACCCCGGTGGGTGACGAGGTGATCGCCTGGGCCCTGCCCGAGGAGTGATCCGGTGGTGCCGGCAAGGTCCGGCGCCACCCGCCAGCCCCGGCTCCCGAGCCGGGGCCTTGCCGGTCCCGGCGCAAGTCCCGGCGCCCCGGCCCCTGTGCCGGGGCCTCCCGATCCTCGGGAACGCACATCCCAAGCTGCGATCTGCCCTGAAACTCGGGGGCAATCCCCGCCGCTCGCCGGGCGAGGGCAAACCCGATATCGCGCTGTCGCTTTTCGCGGACCGATGGACCCGGTCGCTTGTTGGATCAATCGTGCCTCGACCCTGCCCGGGATGGAGTGCTCTCGCCCCGCTCGGTGGGTAAATCCCCGGCGCAGCCTCTCGCTCGCCTGCCACGCCTCACTCGCCGGAGAGATACGCCGCCAGCGCCTCGATATCCGCGTCGTCGAGTTCCTGCGCGGCGGCGGACATCAGGCGGTTGTGGTCCAGCACCCCGTCGCGCCACAGGTGCAGCTGCTGCGCGATGAACGCCCGGTTCTGGCCGAGGATGGGCGGGCCCCTCCGCCCCTCGCCGTGGCAGGAGAGGCAGGCCGGCACGTCCTCGCCGCCGGTCCGGGCGAGGCGCGCGCCTTCGCTGTCCGACGCGGGCGCCGTCACCGTGACCGAGCGACCGAACTGCCGGGCCAGATCGGCGTGGCTGTCCCGCGGCACCAGGCTGACCGCCTGCGCCATGATCCCGCTGGGCCGCCTGCCCGAGGCATAGGCCTCCAGCTGCGCCGCCAGATACTCCGGCCCGTGGATGTCGAGCCGCGGCACCCGGCCGCCGATGCGGCCGTGGCAGGTGGCGCAGAACTCGGCGCCCGACAGGTCCGTGCGGGGCACTTCGGGCGCTTCCTCCCGCTGGAGGGCGGTCAGCCAGGCGACCACGGCCCAGACCTCGTCCGCGCGCTCGCCGGAGGGCCAGGCGGGCATCCCGCTCATCTTCACGCCGTTGTGGACGATCCAGTGCAGCTCGTTCGGCTGCCAGCCCGCGACCGCCTCGGCGATCGGTGGCGGTTCGGGCACCATCGCGCGGGTGGTGGCGGTGCGGGCCGCGCCCGGCGCCGCGTGGCAGCCCACGCAGGCCGTCGCGTAATGCCCTGCGCCGAGCGCGATCAGGTCGGGGTCGGTCAGGTCCGGCGCCGTCTCCATCGACGGGGCGCGCAGCTGGACGGCGTTGCGGAAGGTGGTGTGCAGCACCCAGGCCACGGCGGGCAGGTGCCCCTGACGTGCCGACACGTTGAAGAGCCCCAGCCCCACCACCGCCGCCGCCCCCGTCAGCCCCAGTACCGCCAGCACGGCAAGCGTCAGTACCACGTTCCTCATGCCGTCCCCCTTTCGCGCAGCGCCTGACCGGTCAGCCACAGCCCGGCCAGCAGGTAGACCGGCGTGCCGATCGCCAGCATCAGCATCCCGCCGATCTGCTGGCCCGTCAGGTCCGGCGCGGTGCCGCAGACCCCGGCGTAGATGTCGCGCGGCGCCAGCACCAGCAGCGCGCCCAGCAGGGTCATGTGCATCGAGGTCAGCAGCAGCCCGCCTGCGCCCGCCAGCGGCTGGTCGTCGCGCAGGCAGCCGGCCCAGACCGCAAGGCCGACAAGAAGGAAGCTGGCCTGTTCCGCCGCGTATCCGACGCCCTGCAGGCGCCCGAGCGCATGGGCGGCCGGCAGGTGCCAGGCCCAGACCACCACGAACTCCGCCAGCGCCGCGCCGAGGGGCGGCACCCGGACGCGCCGCGCCGCATCCGGCATACCCAGCACGATCAGCGGCGCGGCCAGCGCCACCAGCGTCATGTGCCGCAGCATGTGCGCGGCGAAGACGGGCATCCACGTCTCCAGCGGCGCCAGCCAGACCAGCGCCGGCAGCGCGAGGCCGGGAAGGAGGAAGGCCGCCCTCACCGGCAGCCCCCGATCATCAGCAGCGGCAGGGTGACGAAGATCACCCCGATGAACGAGATGATCGCCAGCAGGAACGCCGCATGGCCGAGGAAGTGATGCCGGTCCTCCGCATGGCCGCCGCGATTGACGAAATCGCCGGTCTCGCGCGCGTTCCACTGCCGCCAGGCGGTCCGGCCGATCAGGCCGACACCCGCCAGCGCCCCGACGCTCAGCACCAGCAGCACGATTCGTATCAGGAAGAAATCCCAGCCCTTCGCGCAGGTGACGGCGACCAGACCGTAGCAGACGACGAAATGGGTGGCCCAGATCAGCGGGCCGAAGGTGATCTTCAGAAGGCTCGCCTGTTCCTCGGCGAATTCCTCCTGATCCTTGCGCGGGGCGGGGCGGTTGCTTTCGGTCATAGCGCCTCCGGAGCCAGGCCCATGACGGCGCAGGCCACCAGCGCCGACAGGGCGACGAAATGCCAGAAGAGCGAGACGTTCCAGATGTCGGCGTCGTGGCGCGGGGTCATCTTGCCGAAGATCGACCCGGCCAGGCAGTAGAGCTGCATGATGACGCCCGCGCCCACATGCACCGCGATCCAGACGGCCAGCGCCCAGAGGATCGCCGGATAGACGTGACTCGTGGGCTCCAGCGCCAGGACGGAGGCCACCAGCAGCGCCGCGCCGCCCGCGCCCAGCAGCGGGGCCAGCACCAGCCCGGCGCGCGCGGCGCCGACATGGCCGGCCCGGTTCAGGCTGCGCGCCGCGACGGTCGCCGCCCAGGACAGCGACAGCGCCGCCGCCGCCAGGCCGACGCGCGCCGCATCCGCATGGGCCGCGCCGTCGGGCGGGAAGTCGGGCGAGGCGGTCCAGTAGAAGAAGAACCCGAAGACCAGCGAGGCGAAGGCGGTCGCGTCGCCCAGCATCGTGATCCACATCGCCCACCACCCGACCGAGGACGGGCCGGCCGCGTAGGTCGGCAGGCGCAGGCCCAGCCCCGCGTCCTTCGAGTCCTGCTCGGGCGGGCGGGCCGTCGCGGTCCAGAGCCAGCCGATGATGCAGCAGATCGCCAGCACCGCGCAGGCGATCGCGGGCGGATACCAGTGGAAGGTCGGGAAGATGAACGCCCCGCCGGTGAACCCCGCCGCCCACATGGTGATCCATGCCGGGCCGGTGACGCGCTGGATCTGCACGGGCCGCGCGTCGATGACCGAGGTGACGAGCGTCTCGCGCAGCCCCTCCTCGGCGTCGGGCAGGTAGTAGCGGCCGGCGTCGATCCGCTTCACCAGATCCGGCTGGGACCACAGCGGATAGCGCGTGGTGATGTGCGGGATCGACCGCACGCCCCAGGCCTCTTCCGGCACGTCGTGGCACCATTCCAGCGTCCCCGCGTCCCACGGGTTGCGCGGGATCTGCGGCTGCCGGTGCTTGGGCCGGATCAGATCCCACACGAAGACGGCGAAGCCCGCGGCGATGGCGAAGGCGCCCGTGGTCGAGATCAGGTTCAGCGTGTCCCAGCCCAGGCCGGACGGATAGGTGTAGACCCGGCGCGGCATCCCCCACAGCCCGGTCAGGTGCATCGGCAGGAAGGTCAGGTTGAAGCCGCAGAAGGTCAGCCAGAAGGCCCATTTGCCCAGCCGTTCCGACATCAGCTTCTTCTGGATGAAGGGAAAGAAGTAGTAGACGCCCGCGATCACCGGAAACACCATGCCGCCGAACAGCGTGTAGTGCAGGTGCGCGACGACGAAGTAGGTGTCGTGCGCCTGGAAGTCGAAGGGCGCCAGCGCCAGCATCACGCCGGTCAGCCCGCCCATGGTGAAGATCGCCAGCGCGCCCGAGATCCACAGCATCGGCAGCGTCATCTTCACCCGCCCGACCATCAGCGTGGCGAGGAAGGCGAAGATCTGGATGCCGGTCGGGATCACCACCGCCTCGGACGCGGCCGAGAAGAACCCGAGGGAGATCGACGGCAGCCCGGTCGTGAACATGTGGTGGACCCAGAGCCCGAAGCTGAGGAACCCGGTCCCCACGGCCGACAGGACGATCCAGGAATAGCCGAAGATCGGCCGCCGGGCGACGGTGGGCACGATCATCGCGGCGATGGCGATGGAGGGCAGGAAGATGATGTAGACCTCCGGATGGCCGAAGATCCAGAAGAGATGCTGCCACAGCATCGGATCGCCGCCCCGGGTCGGGTCGAAGAAGGGCCAGTCGAAGCTGCGTTCCAGTTCGAACAGGAAATCGCCGGCGATCAGCGGCGGGAAGGCGAAGAGGATCATGCCCCCCACCACCAGCACGTACCAGGCGTAGAGCGGCATCAGGTTGACCCGCATCCCCGGCGGGCGGCATTTCAGCGTGCCGACGATCAGCTCCACCGCGGCGGCGATCGAGGCGACCTCGATGAAGCTCAGTCCCAGCAGCCAGATGTCCGACCCCGGGCCCTCGTCCTCGGTCGCCAGCGGCGGGTACATGAACCAGCCGGCCCGCGGCGCGGCGTCGAAGAGGATGGAGCCGATGACGAAGATCCCGCCGATCAGGAAGCACCAGTAGCCGAAGGCCGACAGGCGCGGGAAGGGCATGTCCCGCGCGCCCAGCATCCCAGGCAGCAGCAGGATCGACACCGCCTCGAACATCGGGACGGCGAAGAGGAACATCATCGCCGAGCCGTGCATGGTGAACAGCTGGTTGAACCGGTCGGCCGGGATCAGGTCGTTTTCGGGCACCGCCAGCTGCAGCCGGATGATCAGCGCCATCACGCCGGCCAGCAGCATGAAGACCAGCGCAGTCATGCAGTACCACTTGCCGACCTCGGTGTTGTTGACCGCGGTGATGTAGCGCCAGCCTTCCGGGGTCTTCCACGCGGCGCGCAGCCGCTCGGCCTGTTGCCGGGCAAGCTCGGGGTCCACCGGTTCCGCCAGCATGGCGTCGGTCGGGGGCCAAGGGCCTTCGGGGGCCGGCAGGCCGGCGTCGTGCAGCTTCATTCCAGCCCCTTCAGATACTGCGACAGATCCGACAGCGCCGCCGCGTCCAGATGGGCGTAGCTCGGCATCCGGACCTCGGGCTTCAGGTCCTCGGTGTGGGCGATCCAGCGCGCCAGCGTGTCGAGCGTCAGCTCGGCCCGGCCCGCGCCCAGCGTGCGGCGACCGCCGACATGGGTCAGGTCCGGGCCGACCCGGCCCTGCGCCTCGGTCCCGCGGATCGTGTGGCAGGCGCCGCAGCCCTCGGCCGCGAACACCTGCTGCCCCCGGCGGGCGGCGGCGTCGGCAGGGGGCGCGGCGTCGGCGGCCTCGGCCTCCAGCCAGGCGTCGAAGTCGGCGGGCTCCATTACCACGGTGGCGAAGGCCATCCAGGCGTGGCTGGCGCCGCAGAACTCGGCGCACTGGCCGCGGAAGGTGCCCGGCCGCTCGGGCAGAAGGGAAAAGCTCGTCTCCCGCCCCGGAAACATGTCCATCTTGCCGCCGAGGGCCGGGATCCAGAAGGAATGGATCACCGCGTCGGACCCCAGCCGGAACTCCGTCCGCGCGCCGGCGGGCAGGCGGATCTCGTTCGCCGTCACCACCGGCTCGGTCGCGCCCTCGGGCCAGTATTCGACACGCCACCACCATTGTTCGCCCGTCACCCGCACCACCAGCCCGTCGCCGGGACGGCGCGGATCGGGCAGGATGGCGAGGCCCCAGATCAGCAGGGCCGACAGGATCACCGTCGGCATCAGGATGCCGCCACCGATCAGCAGGTGCCGTGCGTAGCGCTGGTCGAACCGGCCGGGAGAAACGCGCGACATCCAGAAGAAGGCGCCGTTGACCAGCAGCCACAGGACGACGGCGCCGGCCAGCATCACCTGGAAAAGCGTGAGGATCGAGGCGGCATCGGCCCCGGCCGCGTCCAGCGCCGACTGCTCCCGCCCGCAGCCGGATAGCAGAAGAACAGTGGCAAGCGGAGGGAGGCCCCCGGATGTCATCCGACCGCACCGTCGATCACGCTCGCTCACGCACATGTGTGCACAACAGGGCCGGAGGGCGAAAGTTCCGGCGGCGCGGACGCGGCGGGCCTCAGATCGAGGAGGTGTCGACCGGCAGCACCGTCGAGGCCTTGATCTGCCGCAGCGCGAAGCTGGACGAGAGGTCGCGCAGGGGCAGGGCGGTCAGGATCGCCTGCCGGATTCGGTCGAAATCTGCCATGTCCCGGGCCACGATCCGCAGGACATGGTCGGCGCCGGCCAGCTGCCAGGCCTCCATCACCTCGGGGATCGCCGCCAGCGCCGTCTCCAGGCGCTGCGCCGTGCCTATCTCCTGATCCTGCGCCGTGATCGCGACGAAGACGGTCAGCGGCAGGCCCAGCCGTTCGGCGTCGACGATCGCCACCCGGCCGCGGATCACGCCGCTGTCCTGCAACCGCCGGATCCGTTTCCAGCAGGGGGTCTGCGACAGGCCCACCAGCTCCGACAGCCGGTTCAGCGACAGGGTGGCGTCCGCCATCAGCGCGGCGACGATCTTGCGGTCGATCCGGTCCAGGTTCACGGCGCCCATGGCGTCCCTCCGAGCGGTGTCGCGTGGAGGGTGACATGAATCCACACAAAGTCCATCGTGATTATCGACTTCAGGCGATTCCGTGCTCGGGGCTGCACGCGCGCCACCGCAAAAGGGCGCGGAGAAGGCGACCGCTGCGGCAGAGCGAGGCGGGAGAAAATCCTTCTCCGACACCCCCGCAGATCGAACATACCTTTCTCCGCAACATAGACGACAATCACGGTAGAGATTTTGTGCATATCTCGTTCCAGAAACAGGAGCCACGACATGAGACCGAGTTTCCGACACACCCTGATTCCCGCCGTGATCCCGACCGCCCTGGTCGTGTTGATGGCGGGAACCGTGCTGACGCCCTCGCCTCTGCGCGCCGAGACCCAGCTGCTGAACGTGTCCTACGATCCGACGCGGGAGTTCTACCGGGACTACAACGCGCTCTTCGCCGAATGGTGGGCCGCGCAGGGCAAGCCGCCGGTGCGCATCGAACAGAGTCACGGCGGCTCGGGCGCGCAGGCCCGCGCGGTGATCGACGGGCTGGAGGCGCATGTGGTGACGCTGGCGCTGGCGTCGGACATCGACGCCATCGCCGAGAAGACGGGCAGGGTGCCGGCCGACTGGCAGACGAAGCTGCCGCACAATTCCGCGCCCTACACCTCGACAATCGTGTTCCTGGTGCGGGAGGGCAATCCGAAGGGCATCGCCGACTGGGGCGATCTGACGAAGCCGGACGTGCAGGTCATCACCCCGAACCCCAAGACCTCGGGCGGGGCGCGCTGGAACTTCCTCGCCGCCTGGGCCTGGGCCGAACAGGCGTCGGGCGACGGCGAGGCGGGGGCGCTGGCCTACGTGACCGAACTCTATCGCCACGTCCCCGTGCTGGACACCGGCGCGCGTGGGTCGACCACGACCTTCGCGCAGCGCGGGGTCGGCGACGTGCTGCTGGCATGGGAGAACGAGGCGCTGCTGGCGATGGCCGAGATGGGCGCGGACCGGTTCGACATCGTCGTGCCCTCAGTTTCGATCCTGGCGGAGCCGCCGGTGGCGCTGGTCGAGGCGAACGTCAAGGACCCCGCGCAGAAGGAAGCGGCGGAGGCCTGGCTGGAACACCTCTACAGCCCCGAGGCGCAGGCGCTGGCGTTCCGCCACCATTTCCGCGGCTGGGACCGGTCGAAGGCCGACCCCGAGGATCTGGCCAGGTTTCCGGAACTGGACCTCGTGACCATTGCCGATTTCGGCGGCTGGGCCGAGGCGCAGCCGCGCTTCTTCGGCGAAGGCGGCATCTTCGACCGCATCTATTCGGAGTGACGGACAGATGTTCCGCAGCCATTCCCCCCTGCCCGGTTTCGGCCTCGGGCTGGGGATCCTGCTGACCGCGCTGACGCTGGTGGTGCTGCTGCCGCTGGGCGCGCTGCTGGGCCGGGGCGTGGTGATGGGGCCGGCGCAGATCCTCGACCATCTGGAGTCCGACCGGGTGCAGGCGGCGCTGTGGCTGTCGTTCCGCGCCGCGCTCGGGGCCTCGGTCGTCAACCTGGCGTTCGGGCTGCTGCTGGCCTGGGTGCTGGCCCGCTACCGCTTTCCCGGCCGCCGTTTCATCGACGCGGCGGTCGATCTGCCCTTCGCCCTGCCGACGGCGGTGGCGGGGATCGCGCTGACCGGGCTCTACGCCCCGACCGGCGCCTTCGGGCGGCTGCTGGAGCCGCTGGGCCTTCAGGTCGCCTATACCGAGGCGGGCATCTGGCTGGCGCTGGTCTTCGTCGGGCTGCCCTTCGTGGTCCGCACCGTGCAGCCGGTGATCGACGAGATCGACCCGGAATGGGAGGAGGCCTCGGCCACGCTGGGCGCCTCGCGCCTGCGGACCCTGTGCCGGGTGGTGCTGCCGGTGCTGGCGCCGGCGCTGCTGACCGGCTTCGCCCTGGCGCTGGCGCGCTGCGTCGGGGAATACGGGTCGGTCATCTTCATCGCGGGCAACATCCCCTCCAGCTCCGAGATCGCGCCCCTGCTGATCGTGATCCGGCTGGAGGAATACGCCTACGACGGCGCGGTCGCCATCGGCCTCGCCATGCTCGCCATCTCGTTCACGATGCTGCTGGCGATCAACGCCACCCAGGTCTGGAGCCGCAGGAGACCCGGCCATGTCTGACGCCGCCGCAATCCATCCACCCGCCGTGCCGGGCGCCGGCCAGTCGTGCAGCGGCGCCATCACCGAACCGCGCGGCTGGCGCATCGCGCTGACCGCCACGGCGGTGGCGCTGGCGGGCGTGCTGCTGCTGGCCCCGCTCGCCATCGTCTTCGCCGAGGCATTGCGCGGCGGGGCGGCGGCGGCGCTCGCCGCCCTCACGCAGCCCGACGCGCTGTCGGCGATCCGGCTGACGCTGCTGGTCGCCGCCATCGCCGTGCCGCTGAACGCGGTGACGGGGATCGCCGCCGCCTGGGCCATCGCGCGGTTCGACTTCCGCGGCAAGGCGCTGCTGATCAGCCTGATCGACCTGCCCTTCTCGGTCTCGCCGGTGGTGGCGGGGCTGGCGCTGATCCTGCTCTACGGCGCGAACGGCGTGTTCGGGGCCTGGCTGGTGGCGCACGACCTCAGGATCGTCTTCGCGCTGCCGGGGATCGTGCTGGCGACGCTCTTCATCACCTTCCCCTTCGTCGCCCGCGAACTGATCCCGGTGATGACCGAACAAGGTTCATCCGAGGAGGAGGCCGCGCTGACGCTCGGCGCGTCGGGCTGGCACATGTTCCGCACCGTGACTCTGCCGAACATCCGCTGGGCGCTGATCTACGGCGTGCTGCTGTGCAACGCGCGGGCGATGGGCGAATTCGGCGCGGTGGCGGTGATCTCGGGCAAGATCCGGGGGCAGACCGCGACCATGCCGATCATGATCGAGATGCTCTACAACGAATACCTCTCGGCCGCCGCCTTCGCGATGGCGGCCCTGCTGGCGGCGCTGGCCCTGGTCACGCTGGCCCTGAAGTCCCTTCTGGAATGGCGGCACGCGGACGATCTGGCCGCGTCGCGGCGGCACTGACCGCGCCATGGACAACGACGTGCGGAGGCACCCATGAACATCGACATCGAGGACATCTCGCGCAGCTTCGGCGGTGTGCCGGCGCTGCATCCGGTCTCGCTTTCCATCCCCTCGGGGGCGATGGTCGCCCTGCTGGGGCCGTCGGGATCGGGCAAGACGACATTGCTGCGGATCCTCGCGGGGCTGGAGCGGCCGGATTTCGGACGCGTCCTGCTGGACGGGCGCGACGCGACGGCGGTGCCGGTGCGGCAGCGCCGCGTCGGCTTCGTGTTCCAGAGCTACGCGCTCTTCCGGCACATGACCGTGGCCGAGAACATCGCCTATGGCCTGCGCGCCCGCCCCCGCGCCGAACGCCCGCCCCGGGCCGAGATCGCGCGCAGGGTGGCACGGTATCTCGACCTGATCCGCCTGCCCGACATGGGCGCGCGCTATCCCTCGCAGCTGTCCGGCGGGCAGCGGCAGCGGGTCGCACTGGCCCGTGCGCTGGCGAGCGAGCCGCAGATGCTGCTGCTGGACGAACCCTTCGGCGCGCTCGACGCCCGCGTCCGTCGCGAGTTGCGGGCCGGCCTGCGCGAGATCCACGACGCGACCGGCCTGACGACCGTCTTCGTCACCCACGACCAGGACGAGGCGCTGAGCCTTGCCGACCGCGTTGTCGTCATGTCGATGGGCCGGATCGAGCAGATCGGCGCCCCGGACGACATCCGCCACCGCCCGGCGACCCCCTTCGTGCGCGACTTCGTCACGTCCGATCCTGTCTGACGCGCGTGCCGCGGGGTGGCCCTGCGGAACCCGACTGCCGCCCCGCGCGTCCCCCTCCGGGGGCCTGCCCGTCGCGATCCTCCCTATGGGCGCGTCGGGCGAAGCGTGTATGCTGCACCGCAAGGGCCGTTTGCGTGGAGGGGCGGGGATGCGTCTGAGAGGTGTTCGCAGGTCGACCAACGTCGAGGACCGGCGCGGAATGCGCGGCGGACGAGTCGGCGCGGTCGGCGGGCTGGGAATCGGCGGGGTGCTGCTTCTGCTGGCCATCGGCTGGGTCACCGGCGTCGACGTCACGCCGATGCTGACCGGCTCGCCGCAGCAGCAGGGCGAGGCGCGCGACATCACGGCCGAAGAGCAGGAGGCCGCGGATTTCACCCTCCGCGTGCTCGCCACGACCGAGGAGGTCTGGAGCTACATCCTGCCCGAGCAGGCGGGCCAGGAATACGTGCCGCCGACGCTGGTGCTCTATTCCGGCGTGACGCAGAGCCCTTGCGGCGGCGCGTCCGGCGCCACCGGGCCGTTCTACTGCCCGGCCGACCGGAAGGCCTACATCGACACCGACTTCTTCGCCACCCTGTCGCAGCGCCTCGGCGCACGGGGGGATTTCGCCGCCGCCTACGTGGTGGCGCACGAGGTCGCGCATCACGTGCAGAACCAGCTGGGCATCCTCGGCCGGGTGCAGCGGGAACGCCAGAGCGCGACCGAGGCGGAATCGAACGCGCTGACCGTCCGGCTGGAGCTGATGGCCGACTGCCTCAGCGGGGTCTGGGCGCAGGGCGTGGACGGGCTGCTGGAGCCGGGCGACCTCGACGAGGCGCTGAACGCCGCGCGGATGATCGGCGACGACCGGCTGCAACGGCAGGCGGGGCGGGTGCCGCAGCCGCATACCTTCACCCACGGCACGTCGGAACAACGCTCGCGCTGGTTCCGCACCGGATACGACAGCGGCCGGATCGAGGATTGCGACACCTTCGCGACCTCGGACCTGTGAGGGGCGGGGGGGACCCGCGGGGCCCCGCCGCCTGGACCGTCGCCGTGCTGGCGGCCTGGGCGGTGGTCTGGGGCGCGTCGTGGATCCTGCCCTGGCAGCTCGAGGCGACCGGAGACGGCTTCACCCGCGGCATGAACCGCGTGGCGGCGTTCTTCGGTCTGCAACTTGCGGCGCTGCTGCCGGCGCTGATCGCTCTGTCCCTGCGGGGCCGGCTGGCCCCCGGCACCTGGCCGCGCCGCCTGTCGCTGGTGCCGCTGGCCGCGTTCGCACTGCTGGTCCTGGCGGTCCTCGGGGTAATCCTCTGGTCGCGGCTGGCCCGGCCCTGAACGGGGGTTCGCCGGATGCCGACCCCTTCGGCCCGGCACGGCGGTGCGCGTCTTTGCCGTAGGGACGGACAGCCTCCGGCGGCACGACGATGCCGGGATTCCTCGCCACGTAATCGCGGCACGGCAAGGCCCCCAGGCCGCTACTCCGGGGCCATCCATCATGCCCGCCGCGCTGGCCGCTCGTGCCACAACGCGGCCGTCAGCCCTCCGGGTCGTCGCCTCGATTGCCCTTGCCGCGCCGCTGCGCGGACTGGATGGCCTTGTGGCTGCGCGTCGTCCGCCTGTCGCGGGCGCGGGATTGCGCCACGTTGCGGCTGGCCTGCGCGTCCTCGGCCCTCAGCTTGCGCCAGCGGTCCAGCCGGTCCGGGTCCAGCCGCCCCTCCGCCATGGCCGCGCGGACGGCGCAGCCCGGCTCCGACTCGTGCGCGCAGTCGCGGAAGCGGCAGTCCGCCGCCAGCTCCAGAATGTCGGAGAACACCGCGTCGATACCGGCCTCGGCGTCGTGCAGGCCCATCTCGCGCATCCCCGGCGTGTCGATCAGCCAGCCGCCCGCCAGCGTCGGGTGCAGCGACCGCGCGGTGGTCGTGTGCCGCCCGCGGGCGTCGTCCTCGCGGATGGCGCCGGTGGCCAGCGCCCCCTTCGGATCGCCCGTGCAGAGCGCGTTGGCCAGCGTCGACTTGCCCGTGCCGGACATGCCGATCAGCGCGACGGTACGGCCGGGGCCGCAGAAAGGCTCAAGCCGGGCGCGGGCCTCGGGGCCCTTCGCGTCGAGCGGGATCACCTCGACATCCCGCGCCGCGGCCTGCGCCTGCGCGACATACGGCGCGGGGTCGGCCAGATCGGCGCGGGTGATGAGGATCACCGGCTGCATGTCCGCCTCCCACGCCAGCGCGAGCGCGCGTTCGATCCGGGCGACGTTGAAATCGGCGGTGCAGGAGGTGGTGACGAAAAGCGTGTCGACATTGGCCGCGATGAGCTGCGACCGGGCTTCCGGCCCTGCGGCGCGGCGGCGCAGCAGGCTGGCGCGGTCCAGCACCCGCAGGACACGGTCGGCGCCGGGTTCGGCCAGCAGCCAGTCGCCGACGGCCACCTCGCCCGCGCCCAGATCGCCGGGCAGGTGCAGGGTCGCGGGGCCCTCGGGGGACAGGACGTCGACGCGGTCGCGGTGGACGCCGGCGACGCGCATCGGGCGGGCGGTGTCCGCCTCGTCGACGGAAAGCTGCTGCAGGAAACGGTTCGACCAGCCGAGCGCGGCGAGGGTCGGGCGGGGTGTGTCGGCGGGGGTCATCTCGGTGCCCTGACGGCGGAACGCATGAACCCGCGGCCACGGGGCGTGGCGCGGGCTGTCGATTTCCGGGCGATGTCGGATATGGCGGGGGTTCCCCGCCTCAGTTCGATCCGGCCCGGGGGGCGAGAACGGCAATCATCGAAATCCCCCCTTCAGGCAGTCGAGACGATGGGTGAGAGGCTGACAACGACCCAGATGAGACTCGTTACGGCTGCTTCCTTCCGGACCTGACCGGGTTGGCGAGGAACCTGCCCGCGCCAACCTCTCGAGGGGCGATATAGGCCGGACGCCGCGGATTCGCAAGGGAAGCGGCGGCTGAAGGGGGCGGCCGGTGCGCGGTGTGCGGTATCGCGGGAGGCTCGTGCCGGGGGCCTGCATCGGACCTGAAGGGCATGCACCGCCGCGGGGGCGCCGCGTCATCCTTCCGGGCCGTGTGTCGTCATTCGGGGAAGCGTCATCCTCGGGCTCGACCCGAGGATGACGGTCGGGGTGGCGCCGCCTCATTCCGGCGAAGCCCCGGCGCGGGGGCCGGGGCGCCGCCGGGCGCCCCGGGGCGGTCTATTGCAGCGGGATCGGCTTGCCGTTCACGGACAGCGCGCCGTCCTCGCCAAGCACCACGCGGGCGGTCAGATCGTCCGGGCCGGAGGCCTGCTCGCCCAGTTCGGACGCCATGCCCGAGATCATCATCGCCTGGCCGGCCGGGATCAGGCCCATCTCGCTCAGCGTCGACAGCAGCGCCTTCACGCCGGTCAGCTGAAGATCGGCCGAGCCGAAGACGTTCGGGAACGGGCCGAGGGGGCTCATCGCCTCGTTGTCGACATCCAGATCGGCGGTGGCCTGCACCTTCGCGCCGGCACCCTCGACCACAAGCTCGTTCAGCCGCAGCGATTCCACCGCGCCGGGCATCCCGCCGGTCTGGCCGAGCTGGGTCATCTCCTCCTCGTCCATCAGGTTCACGAAGAGCCTGCCCATGCCGCTCAGATCCAGCCGCAGCGTCAGCGGATCGTGCGGCAGCTTGCCCTGCGGATCGGCGCCCATCCACAGCATCTCGGGCAGCTCCAGCCCCGCAAGCACCAGCGACAGGCCGAATTCCTGATCCTCGTCGCCCGAGAGCAGCGGCATCAGCAACCCGAAGCCCATCTCGGCGATCTTCACCGAAACCGGGAAGGGAATGTCGCTGCCGCTCGCGTCGACCGTGGCCTCGCGGCTGGCGACATCGTAGGCGACGCCCGTCTCGTCCAGCGTCACCTCCAGCGAGCCGCCCTCCGAGGTGGAGCGCATGTCGAACGCCTCTTCCCCCTGCCGGACCGAGATCGTGGACGAGCCGGCGCCGTAGTCGAACCCGCCGGTCACGGAATAGCCGGCGGTCAGGGCGGCGCTCATGTCCATCGGGTCGATGTCCTCGGGGACGGAGCCGCCGCCGGTCATCGTCAGATCGCTGCTCTGGCCGCTCATCTGGAAGGTGCCGCCTTCCACCGGATCGGGGTTGGTGAAGTCGATGGTGTAGCTCATCCCCTCGGCGCGCATGTCCTGATCGAAGGACGTCATGTCGCCGGTGGTCATCGACGAGGTGCCGCTGAGGCCGGTGAAGCTCAGATCGGCGGTGCCCAGATCCTGGACCTCGCCCTCGGCCAGCACGCTGACCAGCGCCATCTTCAGCAGGTCGGCGGCGTAGGTGTAATCCGTCGCGTCCGGGGTGCCGGTGGCCTTCATCACGAAGTTGCTCGTGGTGTAGTCCAGCACGATCTCGACCGGGTCCTCGTCCGGGGCGGTGACCCTGATCGTCAGCGGCGTGACCTCGGGCATCGTGATGTCGACCGACCCGTCGCCGACGTCGGTCAGGGTCATCTCGCCCATGGTCATCGCGAAGGTGCCTTCGCGGACCTCGTCGTCGCCGGCGCTGTCTGCCGTGCTGTCCCCCGCGGTGTCCCCGGATTCGTCATCCTCGGCCGGGGGCATCCGGATCGGCATGGACATGGTGAAGTCGGTGATCCGGATGCCGTCGGCGGTCGGCGTCTCGGTGGCGTCGACGCTGTAGCCGAAGCCCTGGAAGTATTCCTTCCACTGCCCCCAGACCTCGGAAGCGGTGACATCGGCGCGCGCGGGCAGCGCAATGGCGGCCATCAGGGCCGCGGCGGCCGCGGCGCGGCGGGTTGTTTTCCGGACAAATGGATTGGTCATGTGGAGGTGCCTCCCTTCAAAAGCGCCGTCAGCTTCACGGCTCCGGCAGGCGGCGTCAAGCCTGGCATGCTGGACGCCGCCCGGCCGGGCGGTTACCTCTTCGCCGTGCGGCGGAAAGCCGGCAAGAGCCCGCCGCACGAAGGGCAAACACCAGCAGCGCAGGCCGGACGGGTCTGCCGGAAGGGCGATACCATGACCGACATGTCCGGGAAGGCCGTGATGATAACCGGTGCGAGCCGCGGGATCGGCGAGTCCGCCGCGCGGCTTTTCGCCGAAGCCGGGGCGAAGGTGGCCCTGCTGGCGCGGGACCGCGAGCGGATCGCGAGCCTCGCCGGAGAGATCGGCCACGACGCCATCGCCATTCCCTGCGACGTGTCGCGGTTCTGGGAGGTGGAGGCGGCGGTGAACGCCTGTCTGGAAGCGTTCGGCCGGCTCGACGTGCTGATCGGCAACGCCGGGGTGATCGAGCCGATCTCGCATATCGAGACCTCGGACCCCGAGGCCTGGGGCCACACGATCGACGTCAACCTGAAGGGCGTCTACAACGGCGTCCGCGCCGCGATGCCGGTGATGCTGTCGCGGGGCGGCGGCACGATCCTCAACATCTCGTCCGGTGCGGCGCACAACCCGATGGAGGCCTGGAGCGCCTATTGCGCTTCCAAGGCCGGGGCGGCGATGGTCACGCGTGCGGCGCATCTGGAGGGCCACGAGCGCGGCCTCCGGGTCATGGGCCTGTCGCCGGGCACCGTCGCCACCCAGATGCAGCGCGAGATCAAGGCGAGCGGCATCAACCCGGTGTCGAAGCTGGAGTGGGAGGACCACATCCCGCCCGAATGGCCGGCGAAGTGCCTGCTGTGGATGTGCGGCCCCGAGGCCGATGCGCATCTGGGCGAAGAACTCAGCCTGCGCGACCCGGAACTGCGCCGCCGGCTGGGCGTCGGCGCATGACGCACATCGCGCCGGCGGGGCGCGACGGTAAAGCCGCCGTCCCCATGGCCTGGAGGGGCGCACCTGCCCCGGCAGCGGGCGGCGGGGCCGTGGATGGCGGAACGCCGGGGATGGCGGCTTCGGCCGTGGGTGCGGGGGCGGCCGCTGCCGCACGTGTGAGAGCCGCCCGCGTCCGGCAGGCGTCCGCACGAGCTGTGCCCGCGCTCTTCGGCTCTGCGGAGGCTTCTGCATGACGGCACCGATCCCGGCAGGCGCGCCGGCATGATCCGCGTGGCGCAGGAAGGCGGGTTGCATCTCGTCACGCTGGACCGGCCGGACAAGGCCAATGCCCTGACCGCCGGAATGCTGGAGGCGCTGGCCGAGGCGGCGGAGGCGGCCCGCGCGGCGCGGGTGCTGATCCTCACCGGCTCGGGGCGCAGCTTCTCGGCCGGGATGGACCTCGACGCCGCGGCGTCCGGCCTCGCCACCTCTCCGCTGTGGGAGAGGCTGTCGGGCGCCATCGCCGCCCTGCCGTGCCTGACCATCGCCGCGCTGAACGGGACGCTGGCGGGCGGGGCCATGGGGATGGCGTTGGCCTGCGATGTGCGGATCGCGGTGCCCGCGGCGCGGTTCTTCTACCCGGTGATGAGGCTCGGCTTCCTGCCGCAACCTTCCGACCCCGCCCGCCTGGCGGCGCTGGTCGGCCCGGCGCGGGCGAAGCTGATCCTGATGGGCGGCCAGCGGATCGGAGCCGAGGAGGCGCTGTCCATCGGCCTCGTCGACCGGATCGTCGCGCCCGAGGCGCTGCTCGACACGGCGCGCGGCATCGCGGCGGACGCGCTGGCCGCCGACCCCGCCTTCGCCGCCCGGATCAAGGCGATGTGCGCGGGGCGGCCCTGACGCGGCAGGTCGGCGCCCGTTCCGCCCGGCATTTCGCCCGAGCGGACTTCCAGCGGTCTGCCGCGGCCCATGCCGCCCTCGATCCGGTGCCCGGGGCGGCCTGCGGCACATCGCGGGCTCGGCGGTGGAACACGGCGGCGCGTCCGTGGCTTGCGGAGCAGCTCGAGCCTTGGGGGGAGCTTCGGCAGCCGTCCAACTCAGGAGCAGCCCGTCCCCCTAGACGCCCGCCAGCCCCGCCACCCGCCGGGCGCATCGACCACCGGGAGCGCGCTCAGCGCCGCATCCTGCGCCGGCCGGGGGTCTTCGACCGGAACCCCGGCGGGCGCTTCTCCACCCAGGCGACGAACTTCGCCAGCCGGGGATGGACCCGCAGCGCCTCGGGTGTGGCGAAGTCGCGGGCCAGCTCCGCCTCGCTCAGCGTCGCGTGGATCTCGTTGTGGCAGATCTGGTGCAGCAGCACCGTCGGCCCGCCCTTGCCACCCTTGAGGCGGGGGACGAGGTGATGCAGGCTCTGCGGCACGTCCGGCGGGATCGGGCGCAGGCAGAGTGGGCAGATCGGGTCGGTCATGGCGCGTCCGTCGGGTTGACGGGCAACCTGGCGGGGCATCCGGGGAAGGCAAGGGCGTGACGGAACGGGTCGAGGCCCTGGTGATCGGCGGCGGCCCGGCCGGGCTGATGGCGGCCGAGGCGCTGATCGGGGCGGGCATCCCCGTCCTGCTGGCCGAACGGATGCCCACCGTGGGACGCAAGCTGCTGATGGCCGGCAAGTCGGGCCTCAACCTGACGAAGGCGGAACCCGCGGACGCCTTCCGCGCCGCCTTCGCCGGACACGGCGACAGCCTGGCCGCGCCGCTGGCCGCCTTCGGCCCGGAGGAGGTGCAGGCCTGGGCGAAGGGCCTCGGCCAGGACCTCTTCACCGGCTCGACCGGGCGGGTCTTTCCGGTGGCGATGAAAGCCTCGCCGCTGCTGCGGGCGTGGCTGGCGCGGCTGACGGACGGGGGCCTGGATGGGGGCCTGGATGGGGGCCCGGATGGGGGCCTCGTCATCCGCACCCGATGGCGCTGGACAGGCTTCGAGGACGAAAGCTGGGGCGGCGTCGACAACGGCGAAGGGCACCGGATCCACAAGTTCGAAACCCCGGACGGCCCTCGCCGTCTCGGCGCCCGCGTGACGGTGCTGGCCTTCGGCGGCGCCAGCTGGTCGCGCCTCGGTTCCGACGGGGCCTGGGCCGCGCATCTGCCCGGCACGGCGCCCTTCGCGCCCTCGAACTGCGGCGTCACGCTGGAGTGGTCGGACCGGATGGCGGATCACATGGGCGCGCCGGTCAAGGCAATCGCCCTGCAGGCCGGCGATGCGGTGTCGCGCGGCGAGATCGTCATCGCCCGCACCGGGCTGGAGGGCGGCGGGCTCTACCCGCTGATTCCGGCGCTGCGGCAGGGGGCGGCGCTGCGGCTCGACCTCTTCCCCGACCTCACCGCCGAGGCGCTGAGCGCCCGCCTCGCCCGCCGGCGTCGGGGCGAGAGCCTCGTCAACCGTCTCCGCCGGAGCCTCGGGCTGGAGGGCACGCGCCGGGCGCTGGCGATGGAGTTCGGCCGGCCGCTGCCGGACGATCCCGGCCCGCTGCTGAAGGCGCTGCCGGTGCCGCTCACCGGCCTCGCCCCGCTGGACGCGGCAATCTCGACGGCCGGGGGGCTGCGGTTCGACCGGCTGGACGCCGACCTGATGCTGCGCGACCGCCCCGGCGTCTTCGCCGCGGGCGAGATGCTGGATTGGGACGCGCCGACCGGCGGCTACCTGCTGACCGCCAGCCTGGCCACCGGCCGCCACGCCGGACGCGCCGCCGCCCGGCGGCTGTCCGGGGGCTGACCCGTCTGCCGCTCATCGGCTTCGGGACGCGCGACGAGGCCATGCCGCAGGCACGGGAGCGGCAGCCCCCCGGTGCCGCCGGGGGCCGCCGAACCGGCGCAGGGGCAGCGCCCGGCATCCCGTCAAGCACTCCACCCCGACCATCCCCGCCTTGACCTTCCGCCCGCAAAGGGGCCAGGTGGCACCCCAGACCGAACGGAGCCTTCCATGTCCGACGCGCCCCTGCCGCCCGCCCTCGACGATGTCGCCGCCGCCCTGCTGGCGGCCGCGAAACAGGCGGGCGCGGATGCGGCGGACGTGCTGGTGCAGCGCGGTACGTCGGTGTCGATCGAGACGCGGGCGGGCGCGCTGGAGCATGCCGAACGCGCCGAGGGGGCGGAGATCGGGCTGCGGGTGCTGCTGGGCCGCCGTCAGGCCTGCGTGTCGGCTTCGGACATCCGGCCCGAGACGCTGCGCATCGTGGCCGAACGGGCCGTGGCGATGGCGCGCGAGGCGCCCGAGGATCCCTGGATCGGCCTTGCCGACCCCGCGCAGCTGGGCCGCGATCGCCCCGACCTCGACCAGTTCGATCCGGGTGGAGAGCCGGCGTCGGATCATCTTCTGAACACCGCCCTTGCCGCCGAGGCCGCGGCGATGGACGTGGCGGGCGTGTCGCAGGTGCAGGGCGCCCATGCCGGCTATACCGAATTCGAGAGCGTGCTGGCCGCCAGCAACGGCTTCCACGGCCGGCGGCGCAAGACCTCGCACGCGATCTCCTGCACCGCCATCGCGGGCGAGGGGACGGGAATGGAGCGCGCGGGCGATCACGACAGCCGCATCCACCGGGGCGACCTGCGCGACGCCTCTGCCATCGGCACGCGGGCGGGCGAGCGGGCGGCGGCGATGCTGGGCGCGCGGCGGCCGAAGACCGGCGCGTATCCGGTGATCTACGACGAGCGCGTGTCGAGTTCGCTGATCGGCCACCTGCTGGGGGCCGTGAACGGCACCGCCATCGCCCGCGGCGCCTCGTTCCTGCGCGGCGCTCTGGGCGAGCAGGTGCTGCCCGCGCATCTGTCCCTGACCGAGCAGCCTCTGCGCCCCCGCGTCCACGGCTCCCGCGCCTTCGACGCGGAGGGGCTGGCCTGCCGGCCGCGCGACATCGTGGCGGAGGGCGTGCTGACCGGCTGGACGCTGGACCTCGCCACCGCCCGCAAGCTGGGGATGGAGCCCACGGGCAGCGCCGCCCGCGGCCTCGGCGCGCCGCCCTCGCCGTCGGTGTCGAACGTGGCGCTGACGCAGGGCGACACCGACCGGGACGGGCTGCTGCGGCAGATGGGGACGGGGCTGCTGGTCACTTCAATGATCGGTTCGACCATCAACCCCAACACCGGCGATTACAGCCGCGGCGCGTCGGGGTTCTGGATCGAGGGGGGCGAGATCGCCTACCCGGTGAACGAGTTGACCATCGCCGGCAACCTGCGGCCGATGCTGGCCTCGCTGGTGCCGGCGAACGACGCTCGGACCTGGCTTGGCATGGTCGTCCCCTCGCTGCTGGTCGAGGGGCTGACGATTGCGGGGAACTGACGGATCGGATCCCGGTGCGGGCCGGCCCCCGCGCAGGGACAGGCCCGGTGAAGGGGCAGACGGCGGCGGCGCGGAAACAGGCGCCGAGACTGGTGCCGAGACGGGCGCCGAGACGGGCGCGGGCAACGACGGCGCGGATCACGCCGCGGATCTCGCCCTGCTGGAAGAGGCCGCGCGCGAGGCCGGCCGCATCGCCATGCGCTTCAAGGCGAAGGGCGCGGAAAGCTGGGAGAAGCCCGCGAACCTCGGCCCGGTGACAGAGGCCGATCTGGCCGTCAACGACATGCTTGAGGCGAGCCTGCGCGGCGCCCGGCCCGACTACGGCTGGCTGTCGGAGGAAAGCGAGGACGGCGGCGCCCGTCTGGAGCGCGAGCGGATCTTCATCATCGACCCGATCGACGGCACCCGCAGCTTCATGGAGGGCGGCGAGACCTGGGCCCATTCCATCGCCGTGGCCGAGGCGGGCGTGGTCACCGCCGCGGTGGTCTACCTGCCGGTCATGGGCCAGCTCTACACCGCCGCGTCGGGCCGGGGGGCGCAGTTGAACGGCCGCCCGATCCGCGCCTCGGTCCGGCAGGGACTGGACGGCGCCTCGATCCTGGCGGCGAAGCCGAATTACGACGCCCGGCACTGGCCCGGCGGCGTGCCGCGCGTGATGCGTCACTACCGCCCGTCGCTGGCCTACCGGCTGGCGCTGGTCGCCGAGGGCCGGTTCGACGCGATGCTGACGCTGCGGCCCAGCTGGGAATGGGACATCGCGGCGGGAGAGTTGATCCTGCGCGAGGCCGGCGCGCTGACCAGCGACCGCACCGGCGGCGCGCTGCGGTTCAACAACCCGATGCCGCAGGTCGACGGCGTGGTCGCCGCTGGTCCGCGCCTGCATCACGAGATCCTGACCGGCCTCGGCGTCGGCCCGGCCTGACGGCCCTTCCCGACTCCCATGCTTCCTCTGGCCGGAAATATCCCGGGGGAGTCGAGGCACCGGGCCTCGACGGGGGCAGCGCCCCCGAACCAGCCGGAGGAATGCGCCGCAGGCGCTCCGCCAGGCTGTCGCCCGCCGCCTATTCCGCCGCTTCGGCGTAGTCCGACATCGGCGGGCAGGTGCAGGTCAGGTTCCGGTCGCCCCAGACGTTGTCCACCCGGTTGACCGGCGGCCAGTACTTGTCCACCCGGAACGCGCCCGGCGGGAAGCAGCCCTCCTCGCGGGAATAGGCGCGGTCCCAGTCGCCCACCAGATCCTCCACCGTGTGCGGCGCGTGGTGCAGGGGCGAGGCGTCGGCCGCGATCTCTCCGCTCTCCACCGCGCGGATCTCCTCGCGGATCGCCAGCATCGCGTCGCAGAAGCGGTCCAGCTCGGCCTTCGTCTCGCTCTCCGTCGGTTCTACCATCAGCGTGCCGGCCACCGGGAAACTCATCGTCGGCGCGTGGAAGCCGCAATCGACCAGCCGCTTGGCGATGTCGTCCACCGTCACCCCCGCCTCGGCGAAGGGCCGGGTGTCGAGGATGCATTCATGCGCCACCCGCCCCGAAGGCCCCTTGAACAGCACGTCATACGCCCCCTCCAGCCGCTTCACGATGTAGTTGGCGTTCAGGATCGCGACCCGCGTCGCCTGGGTCAGCCCGGCGCCGCCCATCATGAGGCAGTAGGCCCAGGAGATCGGCAGGATCGACGGCGAGCCCCAGGGCGCCGCCGACACGGCCCCGCCGGTGCCGAAATGCGGATGGCCCGGCAGATGCGGCACCAGATGCGCCTTCACGCCGATCGGTCCCATGCCGGGCCCGCCGCCGCCGTGCGGAATGCAGAAGGTCTTGTGCAGGTTCAGGTGGCTCACGTCGCCGCCCACGTCGCCGGGGCGGGCGAGGCCCACCATGGCGTTCATGTTGGCCCCGTCGATATAGACCTGGCCACCGTGTTCGTGGGTGATGGCGCAGACCTCGCGCACCGTCTCCTCGAACACCCCGTGGGTGGAGGGGTAGGTGATCATGCAGGCGGCAAGTTCGTCCCTGTGTTTCTCGGCCCTGGCGCGGAAGTCGTCCACGTCGATGTCGCCGTTCGGCAGGGATTTCACCGCGACGACCTTCCAGCCCACCATCTGCGCGGAGGCCGGGTTGGTGCCGTGGGCCGAGACGGGGATCAGGCAGACGTTCCGCTCTGCCTGGCCCTGCGCCGTGTGGTATTCCGCGATGGTCAGCAGACCCGCATATTCCCCCTGCGCGCCGGAATTCGGCTGCATGGAGAAGGCCGCGTAGCCGGTGATCTCGCACAGCTTCGCCGACAGATCCTCGACCAGCTGCGCATAGCCCTGCGCCTGATCGGCGGGCACGAAGGGATGCAGCGACGAGAACTCGTCCCAGGACACCGGGATCATCTCGGCCGCCGCGTTCAGCTTCATCGTGCAGGACCCCAGCGGGATCATCGCGCGGTCCAGCGCCAGGTCGCGGTCGGCCAGACGGCGCATGTAGCGCATCATCTCCGTCTCGGCCCGGTTCATGTGGAAGATCTCGTGCGTCAGATAGGGCGTCTCGCGGATCAGCCCCTCGGGCAGGTCGTGGGTGTCCTCGCCCTCGGCCGAGCGTCCCTCGATCCCGAAGGCGCGCCAGACGGCGGCGATGGTCGCGGGTGTCGTGCATTCATCCAGCGAGATGCCGATGCGGGTCTCGCCGATGCGGCGCAGGTTGATCCCCTCGTCCACGGCGGATTTCAGGATCGCGCCCTGGAACGGGCCCACATCCACCGTGATCGTGTCGAAGCACTTCTTCGGGAAGACGTCGAAGCCCGCGTCCCGCAGCCCGTCGGCCAGCCGCACGGTCTTCGCATGGATGCCCTGGGCGATGGCCTTCAGACCGTCCGGCCCATGGAACACGGCATACATCGACGCCATGACCGCCAGCAGCGCCTGCGCGGTGCAGACGTTCGACGTGGCCTTCTCCCGCCGGATATGCTGTTCGCGCGTCTGAAGGGCCAGGCGATACGCCCGGTTGCCGCGCGCGTCGATCGACACGCCGACGATCCGCCCCGGCATCGACCGCTTCAGCGCATCGCGGCAGGCCATGTAGGCGGCGTGCGGGCCGCCGTAGCCCACGGGCACCCCGAACCGCTGGGTGGAGCCGACGGCGATGTCGGCCCCCATGGCCCCCGGCTCCTTCAGCAGGCAGAGCGCCATCGGATCCGCGATGACGATGCCGAGCGCGCCGGCGGCGTGCAGCGCCTCCATCTGCGGGGTGAAGTCGCGCAGCACGCCCTGGCTGCCGGGATACTGGAAGATCGCGCCGAAGACCTTGTCGGCCTCCAGGTCCGAGGGCCGGCCCTCGATGATCTCGATGCCCAGCGGCTTCGCGCGGGTGCGGATGACGGCGATGTTCTGCGGATGCAGCATCTCGTCCACGAAGAAGGCCCGGGCCTTCGATTTCGACGACCGCTGCGCCATGGTCATCGCCTCGGCGGCCGCCGTCGCCTCGTCCAGCAGCGAGGCGTTGGCGATGTCGAGCCCCGTCAGGTCGCAGATCATCGTCTGGTAGTTCAGCAGCGCCTCCAGCCGGCCCTGGCTGATCTCGGGCTGATAGGGGGTGTAGGCGGTGTACCAGGCCGGGTTCTCGAAGATGTTGCGCTTGATGGCGGGCGGCGTGATCGTCGCGTGATAGCCCTGCCCGATCAGCGAGGTCAGGACGCGGTTCTTCTTCGACACCGCGCGCATGTGGACCAGCAATTCCTGTTCCGACAGGGGCGGGCCGAAATCGAGCGGGGTCTCCTGGCGGATGCCCTTCGGCACCGTGTCGTCGATCAGCGCGTCGAGGCTGTCGGCGCCCACCACCTTCAGCATCTCGGCCATTTCCGAGGGCGAGGGGCCGATGTGGCGGCGGTTGGCGAAATCGTAGGGCTGGTAGTCGGTCGGAGTGAAGGTCATGCGTGTCCTTTCCCGGTCTGTCGTCCTGCCGGCTGTGGCCGGTCTGTCGTGCGGTCCGGCGCAGGCCGGTCAGTCGTGCGGTCCGGCGCAGGCCGGTCAGTCGTGCGGTCCGGCGCAGGCCGGTCGATCCCCTGTCGGCGGCGCGTCAGGCGCTTGCCGCCTGCCCGGCCAGAAAGGCCGAGAGGTTGGCCAGCGACATCGCCAGCCCGGCCTCGTGAACATCCTGCGGGATCCCCTCGGGCACGTTCTCGGCGATCACCTGCGCCAGCGTGCCGCCGTCCGCCGTCTCGAACCGCCAGGCCATCCGCATCCGTCCGGCGAACTCCGGACGGTCGCTCTCGAACCCGCTTTCGAAGACCAGTTCGCGCGGCCGGTCGAGCCGGATGAACACCGCCTCCAGCACGTCGCTGTCCGGGGTGCTCTTGGCGTCGTTCGACGGGCCGTCGATGCGGGTCAGCACGATGCGGAAGGTCCCGCCCTCGCGCGGCTCGAACCGGGTGACCTCGGCCGTCATGCCCTCGGGCGGCAGCCAGAGCGGCAGCGTCTCGGCATCCAGCCAGGCGCCCCAGCAGGCCTCCCGCGGGGCGGGGATGATGCGCGCCGCGGTGTGGGTGCGGGTCATGGCCGGCCGTCCGTGTGCTGCAGGATGTTCACCGGCGTCCCGCCCGGATCGCGGATGTAGAAGCGGCGGACGCCCCAGGGTTCGTCCACGGGCCCGTATTCCGGCGTCACGCCCAGATAGGCCGCCGTCGCCAGCGCCGCGTCGAGATCGTCCACCTCGACCGAGACGGCGGGCAGCGGGGTGCCGCTGCCGCCCTCCGACGCCAGGCTGATCTGCGGCGCCTGCGTGCCCGCGCCCCGGCAGGTGGCGATGAAACCCATCGCCATCGGCGTGTCCAGACCCAGCAGGGCCGACCAGAACCGGGCCGAGGCGGCGGGATCGGCCGCGGGAAGGTTGGGGAGGATCCGCAGGACCGTCATGTCACGAGATCATGTCGGTGTATTCTTCCTCGGTCATGTAATCGTCCATCTGCTTGATGTCCGAGGGCTTGATCTTGAAGAACCAGGCGTCGCCGGTGGGGTCGTCGTTCACCAGGGCCGGGTTGTCGACCAGCGCGTCGTTGACCTCGACGATCTCGCCGTCGAGCGGGGCGAGGATGTCCGACGCCGCCTTGACGCTCTCGATCACCACGCATTCGTCGTCCTTGGCGACTTCCGTGCCCACCTCGGGCAGTTCGATGAAGACGATGTCGCCCAGCTGCTCGGCGGCGTGCTCGGTGATGCCCACGACGATCACGTCGTCCTCGGGGCGGAGCCATTCGTGTTCCTCGGTGTATTTCATCGGTAAGCCTCAGCGTTTGAAGTTGGCCGCAACGAAGGGAAGGGGGGCGGTCCGCACGGGCATCCGCCTGCCTCTCACCTCGCCATATAGCGTGGTTCCGGGCGCGGCGAGGTCGACGGGCACATAGCCCATCGACATGGGCCCGCCGAGCGTGGGCCCGAAGGCGCCGGAGGTCACCCGGCCCACGGGTTCGACGGCATCCTCGGTCGCGAAAAGCCGCGTTCCCTCGCGCATGGGGGCGCGGGTCTCGGGCAGCAGGCCGGTGCGCAGGCGGGCGGGACCGTCGGCGATCTCCCGCAGGATGCGGTCCGCGCCCGGGAAGCCGCCGGCGCGCTCGCCGCCGGTGCGGCGGACCTTCTGGATGGCCCACGCCAGCCCGGCCTCCACCGGCGACGTGGTGGTGTCGATGTCGTGGCCGTAGAGGCAGAGCCCGGCCTCCAGCCGCAGCGAGTCCCGGGCGCCGAGGCCGATGGGGGCGACCCGCTCGTCGGCCAGCAGGCGGCGGGCGAAGGCCTCGGCGGCGGTGTCGGGAACCGAGACCTCGAACCCGTCCTCGCCCGTGTAGCCCGAGCGGGAGATCCAGAGATCGGCCCCGTCCACCGTGACGGTGGCGACGTCCATGAATCGCATCCCGGCGACCTCGGGCGCGATCGCGGCCATGACGGCCCCGGCCTCGGGGCCCTGCAGGGCCAGCAGCGCGCGGTCCGTCACCGGCTCCACCGTCACGCCGTCCAGATGACGGGTCATGTGGGCGATGTCCCGGTCCCGGCAGGCGGCGTTGACCACGACGAAGAGGTGATCGCCGCGGTTCGCGACCATCAGGTCGTCGAGGATGCCGCCGTCGTCACCGGTGAAGAGCGCGTAGCGCTGCCGCCCCTCCTTCAGCCCGGCCACGTCCACCGGCACCAGCGTTTCCAGCGCCAGCGCGGCGGTGCGGACCTCCGGCCCGCGCAGCAGGACCTGGCCCATGTGCGAGACGTCGAAGAGCCCGGCCCGGGCGCGGGTGTGAAGGTGTTCCTTCATCACGCCCGCCGTGTACTGCACCGGCATCTCCCAGCCGGCGAAAGGCACCATCCGGGCGCCCAGTTCGACGTGCAGCGCATGCAGCGGCGTGGTCAGCAGATCGGTCATCGCGCCTCCGGTCCCGGCCGGAGGCAGACATCACCGCACCGGCATCACAGATGCACGGGACGAACGCCGCCCGTGCTGCAATGCCCCCTCTGTCCCTTCGCCTGAGATCGCTATCCCTTCGGCGGGCGCGCGGGGCGCCACTCTCCAGAGTTCAGTGCACGGACCGGTCCATGGGGCCTGAGAGTTTCCGGGGCGGTTGCTCCTTCGGCACCGTCCGGGCGCGTGGCCCGGCCGGTTCTCCCGATCCGATGCGGCGATTGTCTATCAGGCGCGCGCGACGTTGCAAGCCATTACGGGCTGATCCTGCACCAGAATCGCCTTCAGGCAGTCGTTGCTGTCCACCAGATCATCGAGCGTGACCGCATCCAGGCGGTTGTAGAACGCCTCCGTCGCCTCGGCGATGGCCGGGCGCAGAAGGCAGGCGTCGACCAGCGGGCAGGTGTTGTCGCCGTCCGCGAAGCATTCGGTCACCGGCACCGGCCCCTCGACCGCGCGGAAGACGGCGCCGACATTGATCGCCTCCGCGTCGCGGCTCAGCGTCAGGCCGCCGTTGCGGCCGCGCTGCGTGTGGAGGAAGCCGAGCTGTCCCAGCCGGTTGATGACCTGCGCCAGATGGTTCTCGGACGTGTTGCAACGCTCGGCAATTTCCGATTTCGTTACCAGACGACCCTCGTTCGCCGCGCAGTACATCAGCACGCGCATCGAGATATTGGTGCGCTTCGTCAGTCTCATAGGCCTGTAATCCCTGTCTACCCGGGGATAAGGTATATCGGCGGGAAACCTGTATACATGATCCATGTCAAATTCGGGAATGATTTCGACTGACCCTCTCTTCTTCGGCTACGGCAGCCTCGTGAACCGCGCGACGCATGGCTATCGCGATCCGCGCCCGGCGGTGGCGACCGGCTGGCGGCGGGCGTTCCGCTCCTACGGCGGGCGGCGGGTGGCGGTGCTGACGGCGGTGCCCGATCCGGCGTCCGAGATCGAGGGCCTCGTCGCCGCCGTTCCCGGCGCGGACTGGGCGGCGCTGGACCTGCGGGAGGCGGCCTACAACCGGGTCGACGCCCGCGCCTCCGTCCGGCACGATGGGCCGGCGGCCGAGCTGGCGATCTACACCATCCCCGACGACAAGCACCCGCCCGCCGCCGGGCTGCGGCCGATCCTGCTGAGCTATCTGGACGTGGTGATCCAGGGTTACCTGCGCGAATTCGGCGCGGAGGGCGCGCAGCGGTTCTTCGCGACCACCGACGGGTGGGAGGCCGGCGTGCTGGACGACCGCGCCGCGCCGGTCTACCCGCGCCACCAGCCGCTGACCGACGCCGAACGGGCGGTGGTCGACGCCTGGCTGCACGGGCAGGGGGTGCGGGTGGTGCCCGGCGGGGAAGACACGCTCGACGGTTGAGGCGGGCCGGGTCTCGCGCGTCGGGACCCGACGGCCGGTCTAGAGGCGGATGACGTAATCCTTGCGGGTGGTCTCGATCACCTCCCAGGTGCCGGAGAAACCGGGCGGGATGACGAAGCTGTCGCCGGGGCCGACCGCGACCTCGGCTCCGCCGTCCTCGGCAATGACCGACCGGCCCGAAAGGATCCGGCAGTATTCCCATTCGTCGTAGGCGATGCGCCACTTGCCGGGCGTCGCCTCCCAGATCCCGCAGTAGAGGCCGTCACGCTCTTCTAGGTTCCAGGTGGTGAAGACCGGATCGCCCGCGATGACCTTCGCGGGATCCGGGCGATCGGTCTCGGGCTCGCCCGAGGGAGTGACGGACAGGATCGGCATGGACGGCTCCGGGCGCTGCGCCGGCATCGGGTCCGGCACGGGCATGAGGCACGGGACGGGCGGGGCTGTAAACCCGCCCGCCGCCCGCCGGGTCAGTTGCCGAAATCGCCGAGCGCCTTCAGGTCCATCGTCTTCAGGACCTCCAGCATCGTCGCCGGCTCGCCGCCCTCGGCCTTCACCAGGATGCGGTTGTCGATGAGGCCCTGCACGGTCCGGTCCTGCACCATGAACTTCTCGCGCCCCACACGCTCCAGCGTCGCGCCCACGGCGGCCGCGTTGCCGATCATCGCGCCGAAGGCATTGACCATCGGATTGTCGGCCATGATCGTGATCGTGAAGCTTTCGCCGTCGCCCGCGTATTCCGCCTCGGCGCCGACACCGCCGCCCATCATGGCGAGCCCCGCGTTCATCTCGGTATCGACCTCGCGGGTCCAGCCCTCGGGCGGCTCCGGCAGGAAGCCGGTCAGCGCGTCGGTCTTCATCGTCAGCATCAGCTGGCGGGCGTATTCCAGCTCTTCCAGCGCGTATTGCAGATCGCCTTCGGCATAGGCGTCCATCGCGCTCTGCAGGGTTTCGGTTATCTCGTCCGCGCGGGCGGGGGCGGACAGGGCAAGCCCGGCGGTCAGGCCGGCGGCAAGAAACAGGGGAATGGATTTCATCGGGAAAGCGCTCCGTCGTCTGGGTGAGGGCGAGACTGGCGGCGGGGCGGCCGGGGCACAAGTCGGATATTCCGGACCCCGATTTCCGATGACGCGACCGTGAAAATGTCGTTTATACCTCCCATATCCAGGAAGTCATTGCACAGACGGAGGAGTTTCATGGCCGATTTCGACGCCCAGGTGCGGGAGAGCCAGGAACAGGTCGCGGCGGCCCAGGCGAAGATCGCCGAACTGACCAGCCGGATCGAGACGGCCCGCCAGAAGATGAAGACCGGGGACGACGCCATGGTCGACATCGAGAACGCCTCGCTGGAGGATGTGCATGCCCATACCGAGGTGATGAACGCCAACATCGCCGAGCTGATCATGGGGCTGGACGACGTGACCGCCGCGTTCAGCAAGGATTTCGAGGAGATGCGCAGCAAGACGGGCTGGGAAAGCTTCGTCGGCATCTTCTCTGCCGCGAAGTCCGATTCGATGCGGCAGGAGCGGATGCGCACCGCCACGATCGACGACAAGCTGCAGGACCTGATCGGCAAGTCCGACACGATCGTCAAGCTGCTGGAAGGCCAGCTGGCCGTGCTGAACAGCCAGAAGGAAAAGGTCGAGGCGAACCTGACCGAGACGCTGGACGAGCGCGAGATGACGGTGGGCGAGCTCGAGACGGTTCGGGCCGAGATCCAGGCGATGGATCCGAAGATCATCGAGCTGGAGAACAGGATAGCCGTCGAACAGGACGCGGCGGCCCGCACCAAGCTGGAGACAGAGCTTGCGGACCTGAACAAGCAGTACAACGCGATGGTCCAGGACGAGCAGGTGAAGCTGGCGAAGTCGCAGACGCTGGAGCGGTATATCGAGAAGGGCAAGTCCTGGGTGGACAGCCTTCAGAACCAGGCGGCGACGCAGATGGTGCTGATCAACAAGCTTCAGACGGACACGAAGCAGCGCGTGGTGCTCTACGACGCGCTGACCAAGTCGCTGAAGACCGCGCAGCAGCAGGACGTCGCGCACCGCATCAACGAGATCGGGACCGAGACGGACAAGCAGGCGCAGCAGGCGATGGCCCAGATCGGCGCCGCCACCAACGCCCGGATGGCCGACATGCTGGAGGCGCACGAGGGCCACATGGTCTTTGCCCGCGAGGTGCTGGAGGCCAAGGCGAAGGCCGACGAACGCTTCGCCCGGCGGTTCCAGAAGATCGTCGAGAAGCACGACAAGAACCTCTACGGGGCGTGATGACCTCCCGTCGGCCGGAGGCAAGGCGCAGGCTGCGCGGCAGCGGGGGGCGGGGCCATGCCTGACACCCCGACAGCCAACGACCACGTCGGGCTGAGCGACACCCACGCCTCGCGCCGCTACTTCCGCAAGTTCGAGACGATCACCGCGCATCTGCCCCGCGTCGCCGCCACGATGCAGGCCGAGGGGCGGTTCACGCGGGAGGAGGTCGAGATCCTCGCCCGCCACATCACCGCGCTGACCTTCACCTTCAAGGCGCTGTCGATGAAGTACCTGATGGCGGGGCGGGACACGGGCCGCTTCTTCGGCTCGCTGACCATCGACAGCCACGAAAGCGGCTTCCCGGCGGCGTCGGAGCTGCTGGTGATGGCCAACGACGCGCAGCAGGTTTCGCAGCACCTGGCCGGGATGCCGTCGGCCGAGGCGCTGAAGCGGCAGATGCTGGAGACGATCATCGGCCGCTGCGAGATCCCGACCAAGCTGCAGTTCGCGATGTCCCAGCGGCTCTACTACGAGGAACTGGCGCGGGGAGCGCTCTTCTGGCCGCGCAACGATCCGCAGGTGCTGTGGCTGGCGGGGGTGGAGGCGCGGCGGCGCTATCTGGTGCACTGGGCGGTCTACGACAGCCAGATCAACCTGCCGGTGATCTACCTGATGGAGGTCGACGACACGGGCCGGTATCCGCTGGCGAAGGATCAGCTGCGCTGGCCCGAGGTGCAGGCCCATCTGATCGCGCAGAGCCTCGCGGGGCTGAAGCTGCTGACCATCGCGAAGGGCTTTGACACGGATTTCGACGACCTGCACCCGAAGCGGCTGCGGCGGATCCATGTCGGGCCGATGTATTCGCACACGTTCACCACGCAGTCCGGCCCGATCCGCGACGTGCTGGCCGAGGTCGCGAGTCACGAGGGCGAGGACTGGGCGCTGGCCTGGACGGAAGAGGATCTGGTGTCGGAACGGGTGACGAGCGAACGCTCGGGCTGGTTCGGCACGGTGGAGCGCGAGATCTTCGCGCTCGACCCCTTCGCCGGGCGCGGGGCCGAGACGGGGGCGTCGTCGATGGAGCGCTCGATCATCCTGCCCGCGCGCATCCACCAGGTGCTGGCGGAGCGCGATCCGGCGGGGTTCGGGACGGTGCGCAAGTTCGTCGTGGGCCGCGACGGGCGGGTGCTGAGGTATTGAAGCGGGGGTGCGTCTTCGAGGAGCGACGGGGGCTCTGCCCGTCGCCATTGTTGCTCGAACCAACGGCGCACACAATGGCGACCCCCAAGGTATTTTTGACCAGATGAAGTTGGGGAGGCGTGCATGAGCCTGACGTCGGATCAGATGGAGCTGCGGGAGGAGGACATCCGCAAGCATTACGACGCCGCCTTCGCGATGCTGGACGGATTCGATCATGCGCCGCGGATCGGCAAGGCGGTGGAGGCGGCGCCGGTGGAACGCTCGGCGGGGCTCGGCACTCGGCGGCGGTTCCGGACCACGACGCCGGGGCTGGTGACGAAGCGGATGGAGCGGCCCGAGGGCGTGCGCCTGCTGGAGCGGATCGAGGGCGCGGACGAGGGCGATCCCATGGTCTCGCCCAGGCAGGCGGCGGTCGGGGCGGCTCTGCGCCGGGCGCTGGCGATCGCGCTGGCGGTTGGTGAAACCTTCGCCGAACGGACGGGCCTGGGTGATCTGAAGCGGGCGAACCTGGAGGGGTCTCTGGGCGCCGACCGGCGGGCCGAGTTCGGCGAGCTGCTGTCGGCCGAGGCGCTGGCGGTGCTGCATGTCTTCGCCAATGCGACGGCCTTCCTGCTGGCGGAGCATGGGTCCGAGGTTTCGGTCGAGCTGGGCGATGTGGAGGAGGTGCTGACCGAGAACGCTCAGCTGGCGCTGCATGGCGCGCTCTGGGAGCTGGACCAGGACATCGCCGCGCTGGCCTCCGACGAGGATCGGCTGGTGGCGGTCGTCTCGGGCTTTGCCGAGGCGCTGATGGAGAAGGTGGCGGCGCGGGGCGCCTCGGCCCCGAGGCTCGCGCCCTTCACCGGGGCCGCCTGGCGGGTGGAAGCGGACGATTTCGCCATCCGCGGCTTCGAACCGGCGCGGAAGGCCAAGGGCACCACGCTCACCATGACCTTCAAGCAGCCGCACGAGGTCGTCGGCAACCACATCGCCAAGTACCAGGCGATGAAGCTGGCCAAGATGCTCATGGCCTACGATTTCGAGCGGCGGCTGAACCCCTTTGCGGAACTCGGCGGCTTCATCTTCACCTTCATGGGCGACGGCAAGCCCGGCACCGGCAAGACCACGCTGATCCAGATGATGGCGGGCCTCATCAAGGGCTATTGCGACAATGCGGGCGTGCCGTTCCGCTATCAGAACCTGTCGACCGACAATATCGACAGCTACCAGGGAAAGTCCGGCCAGAACGCCAAGGCCTTCATCAATTCGATCATCGACCCCGCCGTGATCGGCTTCGGCACCATCGACGACATCGACCAGCTGGCAGGCAAGCGCGGCGACCGGCAATCCTCGGCCGGTCAGCTGGAGATCACCGCCGTGCTGATGGAAAGCTTCGCGGGCGCCAACACCGTCGTGCGGGGCAACTGCACCTTCGGCATGTTCTCGAACTACCCCGAGAACGTCGACGACGCCCTGCGCCAGCGGGCGGGCGCGCGGTTCCTGGTCGACGGGCCGCAGACGCGGGAGGATTACATCGACATCCTGGCCTTGCTGATGGGGAAGAACCACGCGATCCCGATGGGCGCGCACGAGCTCTTCTCGGCCCAGGAGATCAAGCGCGCCGTCGCCGCGTCGTTCGAGTCCCACGCCCGCCCGCACGAGGAAGGCCTGGTGCGCGTCTTCGACCGGGTGCAGGCGGAGATCGGCGATCTGGACACCATCGCCAAGCTGGGTACCTATCTGAAGGCGATCCAGGAGGCGGACGAGCGCTTCACGGGGCGCGCGATCAAGAACATCACCGACGCGGTGAAGGTCCGCGCGATGGATTTCGAACTGCCGGACGAATGGATGGAGGAGCCGGAGCTGTTCCTCCGCAAGGATTACGACACGAAGAAGGGCATGATCGCCGAACTGCGCCAGCCGATCACGGTGGAGATGGTGATCCAGGAGATCAACCGCTACGCGGATTCCGAATTCCGCTATGCCGACAAGTCGGACGAGGTGGCCATCGAGGCGATGGTGCGCGACTTCGGCCGGCAGGAAGAGGCGAAGCGGCGGTATCTGGAGGGGCGCGAGTGACCTGGCTGCTGCTCCTCCCGCCGGTCGTGCTGGGGTTGGCGCTGCTCTCGGTGCTGCTGCGGTTCTCGCCGGGCGCGCGGCGGGCGGAGCTGGCGATCGGCGCGCCGGTGCTGGGCTTCGGCGTGGGGCTCGCGTGGCTGGCGGTGGTCTGGGGTCTGGTTTTCGTCGTCGGGCCGATGTCGGGGGGCTGGGTGTATGACGTTGTGGGCTTGGCGGATGTGCTGGGCCTCGCGGTGGCGGCTGTGGTGCTGGTGCCGGTCTGCGCGCTGGTGGCGGCATTGTGGGTGAGGCCAACAAAAGGGAGGCTCGGCCGATGACTGAGGGCATCTCTGAGGCCATTTCGGCGCTCGGCAACATTCTGGTTGCGGGCGCCGCAATAGCAGGTGCGATAGCTGCCTTCATGGGGCTGAACACTTGGAGGAAACAGGCCGAATGGCAGATTGATAGAGATCTTGCCAAACGCGTTTATCTAGCGGCGCTCAAGCATAGGAGGGCGATTGACAGCGCGAGGCACCCGGTAATGTATAGCGGCGAGATGCAAGTTCCGGCAGAGCAATTGGAGAAAATGAACGTTCCGGACCGTTACGATGCTGGTGTGATTTATGCATATGAGAAGAGATGGGAGAAGGTGATTGAGACAGCGGAAGAGCTTGATGCTATTTTGCTGGAAAGTGATGTGGCGTGGGGTTCGTCGCTAAGAGATATTCTGCTGCCGATATTTGTTCTTCGCACCGAACTCAAGCTGTACATTAGAACATTTCTTCATGCCCATCATCACGGCAATGGTCCGCAGACTGATGTGTATCATAGGATGTTGGCGAAACGGAGGGACGTCCTATACGCCGACACCGGCGATGAGGACGATGAGTTCAGCCGAGAGATCGCGACACATTTCTCTAATGTAGAGGAATTTCTCCGAAAGAAGCTTGGTAGAGCCAGCGCCCGATGAAACGCCTCATCGCCAACGGCCTCATGTTCGGGAACCTGATCCCGGTCACCGCCCCGTCCCTCGTCGAACGGTACAACCGCGCGCTCCATCACCTCGCGGGCAAGCGCACCGCCCTCACCGATTTCCACATCGACATCTCAGGCTTCTCGCCCGAGGTCGGCGACGAGCTGGACGACCCCCTCTACCTCAACGAAAACGGCTGCAACCGGCAGTTCATCCTGCTGACGACCGACCAGAAGACGGCCCCGCTGCTGAACGCGAAGTTCTCTACCTCGCGCACCATCCTGCGTCAGTTCATCGACGAGAACGAGACGCAGCTTTTCGCGCTGACCGCGAAGGATGCGGTGGCGGGGGAGCTGATCAACTCGATCTTCTCCATCGACGATCCGGCGCGGCTGATGGACATCCGCACGATCCGGGTGGAGGCCGACACGACCACCGGCACCGTCCGGGATGCGGAGGAGCTGGGGCAGCTTTCGGACCGGTTCCTGGGCGAGGAGGACGCCTGGTTCGACGACGTGCTGGTGGCGAAGATGATCGGCATCGCGAAGCGCACCGGCGACGTGACGCGCAACCCGGTGCGGCTGAAGAAGATGGAGTTCCGGCAGGGCAACTTCTGGACGGCGCATTTCGGGGGCACATACGTGTTCCGCGATGTGCCCAGTCCGGCGGCGATCACCGGCGGGTTCAAGGCGCGGCTCAGGGGCATGGGGCTGGAGCCGGTGCTGGACATGGACGACCGCAACCGCATCGCGCGGATGCTGGAGGAGAACGGGCTGGTGGAGCCCATCGTCCGCGCCCGCGGCATCGACGGGGCGGCGATCCTGCGGCAGAAGATGGACTTCATCGTCGTGGACGCGGCGCAGGACAGCGGGCTGGACCTGACCGGCGCCACCCGGCGCGACATCCGGATGCTGGCGCGGCGGCACGCGGACAAGCTGCCGGAGGAGTTCCACACGCTCCGCCACCTCGTCGCCTGGGCGGAGGAGGGGGGCGCCTGGCCCCGGATCTCGTCCGAGGATGCGGGGTATTTCTACACCCTCCGCGCCGCCGATCACCCGGACCGCGATCTGGTCAATATGCTGCTGGCGCAGCTCTCGCCCAAGGACGTGCGGCAGCTGTTCATCTGCCACAAGGAGCTGTTCTACAGCCTCTACGCCGGCTGGACCGACACCAAGAAGAGCTATGTCGCCGATTTCCTCGCCCGGGAATACCAGGTGGACAAGGCGGGGGCCAGGGCGGCACTCTTCGGGCACGAGCCGGCGATGGAGGAGCCGGCGCCGCCGCCGCCTCCTGCGCCGAAACCGCGTGAGGATCTGATCGCCAGGGTGGGCCCCTGGGGGGCGATCCCGAAACGGAGATAGCACATGTTCGGCTTCCTGCGCCTGATGCTGATCGCCCTCGTGGGGCTGACCGTGATCTACGTGATCGTGTCGATCTGGTCGCGGCAGGTCCGGCGCGGCAAGCTGCGCGACCAGTGGGAGGAAGAGGGCCGTCCAGGCGAGATGGAAGCTTTCGTCCGCCAGGGGCTGGAGGCCTATGACGGGTCCTTCCGGCGCAAGCTGATCCTGCTGGTCTACGTCGTGCCGCTGGCGGTGGTGGGTTTCATCATCTATGCGGTCAACTACATGTAAGACGGCACGACCCGGGGGTTTTCGACGATGCGCTACGTGAAATGGACGTTCTGGATCCTGATCCTTGCCGTGGTGGGGGCGTTCCTGCACTACACCCTGCCGAAGCGGGACATCGTCTATGTCACCGGCGTCGAGATCAAGCTGGAGCAGTTCGGCGAGAACTCGATCTTCTGGGCCTCGCCCGACACCGGGGCGAGCGCGGCCGGCGGCGTGGTCGAACGCGACGTGCGCTTCATCGATACCGTGCAGCGGAACGGTCGGGTGAAGGTCTATCGCAACGAGGACACGGGCTGGGGCTGGCCGCCGTATTTCAAGCTGGACAGCTCGAACCTGCAGGCCGAGGCGCGGAACCTGATCTCGACCCAGTCCGATCCCAACTGGGCGGTGATCCGGTACTACGGCTGGCGCATCCCGGCCTTCACGATCTTTCCGAACGCGGTGACGATCCGGTCGATCGACGATCCGGACATGACGCTGATCCCCTGGCTGAACATCTGCATCCTGCTGTTCCTGTTCGCGGTCTTCTGGGCGATCCGGGTCCGCTGGCTGCGCTTCCGCCGGGCGCGGATCGACCCGGTGTTCGAGGATGTGGGGGATTCATGGGAGGCCGCGGGCGACCAGATCGCCGAGCGGCGCGGGCGCATGAGCCGCTGGTTCGGGACGTGGCGGAAGAAGGGGTGACGAGCGGGCGGGCGTGCCGGGCCGAAGCCCGGCCTACTGGTCGCGCCGCAGCGTAGTGCCGGGCTGAAGCCCGGCCTAGTGGTCGCGCCGCAGCGTAGGCCGGGCTTCAGCCCGGCTTACCTTGCCCGGTCGCATCGCGCCTCAGCCCCATGCAGCGTCGAACGATCCCACCTTCGCGGACGGCCGGTCCCAGGCCATCGGTGCACCGTCCAAGCTCAGCGCGGGCTTCAGCCGCCGGCCTTCGCCCCAGGGGGTGGCCTCGGGCGTGTCCTGCTGGTCTGCCTCGCGCGGCGTCAGGGCGATCGTCCCCTCCCGCGCCATGGGGTGCTCCAGCAGCAGCGTGCCCGTCCGCGCCAGGGACAGCCGTGCCCTGCCGCCGCCCTGTCCCGCAGCCGCCCGGCGCAGCAGCACCAGCGCCGAGGCGGCCAGCAGGTAGCCCGTGGCGTGGTCCAGCGCCTGGACGGGCAGGGGCGTCGGCTGCGACGCGCCCGCCCAGCCCATCCCGGCCTCGGCGATCCCGCAGGACATCTGCACGAGGCTGTCGAAGCCGCGCCGTCCGTTCCAGGGGCCTGTCCAGCCCCAGGCGTCCAGCGTGACCTCGACCACGCCGGGGTTGAGGGCGCGGATCGTGTCCTCGTCGAACCCCAGCCCCGCCAGGGCGCCGGGGCGGTAGCCGTGGGCGAAGACGTCGGCCTCGGCCAGAAGGTCGCGCAGGCGGGCGCGGCCGCTGTCGGTGGCGAGGTCCAGCACGGCCATGCGCTTGCCCAGCGACACACCGGGGATGATGTTCGCCTCGTCCCAGCCGGGCGGGTCGATGCGCAGCACCTCGGCCCCGAAGCCGGCCAGGAACCGCGTGGCCACCGGCCCCGCCAGCACGCGTGTGAGGTCCAGCACCTTCAGCCCGGCCAGGGGGCGGTCGGGGCGGCCGGGCCAGGTGATCGCATCCGCTGCGACGGGCGGGTCGAAGGCGATCAGCGGCTCGCCGGCGACCGCCTTTCCGTTCGGATGCTCCAGCCAGGCTGCCGCGTCGCGCAGTTCCGCCGCCACGCCGCCCGCCTCGTGGATCGAGGCCTCCAGCTCTGCGCCCTTCCAGGCGCGGACGGCGGCGGCCACGGCCTCACGTTCCTCGGCCACGCCCAGCACCGACAGGGCGGCGGCGCGATGGTGCGGCAGGTTGGTGTGCAGTTTGATCCAGCCGTCGGCGGTCTCGTAGTCGCCCGCGATGGCGTCCCAGACCGGCGGCAGGTCCCAGCCCACCGGCGTCATCGACCGCCCGCCCCAGAGCGAGGCGAGGCGGCGGTCGACTGTGACGGCGGGCGCGGTGCCGGTGAGCCCGGTCGCGTCCATCAGCTGCGCGAGCGCCAGACCCGCCGCGCCGATGGAGCCGGTCAGCAGATCCGTGACGGCAAAGGCGGAGCGGAAATCCCCTTCCCCCGTCACCCGGAAGCGGCCGGTCAGGCCCAGAGCCTGTAGCATCTCGGTGGCGGGGCCGTCGGCGGAAGGGAGCGCCGTCACGGGGCCACCGTCATCGGAACGGCCTGCATGATGCGGATCGACGCGGGGCGGACCCGCATGGCTCCGACCGCGACAGCACCTGCGGTGGCGTCAGCCGAAGACACGTGTCAGCGCCACGTCGACGGCGGCGGTGATCCGGTCGATGTCGGCCTCGGTCGCGATCAGCGCGGGGCTGAAGGTCAGCGTGTTGTTGAACCCGGGGATCGAGCGGTTGGTGACGCCGATGATCACCCGCTCGGCCGCGCATTCGGCGACCACCTTCGCGCAGAGCTTCTCGTCGGCGGGTTCCTTCGTCGTACGGTCCTTCACCAGCTCCGCCCCGCAGAAGAGACCCTTGCCGCGCACGTCGCCGATGACCTCGTGCTTCTCGGCCAGCGCTTCCAGGTTGGCGATCAGGCGGGCGCCCATCTTCTCGCAGTTCTCCAGCAGGCCCTCGTCCTCGATGATCCGCATGTTCTCCAGCGCCGCCGCGGGGCCGGCGGTGCAGCCCCCGAAGGTCGAGATGTCGCGGAAGTAGTTCAGCGGATCGCTCGCATCGTCCTTGAACAGCTCGAACACCTTCTCGGTCGTCACGCAGCAGGCGATGGCGGCGTAGCCGGAGGCCACACCCTTGGCCATGGTCACGAAATCGGGCTCGATCCCGTAATGCTGATAGCCGAACCACTTGCCGGTGCGGCCGACGCCGCAGACGACCTCGTCGATATGCAGCAGCACGTCGTACTTGCGGCAGATCTCCTGCACCCGCTCCCAGTAGCCCTCGGGCGGGACGATGACGCCGCCGCCGGCGGTGATCGGCTCCAGGCAGAGGCCGCCCACGGTGTCGGGGCCCTCGCGCAGGATGACCTCCTCGATCGCGTCGGCGGCGCGGCGGCCGTAATCCTCCACGTCCCACTGCTTGCGGTATTCGAGGCAGTGCGGGACCGCCACGAAGCCCGGCGCCATCGGGCCGTACTGCATGATCCGCTCTTCCTGACCGCCCGCCGACAGCGCGCCGATGGTGGTGCCGTGGTAGTCGCGCTCGCGGTAGAGGATCTTGTGCTTCTCGCCGCCGTACCGCTTGTGGGCGATCTGGCGGATCATCTTGAACGCCTTCTCGTTCGCCTCGGAGCCGGAGTTGCAGTAGTAGACGCGGGTCATGCCCGGCATCTTCTCGATCAGCTTCTCTGCGAAGAGCGCGCCGGGGACGGACCCCGCGGCGCCGGCGAAGTAGTTCAGCTGGATCAGCTGGTCGCGCACGGCGTTCGCGATGCTCTCGCGGCCGTAGCCCACGTTCACCGTCCAGACCCCGCCGGAGACGGCGTCGAGGTGCTCGACGCCCTTCTGGTCCCAGACCGACATGCCCTTGCCCTCGACGATGATCCGGGGCTCCCCGGTCTCGAACGGCTTGTGCTGGGTCAGGTGGTGCCAGACATGCGCGCGGTCGGCGTCCACGATCTTCGTGATGTCGTTGTCCTGGAACTTGCCGTCCATGTGGGGCCTCCGGGGCTGAGAGGTGGCGGAATGCGAAGAAGCGTAGGCCTGCGCGCGGGGATTGGCAATCGGTGGGGTTGCGTCCAGGGCGGGCGTCGCGATGCTGGCGTGAACCGTGCCGACGAGTATTCGGGGGAAGATGAATGGATGACGCGACGCGGCAGTTCCTGACGGGTCTCTTCGAGGCGGCGGTGGCGGCCGCCGACCCGGCGACGGCGCTGGAGGGATGCCTTCCCGCGCGGCCGAAGGGGCGGACTGTGGTGATCGGCGCGGGCAAGGGGGCGGCGCAGCTGGCGGCGGCATTCGAGCGGGCCTGGACCGACGGCGGCAACGGCCCGGTCGAGGGGCTGGTGGTCACGCGCTACGGCTACGCGGCGGACTGCCCGACGCTGGAGGTGGTGGAGGCCGCGCATCCCGTGCCCGACGCGGCCGGTGAGGCGGCGGCGGCCCGGGTGATGGCGCTGCTGGAGGGGCTGGGCGCGGACGATCTGGTCGTGGCGCTGATCACCGGCGGCGGCTCGGCCCTGCTGGCGGCCCCGCCGGAGGGGCTGACGCTGGCGGACGAACAGGCGCTGAACGAGGCGCTGCTGGCCTCGGGCGCGCCGATCTCGGCGATGAACACGGTCCGCAAGCAGGTGAGCCGGGTGAAGGGCGGGCGCCTGGCGGCGCTGGCGGCCCCTGCGCGGGTCGTCTCGCTGATCGTTTCGGACGTGCCGGGGGACAATCCGGCGGAGGTCGCCTCGGGCCCCTTCGTGCCCTGCCCGCGCGGGCGGACGGAGGCGATGGCGGCGGTGCGCGCCTGGAACATCGCCCTGCCGGAGCGGGTGATGCGCTTCCTGGCGGAGGCGCCGGAGGACGCGCCGGCCCCGGACGACCCCGCCTTCGCGCGGAACGAGGTGCGGGTGGTCGCCTCGGCCGCGCGGTCGCTGGAGGCGGCGGCGGCGCGGGCCGAGGCGGCGGGCGTCCCGGCGGTGATCCTGTCGGACGCGATGGAGGGCGAGGCGCGCGAGGTCGCGAAGGTCCATGCCGCCATCGCGCGGGAGGTGGCGGTCAGGGGTCGGCCCTTCGCGCCGCCGGTGGTGATCCTGTCGGGCGGCGAGACAACGGTGACGCTGCGCGGCACCGGCGGGCGCGGGGGGCGGAACAGCGAATTCCTGCTGAGCTTCGCGCTGGCGGTCGAGGGGACGGCCGGCGTGGCGGCGCTGGCCGCCGATACCGACGGCATCGACGGGTCCGAGGACAATGCCGGCGCCTTTGCCGATGGCGGCACCGCTGCCGCGATGCGCGCCGCCGGTGTCGACCCGGCCGAGGCGCTGGCGGCGAACGAAGCCTGGGGTGCCTTCGCCGCGGTCGGCGGGCTGTTCGCGCCGGGTCCGACCGGCACGAACGTCAATGACTTTCGGGCCATACTTGTGCGCGGCCGCGACTGACGCGGGCCGCGGCCGGTGCGCCGCTGAGGGGACCGGCGCTAGACGAGAAAGCCGCGGCCGGTGGAATCGAGGCAGGGCGGCGGCACCGGGTGGCGGCGGCGCCGGCTACGGCGGGTCTCGCGGCGGTGTTCCAGCAGCAGCACGACGAAGAGCGTCAGCAGCGGCGTGGCCAGCGCGTGGATGAAGGCCGCCAGCAGGATGCCGGTGCCGGACACCAGCCCGGCCACCGCCAGCCCCGCCCCCGCCAGACCGCACATCACGGTCAGCGCCATGCCGGCACCGGACGGGGCACGCGCGTCGCGGGTCGGGGCGTTGAAGGCGACGGGGCGGATCGTCGGGCCGGCATGGCCGCCGTGATCGCCGTAGAGGTCGAAACTTGTCATCGGTGATTCCCTCCGTTCGGGGGACATGATCCTCGTCCCACATATCTCGACATACTTGGTCGTGTTTTGCAACGCACAAATCACGATCCGGTTCATCGTCTTTTCGGAGGTCAGCCGGAAACCGCCTGCCCGGCAGCTTTCTCGAGCGCGTCGCCGTCGCGCAGGATGTCGGCGAGGGTCATGGATTCGACCAGCAGCAGGTAGGAATAGAAAACATGGCCGAAGGCGTGCCGGATGCGGCAGGTCTTCTCGTCCGCGCAATCGTCGCAGCGGCGGTAGGCGCGGCGCGACAGGCAGGCCAGCGGGGCGATCGGGCCATCGACGAGGCTCAGCACCTCGCCGACCGAGATCCGCTCGGCCTCGCGGATCAGCTCGTATCCGCCATGACGGCCGCGGCGGGAGCCGATGAGCCCCGCGCGTTTCAGGTCCAGCAGGATGTGTTCCAGAAACCGCTTGGGCGCGCCGGAACGCTCCGCGATCTCCTCGATCCGGAGGGCGCCGCCGCCGCGGCGCTTTTCCTCGCCCAGTTCGGCCAGCGCCTTCAGCGCGTACTTGGTTTTCTGCGTCAGCATGGATCGACCATAGGTCCTGCCATGCACGACAGGCAAGGTCGTGATTGTCACGGCGCCGCGGGCGGCGCGTGGCTATGCCGCGGCGGCGGACATGATCGCGGGGGCAAGCCGTTTCAGCAGGGCGTCGAATTCCGGGGTGCCGGCGGCCGAGAGGTCGATGGAGAAGAAGTTCCGGAAGGCGACGGTGGGAGAGAAGACGGGGCCGGGGACCAGCAGCGGCCCTTCCTCTCCGACCGCCTTCGCGATGGCCAGCGCGTCGCAGCGCGTCGGGCAGCGGACCCAGGCGGTGTGCCCGCCGTCGGGGCGGGACAGGGCGCAGCCCTTCGGCAGGATCTGCCCCAGCTCCTGAAGCCCCCGCCGCAGGTTGTGGCCCAGCTTCTCGCGGTAGCGGCGCAGGGCGCGGTCGTAGCCGGGCGCCATGACGTATTCCGCCACCGCCTCCTGGATCGGCGTCGAACCGGCGCGTTCCTCGTAGAACAGGCGCGAGACCATCAGATCCTGGCGAAAGCGGGAGTTGACGATCCATCCGACGCCGTAGGTCGGCCCCAGCGTCGGGCCGAAGCTGCCGAACTGCAGCACCAGGTCCTGCGCATCGTAGCGCCGCAGCGAGGGGGAGGGGGTGGCGCCGTGGCCAAGCTCTCCGAACATGTCGTTCTCGATGATCGGCACGTTGTGGGCGGTGGCGATGGCGACGATCCTCGCCTGCACCTCGTCGGGATAGCTGACGCCGGTGGGATAGTGGTTGTTGGGCATCAGGATACAGGCATCGACCTCGTTGTCGCGCAGCAGACGGTCCAGGTGATCCGGATTGATGCCGGTGCGGGGGTGCGAGTAGATCTCGACCGCGCCGATGCCGCGCCGGTGCAGGACGGGCAGCAGCGGGAACCATGTCGGCGTTTCGATCAGCACCTTGCCGCCGGGACGGCAGACCGTGTCGATGCAGGTGGAGAACGCGGCCATCCCGTTTGGCGCGATGACCACGTGATCGGGCCGGGTGCGGGTGCCGCGCAGGACGTTGCGGGCCGCGACGGCCTCGCGCAGGCGGGGGTTGCCGCCCGGGTCGGGGGCCAGTTCCTCGTGCCGGGCGGCGCGGCGGTGCGCGCGCATCAGCATCGGCACCAGCCCCTGGCGCGGCATCGGCTGATGGGCCCGCATGACCCGGCGGACGGACACGTGCTGCGCCGCCAGCCAGTCGCCCAGCCGGTGCGACAGATCCGTGCCGCCGGGAGCCTCTCCCTTCGGTTCGGGAAAATCGCCCAGCGGAGCGGGCGTGTCCGCAACGTAGAAGCCCGACCGCGGGCGGGCGACGATGGCGCCCTCGGCCTCCAGCAGGGAAAAGGCGTGGTGGACCGTAACGATCGAATAGCCGGTCTGCCGCGCCATCTCGCGGATCGAGCGAAGACGCTCGCCGGGCTTGATCGAGCCGGAGGCGATCCAGTCGCGGATGATCGTCGCGACCTCTTCGTATCGGGTGCGGGGTTCGGCCATCTGTCCCTATGTCGGCGCTGATTTCGCAGGTGCAGCAATAACAAATTCTGCAACCGCGCGGCGGGTTGTGCAAGATGCCCGGTTTTCGCGCTGCTGTTCCGCAGGGCGGATGAACGACAGGTGGGTGTTGTCGGGCCGCAGCGCGTTCCGCCCGTCTGCGGGGTGTGAGACTCTGGGGCCGCATCGCAGCGCGACGGCGGGAATCGAGGAGAACGCACGAGGATGGGCGAGGACGGCTGGATCACTCTGGTACCGGCATCCGAGATCGAGGACGGCACCATGCTGGGCTTCGAGATCGGCGATCTGCACCTCGCTCTCTACCATGTGGGCGGGCAGTTCCACGCGACCGACAACATCTGCACCCATGCCTTCGCCCTGCTGACCGACGGCTGGCTGGAGGGGCATGTCATCGAGTGCCCGCTGCACGGCGGCCAGTTCGACGTGACCACCGGCGCGGCGCTGTGCGAGCCGGCCGAATGCGCGCTGAAGACCTGGCCCGTGCGGGTGGCGAACGGCGAGGTGCAGGTCGATCTGTCATCATCGCTGTCCTGATCCGACCGGTATCTGTCATTACATGGATTCAGGGTCTCTGTCTCTGTTCGGGCCGATCCGGACATGTTCCAATGCCGTCAACCGAAGGAGGAGTCGGTGGACACCAGATACGAATCCGCGCCCCGCGAGGGGAGCGTGAAGATCCTGACGGGGGCCGTCGATTGCGACGTGCACCCCGCTTCGCCGTCGAAGGCCGAGATCCTGCCCTATCTCGACCCCTATCTGGCCGAGAGCGTGCTGCAGCGCGGGATCGAAAGCATAGAGTCGGTGCACTATCCCCCGAAGGCGCCGATTACCGTCCGCGAGGACTGGCGCGGCCCCGCCGGCGCCGGCCCTGCGCTGGAGCGGATGCAGGCGCATCTGCTGGACGGCATGGGCGTCGGCACCGCGATCCTGAACCCGCTGATGGGCGTGCAGCTGCTGATGAACGAGGACATGGGCGCCGGCTTCGCCCGCGGCCTGAACGATTTCATCGCGAAGGAGTGGCTGGACCGCGACGACCGGCTGCGCGCCTCGATCGTGGTGCCGCAGCAGAACCCGAAGCTGGCGGCGGAAGAGATCGAGCGGATGGCGGCCGACCGCCGCTTCGTGTCGGTCCTGCTGCTGACGGCGAGCGAGCTGCCGCTGGGCAAGCGCTACTACTGGCCGATATACGAGGCGGCCGAGAAGCACGGCCTGCCGATCGCGATCCACGCCGGATCGATGTATCGCCACGGCACCACGGGCCTCGGCTGGGCGGGCAGTCACAGCCAGGATTATGCGGCGAACGGAGTGAACTTCCAGACGACGCTGACCAGCCTGATCATCGAGGGCGTGTTCCAGATCCATCCCGGCCTGAAGGTGGTGCTGAGCGAAAGCGGCATCACCTGGCTGCCCGCCTATCTGTGGCGGCTGGACAAGGGCTGGCACGGGCTGCGGATGCTGACACCCTGGGTCACGAAGATGCCGCGCGAGGTGGTGGCCGAGCATGTCCGCTTCACCACCGCGCCCTTCGACGCCCCGCGCAACGCCGAGACGGTGGCGAAGATCGTCGACCACATCGGCAACGACGACCTGTTCCTGTTCTCGACCGACTACCCGCACTGGCAGTTCGACGGCGACCATGCGGTGCCGGATGGTTTCTCGGACGACCTGATCCGGAAGATGATGATCGACAATCCCCGCGCAACCTGGTCCAGACTGGAGGAGAGCGCATGAACGTCCAGACCAAACCGGAAGTGAAGCGCGCCGACGAGGCGAAGGTGGGCATCGCCGACTGCGACACCCACCCGACCCCGAAGTCGCTGGAGGCGGAGATCTATCCCTTCCTCACCCAGCACTGGCGCGACTACATCGACACCTACGGCATGGTGCAGCGCATCGGCTTCGCCAGCGGCACCCAGTATCCCAAGGGCCAGCCCCGCGCGTCGCGCCGCGACAGTTTCCCGCCCGACGGCGGGCCGCCGGCATCCAACCTGGCGTTCATGCAGGAACAGCACCTCGACCCGCACAACGTCGACATGGCGGTGTCCATACCCCTGCGTATCGGGCAGGCGCTGAACCAGGCAGAGCTTGCCGTCGCCGTCTGCTCGGCCATCAACGACTGGCAGGAGCATTTCTGGACCTCGAAGGACAAGCGGATGAAGGCCTCCATCGTGATGGCCTACGAGAACGCCGACGCCTGCATCGAACAGATCGAGAAGCACGCGCCGAAGGACGATTTCGTCCAGGTCTCGATGCTGTCGCGCACGCCCGAACCGATGGGCCACCGGAAGTACTGGCCGATCTACGAGGCCGCCGCCGCCAACGACATGCCCGTCGCGGTCCATGCGTTCGGGTATGGCGGCAATCCGGTGACCGGGTCCGGCTGGCCCAGCTACTACATCGAGGACATGATGGCGCATTCTATGAGCTGCGCCGGCCTCATCACCTCGATGGTCTACGAGGGCGTGTTCGAGCGGATCCCGAAGCTGAAGCTGGTGATCGTCGAGGGCGGCATATCGTGGCTGCCCAGCCTCGCCTGGCGGCTCGACCGGATCTGGGAGAAGAACCGCCTGGAGCTGTCCCACGTCACCCGCCCGCCGTCCGAGCTGATGCGCGACCATATCTGGCTGACCTCGCAGCCGATCGAGGAGCCCGACACCCGCCGCCACCTGCTCGAGACGATCGAATGGATCGGCTGGGAGAAGGTGCTCTACGCCTCGGATTATCCGCACTGGGATTTCGACGATCCGAAGCACGTGCTGCCCGCGAACGTGTCGAAGGAACAGCGGCAGGGCTTCTTCCGCGACAACGCCATGAAGCTCTACGGGCTGGCGTGATGGCGCAGAAGCACGTCGTGGCGCGGGTGTCCGATTTCGAGGGCACCGACCGCAAGCTGGTCGAGGTGAAGGGCCGCCCGGTGGTCATCTTCAAGCTGGGCGAGGACTGGTTCGGGATGCTCAACCGCTGCCCGCACCAGGGCGGCTCGCTCTGCGCCGGCAAGCTGATCTCGTGGGTGGAAAGCGACGCGCCGGGCGAATTCCGCATGTCGCGCGAGGGCGAGATCCTGCGCTGCCCCTGGCACGGCTGGGAATTCGACATCCGCACGGGCGAGAACTGCGCCCGCCCGGGCAAGTACCGCTCGCGCCAGTTCGGCGTCAGCGTGGTGACGAAGGAGGAGGCCGAGGAGGTCGGCAACCTCGAGAAGTTCGACGTCAGCCAGGAAGGCGATTTCGTCGTCGTGGAGATGTAGGACCGGGGTCCCCCGGCCCCGTACGCAACCGCACGGAGGGACGATGCATCCCGATGGCGGACCGAAAGATCATCAACAGGGAGGAACCGCAATGAAGATCAAACCCGAAAAGCCGCCGCTGCACCTCAGCCGGCGCCAGATGATGACGATGGTGGGGGCCGCCGGTCTCGGCATGGTCGTCGCCCCCGACTTCGCGCGCGCCCAGGTCAGCGGCGGGATCCTGAAGCTGTCGCATTACTCGAACCCCTCGTCGCTGGATCCCGCGACCAGCCGGATCGGGACGGATTCGACGGTTCTGTGGAACATCTACGACACGCTCGTCCGGCCGACGCCGGATCTGCAGCCGCTGCCCGGCCTCGCCGAAAGCTGGGAGTGGGAGGACGACACGACCCTGGTGCTGAACCTGCGCAAGGGCGTGAAATTCCACGACGGCACCGACTTCAACGCCGAAGCCGTGCGCCACAACATCGACTTCGCCAAGAACGACCCCCGCACCCGCGTCTCGAACCTGCTGGAGACGGTGCGCGAGGTCGAGGTGCGCGACGACCACACCGCCGTCATGCTGCTGAACACGCCCGACGCCGGGCTGCTGATGGCGCTGACCGAGCGGGTGGGGATGATGGCCTCTCCGACCGCGCGCGACGAGCGCGGCGAGGATCACGATCGCAATCCGGCCGGCGCCGGCATGTTCCGCGCGACCGCCTGGAACGAGGCGTCGAACGTCGAGATGGAGAAATACGAGGACTTCTGGGAAGCCGACAAGGTCCACCTGGACGGCATGGTCATCAACATCGTCACCGACACCTCGACCGGCGTCCGCTCGGTCATGTCGGGGCAGAACAACTTCATCCACCAGGTGCCGACGCTGCTGGTCGATCAGCTGAAACGCGAGCCGGGGATCGAGATGTACGTCGGCCCGTCGCTCTATTTCCACAAGCTCTACTTCAACCTGAGCGAGGCCCGCGGCGGTCCGCTGATGGACCAGCGTGTGCGTCAGGCGATCAACTACGCGATGAACAAGGAGGCCTTCAATCAGGTCATCTGTTCCGGCCTCGGAGAGATCGCCAACATGTGCGTGCCGAAGGGGTCGCCGGGCTACGACGAGGAAGCGGCGAACTACTACAGCTACGACCCCGAGAAGGCGAAGGCCCTGCTGGCCGAGGCCGGGTACGAGGACGGCTGTGATCTGGTGTTCTGCCACTACGCCAATCCGCCCGGACAGCAGCGCATGGAGGTCGTCTCGGCCATGCTGAGCGCGGTCGGCTTCCGCATGACCTTCAAGTCGGGCTCGATCCCGCAGATGGGCAAGGAATGGAACGACGGCGCGGGCGACGTGCTGATGAGCGCCTGGACCGGCCGGCCCGACACCGGGCTGACGATGAACCTGCTCTACCATCCGACCTCGTATTTCGTGAAGGGAGACGCCGAGCCGTCGAAGGAATTCACCAAGCTGGTGGAATCCACCCGGTCCGAGATCGACCCCGAGAAGCGGGAAGAGAACATGCGTCAGGCCGCCCGGATGGAACGCGAGATCGCGATGGAACTGCCGATCGTGTTTCAGCCGCAGATCACCGCCTGGCGGACCGACGTGAAGGGCTGGGAGGCCGGCCTGCTGGGCAAGCCGCGCTTCGAAGGCGTCTGGATCGAAGGCTGAACCGCAGCGGGCCGGCGCCGGCCGGCCCACTGCACCCGGAAAGACCATACGGCTGCGCACGGAGGGGCGATGTACCCCGCCGGCCGCCGGCAACCCGGCCATATTCAGGGAGGAATGGACATGACGATCAAACCCGGTTTCACGCCGACCCTGCCGACCCGACGCGATTTCATCGCGCTCGTGGGCGCGGCCGGCGTCGGCTCGGCCCTCGGGCCGCGCTTCGCATTCGCGCAGACCGAGGGCGGTACGCTGAACGTGTCGCACTATACCAACCCGTCGTCGCTGGATCCGCACACCAGCCGCACGGCGGCGGATTCCACCGTGCTCTGGCCGATCTACGACACGCTCGTGAACTCCACCCCCGATCTGAAACCGATCCCCGGCCTTGCCGAAAGCTGGGAGTGGGAGGACGACGTCACCCTGGTGATGAACCTGCGCAAGGGCGTGAAATTCCACGACGGCACCGACTTCAACGCCGAGGCCGTGGCCCACAACATCGACTTCTGCAAGAACGACGAGCGCACCCGCACCAGCGCCCTGGTGGAGAGCGTGCGCGAGGTGGAGGCGCGGGACGAACACACCGCCGTCTTCCACATGCACAGCCCCGACGCGGCGATCCTGATGGCGCTGACCGAGCGTCCCGGCATGATGGCGTCTCCGACCGCCCGCGCGGAGCGGGGCGAGGATCACGACCGCAATCCCGCCGGCACCGGCATGTTCCGCGTCGTCGCCTGGAACGAGGCGTCGAATGTCGAGATGGAGCGCAACCCGGATTACTGGAACCCGGACGTCGTGCACCTCGACCGGCTGGTCATGGCGATCATCCCCGACACCGCGACCGGCGTGCGGTCGGTCCTGTCGGGCCAGAACGACTTCATCCACTACGTGCCGACGCTTCAGGTCGGCCAGCTGGAGGGCAACCCGGATCTGGAGCTGTTCGTGGGAACCTCGCTCTACTTCCACAAGCTCTATTTCAACCTCAGCGAGGAACGGAACGGCCCGCTTCGGGACGTCCGCGTGCGGCAGGCGATCAACTACGCCGTCAACAAGGATGCCTTCAACCAGGTGATCTGTTCGGGCCTCGGCATCCGCGCCGACATGTGCGTGCCCGAGGGAACGCCCGGCTACGACGCGCAGGCGGCGAGCCACTACAGCTACGATCCCGAGAAGGCGAAGGCCCTGCTGGCCGAGGCCGGTTACGAGGACGGCTGCGACATCGTCTTCTGTCACTACGCCAACGCGCCCGGGCAGCAGCGTATGGAGGTCGTCTCGGCCATGCTGGAGGCGGTGGGCTTCCGCATGTCGTTCAAGTCCGGTTCCGTCCCGCAGATGGGCAAGGAGTGGAACGATCACGCGGGCGACGTGCTGATGTCGGCATGGACGGGGCGCCCCGATCCGGCGCTGACGATGAACCTGCTCTACCACCCCAAGTCCTATTACGTGAAGGGCGGGGCCGAGCCGTCGAAGGAGTTCACCGCGCTGCTGGAATCGACCAAGACCGAGGTCGATCCCGAGAAGCGCGAGGAGAACATGCGTCAGGCCGCGCGGATGGAGCGCGAGCTGGCGATGGAGCTTCCGATCGTCTTCCAGCCGCAGATCGTCGCCTACCGCAAGGAAATCAAGGGGTGGGAGCCGAACCTGCTGGGCAAGCCCTGGTTCCGCGGCGTCTGGATCGAATCCGGCGCCTGACATCTTCGGGCGGTGCCGCAAGGCGCCGTCCGGACTATCGGCCCGTGCCGTCATGGTGACGGCGCGGGAACACTCGCGGGGGAGGAGATACGCCCGTGACTGCCAGAACTACGACACGCGGCCCCGGCCGCAGAAGCCTTTCGCCCGACCGGCGGCAGGTGCTTGGCATGGGGGCGGCCGCCTGGGCCTCGGCCATGCTCTGGGGACCGGGCGCCGCCCGCGCCCAGGTGCAGGGCGGCGTGCTGCGCACCGCGCACTACGCGAACCCCTCGTCGCTCGACCCGGCGACCAGCCGGACCTCGACGGATTCCATCGTGCTGTGGAACATCTACGACACGCTGATCCGGCCGACGCCCGACCTGCAGCCCGTGCCCGGCCTGGCCGAGAGCTGGGAGTGGGAGAACGACATGACGCTGGTCCTGAACCTGCGGCAGGGCGTGAAATTCCACGACGGCACCCCCTTCGACGCCGAAGCGGTGCGGCACAACATCGATTTCGCCAAGAACGACCCGCGCACGCGCATCAGCGGCGAGATCGACACGGTGAAGGAGGTGGAGGTCCGCGATCCGCACACCGCCGTCCTGCACCTGACGACGCCGGATGCCACCATCCTGCTGACGCTGACCGAACGGCCGGGCATGATGGCCTCGCCGACCGCACGCGACTCCCAGGGTGAAGGGCACGACCGCAATCCGGTCGGCGCGGGCATGTTCCGCTGCGACGCCTGGAACGACGCCTCCAGCGTCCAGATGAGCCGCTACGAAGACTACTGGGAAGCCGACAAGCAGTACCTGGACGGCATGGTGATCGGCATCTACACCGACACATCCACCGGCCTGCGGTCGGTCCAGGCGGGGCAGAACGACTTCCAGCAGAACGTCCCGGCGCTGTCGGTGAAGGAACTGCAGGCGCAGCAGAACCTGGAGCTCTACGTCGGCCCGCAGCTCTACTACCACAAGCTCTACTTCAACCTGTCCGACAAGCGGGGCGGCCCGCTGACCGACCAGCGCGTGCGGCAGGCGATCAACTTCGCCGTCAGCAAGGACGCTTTCAACCAGGTGATCTGTTCCGGTCTGGGCGAGGTCGCGGGCATGTGCGTGCCCAAGGGCTCCTACGGCTGGGACGAGCAGGCGGCGAACTACTACAGCTACGACCCCGAGAAGGCGAAGGCGCTGCTGGCCGAGGCCGGTTACGCGGACGGCGTCGACCTGGTCTTCTGCCACTACGCCGACCCGCCGGGCCAGCAGCGGATGGAAGTCGTGTCCTCCATGCTGTCGGCCGTCGGCTTCCGGTGCTCGTTCAAGTCCGGCTCGGTCGCGCAGATGGGCGAGCAGTGGAACGACGGCGCGGGCGACGTGCTGATGTCGGCCTGGACCGGCCGGCCCGACACCGCCCTGTCGCTCTACCAGCAGGCGCACAAGTCCAGCTACTACGTGAAGAGCGCGGCCGAACCCTCGCCCGAGCTCACCGCGCTGCTGGAGGCCGCCCGCTCGACCCTCGACACCGAGGCGCGGGAAGAGGCGATCCGCGTCGCCGCCCGCAAGGAGCGTGAGGTCGCGATGGACTGCCCGCTGGTGTTCCAGCCGCAGATCATCGTCCACGCGCAGAAGGTGAAGGGCTGGGAGCCCAACATCATCGGCAAGCCGCGCTTCAACGCTGTGTGGCTGGAAGGCTGAGGGAAACGGAGGTTCGCCCGTGCCGCCCCTGCGGCGGCACGGGCCCTGCCGGTCGGGAGGACCACATGAGCCTGCATCACGAGACCGTATCCGCCCCGCGTCCTGCGCCCACCAGGCGCCAGATCCTGGGGATGACCGCCGCGCTTGCCGCCGGGGCGATCACGTTCCGCGCCGGCGCGCTGCATGCGCAGGTGTCGGGCGGCGAACTGCGCGTCTGCACCTACGCCAACCCCTCCTCGCTGGACCCGACGACGGGCCGCGCGGGATCCGACCATACGGTGCTGTGGTCGATGTACGACACGCTCGTCGATTTCACCCCGGAACTCGAAGCGGCGCCGGGCCTCGCCGAAAGCTGGGAATGGGAGGACGACCGCACGCTGGTGCTGAAACTTCGGCAGGGCGTCGCCTTCCATGACGGCGAACCCTTCAATGCGGAAGCTGTCCGCGCGAACTTCGAACACGGCAAGAACGGCCCCCGCTCCACGATCAAGCAGGATTGGGATGCGGTGGACACGATCGAGGTGCGCGACGACCATACGGTCGCGTTGAACCTGTCGAAGCCCGACGGCGCGCTGGTCATGGTGCTGTCGGACCGGGCCGGCATGATGATCTCTCCGAAGGCCATCGCGGACAGCGAGGACGGGGTGGACCGCGCGCCCGTCGGCACCGGACAGATGAAGTTCGTCCGCTGGGAAGACGCGCAGCAGATCGTGACGGAGCGCAACGAGGCGTACTGGCGCGAGGGCCTGCCGCATCTGGACGGGATCACCTTCATGGTGATGACCGATTCCACCACCGGCCTGCGCTCTGTCCTGTCGGGGCAGAACAACTTCATCTACCGCGTTCCGACGCAGAACGTGGAAGCCACGCAGGGCGAGAACGGCTTCACCACATGGATCGGCCCGCAGCTTTACGTCCAGATGGTGTACTTCAACCTCTCCGAGGGCCGCGGCCCGATGGAGGACGTGCGGGTCCGTCAGGCGATCAACTACGCCATCGACAAGGAAGCCTACAACAGGATCGTGACCTCCGGCTTCGGCGAGATCGCGCATTGCCAGTTCCCCCAGGCGACCCAGGCGTATTCGCCCGAACTGGCCGAGATGTATCCCTATGATCCCGACCGTGCGAAGGCGCTGCTGAAGGAGGCAGGGTTCGGCGACGGGCTGAAGCTGGTTTCGAACCACTATTCGGATCCGTATTCGGCCCAGCGGATGGAGATCATCGCCGCGATGCTGGAAGCGGTCGGGATCACGCTGGAGAACGTGACCGCGGCGGTCGCCCAGTCGAACAAGACCTGGAACGACGGCGTGGGCGACATCCACCTCAGCGCCTGGACGGGACGGCCGGATCCGGCGATGACGCTGTCGCTGCTGTTCCACAAGGATGCCTACTACCTCAAGGGCGGGGCGGAGCCGTCGAAGGAACTGACGCAGAAGATCGAGGAGACGCGCAGCCAGATCGACCCCGAAATCCGGCTGCAGGCAATCCGCGACGCGATCCGGCTGGAGCGCGAGATGGCGATGAACCTGCCGCTGGTGTTCGAGCCGCAGATCATCACGCACGCCGATGCGGTGAAGGGGTGGGAGCCGAACCTGCTGGGCAAGCCGCGCTACGGCGGCATCTGGCTGGAAGGCTGACGGATGCGCGTCATGCAACCATACGCAGGCGGATGGCGGGGTTTCCCCGCCACCCGCGACCTGTGCGATGCAGGGTCACGAGATCGCGTTGATCCGCATCTCGGACATGACCTTGCCGTGCCGCGCGGTGCAGAGCGCGCGCAGCGTGCCGCCCGTGTCGTCGGCGCGCACGTCGAATTCGTCGTCCCAGAAGATCGGGCGGCGGAACATCACGTCGATGTCCAGGGCCGTCGGCGCCGCCTCGCGCCACAGCGCGGCGGTCATGTAGCGCACCCCGTGCGAGCCGCCGACGATCGGCGCGCGATAGCCGGCGTTGCGGGCGAAATCGAGATCCGTGTGGATCAGGTTGGTGGTCGGCCCGCAGTAGGTGCAGCAATCCTCGGGGGTCATTTGGATCCGGTCCAGAACGCGCAGCGACTCGGGGTCGGTGACCGCCGGTTCGGGGCGCGGGATCGTGCCGCGGGCGTTCGGATCGGCCTTGACGGACGGGTCGGTCATCAGCGCGGTGCGGCGGGTGCGCACGCCCGGCCCGCCCTTGGCGGGGGCGTAGTTCGTGTCGCAGACCCAGACGATGCCGCGCGGGGTCTCGTGAACCTCGGCCACGCCGCCGGTGACCTCGATCTCGTCGTCCAGTTTCAGCGGCGCATCCATGACGATGTGCTGCAGCATGTTCACCATCCCGACCGCGCTGATGCCGTTCGCGGACGCCTCCTTGATGGCGTGCGGGATGAAGGCGGCCGGGTCGATGGCCCCGCCGAACAGATCGACGTCGCCGCCGCAGACGCCCAGCATCCGCTCTTCGTCGCTGCGGCTCCAGGTGAAGCGGCGGGGGGTGAAGGTGAAGCCGGCATACGGAACGATGGTCTCCGTGCCGGGCGCCTTGTCGGGTGCGTTCATGGTCGTCCTCCTCGTGACGCCGCCGGACGGCGGCAGATCGGACCCGCCGGAGGGCGGGGAATCGAGGTCGAGGATGGGCCTGCGCAGCCGCCGCCGTCAACGATTAAATATTTGAAATCTAACAGCAAAATCCGGTTGAGCGGGCTACATGGGTGTGGCCGCGATACCGGGAGGGGAGGATGATGACCGCGCCGGAACGGACCATGAAAGCCGCAGCACAGGCGACAGCGGACCCGCTGTTGTCGGTGCGCGACCTGTCGATCTACTTCAGGACCGGGCGAGACCGCTCGAACCGGGTGGTCGACAGCGTGACCTTCGACGTGGCCGCCGGGGAAACCGTCGGTCTGGTGGGCGAAAGCGGATCGGGCAAGACCGTGACGGGCCTGAGCCTGCTGGGCCTGCTGCCCGACGGCATCGCCTGGTCGGAGGGTGACATACGCTTCGACGGCCGCAACATCAGCGGGATGTCGGAGCCGGAGCTGGAGAAGCTGCGCGGCCGCCACGTCTCGATGATCTTCCAGGAGCCGATGACGGCGCTCGACCCGGTGTTCACCGTGGGCGACCAGATCGCCGAGACGCTGCTGACCCATTTCCGGATGAGCAAGAAGGAGGCGCGCGAGCGCGCCATCCAGGCCCTCGCCGACGTGGGGATCCCCCTGCCGCAGAAGCGGGCGGAGGAATATCCGCACCACCTGTCGGGCGGGATGCGCCAGCGTGCGATGATCGCCATCGCGCTGGCCTGCGAGCCGCAGCTGCTGATCGCGGACGAGCCGACGACCGCGCTGGACGTGACGATCCAGGCGCAGATCATCGACCTGATCATGAAGCTGGTCAGCGACCGGGAAACCTCGCTGATCTTCATCAGCCACAACCTCGGCGTCGTGGCGCAGGTCTGCGACCGGATGATCACCATGTACGCCGGTCAGGTGGTCGAGGACGGGCCGACCGACACGGTGCTGACGAAACCGCTGCATCCCTACACCTCGGGCCTTCTCGGGTCGGTGCCGCGCAAGTCGATCAGCGCGTCGCGGCTGCCGTCGATCCCGGGCCGCGTGCCGTCGCCCGACGCGATGCCGGAGGGCTGCCGGTTCGAGCCGCGCTGCGGCCATTCCCGGCCGCCCTGCACGGCGCCGCAGGTGCTGGAGCGCAAGCCGGAAGGCCGCGCGGTGCGCTGCTGCCGTCACGAGGAACTGGATCTGAAGGGGGCGCTGGAATGACGATGCTGAAGGTCGAGGACCTGCGGGTCACGTTCATGGTCAACATGGGCCGCGATCCGCTGCACGCCGTCGACGGCGTGAATTTCGAGCTGGGCGAGCAGCAGTCGCTGGGCATCATCGGCGAGAGCGGATCGGGCAAGTCGACCATCGCCCGCGCGGTGCTGTCGCTGCTGAAGATCTCGAACGGGCGAATCGAGATGGAGGGCGAGACCATCGCCACGCCCGAGAAGCCCGGCCGTGCGGGGACGTATGGCGTTCAGATCATCTTCCAGGATCCGCACGCCGCGCTGAACCCCCGGGTGCGCATCATCACCTCGCTGGTCGAGCCGCTGGAGATCCAGGGCATCGGCACCTCCGCCTCGCGGCGCGAGGCGGCGATGGAGATGCTGGGCAAGGTCGGCATCAACCCGCAGCTCGCCATGCGCTACCCGCACGAGCTGTCGGGCGGGCAGAAGCAGCGGATCAACATCGCCCGCGCGCTGCTGCTGCGGCCGAAGATCCTGGTGGCGGACGAGGCGACGGCGGCGCTCGACGTGTCGATCCAGGCCGACATCCTGAACCTCTACCGCGACCTGCAGGAAGAGTTCGGGCTGTCGTTCATCGTCATCACGCACGATCTGGCGGTGGCCAGCTACGTGTCGGACAACATCGCGGTGATGTATCTGGGCAAGTTCGCCGAGCTGGGGCCGTCCTCGGTCCTGGCGAAGAACGCGGCGCATCCCTACACCCGCGCGCTGATGTCGGCAGAGCCCGAGGCGCTGCCGAGGCACATGCAATCCACCGGCCGGCTGGTGCTGAAGGGGGAAATCCCGTCGCCCGTCTCGCCGCCCTCGGGCTGCCGGTTCCGCACGCGCTGCCCGATCGCGGTGGAGCGTTGCGCGACCGAAGCGCCCGCCTGGCGCGAGATGGGGCCGGGGCATCACGCCGCCTGCCACTTCGCCGAGGAGGTGATGGCGGGCCGCCCGCTCGCCGCCCCGGCGGAAGCCGCGGAATAAGAGGTCAGGACACATGATAATCTCGAAAGCTAGCCAGCGCATGATCGGGCGTCGGCTGTTGCAGTTCGTTCCGGTCGTCTTCTGCGTGGCGTTCATCGCCTTCTTCCTGCTCAACATCGCGCCGGGCGACCCGGCCGAGCTTCTGGCCGGCGAATTCCCGACCGAGGAGCGGATCGAGGAGATCCGCCAGTACTACGGCTTCGACCGCCCGCTGGTGGTGCAGTTCGCCGACTGGTTCGGTTCGGCCCTGCAGGGCGATCTGTCGGAAAGTCTGCTGACGCGCGAGCCGGTGCTCGACATCATCATCTCGCGCTTTCCCTACACGCTGTTCATGGTGGTCTACGCCATGGTCATCGCCACCGTCATCGCCGTGCCGCTGGGCATCGCGGCGGCGGCGAAGCCCGGGTCCTGGTGGGACAGCGCTGCGGCGGCGATCTCGTCCTTCGGCGTGGCGGTGCCCTATTTCTGGGTCGGCATGGTGCTGGTCGCCATCTTCGCGCTGAAATACCCGATCTTCCCGGCGACGGGGGCGGTGCCCTTCGGCGAGGATCCATGGGGCGCCATCCACGCGGCCACGCTGCCGGCCATCGCGCTGGCCATGTCCGGCATTGCCGAGGTCACGCGGCAGATGCGCGCCGCGATGATCGAAGTGCTGTCGTCGCAATACGTCCGCACCCTGCGGGCCAAGGGCCTGTCGCGCCGCAAGGTGCTGTTCCGGCACGGGCTGCGCAACGTCGGGATCACGGTCATCACCGTCATCACCCTGGTCTTCAACCGCAAGATCGGAGCCACCGTGGTGCTGGAGACCGTGTTCGCAATTCCCGGCGTCGGATCGACCATGGTCCACGCCGCCGTCAACAAGGACTACCTGGTCGTGCAGGGGATCATCCTCGTCATGGCCATGGTGGTCATCACCGTGAACCTTCTGGCGGACATCCTCTATGCCGTCATCGACCCGCGGGTGGAGATCGAGACATGACAATCGCAGACATTCCGGCAACCCCGGTCCGCAGGGAACGCGAACCGACCCGTGTGGGCTGGCTGATCCGGCAGCCCAAGGCGGTGCTGTCCATCGGCTTCCTGCTGTTCCTGATCTGCATCGCCCTGCTGGCGCCGCTGATCGCGCCCTACGATCCCACGAAGCCCGACTTCGGGGCGCTGCTGCAGGGGCCGTCGGCCGCGCACTGGCTGGGGACGGACGACCTCGGCCGCGACATTCTCAGCCGCCTGATGCACGGCGCGGGGCCGTCGCTGCTGTCGGCCTTCGCCTCGGTGGGCCTCGGCGTCGCCATCGGCGTGCCGATCGGGCTGCTGGCCGGCTTCCTCGGCGGCTGGACGGACACGATCATCAGCCGCATCCTAGACGCGCTGCTGTCCTTCCCGACGATCCTCTTCGCCGTCGGCGTCGCGGGCGTGCTCGGGCCGTCGATGCTGACCGGCCTCGTGGCGCTCGGGGTGCTCTTCAGCCCGCAGTTCGCGCGGCTGGTGCGCGCCCGGACCCTGGTGGTCCGGCAGGAGCTCTACGTGGACGCCGCGCGGGCCTTCGGCGCCTCGACCAACCGCATCCTCGTGCGGCACGTCCTGCCGAACGCGGCGCAATCGGCGATCGTGCACGGCGGATTGCTGTTGGCCATCGCGCTGCTGGCGGAATCGTCGCTGTCCTTCCTGGGCTTCGGTGTGCAGCCGCCCTGGACATCCTGGGGCGCGATGCTGGCCCGCGCCTACGCCTACATGGAGGCCGCGCCGTATCTGATGTTCCCGCCGGGCATCATGATCCTGCTGACCGCGCTCAGCTTCAACGGCCTGGGCGAAACGATGCGGGTGCTGCTCGACCCGCAATCCCCGAAAGCGTGAGGTATCCGGAATGAGCTTGTTCGAGGGACTGCGCGTCATCGAGATCGGCAGCGCCACCGCGCTCAGCTACTGCGGACGGATCTTCGCCGATTTCGGGGCGGAGGTCATCAAGGCCGAACCGGAGGGGGGCGATCCCCTTCGGCAGATGCACCCGGTGATCGACATCGGCGGCGGCCGGCGCGAAAGCGCGTGGTTCGCCTGGGCCAACACCAACAAGGCCTCGATCACCGCCGACTGGCGCGATCCTGCGGGGGCCGAACGGCTGGCGAAGCTGGTCGCCTCGGCGGACGTGCTGCTGGACGCCCGCGCGCCGAAGGACACGTCCAACGGGCCGTTGGCGCATCAGGCGCTGGTGGCCGCGCATCCGGGCCTGATCCTGACCAACATCACCGCCTTCGGGCGGGGCGGGCCGTATCAGGATTACGAGGCGACCGAGGCGGTCATCCGCGCCCTCGGCGGTCTGGTCGAGGGGATGGGCCCGGTCGAGGGCCCGCCGATGGTGGTCGAGGACGGCCAGACCGGCATCAAGTGCGGCCTCGCCGCCTTCATCCCGACGGCGGCGGCGGTCTACGACCGCAGGTCCGGCGGGCGGGAGATCGAGCTCTGCTGCTCCGAGGCCGTGACCCATGCGGTGGAGCTCGACATGAGCTATGCCGTGGTCGGCCGGCCCCGGCGGCGGTCGGGGGTGAACCTCTTCGGGCGGCATTATCCGTCGTCGATCTACAAGTCGAAGGACGGCTGGCTGGGCGTCTCCACCGTGACCGGCGCCCAGTGGGTCGCGGCCTGCAAGGCCTTCGGGCTGGAGGAGTTCGCGACCGATCCCCGCTTCTCGACCCACGACGCGCGGCTGGAGAATGCGCACGAACTGGACGACCAGCTGAACGCCGCCATCGCCGGGAAGACGGGCGAGGAATGGTTCTGGATCTGCAACAGGCTGAAGCTGCCGGTGGTGGTGGTCCCCCGCATGGACCAACTGCTGGAGCAGAAGGTCCATCGCGACCGGGGCGCCTTCGTGCCCGTGCGCATCGGCGATGCCGAATTCGAGGGGCCGGTCATGGCCGCCCGCCTCGGCGGCGACATGGAGCCCGCGCACGGCGGCATCGCACCACTGGCCGGGCAGGACGACGCGACGACCATCCCCGAGGCGCGACCCGCCGGCGTCAAGGCGCCGAAGGGCAAGATGCCGCTGGAGGGTCTGCGCATCATCGACCTGACGATGGGCTGGGCCGGGCCGTTCTGCACCCGGCACCTGGCCGATCTGGGGGCCGAGGTCATAAAGGTCGAGGGCTGCTCCTATCCCGACTGGTGGCGGGGGACGAACTACAACCGCGCCTTCTACGAGGACCGGACCTACGAAAGCGCCGGCCCCTACAACATCATCAACCGCAACAAGAAGGGCATCACGCTCGACCTGACGGTGCCGGAGGGGCGGCAACTGCTGCTGGACCTGATCGCCACGGCCGACGGGTTCGTTGAGAACTATTCGTCCGAGGTGCTGCCCAAACTGGGGCTGAGCCACGACGTGCTGCAGGGCGTGAACCCGAACCTGGTGATCCTGCCGATGGCGGCCTTCGGGCTCGACAACGAATGGTCGGCCACGCGGGCCTATGGCGGTACGCTGGAGCAGGCGACGGGCCTGCCGACGCTGTCGGGCGAACCGGACGGGCCGCCGACCATGGCCGCCTATGCCTATGGCGATCCGGTGGGCGGCTACAACTCGGCCACCGCGATGGTGCTGGGGCTGCTGGCGAAACAGAAGACCGGAACGGGCCGGATCATCCGCTTCAGCCAGATCGAGGGCATGATCTCTCTCGCCGCCGGCGGGATCGTCGAGCAATCGGCGACCGGGAAGGTCTCGCCCCGCCTCGGCAACCGGCACCGCAGCCATGCGCCGCAGGGGGCCTATGCCTGCCGGGGCGACAACGACTGGCTGGTGCTGACCGTGCGCTCGGACGCGGAATGGGCGCGGCTGGCGCAGCGGATCGGGCTGGACGATCCGGCGCTCGCCACGGTCGAGGAACGGCGCCGGCAGCACGCCCGGATCGACGCCGCGATCACCGAATGGTGCAGCGGCCGCACCGCCGATCAGGCGATGACCGAGCTTCAGGGCGACGGCATCCCCGCCGGCGCGGCGCGGTCGACCGAGGAGCTGCTGGGGAGCGATCCCAACATGCAGGCCCGCGGCACCTGGCTGCGTCTGCCCCGCCCGTATCTGGGCGAAAGCGTGCAGCAGCAATCGGCCTACCGCATCGACGGCGCGCCCTGCCCGGTGCGCAACGTCGCGCCGACGCTGGGCGAATTCAACGAGGAGGTCCTGGGCGGCATCCTGGGGCTGAGCGCGCAGGATCTTCAGGGTCTGGAAGCGCGCGGGATCATCGGCACCGTCGCGGTGCCGAAGGGCGGCAAGATCGCCGCCGAATAGGGACAGGAGACATCGACATGACAAGCAAGCCGGCCCGCGTGGCCTACGAGGATTACGACGACGAGGGCGCTCCGGTCCTCTACGAGGTGAGGAACCGGATCGCCTACATCACGCTCAACCGTCCGCATGTGAACAATGCGATGGACGGGCGGATGGCCGACATGCTGAAGACGGCATGGGAGCGGCTGGAAGAGGACGAGGATGCGCTGGTCGGCGTGCTCTGCGCCAATGGCGATCACTTCTCGGTCGGGAAGGACCTGAAGGAGAAGGACGACAGCGGTATCCCGCACCGGCTGCACCAGGCCTATCCGCCGAACGGCACGCGGCTCTTCAAGCCGCTGATCGCAGCCGTGCAGGGCTATTGCATGGGCGGGGCCTACGGCTTCGCGATCCGGGGGGCGGATCTGACGATCGCCGCGGACGACATGATCCTGGGCTTTCCGGAGGCGAAGGCGGGCATCGCCATCGCGCCGATCGGGTATCTGCCGCTGATGCCGTTCAAGCTGTCGATGGAATACATGCTGCTGGCCTGGAAGGGCGGGCGCTTCATCGACGCGCAGAAGGCGGCGCATTTCGGCATGGTGAACGAGGTCGTCCCCCGCGACAAGCTGATGGAGGAGGCGACCCGCTGGGCGGAGATGCTGCTGGAGATCCCGCCGATGTACACCAAGGCCATCAAGGTGGGCCACTATCGCGACATGCAGCTGCGGTATCTGCAGAACGAATACGATTACGTCGACTATATCCACCCGCAGCAGGTCAGCGAGGACCGGCAGGAGGCGCTGGCGGCCTTCTTCGAGAAGCGCAAGCCGCAGTTCCACAACCGCTGATGCCGAAACGACCCCGCCTGCGGCGGGGACACGATGCCTGCGCCGCCCTCCGGGCGGCGCGTCGGAAGGGGGGCTCTGCCCCCCTTCGCTCGTTTCCACGAGCGATCCCCCGAGGTATTTTCGACCGGGTGAAGGGTGTGGGTTGTGCCCGGTCGGGACGGGCGCGATCATGGCCCGGGAACGAGGAGGAGCGATGCGATGGATGCGGAACGCGTGGCGGTGATCGTGGGCGTCGGGCAGGTGAACGACCGGCCCGACGTGGCGGCGGAGGGGCTTGATTCCGCCGGGCTGATGGTCGCGGCGCTGCGCGAGGCGGAGCGGGACGCGGGGGGCGTCTGGCTGGTCGACGCGGACCGGCTGTCCACGGTCGACCAGATCTCGTGCCCCGACCTCGGGCCGGGGATCGCGGACGGGGTGGCGGCGTCGGTGGGCGCGGTGCGGGCGGTCCGCGAGACGACGGAGATGCCGCATGGCGACTCGCCGATCCGGCTGATGATCGAGGCTGCCAACCGGATCGCCCGCGGCGAGACCCGGATCGAGGCGATCACCGGCGGCGAGGCGCTGCGCACGGCGGCGGCCCGGGCGAAGGCGGGCACCTCCGGCGGCGACATCCTGCGCGGATCGCCCAAGCGGCGGGGCAACCCGTGGCGCAGCGCGCACGGGCTGCTGGCGCCGGTCGATCTTTATCCGCTCTACGAGAACGCGACGCGCGCCGCCTGGGGCCAGAGCTTCGAGGAGGGTCAGGCCGAGAGCGGGGCGCTCTGGGCCGGGCTCAGCCGGGTCGCGGCGGCGAACCCGCACGCCTGGATCCGCGAGGCCCGAACGGCCGACGAGATCGTCACGCCTTCGGCCGCGAACCGGCCGCTGGCCTTTCCCTACACCAAGCTTATGGTCGCCAACGCCTCGGTCAATCAGGGGGCCGGCTTCATCGTCGCCTCGCTGGCCGAGGCACGGCGGCGCGGGGTTCCCGATGCGCGGCTGGTCTTCGTCGGCCGGGGCGCGGGCGCGGCGGAGCCCTACGAGGTGCTGGAGCGCGGCAGCTTCGCCCGGTCCACCGCCGTCGAGGCGGTGCTGGAGGGCGTGGTCGCCGCCAACGGCGGGGCGGCGCCGGAGGAGGTGGAGCTGTATTCCTGCTTCCCGGTGGTGCCGAAGCTGGCGCGGCGGATCCTCGGCCGCGGCGTCGAGGCGCCGATCAGCGTGCACGGCGGGCTGACCTTCGGGGGCGCGCCGGTCGCGAACTACATGTCCCATGCGGTCGCGGGGATGGTCGAGCGGCTGCGCGGCACGCCGGCGCGCGGTCTGCTCTACGGCAACGGCGGTATCGTCACCTCGCATCATGCGGTGATGCTGTCCGGCGTGGCGATGGACGGCGCGGGGCTACCCCACGATCCGGATGTGCAGGCGCGGGCCGAGGCAGGACGCGCGGGCGATCCGGGCTATGCGGAGGGCTTTGCCGGCCCGGCCGAAATCGAGAGCTGGACGGTCTTCCACAACCGCGAGGGCGCGGCGATACGCGGCGTGATCGCGGCGCGCGTGCCGTCGGGCGAGCGGGTGCTGGCCGACGTGCCGGTGTCCGACGCCGCCGGGCTGAGGGTCCTGCTGTGCGAGGACGGCGAGGTCGCGGGACGGCGGGTCGAGATCCGGGCCGGCGAGGTCGCCACGGCGACGGTGGCCCGCGTCTGACGGGCCGGGCGTCCGGTCGGGCCTGCCGGTTCTCTCCTGCGACCCCGCCCGAGGGCCCGCGTCCAGCGCGATCGGGCCCCGATCAGGCCATCGCGTAGAGCTTTCCCCACCGGGCGATCAGCGCGTGTTGCAGCAGCCGGGCGCGTCCGTTCCATTCGCGCCCGCCGGAGGGGCGTTCGCGCTGCGCTTCGGGCAGGGCCTCGCGGCGGGGCACGTCGGCGGCGAAGATCGCGAAGGCGAGGTCGGTGCCGTCGGCCGCCGTGACGAAGCCCGCCAGCCCGCTGACGAAGTTCAGCGTGCCCGTCTTGGCGTGGATGTCCAGGGGCAGGCTGTCGTCGCGCGGCGCGATGGATTTCAGCAGGTCCGGCAGGCGGCCGCGGCCGTGGGCGGCGACCAGCGCGCGCACCATGTCCTCCGTCGTGATCCGGTTGTCGCCGCCGAGGCCCGAATGATCGACCAGCGCGGGCGTGGCGAGGCCGAGTTCCGTTTCCGCCCAGAAGTTCATGGCCGCGGCGCTGTCCTTCATCGAGGCGAGCGCGCCGAAGCGGGCCATGCTGGCGCTCATCCCGACGGCCTCGGCCGTGAGGTTGGTGGAATAGAGCAGCATGTCCTTCAGGATCCCCGCCAGATCGCCGCTTTCGTGACGGGCGAGGGTGCTGCCCTCGGGACGGGCGCCGCGGGTGGCCAAGGCCTCGGGCAGGACGATGCCATGCGAACGGGCGAAGGTGCGGAACACCTCGCCGGCGTAGAGCTCGGGCTTGCGCACCGGCAGCCAGCGCGCGCCGCCGTTGCCCAGCTGGCCCTGCGCGACGGTCCAGGCGTCGGCGCCGTCGGTGTCGTCGTAGGTGTAGACCGGCAGGTCGCGGTTCGCGACGCGCATCTTCGCGACGGTGACGTCCGGCCGGTATCTCGCGGACCGGGCGTCCATCGACACCTCCCAGCCCTTGCCGGCCTTCCGCCATTCGAAATGCACGCGGTTGTAGTTGAGGTTCAGCCCCGAGACGGCGGGCGAATAGCCGACGTGGTCCGGCTGTTCCACGTCGATCGTGGTCTCGAAGGGCAGGGCGCCGCCCCAGACGATGAAGGCGCCGGTGACCTCGCGCACGCCCGCGTCGCGCAGGCCGTCGGCCAGGGTCGCCAGGTGATCGGTCTCCAGCGTCGGGTCGCCGCCGCCGGCCAGCACCAGATCGCCGCGCAGGACGCCGTCCTCGACCGGGCCGGTGGCCAGCACCTCGGTGGCGAAGCGGTGGTCCGGCCCCAGCACGTCGAGCGCGTACATCGCCGTCAGCGCCTTGGCGACGCTGGCGGGCGGCAGCGCCTCGTCCCCGGCGCGGGTTTCCAGCACCTTGCCCGTGGTGGCATCCGCCACCGTGTAGCCGACCCGCGCGTCGAGCCGTGCGGCCGAGACCAGATCCTCGCCGCTCGGGACCTTCGGCCTGCCCAGATCGGACGGCCGCAGCACGGGCCGCAGCGACCGGGCCGGGGCCTGCGCCATGGCGGCGCCGGAGGCGAAGGCGCCGAGCGCCGCCAGCCCGCCGCCCAGCAGGCCGCGCCGCGTCAGGCCGGCGCCGCGCCGATGCGCGCCGGCCGCCGCCCGCGAGGGTGTCGCGCCGTGCCGGGTCGTCGCCGGGTCGTTCTGGAGGGCCGCGTGCGGGCTCTTGTCACCGATCATGTATCACCGATCATGCCGTCGTTCCCGCACCCGTGGCGGTGCGTTCTTGAATGCCGTTCTGCCTGCCGCCCCACGGGACCGCGCAAGGCACGTGCCCGCGGCGCCGCGCGAGGGGCCGCCCCGACGATCCGACGCGGGCGTCGCCCGGATCATCTGCCGCCGCCTGCCGCACGTGCCGCCGAAACGCGGCGCGGCGGTCCGCCGGCCGCAGCCGCGCCATGCTACTCTCGCCGCCTTCGGCGACACAAGTCCGGGCGTGGTCACTTCCCTGTCCCCGGGGCGTGATGCGGGGCGTGATGCGGGGCGGCGCCGGTCCAGTCGCCGCGCGCGCGCAGCGCGGTCGAGGACAGGTCCGTCATGGGAACATTGACGAAGCACCAGGCCGGGGGATCGGACCGGCCCAGCAGGGCCGCCGCGCCGGCGGGCAGCCGCGTGCCTCGGTAGATCTGCGCGGCCTTCGACATCCGGGCCGAGATGCGCTGGCCGGGCCGGGCCAGCACTCCGACGGGCACGTTCTGCATGATCCAGTGCCATTCCTGCCACTGATCCAGCTGGCCGAGGTTGTCCGCGCCCATCAGCCAGACGAAGCGCACGCCGGGGTAGAGCCCCGCCAGGCGGCGCAGGGTGCTGGCGGTGTAGCGGGTGCCGATCCGCGCCTCGATATCCGTCACCGTCACGCGGGGATCGGCGATCACCTCGCGAGCGCGGGCCATCCGTTGCTCCAGCGGCGCGGGGCCGCGGGTCTTCAGCGGATTGCCGGGGCTGACGAGCCACCAGACGCGATCCAGCCCGAAGCGCTTCAGCGCCTCGCGGGTGATCATGGCATGGCCCGCATGGGCGGGATCGAACGACCCGCCCAGCAATCCCACCACCTGACCGGCGCGCGCCCTGGGAAATCCTGCCCTCATGGGCCCACCCTGCCGCAACGCCCGGGAAGTGTGGAGAGGCATTCCGCCATCCGCCACGGACATGCCGCCGGAGTGCGGGGGCAGGAGCGGGGGCCGGCGCCGAGGCCGGATATGAAGGTGCATGGGTCACGGGCCGCCGCCTCCGCCGCCGCCACCGCCGCCGGTGTCGGGGGCGACCACCCCCAGCGGATCGTCCCGGCCGCTGAGGAAGCTGCCGATCACGCCGAGGCCCGGCACGTTGTCGCAGACGACCTTCAGGAACACCAGGAACGGCACCGCCATCAGCGCCCCCGCCACGCCCCAGAGCCAGGCCCAGAAGATCACCGCGACGAACACCGCCGCCGCGTTCAGCTTCAGGTGCCGGCCGACCAGCCAGGGGGTCAGCATCTGCCCCTCGATCGAGGTCAGCAGCAGATAGACCAGCGGCGCCAGCACCGACTGGCCCACGGTGTCGAAGGACACGATGGCCACCGCGCCGACCAGCGCGGTGCCGACCATCGCGCCGACGAACGGCAGGTAGTTCAGCAGGAAGGCCCCGACGCCCCACAGATGGGGATAGGGCATCCCGAGCCCCGCCATGGCGAGGCCGATGGCGACGCCCAGCCCCGCGTTGATGACGGTGATGGCGGCCAGATAGCGCGAGATCTGCCGTTCGATGTCCTTCGAGATCTGCAGGGCGCGCTTCTTGTCGCCGAAGCGGGGAAAGGCCTCGACCAGCTTGCGCTGATACATGTCCCCGGCGCTGAGCAGGAACATCGCGAAGATCAGCGCGACGAAGATCGCGGTGCCGGTGCCGGCCATCGACGAGGCGAGCGTGGCCAGCAGGCCGGGACCGCCCTGGACGACCACCGTCTCCTCGTCGCCGGGCCCGTCGTCGCCGCCGCCGGTCAGCTCGCGCACCTCTTCGGAGGCTTCCTGCACCCTGCGCAGATGCTCCTCGATGGTCGCCATCTTCTGGCGCAGCTCGACCCGGATCTCGGGGATCTCGCTCATCAGCGAGGAGGCCGGGCCGCTGAGCAGGTAGAGCCCGACGCCCACCACCACGCCGATGCCGGTGACCATGGCGATCGCCGTCACCGGCTCCGGCACGCCGATCTTGCGGATGCCGCGGACCACCGGCGAGAGGGTGAGAGCGACGAGAAAGCCCAGAACGATGGGCATAACGACGACCTTCGCCAGCGAGATCGACCAGAAGAAGAACAGGATCAGCAGGCCGGCGAGCAGGTATTCGACCCGCCGCAGCATCGGCACAAGGGTGTCGCCCAGCTCCACCACGCTGTCCACCGCAGCCTCGGCCTCGCTGTCCGGCGCGGGGCCGGCAGGCCGCTTTCCGGGCGCATCACCCGCGCCGCGATCGTCTGTCACGAATTGCTCTCCACCAGCCGAGCGCCACCTGTCGTCTGCGGCCAACGCCGGTGCGGGCGGCGGGGTTCCGCCCGCCCGACTGCCTGCCCGCCTGCCGCCGGGGCGGAGGGCGGCCCCGAGGTCGGCACGGGCGACGGGGGTTTCCAAACCGGTCCGCCACGTCTACCTGTCCGGGATACCATGAAGGCCCGCCCCGTTCCGGACGTGCGGGCCAACGGAAAGGCTGCCCATGCCCGACACCCGCCCGCTCTATGCCGTGCTGATCGACGCCGACAACATTCCCGCCCGCCATGCCACGGCGATCCTGAAGGAGATCACCTCGTTCGGGGAGCCGGCGCTCAGGCGGGTCTACGGCGACTGGTCGGCCGAACGGCTGCGTCCCTGGGCCGAACAGACGCGGACCCTGGGGCTTGTCGCGCATCAGGAGACCGCCAACACCCGCGGCAAGAACGCCAGCGACATCGGGCTGGTGATCGACGCCATGGACATCCTGCACACCGGCCGCTTCCACGGCTTCGTGCTGGTGTCGTCCGACAGCGACTTCACCGCGCTGGCCAACCGGATCCGCGAGCAGGGGCTGGACGTGATCGGCATCGGCGAGTCCAAGGCGCCGGAATCGCTGCGCAACGTGTGCAACCGCTTCATCCTGATCGAGAACATCGCCGAGGAGGCCGATTCCGCCCGCCCGGGCGCGCCGAAGGCCGCCCCGCGCCAGAAGCCCGTCGAGGCGGTGCCGCTGATCCGCCGCGCCATGGACCGGATCGAGACCGAGGACGACTGGTATCCGCTGGGCCAGATCGGCCAGTACATCACCGCCGAAAGCCCGGATTTCGACACCCGCTCCTACGGCAAGCGCAAGCTGAGCGATCTGATCGAGGAATTGAAGGTCTTCGAGACGCGGCGCGGGCCGGGCAATCAGCTGATGGTGCGCCGGCTGGATTGATGCCGTCGTCGGGGGTGGTGGGCAGAATGCCCACCCTGCGCGGATGGCAACGGGTGGATGGTGGGCAGGATGCCCACCCTACGAAGACGCCGGGTGGGTGGTTGGCAGGATGCTCAGCCCAAGGGGAAGCATGCGTGACGGGCGGGATGCCTGGCCTGCCATCAGGCCTCGGCGCAGGGGGCGGGGTGTCCGGCCTCCACGGTGCCGTAGCGGGCCATGAAGGTCTTGACCGCCTCGTCGGCGATGCGGTCCAGCTCGGGCCGCGTGAAGCGGTCGCGGATGCCGAAGATGCGCTGGTTGAAGATCTGCGACTTGCAGAGCTCCGCGAACTGATCGGCGGCGAAGAGCGGATCCTCGATCTCCAGCTGACCCTTCGCCGCGGCCTCCGCCAGGAAATCCGCCAGCCGGGACCGCGCCGACAGCGGGCCGGCCTCGTAGAATTCGCGGGCGAATTGCGGGAAGCGTTCGCTTTCCGCGATGCACATGCGGAAGATGCCCAGCGACAGGTCGGAATTGAAGAAGTCGATCATCCGCCCGGCGGCGAAGCGCAGCAGCTCGCGCGCGGGCAGGTCCGGATCGACCACCGCCATCGCCTCTTCGGCCTGGCGGATGCATTCGCGGCGGGCCACCTCCATGAACAGCAGCCGCTTGTCGGGAAAATAGCTGTAGAGCGTCGCCTTCGAGACCCCGGCTGCACGGGCGATGTCGTCGACGCCCGCCCCTTCGAAGCCATGCGCCAGAAACACCTCGCGCGCGCCTTCCAGCACCTGATCGAACTTCCGGCCCTGACGGATCACCGCCTGCGTGACGCCCATGACTCCTCCGCTCATCCCTCGGATTCAACTTTAAACCAACCGGTTCAGTTCCGCCAGCGCCTGTATACCACGCGCCGTGCGGCGCGACCGGCGTCGATCTGGACGGGTCGGGGTGATGCGGCTATCTGTATCTGGAATCGTTCTAAATCAACCGGGCTGCCATGCGCTTCCTGTCACAACGCCGTCATTTCCGCGACCTGAGCGAGCAGGAGGTGCTGGCCCTCGCCATCTCGTCCGAGGAAGACGACGCCCGGATCTACCGGATATATGCCGAGCGGCTTCGGGTCGAGTATCCCGACACGGCGGCGGTCTTCGACGGCATGGCGGCGGAGGAGGACACGCACCGCCGGCGTCTGATCGCCCTGCACGAGACGCGGTTCGGTACGGTGATCCCGCTGATCCGGCGCGAGCATGTGGCGGGGTACCACGCCCGCCGCCCGGTCTGGCTGGTGGAGAACCTGGGCCTGGAGCGGATCCGCGACGAGGCGGCGGAGATGGAGCGCGAGGCGGCGTCGTTCTACATGAAGGCCGCGCAGCGCAGCTCCGACGTGGCGACGCGCAGGCTGCTGGGCGATCTGGCCGCCGCCGAGGCCGGGCACCAGCGCGCCGCCGGCGATCTGGCCGAAGCGCACCTGCCCGGCGATGTGCGCGATGCGGAGGATCGTTCGGCCCGCCGGGCTTTCGTGCTGACCTGGGTGCAGCCGGGGCTGGCGGGGCTGATGGACGGCTCGGTCTCGACGCTGGCGCCGATCTTCGCCACCGCCTTCGCGACCGGCGACACCTGGACGACCTTCCTCGTGGGTCTTGCCGCCTCGATCGGGGCGGGGATCTCGATGGGTTTCACCGAAGCCGCGTCGGACGACGGGGAACTGTCGGGGCGCGGATCGCCGTGGAAGCGCGGGCTGGCGTCGGGGGTGATGACCGCGGTCGGCGGGCTGGGGCACGCGCTCCCCTATCTTATCCCGCATTTCTGGACCGCCACGATCACCGCGATGGTGGTGGTGTTCCTGGAGCTCTGGGCGATCGTCTGGATCCAGAACCGGTTCATGGACACGCCGTTCCTGCGCGCGACCTTCCAGGTGGTGCTGGGCGGCGCGCTGGTCTTCGCCGCCGGAGCGCTGATCGGCGCGGGCTGAGGCGAAGGGTCGTCCGGCAGGTCCCGTCGCGGGACACCGGAGCGTTCCGCCGACGGCGCGGCGCGGAAAGGCGGGCTCGCAGGCCGGGACCGGCCCGCCCCGTTCCGCGCTATTCCCGCGCCCGCAGCACCTGCGCCGGCCTGGCGCGCAGCGGCGGCCAGGCGAAGGCGAGGCCGGCCGCGAGGTTCGCGATCAGCCCGCCCGCCACGATGGCCAGAGCCGAGGGCCAGATCACCTCGTAATCCGTCTCCATCACGAAGGTGCAGACCGCCCAGCCCCCCGCGATGCCCGCCGCCAGCGCGACGATGCCCGCCGCCGCGCCCAGCAGGCCGGCGCGCAGCGTCAGCGAGGCGAGGATACGCCCCCGCGTCGCGCCCAGGGTCTTCAGGATCGCCGCCTCGTGGATGCGCCGCTTCTCGCCCGAGATGGCGGCCCCGATCAGCACCAGAAAACCCGTCAGCAGAGTCGCCGCCGCCCCCCAGGAGGTGGCCGACGCCAGCCCGCCCAGCAGGTCCGACACCCGGTCGATGGCGTCGCGGACCCGGATCGCGGTGATGTTCGGATAGGCGTTCGACAGGTCGCGCAGTATGGCAGCCTCCGCCTCCGGCTCGGCATAGACGGTGGCGATGAAGCTGTGCGGCGCGCCTTCCAGCGCCGAGGGGTTCATCGCCATGATGAACCCCATCCCGGCGGTCGAGAAATCCACCTCGCGGAAGGAGGTCAGCGTCGCCGTGATGTCGCGGCCGAGGATGTTGACGGTCAGCTCGTCGCCGAGCTTCAGACCCATCTCGGCCCCTTCCTCGGCCGCGAAGCTGACCTCCGGAGCGCCGTCGTGATCCTCGCCCCACCACTCGCCGGCGGTGATCTTCGTCGTGTCCGGCAGGGGGCCGGAATAGGTCACGCCCCTGTCGCCCGACAGGACCCAGTGATCGCCCGCGACCTCGGCCGCCGGGCGGGCGTTGATGCGGGTGATGATGCCGCGCAGCATCGGAGCCGCGTCCATGCGGCTGACGGCCGGATCGCCCTCGATCCGGTCGCGGACGGCGGGCATCTGGTCCTTCTGGATGTCGACGAAGAAGAACGACGGCGCGCGGTCGGGCAGGTCGCGGGCGATGGCGGCGCGCAGATTGCCGTCGATCTGGCCGACGGCGGCCAGCACCGACAGCCCCAGCCCCAGCGACAGCACCACCGGCACCGCGTCGCTGCCGGGGCCCCCGATCGCCGCCAGCGCCCAGCGCAGCGGCGGGCGGCGGCCCGAGCGGGGGCGCAGGCGGGCAGCGATGCGGCGGATGCCGAGGGCGGCCAGCGCCAGGACGAGCAGCGAGAAGGCGATGCCGCCCGCCGTCCAGAGCGTCAGTTCCAGGTTGCCCGAGAAGGCCGCCGCCACCGCCACCAGCAGCGCCAGCAGGGTGCCGGTCGCCAGCAGCCACCGGGGCGCCGGCAGGGCACGGCCGCCGCCGAGCGCGTCGCGGAACAGCGCGGCGGCGCGGATGTCCTCGGTCCGGCTGAGGGGCCAGAGGGTGAAGAGCAGCGCGGTGAGCACGCCGTAGACCGCCGCCTCGGCCAGCGGTTCGGGGTAGATGCCGAAGACCGCCGGGATCGGCAGCCGGGCCGAGATCACCGGCGCCAGCAGCAGCGGCAGGCCCGCGCCGAGGATCAGCCCCAGCGCGATGCCGGCCAGCGACAGGGCGCCGATCTGCAGGAAGTAGGTCAGGAAGATCACCCGCCGTTCCGCGCCGAGGGTGCGCAGCGTGGCGATGACGCTCGTCTTGTCGGCCAGATAGCCGCGGACCGAGGCGGCGACGCCCACGCCCCCGACGGCAAGGCCCGAAAGGCCGACGAGGATCAGGAACGCGCCCAGCCGGTCGACGAATTCGGCGATGCCGGGCGCGCCGTTGCGGGCGTCGCGCCAGCGCAGGCCCGAGGTCTCGAACCGCGCTTCGGCGTCGCGGGACAGGGCGTCTAGGTTCGCACCCTCGGGCAGGGTCAGGCGGTATTTCGAATCGAAGAGCGTGCCGGGGGCCAGCAGGCCGGACCCCTCCAGCGCCTGTCGCAGCACCAGCGTCCGCGGCCCGAGACCGAAGCCCGCCGCGGCGCTGTCCGGCTCCCGGGTGAGCGCGGCCGAGAGGACGAATTCGGTCTCGCCCAGTCGGAAGGTGTCGCCGGGCGACAGGCCCAGACGGTCGATCAGCAGCCGGTCCATCACCGCGCCGGGGCGGGTGCCGTCGCCGGCCAGCGCCTGCTCCAGCGGCACGGCCGGGTCCAGCTCGACCGCGCCGACCAGCGGGTAGGCATCGTCCACCGCCTTCACCTGGGTCAGGCCGCGTTCGGTGCCGTCCGGTCCGTCGACCGTGGCCATGGAACGGAAGTCGGCGATTTCCGAGACTTCGGCCGCGTTGGCCTCCATCCAGTCGCGTTCCTCATCGCTGGCGAAGCGGTAGGTGAAGGAGATCTCGGCATCGCCGCCGAGGATGGCCGAGCCTTCCTGCGCCAGCCCGGCCTCGATCGAGGACCGGACGGTGCCGACGCCCGCGATGGCCGCGACGCCGAGCGCCAGGCAGGCCAGCAGGATGCGCAATCCGCGCGTGCCGCCGCGCAATTCGCGCCCCGCCAGCCGGGCGGCAGTGCGCAGCGCGGGCGGTGAGGGGCGCGGCGTGCCGGAGGCGTCTGCGGCAGGATCGGCGGCGGCGCTCATTCCGCCGCGGCCCGGTCTGCGGCGTCCAGCCGGCCGTCGGCCAGCCGGATCACACGGTCGCAGCGGGCGGCGAGGTCGGGCGCGTGGGTGACCAGCACCAGCGTCGCGCCGTGGCGGTCGCGCAGGTCGAAGAGCATGTCGACGATGGCCCGGCCGTTCGCCTCGTCCAGGTTGCCGGTGGGCTCGTCGGCCAGCAGGATCTCGGGCCGGGGGGCGGCGGCGCGGGCCAGCGCGACGCGCTGCTGCTCTCCGCCCGACAGCTGGCCGAGGTAGTGGCCGGTGCGGTGGCCCAGACCGACGGCCTCCAGCTCTTCCGCCGCGCGGTCCAGCGCGTCGGGGCGGCCGGCGAGTTCCAGCGGGGTCGCGACGTTCTCGAGCGCCGTCATCGTCGGGATGAGGTGGAAGGACTGGAAGACCACCCCCATATGATCCCTGCGGAAACGGGCCAGCGCGTCCTCGTCCATCGCGGTCAGGTCGCGGCCCAGCGCCTCGATCGTGCCGCCGGTGGCGCGTTCCAGCCCGCCCATGAGCATGAGGAGCGACGACTTGCCCGATCCCGACGGCCCCACCAGCCCCAGCGTTTCCCCCCGCCGCACGCCCAGCGTGATGCCGTGGAGGATGTCCACCCGGCCGGCATTGCCGTCGAGCGAGAGGCGGGCGTCCGTCAGGGACAGGATCGTTTCGGTCATGCGGTCGCTCGTTCCTTCTGGCGCTGATCGGTCCCGGAGGGCGGCTCCGGTGTCATATGGGGGCCGGCGGTGGCGTCGCAAGGCGGCGGCGCTGGCGCTGATGCTCTTCGCCGCGCCGGTGGCCGCCGAGGAGGTTACGGTTCTGGCGTTCGGCGATTCTCTTACGCAGGGATACGGGCTTCCGGTCGAAAAAGGGTTCGTGCCGGTGCTGGAATCCTGGCTGCGCGAGCGTGGGGAAGAGGTGAGGATCGTGAACGGCGGCGTCTCCGGCGAGACGACGGAGGGCGGCAAGGGCCGGATCGAATGGTCGCTGACGCCCGAGATCGACGCGATGATTCTGGAGCTTGGCGGCAACGACATCCTGCGCGGGATCGAGCCGGCGGTGACGCGGGCGAACCTCGACCACATCCTGAGCGCGGCGCAGCAGCGGGACATCCCGGTGCTGGTGGTCGGGCTGCAGGCCTCGCGGAACTTCGGCGAGGCGTACAAGGCGGCCTTCGACGCGATCCATCCGGAACTGGCGCAGCAATACGGGGCGCTGCACGAGGAGAACTTCTTCGCGGGCCTCGGCGGGGACCCCTCCGATCCGGCCGCCCTCCGCCAGTGGATGCAGAGCGACGGGATCCATCCGAACGCGGACGGCGTGCAGCGCATCGTGGAGCACCTCGGCCCGCGGGTGCAGGAGCTGATCGACCGGGTGGAGTGAGCAGAGCCAGGGTGCTTCGTGCCGGTAGGCCGGGCCTCAGCCCGGCACGCCCGGCGCCGCGCGGAAAGCCGGGCTGAAGCCCGGCCTACGCGTCGGCGCGACGTCCGCGCAGCGCCCGCACCGCGAAGGACGGCAGCCGCGTCACCAGCGTCCGCGTCAGGTCGTCGTATTCGATCTCGCCCGCCAGCAGGCGCAGATACATGTGGCGCAGCGTGCCCGAGCCGCGGAATGCCCGTACGAAGGCGCCGCGGAGGGGCTTCGCGAAGATCATAAGCCGGATCGCGCGGGCCTGGGCGAGGCCGCGGTGCATCGGCCGCAGCGCCCGGCGATAGCGCGGCAGCGCCGTCAGCGGCGCGCGGTCGGTCAGCGCGGCGGCGCAGGCGCGGGCGGCCAGGGTGCCGCTCTGCATCGCCAGCGCGATGCCCTCGCCGGTGATCGGGTCCACGAGCCCCGCCGCGTCGCCCGCCAGCAGCACCCGGCCCCGTCCCGGCACCCGGCGCACGTCGCCGAAGGGCAGGAACTGACCCTTCGGCGGCTGGTCCGGATCCTCGCCCAGGCGGTCCAGATAGGCGCGCATCGCCGCCTTCATGTCGGGGTTGCGCGACAGCACGCCGCCGACCCCGATGGTGGACGAGCAGGTCTTGGGGAAGTGCCAGCCGTAGCCCCATTCCGCCGCGCCGAAATCGATGCGGACCGGGGCGGTCAGCGCATCCGGCCGCGCCGGCGCCTCCACCTCCAGGCCGAAGCCGATCGTCTCCCGGTCGAAGGCTGCGCCGTAGAGCCTGCGGGCGACCATGGAATTCGCTCCGTCCGCGCCGATCAGCAGATCGAAGCCGAGGGATTCGCCCCCCGCCAGCGTGACCAGCCCCGCGGGGTCGAGCGTCGCGACATCCCGGCCGGTGAAGTCCACCGCTCCGGCATCCAGCGCCCGGCGGCAGAGCTCGGCATCCAGCTGCCGCCGCATGGTCATGTGCAGCGGCGGGATGCCCTCGATCGTGCCCAGATCCTCCCCGTGGGCGTGGAAGCTGGCGGTGCGGTGCGTCTCGATCAGCGTCTCGGGGATGTCCTCGCCGAAGATCTCGCGGAACAGGCGGTGGCTGCGCCCGGTGAACCCGCCGCCGCAGAGCTTGTCTCGCGGAAACCGCCGCCGGTCCACGAGGGCGACCCGCAGTCCCGCCCGCGCGGCGGTGAAGGCGGCGGCCGCGCCCGCCGGCCCGGCGCCGATCACCACGAGGTCGAAACGCGCCATTCAGCGGCCCTTCGGCAGGTCGAAGAAGATGCGGATGTCCTCCCACAGGGACGGCGCCGTGATGAACAGCAGATGGCCCTGATCGGGATAGACATACATCGCGTCGGCCGGGATGCGGCCGGCGAAGCGCCGCGTCTCGCGCAGCGAGAAGACCGAATCCTTCGCCCCGTGGAACAGGCCGATGCGCATGTCCCGCAGCTGCGGCGACTTCGCCAGCGTCCAGGTCAGCAGCGAGCCGGTGTGCGCGAAGGTCATCTTGTTGCGCGGCACCCTCAGGTGGCCGCGCTGCATCTCGGCCAGCTTGCGGCTGCGCTCTGCCGTTTCCTTGCTGGAGAAGTGGTCGCGTCCGTAGAGCAGGGTGCGGTAGTTCTCCAGCCACATCGCGTCGGGCGAGGCGCGACCCGAACGGAAGAGCGCCTTCACCACGTCGAAGAAGCCGTTGATCGAGGCCTCCACCGCCTCGGGAAACGGCCCGGCGGAGGAGATCAGCGCGACCGACACCTCGGGGCCCCTGATCCGCCGCGCCGCCTCCAGCGCGACCGGGCCGCCGGTGGAGAAGCCGACGAGGTAGACCTCCTCCGGCTCCAGATCGCGGATGACCTCGGCGATCAACTCTCCGGCGGCCGAGATGTCCAGCCGGTGGTCCAGCTCCAGCCCGTCGATGCCGGGGAAGCGGTAGGCCATGACGGTCGCGTCCGGCACGTTCCAGTCCAGCACCGGCTCGTAGATGCCGACCGAGGCCAGCGCCCCCGGCACCACGACGATGGCGCGGCGGACGCCCTTCTCGGCGCGGCCGTCGTGCACCATCGGCATGACGTCGACCTCCTGCGGCGTCGGCAGCGTGCTGCAGGCGGCAAGAAGGACGGAGACGGCGAGAAGGAGGAGGACCCGGACACGCATCGCCCAAGGTATCGGAAAGTGCCGCGATGCGGTCAAGCGCGTCCCGCGCCGGCAGGGACTTGCAAGGCGCTGACGGGCATCACAAATGGGAGACGACAAGGGGCGGGAGAACGCCATGATCGGAGCGAAGCTGGTCTGCCTCGAATGCGGGCAGACGAACAGGGTGCCATGTGACCGGCTGGGCCAGGGGCCGAAATGCGGGATCTGCGGCGCCGGGCTGATGCCCGGCCGCGCGGTGGATGTGGACCCCGGCGTCCTCGGCCGCGCCGCGCGCGGCGACGAGGTGCCGCTGGTGGTCGATTTCTGGGCGCCCTGGTGCGGGCCCTGCCGGCGGATGGCGCCGGAATACAACCGGGTGGCCGCCGATCTGCGGGGCCGCGTGCGGTTCGTGAAGCTGGACACCGAGGCGCATCCCGAGGTCGCGTCGCGGCAGGGGATCCGCGGCGTGCCGACGCTGATGCTCTACCGCGGCGGCCAGGCCATCGCGCGGCAATCGGGCATGATGCCGGCCGCGGGCATCCGGGCCTGGATCGACCGGGCGCTCGAGGCCGGCGCCGGGGACGGTGCGGCGGCGGCCGCGACCCTGCGGGGCGCTTCGGACCGCAGCCGCAGCGCCTAGGGCTGGCGACCTCGTGTCCCGGACCGGATGGTCCGGCGCGCGGGCGGCGGGATCGTCCTGCGCCGGCTCCGGCCTCTGCTGGCGAGGGATCGGCCGGACTTCAGGAGCAGGCGAGGCCCAGCGGCCTGTCGCACGCGCCGAGCGGTCGGGCGTCTGCGCCACCAGCGCCTGCGGGTGGCGCATTCCAGGCGGGTCTGCCGATGAGGTCGGGCATGGGCTGCGCGCCCAACCGACGGATTCGCACCCGCAGCCGCGGGGCGATGCACCGGCGGGAACCCCAGGCCCTCTCATGCGAACGGGCGGCACGATGGCCGCCCGTTTCTGTCCCTCATCCGCGACTGCGTTGCTGCGCCGCGTCAGAGCACCGTCACCTTCGTGCCTATCGGCACCTTGTTGTAGAGGTCGATGACGTTTTCGTTGAGCATCCGGAAGCAGCCGTTCGAGGCCGCGCTGCCGATCGACGACGGTGCGGTGGTGCCGTGGATGCGGATGTAGGTATCGCGATTTCCCTGGAAGAGATAGAGCGCGCGGGCGCCCAGCGGGTTGGACGGACCGCCGGGCATCCGGTCCTCGTTGTCCTTGAACTTCCCGTATTCGCGCGGGTTGCGCTCGATCATTTCCTTCGTCGGGCGCCAGGTGGGCCATTCCACCTTGCGCCGGATCGTCGCCACGCCGTTCCAGCCGAGGCCGGGCTGGGCGACCGCGATGCCGTAGCGGGTGGCCCGGCCCGGAGCGGTGACGTGGTAGAGGAAATAGGCGCGCGGCAGGATCACGATCTCGCCCGGCGCGTAGGCGGTCGAGAAGGTCACCTGCTGCTTCGCGAGGATCTCGGGAGAGAATTTCGCCAGCGCGGGCGTCGGGACGGCCAGCGCGGCCGCCCCCGTAGCCAGGCTGGCGGCGGCTGTGGCCAGGAAATGTCGGCGGTTCGTCATGGAATGGCAGCTCCGTTGGAATCGGCGGGGCCGGGAATCGCGGTCCCGACCCGGCGGCCATCCTCGCACGGGAGGGGTGGAGAGAAACCTGGGCCGGGGCAGTTACCTTTCCCCACTGTTGCCGGGATGCCGCGGTTTCGGCGTGCCGCTCACGCGGATGTGAGGGCGCGGGCGCGGCGACAGGTCCCGGCCGGCCGGTCGAATCGCCCTTGGCCCTCTGCCGCGCGATCCGCTAGATTGGCGGGCGACAACACCGGGGGCGGAAGGCCGGGGGCCCGGCCCCCGCGCGGGACCGCCCGGAAGGAGCAGAGATGAACATCGCAGAACGTCCGCTGATCAAGGACAAGGACCGCCCCGACATGGCCTCGTTCTCGTGGGAGGATCCCTTCCTGCTGGAAGATCAGCTCGACGAGGACGAGCGGATGATCCGCGACAGCGCGCGCGCCTTCTGCCAGGAGCGGCTGATGCCGCGGGTCGAGAAGATGTATCTGGAGGAAGGCGTCGATCCCGAGATCTTCGCCGAGATGGGCGCGCAGGGGATGCTGGGCGTGACGGTGCCCGAGGAATACGGCGGGATCGGCGCGAACTACGTCTCCTACGGGCTGGTCGCGCGCGAGGTCGAGCGGGTGGACAGCGGCTATCGCTCCATGTGCTCGGTCCAGTCCTCGCTGGTGATGTATCCGATCTACGCCTACGGGTCGGAAGAGCAGCGCAAGAAGTATCTGCCGAAACTGGCCAGCGGTGAATGGATCGGCTGCTTCGGCCTGACCGAGCCCGACGCGGGGTCGGACCCCGGCGGGATGAAGACCCGCGCGGTGAAGACGGACGGTGGCTATCGCCTGAACGGCGCGAAGATGTGGATCTCCAACGCGCCGATCGCGGATGTCTTCGTGGTCTGGGCGAAGAGCGAGGAGCATGGCGGCCAGATCCGCGGCTTCGTGCTGGAGAAGGGCATGAAGGGCCTGTCCGCCCCGAAGATCGGCGGGAAGCTGTCGCTCCGCGCGTCCATCACCGGCGAGATCGTGATGGACAATGTCGAGGTGGGCGAGGACGCGCTGCTGCCGCATGTGGCGGGGCTGAAGGGGCCGTTCGGCTGCCTGAACCGCGCACGCTACGGCATCGGCTGGGGCGTCATGGGCGCGGCCGAGGATTGCTGGTACCAGGCGCGGCAGTACGGGCTGGACCGGGTGCAGTTCGGCAAGCCCCTTGCGGGCACGCAACTCTACCAGAAGAAACTGGCGGACATGCAGACCGAGATCACGCTGGGCTTGCAGGCCGCGCTGCGGGTCGGGCGGCTGTTCGATCAGGGCAAGGCGGCGCCGGAGATGGTCTCGCTCATCAAGCGCAACAACTGCGGCAAGGCGCTGGACATCGCGCGGGTGGCGCGGGACATGCACGGCGGCAACGGCATCCAGATCGAGTACAAGGTGATGCGGCACGCCGCGAACCTGGAGACCGTGAACACCTACGAGGGGACGCACGACGTGCATGCGCTGATCCTCGGCCGGGCGCAGACCGGGTTGCAGGCGTTCGTGTGACATCGGTCGGGACGCGATCTTTCGACGAAAGATCGGGGGGGCTCTGCCCCCGCCGGTTCTGCGGACCGGTCCCCCGGCGTATTTCCGACCAGATGAAGGGGGGCGGGTCGTGCTGTCGCATGTGACCATCGCGGTGCGGGACGTGGAGACGGCGCTGGCGTTCTGGCGGCCGCTGATGGCACGGCTCGGAAACGTGGAGGCGTTCACCGCCCCCGGCGACCGGGCCGCCGCCTTCCGGCATCCGGATCATTTCCGGCCGCTGTTCTTCGTGTCGCGGCCGTTCGAGGGCGACGCGGCGCCGGGCAACGGCCCGATGGTGGCGTTCATGGCGCCGGACCGGGCGGCGGTGCGCGAGGTTCATGCGATGGCGCTGGAGGCGGGCGCGATCGACGAGGGCGCTCCGGGGCCGCGGCCGCAGTATCATCCGAACTATTATGGCGGATATTTCCGCGATCCCGACGGCAACAAGTGCTGCGTGGTCAGCCACCGGCCGGAAGAGTGACCGGACGGGCCGCGCCCGACGCGCCGGTTCAGCCGCGGGGCGCTTCCAGAAAGGTGATCCAGGTGTCGCCGTAGCGGCGGGCTTCGAGGTGGGTCCAGCCGTCCGGGGCGGGTTGCGCCTCGTGCTCCTCCCAGACGGCCAGCGCGCCGGGGGCGATCCAGCCGCCCGCCTGCGCGGCTGTCAGGGCGGGCAGGCCGAGCGCGCGGCCGTAGGGCGGATCGAGGAAGATCAGCGTCGCGGGCGGGCCGTCGTTCGGCGGCAGGCGCGTCGCGTCCCGGCGGATCAGGCGGGTCCGCGGCCCGGCGCCGAGGGTGGCGATGTTCCGCGACAGCAGCATCGCCGCCGCCCGGCCGTCGTCGACGAAGGTGGCATGCGCCGCGCCGCGCGACAGCGCCTCCAGCCCGAGCGCGCCGGTGCCGGCAAATAGGTCGAGGACGCGGGCACCCGGGAGCGGATCGCCGAACCGCCCTCCGGTCAGGATCGAGAAGAGCGCCTCGCGCGTGCGGTCCGTCGTCGGGCGCAGGTGCGCGCCCGGATCGCCCTTGCCCACGCTGGCAAGGGGTCGGCCGCGCCATTCGCCCGCGACTATGCGCACCGGGGGCCCCGGGGGACACGGCGGTCGCGTCCCGCGTCGACGCTGCGCAGGGATCCTGCCGGACCGCGCGGCGCGGCCGATCCGCCGGCGCGGGCGGTCATGTCGCGAGCAGGGCCTTCAGGTCGGACTCCGCCACGGCCTCGGGCGAGGGCGACTTCCCGCTCTCGATCAGGCGCTTGCCGGTCATGTAGGAGCGTGGCGCGTTCATCGCGTCCACCGCCAGCAGCTCGTCCCCGTTGTAGTACCAGAACGACGCTGCCTCGCCCTCCTCGGGGCGGGAGACGACGCGGTCGTATCCTGTGTTCAGCCCCGCGATCTGCAGCTTGATGTCGAACTGGTCGGACCAGAACCAGGGCTTCGGCACGTACGGCGTATCCGCGCCCAGCATGTTGTCGGCCACCGCCTCGGCCTGGTCGATGGCGTTCTGCACCGATTCCAGCCGGATCCGGAGCCCGCGATACGGCAGCGACGCGCAGTCGCCCGCGGCCCAGATGCCGGGGGCCGAGGTGCGGCCCATCTCGTCCACCGCGATGCCGTTGTCGACGGTCAGGCCGGCGCTGGCGGCCAGCCCGGCGTTCGGTTCGATCCCGATGCCGGTGAGGACGAGATCGGCGGGGATCTCCTCTCCGTCCGAGAGCAGGGCGCCGGAGACATGCGCCTGCCCCAGCAGTTTCGTCAGGCCCTCGCCCTCCCGGATCTCCACCCCGTGCCTGCGGTGCAGGGCGCGGAACCAGTCGGCGGTCTCGGGCGCGGCGACCCGGCCGAGGATGCGCGCCGCGGCCTCCAGCAGCGTGACCTTCAGGCCGGACGCGGCGGCGACGGCAGCCGCTTCCAGCCCGATGTAGCCGCCGCCGACGACCAGCATCCGCGCGCCCTCGCGCAGGTAGGGGCGCATGGCGTCGGCATCGGCCAGATCGCGCATGGTGAAGACGCCGGGCAGGTGGCCGCCGATCCCCTGCGGAAGCCGGCGGGGGCGCGAGCCGGCGGTCAGCGCCAGCCGGTCCCAGGCGAGGACCTCGCCGCTTTCCAGCGTGGCGGTCTTCGCGGCGGCGTCGATGGCGGAGACACGGGCGCCGGTGCGCAGGGCGATGTCCTTCTCGGCGTAGAACGCCTCGGGCCGCAGGAACAGCCGTTCGGCCGGCAAGGCGCCCATCAGGTATTTCTTCGACAGCGGCGGGCGCTGGTAGGGCGGCGCGGGTTCGTCGCCCACGAGCGTGATCGCCCCATCGTCGCCCTTCGCCCGCAGACGGGCGGCCAGGGCGCTGCCGGCCTGACCGGCGCCGATGATGAGCGTGTGTGTCATGGTGTCTTCCGAATTCGCTGGCCCCGAAACAGGGGCACCCTATAACCAGAGGCGCGCGGAAGACAACGCGCGGCAACATGCGACAGGAGGACGAACATGGCGATCTCGATAGGCGATACCCTGCCCGATGCGACCCTCATCGGCACCGGCGACAAGCCCGAACCGGTGAAGATGGCCGACAAGGTGAAGGGCCGGAAGGTGGTGATATTCGGCCTGCCGGCGGCCTTCAGCGGCACCTGTTCGACCGCGCATGTCCCGAGCTTCCTGCGCAACCGCGACAAGCTGGCGGAAAGGGGCGTGGACGAGGTGATCTGCGTGTCGGTCAACGACTACTTCGTGATGAAGGCATGGGACGAGGAGACCGGCGCGTCGAAGGGCGGGATCACCTTCCTCGCGGACGGAACGGCGGAATTCACCAAGGCGATCGGCATGAATTTCACCGCCCCCCCGGTGGGCTTCGTGGATCGGTCGAGGCGCTATGCGATGCTGGTCGAGGACGGAAAGGTCACGCTGCTGAACGTCGAGGAGTCGCCCGGTCAGTGCGAACTTTCGGCCGCGGAGACGCTGCTCGACCGGATGTGAGACGCCGGGGCAGGGTATCCGGGGCACCCGTTCGGTGCCCCGGGTCGCGACGAAGACCGGGATGTGGGGCCACCCCGGCCATCGACGCGACAGTCGTTTCCCTTGAAATCCGCGGTCGTCGTTTGCGTGTTGCCACCGCGTTCGATCCTCATCCTACCTGTATACAGCTGTCACGTCAAAGCGTTCCTGCGGCCGTCGGGTCAGCGCGTGTTGCGGCCCGGGCAGAACGTATCGGTCAGCCAGTCCTCCTGCCGGCGGTTCTCGATCGCCTCGTGAAAGGCGGATCGGACGGCGGCGATGGACTCCTTCGGGGCGAGGCCGTCCTCGATCAGGACCATGGCGGCGAAGAGCCCGCTCCGCCCTGCGCCGTACTGGCAGCAGAGGGCGAAGGGGCGGCGGGCGAAGCTGTCGCGCATCGCGTGCCAGGCGTTCAGGACGTCGGGCTCCGGCACCGAGAAATCGGCGATCGGCAGCGGGTGCAGAATCTGGCCTCTCTCCGCCGCGGCGGCGGCCAGCACGGCCAGACCGCCCTCCGGCAGTTCGCGGGGTTCGGCCAGCACCAGAAGATCGGTCACGCCGGCCCCCGCCAGCACGTCCAGCGTCAGGCCGGTGATCTCGGGCAGGACGTGCGCGGCGCCGTCGGGCGCTATCTCGAGCCCCGGAAAGCCGGTCATCACCATGAAGCTGCCGGAGGGGCGCCGGATGCAGGCCCGGATGGGGGTTCCGTCCGTTTCCGCCTCGGTCAGCATTCCCCAGCGTCTCCCGCCTGTCCACACGATTGCCCGATCCCGCCCGGGTGGTTTATCATCAATGCCGGTTACACGTTTCTGTGGCGGAGGTCATCCCGCCGAGGGTCGGGCAGGGCGTGACGACGGTGCCGCGTGGACGGGGGTTTACCACACATATGACGACCACTTCCGAAGATATCGCGAACGCGATCCGCGAACGCATATGCAGTGCCCCGGCCGGAGTCGAGCGGATGCTGCACGAGGGCATGCTGGCCGACGAATTCGGCGTGTCCCGCACGCCGGTGCGTCAGGCCCTGCAGAAACTCGCCTACGAACATCTGGTGGAAACGCGGACCGGGGTCGGCACGGTGCTGTCGCCGATGCTGCCCGGCCAGCGGGGCGAATGCGAGAGGGTGCTGCGCGCGCTGCTGCAGGCGGCGGCGGACTGCGCCCAGGGGCGCGTTCTGTCGTCCGGCCTGCGCCGGCGGCTGGAAGACTCCGCGGCCCCCGAGGCCATCCCCGACGAGACGGGCGAGCAGTTCTTCCGCGCCCATGCCGCCCTGCTGGACCTGACGACATCGCTGGTGGACGACCGGATCCTGCGCGACGCCCTGCGCGCCAGCCAGTGGCGGTGGGTGCGCTGGCGGATGAGCGACCGCGTGGCCGCGCCGCTGGAGGCGCATCGCGATCTGGCGCTGACGTTCGAGCGGCTGCGCCCCTGCACCACCGACCGGGCTGTCTTCGAAACGCTGGCCCGCGCCCCGCTCTGACGGCGGGGGGCGGCCGAGGGGGGTGGACAAGGGGGGTGGCAGGCCCGGCGCCGGGCCGCGCCTCAGGCCGAGGGACGCGCGCCCATGGCGGCCGACACGTCCTCGTCGGCGCCGTGTTCGTGATAGAGCGTCCGCGTGGGGAAGGGGATCGTGACGCCGCCTTCGTCCAGCGCCTCCTTCACCCGGCGCTTCATGTCGGCCTGATAGGCGAAGTACACGCTGGCGTCGCACCAGACGCGCACCAGGAAATCGACCGAGAAGTCGCCGAGGTTGTTGACCTGGCAGAACGGCTCGGGATCGGTCTTCGACCGCTCGTCGGCCATGATCGTTTCCATGATGATCGTCTCGGCCAGCTTCAGGTCGCTGTCATAGCTGACGCCGAAGGTCCATTCCGCCCGCCGCGTCGGATAGACCGAGTAGTTGGTGATCGTGTTCCCCCAGACCTCGGAATTGGGGATGATGATCTGCACGTTGCCGAGGTTCGCGAGTTCGGTGAAGTTCAGCGAGATGTCCTTCACCGTGCCCATCTGGCCGCCCACGTCGACGAAATCGCCGATCTTGATGGGGCGGAAGAAGATGATCATCACCCCCGCCGCGATGTTCGACAGCGTGCCCTGGAGCGCGAGGCCGACGGCCAGCGAGGCCGCGCCGATGATCGCGACGACCGAGGTGGTCCTGACCCCGAAGGTGTTCAGCACGAACAGGAACGTCAGCGCCAGGATCAGATACCGGACGATGGAGCCCAGGAAGTTGAACAGCGTGTCGTCCAGCCGGCGGTAGCGCTTCGCCAGATTGGTGATGCGGCGGTTGGCCCATCCGGCGATCAGGAAGCCGAGCAGCAGGATCGCCAGCGCCGACAGCACGCTGCCCGCGATCCCGATCAGGAATTCCAGGGTCAAAATGTCGCCGGCGGTGCGCCCGTTCCAGATTTCGGTGTTCAGAAGATCGTCCATCAGCCGTCCATCAATTGGTCCATCTTGCGCGCGAGCTTGGCGTCCAGCGCCGACAGGCCGCCCAGGTCATGGGTTGTCAGCCGGACCGTGACCCGGTTCCAGCTGTTCGACCAGTCGGGGTGGTGGTTCCACTTCTCGGCCCAGATGGCAACCCTGGTCATCCAGCCGAAGGCGTCGGCGAAGTCCTTGAACTCGAACACCTTGCGCAGCGTGTCCCTGCCCTCGACCATCTCCCACCCGGTGGCGAAGAGAGGGTCGAGCAGCGATTTTCGGGCCGTGTCGGAAAGGATCTCGGTCAATCCTGTTCCTCCTGCTGGTCGCGGCGGAAGGGGCCGAAGGCGGTCATCACCTCGATGTCGCTTTCGACGGCGCGCCGTTCGGCGGTCAGGAACTGCTCCACCGCGCGGGCGAAGCCCTGGTCGCCGATCCAGTGCAGCGAATGCGTGGGCGCGGGCAGATAGCCGCGGGCCAGCTTGTGTTCGCCCTGGGCGCCGGCCTCGACGCGTTTGAAGCCGTGGTCGATGGCATGGTCGATGGCGCGGTAGTAGCAGGCCTCGAAATGCAGGCAGTCGTGGTGTTCGATGCAGCCCCAGTAGCGGCCGTAGAGCACCTCGCGCCCGATCATGTTCAGCGCGCCCGCCACGTCGCGGCCCTCGCGGTGGCACATGACCAGCAGGATGTCGTCGCGCAGCGTCTCGTGGGCGATGTCGAAGAAGGCTCGGGTCAGGTAGGGCGAGCCCCACTTGCGGCTGCCGGTATCCTGGTAGAACCGCCAGAAGCTGTCCCAGTGGTGCGGTTCGATCTCGCCGCCGGTCAGGTTGCGGATCTCGCCGCCGAAGGCATTGGCGCGCTGCCGTTCCTTGCGGATGGTCTTGCGCTTGCGCGAACTGAGGTCGGCCAGGAAGTCGTCGAAGGTCGCGTAGTCGCGGTTCACCCAGTGGTATTGCTGGGTGATGCGGTGCATCAGCCCCATCTGTTCGCCGGCGACGGCCTCGCCTTCGGTGCAGAAGGTGGCGTGGATCGACGACAGATCGTTGTTGGCGGCCAGCTGCACCGCGCCCTGCACCAGCGCCGACATGCCCTGCGCCTCGTATCCCGGTTTCGTCAGGAAACGGCGGCCGGTGGCGGGTGTGAAGGGCACGGCGATCTGCAGCTTGGGATAATAGCTGCCCCCCGCGTTTTCCCACGCGTGGGCCCAGGAGAAATCGAAGATGTATTCGCCCTGGCTGTGCGACTTCGCGTAGAGCGGCGCGACGGCGATGGTGGTGCCGCCGCGGACGGCTTCCAGATAGCGCGGCTCCCACCCCGAGCGGCGACCGACCGAGCCGCTGTCCTCCAGCGCCCTCAGGAAGCGGTGCGTGGTGAACGGGTCGAAGGGGCGGCCGCCGTCGGCGGCCTCCGGGCAGGCGCAGGAATCCCACGTGACTGCCGGGATCTCCGACAGGGACGTGTGGATTCGGATCTCGATGACGTCCTGATCCATGGTGTCTCGCATCGGCCCACGATCTGTGTCACGGGGGGCCGCCTTCAAGGGCGGCAGGAGCCGTTGACCCAGCGTCGGCCATCACCGGGCAGGGTTCAAGTGGCGGAGGACGGCCGAACGGCGGAGTCGCGCGACGCGACGGGCGGAAGATAGCCCTCGAAGGTGACGTTGTGCGCAAGCCGCCGCGCCTCGGCCTCCGCCTCGGGCGAGCGGATGGTCCAGCACAGCACCGGCCAGCCGCGCGCGTGGAGGTCCCGCACGCGCGGCCGCGCCAGATCGCGCGCCTCGTGGCTGATGAAGCGGGCGCCGCAGGTGGCGGCGTCGGGGATCTCTCGCAGGCGGGCGCAGGTCTCGGGCGACAGGCCGGGCCAGTCCTCGGGCCGGTAGGCCGAGGTGACGAGGCCGCGGGAATGTTCAGGCGCCAGCGCCCCCATCCGGGCGACGCTGTGCGGGTTGAAGGACATGAAGGCCAGCGGCCCGCGATAGCCCGTCGCGGCATTGGCGGCGGCGAATTCCAGCTCGCCCACGTCGCCGCCCATCTGCCCGTCCTGATCCTTGATCTCGACCAGCAGCGGCACCCGGCCGGCGACGAGACGCAGGATCTCGGTGAAGCCGGGGATGCATTCTCCGCCGTCCTTCAGCGCGATCTTCTGCAGTTCGGCCTTGGGGCGGGCGCGGACCGGGCCCGCTTCGCCGGTCAGCCGGTCCAGCGTGTCGTCGTGGAAGACCACCGCCTTGCCGTCGACGGTGAGCTGGAGGTCGATCTCGATCCCGTAGCCGGCCTCGATCGCCGCCCGGATGGCGGCGCGCGAGTTCTCGATGCGCCCCGCGGCCCGGTCGTGCAGACCCCGGTGGGCGATCGGCGCGGTCAGGAAGGCGCGGGGCAGCTGCGGCATCAGGCGAGCTCGAAGATGCCTTCGATCTCGACCGCCACGCCCATGGGCAGGGCGCCGGCCGACACGGCAGAGCGGGAATGCCGCCCGGCCTCGCCCAGCACCTCGACCAGGAAGTCCGAGCAGCCGTTGACGACCTTCGGCTGTTCACCGAATTCGGGGGTGGAGTTCACGAATCCGGTCAGCTTGACCACGCGCCTGAGCTTCGACAGGTCGCCGTCGCAGGCGGCCCGGACCTGGGCCAGCAGCGAGATGCCGCACTGGCGGGCGGCCTTCGCGCCCTCTTCGACCGTCAGGTCGCCGCCGACCTTGCCGCGGATCAGCCCCTCGGTGTTCTGCGACACCTGGCCCGAGACGAACAGCAGCGCGCCGACGCGCACGAAGGGCACGTAGTTGGCGGCGGGCGTCGCGGGCGTCGGAAGCTCGACCCCCATCTCCTTCAGCCGGTTCTCGATATCGGACATGAGGGTTCCTTTCCTCCACAGACAATCGCCCCGGACGCTACCAGGCGCCGGGGCGATTGCAACCTCGAAACGTGCGGCGCGCGGTCAGCTTTCGCGCAGCGCCTTGGCGAAATAGTCCGAGAACGGCTTGATCAGATAGGCCAGCGGCGTGTGCGCGCCGGTGCTGATGTAGGCCTCGACGGGCATGCCCGGCAGGATCTTCAGCCCCTCCGGCAGCTTCTCCGCCTCGCCTTCCGACAGCTGGATCTCGGCCCGGTAGAAGCTGGCGCCGGACTTGTCGTCGGTGAAGGCGTCGGCCGAGACCAGCGTCACCTGGCCCTGCAGTTCGGGCGTGGTCCGCTGGTTGAAGGCCGAGAAGCGCAGCGTCGTTTCCTGCCCCGGATAGATCTGGTCGATGTTCGTCGTCTCGACGTTCACCGCGATCACCAGCGGCCGGTCGCGCGGCACGATGAACAGCAGCGCGTCGGCCGGGCGGATCACCGCGCGGGCCGAGAAGACCTGCAGCCCGTAGACGGTGCCGGCCACCGGCGCCGTGATCTCCAGCCGTTCGATCCGGCCGAGAAGCGACCGGCGCTGTTCGGCGAGTTCCAGTTCGCGGTACTGAAGATCGCGCAGGCGGGTGATGGCCTCTTCCCGGCGGCTCGAATCGAGCTTGAGGATCTCCAGGTCGATCTCGGTCATCTGGCCCTCGGCCTGGGCTTTCTGGCTGTCGAGCTGGCCGACGGTGCCTTCCAGCCGCGCCTGTTCGCGCTCCAGCGCCAGCACGCGGGCGGCCTGGGCCAGACCCTTGTCCAGCAGCGCCTGCTGCGAGGTCAGTTCCTCCTGGATCAGGCCCAGCTGGGTGTCCAGCGCGCGGCGCTGCGCGACGATGCCGTCCACCTGGTTGCCGATCTGGTTGCGGCGCTTGCCGAGCTGCTCGATCTCGCGCGACAGCGACACGCGGCGCGCCTCGAACAGGCGGGTCTGGCCATCGACCAGCTCCGCCACCTCGGGGCGGCCCGAGGCGGCCTCCGTCAGGACGGGATCGAAGGACAGGGTCTCGGCGCCGTCGCGTTCGGCCTCCAGCCGGCCGCGGCGGGCCATGATCTCGAAATACTGGCCCTCGATGATCGACAGCTCGGACCGCAGGTCGCGGTCGTCGAGCACGATCAGCACCTCGTCGGCCTCGACCTCCTCGCCCTCGTCCACCAGGACCTCGGCGACGACTCCGCCGTCGATGTGCTGGACGACCTGGCGGTTGCGGTCCACCTCGATCCGGCCGGGCGCGATGACCGCGCCCGCCAGTTCGCTGGTCGCGGCCCAGGTCCCGAAGCCCCCGAGCAGGGCAAGCAGCGCCAGGAAGCCGATCGCCAGCGGCGAGGAGGCGGACCAGGACCGTCCGGTGTCGTTCGTGCTCATCTCACCCCTCCCGGCCCGCTGGCCTGCTGGATCTGCTGGTGGTTCTTGACGAAGTCGCGCAGCACTTCCTCCTTCGGGCCGAAGGCGGCGCGGCTGCCGTTCTCGAGCAGCAGCAGCATGTCGCATTCCGCGATGGCCGCGGGGCGGTGCGCCATGATCAGCACCGAACGGCCGCGTTCCTTCATGGCGCGGATCGCCTTGTTCAGCGCCAGGCTGCCGTCGTTGTCGAGGTTCGAGTTCGGTTCGTCCAGAACCAGGATCTTCGGATTGCCGTACATCGCGCGCGCCAGGCCGATCCGCTGGATCTGCCCGCCCGACAGCCGCCCGCCGGATTGCGTGACGCGGGTGTCGTAGCCGTCCGGCAGTTTCAGGATCATGTCGTGGGCGTCGGCCAGCTGCGCGGCCTCCACCACGGCCTGATCGTCGCGCTCGGTCGACAGGCGCGAGATGTTCTCGGCGATGGTGCCGTCGAACAGCTGCACCGATTGCGGGAGGTAGCCGATGTAGCGGCCGAGGTCGTCGTTGCCGTATTGCTCGATCGACGCGCCGTCCAGCCGGATCTTGCCGCCGGCGCAGCGCCAGACGCCGGTCAGCGCCCGCGCCAGGGTGGACTTGCCCGCGCCCGAGGGGCCGATCACGCCGACCGCCTGGCCCGGACCGACCGAGAAGCTGACGATCCGCAGCGAGGCGACCGAGGTGCCGGGGGGCACGACCGTGGCCTGGATCACGTCCAGCTGCGCCTTCGGCTCGGGCAGCTGCGTGCGTTCCGGATCGGGCTGCTGATCGCCCAGAAGCTGGCTCAGGTTCTTCCACCCGCGCGAGGCGCGCTGCACCAGCGCCCAGTGGCCGATGGCGATCTCGATCGGCGAGAGGGCCCGGCCCAGCAGGATCGAGCCGGCGATCATCGCGCCCGGCGTCAGTTCGCCGCGCAGGACGAGCAGGGCGCCGAGGCCCAGCATCGCCGACTGCAGGAACAGCCGGAACGTCTTGGAGACGGAGGTGAAGGTGCCCGCCAGATCGGACCCGCCGAGTTCCGCGTTCAGGGCCCGGTTGCGCAGGTCCTGCCAGCGCCGGAAGGCGGCGTTGCGCATCCCCATGGCCTCGATCGTCTCGGAATCGGTGCGGAAGCGGTTCGACATCAGCTCCGCCGCCATCGTGGTGCTGGCGATCTCGTTCTGCGGGCGGCGGGTCAGCACCTGGTTCAGCAGCGAGATGACCACGAGCACGCCGCCGCCGGCCAGAGCCAGATAGCCCAGCCAGGGGTGGAAGAGCGCGATGCCGGCCAGGAAGATCGGCGTCCAGGGCAGATCGAAAAGCGCCACTGGCGCGTTCGAGGCCAGCAGCTTCTGCACCGATTGCAGGTCCTGCAGGCCCGAGGCCGACAGCTCGTCCGGCGTGGTGGCCTGACGGCGCAGCACCGCGTCGAACACCCGCCGGTCCAGCCGCGCCTGCATCCGAGCGCCGATCCGCGCCAGGATCCGGCCCCGCGCGTAGTCCAGCACGCCCATCACGGCGAAGAGGAAGGTGATCAGCACCGTCAGCGCCAGCAGCGTCGCCACCGACCGCGACGACAGCACCCGGTCGTAGACCTGCAGCATGTAGAGCGGGCCGGTGAGCATCAGCAGGTTCGCGAAGCAGCTGAAAAAGGCCGCCGCCCAGAACAGCGGCCGGCTCTCGCGGCGTACCGCGCGAAGTTCTTCCAGGCCTCTTTCGCGGCTGGCGTCGGATCCAGGCGTCATGTCGCCAGTCCTTCCCTCAATATATGTGCCGCCGGATGCAGCACCTTCAAAAATCTGCCACGGCTCTACCGGCCGTGACGGCTTGCAAAATCATGGCTGCCATTCCACTTCCACCGGGGCGCGGATATGGTGCGCCGCACGGACATATCAGAAGCTGCCGGAAATTCCATTGATACCTGACATTTTTCGCCGAATCCCGGACGGGCTCTGCGGCCGCCGCAGACAGCATCGGCGGACGGTGGTCCCGTTCGCAATGCTGGTATTCCTGACCGCCTGCTCGGTGCCCGAGGGCGCGCCGCCCGGCGGCATCCACGACCCCTACGAGAGCACCAATCGCAGCGTTCACCAGTTCAACAAGGGGGTCGACCGCGCCGTGCTGCGTCCGGTCGCCATCGGCTATGCCACCGTCGTGCCGGTCGAGGTGCAGCAGAGCGTGGGCAACTTCGCCGACAACCTGGCGACGCCGGGCTACGTGGTGAACGACATCCTGCAGGCGCGGCTGGATCACGCGCTGGTCAACACCTACCGCTTCGTCGTCAACTCGACCATCGGCATCGGCGGGCTGGTGGATGCGGCCGCGATCTACGGCGTTCCGCCGCAGCCTTCGGATTTCGGCGAGACGCTGCACGTCTGGGGCGTGCCCGAGGGCGCCTATCGCGAGAACCCGGTGTTCGGGCCGTCGACCGAGCGGGATACCGCCGGGCGGATCGTCGACCTCTTCACCAATCCGCTGGGATATGTCCTGAACGAGCCCGAGGCGTATTACGGCACCGTCGCGAACGTCGCCGACAAGGTCGGCCAGCGCGGACGGCTGAAGCGGACGATCGACGGCGTGCTCTACGACTCGGCCGACAGCTACGCCCAGGCCCGGCTTGCGTATCTCCAGAGCCGGCGTTTCGAACTCGGTCAGGGCAGCCTTGCGGGCGGCGCGGCCGGAACCCTTGACGACCCCTACGGGTCCAGCGATGTGATGGATGACCCCTATGAATAGCAAGATCACGCGGCGCCAGGTTCTGGCCGGCCTGTCGGTCCTCGCCCTGATCGCCACCCTGCCGCGCCAGGCGCTGGCGCTCAGCAACGCGCAGGCGCGCGGCATCGTCGACGGCCTGGTGGGCGAGATCAACGCCGTCATCGCCTCGGGCCGCAGCGAGTCGCAGATGATCGGCGATTTCGAGAGGATCTTCGCCCGCTATGCCGACGTGAACATCATCGCGCAGAGCTGCCTCGGCGCAGACGCGCGCCGGTTCTCGGCGGCCCAGATCGGCGCCTACGTGCAGGCGTTCCGCGGCTACATCGCGCGCAAGTACGGCAGGCGCTTCCGTGAATTCGTCGGCGGCCGGATCGAGGTGACGGGCGTGCAGCCGGTGAAATCCTGGGTCGAGGTGATCTCGACCGCCTATCTGCGCGGCGAGGCGCCGTTCGAGGTGAAGTTCCTGATGTCCGACAAGTCGGGCAAGGCGCTGTTCTTCGACATGGTGATCGAGGGCGTGTCGATGCGCCTGAGCGAGCGGGCCGAGATCCAGGCGATGCTGGACCGCCGCGGCGGCGACATCAACGCCCTGACCGCCGACCTCGCCCGCGCCGGCTAGGCCCGCTGCGGGGCATCGGGCGAAGGGGGTCGCAGCGTCGGCCGCCCGCCCCGCCGTAACCTTCGACGCTTCCGGTCATCCTCGGGCCCGACCCGAGGCTCTCCCGCGTGCCGGGATGCTCCGGTCGAGCCGGAGCATGACGCGCGCCCGGCGCACCGTCATCCTCGGGCCCGACCCGAGGATCTCCCGTTCAGTTCATCCCGAAGAGGTCCTTCAGCAGCCGGTCGATCGGGTTCTCCCGGCGGGGCTGGACGGGCACGGGCCGGGGCTGCTGCACCGGCTGGTTCGGGTTCTCGTAGAGCGGCGGGTTGCCCTGACCCTGTCCGGGCACCGCGTTGCCGCTGTCCGAGACGTTGCGGACCGGCTCCGGCTCGGGGTGCAGCATCGGCAGGGGATGGCGTTCCAGCCCCTCGTGCACCCGCACCATCGCCTCGCGCCAGATCTCGGCCGGCAGGCCCGCCCCGGTCACGCCGGTGAGCGGCGTGTTGTCGTCGTAGCCCATCCACACGCCCGCCACGTAATCGGCCGAGAAGCCCACGAACCAGGCGTCGCGCGCGGCCTGCGTCGTGCCCGTCTTGCCGGCCACCTCCAGCCCGTCGATGGCGGCCCGCGTGCCGGTGCCCGACACGACGACCTGGCGCATCATGTACATCAGCTCCCGCGCGGCGGATTCGCGGATCACCCGCTCGCCGATGCCGGTCTCCACCGTCATCAGCGGCTCTTCCTCGCCCTGGAGCGTCAGCTCGGTCAGCCCGTAGGGCGTGACCGAGGACCCGCCGTTGAGGATGCCGGCATAGGCGCCCACCATCTCGATCAGCGTGCTTTCCGACGCGCCGAGCGCCAGCGCGGGGCCGGCCGCCAGATCGGACTGGATGCCGAAGTCGGCGGCCACCTTGCGCACCTTGTCGAGCCCGACCGACCGCGCGACCTTCACCGCCGGGATGTTCAGCGACTGCTTCAGCGCGGTTTCCAGCGTCACCGGGCCGCGGAACTTGTGGTCGTAGTTGTCGGGGCTCCAGGGGCCCGAGCCGGGAATGTCGATCGTCAGCGGGCTGTCGTCCACCACGTCGCGGAAGGAATAGCCCAGCTCCAGCGCGGTGGCGTAGACGAAGGGCTTGAAGCTGGACCCGGTCTGCCGCAGCGCCTGGGTCGCGCGGTTGAACGCGCCCGAGACCCTGGTCTTGCGCCCGCCGACCATGGCCCGCACGGCGCCGTCCGCGCTCATCACCAGGATCGCGGCCTGGGCTTCCGAGCCGTCCTTCACCTTGTCCTCGAAGATCGTCTTCATGGCCGCCTCGGCCGCCGCCTGGATGCGCGGGTCGAGCGTGGTGCGGATCACCACGTCCTCGGTCGTCTTGCGGGTCAGGAAATCGGGGCCGGCCGACATCACCCAGTCGGCGAAATAGCCGCCGGCCTGCTTCTCGGCCGCCTCCGACAGCTCGGCCGGGTGCGTGAGTGCCTCTTGCGCCGCACTGGCCGACAGGTAGCCCTGTTCGCGCATCAGGCCTATCACCACCTCGGCCCGGTTCTGCGACCGCGCCAGATCGTTGGTCGGCGCGTAGCGCGTCGGCGCCACCAGCAGACCGGCCAGCATCGCCGCCTCGGCCGGCGTCACGTTGGCCGCGGACTTGCCGAAATAGCGCTGGCTCGCCGCCTCGAACCCGCGGGCGCCGGCGCCCAGGAAGGCGCGGTTCATGTAGATGGTGAGGATCTCGTCCTTGGTGTACTTCATCTCCATCGCCATGGAGTAGAGCGCTTCCTTCGCCTTCCTCCACAGGGTGGTGCGGCGGCAGTCGGCCTCGTAATCCGCCTCGCTCTTCCATTCCGACGGATCGTAGGGTTCGCCCAGGCACAGCAGCTTGGCGGTCTGCTGGGTGATGGTCGACCCGCCGTGGCCTTCCAGCGGGCCGCGCCCCTCGCGCAGGTTGATGCGGATGGCGCTGGCGATGCCGCGCGGAGAGATGCCGAAATGGCGGTAGAACCGCTTGTCCTCGGTCGCCACGATGGCGTGGCGCAGATGGGGCGAGACGGTATCGGTCGTCACCACCCCGCCGAACTGGTCGCCGCGCCAGGCGAAGACCTTGCCGTCCCGGTCCATCAGGGTGACCGACCCCCGCGCGCGGCCGTCCAGCAGCTCGTCCACCGGCGGCAGGCCCATGGCGATGACAGCCGAGATGCCCGCGACGATCAGCACGGTGATGGCGGTCAGCCGCCAGCCGAGCGCCCAGACGATGCGCAGGATCCAGCGGAAGAGCCCGGAGATTGCGGCGACCAGCGGATTCCGGCGGCGTGCGGGCGCGGCCGGCCGGCGCGTCCGGCGGGGGGGCTGCCGCTTCGGCCCGTTGCCGCCGCCGCCACCGGTGCCGCCGCCTCGTCCGCCGCGGCCGGCGCCGCCGCCCGATGCGCCCCCGGATCCGCCGGACGCACCACGGGACGCGGCGCCCTTTCCGGTGGATCCGGATGCATACCGTCGCTCGGCCACCAGCGGCCGTCGCTTGCCTGAATCACTCATGCTGCCCTGCCCGGCGCCTGTTCGTTGCCGTGCAGCATAGACGCCAGGACGGCCGGTGTGGAGAGCCGACACCGCTCTCGGCAGGTTTTTGATCTGCCCTCAAATTGTGCAGATGCACGTAGATGCACAAAAAATGTGCTGAAAACTGCGGATTGCCTCGGAATTGGCCGCTCCTGCCTTCCGCGTTCGGCGCCCGGGCGTCTTGATGCCCATGCGACAGGCGGGGGAGAGCCCGCGACCAGGAAGGGGATCACAGTGAAACTCATCATAGCCACAATCAAACCGTTCAAGCTGGAGGAGGTCCGCGAGGCGCTGACCGAGATCGGCGTGCGCGGCATGATGGTGACCGAAATCAAGGGTTTCGGCTCGCAGTCCGGCCATACCGAAATCTACCGCGGCGCCGAATACGCCGTGAATTTCGTGCCCAAGATCAAGCTGGAGATCGCGGTCTCCGCCGCGATGGCCGATCAGGTCGTCGAAACCATCACCACCACCGCCAAGACCGGCAAGATCGGCGACGGCAAGATTTTCGTGCTGGACATCCAGCAGGCCGTCCGCGTCCGGACCGGCGAAACGAACGACGACGCACTGTGAACGCAGGGGACAGGGGAAAGGAAATGCAGATGTCCAAATGGATGAAACTGGGTCTCGCCGCCGCGCTGATCGCGGCTCCGAGCCTCGGTCTGGCGCAGGAAGCTGCGGCAGAGGCGGACAATACGCCGCCGATGGGGGAAGTCGGCTATATCTTCACCACCTTCATGTTCCTCGTCGCGGGCTTCCTCGTCATGTGGATGGCCGCCGGCTTCACCATGCTGGAAGCGGGCCTCGTGCGTCAGAAGAACACCACGATGCAGCTGATGAAGAACGTCGCCCTCTTCTCGATCGCGGCGATCATGTACTACCTCGTCGGCTACAACCTGATGTATCCCGGCGACGGCTGGAGCATCGACGGCGTGCTGGGCGCCTTTGCCTTCGCCGGGCTGGAGCCGGTGGGCCTGGCCGAGACGGAGACCGATCTGACCTACGCCTCGGTCGGGTCCGACTTCTACTTCCAGCTGATGTTCTGCGCGACCACCGCGTCGATCGTGTCGGGCACCCTGGCCGAGCGGATCAAGCTGTGGCCGTTCCTCGTGTTCGTGGTCATCCTGACGGCGCTGATCTACCCGATCCAGGCCTCCTGGAAATGGGGCGGCGGGTTCCTCGATGCCCGTGGCTTCCTCGACTTCGCAGGCTCGACCGTCGTGCACTCGGTCGGTGGCTGGGCGGCGCTGGCCGGGGCCCTGATCCTCGGGCCGCGGATCGGCAAGTACCGTGACGGCAAGGTCATCCCGATGGTCGGTGCGAACCTGCCGCTGGCCACGCTGGGCACGTTCATCCTGTGGCTGGGCTGGTTCGGCTTCAACGGCGGCTCGCAGCTCTACATGGACACCGCGGGCAACGTGGCCGACATCAGCCGGATCTTCGCCAACACCAACACGGCGGCTGCCGGCGGCGCCATCGCGGCGCTGATCCTGACCCAGATCATGTACGGCAAGCCCGACCTCACCATGGTGCTGAACGGCGCGCTGGCCGGCCTCGTGTCGATCACGGCAGAGCCGCTGACGCCGGGTCTCGGCATGGCGACGATCATCGGCATGATCGGTGGCGTGATCGTGGTCTTCGCGGTGCCGCTGCTGGACAAGCTGAAGATCGACGACGTGGTGGGCGCCATCCCGGTGCACCTCTGCGCCGGCATCTGGGGCACCATCGCGGTCGTGCTGACGAACGGCGACGCCTCGCTGGGCACGCAGCTCTACGCGATCGTCGTGGTCGGCATCTTCGCCTTCGTCGTCTCGGCAGTGGTCTGGTTCATCCTCAAGATGATCATGGGCATCCGCGTCAGCGAGGAAGACGAGATCGCCGGCCTCGACATGGCCGAGCTGGGGATGGAGGCCTACCCCGAATTCTCGAAAGGCTGATCGTCCTTCCCGATCGGTCCGACAACCTGCCCGGGCGTTCGCGCCCGGGCTTTTTCGTAGGCGAATGTGTCTGGCGGGGGCGAAGAGTTTTCGCGAAAACTCTTCCGAATTTTCTTCGCGAAGAAAATTGGCCCGGCCTCAGTCGAGCACCACGATCCCCGAATGTTTCGCCTTGTGCTCGGGCTCCACATGGATCGTCACGCTGGCATTCGGCGCGACCCGCTTCAGCCCCGCCTCCACCCGGTCGCAGATCTCGTGCGCGTCGGCGACCGAGGTGTCGCCCGGCACCACCAGGTGGAAGTCGATGAAGATCGCCGGCCCGGCCTGACGGGTGCGCAGATCGTGCGCCTCGACCGCGCCGCCGGCTTCCGTCGCGATGGCCTCGCGGATGCGGGCCAGCATCGTCTCGGGCACCGCCTCGTCCAGCAGGCCCGACAGGGAGGCCGCGATCAGCCGCCAGCCGGACCAGAGGATGTTGATCGCCACCAGCCCCGCCAGGATCGGGTCGAGGATCCACCAGCCGGTCAGGATCGCCAGCACCAGCCCGAGGGCCACGCCGACAGAGGTCACCACATCCGCCAGCAGATGCCGTCCGTCCGCCACCAGCGCCGGGGATTTCAGCGCCCGGCCGCGGGTCAGCAGCACCCGGCACCAGACCGCGTTCAGCACCGTCGCCGCCATGTTGACCGCCAGACCCGGCCCAGGCATCGCGGCCGGCACCGGCGCGCGCAGGGCCGCCCAGGATTCCCGCAGGATCAGCAGGGCGGCCAGGACGATCAGCACGCCTTCCAGAACCGCGCTGAAATACTCCGCCTTGTGGTGACCGTAGGGATGCTGCGCATCCGCGGGCTGCGCCGCCACCCGGATCGCCCACAGCGCGGCCAGCGCCGTCACCACGTTCACCGTGCTCTCGATCGCGTCCGACAGCAGCGCCACCGAGCCGGTCATCCACCAGGCGGCCGCCTTCAGCGCCAGCACCGCGATGCCGACGGCCACGCTGCCGACGGCCAGTCTGGTGACGTTGTTCATCGCGGCCGGTCCCCTGCTGCCCGCGTGCCCGTTAGCAGCCGCGTTCCGGCCGGGCAAGTGACTGATCCCGAACGATAATGCTTCGCAATTGCAGGGGCGGCGGCGTGCATTCCGGCACGGGCGGGAGAGTTGCAGCGATTTCGGGCGCTTGCGCCGCGCCGGCGCCGGATCCCGGCCGGTTCGACACCGGACGAGATTGTTCCTGCGGGCCAGTGCCGTATAGCATCCCGCCGAAGGGACAGCAGGAAGGACCACGGGCCATGTACGATCTCGCCGCCATGGGCGCCTGGCTGGAATTCGCCGTGCGCTGGCTTCACGTGGTGACCGCCATCGCCTGGATCGGCTCGTCCTTCTACTTCATCGCGCTGGATCTGGGCCTGAACCGATCGCGCGCGCTGGACAGCGGCGCGGACGGCGAGGAATGGCAGGTCCACGGCGGCGGCTTCTACCATATCCAGAAGTACCTGATCGCGCCGAAGGGGATGCCCGAGCATCTGACCTGGTTCAAGTGGGAGGCCTATTCGACCTGGCTCACCGGCTTCGCGCTGCTGTTCCTCGTCTACTACCTCGGGTCGGAATTCTACCTGATCGACCCGGCCGTCATGGATCTGGCCCCCTGGCAGGCCATCGGCATCTCGGTCGCGTCTCTGGGCTTCGGCTGGGTGGTCTACGATCTGATCTGCAAGAGCCGCTTCGGCGACGACAACACCCGGCTGATGCTGGCGCTCTACGTGATCCTCGTGGCGCTGGCGTGGTTCTACACCCAGGTCTTCTCCGGCCGGGCGGCGATGCTGCACCTCGGCGCCTTCACCGCCACGCTGATGAGCGGGAACGTCTTCTTCATCATCATGCCGAACCAGCGGATCGTCGTCGCCGATCTGAAGGCCGGCCGCGTGCCGGACGCGAAATACGGCAAGATCGCCAAGCAGCGGTCGACCCACAACAACTACCTGACGCTGCCGGTCATCTTCCTGATGCTGTCGAACCACTACCCGCTGGCCTTCGCGACGGAATGGAACTGGGTGATCGCCAGCCTCGTCTTCCTGATGGGCGTGACGATCCGGCATTTCTTCAACTCGATGCACGCGCGGAAGGGCTGGCCGCTCTGGGCCTGGGGCGTGACGGCGGTGCTGTTCATCCTGGTGATGTGGCTGTCGACCGCGCCGATGTTCCGGGCGGAGGAACCGGAGGAGGCGCAGGGCGCGGCGCTGCGGTTCGCGCAGGCGCCGGGCTATGACGAGGTCCACGACATCGTGCTGGGCCGCTGTTCGATGTGCCATGCGGCGGAGCCCGCCTGGGAGGGGCTGCTCTGGCCGCCGAAGGGGGTGAAGCTGGAGACCGAGGCGCAGATTGCCGGCGCGGCGCGGCAGATCTACCTGCAGGCCGGGCTGAGCCACGCCATGCCCCCCGCCAACCTGAGCTTTCTGGAGCCGCAGGAGCGGGAGAAGATCGTCGCCTGGTACGAGGCGGCCACAGACGGCTGACGGGGACTGCCTCGATGGTCTGCCCCACTCGGCTTGATGCTTTGAGAATCGATCTGCGCCTGCTAGGTCTGGTAGGATGACGCAGCATGACCACAACATGACCGGTGCCCGGCCCGCCATCCGGCAGCTCGACGAGGGCGCGATCAACCGCATCGCCGCGGGCGAGGTGGTGGAACGTCCGGCGTCTGCCGTCAAGGAACTGGTCGAGAACGCCATCGACGCCGGCGCCCGGCGGATCGTCGTGACCATCGCGGACGGCGGCAAGACCCTGATCCGGGTCGGCGACGACGGGTGCGGCATCCCGGCGGAGGAGCTGCCGCTGGCGCTGGCCCGCCATGCCACGTCCAAGATCGACGGATCGGACCTGCTGAACATCCATTCCTTCGGCTTCCGGGGGGAGGCGCTTGCCTCCATGGGCGCGGTCGGCCGGCTGCGCATCCAGTCGCGCCCCGAAGGCGCCGAAGGGTCGGAGATCGAGGTGCGGGGCGGGTTGATCGGCGAGATCCGCCCGTGCTCGCACTACCACGGCACCACGGTCGAGCTGCGCGACATCTTCCACGCCACGCCGGCGCGGCTGAAGTTCCTGCGCTCGGACCGGGCCGAGACGCAGGCGGTCACGGACAGTGTGAAGCGCCTCGCCATGGCCGCGCCCTTCGTCACCTTCGTGCTGCGCGACGCGACGGGGGGCGAGCCGCGCGAGACCTTCCGCGTGGATGCCGAGACGGGCGATCTCTTCGACGCGCTCGGCGCACGCCTCGGGGCCGTGATCGGGCGGGATTTCCGCGACAACGCCATCCCCATCGACGCGGAGCGGGAGGGGATCGTGATGACCGGCCTCGCCGGGCTGCCGACATATTCCAGAGGCGCGGCGGTGTCGCAGTTCCTGTTCGTCAACGGACGGCCGGTGCGGGACAGAATGCTGACCGGCGCGCTGAAGGCGGCCTATCACGACCTGCTGTCGCGCGACCGGCACCCGGCGGCGGCGCTGTTTCTGGATTGCGAACCGGCGCAGGTGGACGTGAACGTCCACCCGGCGAAGACCGAGGTGCGGTTCCGCGAACCGGGCATCGCGCGCGGGCTGATCGTGTCGGGCCTGCGCCAGGCGCTGGCCGAGGCCGGGCACCGCAGCGCGACCACCGTGGCGGGGGCGACGCTGGGCGCCTTCCGGCCCGAGGACGGGGCCGATGTCGGCGGCGAGGCGCGGGTCTACCGGATGGACCGTCCGGGGGGACGGTACGGCGCCTGGAATGGCTTCGGCGGGTATCCCGCGCCTGCGTCGGTCGAGGCGGCCCGAGGCTTCATGGCGCCGGACCCCGGCGGCGCGGGGTTCGCCGACGGTGCGGCGCTCTTCGAGCAGGCCCCCGCCGGGCGGGTCGAGCCGGAGATGCCGGAGGCGGCGGGGTTCGAGGACGCGCCCCTGGGCGCGGCGCGGGCGCAGCTGCACGAGAACTGGATCGTTGCCCAGACCCGCGACGGCATCGTCATCGTCGATCAGCACGCGGCGCACGAGCGGCTGGTCTACGAACGCCTCAAGACCCGGATGCGCGACAACGGCGTGCCGGGCCAGGCCCTGCTGATCCCCGAAATCGTGGAGCTTACGCCCTCCGACCGCGCGATGCTTCTGGAGCGGGCGGAGGATCTGGCCGCGCTCGGCCTCGTGATCGAACCGTTCGGCGGCAGCGCCGTCGCGGTACGCGAGACGCCAGCCGATCTGGGAGAGGTCGACGCCGGGGCGATGCTGCGCGACGTGCTGGACGAGTTGTCGGACGCGGGCGACAGCGGGCTGGTGCAGGCGCGGCTGGATGCCATCCTCAGCCGGATGGCCTGCCACGGCTCGGTCCGGTCGGGCCGCCGGATGCGGGCGGAGGAGATGAACGCCCTCCTGCGCGAGATGGAGCGGACGCCCCATTCCGGCCAGTGCAACCACGGGCGGCCCACCTTCGTGACGCTGTCGCTGCACGACATCGAACGGCTCTTCGGGCGCAGATGATCACCCTCGGCGGCAGGGCCTATGCGCTGGACGATCCGGCGGTGATCGCCGGCCTTGTGGCTGCGGCGGTGCTGCTGCTGATCGTGGTGCTGCTGGTCATGGCGATACGTGCGGCGCGGCGCTCGACCGATCCGCTGATCTATCAGCTCGACCTGCTGGGCCGGTCGGTCGAGGGGCTGTCGCGCGGGCAGGAGCAGCTGGCCGGCGGCCTCTCGACCGTCTCGAACGCGCAGGCCAACGGCCAGGCGCAGGTGCTGCAGGCGATGGAGACGCGGCTGGCCGCGGTGCAGCGCGAGATGAACGACCGCCTGCACGACAACGCGATGAAATCCGCCCGCGCCCTGGCCGAGATGCAGGAGAAGATGAACGAACAGCTGCGTGGCGGGTCCGAGAAGACGACGAAGAGCCTGACCGAGCTGCAGGAGCGCCTTGCCGTCATCGACCGCGCGCAGGAGAACATCACCAAGCTGTCGGGCGACGTGCTGGGGTTGCAGGACATCCTGTCGAACAAGCAGACGCGCGGGGCCTTCGGGGAAATCCAGCTGAACGACATCGTCGGCAAGGCGCTGCCCTCGGACAGCTATTCGCTGCAGGCGACGCTGTCGTCGGGCAAGCGGGCGGATTGCCTGATCCACCTGCCGCAACCCCCGGGGCCCATCGTGATCGACGCCAAGTTTCCGCTGGAGGCCTGGGAGGCGCTGCGCCGGGCGCAGGGCGAGGCGGAGGTGCGGCAGGCCGCGCAGCTGTTCCGGGCGTCGATCAAGGCGCACCTGAAGGCGATTTCCGAGAAATATATCGTCGAGGGAGAGACGGCGGACGGGGCGCTGATGTTCCTGCCCTCGGAAGCGGTCTATGCCGAGCTGCACGCGAACTTCCCCGAAATCGTGCGCGAGGGCTTCGACAGACGGGTCTGGATCGTCTCGCCCACCACCTGCATGGCGACGCTGAACACGATGCGGGCGATCCTGAAGGACGCGCGGATGCGCGAGCAGGCGGGGGCCATCCGCAAGGCGCTGAGCCAGCTGCACCGGGATGTGGAGATCGTGGTGGAACGGGTCGCGCGGCTCGACACCCACTTCGGTCAGGCGCGGGCGGATCTGGAAGGCATCGGCATCGCCGCCGAGCGGGCTGGCAAGCGGGCGGCGAAGCTGGACAATTTCGATTTCGAGGAGCTGGCGCCGGCCGAGAGCGGCGGCGTGGCCCGGATCACCGGCGCGGCGCAGGGGTAGGGTGGGCAGTATTGCCCGCCCTACGGGCGAAGCGCCAGCGTCTGCCAGAGCCGCACCTTGATGCCTCCGTTGTCGACGAAGGGACCGGGCGGCAGGAACGGCAGGCCCGTCGCCTTTGCCAGGCCGTCGTCGGCGGTCACCATGGCCACCCGCCAGCCGGCGAACCTGTCCCGCATCACCTGCCCGAAGGCGCCGTAGAGGCCGAACAGCAGCTTCCGCTGACCGATCCGCCCGCCGTAGGGCGGGTTGCAGATCACGAGGCCCGGCGGGCCCTCGGGCGGTGCGGCGTCGCTGATCGGCGCCATGCGGAAGGAAACTATGTCCGACAGCTTCGCATGGGCGGCGTTCTTCTCCGCCGCGCGCACCGCGCCCGCGTCGCGGTCCGAGCCGGCGAACCGCAGCGGCGTCTCGCCGCCCGCGGCCTCGCGCAGCGCCTCCAGCGCCGCCGGCTCGGCCCCCGCCAGCCGCTCGAAGGCGAAGCTTCGGGCCCGGCCGGGCAGGCGACCCATTGCGATCTCGGCCGCCTCCAGCACGAAGGTGCCCGAGCCGCACATCGGATCGACCACCGGCTCGGTCCCCGCGTAGCCCGCCGCGCGCAGGAACAGCGCCGCCAGCGTCTCGCGCATCGGGGCCTTCACCGAATGCGGCTTGAGGCCCCGCTGGTGCAGGCTCTCGCCCGACGTGTCGATGGAGAAGGTGACGATGTCGTCGTCGATCCGCACCTTCAGCACCAGATCGGCCTTCGGGTCGATGGTGATGCCCGCTGCCTCGCTCAGCGCCGTCTCGATCCGCTGGGTCGCGGCGCCGGCGTGGTAGATGCGGGACTTGCGGGTCGTCGTCTCGACCTTCACCGGCACATCCTGGCGCAGCACCTCGCGCCAGGGGAACTTCTGCGACCGCTTGTCGAGCTGCGCCAGGTGATGCGCCGGAAAGCCGCCGATCCGGGCCAGCACCCGGACCGCGCCGCGCAGGGTGAGGTTGGCGCGGGCCACGTCCGTCCAGTCGCCGCGGAAGGTGACGCCGCCGGGGATGGCAATCGGCGCAGGGAAGCCCGCCTCCGCCGCCTCCTCGCGCAGCTGCGGCTCCAGCCCCGGGGGGCAGACGAGAAATATCTCGAACGGCTCGCTCACCGCAGGATCGGCGGCTTGTCGGGGTCGGAGCCGGGGGCGGCGCGTGCGGGGCGTGGCGGCTCCGGCGGCTCCGGCAGGTCGATGCGCAGGCCGACGCGGGCCAGCGAGGCCGCGGCCGGGTCGGAGGGGCGGAAGAAGGCCACGTCCAGCGTGCCCGCGTCGAGGCCCGAGAAGGTCAGCGCCTCGGACACCGCGCGGGCCAGCGCCGGCTCGGCCCCCTCGACCGTGCCGACGAAGGCGAGGATATGGGACCGCGCGCCCGCGTCGTCCTCTGTCCCGGCGACGAAGGCCATCCGCGCCAGCCCCGCCGCCGCGCCCAGCTTGGAGTCGAGCGCGGTCAGCAGCGCCTCGGGCAGCTGGCCGGGCGGGTGGAAGGCGCGGATGCGGGCGGTGGTCTCGGCAGGGCCGTGGGCCAGGGTCTCGGCCAGCCAGGCGATCGACTCGGGCGGCAGCAGGGTGGAGGACGGCGCGACCTCCAGGTTCAGCCCAAGGCCCGCGCCGCGGCCCGCCAGCATCGCCACGATCACCCGCCCGGGGAGGGCGGCGTAGGGCACGGTGCGCCCGGCGAAGGCGGCCAGCCGCTCCTCGGTGTCGAAGGCCAGCACCCAGGTGGCGTCCGACAGCGCGAAGGTCTCGGGCGAGAGGGTCTCGCCCTTCGGCTCCTCCGTCAGCATCAGGAACAGCTCGGCATCCGCGATCCGCTCGTGAAAGCGCAGGCGCAGGCGGTCGTCGTCCGGCGCGGCCTCCATAGCGGCATGCGCAAGGTCGAGGCGGGTGGCGGCGGGATCGGTCATGGCATCGGTCCGTCGTTGTTCCTGCGGCGTCGGTTCCGCCGTCTCATGCCGGCGCGTCGCCGGCGGGGGCGGCGGCACGGTCCGTGCCGGTGTCGATCCGTTCGGGCTCCGCCTCCGCCAGGGCCGCGGCGACGCGGGCGCGCAGGACCGGCAGCAGATCCGTCTCGAACCAGGGGTTCTTCTTCAGCCATCCGGTATTGCGCCAGGAGGGATGAGGCAAGGGGATCGCGTCCGGCAGATGGTCGCGCCAGGCGCGCACGTTGTCCGTGACGGGGGTCCGCAGGCCGAGGTGGAAGCGGTGCGCATGCGCGCCGATGGCAACGGTCAGCGCGACCCGCGGGAGGGCGGCCATGACGCGGTCGTGCCATGTCTCGGCGCAGATCCGGGGCGGCGGCAGGTCGGCGCCCTTCGCGTCGTAGCCGGGGAAGCAGAAGGCCATGGGCACGACGGCCAGACGCGACCGGTCGTAGAAGGTGGCGCGGTCTACGCCGAGCCAGTCGCGCAGCCGGTCGCCCGAGCGGTCGTCGAACGGCAGGCCCGAGGCATGCACCCGCGTGCCGGGCGCCTGACCCGAGATCAGAACCCGCGCCCCCGGCCGGAACCAGGGCACCGGCCGCGGGGCGTGCGCGGTCGCCGTGGCCGCGAAGCGCGGCGCGCAGATCCGGCAGGCGCGAATCCGGTCGGGCAGGAGTGTCGGGGGCGTGCCGGGCATGAGGCAGAGGTGGCGCGGCGGAGCCGGCCGGTCAAGGCGGCGGGCACCCAGCGGGAGGCCGCGGGCCGGTGCCGTGAGGGTGGCGCGGGGGCGGGGTGTGATCGTCGGGCCGTGGCGCAAGGCCGGGGCGCGGGCGGGGAAGGATTCGCATCCCGCGGTCCGGCGGGAGGCCCGGTCGCAGGCAAGGGAGATGGGAGCCGGGGCTTCGGCGCGAGCTTCGGAAGGTTCTCCAGGCTCCCCTACTCGAAACCGACGGCGCGGTCCGCCTCCGCCGGCAGTGGCTATGCGCGCACGCGGGCCGAGGGTCGTGGACGGGACGGTGCGGCAGTTCGCGAGCCAGCCCTTTACTTCCCGGAGAAAGTCGGCTTCGCCGGAGCGGCGCAAGACAGCCGGCCCGCGGGGTGCCGGCGACGAACCAGGACAGGCGGTGTCGGATGTACCGCGTCTGGGATTTCATCACCAACTACTCGCTGCTGCTGATCGCAGGCGCGATGACGGCCCTCGTCTGGGCCAACTTCGACGCCGAAAGCTATCACCGCTTCGTCGAGTTCACGATATGGGACCACGCCCCCATCGGGCACCTGCACGACGGCCACCGGACGCTGACGCTGCACTATCTCGTCAACGACGTGCTGATGGCCTTCTTCTTCGCCATCGCGGCGAAGGAGGTGTGGGAGGCGGTGATCCTGGAGGAAGGTTCGCTGCGCGGGAAGAAGGCCGCGACGCCCCTTTTCGCCACGGCGGGCGGGATGCTCGGGCCGATCGCGGTCTACCTGGGCATGGCGTATGTCGTCTGGCCCGACACCTGGTCCGACGTCGCCAACGGCTGGGCGATTCCGACGGCCACCGACATCGCGTTCTCCTACCTCGTGGGGCGCCTCGTCTTCGGCGCGGGCCACCCGGCGGTGCGCTTCCTGCTGCTGCTGGCGATCGCGGACGATGCGGCGGGGCTGGTCATCCTTGCCGTCTTCTACCCGTCGGGCGATCTGGCGCCGCAATGGCTGCTGCTGTCGCTGGGGGCGGCGGTGACGGTGTTCGTGCTGTTCAACTGGCTGCCGCGCAGGATGGACGCGGGCAACCAGGATCGCCCGCATTCGACCCGGGTGCGCAAGAAGCTGGGCTTCTGGCCCTGGGCCGTGGCCGCCGCGGTCTCGTGGTACGGGTTCCAGGAAAGCGGCATCCACCCGGCGCTCGGCCTGCTGCCGATCGTGCCGACGATCCCGCACGCCGACCGCGCCTTCGGCATCTTCAGCGAGGCGGAGCAGTATCTGACCGACCTGCTGAACCACATCGAGCACCTGCTGAAGCACCCGGTGGAGATCGTCCTGTTCTTCTTCGGCCTGTGCAACGCGGGGGTGGAGTTCTCGTCCATCTCCGAGCCGACCTGGCTGGTGCTGGCGGGCCTCGTCATCGGCAAGCCGGTGGGGATCTTTCTCTTCGGCTGGATCGCGGCCCATCCGCTGAAGCTGGGCCTGCCGGCGGGGATGCGCGGCGTCGACCTGGTGGTGATCGGCTTCGTGGCGGCCATCGGCTTCACCGTCTCGCTCTTCGTCGCCTCGGTGGCCTTCGATCCCGGCCCGGTGCAGGACGCGGCCAAGATGGGCGCGCTGTTCAGCTTCGGCGCGGCGGTGCTGGCGATGGCGGCGGGAATCATCACACGGGTGAAGAAGGTCGAGGCCTGAGAAACACGCATCCCGTGTGCAACTTTCGAAACGGCGGCCGTGCCCCGAGGCGGCCGCCGTTCACGCCCCGGAAATGGTGACCGTGCAACAACGTGATTGGAGCCGGTACGAAAGGGAATGGGGCCACATTTTCGCCGTGATATATTGGCATGTCTCGGGCCAAACCGCATAATAACGGCGAGGGTCCGGCAGAGGCCCAATGGCCCGTGCGGGACCGCGGTAGAGCAGAACCGGAGCCTTCGATGCTCGAATTCGATCATGTCAGCAAGTCCTACTGGACGGGCTCGCACCGGAAGATCATCCTCGACCGGGTGTCCTTCCGGGTGGAGCGCGGGAAGTCGCTTGGCGTGCTGGCGCCGAACGGCACGGGCAAGACGACGCTGATCAACATGATCGCGGGGCTGGAAAAGCCCGACGAGGGCGAGATCCGCCGCAACTGCCGCATCTCCTTCCCGCTGGGCTTCATGGGCGGGGTCGTCAGCAAGCACTCGGCCTTCGAGAACAGCCGCTACATCGCGCGGCTCTACGGGCTGGACCCGGATTACGTGGAGGCGTTCTGCCGCTGGCTCTGCGGGCTGGGCGAATATTTCGACCAGCCGCTGGGAACCTATTCCTCGGGGATGAAGGCGCGCTTCACCTTCGCGCTGATGCTGGCACTGGACTTCGACATGTATCTGATCGACGAGGGGATGCCGTCGTCGACCGATGTGGAATTCAACCGCAAGGCCGGAGAGATCCTGCGCGAGCGGTTCGAGACGACGACCACGGTGATCGTGTCCCACCAGCCGCAGACGCTGGAACGGTTCGCGGTGCAGGCGGCCGTCCTGACCGGCGGCAAGCTGCACATGTTCGACAGCCTCGAAGAGGCGAAGCAATTGTACGATTACGAGACACGGGACTGAGCCGATGAGCACCAAACCCAAGGCCCGCAAATTCCGCATCCGCCGCGCCACCCCCATCGGGGGCGAGGCGCGGCCGGACGGGCCGGGCGCGGATCGCGGTGCGGAGGCCGGTGCGACGGCCCCTGCGGGTTCCGCTCGGGGTGCGGCGCAGGGTGGCGGTGCGACCGCCGCCCGCACCGGCGAGACGGCAGACCAGCCGGCGGCGACCCCGCCCCACACGGCACCGACTCAGACTGCAGCGACCCATTCGGCTCCGGCCCAGACGGCGCAGGCCCAGACAGCACCGGCCCAGACAGCACCGGCCCGGACAGCACCGGCCCACACGGGGGCGCCCCGGGCCCCGGCGTCCCGTCCCGCGGCCCCCGGCACGGCGACGCCGCGCCCCGCCGCCGCGACGACCCCGGGCGGCCCGGCACCGCGCGCCGCCAACGCCCCCGACGCGACCCGTCCGGCCGCACAGCCGGCCCGGACTGCCCCTGCGCAGCCGGCCGCGGCATCCGCCGCCCAGCCCGCCGGCCGCGCGCCGCTGCGGTCGGTGTCCGGCAGCGCGGGCCAGCCCGCCGCGTCCGGTGCCGCCGCCTCGACCGCCGCCTCGACCGCTGCCTCGAACACGGCCGCACCGAACACCGCCGCCTCGAACAGCACCGCCGCGCCGACCCGGGCCGCGGCACCCGGAACCACCGCCGCCGCTTCGGCCGGTGCCGGTGCCGACCCGCGGCCGGAGGTGCGGACCACCGAACAGGTCGACGCGCCCCCCGCCGCCGAGGGCGAGGTCGCCTCGCCCCGCGAGGTCCGCGCCGATCAGGACATCGACGCCATCCGCAAGGAGGGTCTGACCGGCCGTCAGCTGCGCATGGCCCGCCGCGTCGCCCAGAAACACGGCCTGGCGCCGACATCCGATTTCGACGCCGTGCGACAGCTGCGCCAGCGCGGGATCGACCCGTTCGAGCGGTCGAACATGCTGCAGCTCGTGGTGCCCGACAGGCAGAACGGCGACGGGGTGAAACTGCCCCAGACCGTCCCGGCCGAGAAGGTGCCTCAGCTTCCCTCGACCGAGGTCACGCCGGCCGAGCGCCGTGCCAACGAGATCCGGCGCCTTCAGCGCGACCTCGCTTCGCGCCGCCGCAAGCGCGGGCTGCTGCTGCTGACCCGGCTGGCGGCTTTCGTCTTCGCGCCGACGCTGCTGGCCGGCTGGTACTTCTTCGTCGTGGCGACGCCGATGTATGCAGCCAAGTCCGAATTCCTGATCCTCCAGGCCGAGAACCAGGGCGGCATGGGCATCGGATCGCTGCTTCAGGGCACCCAGTTCGCGACCAACCAGGACGCGATCGCAGTGCAGTCCTACCTTGAATCGAAGGACGCGATGCTGCGGCTCGACCGCGACCTGGGCTTCAAGAGCCACTTCCAGCAGGAGTGGATCGACAGCATCCAGCGTCTCGATTCCGACGCCTCGATCGAGGACACCTACAAGATCTACAGCCGCTACGTGAAGCTCGGCTACGACCCGACCGAGGGCGTGATCCGGATGGAGGTCTCGTCGGCCGATCCGGAGCTTTCGGCGCGGTTTTCCGAGAACCTGATCGAATACGCGGAAGAGCGGGTGGACGAGCTGAGCCGCCGCAAGCGCGAGGACGGGATGGTCACCGCGCGCGAAAGCCTCGAACGCGCCAAGGCCGAACGCCGCGCCGCGCAGGAGGAACTCGTCCGGCTGCAGGAAGGCACCTTCGTCGATCCCGAAGGGATCATCGCGGGGCTGCGCGGCCAGATCAACGGCGTCGAGATCCAGCTTCAGGAGAAGGAGCTGGAGCTTGCCGCGCTGATGGACAACGCCCGCCCCAACTCGGCCCGCGTGGCCGGTGCGCAGGGCGACGTGGACCGTCTGAGAACGCTGCTGGCCGAGCTGAACCGCAAGATGACGGAGGCCACGACGGGCGAATCCTCGCTGGCCGAAAAGGCGGCCCGTATCCAGATGGCCCAGGCCGATCTGGCGACCGCCGACCTGTTCCTGCAATCCGCGCTCCAGAACGAGAAGCAGATGGAGCTGGAGGCGAACCGCCAGGTCCGCTACCTCACCACCTCCGTCCGTCCGGTGGCCCCAGAGGACCCGTCCTATCCCAAGGCCTTCGAGGACACCCTGCTGGCCTTTTTGATCTTCTCGGGCATTTACCTGATGATCTCCCTCACAGCATCGATTCTCAGGGAGCAGGTGTCGTCCTGACATGAAGGAAGTGAAAATCGGATCGCTGTCGGTGGGCAACGACCTGCCCCTGACGGTGATCGCCGGACCGTGCCAGCTGGAAAGCCTGGACCACGCGCAGATGATCGCCGGGCGGATGCAGGAAGTCTGCAAGGCCGCCGGCGTGGGCTACGTGTTCAAGGCCAGCTACGACAAGGCCAACCGCACCTCGCTGAGCGGGCGGCGGGGGCTGGGCATCGACGAGGGGCTGAAGATCCTCGCCTCGGTGCGCGACGCCTTCGGCGTGCCGGTCCTGACCGACGTGCATACGGAAGATCAGGCCCGCGCCGCCGGAGCCGTGGCGGACGTGATCCAGATCCCCGCGTTCCTCTGCCGGCAGACCGACCTGCTGATCGCCGCCGGAGAGACCGGCGCGGTCGTGAACGTCAAGAAGGGCCAGTTCCTCGCGCCCTGGGACATGCCCAACGTGGTGTCCAAGATCGAGAGCACCGGGAACGAGCGGATCCTGCTGACGGAGCGCGGCACCTCCTTCGGCTACAACACCCTTGTCGCCGACATGCGCGGCCTGCCGCAGATGGCGGCAAGTGGCTATCCGGTGGTCATGGACGCCACCCATTCGGTGCAGCAGCCCGGCGGGAAGGGCGGCTCCTCCGGCGGGCAGCGGGAATTCGCGCCGGTGATGGCGCGGGCCGCGGTGAGCCTTGGCATTGCCGCCGTTTTCATCGAAACGCACGAAGATCCGGACAATGCGCCGTCCGACGGTCCCAACATGATCCCGTTACAGGATATGGAGAGGCTGATCGAAAGCCTGGCGCAGTTCGACCGCCTCGCCAAGGCCGACCCGATCCGGCTTTGAGTATCTGACGCAAGCAAAGCGAGTATTGACGTGAAGAAACCGATTGCCGAGGTGACCCCCAACACCTGGTCCTTCCTGCGCGACCCGATGATCAAGCCCACGGGCTTCCGCGAATACGACGCGCGGTGGAAGTATCCGGACGAGATCAACCTGCCGGGGATGACGGCGCTCGGCCTCGGGATCGGCACGCAGATGCGCAGGCGCGGGGTGAAGCCCGAGATCGCGGTCGGCAACGATTACCGGGATTATTCGCTGGCGATCAAGAACGCGCTGGTGATCGGGCTGATGCAGGCGGGCGTCAAGGTAAAGGACATCGGGCCCTGCATCACGCCGATGGCCTATTTCAGCAGCTTCCATCTGGGGGTGCCGGGGGTGGCGATGGTCACGGCCTCGCACAATCCGAACGGCTGGACCGGGGTGAAGATGGGCTTCGCCATGCCGCTGACCCACGGGCCGGACGAGATGGGCGAGCTGAAGGACATCGTGCTGAACGGGAAGGGCGAGGCCGCCGAGGGTGGGTCCTACGAATTCGTCGAAGGCGTCTGGGACGCCTACATGGACGATCTGATCGGCGATTTCCGCATGTCGCGGAAGCTGAAGGTGGTCTGCGCCACCGGCAACGGCACGGCGGGGGCCTTCGCGCCGATGCTGTTCGAACGGATGGGGGTCGAGGTGGTCGAGAGCCACAGCAGGCTCGACTACACCTTCCCGAACTACAACCCGAACCCCGAGGCGATGGAGATGCTGCACGACATGGCGGCCTCGGTGAAGGCCAGCGGGGCGGACATGGCTCTGGGCTTCGACGGGGATGGCGACCGCTGCGGCGTGGTGGACGACGAGGGCGAGGAGATCTTCGCCGACAAGGTGGGCGTGATCATGGCCCGCGACCTGTCGAAGCTCTATCCCGGGTCGACTTTCGTGGCTGATGTGAAATCCACGGGGCTGTTCGCGAGCGATCCGGAGCTTCAGGCCAACGGCGTGAAGGCCGACTACTGGAAGACCGGGCACAGCCACATGAAGCGCCGGGTGCACGAGCTGGGCGCGCTGGCGGGGTTCGAGAAGTCGGGCCACTACTTCCTGGCCGAGCCGGTGGGGCGCGGCTACGACGACGGGATGCGGGTGGCGGTCGAGATCTGCAAGCTGATGGACCGCAACCCGGACAAGTCCATGTCGGACCTGCGCAAGGCGCTGCCGGTCACCTGGTCGACGCCGACGATGTCGCCCCATGCGGCGGACGAGGAGAAGTACCAGATCCTCGACCGGATCGTGGAGAAGCTGGCGGCGAAGGCCGAGGCCGGGGACACCTTCGCCGGGCAGCCGATCAAGGAGGTCGTGACGGTGAACGGCGCCCGGGTGATCCTGGAGAACGGCTCCTGGGGGCTGGTGCGCGCCTCGTCCAACACGCCGAACCTGGTGGTGGTCTGCGAAAGCTCGGTCAGCGCGGAGGAGCTGCGCGCGATCTTCGAGGAGATCGACGCGGTGATCCGGACGGAGCCGGGCGTGGGCGAGTACGACCAGACGTTCTGAACCTGGCGGGAGGAGCCGGGCTGAAGCCCGGCCTACGTGGCGGGGCGTAGTCCATCACGCCGCCACAACCGCCGACGCGCAGGCCGGGCTTCATCCCGGCCCGCAGGGTGGGCATTCTGCCCACCCCTCTCTTGTCAGGCCGTCTCGCGCAGGTCGGGGAGCCGGTAGCCTTCCTCCTCGAACTTCTTGCGCAGATTCAGCTTCGACACCTTGCCGGTGGCGGTCAGCGGCAGCTCGTCCACCCATTGCACGTCGTCGGGCAGCTGCCATTTGGCGAAGCTGTGCGACATGTGCTCGTGGATCTTGTCGAGCGACGGCTTCTCCGCCCCCTGTTCGGCCACGGCGACCAGCATCGGGCGCTCGTCCCATTTGGGGTGCGGCACGGCGATGACGGCGCAGTTGGCGATCTCGGGCATCGACATCGCGGCGTTTTCCAGGTCGATGGAGGAAATCCACTCGCCGCCCGATTTCACCAGGTCCTTCGCGCGGTCCTGGATCACCAGCACGCCCGCCGGGTCGATCGAGGCCACATCGCCGGTGCCGAACCAGCCCTCGCTGTCCAGCGCCTTGGCCGTCGCTTCCTCGTTCCGGAAGTAACCCGAAACGATCGTGTTGCCGCGCACGTAAAGCTCGCCCGCCGCCTTGCCGTCCTTCGGCAGCGGCCTGCCGTCGTCGCCGACGATCTTGAAGTCGACGCCGAAGCAGCGCCGCCCCTGCTTCTGCTTGAAGTCGAGCCGCTTCTCCAGGTCCGCGTCCTTCAGCACGCGCGGCAGCTGGCCGTGCGAGCCGACGGGCGACATCTCGGTCATGCCCCAGGCGTGGGAGACCGAGGCGCCCATCTCCTCGAACCCCTTGATGAGCGAGCGCGGCGCGGCCGAGCCGCCGACAACCACGTCGCGGAACTTCTCGGGCAGCTGGCCGCGCTTTCTGATTTCCGCCATCAGGCCCATCCAGATCGTCGGCACGCCCCAGGCGGAATAGACGCCTTCCTCGGCCATCAGGTCGTAGAGGCTCGCCCCGTCCAGCTTCGCGCCCGGAAAGACGATGGACAGCCCCGCCAGCGGCCCGGAATAGGGCAGGCCCCAGGCGTTCACGTGGAAGAGCGGCACCACGGGCAGCACCTTCTCGCCCTCCTTGAAGGAGGAGTTCTGCATCACGATGATCATCATCGCATGCAGCACGGTCGAGCGGTGCGTGTAGAGCGCGCCCTTCGGGTTGCCCGTCGTGCCGGAGGTGTAGCAGAGCCCGCAGGCCGTGTTCTCGTCGAACTCGGGCCAGGCGAAGTCGGTGGACTGCGCCTCCATCAGCGTCTCGTAGCAGAGCGTCTCGAAGCCGAGGTCCTTGGGCATGTGCGCCTCGTCCGTCATGATGACGAAGCGGAGGTCCTTCGGCAGATGGTCCTTCAGCGCCTTGATCAGCGGCACGAAGGTGGTATCGACGAAGAGAAGTTTATCCTCGGCGTGGTTCACGATGTAGATGAACTGCTCGGCCGAAAGGCGCGGGTTGATCGTGTGGCAGATCGCCCCGATGCCGGAGATCGCGTAATAGAGCTCGAAATGCCGGTAGCCGTTCCAGGCGAGCGTGGCGACGCGGTCGCCGTTCTCGATCCCGAGGTCCTGCAGCACGTTGGCCAGCTGGCGGGCGCGGGCGGCGGCTTCGGGATAGGTGTAGCGGTGCACGTCGCCTTCGGTCCGGACCGAGACGATTTCCGATGTCGGATAGGCTTCGGCCGCGAATTCCAGAATATCGCTGATCAGCAGCGGCCGCTGCATCATCATGCCCTTCATTGAAGGCTCCTCCCGTTTTGCTGGTCCGGTATGCGTAGCGCGGCCTTGCGCGGATCGGAAGGGATTTCCGCGGCCTGCCCCGGCGGGTCCCGCGCCGCTCACGCGTTGATGATCGATGCTGCGGCGCAAAGCGGCCGATGCTGCGATGCGGCGGGAAAAATCGAGGCGGATCAACGGTGCGGCGGGAAAATCCGCTTTCCCTTGGGCGGCGCATCTTCCAGTTTGGCGGCAACGGCCGGGCAGGCCCCGGTGTCGACTGCGAGGGAGGAGAGAATGAAGGCCATCGTCTGCAACGGTTTCGGCCCGCTGAGCGATCTGGAGTACAAGGAGGTCCCCGACCCCGCACCCGGCCCCGGCGAGGTGCTGGTGGATGTCGAGGCGTCCGGCGTGAACTACCCCGACGGGCTGCTGGTCCAGGGGCTCTACCAGATCAAGCCGGAGGCGCCGTTCACCCCGGGGTCGGAGGTCGCGGGGACGATCGTCGCCGTGGGTCAGGGCGTGACGGACCGCAAGGTGGGCCAGCGCGTGGTGGCCGCCACCAGCGGCGGCTATGCGACGAAGGCCGTGATGGCGGCGGACCGGACCTTCCTGCTGCCCGACGGCGCGGACGCGGCGGAGGCCTGCGCGCTGATCGTGGCGCACGGCACCTCGCACCATGCGCTGAAGCAGCGGGCGCAGCTCAAGGCGGGCGAGACGCTGGTGGTCTTCGGCGCGGCCGGCGCGACGGGCGTCGCGGCCGTGCAGATCGGCAAGATCATGGGTGCGAAGGTGATCGCCGTGGTCTCGACGCCGGAGAAGGGGAAGATCGCCGAAGAATGCGGGGCGGATCACGTCATCGGCTACGACAACCTGAAGGACAAGGTGAAGGAGCTGACGAACGGCAAGGGCGCCGATGTCTGCTATGACGTGGTGGGGGGCGATGCCTTCGCAGCCGCCTCGCGCTTCATGGGACGGAACGGGCGGCTGCTGGTGATCGGCTTCGCCAGCGGCGAGATCCCGAAGCTGCCGGTGAACCTGACGCTGGTGAAGGAATATTCGGTCGTGGGCGTCTTCTGGGGCTCGTTCACCAAGCACGAGCCGGCGGTCTACGCCGAGAACATGAAGGAGCTGATCGGCTGGTTCGCGGACGGCACGATCAAGCCGCTGGTGGCGGGCCGCTATCCGCTGAAGGACGCGCCGGAGGTGCTGGAGAAGGTGCTGAACCGCGGCGGGATCGGGAAGTTCGCGCTGGTGCCCGAAGGGGTGTGACGCGTCGGCGGGAGGGCTGTCATCCTCGGGCATGACCCGAGGATCTCTTCGATTTCGAGGTCCTCGGGTTGAGCCCGCGGATGACGGTCGGTGTGTGGGCCGGGAGATCCTGGGGTCGAGCCCGAGGATGACGGTTGGTGCGGGGTGGCCGTGAGATCCTCGGCTCCAGCCCGAGGGTGACGGCGCTTCGTGACAGCGGCGCCGCGCCTCAGTATCCCGTCCGGCCCACCGTCCGCACCAGGTCGACCAGCTTGGGGCCGAGTTCCTGCTCCAGCCGCTCCTTCGGCAGCGAGAAGGAATAGCCGCCCAGGTTGAAGGCCAGCATCGGCGTGTCCGGCTGCTGCGAGCGGTAGGGGACGGAGACGGCATGCACGTCCCGCTGCCATTCGCCGAAATTCGCGTAGAAGCCGCGGCGGGTGATCTGCTCCCGCGCGTCCTCGATCCCGTCGAGGATCTCGGAGAGCTTCTCGGGTGGGGTCCGGTCGCGGATGCGGTCGATGATCTCGCGCCGCTCGTGCTCCGACGTGCCGGCGATGTAGGCCCGGCCGATGGCCGACCGCGCCAGCGAGATGCGCGAGCCGACATCCAGCTGCAGCGAGATCACCCCCACCGATCGGGCGCAGGAGATGTAGGTCATCTGCATGTCGTCCCGCCCGCCGAGCGCCACCAGCACCCCGTCGCCGCATTCGTCGGCGAGTTTCTGCATGTAGACCTGCGCCGTCTCGCGAATGTGCAGCCCGGCGAGGCAGGCGTAGCCCAGCGACAGCACCGGCAGGCCCATGCGGTAGCGGCCGGTCTGATCGTCGTAGACCAGATAGCCGGACTTCAGCAGCGTGAAGGTCAGGCGCGAGACAGTCGAATTCGGCAGGCCCGTCCGTTCGGCCAGGTCGGAATTGCCGAGCCCGGCGCGGTCGGCGGGTGTGAAGGCGCGCAGGATCTCCAGCCCGCGGTGCAGGGCGGTGACGAACTGGCGGTCGTCGCCGCTGCTCTTCCCCTCGGCGGGGGCCTCGGTCACTCTCTTGCGCATCGTCTTGCTCTTTCGCGGGAGGGACGGGTCATGGTCAGGCGCTTTCCCGGCGGCCGGCTTCCCGGTCCTGCAACTCGCGCCACTGGATCTTGCCCGACCCCGACCGGGGCAGGGCGTCCAGGAACTCGACCGAGCGGGGCACCTTGTAAGCCGCCATCTGGTCGCGGCACCAGGCGATCACGACGGCCTCGGTCAGGGCGGCGCCGTGGCGGGGGACGACGAAGGCCTTCACCGTCTCGCCCCGGCGCTGGTCGGCCACGCCGATCACGCAGGCCTCGGCGATATCGGGATGGCGGTGCATCAGGGTTTCCACCTCGGCCGGCCAGATCTTGTAGCCCGAAGCGTTGATCATCCGCTTCAGTCGGTCGGTCATGAAGAAGTAGCCGTCGGCATCGAAGTGCCCGATGTCGCCCGAGCGGAAGAAGCGCTTGCCGTCCCGCTCCAGGATCGCCTGCGCCGTGGCCTCGGGGTTGCGCCAGTAGCCCTTCATCACCTGGCGGGCGGCGATGATGATCTCGCCGTCCTCGCCTTCGCCCATCTCTTCCAGCGAGTCGGGGTTGATGACGCGGCAGTCGACGTCGAAGATCGGGATGCCGAGGCATTGCTGCTTGGGCCGGTGCGCCGGGTTGATGTGGGTGACGCCGATGGTCTCGGACATGCCGTAGCCCTCGATGATCTCCAGCCCCGTCAGGTCCTTCAGCCGCTGCGCCACGCCCTGCGGCACCGCCGCGCCGCCCGCGCCGATCAGCTGGACGGAGGACAGGTCGAAGGTCGGCAGCTCGGGCGCGTTCATCAGGTCGATGACCATGGTGGTGATCATCCGCAGCATGGTCACCTTGTGCTGCGCGATCAGCCGGCCGGCCAGCACGCGGTCCCAGCGGGTCATCAGCACCACGGTCGATCCCGCGCAGATCGGCGCGTTCATCCCGTTCTGCATGCCGGTGACGTGGAACGAGGGCAGGACGGACAGCTGCACCTCGTCGCCGGTATAGGGCGAGAAGTGCCTGTAGCCCCAGATCACCGGCTGAAGCGTCGCGTGGGTATGCTCGCACCCTTTCGGCGCGCCGGTGGTGCCGGAGGTGTAGAGCAGGACCGCCAGATCGTCCGGCCCGGCCTCGTGCGGGCGGGGCGTGTGGCGCGCGGCCATCGCGTCGGACCAGCGGGTCAGGCCGGGGCCCGCCACATCCGCGTCCGTCAGGTCGCGCAGGGGCTCCGGCAGGTCGGCGCGGCCATCCGGCGCGGCCATGTCGGCGCAGGCGGGGACCAGCAGGTGGTCCAGATCGCCTGCATCGAGCAGGGGCCGGACGTGGTCGACCAGTTCAGAGCCCACGACTGCCAGGCGCGCGCCGGTGTCGCGGGCCAGATGCTCCAGTTCCGCCCGGCGGTTCATGGTGTTGACCGGCACGACGCAGGCGTCGGCGCGGTGGATGGCGTAGTAGGCGATCACCCATTGCGGGCAGTTCTGCGCCATCAGCAGTACCCGGTCGCCGCGCCGCACCCCCTGCGCCTGGAACCAGCCCGCCAGCGTTTCGGTCGCGGCCAGCAGCTCGGCATAGGTGATGGCCCGCCCGAAATAATGGATCGCCACCTTGTCCGGCACCCGCGCGGCGGTGTCCGCGAGGTTCCGCCACACCGATTGCGCCGGAGGCTCGATGCTGTGCGGGACCCCTTCGGGCCAGTGCTGGAAGTGCAGGTCGGGCATTCAGACCTTCATGCCGGGCAGGTTGAGCGAGGCGGTGTTGCCGCCGTCCACCGGCAGCGCCTGGCCGGTGATGTAGCTGGCGTCGTCCGAGGCGAGGAAGGCGATGGCCGCCGCGATCTCCTCGGGCCGGCCGTAGCGGCGCAGCTCGCAGCGCGACCCCAGCTTGTGTTCCTTGTCGTTCTCGCGGGCGTAGTCGAAGACGCGTTTCGTCATGCCGGTCTCGATCAGGCCCGGGCAGACGGCGTTGACGCGCACGCCGTAGCCACCGAGGTCGCAGGCCGCCGTCTGGGTCAGGCTGATGACTCCCGCCTTGGAGGCCGAATAGGCGTTGCCGCCCGCGCCCGAGCGGATGCCGGCGACCGAGGCGGTGTTCACGATGGCGCCGGCCTTCTGCTCGATCATCACCTTCGCGGCGTGCTTCAGCACCTTGGCCACGCCCTGGAGGTTGACGCCCAGCACGAACTGCCAGTCGTCGAAATCGTTCTCGGTGATGGGCTGGTAGCCGCGCGAGACGCCGGCGTTGTTGGCCACGGCATCGAGCCGGCCCCATTTCTCGACAACAGCGTCGATCATGGCGGCGACCTGACCCTCGTCGGACACGTCGACGGCATGGATCATGTGATCGCCCTCGGGCATGGCGCCGGAAAGCGCATCGGCGTTGATGTCCGCAAGGCAGACGCGCGCCCCTTCGGATGCCAGCCTTGCGGCGGTGGCGCGGCCGATACCGCTGGATGCGCCGGTGACGATCGCCACCCGGCCCTCGAAACGCTTCATGACTGTCCTCCCTGGGGGCACGGTGGCACAGAACGGCATACCGTTCAACGGTTTCGGAATAGAATTTCGCTGTGCGGATTACGTAGAGCCAGGTGGTGGCGGGCGGGTGGTGGGCAGAATGCCACCCTACGAGGGTGCGCAGGGTGGGCATTTCTGCCCACCATCACCCGCGGGACCGACTCAGGCGGATGCCTTCTGCCAGTACGGCTCCCGCAGTTCCCGCTTCAGGATCTTGCCGATCTCGGACCGGGGCAGGTCGTCGCGGAACTCGACCGTCGACACCCGCTGCGTCTTGCCCAGCTGGCCGTTGGCCCATTCCCGGATCGCCTCGGCATCCGCGTCCTTGCGCTTCGGCACCACCAGCGCCAGCGGCGTCTCGCCCCATTCGCGCGACGGCACGGCGATCACGGCCACATCCGCCACGTCGGGATGCTTGCGCAGCACCTGCTCCAGGTCCGTCGCGTAGATGTTGAACCCGCCCGAGATGATCATGTCCTTCTTGCGGTCCAGCAGGTGCAGGAAGCCGTCCTCGTCCACCCGTCCCATGTCGCCCGAGCGGATCCAGACCTTGCCGTCGCTGTCGACCCAGGTCGCCTCCGACGTCTTGTCGGGCGCGCCCAGGTAGCCCGGCATCATCGTCCGGCCCCGGCCCACGATCTCGCCGAATTCGGTGATCGGGATCTCGTTGCCCTCCTCGTCGATCATCTTCATCTCGCAGCCCGGGTTGATCTTGCCGACCGTGTCCCACTTGTCGGGATAGGCCGCGCAATCCAGCGAGAAGGACGCGCCGCCCTCGGTCATGCCGTAGCTTTCGCGGATGTTGCCGGGCCAGCGGCGCATGACCTGTTCGATCACCACGCCGGGCAGCGGGGCCGAGGTGGACATCTTGCAGACGTAGGAGCTGAGGTCGTACTTGTCGAAATCGGGCTCGTCCATCAGGCGCATGTACTGCACCGGGACCAGCACCGCGTGGGTGACCTTGTACTTCTCGCTGAGGCGCAGGAATTCCTTCGTGTTGAACCGCGACATGATGACGGCCGAGGTGCCCGAGACGAGCGCCGACAGCGTCGTCACCAGCGTCGTGTTGGAATAGAGCGGCGTCGACATCAGATGCGTCGAGGTGTGGTTCATCTCGTTCCGGATCGCCCTTTCCATCTGGCGGACCCGCATCCGGTGGTCGTGGACGATCCCCTTGGGCGTGCCCGTGGTGCCCGAAGAATAGATGATGTTGAACATGTTGTGCGGCTGGACGGGCACGGGGTCGATCGGCTCGGCATCGCCGATCCAGTCGTCGAAATCCGCCAGCGAGATGACCCGCTTCGCGCCGAGCCGCTGCGCCGTCTCCAGGAACTTCGGCGCGGCGAAGAGGAGGAGCGGCTTCGAGTTGTCGACCATCTTCACCAGCGCGTCCTCGGTCGCCGAGAAGGGCAGGGGGACCATGCAGCCGCCCGCGTGCAGCACGCCGGCATAGAGCGCCAGGTAATCGGGCGAGTTGTCGGCCAGCCCCGCGATCATCACGTCGGGCCCGCAGCCCTCGGCCACCAGGCGGCCCGCGATCCGCCTGATGCGGTCGGCGAACTCCGCCCAGGTCCAGGAGGTGCCGCCGTTCTCCTCGCAGATCACGGCGGGGCGGTCGGGATTGATGGCAGCGGCCCTCTGGACCATCTCGGCGAAGCTGCCGATCTCTCCGCCGTCCTCGTCCACCGGCAGAATCGTTCCATCATGTGTGCGGACGGCCATCCCGTTCTCCTCCTGTCGGTCAGCGCGGGGCCAGTCTAGAGAGCGCATCGCGAGGGTCAATATTCCGCATCCTGGAATACTGTTTCGCGCGCCGTTGACTCTTTCTCGCGGCACATGTCACCTAGCGCCAACCGGAGGAGGAGGACAGCAATGTACGATTATTTTCCCATATCTGACAAAGCGAAGAAGATGCGCGAGCAGCTTCTGCGCTTCATGGACGATCACATCTATCCCGCCGAGAAGGTCTACAAGCAGCAGGTCGAGGAAGCGGACGACCGCTGGGACGAGCCGCCGATCATGGCTGAGCTGAAGGCGAAGGGGAAGGAATCGGGTCTGTGGAACATGTTCCTTCCGCACGACGCCGGCGACTACAAGGGCGCGGGCCTGACGAACCTGGAATACGGCACGCTGTGCGAGATCATGGGCCGGTCCTCCATCGGGTCGGAGCCGTTCAACTGCTCGGCCCCCGACACCGGCAACATGGAGACGATCTTCCTCTTCGGTGACGACGAGGCGAAGGCGAAGTGGCTGAAGCCGCTGCTGGACGGCGAGATCCGGTCCTGCTTCTCGATGACCGAACCGGCGGTGGCCTCGTCCGACGCCACGAACATCGAGACGCGGATCACCCGCGAAGGCGACGAATACGTCATCCAGGGCCGCAAGTGGTGGTCCTCTGGCGCGATGGACAAGCGCTGCAAGATCGCCATCGTGATGGGCAAGACCGATCCGTCGGCGGAAAAGCACAAGCAGCAGTCGATGATCCTCGTGCCGCTCGACACGCCCGGCGTGAAGGTGGAGCGGCACCTCAGCGTGATCGGCTACGACCACGCGCCGCACGGCCATGCCGAGATCCATTACGACAACGTCCGCGTGCCGGCGAAGAACCTCCTGCTGGGCGAGGGCCGGGGGTTCGAGATCGCGCAGGCGCGCCTCGGGCCGGGCCGCATCCACCACGCGATGCGCTGCATCGGCGGGGCGGAGCGGGCGCTTCAGATGATGTGCGAGCGCGGGATGCAGCGCGAGCCCTTCGGCAAGAAGATCGCCGAGATGGGCGTCAACAAGCACTGGATCGCCGAAAGCCGCATGGACATCGAACAGGCGCGTCTGCTGGTGATGCATGCCGCCTACCAGATGGACACCGTGGGCAACAAGGCTGCCCGCCGCGAGATCGCGATGATCAAGGTGGTGGCCGCCAACATGCTGCACCGCGTTGTCGACCGCGCGATCCAGGTTCACGGCGCCATGGGCGTCAGCCAGGATTCGACGCTGGCGTCCTCCTACGCCAACGCCCGGACCATGCGTCTGGTCGACGGCCCGGACGAGGTGCACCGCGAGACCATCGCCAAGCTCGAACTCAAGCAGTACCGGAACTGAGCCGATGAACATGTTCGACATGAAGGGCAAGGTGGCCATCGTCACCGGCTCGTCGCGCGGCATCGGCCGCGCGATCGCCGAGGCCTTCGCCGAAGCCGGCGCGAAGGTCGTCATCTCGTCGCGCAAGGCCGAGGCCTGCGAGGAGGTCGCGAAGGGCATCCGCGACAAGGGCGGCGAGGCCATCGTCATCCCCGCGCATATCGGCTCGACCGAGGACATGCAGAACCTCGTCGACAAGACCATCGCGGAATGGGGGCAGATCGACATCCTGGTTCCGAACGCGGCGATCAACCCCGTGTATGGTCCGATGAACGATCTGGACGACGCGGTCTTCGACAAGATGCTGATCACCAACGTCCGGGTGATCAACACGCTCTGCAAGATGGTCCTGCCCGGCATGGCCGAGCGGGGCGGCGGCACGGTTGTCGTGATCTCGTCCGTGGCGGCGATCAAGGGCTCGACGACTTTGGGCGCCTACGGCGTGACCAAGGCGGCGGATGCGGCCATCGTGCGGGCGCTTGCGCTGGAATGGGGTCCGAAGAACATCCGCGTCAACGCCATCGGACCGGGCCTGGTGAAGACCGACTTCGCCAAGGCGCTCTGGACCGATCCCGGGCGGATGGAGCGGATCAACAACCAGAACCCGCTGCGCCGCATGGGCAAGCCGGAAGAGATCGCCGGCACCGCGCTGTGGCTGGCGACGCCCGCCTCGGGCTATGTCACCGGGCAGTTGATCATCGCGGACGGCGGCCAGTCGATCGCGTGACGAAAGAGGGTCCTCCCTGACGGGAGGACCACGCGGGGGCTCTGCCCCCGCACCCCCGAGGTATTTGTGACCAGATGAAGCAGGGGAACGGTCTTCAGACCGGCAGTGCGGTCGTCTTGAACACCGTGCGCAGGGCGAAGCTGCTCTGCATCTGGGCCACGCCGGGAAGGCGGGTCAGATGCTGGCGGTGGATGCGGGCGAAATCCTCGGTGCTTTCGGCGACCACCTTCAGGATGTAATCCGCCGTCCCCGCCATCAGGTGACATTCCAGCACGTCCGGAATGCGCGAGACGGCGGTCTCGAAGGCGTCGAGCACCTCGTCGGATTGCGAGGCGAGGGTTATCTCCACGAAGACCGTGGTCGAGACGCCCAGCTTCCGCGGGTCCAGCAGCGCCACGTAGTCGCGGACGTAGCCGTCCGCCTCCAGCCGCTGCACCCGCCGATGGCAGGCCGAGGCCGAAAGGTTCACCTTCGCCGACAGATCCGCGTTCGAGATGCGCCCCTGCCGCTGGAGCACCGTCAGGATCGCGCGGTCGATGGAGTCGAGAGGCATGGGCGCAGGTTTCTCCGGCAACGTGGTTCTGCGGCCGGAGAATATTCGCAGCATCCCGGCGGATGCGAGAGAAATCGCCGGATCAGGCCGCGCGGCCGCCCTTCAGCGTGTCGCGGATTTCCAGCAGGACGTCCAGTTCGGTCGGGCCGGCGGGCTTTTCCTCGGCCGGGACGGGCGGTTCGTCCTTCATCCGGTCCTTCAGCCGGTTGACGTAGCGCACCAGCAGGAAGACGACGAAGGCAATGATCAGGAAGTTGATGACCGACATCATGAAGGCGCCGTAGGCGAAGACGCCCGCGCCGGCCTCGCGCGCCGCCTCGAGGCTGGCGTAGTCGGCCGCACTGCCGCCGGAGAGGACCAGGAAGTTGTTGGTGAAGTCGTAGCCGCCGGTGAAGAGCCCGATGACCGGGTTCAGCAGGTCGTTCACCATCGAGTTGACGATCGCCGTGAAGGCCGCGCCGACGATGATGCCGACGGCCATGTCCATGACGTTGCCCTTGGCGATGAAGGCCCTGAATTCGTTGAGCATGCGAGAAACCCCCTGTCCCTGCCCCTCTGTCCGACCCCGCGTGCCCGCACAGGGCCCCCGCAGGTGACGCGCAGGCCGACGGGTTGCATCCGGCGCGCCCCGCGCGATCATTGTCATCAGGTCTGAAAGAGGTTTCCATGTCCATCGAAAATCACCCGATCAACGCCCGCTGGCCCGCCGCCAACCCCCGGATCATCCAGCTTTATTCCTTCCCGACGCCGAACGGCCGCAAGGCCGGGATCGCGCTGGAGGAGCTGGGGCTGGAGTACGAGCCGCATCTGGTGAAGCTGGGCGACGAATACGTGCGCAGCCCGGAATTCCTGTCGCTGTCGCCAAACAACAAGATTCCCGCGCTGATCGACCCGAACGGGCCGGACGGCGCGCAGGTCGAACTTTTCGAGAGCGGCGCGATCCTGATCTACCTGGCCGAGAAGACCGGCCGGCTGCTGCCCGCGGGCGCCGGGAAATACGAGGCGATCAAGTGGCTGATGTGGCAGATGGGCGGCCTCGGGCCGATGCTGGGCCAGCTGGGGTATTTCTGGAAGTTCGCCGGCAAGGACATCGAGGACCCCCGCCCGCGCGAGCGGTTCCTGGGCGAGGCGAAGCGTCTGCTGAACGTCCTGAACGGCGCGATGGAAGGGCGGGACTGGATCGCCGGCGAATATTCCATCGCCGACATCGCCATCGTGCCCTGGATCATGGCGCTCGATTTCTACGACGCGAAGGAGGCGGTCGGTTGGGACGGGTTCGCCAACCTCCAGCCCTATGTCGACCGCTTCAACGCGCGTCCCGCCGTGCAGGCCGGGCTGAACGTGCCGCCGCGCGACTGACACGGCGGAGGCGCGGCGCAGTCCCGGCGCCGCGCCCCCAACTTCACGCGCAGGTTCTCCTGCTTCCTCCGGCCGGAAATATCCCGGGAGTCGCTCCGCAGGAGCGGCGGGGGCTGAGCCCCCTCCACGTCACCTCCGGAGCGTGCCGCCTGTCGCCTTCGTCACCTTCTCGACGATCTTCGCCGACAGCGCCTCGATCTCCTTGTCGGTCAGCGTGGTTTCGACCGGCTGGATGCGCACCGTGATCGCCAGCGACTTCTTCCCCGCGCCGAGCGAGCCGCCGACGAACTGGTCGAAGACGCGCACGTCCTCGATCAGCGCCTTGTCGGCCCCGGCCGCCGCGTTCACCAGATCGAGCGCGTTGACGCCGGTATCCACCACAAAGGCGAAGTCGCGCTCGACCGGTTGCAGGTCGCGCAGCGTCAGCGCCGGACGGGCGGCGGTGGTGGCGCGGGGCTGAGGCACCTCTTCCGGCCAGATGGTGAAGGCGACCGCCGGTCCCTTCACGTCCATCTCGCGCAGGATCTTCGGGTGCACCTCACCGAAGACGCCCAGCACCTTCTTCGGGCCCAGGCAGATGCGCCCGTGCCGCCCGGGATGCCACCAGGCGTCGCCGTCGCGCAGGATCTGCACCTTCGCGGGGGCGCCGATGGCCGACAGCACTGCCTCGGCGTCCGCCTTCGCGTCGTAGACGTCCACCGGCCGGGCCGCGCCGTGCAGGTCCTTCGGCCCGGTCCGCCCGACCAGCAGGCCCGCCACCTGAAGCCGCTGGTCGCCGGGCTCTCCGCCCGACCAGGTCGCGCCGACCTCGAAAAGGGCGAGGCTGCCGAAGCCGCGCGCCTGGTTCCGCGCCGCCGCCCGCAGCAGGCCGGGCAGCAGGTCGGGGCGCATGTGGCTCATGTCCGACGAGATCGGGTTGGCGAGCATCGTCGCATCCGTCCCGCCGCCGAAGAGCGCCGCCGCCTCCCGGTCGATGAAGGAATAGGTCACGCATTCGTTGTAGCCGAGCGCCGCCGCCGTCCGGCGCGCCTGGCCCTCGCGCCGCTGGATCGGCGTCAGGATCGGCTTCGGCACGCCGGGCTGGGTGCGGGCCATCGGCGCGGGCACCAGCTTGGTGAGGGAGGCCATCCGCGCGACCTCTTCCACCAGGTCCGCCTCGCCCAGCACATCGGGCCGCCAGGACGGGACATGGGCCATGTCGCCCTCCATCCGGAAGCCCAGGCGTTCCAGCGTCGCCTTCTGCTCTGCCGCGGGGATGTCCATGCCGACCAGCGAGGCGCAGCGGGCGGTGTCGAGCCGGTAGGCGCGGCTGACGTCCGGCTCCGCGCCCGCGACGACGACTTCCGACGCCTCGCCGCCGCAGAGGTCCAGCACCATCTGCGTCGCCAGCTCCAGCCCCTCCATGTTGAAGGCCGGGTCGATGCCGCGCTCGTTGCGATACCGCGCGTCCGAGTTGATCTTCAGCGCCCGGCCCGCCAGCGCGATCTGGACGTGGTTCCAGACGGCGGCCTCGATGAAGACGTCCGTCGTCTCCTCGGTGCAGCCGGTCTCCTCGCCGCCCATGATGCCGCCGATGCTTTCGACGCCCTTGTCGTCCGAGATGATCAGCGCGCCCTCGGGCATGGTGTAGGTGCGCTCGTCCAGCGCCTCCAGCGTCTCGGAACCGGTGGCGCGATGGATGCGCAGGTTGCCGTTCACCTTGGCGGCGTCGAAGACGTGCAGGGGCCGGTTGCGGTCGCAGGTGAAGAAGTTGGTGATATCGACCAGCGCCGAGATCGGCCGCAGACCGATGGCCTTCAGCTTCTTCTGCAGCCAGGCGGGGGAGGGGCCGTTCTTCACGCCGCGCACCAGACGTCCGGCGAAGACGTAGCAGCCGTCGCGCGCATCCTCGTCGATGGTGACACCGATCGGGCAGGGGAACGTCCCCGCCACCTTCGCCTGCGGTGCCGGCTTCAGCGTGCCCAGCCCCCGCGCGGCCAGATCCAGCGCCACGCCCCGCACGCCGAGCGCGTCGGGACGGTTCGGCGTGATCGCGATCTCGATCACCGGGTCGACCGCTTCGGGCCGGTTCGCGGCCAGCCAGTCGGTGAAGCGCTCGCCGACCTCACCGGACGGCAGTTCGATGATGCCGTCGTGCTCCTCCGACAGCTCCATCTCGCGTTCCGAGCACATCATGCCGTGGCTCTCGATCCCGCGGATCTTGCCGACCTGGATCGTCGTGTCGATGCCGGGCACGTAGGTCCCGGGCTTCGCGACGACCACGGTGATCCCCTCGCGCGCATTGGGCGCGCCGCAGATGATCTGCTGCTCGCCCGCATCGGTCAGCACGCGGCAGACCTTCAGCTTGTCGGCGTCGGGATGCTTCTCGGCCGCCAGCACCTTGCCGATGGTGAAGGCCTTCAGCCGCGCGGCGGGGTCTTCGACGCCTTCGACCTCCAGCCCGATGTCGGTCAGGGTGTCGAGGATCTCGTCGAGGCTCGCCTGCGTGTCCAGGTGATCCTTCAGCCAGGAGAGGGTGAATTTCATCGCATGTGCCTCAATGGTTCAGCCGGGCGGCCAGATCGTCGGTATCGCCCATGCGGTAGAGTCTGACCTCGCGCATCAGCCTGAGCGTGGGCTTCAGCGCGAAGAGGGTGGAGCCGAAAAGGAAGAACCAGGTCCCCGCCGTCTGCAGGTCGTTGTAGAAGAACAGGATCGAGCCGACGACGAAGGACACCGCCGCGGCAAAATCGACGAAGGTATAGACGATCTCGAACCGGGCATAGGTGACGCGGCTCTCGTGGCTTTTCTGGCGGTTCTCGTGGCGGAAGAGTTTCATGGCTCACTCCGTGGGTGTTTCGCGAAGTCGCGGATCAAGCGGAAGCGTTCGATCATCAGCGGCATGTCCGGGGACCAGCCGCCGCGGGCCTCGAAATAGGCGCGGTACTCGGAATACCAATGATCGCGGTCCCGGAATTCGGCCATCGGCGGGATCAGATGCTCGGGGACCTCGTCGAAGGGCATGACGAGGACCTCTTCCGTCTCCATCTCGACGGCGGGTTCGCCGCTCCACTCCAGCGCGATGTCGCAGCGTCCGACCTCCGGCAACGGGTCCTTGCCCGGGCCGAAATCCCGCAGCGGCGCGCAGGTGACGGTCTTGGCGCCCGAGCGGACGAGGGCCAGGACCTCGGTGCAGAGCGCCTCGGTGTCGCCGAAGGTGAAGGTGACGGGGGGATGGGTCATGGCGCGGGATACTCCCGGCCTGCCGAGTCGTCAGAGCAACCGCGGCGATCAGGACAGCCCGGTACGCGCAGCGGACCGGGCAGCACCCGTCCGCCCCCCCGGGCGGGTGCTATCGCACCCCCCCGCGGACGGGTGCTGCCCTCTGTCGAGCACAAGAGGCCGGATGCCTGCGATGCGCCGGTGAGTGTCACACCCCACCCCTGAGCGTCGGCACCTGCAGCGCCCCGAACCCGTAATGCCGCAGCCACCGCAGGTCGGAATCGAAGAACGCCCGCAGGTCCGGAATGCCGTATTTCAGCATCGCGATCCGGTCGATCCCCATGCCGAAGGCGAAGCCCTGCCACTCGGCCGGGTCCACGCCGGCAGCACTCAGCACCTTCGGATGCACCATGCCGGAGCCCAGGACCTCCAGCCAGCCGTCGCCCTCGCCGACCTTCACGGTGCCGCCCTCGAACGAGCACTGGATGTCGACCTCGGCGGAGGGTTCGGTGAAGGGGAAGTGCGAGGCGCGGAAGCGGGTCTTCACGCGGGTGCCGAAATAGGCCGAGAAGAACTCCTCCAGGCACCATTTCAGGTTCGCCATCGACAGGTCGCGGTCGATCGCCAGCCCCTCGACCTGGTGGAACATCGGCGTATGCGTCTGGTCGTAATCCGAGCGGTACACCCGCCCGGGCGCGATGATCCGGATCGGCGCGCCCTGCGCCTGCATCGATCGGATCTGGACGGGCGAGGTGTGCGTCCGCAGCACATGCGGGGGCCGGTTCTCGTCCTCGGCGCGGTGCATGTAGAAGGTGTCCATCTCGGCCCGGGCCGGGTGATGCGCGGGGATGTTCAGCGCGTCGAAATTGTACCAGTCCTCCTCGACCTGCGGGCCTTCGGCCACGGCGAAGCCCATGTCGGCGAAGATCGCGGTGACCTCCTCCCAGACCTGGCTGATCGGGTGGATCGTCCCCGTCCGCCGGTCCCGCGCGGGCAGCGTCACGTCCAGCCACTCGTCCTTCAGCCGGGCGTCCAGCGCGGCGTCGGCCAGGGCCGTGCGGCGCGCGCCGAGGGCCGAATTGATCTCGTCCTTCAGCGCGTTCAGGCGCGGACCCTCGACCTGCCGTTCCTCGGGCGTCATGCGGCCCAGCTCGCGCATCTGCAGGCTGATCTCGCCCTTCTTGCCGAGCGCCTGCACCCGCAGATCCTCCAGCGCGGATTCGTCGGCGGCATCCGCTATGGCGGCGATGTACTTCTCGCGCAGGTCTTCCATTCGATCCTCCGGCACCATGACCGCCGCCTAGCTAGCGCCGGGGGCCCCAGGAGGCAAGCCGCCGACGCGGCAGAGGCCATGGAACCGGGGCCGGGACCCGGCGCTTTGGCCGGTATGAGACACCCCATCCTCTCCGACATCATCTGCCGCCTGCTGGTGGCTGCCGGCGTGATCGTGGCGGCCGTGATCCTGCTGCCCGCGCCGACCCGCGCCGCGCCGGGCTGGTGCGGCAACGCCGGTCTGACGGCGACCGAGGTGACGATCTGCACCGACGAGGGCCTGTCCCGGCTCGACGCCCGGCTGGAGGCGCTTCGCGGCGCGCCCGGCAGCGGCACCGCCGGCGTGTCGCTGCAGCAGCGCGAATGGCTGGTGGAGCGCAACCGCTGCGGCGTGCGGATCGACTGCATCGAGGCCGCCTATCTGGACCGGATCGCGGCGATGACCCCGCCGGAGCAGACCGCCACCGCCCCGCAGAGCGTGGAGCAGACCGCCGCCGCGCCGCAGGGCCTGCTGCGGCCGTGGTGCGACGGCACGCTCAATCCGTCGGAGCGGACGATCTGCGCGACCCCGCGGCTGGCCGATTTCGATGCGGCCCTCGGGGCGGTCTACGGCTCGGTCAAGGCCCGCGACAGCGACGCGGCGCAGATGACATGGCTGCGGGACCGGCGCGACGCCTGCGGCACCGACGTCGAGTGCCTGCTCGGCGCCTATGTGGAGCGGATCGGCGACCTGGGCGCGCGGATCAGGACGCGCTAGGCGGCGCGTCGGCCGGCCGCCGGTGCCCTTCGCGGCCTTCACTCCTCGGCATTCGTGCCGAATTCGCCGGAACCTCCGCTTTCGTGCCACATTCCCGTCCGGCGCAGGCCCGCGCGCGGCATCATTCCGGTCCGGCAACATGCCACCGGAAAGGACGCTTCGATGTTCGCGAAACCCATGCTCGCCGCCCTGATCCTCGCCGCCGCCACGCCGGTGTCGGCGCTCCAGCGGGTCGAGGCCGTCTCGACCAGAGGCAAGGCCGGCCATGTCCCGCCCGCCGATACGGCGACGGGGAACTACTTCACCACCGAGGACGGCTGCACCTACCGCCGCGCGCAGGCGCCGGGGTATGCGCCCACCTGGCACCTGATCCAGAACCCGCACCACATCGGCAAGCCCTCCGCGCATCGCGGTTGCCCCGGGTCGCTGCGGAACTGATCGTGCGGGGCGGCGGGTCGCCCGCCGTCCCGCGGGCAGGACTTGGACAACAGGTTGCAGGCGACAGGCCGCTTCAGGCGGCGGCCAGCAGGCCGCGCAGCTGCCGTGCGGTCTTTCCCGACAGCAGCGGGCGCACGCGGGGCGAATAGGTTTCGGGCGCCGCGCCCGCCAGGATCGCGCCGACCGCCGGGATGGCGCGGACGAGGCTGTCCAGTTCGGCCCGGGGCAGGGCGCCCAGCCCCCACGCTCCGGGCCAGAAGCTTTCGCACCACGCCCCCTCGGCCCGAACCAGCCCGTGCCGGGGCAGGCCGATGTGCCAGTATTCGATGTCCTGCGCGGGCAGGACGCGGATGTCCTCGCCCTCTCCGGCCAGGTGGCCGGCACGCGCCAGCGCATCCTGCGAGGCGATCAGCACTGCATGCTGCGGCGACAGCCGCAGGGGGCGCGTGTTGCCCAGAACGCCGGTGGCGAAGCGCACCGGGGCGAGGTTGTCGCCCGCTGCCATGCCGGCGGCGGTGACGGGCGTGCAGCCGACCCACAGGACCGGCTGAAGCCCGTGGTCGCGGGTGCGGACGAGGTCGCCGACGGCGAGCCTCTGCACCGGCGCGGTGCCCTCGCGCGTCTCGATCCGGGTGCCGCGGGTGAAGCAGGCGATGCCCATCGACACCAGATCCGCCGACCGGTCCAGCGCAGCCGGGGGCACGCCGGTCAGCGTGACGCTTTCGCCGTTGGGGAAGGTCAGCACGGCATTGCCGAAGCCGTCGTCGCCGACCGACACGTCGAAGGCCCGCACCGGACCCATGGGGCCGGTCAGGCCCGACAGGTCCAGCCGGTCGTTGGTGAAGCCGTCGCCGTCGTCGTCGCCGCGGTCGAAATCGGCGATCGTGTCGTGCCCGGAGCCGTTGGTCACCACGAAGCGATCGTGCCCGCCGCCGCCGATCATCAGATCGTCGCCGGTGCTGCCGTCGAGCGTGTCGGCATCGTCGCCGCCGTCCAGCGTGTCGCTGCCCGACCCGCCCGTCAGCAGGTCGAGGCCGGCGCCGCCGATCAGGCTGTCGGGGTTGGTCCCGCCGACGAGCGTGTCGTTGCCGTCGCCGCCGAACAGGGTGTCGCTGGCCTGACCGCCGTCCAGATGATCGTGGCCCGCGCCGCCCTCCAGCCAGTCGCCGCCGAGGCCGCCGGTCAGGGTGTCGTTGCCCGCCTCGCCGTACAGCCGGTCGGCGTCGTCGCCGCCGTCGATCCGGTCGTTGCCGTCGCCGCCGCGGATCGTGTCGCTGCCCGCGCCGCCCGACAGGGTGTCGTCGCCGATCCCGCCCGACAGCGAATCCGACCCGATCCCGCCGAGGATCGAATCCGCGCCGTCGCCGCCGTCGATGGTGTCGTCGCCGCTGCCGCCGTCGATGGTGTCGGCGCCGGTCCCGCCCGAAAGGGAATCGGAGCCGGCGTCGCCGAGGATGCGGTCGTTGCCGGTGCCGCCCAGGATCGTGTCGTTGCCCGCCCCGCCGGAAAGCGTGTCGTTCGCCGCGCCGCCGTCGATCGCATCGGCCCCGTCGCCGCCGTTCATGATGTCGCCCCAGGCCCCGCCGGTCTGGGTGTTGGCGACGGCCTGTTCCCAGTCCGCCACGTCGAGGTCGACATAGGCGGGGGCATCGGCCGCCGTGACCTCGGTGAAGCTGTCGAGATGGTAGGTGACCCCCGGCACGACCTGCGCATCGGTGACGAAGCCGACGAGGGTGCCGCCGATCTCCAGCGTCCAGCCCCGGATCGTGTGGCCCGCGCCGTCGTTCAGGATCGCGACCTCGTCGACATAGATCGGGCCCGAGGCGATGACGGTGCCGTCCGGCGCGGTGACGACGGCGGTCTGGGTCGCGTCGTCGCCGACGTCGTCCGTCAGGGTGTCGCCGTCGAGGAAGGCGTCGTCGTCGTCGATGGTGAAGGTGACGGCATGGGTCGAGGCGGACCAGTCCGGGTCCAGACGGACGAATCCGCCCGGCAGGATGATCCCCGTTCCCGAGGCATAGCCGGTGATGACATAGGTGGCCATCGTTGCCACTTCGCCGAACGTCCGCCCGGCCCTTCCGTTGTCGATTCAGTGTGGGTTCTTTTCCGCAGCGGCAGATCTACCTTTCGGATCGGTCAACAATTTGAAGGTTTTGCGGTTTTCGGCGCGTGAATAAGGCAGCCCATCATCAGCCTTGGGTTGATCTGCGCACCGGCGCATCGTGCCGCCCCGCACCGCCGCTGTCGCGCCCGCGCATCTTCGGTCCCCAGCCGTTCGCGAAGGCGCCGCAACGAGAAAGGGCCGCCCCGGCGGGACGGCCCTTCGTCATTCTGTCCTGTGCGGCTATCAGGCCGGCAGCGCGGCCTTCGCCTTGTCGACGATCGCGCCGAAGGCCTCGGGCTCGTGCACGGCGAGATCGGCCAGGACCTTGCGGTCGACCTCGATCCCCGCCAGCGACAGGCCGTTGATGAACCGCGAATAGGTCAGGCCCTCGTCATGGGCGCGGACGGCGGCGTTGATCCGCTGGATCCACAGCGCGCGGAAGTTCCGCTTGCGGTTGCGGCGGTCGCGGGTGGCGTACTGGTTCGCCTTGTCGACCGCCTGCTTGGCGACCTTGAAGGTGCTCTTGCGGCGGCCGTAGTAGCCTTTCGCCTGCTCGAGAACCTTCTTGTGGCGTGCGTGGGTGACGGTTCCGCTCTTCACTCGGGACATGGCAGGCTCCTCACTTCTTCGCGTAGGGCATCATCGGCAGGATGATCTGCTCGTCGCTTTTCGCGAGCAGGGTCGTCCCCCGGGCGTTGCGGATGAACTTGTTCGTCCGCTTGATCATGCCGTGCCGCTTGCCGGCCTGGGCCACCTTGATGCGTCCCGATGCGGTCACCTTGAACCGCTTCTTGACGCTGGATTTCGTCTTCATCTTGGGCATTTCCAGCTCCTTCCGGATGGTCGTTGGGCGCGACTCGGCATGCCACTCCGGGCCGGCCGCGCTGTCGGAAGCCGCCGTATAGGCGGGTGCGCCGCCGGGATCAACCGTTTTCGCGAGACGTCCCGCGCCACGGCCGATCCCGGCGATGCGGGACGGGACACCCCACGCGACGCTGCCGCCTGCCCCGTCCCCGTCCGGCGCCCGGCCTCAGCCGAGCGCCATCCACTCCACCCCGGCCCGGGCGATCCTGGTGTCGTTCCAGGTCCGCAGACGCAGGATGAATCCGTGCTCCGTCACCTCCTCGGCGCTCAGCGCATAGCGCAGGTTCTGCTCCCGCGCCGCGTCCAGCAGCGACATCGACACGAAGACCATCGGCGGGTTCAGGAAGGCGCGGGGGAAGGCCACCTCGCGCCGGACCTCGCGTTCGCCGCTGCCGTCCCAAAGGTCGCTGGCGGTGCGGAAGTGATCGACCAGCGTCAGCGACCCGCGCAGGGCGGCGCCGATGGGGGTGAAGGGATCGTGCGCGCCCTCGGGCAGGGCATGCGGCGGGGTGAAATCGACAACGCGGTTCATGCGACGAGGGCCTTTGCTTCCCAGGGCTTCAGTGCGGTGCGGGCGAAGGGGAAGAGGCTTCCCTCCGCGTCTTCGAGTTCGGGGAAGAGCGCGATCAGCTCCTCTCGCGTGGCATCGGCCACGGCGTCGCGGCAGAAGGCGCCGGGGTTGAAGCTTTCGCAGGCGATGCCGTTGGCGCTGACGATCTCGTGCCGGTCGAAGAGGATGTGGACGTAGGTCACCTCGGCGCAGGGTGCCTCGGTCACGCCGGGGGCGCCGACCAGCGATTTCGCGACCGCCAGGACCTCGTCGTCGCCGAACAGCAGCTCGGCCTGCCAGCCCGAGACGAGGATGCGGTGCTGCGGCGACACCAGCGTCCGCCGCCGCGCCCCGAAGGCGCCGGGGGCGAAGGCGATCGGCGTCCAGCTGCCGTGGCCCGGCACGCTGCGGCTGCCGGTCCAGATCACCCGCCGGGGGCCGTTGTCGCGCGTCTCGACCAGATCGCCGGGCTTCAGCACCTCGACCGGGCAGGGGCCGAAAGGCGTGTCGACCAGCACGCCCGCGGTGAGACAGGGCACGAAGTTGCCGGGCTCGCGGTTCGCCGTCAGGTTGGTGTTGTTGTTGTTGACGCTGTCCAGCCGGATCGACCGGATCGGCTTGGCGTTCAGCACCGTGTTGTCCGCGTTCGCCGAGGTTTCCGGCGCGAGGTAGATCCGCCCGTCGGGCAGCTGGAAGGTCACGGCGGTGATGGTCGCCGTCGTGCCGTCGCCGTAGTTCACCGTCGCGTTGTAGACGATGACGCTGTCCAGCCGCACGGTCTGGGTCGTGACGCCGTTGTTCAGCGTCGCGGTCTCCGAGCCCAGCAGGTTGTTGTCCCGGCCCCAGACGTTGTCGTTGTTGGTATCGTTGACCGTGAACCGGTGGATCCGCCCCGACAGGGGGTTCGCGACGGACCCGAAGGTGGTCCCCGCGAAGTTCGATTCGGTTGTCAGGGTCAGTTCATTGGTATCGTTGTCCGGGCCCGTACCCAGAAATATAGCGTTCCATGACAATGGCATGGCGGTAACCTCTTCACTCGTGACACACTACGAACGGGGAACTAGCGGGCCTTCCCCGGACGGCAAGTTCGGGGGGCGGTCGACCGCGCGCGGGTGCCGTATCACACCCGCCGCGGGATGCGGATCCGCGGCGCGCGCCTATGGCGCCCGATGCCGATTCGAGTCAATCGGGATTCGGCGTCGCCGCCGGTCCGGCGGGCCGTGACGCAGCGTCAGAGGAAGAAGTGGTAGACCTCCCCCGCCAGCCGGATGAAGGCGTCGGGGATCATGGCGAGGGTCTGCGGGACCGTTTGGGTCGCGAAATCGGTGGCCGAGGCCTGCGTGACCGGCCATTCGCCATGCGCGGACAGGGCGATCCGCAGGATCAGCCCCAGCCCGATCACCAGCGTCACGATACCGGCCAGCGGAAACCGCCGGTCAGCCCAGGCCGAGGCGAGCGCCGGGATGGCGAGGAAGGTCAGGACCGTCCCGATCGCCAGATTGAGGTCGATACCCATACCGTGCGCACCCCTGCGAAAACCGTGACCGGCCCGCAGGTTAGCCCGGATCGGTGGCAAAGATCAAACGTTCCTCGCACGGGGCGACGCGCAGGATGTTCGTGGTGCCGGGGGTGTTGAAGGGCACGCCCGCGGTGACGACGATCTGGTCCTTCTCGGTCGCGAAGCCACCCGTCCGCGCCGCGCGGGCGGCGTTGACGACGGCCTGCTTGAACCGCTCCAGCGTGCCGGTCATCACGCAGTTCGTTCCCCAGGACAGGCAGAGCCGCCGGGCCGTGCCGCGTTCGTTCGTCATCGCGATGATCGGCACGCGGGGGCGTTCCCGCGCGACCAGCAGCGCGGTCGTGCCGGATTGCGAGAAGCAGCAGATCACCTTGATGTCCGTCGTCTCGGCGATCTCGCGCGCGGCCTGGACGATGCCATCGGCGACCGTGCCCTTCACCGTGCGGCGCGACGCCTCGATGATCTCGCGGTAGAGCGGGTCGCTTTCCACCGACTGCGCCACGCTGTCCATCGTCTTCACGGCCTCGACCGGATAGCTGCCGGCGGCGCTTTCGGCCGAAAGCATGACCGCGTCCGAGCCTTCGTAGATCGCCGCCGCCACGTCCGAGACCTCGGCCCGGGTGGGCATCGGGCTCTCGATCATGCTTTCCAGCATCTGGGTCGCGACGATCACCGGCTTGGCGGCGGCGCGGCACTTGCGGGTCAGCCGTTTCTGGATCGGCGGCACCGCGTGGACGGGCAGTTCGACGCCCAGATCGCCGCGCGCGACCATGATCCCGTCCGACGCGGCCAGGATCGCGTCGAAGGCCTTCACCGCCGCCGGCTTCTCGATCTTCGACAGGATGGCGGCGCGGCCGCGGGCGAGGTTGCGCGCCTCCTCCACGTCCTCGGGGCGCTGCACGAAGCTCAGCGCCAGCCAGTCGACGCCCAGCTGGCAGACGAATTCCAGATCGCTGCGGTCCTTTTCGGACAGGGCAGCCAGCGGCAGCACCACGTCGGGCACGTTCACGCCCTTGCGGTTCGAGATCGTGCCGCCGGTCACCACCTCGCATTCGGCGAAATCGTCGCCGCATTCCACGACCCGCAGGCGGATCTTGCCGTCGTTCACCAGCAGGGCGGAGCCCGGCTCCAGCGCCTGGAAGATCTCGGGGTGGGGCAGGGTCACGCGGGTCGCGTCGCCCTCGGCCTCCGCCAGGTCGAGCCGGAAGCGGGCGCCCTCGGCCAGCTCCTCCTCGCCGTTCGCGAAGGTGCCGACGCGCAGCTTGGGGCCCTGCAGGTCGGCGAGGATGGCGATCGGCCCGTCGAGGTCGCGCTCGATCTCGCGGATGATGCGGTGCCGCTCGCGGATCTCCTCGTGCGAGCCGTGGGACATGTTCAGGCGGAACACGTCCGCCCCCGCCTCGTGCAGGGCGCGGATCGTGGCGTAGTCGTTGGAGGAAGGCCCGAGGGTCGCGACGATCTTGGTGTTGCGCAGGCGTCTCATGCGATCCTTCCCGGGGCGTGCCGCCCCCGTTGCCGCGGGGTTGCCCCCCGTCGCCCTGTTGAATACTCGTCCGGAGCAATATCGCGATTTCCGGAGGGCCGACAACCGTGACCGCCCGAGGCTGGCGCGATCATCGCGGGCAAGGGTGACGGAAAGATGAATTATGAACCCTTCCGGATCGAGGGCGCCGGGCGCGGGTCGCGCTGGCTGATCACCTGCGACCATGCGGCGAACACGGTGCCCGATTTCGTCGGCGGCGGGTCGCTGGGGCTGGCCCAGGCCGACATGGCGCGGCACATCGCATACGATGTCGGCGCGGCGGGGGTGGCGCTGGCGCTCGGCGAGATGCTGGACGCGCCGGTGATCCTGTCGAACTTCTCGCGCCTCGTGATCGATCCGAACCGAGGCGAGGACGATCCGACGCTGCTGATGAAGCTCTACGACGGGTCGATCATCCCCGCGAACCGCCACGCCGGGCCCGAGGCGCTGGAGGAACGGCTGGCGCGCTGCTATCGCCCCTACCACCAGGCGCTGGCGGGGCTGGCGGCACGGCGGGGCGACACCTGCATCGTCTCGGTCCATTCCTTCACGCCGCAGCTGCGCGGGCGGCCCGTCCGGCCCTGGCAGGTGGGGGTGTTGTCGGCGGCGGACCGGCGCCTGACGGACCCGCTGCTGGCGATCCTGCGGGCGGAAAGCGATCTCTGCGTCGGCGACAACGAGCCGTATTCGGGGCATCTGCCCGGCGACGCGATCGAGCGGCACGCCCTGCGCCACGGCCGGCCGAACGCGCTGCTGGAGGTGCGCAACGACTTGATCCGCGATCCCGAGGGCCAGCGGGTCTGGGCGGGGCGGCTGGCGCCGATGCTGGTGAAGGCGCTGGCGGTCTCGGGGCTCTGACCGCTTGCGCACGGCGCGGCGGGGCATACCTTTGACGCGACCGCAAAGGAGGCCCCGATGGACGACGCCACCCGCACCGAGCTTGAAGCCGCCGCCTTCCGCGCCCTGCGCCATCACCTGATGGAGGCGCGGCCGGACGTGCAGAACATCGACCTGATGAACCTCGCCGGCTTCTGCCGCAACTGCCTGAGCCGCTGGTATCAGGAGGCCGCCGCCGAGCGCGGCATCGACATGGGCAAGGAAGAGGCGCGGGAGATCTTCTACGGCATGCCCTACGAGGAGTGGAAGGCACAGCAGCCCGAGGCGTCGGAGGCCACGAAAGCGGCGTTCGGCAAGGCGTTCGAGGAGAATGTCGGGAAAGGGTGACGCCGGGGGCCGGTCCGGACGAGCTTCGATCCGGCGTCCTCCTCAGGCGTGAGCGGGGGTTCACCGTGCCTTCTTCGGCCCGACATCCACGCCCTCGTCCCCGTCCGCGTCCTCGCTTTCGCCCCCTCATCCTCGGACCGGCATCCTCGCCCTCGCCACTTCATCCTCGGGCTTGACCCGAGGATCTCCCATGGCTCTCGCAATGGCTGAGAGAGATCCTCGGGGTCGAGCCCGAGGATGTCCCGAAGCGGCTGCAACCGGCTGCCGCGGGCCGTTCGCGCCGGTCGCATGCGCCAATTCCCCGTGCTTCCCGGCTGTGCGCCGCACGACCCGCCGCCGGTGGCGCGGCGGAAAATCCTTCCGGCCCGTGGCAATCCCCGTTGACGCCGCCGCCTCGCCCCGGTCACCTGTCGCCATGCCGTACCGAATGGTTCCCATCTGCCATGTCCGCCCCCGCACCTGCCGAGGTGGGGCGTGAAGTTCCTTCGTTTCTATGTCCGCACCGTCGACGGGATGAACCGGGGCATCGGCATCGTGGTGATGTTCGGGCTGTTCGGGATGATGAGCGTCCTGCTGTGGTCGACGGTGTCGAAGGCCTTCGACGCGCCTGCGCTGTGGACCCTGGAAACCGCGCAGTTCTGCATGGTCGCCTACTACATGATCGGCGGAGCCTATTCGATCCAGCTGGGTTCGAACGTGCGGATGGATCTGCTCTACGCCGAATGGACCGACCGGCGGAAGGCGCAGGTCGACGCGATGACGGTCTTCTTCCTGATCTTCTACCTCGGGGTGCTGCTCTACGGCGGCCTCTCGTCGCTGGCCTATTCGCTGGGCCACTTCCAGGGCGGGTTCTTCGGCTTCTTCTCTGAGCTCGGCGGCGCCTTCCTCACCGGCGGGCCCGCCGCGGCGGTCGAAGTCACGGGGCATCTGGAACGCTCTCCCTCGGTCTGGCGGCCGGTGATGTGGCCGGTCAAGCTGATCATGGTGACGGGCATCTTCCTGATGCTGCTGCAGGCGCTGTCGGAACTGGCGAAGGACGTCCTGAAGATCCGCGAGGGCACGGCCTGATGTCCTACGAGATGATCGCGGCGCTGATGTTCAGCTCGATGATGCTGATGCTGCTGACCGGGCAGCGGGTCTTCGGCGCCATCGGCTTCGTCGCGGTGGTGGCGGCGCTGCTGCTGTGGGGAGACCGGGGCGGCTACGACATCGGTTTCGCGGCGGCGATCAAGCTGATGAAATGGTATCCGCTGCTGACGCTGCCGATGTTCATCTTCATGGGCTACGTGCTGTCGGAAAGCCGGATCGCGGACGACCTCTACCGCATGTTCCACGTCTGGATGGGCGGGCTGCACGGCGGGCTCGCCATCGGGACGATCGGGCTGATGGTGCTGATCTCGGCGATGAACGGGCTGTCGGTGGCGGGCATGGCCATCGGCGCGACCATCGCCCTGCCGGAGCTGCTGAAACGCAACTACGACAAGCGGATGGTGACGGGGGTGATCCAGGCGGGATCGAGCCTCGGCATCCTCGTGCCGCCCTCGGTGGTGCTGGTCCTCTACGCGATGATCGCGCGGCAGCCGGTGGGGCAGCTGTGGCTGGCCGGCGTGGTGCCGGGGCTGCTGATGGCGGCGATGTTCGTCGTCTACATCGCGATCCGCTGCCGGTTGCAGCCGCATCTGGGCCCGGTCCTGAGCCCCGAGGAGCGCGCGGTCCCGCGCGCCGAGAAGCTGCGCCTGCTGGCCGCGGGGCTGCTGCCGCTCGGGATCTTCTTCGTGATGATGGTGCCCTTCGTGCGGGGCTGGACGTCGCTTGTCGAAAGCTCGGCCATCGGGGCGCTGGCGGCGCTTCTGGCGGCGGTGCTGAAGGGGCGGATGACGCGGCAGGTGTTCGTCACCTCCGTGCGCAACACGCTGGGCATCTCTTGCATGTTCATGTGGATCATCCTGGCGGCGCTGGCCTTCGGTGCGGTGTTCGACGGGCTGGGGGCGGTGAAGGCCATCGACTCGCTCTTCACCGAACAGCTGGGGCTGTCGCCCTGGTGGATCCTGATCCTGATGCAGCTGAGCTTCATCGTCATGGGCACCTTCCTCGACGACACCGCGATGCTGGTCATCGTCGCGCCGCTCTACGTGCCGCTGGTCGGGGAGCTGGGGTTCGATCTGGTATGGTACGGGGTGCTCTACACCATCACCTGCCAGATCGCCTACATGACGCCGCCCTTCGGCTACAACCTGTTCCTGATGCGCGCAATGGCCCCGCCCGAGATCTCGATCCGCGACATCTATACCTCCATCATCCCCTTCGTGGGGGTCATGGTGCTGGCGCTGGCGGTGCTGATGCTGTTCCCGGAGCTTGCCCTGTGGCTGCCGGGGCTGGTCTATGGAAACTGACAGTCAACCAGAGCGACCCGCGAGCCAATCGCGGGCACCCATCCAACAGAAGGAACGACAGACATGAGTATTTCCAGACGCAAGCTGCTCGGCGCCGCCGCGATGGCCGCGCCCGCGACCCTGGCCGCGCCCCGGATCGGGCGGACGCAGGAGCCGATCCGCTGGCGGATGCAGACCTACGCCGGCGCCGCGCTCGGCGAGGAGGTGACGAAGCCCATCGTCGACTACATCAACACCGCCGCCGATGGCGAGATGGAGGTGGAGCTGTTCTTCGCCGACCAGATCGTCCCGACCGGAGAGCTGTTCCAGGCGCTTCAGCGCGGCACCATCGACATGGTGCATTCGGACGACGATTCGATGGCCTCGCCCACCCCGGTGCGGCAGTTCGGCGGGTATTTCCCCTTTGCCACCAAGCATATCCTCGACGTGCCGGTGCTGTTCAACCAGTACGGCCTGGGCGACATCTGGAAAGCGGAATACGAGAAGGTCGGCGTGACCTGGCTGTCCTCGGCCGGGCAGGATCCGTGCAACTTCAACACCAAGAAGGAGATCACCAGCATCGGCGATCTCGACGGGCTGAAGCTCTACACCTTCCCGACGGCGGGCCGGTTCATGGCGCAGTTCGGCGTGGTGCCGGTGAACATCCCCTACGAGGATGCCGAGGTCGCGGTGCAGACCGGCGAGCTGGACGGCATGGCCTGGTCGGGGATCACCGAGGATTACACCGTGGGCTGGGCCGGGGTGACCGACTACTTCCTGACCAACAACATCTCGGGCGCCTGGATCGGGTCGATCTTCGCCAACCAGGGACGCTGGGCCGATCTGCCGGACCATCTGAAGGAGCTGGTGATGTCCGCGATCAAGGCCGCCGACACCTACCGCAACCAGTGGTACTGGGGCGGCGAGGCGCGGCTGCGGGCGACGGGCGATCAGCTGGAGCTGCGGACGGTGCCGGCCGAGGAATGGGCCGAGGTGGAGAACGCCGCCAAGGCCTTCTGGAAGGAGATCGCCCAGGAGGGCGAGATCGAGGCGAAGATCGTGGGCATCTTCGAGGAGTACAACTCGGTCATCAACCAGGCCGGACCTCCGTATACGTTCTGAGCCTGGCCGACCCGGCACGGCAGGGGTGGGCAGAATGCCCACCCTACGCATACGTGTGCAGAATTCAGACGAAGGAGAGACCCCATGCCCGGCAACCTGACATTCGCCGACCTGAAGAAGCGGGTGAAGGACGGCAGCATCGACACGGTGCTGATGTGCATCGTCGACATGCAGGGCCGCCTGATGGGCAAGCGCTTCACCGCCGTGCATTTCGTCGACAGCGCGCACGAGGAAAGCCATTGCTGCAACTACCTGCTGGCCACCGACATTGCGATGACGACGCCGGACGGCTACCGCTCGACCTCCTGGGCGGCGGGCTACGGCGACTACACGATGAAGCCCGACCTCTCGACGCTCAGGCTGGTGCCTTGGCTGGAGGGGACGGCGATGGTGCTCTGCGACATCCTCGACCACCACGGGCACGAACCCGTCGCCCATTCCCCCCGCGCCATGCTGAAGAAGATGGTGGCGAAGGCGGAAGCCATGGGCTTCACCCCGATGATGGCGACGGAGCTGGAGTTCTTCCTGTTCCGGGGCGCGCTGAACGATCACGCGCGGAACGGCTATCGCGACCTGGAGCCCTTCTCGCCCTACAACATCGACTACCACATGCTGGGCACGATGAAGGAAGAGCACGTGATGCGGCCGATCCGCAATCATCTGCTGGCCGCCGGCGTGCCGGTCGAGAATACCAAGGGCGAGGCCGAGGCGGGGCAGGAAGAGCTGAACATCCGCTACGCCCCCGCGCTCGACTGCGCCGATCACCACACGATCGCCAAGCAGGCGGTGAAGGAGATCGCCTTCCAGCAGGGCGTTTCGGCGTCCTTCCTGGCGAAATGGCATCGCGACCGCGTCGGCTCGGCCGCGCATGTGCATCTGTCGCTGTGGAAGAAGGACAGCCCGGCGTTCTTCGACAAGGCGGACACGCACGGCATGTCGGACCTGATGAAGAGCTTCTGCGCCGGGATGCTGAAGTATTCGCCCGACCTCACCTTCTTCCTCGCGCCCTACGTCAACAGCTACAAGCGCTTCGCCAGGGGCACCTTCGCGCCCACCAAGATCGCATGGTCGGTGGACAACCGGACGGCCGCCTTCCGGCTGTGCGGGGAGGGGACGAAGGCGGTGCGGATGGAATGCCGGGCGCCGGGGTCCGACATCAACCCGTATCTCGCCGAGGCCGCCCTGCTGGCCGCCGGCCTGAAGGGGATCGAGGAGGGGCTGACGCTGTCGGGCCCGGTGACGGGGGACATCTACGACGATGCCTCCGTCCCGCAGATCCCGGCGAACCTGCCGGCGGCGACCGAGACGCTGCGCAGCTCGGCCATGCTGCGCGAGGCCTTCGGGGATTTCGTGATAGAACACTACTCCCGCGCGGCCGAGGTCGAGCAGGAGGATTTCGACGCGGTCGTCACCGATTACGAGATCGCCCGGGGGTTCGAGAAGGCCTGACACTGGCGCAGGCCGGACCCGGAGCTTGCGGGAGGGACCCGCAACGAGAAACGGCCGGGGCATTCCGCACGCCCCGGCCGTTTCCGTTTCGCCTGTCCGGGCGCTCAGTTCTGTTCGGGTACCAGGATCTCGCGCTTGCCGACGTGGTTGGCGGGGGTGACGAGGCCCTCTTCCTCCATCTGCTCCACCAGGCGGGCGGCCTTGTTGTAGCCGATGCCCAGCTTGCGCTGGATGTAGGAGGTGGAGCACTTGCGATCCTTGATGACCACCGCCACCGCCTGGTCGTAGAGTGCATCCTCGCCATCGGTGTTGCCGCCGAGGCCGAGCACCAGGTCGATGTCGTCCGCCTTCTCGTCGTCCGGGCCTTCCACGACCTGACCCACGTAGGAGGGCGGGCCGAAGGCCTTCAGGTGGTTGACGATCTCCTCGACCTCCTCGTCGGACACGAAAGGCCCGTGGCAGCGGGTGATCTTCGCCCCGCCGGCCATGTAGAGCATGTCGCCCATGCCCAGAAGCTGCTCGGCCCCCATCTCGCCCAGGATCGTGCGGCTGTCGATCTTCGACGTCACCTGGAAGGAGATCCGGGTGGGGAAGTTCGCCTTGATGGTGCCGGTGATGACGTCGACCGAGGGGCGCTGCGTGGCCATGATCAGGTGGATGCCGGACGCCCGCGCCATCTGCGCCAGGCGCTGGATGCAGGCCTCGATCTCCTTGCCCGCGACCATCATCAGGTCGGCCATCTCGTCGACGATGACGACGATGTAGGGCATCTTCTCGGGCGCGAATTCCTCGGTCTCGAACACCGGCTCGCCCGTCTCGTCGTCGAAGCCGGTCTGGACGGTGCGCTTGAACATCTCGCCCTTCGCCAGCGCGTCGGCGACGCGGCCGTTGTAGCCGTCGATGTTGCGCACGCCCATCTTGGACATCTTGCGGTAGCGCTCTTCCATCTCGCCCACGACCCATTTCAGGGCCACGACGGCCTTCTTCGGGTCGGTGACGACGGGGCTCAGCAGATGCGGGATGCCGTCGTAGACGCTGAGTTCCAGCATCTTCGGGTCGATCATGATCAGCCGGCAATCCTCGGGCGTGAGGCGGTAGAGCAGCGACAGGATCATCGTGTTGATCGCCACGGATTTACCGGACCCGGTGGTGCCCGCGATCAGCAGGTGGGGCATCTTGGCCAGGTTCGCGACCATCGGATCGCCGCCGATGTCCTTGCCAAGCGCCAGCGGCAGCTTCATGTGGCTGTCGCCGAAGTCGCGGGCCGACAGGATCTCGCGCAGGGCGACCATTTCGCGCTTGTCGTTGGGCAGTTCGATGCCGATCACCGACCGGCCCGGCACGGTGGAGACGCGGGCGGACAGGGCCGACATGGACCGCGCGATGTCGTCGGCCAGACCGATGACGCGGGACGCCTTGAGGCCGGGCGCGGGCTCCAGCTCGTACATGGTGACGACGGGGCCGGGGCGGACCGACACGATCTCGCCCTTCACGCCGTAATCGTCCAGCACGTTCTCCAGCATCCGGGCGTTTTCCTCGAGCGCCTCGTCGGAGAGGTGGAAGCGTTCGACGTTGGCCGGGTTCATCAGCAGGTTCAGCGGCGGCAGCTCGTACTCGACCTGCGGCTCCTCGAACTTCAGGGCCGGCTGCGCCTCTTCCCGCGCGCGGGTGGAGGGGGCGGCGGGCTTGCGCGGCGCGGTCTGGACGACGCGCCGTTCCAGCGCCGGACGCGCGGCGGGGGAGGGGGCCTCGACCAGCGGCAGGGCGTCGTCGCGATCCATCTCGTCGCTGTCGGGGCCGAAATCGTCGAAGCGGTAGTCCTCCTCCGCCTCGTCGAAGGTGTCCGCATACGGCTGCGGCGCGTGGTGCGGTGCCGGCGCGGCCATGCGCGGCTGCGCCGGGGGCATGGCGGGTGCGGCCGGCCGGGGCTGCGGGGCAGGGGCCTCCACGCGCGGTTCCACATGGGCCTCGGTGCGCTGCGCGGCGGGCTGCGGCGCGGCAGGGCGGGGCTGTGCGGCGGGCGCGACCGCGGCGCGCGGCTGAGCGGCGTGGGGCTGAGCGGCCGGTGACGCGGCGCGCGGCTGCGCGACGGGCGCGGCGGGGCGGGGCTGCGGCGCGGGGGCCGCGGGCTGCGCGGCGCGGACCGGCGGCTCCACCGCATGGGAGGGGGCCTGCGGCCGGGCACGCATCGTGGCGCTGCGCGGCGCGGGCGAGGCGGGCGGCACGGCAGCGGCGCCGGGGCGTTCGGCACGCAGCACCGGCTGGGCCGGAACGGCGGGCGCCTCGGGCGCGGTCACCGGCGGTTCGGCGCGGGGCGCGCGCGGCTGCAGGACCAGCGGATCGGGCCCGCGACCGCGGCCCTTCGTCAGGGGCTGATGCGACGGCGTGGCGATCCGGGTGGTGCTGCGCGCGCGCGAACGGACGACGTCCGCGATCTTCGCCTTGATCCGATCGTCGGTCGGCAGCGGATCCTCCGGCACCTCGGCGAAGCCGGCGGGCGCGGTCGCGTGCGACCGGTCGCCCAGCCGGATCATCGCGGGCAGACGGCCCAGCAGACCCCGACGGGCGGGCGCGGTGTCCTCCACGGGTTCCGCGTCGTCCAGATAGTCGGGTTCGGACCAAGCCGGCGCCTCGGCCCGCAGCGCGCCGCCGAGACGCGGCGTCGCGGGCCGTGCGGCGGCCAGAGGCGTGGCGGCGGTGGCTGCTGCGGCGTCGGTGGCGTGTGCGGCGGGTGCAGCGGCGGCGGGGCGGACGACCTGGGCCGCGGGACGGGCGGCCGGCGCCGGCGTGGCCGCGGGCGCTGCGCTGCGGGGCACGGCATGCGCGACGGCCTGCGTCGCGGCCGCGGCGGCACGGGGGCGCAGGGCGGGGGCGGGCTCTTCGCGGTCCAGCCGGTCGAGGCGGGTCGCCTCGCGGCCGTCGTCGGAGGAGGGCAGCCGCTCCGCCGCGGCGCGGACCATGCCGCGGATGCGGTCGGTCAGGCTTTCCGGCCGCGCGGGGGCCTCGTCCTCGTCGAGGCCGTAGCCGTCGTGGAAGTGGATGTCGTCCTCGTCCACCATCATCTCGGGGCGGGCGATGCGGCGCGGCGCGGGCACGGCGGCCGCGGCGGCGCGAAGCGAGGCGATCTCGGCCTCCTCGGCGCGGCGCTGCGCGGCGCGGACCTTCTGTTGGGCGTGCAGGGTCTTCGCCCCGCTCCAGCCTGCGGCGATCCCGCGCGAGCAGAGCTGCGACAGCCGCAGCTGCGCGGTCAGCACGGCCCAGGCACAAAGCCGGAACAGCTGCGCCAGCTCGAACCGGGTGAAGCCCAGCACGTGGAGACCCAGAACCAGCAGGGCGGCACCGGCGGCCAGCTTGAAGGTCAGCGTGCCGATGAATTCCCCGACCGGCAGGATGCCGATGGCGGCGCCCAGGACGGTGTCGCCGAAATGGCCGCCCAGGTTGAAGTTCTGCGACCACGCCTCGCCCGGCAGGAAGGTGGCGGCATAGAGCGCCAGCAGCGCGATCCAGATCGGCGCGAAGATGATCCGCGACAGGGCGCGCTCGTCGCCCTGGTGCAGGGCCATGCGCATCCCCCAGGCCAGCGCCAGCAGCGCGAGGCCCCAGCCGCCGAGGCCGATCACCATGTGGACCGGCGCGGCCAGACCGGCGCCGATCCGGCCCATCCAGTTCTGCACCGGCGCGTCGGTGGCGGCGATCCAGGACGGATCGTCGGGGGACCACGACCAGAAGGACGCGGCGGCGAACAGACCGGCGGCCATCAGCAGAAGGCCGGCGAATTCGCGCCCGCGCCGTTCTATCGTGGCCTGCATGTCGCTGTCGAACAGCGGATCACGACCCCTCGTCTGATATGCCATCTCGCTCTTTCCCTCAGTTGTAGAGACAGTCTTTCAGCACCTTCAGCGCCGCTGCCATCTCGTCCTTCGGGGCCACCATGGCGACCCTGATGTAGTTCCGGCCGGGGTTTTCCCCGTTCACCTGCTGTCCGAGGTAGAGGCCGGGCAGAACCCGCACCCCCGTCTCGGTCCAGAGCTTCACCGCCGCCTGTTCGCTGTCTTCCACCGGCAACCAGAGGAAGAAGCCGCCCTCGGGCCCTGCGTAGCCCGGGACGGTTGCGAAGATCTCGTCGGCGATGTCGTATTTTTGCCTGTAAAGAAGGCGATTTTGTGTCACGTGCTGCTCGTCGCTCCAGGCGCGGGCGGACACCATCTGCAACGGCAGGGGCAGCGGCGTGCCCGCGTAGGCGCGCAGCTGGCGGATGCGTTTCATGCTCTCGGGACCGGCGGCCACGAAGCCCGAGCGCAGGCCGGGCAGGTTCGAGCGTTTCGAGAGCGAATTGAACAGGATCGTGCGTTCCGGATCGGCGCCGAGCGACTGCGCCGCCGTCAGCGCGCCGAGGGGCGCCTCGCCGCGGTAGATCTCGGAATAGCATTCGTCCGACAGGATGCGGAAATCGTGCTTCTCGGCCAGGGCGTAGAGGTCGCGCCAGTAATCCATCCCCGCCACCGCGCCCTGCGGGTTCGACGGCGTGCAGATGTAGGCGGCGACGGTGCGGTCCAGCACGTCCGCGGGGACGGAGGCGAAGTCGGGCAGGAAGCCCGTCTCTTCGGTGCAGTTCACGAAGACCGGCTCGGCCCCGGCCGAGATCGCGGCGATCATGTAGACCTGGTAGAACGGGTTCGGGATCAGCACGGCGGGCCGCCGGCCGTTCTTCGTCTCGGGGAAGAGGGCCATCCCGACGTTGTAGAGCCCCTCGCGCGTGCCGTTCAGCGCCATCGCGCGGGTGTGGGCATCGACGTCGACGTCGTAGCGGGTCTTCATCCAGCCGGTCAGCGCGTCCAGAAGCTCGGAGCAGCCGTCGTTCGGGGGGTAGTCATTGAAGCCCGACGCGAACTCGGTGATGACCTCGGGAACCCAGGCGGGGAAGGGATGCTTCGGCTCTCCGATCGTCATGTGCACGGTCGGGCCGCCTGCCGGAAGGTGGTCCAACAGGGCGCGCAGGCGCGGGAACGCATAAGCCGGAAGGTTCGAAAACCGCTCGGGGAACATCATCACTGCCTCAGGGTCGGGATCGTCGACGTCCCGTTGCCCGCGAAAGTAGCGGGACGGGGGTCGTTCGTCCAGTTGCGGAATGGCCCGTGGGGCCGGAATGTGTCTTTCAGGACAAAGCTTTTTCGGCCGCGGCGCAAACCCGCAGCAGGGCCTCTTCGCCACGCGGTTTTCCGAGGAACATGATCCCGCAGGACGGCGCGCCGGCGGGCAGCGTGATCGCTGCCAGACCCATCAGATTGCCGATGCGGGTGTTGCGGAGCGCCAGCAGATTCTCGCTCTGGTAGTAGGCGCTGTCGTCGTGCATCCGCTGCGCGTCCGGCGGCAGGATCGGGGCGGTCGGCAGGATCACCGCGTCGAAGGGCGCGACGCGGGCGTGCCAGACCTTCTGGAGCCGCGCCAGCCGCTCCCACGCGGCGACGTATTCCGCGGCCTTCACCTCGGATCCGCCGCGGAAGCGGGTCAGGATCTCGTGGAACATCAGATCGGGCTGCTTCGATATCGTGTCGCCCCAGATGCCCCAGGCCTCGGGCGAGAAGAGCAGGCCCGACATCGCGTTGGCTTCTGCCGCCTCGGGCGCGTCCAGGGTCTCGATCGTCGCGCCGGCCTCGGCCAGGCGGTCGCGGGCGGCCTGGAAGGCCTGCAACGGCAGGTCGCGGGTGCCTTCGGTCCCGTAGCTCAGCACGGCGAGGCGCAGGCCCTTCAGCGAGGCGCCCGTCAGGTCGGCGGCGGGCGTGCCCTCCATCGCAGCGAGCGCCAGCGCGCAATCCTCGACCGTCCGGGCCAGCGGGCCGATCGTGTCGAACCGTCGGCAGAGCGGCACCACCCCGTCCAGCGACAGGCGCGACGAGGTGGTCTTGAGCCCCGCCAGATCGTTCCATGCCGAAGGGATGCGCACCGACCCGCCGGTATCGCTGCCGATCCCGATGGCGGCGAGGCCCTGCGCGACCGAGGCGGCCGCGCCCGAGGACGACCCGCCGGGCACCCACCTCGGATCGTTGACGTTCGGCGGCGTGGCGGTCACCGGGTTCAGCCCGATGCCCGAGAACGCCAGTTCCGACATGTGCGTCTTGCCGAGGCACACCGTTCCCATCCGGGTCGCGGTCGCCAGCACCCGCGCGTCGGTCTGCGGCACCCGGCCCTTCAGCAGCGCGCTGCCCGCCTCGGTCGCCACGCCGGCGCTGTCGAAGAGGTCCTTCCAGCTGATCGGCACCCCGTCCAGCGCCGACCGGCGCAGCCCGTGCTTCGCGCGGAAGGCCGCGGCCTTCGCCTCGGCCCGGGCGCGGTCGTGCGTCACCACGGTGTAGATCCGGGGCGTGTCGGGGTGGGCGTCGATGACCTGCAGATAGGTCTCGGTCAGCGCCACCGGGTCGATGGACCCCGCCTCGATACCGCGGCCCAGATCGCCCGCGCCTGCCGTCAGCCATTCGTCCATGGGCGCCCTCCTGCCGTGTCGTGCCGCGGCGACGGTAGCGGCAGGCGGGCGCATGGACAATCCCGGCCCGAGGCCCATAGTGCAGGACATGGAAACACCCGATCGCAGCGATGTCCTGATTGTCGGCGGCGGCCTGAACGGCCCCGTCCTGGCCCTGGCCCTGGCCCGCGGGGGCCTGCGGGTCACGGTGATCGACGCGCTGCCGGCCGAAACCCGCGCGGCGCCGGAATTCGACGGCCGCGCCTATGCGCTGGCGCTCGCCTCGGTGCGGATGCTGCGGGCGCTCGGGCTCTGGGCGGCGGTGGCGGACCACGCGCAGCCGATCCTGTCGGTCCGCGCCGCCGACGGCCACGCGGGGCGGGGCGGGGGGCTCTTCGATCTGGATTTCGACCATGCGGAACTGGAAGAGGGCCCCATGGGCCACATGCTGGAGGACCGCTTCCTGCGCAGGGCCCTGCTGGATGCCGTCGCGGCGGAGAAGCGGGTGACGCAGCTTTCGGGGCAGACCGTCACGGGCCAGAGCACGGGGCCGGAGGGCGCACGTGTGACGCTGGCCTCCGGCCGGGTGCTGACCGGCGCGCTGCTGGTCGGCTGCGACGGGCGGGCCAGCGGCACCGCCGCCCGCGCCGGGATCGACCGCGTCGGCTGGGGCTACGGCCAGCGGGCGGTGGTCTGCGCGGTGGATCACGAGCGCCCGCATGACGGTGCCGCCTGGCAGTTCTTCATGCCCGAGGGGCCGCTGGCGATCCTGCCGCTGCCGGGCAACCGCTCCTCCATCGTCTGGAGCACGACCGACGCCCAGGCCGAGGCGCTGATGTCGCTGGACGATGCTGCATTCCTGGAGGCGCTGCGCCCCCGGTTCGGCGACTACCTCGGGGCGATCTCGCTGGCCGGGCCGCGGTTCGCCTATCCGCTGGGGCTGAGCCTCGCGCGCCGGTTCGTGGCCGAGAGGGTGGCGCTTGTCGGCGATGCCGCACATGGCCTGCACCCGGTGGCGGGGCAGGGGCTGAACGCGGGGCTGCGCGACGTCGCCGCCCTGGCGCAGCTGCTGACCGAGGCGCGGCGCCGCGGAGAGGATCCGGGCGATACCGGCGTCCTGATGCGCTATCAGGAGTGGCGGCGTTTCGACACGGCGGCCCTGGCGGTGGCGACGGACGCCAGCAACCGACTGTTTTCGAACGACAATCCTATCCTGCGGCTTGGCCGCGACATCGGCATGGGCCTGATCGGCGCGATGCCCGGCCTGCGCCGCGGCTTCATCCGCGAGGCGGCGGGACTGACCGGCGAGTTGCCCGAACTGATGCGCTGACACCGCCGCTGCGGCCGCGGCGCGCGGGATTGTCACACACTTCACATCGTCGAGAGCGTCCGGCCGGATAACGCCGAACCGCGATCCCGCGGTGAAACCACCGCGCGAAAGTCTCCGTAGTTCCGGGCACAGACGGGCGGCACAGCCCGTCGGGGCGCCGGTCTTCCGGCGTTCGAACCAGTCCACAAGGAGGACACGACATGCTCAGAACCACCGCACTGGCCTTCGCCACCGTCGCCGCCGGCACCATCGCCTTCGCCCAGACCAACCCCACCGTCGGCGGTGCGCCGATGATGGCCGACATGACCATCGCCGAGAACGCCTCCCAGGCGCCGAACCTGACCACCCTCGTCAGCGCCGTGAAGGCCGCCGGCATGGCGGAAACGCTGATGGGCGATGGCCCGTTCACCGTCTTCGCGCCGACCAACGACGCTTTCGGCATGATCTCGGAAGAGAGCCTGAACAAGCTGATGATGGAAGAGAACGTCGCCCAGCTGCAGCAGATCCTCGGCTGCCACGTGGTCGCGACCGAAGCCTTCTCGACCGACATCGCCGGCATGATCGCCGATGACGGCGGGATGCACATCGTCCCGACCGTCGGCGGCTGCCAGCTGGAAGCCTACATGGAAGGCGACGCGCTGAAGCTGAAGGACGAGAACGGCCGCGTGGCGACCGTGACCACGGCGGATGTGGACCAGTCGAACGGCGTCGTGCACGTGATCGACCGCGTCCTGCTGCCCTCCGGCCAGGCCGGCTGAGCGGGTCTCGCCCGATCCGATGACCGAGGGGGCTGCCTGCGGGCGGCCCCTTTTCCGTTGGCGGGGGAGGCGGCCGGACCACTACGGACCCGACGTGCATTGACGGCCGCCGCCCCTGCGCTTCCTTTTTTCCCGATGCGGGCCGTGCGCCCCGCGATACCGGATGCGCAAGGATGACCACGACCCGGCAGAGCCTGACATTCCGCGAGCCCGACCGGCAGGACCTCGCCTTTCTCACCGACCTCTTCGCGCGGCCCGAGACGGTGGCCCACCGTCCGCGGCCCGATCCCGACAGCCCCGGCCTCAGCGCCCTGCGGCTGGAGCGCGAGCTGGCGCACTGGGCGGATCACGGCTTCGGCCGATGGGCGGTGGCGAGCGGCGGTCGCCCCATCGGCTTCGGCGGGCTGAACGTGACGCGGGTGGAGGGGGAGCTGAACATCTCGTACCACATCCATCCGGAGGCCTGGGGCCACGGTCACGCGACCTGCATCGCCCGGCACGCGGTGGCCCACGGGTTCGGCCCGCTGGCCGCCCGCTGCATCCGCGGTCTGGTGCGGGAGGCGAATCCGGCCTCGCGCCGGGTGCTCGAGAAGCTGGGCTTCCGCTTCGCCGGGCGCGTCATGCTGAACGGCGCGCCGACGATGCGGTTCGAGCTTCACCCCTGACGCGGCGCCCGACCTTCGGGCCTGCCGTCAGTCCCGCCGCGCCGGCGCCTCGGCGACCGCGCGGATCTCCAGCAGCCCGCCGGGCACCACCAGCCCCGCCACCCCGATCGCTGTCCATGCGGGCCAGGGGGCCGAGAGGTAGCGGTCGCGCACCCGGGTAAAGGTCTCGAAATGACGGTCCATGTCGACGTGATAGGTCGTCAGCTCCACCACGTCCGCCAGGGTCGCGCCGGCCTCGTGCAGGATCGCCGTCAGCGCCTCGAAGGCGGTGGCGAACTGCGCTTCCGGATCGCGCACCGCCACCAGAGCCTCGACCGGGGCGTCCTTCGCGCCGGCGCTTGTCGCCTCCGCTCCCGACAGGGCCGCCGCGCCGGGCGCCTCCCCGTCCGGGCTGGTGCCGATGATGCCCGAGACGAAGATCAGCCCGCCCGCCTCGACCGCCGGGGCGAAATGCCAGCGGTTGTGGACGGCCTGCAGCGCCGGCGGGATGATGTGTCGAGCCATGACGTATCCCTTTCTGCACCGCCGCAGGCGCTGCGCCGGAGCTCCGGAGCGACGTGTCTGTCTGGTCCCTCCGCCACCCGCAGGCGACGGCGGGCCGATCAGGCGAGCAGCCGCCGCGCGATCACCTGCGCCTGGATTTCCGCCGCGCCCTCGAAGATGTTGAGGATGCGCGCATCGCAGAGCACGCGCGACACGGTGTATTCCAGCGCGAAACCGTTCCCGCCGTGGATCTGCAGCGCGTTGTCGGCGCAGGCCCAGGCGACGCGCGCGCCCAGCAGTTTCGCCATGCCCGCTTCCAGATCGCAGCGGCGGTCGTTGTCCTTCTCGAAGGCCGAGTAATAGGTCAGCTGCCGGGCCACCATGATCTCGACCGCCATCATCGCCAGCTTGCCCGACACGCGCGGGAAGTTGGCCAGCGGCTGGCCGAAGGCCTTGCGGTCCAGCGCGTAGCGCAGGCCCAGGTCCAGCGCGCATTGCGCCACGCCGATGGCGCGGGCGGCGGTCTGGATGCGGGCGCTCTCGAACGTCTGCATCAGCTGCTTGAAGCCCTGGCCCTCGACGCCGCCCAGAAGGTTCTCGCCCTTCACCTTGAAGCCGTCGAAGCCCAGCTCGTACTCCTTCATGCCGCGATAGCCCAGCACCTCGATCTCGCCGCCGGTCATGCCTTCGGTCGGGAAGGGGTTCGCGTCGTCGCCCGGGGTCTTTTCGGCCAGGAACATCGACAGGCCGCGGTGGTCCTTCGAGTCGGGGTCCGTCCGCGCCAGCAGGGTCATCACGTGGGTCCGCGCCGCATGGGTGATCCAGGTCTTGTTGCCGTTGACGGTGTAATCGCCGTCCTCGCCCTTCGTCGCCCGCGTCCGCAGGGCGGCGAGGTCGGAGCCGGTGTTGGGTTCGGTGAAGACGGCCGTGGGCAGGATCTCACCGCTCGCCAGCTTGGGCAGCCAGTGCGATTTCTGCTCGTCCGTGCCGCCGCAGAGGATCAGCTCGGCCGCGATCTCGGAGCGCGTGGCCAGCGAGCCGACGCCGATGTAGCCGCGCGACAGTTCCTCGGACACCACGACCATCGAGGCCTTGGACAGGCCGAAGCCGCCGAGGTTTTCCGGGATCGTCAGGCCGAAGACGCCCATCTCGGACAGGTCGCCGATCACCTCCATCGGGATCAGCTGGTCCTTCAGGTGCCATTCGTGGGCGTGGGGTTCGACCTTCTCGACCGCGTAGCGGCGGAACTGGTCGCGGATCATCTCCAGCTCCTCGTCGAGGCCGGAGGCGCCGAACATCGTCGCGCCGGGCTGGTCGGTCATCAGCTCGGCCAGGCGCGTGCGGGCGGTCTGGGTGTTACCGCCGCGGCAGAGCGTCAGCACGGCGTCGGTCTCGAACGCGCGCTGGTCGTCGGCGGTCAGCCCCATGTCCTGCGGGCGCACGATCTCGTTCTGCGACATCTGGATACCGCCTCGGATCTGCCAGAGGTATTCGCCGAAGGCGATCTGGTGCAGCAGCTGCTCCATCTCGCCGAAGGTGCCGGCGGCGTCGAGCCTCTCGGCCCATTTCTGCATCTGGCGCAGGGATTCCACATAGGTCGCCAGCCAGGCGAGGCCGTGGGTCGCGGTCTGGTTCGCCTCCACCGCGGCGGCGGTTACACGGCCGTCCGTGGCGAGGGTTTCCTTCAGCCGTGTCACGGCGGTATCGAGGATCGCCTCCACCGGCGCCATGGCGGCGCCGGTCAGGGCAAGAAGTTCGGGCAGAAGTGCCGCGTCGCCGGGCGCGGAGGACGTGGCGGGGGATTGTCCGTCATGAGCCATGGATAACACCTTTCTGCTGTTGCTCCGGGGATAGCCACTTCGCAGGTGCAGCGCAATGTTGATACCGCCAACGGGGGTCGGCGAGACAATTTGTTGCGCCTCCATCCGCCGCTGCCGGGCCGACGACGGGCACGGTCCACCGGCTTTCCCACTGGTGCCCGCGCGGGGCTTTGCTATGACGAGCGGCATGGATCCGATCTTCGCGCTCATGTCGCCGGGCGTCTTCGCCCTCTGTCTCGCCATCGCGGTCTTCGCGGGGGTCATCAAGGGGATGGTCGGTTTCGCGATGCCGATGATCCTGATTTCGGGCCTCGGCTCGGTCGTCGGGCCCGAACTGGCGCTGGCGGGGCTGATCGTGCCGACGCTGGTGACCAACGGCTGGCAGGCGATGCGCCAGGGCTGGCGGGCGGCGTGGGATTCGGTCAAGCGGTTCCGCCTGTTCCTGATCGTCGGCTTCGTGATGATGATGATTTCGGCCCAGATGGTGCGGGTGATGCCGCAATGGCTGATGCTTCTGCTGATCGGCGCGCCGATCACGCTGTTTGCGGCGCTGCAACTGCTGGGCATCCCGCTGACCCTGCCGCGCGGACCCTCGGCGAAGGTCGAGGCGGGCGTCGCCGGTTTCGCCGGCTTCATCGGCGGGTTCTCGGGGGTCTGGGGGCCGCCGACCGTGGCCTATCTGACCGCACTCGACACGCCGAAGACCGAAAGCCTGCGCATCCAGGGCGTGATCTACGGGCTCGGCGCGCTGGCGCTGACCGGTGCGCACGTGGGATCGGGGGTGCTGACGGCCGAGACCTTTCCCTTCTCGCTGGCGCTGGTGATCCCGGCGCTGGCGGGGATGCTCGTGGGGTTCCGGGTGTCGGACCGGATCGATCAGGCGGCGTTCCGCAAGGCCACACTGGTGGTGCTGCTGGTGTCCGGCGCCAACCTGATCCGCCGCGCGCTGGTGTTCTGACACGACGACGCCGGGCGGCAGGGGCCGCCCGGCGATCGGGACGCGGAATCGCGTCCGGCTCATGCGCGGTGCGCTCAGTTCACGCGGATCTGGCGGTCACCATTCACTTCCTCGGATGCATCGTATTCGAACGTCCGGGCTTCATCCAGCTCGTCCGCCGAGAGTTGCTGCAGGCGCAGTTCCTCTTCCTCGGCGTTGAAGCTGACGCGCTCCATCGGAACGGCAGTCTGGTCTGCGCCGAGACCGAGGAAGCCGCCGTCGGAGATGACGAGCATCAGCCGGCCGTCGCGTTCGATGATCGCGTCCGGCTCGCCGAGGTCGTCGCCGTTGGCGCCGATCACGTCCATGTCGAGCAGATCGCCCACCAGCCAGGTCTGGCCTGCACCGGCTGCATCCGCCTGCTGATCGGTTTCCTGCTGATCCATGGCCTGCGGATTATCGCCCGGCTGCATGTCGGCAGCGGCCTGTTGACGGTTCTGCTGGTCGGCATTGCCCGCCGTGGCAGCGTTCTCGCCGGCGTTGGCCTGCCGGTTCTGCTGCTCTTCCATCCGTGCGGCGCGCTCCTCGGCCGTCTCGAAGGTCACGCGCGGTTCGCCGGTGTTGACGATCGCCACCGAGGGCTGCTCGGCGAAGCTGACAGAGACGTTCGGCTCGGCGCTGCTGTACTCCACCTGCGGCTCTGCGCGGTTGATGGAGAAGTTCGGCTCGCCTTCGGGCTGCACGATCTCGACACGCGGGGTGCTGGATGCCACCTGTACGTCGCCGCCGCGGTTCACGTCACCGTCGTCGGCGCTGTCGGTCGATGCCTGCCCGGTGCCGAAGCTCGGGTCGGTCGCGTCGCCGGGCTGCTGTTGCGTCTCTTCGTCGACGCCCAGATCCACGGTCACTTCCGGATCCGGCTGCGTCACGGTCACACGCGGTTCGCTCTGCTCCACGTCGACCTGCGGGTCGGCGCTGGCGACCTGCACGTTCGGTGCATCGGACTGGATGTAGATCGTGGGTGCCGGCACCTCGACGCGCACGACGATCTCGGGGATTTCGACCGCGACCTCGGGCTGCGGCTGTTCCACCTGGATGGTCGCCGGCTGTTCGTCCACCGTCACCTGAGGCTGTGCCTTGCGCACGGTGACCTGCGGGCCGTCGACTTCCACGTCGACATTCGGCTCGGGCACGCGCACGGCAGCCTGACCTTCGATGGTGGCCTCCTGTTCGACCTCGACTGTCTCGTCGATCTCGGCGGTTTCGCTGTCGCGCGCCGTTTCGGTGGCGCTGTCCTGCGACTGCGCACGCGCCTCGTCGGTCATCGTGGCGTCGTCGCCCGTCCGCATGCCTTCTTCACCCGGCGCACGGGCGAGGGCGCTGATCGCGTCGCGGCAGGCGTTGGCGCGGTCGTTGTTCAGCGCTTCGACGATCCGCTGGCTCATGTCGTCGGGAACGCGGTTGTTGCGGGCCCGGATGTCTTCGGCCAGGGCGCGGCATTGTTCATTGAGTCCCGAGACGGCATCCCTCTGCAGGTCGATCTCGGTTGCGGCCGTCGCGCCATGCGCGAGGCTGAGTGTCAGGGCAGTTCCGAGCAGCACCGGAACGCGAGCGCGGGTTTTGTCTTGGCGGCTCATGCTTCCTCCATTTCATTGAGTTCAGTCCGCCCAACAGACGCTGCCGCCCGATGTTCCAGGAAAACGGGCAAGGCATTGAAATGACAGGAAACTTGGCCGTCGCGTCCGATCAGGACATCAACGCAGGACCCTCGCACATGTCGATGGAGACGGGCGTCGCCTCCGGCGGGACGACGTCGAAAGTCTGGTGCAGCAGCTCTTCCCCGGCCACGCTGACGGCCATCGTCCAGGTGCCGAACTGCACCTCGTAGGGTTCGTCGAAGGAGAAGAGCGTCATCGAGAGGGACTGGTCCGACAGCTCGATCATCCACGATTCCTCGGTCACGCCACGGGGCCCCGTGGGAGGGTGCGTGACGGTCACCATGGCAGAGCGCGGCAGCTCTCCGTCGGCCAGACGGAAACGCATGCCGAAGCCCATCTCCAGCTGGCCCGGGACGGTGTGGGTGTGGAAATCGACCGTGGCCTCGCCGTCGATCAGCTTGATGAAACCGGATTCCGTGCCCGGCGCCTCGCGCTGACCGGCGGTCAGATTGGGGCAGAAGACGCCCGATTCCACCAGTACGATCGGGTCGGTGACGTGATCGACACCGGAGGCGGAGACCGCGCCCGCCATCGCGGCGAGCGCGAGGGAGAGCGCGGCGATACGCATCAGCCGATGGCCGCGGCCTTCACGTCCTCGTCGATATAGGGGACGTATTTCTCGAAGTTGTCCGCGAACATCTGGACCAGCTTGCGGGCCTGCGCGTCGTAGGCGGCCGGATCTTCCCAGGTGCGGCGCGGGTCCAGCAGGACCTCGGCCACGCCGGGGACGGAGATCGGGACGTCGAAGCCGAAGTTTGGATCCTTGCGGAATTCCACCTCGTTCAGCGACCCGTCCAGCGCGGCGGTCAGCAGCGCGCGCGTCGCCTTGATCGGCATGCGCGAGCCGGTGCCGTAGGCGCCGCCGGTCCAGCCGGTGTTCACCAGCCAGCAGGTCGCCCCGTGCCTGGCGATCTTCTCGCGCAGCAGGTTGCCGTAGACTTCCGGCCGGCGCGGCATGAAGGGTGCGCCGAAGCAGGTGGAGAACGTCGGCTCCGGCTCGGTCACGCCGCGTTCGGTCCCGGCCACCTTGGAGGTGAAGCCGGACAGGAAGTGGTACATCGCCTGCGCCGGCGTCAGCCGGGCGATCGGGGGCAGCACCCCGAAGGCGTCGCAGGTCAGCATGATGACGTTCTTCGGATGCCCGCCGAGCGCCGTTTCCGAGGCGTTCGAGATATAGTCCAGCGGATAGGCGCAGCGCATGTTCGCTGTCAGGCTGTCGTCGTCGAAGTCCAGCTCGCGGGTCTCGGGATCGAAGACCATGTTCTCGATCACCGTGCCGAACTTCTCTGTGGTGGCGTAGATCTCGGGCTCGGCCTCGCGGCTGAGGTTGATCGTCTTGGCATAGCAGCCGCCTTCGAAGTTGAAGGTGCCGCGATCCGACCAGCCGTGTTCGTCGTCGCCGATCAGCGTGCGGTCCGGGTCGGCGGAGAGGGTGGTCTTGCCGGTGCCGGAGAGGCCGAAGAAGACGGCCGTGTCCACCGGATTGCCGGTGGCATGGTTGGCCGAGCAGTGCATCGGCATGATGCCCTTTTCCGGCAGGATGTAGTTCAGCAGGGTGAAGACGGATTTCTTGTTCTCGCCCGCGTATTCCGTACCGCCGATCAGGATCAGCTTCGCGTCGAAGTTCAGCGCGATCACCGTGTCGGTGCGGCAGTCGTGCTTCGCCGGGTCCGCCTTGAAGCTGGGGCAGTTGATGATGGTGAAGTCGGCCGTGTAGCTGTCCAGCGCCTCGTGCGAGGGGCGGCGCAGCAGGTGCCGGATGAAGAGGTTGTGCCAGGCGAGTTCCGACACCACGCGGACGTTGATCGAATGCGCCGGGTCGGCGCCGCCGATCAGATCCTGCACGTAGTAGTCGCGGCCCTTCATGTGCGCCAGCATGTCGGCGTGCAGGGCGGCGAAGCCCTCGGGCGACATCTCGGCGTTGTTGTCCCACCAGATGCTGTCCGCCACGGCGGGCGTCTTGACCACGTGCTTGTCCTTGGGCGAGCGGCCCGTGTACTTGCCGGTGGTGACGAGAAGCGTGCCGCCGCGGCCCAGAGTGCCTTCGCCGTTGCGGATCGAGGCCTCGACCAGGGCGGGTTCGATCAGGTTGTAATGAACCGCGCCCAGACCCTCGATCCCCTGATCCTCGAGCCGGAACTGCGGGTTGACCCGTCCATTTGCCATGTGTCGATGCTCCTCCGACCCGGTAATGGCGGGCCGCCAATGACTTCCGAAAGCAGGGCGCCGGGCCGCGTGGATGCCGCTGCCTTCGCCGATGAGGGGCCACATAACATGACGTCAGCCCGATGGAACAGGCCGCATTTCGGGGGTTAGCGCAACCAGCGGCAGGTTATCGCAAACACCCCGCGCAGACCCGTCGGGATGCTGCGCCGCCGCAAGAATATTCAACGAATGGTAAGGCATTTTCGCCACATTTCAGCAGGCGTGCCCGGGGCGATTCGCATTTCGGGATTGATCGGACAGGGCAAAACGGCGACAAGTGACGCAATAACACAACATAAAATCGAGCAGCACGAAGGAATTACCCCATGTCGAAGATCGCCCTGGTGGACGACGACAGGAATATCCTGACGTCCGTCGCCATGACGCTCGAAGCCGAGGGCTTCGATGTCGAGACGTACAACGACGGGCAGGCCGCACTGGACGCCTTCAACAAGAAATTGCCGGACATGGCGGTCCTGGACATCAAGATGCCCCGCATGGACGGAATGGACCTGCTGCAGCGGCTGCGCCAGAAGACGTCGATGCCGGTGATCTTCCTGACCTCGAAGGACGACGAGATCGACGAGGTGCTGGGCCTTCGCATGGGCGCCGACGACTACGTCAAGAAGCCCTTCAGCCAGCGCCTGCTGGTCGAACGCATCCGCGCGCTGCTGCGCCGGCAGGAGGCGCAGGCCGGCGACGTCGTGGGCGAGACCGAAGAGACCAAGGTGATGGAACGGGGCGAGCTGCGGATGGACCCGCTGCGCCATTCGGTTTCCTGGAAGGGGCTGGACGTGTCGCTGACCGTCACGGAATTCCTTCTGCTTCAGGCGCTTGCGCAGCGCCCCGGCTTCGTGAAGAGCCGCGATCAGCTGATGGACGTGGCCTATGACGATCAGGTCTACGTCGACGACCGCACCATCGACAGCCACATCAAGCGTCTCCGCAAGAAGATGCGCTCGGTCGATCCGGAATTCTCGGCGATTGAGACGCTCTACGGTATCGGATACAGATACAACGAAGAGTGACCATGGCTCTCGTCGAGGGGATCCGCTTGCGCGACAACGCGCCTGACAAGAGCGGCGACGTCGTTCTGGGTGACGACTTCGTCGCCCCGAACGCGGTCGTCGAGGAGGAGCTCCGCGAGCGGCGGGAGCGCCGGGGCTTCTTTTCGCTCAAGCAGTCTCCGCTGACGCGGAAGATCATCATCTTCAACCTGATCGCGCTGAACATCCTGGTGGCGGGCATCCTCTACCTCAGCGCATCGCGCGACAGCCTCGCCACGCAGCGCGCCCGCGGCCTCGCCAGCGAGGCGGAACTGGTTGCCGATGTGTTCGAGGCGCAGCTGCCGACGCGCGGCCCGGTCAACGTGACCTCGGGCGACGGCATCAACGTGGAGGCGACGCTCGCGGGGCTCGACCTGCGCGACGGCGTGTCGCTCTTCGTTTTCGACCCGGCCGGCACCCTGGTGGGCGAGATCCGCGGCGGCACCGGCAGCGTCCCGGCGCCCGGCGGGCCGACGGTCATCACCGATTTCCTCTCGGCCGTCTGGAACGGCACGGCGGCCATCTTCTCCTCCGGCCGGCGTGCGGTCGAGGTCGCGCCGGTGGACCTGCAGCTACAGGACATGGCCCGCCTCGGCGAGGATCGCGCCGGGCTGGTGCAGCAGCGCAAGGGGCCGGACGGCACCTTCTTCGCCGTCACCTCTCCGGTGCTTCAGGACGGCCGCCCGATCGCGGTGGTCGCACTGGCCTCGGGCGCCGGCGAGATCGACGCCATGGTCCGGAGCGAGCGGGAGCGCGTGCTCCAGATGTTCGTGATCGCGACGCTGGTGTCCATCGGGCTGAGCCTCGTTCTGGCCTCCACCATCGCCAACCCGCTGGCCGACCTGGCCGCGGCGGCCGAGATCGGCCGCGACCGCGACCGCAAGAAGGTGGCGCCCAGCCGGGTCCGCATCCCCGATCTGACCGCGCGACCCGACGAGATCGGCCGCCTCTCCGGCGCGCTGCGCGGCATGGTCGCCGCGCTCTACGAACGGATCGACGCCAACGAACAGTTCGCCGCCGACGTGGCGCACGAGATCAAGAACCCGCTCGCCTCGCTCCGGTCGGCCGTCGGGTCGCTGCGGATGGTCAAGAAGGAAGAGCATCGCGGCAAGCTGCTGGACGTGATCGAACACGACGTCCGGCGGCTCGACCGTCTGGTCAGCGACATCTCCAACGCCTCGCGGCTCGACAGCGAGCTGGTGAAGGAAGAGGAAGAGCAGTTCGACCTGATCACCATGCTGGGCAATCTGAACGATTACCTGGGCGAACAGGCGGCGCAGAAGGGCATCGACTTCATCTCGGACCTGCCGCAGCAGCAGATCGTGATGAACGGGCTGGAGGCGCGGCTGGCGCAGGTCTTCGTCAACCTCATCACCAACGCCATCTCGTTCTGCGAGGAGGGCGACGCGATCCGGGTCTGGGCCCGCCGCCGCGAGAACCGCGTGCTGGTGGTGGTGGAAGACACCGGCCCCGGCATCCCCGACCAGTCGCTGACGAAGATCTTCAAGCGCTTCTACTCGCACCGCCCCGACACCGATTTCGGCAACAACTCGGGCCTCGGGCTGGCGATCTCGAAACAGATCGTGGAGGCGCACGGCGGCGTCATCTGGGCCGAGAACATCCGCCCGACCGACGCCGACATCACGTCCGAACCGCTGGGCGCGCGCTTCGTGGTCGGCCTGCCGGTCTGAGCAGGTCGGCCGCAGGACGGGGCCGGAACATCTGCCCGTCCCGCGCGCCCCGGGGCAGGGCGACACCGTGGAGGCTGCGCGATGCTCCCCTCCCGTCGACCGAGGCACCCGAATGCCGGACCATCCGCCGGACCTGCACCTGCACGCCTCCTGCGTGGCCCTCGGCGACCGGGCGGTGCTGCTAACCGGGCCGTCCGGCAGCGGCAAGTCGGCCCTTGCGCTGCAACTGATGGCGCTCGGCGCGATCCTCGTCGCGGACGACCGGGTGATCGTGACGCGCCGGGGCCCCCGGCTGCATGCCACGTGCCCGCCGGCGATCCGCGGCCGGATCGAGGCGCGCCATGTCGGCATCCTGCACGCCCGATGCCGCCGCACGGCGCCGCTGGCGCTTGCCGTGGACCTCGGCACGCCGGAAACGGACCGCCTTCCGCCGCGGCGCAGCACGAATGTGCTGGGTCTGCCGATCCCGTTGCTTCACAATATCGACAAACCGCATTTTCCGGCCGCGATTCTCCAGTATCTGAGACAGGGTCGGAGCGACTGAGGCCGCCCCGGCCCCCTACCGACCCGGAGCCAGCGACGCCATGCCGGATGCGTCAGACATCACCACCGCCCCCCGGCTGGTCTTCGTCACCGGCCCCTCCGGCGCGGGCCGGTCCACCGCGATCCGGGTGCTGGAGGATCTGGGCTACGAGGTGATCGACAACCTGCCGCTGTCGCTGCTGCCGCGCCTGCTGGACGGGCCGCGGCTGGCGCGGCCCATGGCGCTTGGCATCGACGTGCGGAACCGCGACTTCTCGACCAACGCGCTGATCGAGGCGATCGACCGGATGGCCGACATCCAGGACGTGCCGCTGGAGGTGCTGTTCCTCGACTGCCGCCCCGAGGTCCTGATCCGCCGCTATTCCGAGACCCGCCGCCGCCACCCGCTGGCCCGGGCCGAGACCGCCGAGGTGGGGATCGAGCGGGAGCTGGACCTGCTGGTGCCGATCAAGGCGCGCGCGGACTTCCTGATCGACAGCTCCGACCTGACCCCGCACGACCTGCGGGCCGAGCTGGAGCGCTGGTTCGCCCCCACCGACGGGCAGTCGCTGGCCGTCTCGGTCCACAGCTTCAGCTACAAGCGCGGCCTGCCGCGCGGCATCGACACGGTCTTCGACGTGCGCTTCCTGCGCAATCCCTACTGGGTAGACGACCTGCGCGGGCTGACCGGGCTCGACCCGGCCGTGCAGGCCCATGTCGCGGGCGATCCGCGGCACGACGCCTTCTTCGACAAGGTGGTCGATCTGTGCGACCTGCTGCTTCCCGCCTACGTGGCCGAGGGCAAGGCACATTTCTCGCTGGGCTTCGGATGTACCGGCGGGCAACACCGTTCCGTGACACTGGCGGAGGCGCTGGCGAAGGTCCTTGCGCAGCGTGGCTGGCAGGTGTCAACTAGGCACCGGGAGCTGGAACGCCGCGACGCCGCGGCGCCGGCGTGACGGACCCCGGAAGAAAGGATTCACGGCCTTGATCGGCATCGTCATCGTCGCCCACGGGGGCCTCGCCAGGGAATACCTGGCGGCGATGGAGCACGTCGTCGGCTCCCAGAACGGCATCCGCGCGATTTCCATCGAGGCGAACCACGACCGCGGCGACAAGCAGCAGGAGATCTGCGCGGCCGCGGATGCGGTGGACAGCGGCGGCGGGGTCGTCGTGGTGACCGACATGTTCGGCGGCTCGCCCTCGAACCTCAGCCTGCTGGCCTGCCGGCCCGAGAACCGGCGCATCCTCTACGGCGCGAACCTTCCCGCGCTGATCAAGCTGGCGAAGTCCCGCCACATGGCCTTGCCCGATGCGGTCAGGGCTGCGACGGAGGCGGGGCGCAAGTACATCGACAGCCAGAACGTCAGCCTGCGCGACTGACGCCGAGGGAAGAGGGAGGCGGCGCCGTCATGTCCGACACAGGCACCGGATCGGGTGCGGGAACGGGATCCGAGAAGGTCGTCCGCGCGCTGAAGATCGTGAACGAGAAGGGCCTGCACGCCCGCGCCTCGGCCCGGCTGGTCGAGGTGGTCGAGGGCTTCGACGCCCGCGCCGAGGTCATGTGCAACGGCCAGAGCGCGCCGGGCGACAGCATCATGGGCCTTTTGATGTTGGCAGCGTCGAAGGGAACCACTATTGAGGTCGAAACCTCGGGCCCGGATGCCCTGGCGCTTGCGGACGCGCTTGAATCGCTGGTGGCGGACCGGTTCGGGGAGGACATGTGACGGGCCCCTCACGGGACCCGCGGAAGCCGGGGGAATTGACGCGCTTGGTCGACAGCACGCACAGGAATACGGGTGCGGGGATCGCGCCGGAGGGCGTGAATTTCACGAAATACGACCGCCGCAGTCTGACCTATTCGAACTCCTTCGACGACCCGGTGAAGCGCAACATCATCCGCGCGATGGAGTGGATGAGCGGCAAGATCACCATCCTCCGCCTCATCCGCCAGTTCGAGAAGCAGGGCGCCCCCCAGGGGCAGGCCTTCTGGCGCGCGTGTCTCGACGTGATGGGCATCGACGTGCTGACCCCGCAGGAGCAGCTGGACCGCATCCCCCGCGACGGGCCGGTGGTGGTGGTCGCGAACCATCCGCACGGCATGGTCGACGGGATGATCCTGGCCGAGCTGATCGGGCGCCGGCGGACGGATTACAAGATCCTCACCCGATCCGTGCTGGAAGGCATCGACGAGGTCGCGTCCAGCTACATGATCCCCGTCCCCTTCCCGCACGACAGCGACGCGCAGCGCAAGTCGGTCGAGATGCGGGCCCACGCGATGGCGCATCTGAAGGAAGGCGGCGTGATCTCGGTCTTTCCGTCCGGCGTGGTCGCATCCTCCCGGACGATGTTCGGCCCGGCGATCGAGGCGGAATGGAACGTGTTCACCGGGCAGATGATCCGCCGCTCGGGCGCGCGGGTGGTGCCGATCTTCTTCACCGGGTCGAATTCCCGGCTCTACCAGATCGCCAACCGGCTGTCGGCCACCATGCGTCAGGGCTTTCTGCTGCACGAGATCGTGCATTCGCTGAACAAGCCGCAGGCGCCGATCGTCGGTCATCCGATCAGCGACGAACGGATGGAGCTGCTCCGGTCCGACCCGCGCGGGTTCATGGCCTGGCTGCGCCAGCACACGCTGTCGCTGGGTCGGACGGAAGGGCAGACGGGCTGAGCCCTCAGCAGGTGTTCGCGAACAGCGCCACCCAGTAGGCGCGGCCATGCGCCTCGGCGCGGCCGACGCCCAGATGGGTGGCCTGCCGCAGCAGGACGTTGCGCCGGTGTCCCGCGCTCTGCAGCCAGCCGGCGACCGCCGCGGCCGCGTCCGGATAGCCGAGCGCGATGTTCTCGGCCCCGTAGCAGACCGAATACCCCTCCGCCGCGATGCGCTGCGAAAAGCTGCTGCCGTCGCGGCCGGTGTGGTCGAAATAGCCCTGCCGCGCCATGTCCTGCGCGTGCTTGACCGCCGCCGCCTGAAGATGCGCCTCGATCGTCAGGGGCGGCAGGCCCTCTGCGGCGCGGGCGGCGTTGATCGGCACCAGCGCCTCGGACACGGGGGCGCCGCGCGCCGCCGGATCGGGCGGCGGGGTCTGGGCGAGGGCGGGCGCGGCCAGCAGGGCCGCCATCAGGGCAAGGGCGCGGATCATGCGGCCAATCCTGCCGCAAGTGCCCGTTGACGCTCAAGAACTCTCGGCAGGTCGATGGTCGTCAGGTGGCCGTCGCGCACCACCTGCCGACCCTCGACCAGCAGGTGACGCACCTTCGACGGGCCCGCGATCACCAGCGCTGCCGGATCCCAGCTTCCGGCGCTCTCCACGCCGGTGACGTCCCAGATCGCCACGTCCGCCCGCTTGCCCGGCGAAAGCCGCCCGCAGTCCGGCCGGTTCAGCACGTCGGCGCCGCCGCGCGTCGCGATCTCCAGCGCCTCGCGGGCCGACATGGCGCCCGCGCCCTTCGCCACCCGCTGCAGCAGCATCGCCTGTCGCGCCTCCAGCACCAGGTTGCCCGTGTCGTTCGAGGCAGAGCCGTCGACCCCCAGACCGACCCGCACGCCCGCGTCGCGCATCTCGCGCACCGGCGCGATGCCCGAGCCGAGCCGGCAGTTCGAGCAGGGACAATGCGCCACCCCCGTCCGCGACCGCCTGAAGAGCGCAACCTCGTCCGCGTCGAGCCGCACGCAATGCGCGTGCCAGACATCCGGCCCGGTCCAGCCCAGATCCTCGGCGTACTGCCCGGGGCGGCAGCCGAAGCGCTCCAGCGAGTAGCGCACGTCCTCGTCGTTCTCGGCCAGGTGGGTGTGCAGCATCACGCCCTTGTCGCGGGCCAGCAGCGCCGCATCGCGCATCAGCTCGCGGCTGACCGAGAAGGGAGAGCAGGGGGCGATGGCGACACGGATCATCGCGCCCTCGGCCCGATCGTGGAAGCGGTCGACGACGCGAATGCTGTCCTCGATGATCGCCGCCTCGTCCTCCACCAGGGTGTCGGGGGGCAGGCCGCCCCGGCTTTCGCCGATCGACATGGACCCGCGCGTCGCGTGGAACCGCAGTCCGATCTCGCGCGCCGCGTCGATCGTGTCGTCGAGCCGCGCGCCGTTCGGATAGATGTAGAGATGATCCGACGTGAGCGTGCAGCCCGACAGCGCCAGTTCCGCCAGCCCGGTCAGCGCCGAGGTGCGGATATGGTCGGGGCCCATCCTCTCCCACAGCGGGTAGAGCGTCTTGAGCCAGCCGAAGAGCAGCGCGTCCTGGCCGCCGGGCACGGCGCGGGTGAGGCTCTGGTAGAGGTGGTGGTGGGTGTTCACGAGGCCCGGGGTGACCACGCAGCCCGCGGCGTCGATCGCCTCTCCCGTGGTGGCGAGGCCGGGGCCGATTGCGACGACGATGCCCTCCCGGATCAGGATGTCGGCGCCCACAGGTTCGGCGCGGTCGTCGTCCATCGTCAGGATGCGGTCGGCGTTGCGGATCAGCGTTTCGGCCATCGGGTCACTCCAGCGGCTGCCGTGAGAGCAGGTCCAGCGCACAGGCGTGCAAGGCCGGGTTTGCAGCGGCGAGCACCCGGCCTCCCATGTGGACCGGGCGGCCCTGCCAGTCGGTCACCACGCCGCCCGCCGCCTCGATCACCGCGATCGGGGCCTGGACGTCGTAGGGGTGCAGCCCCGCCTCGATCACCATGTCGATCTGGCCGGCGGCCAGCAGCGCGTAGGCGTAGCAGTCGGTGCCGTAGCGGACAAGGCGCACGCGGTCGGCCACGGTGACGAAGCCGGCGCGTTCGTGGCAGTTGCCGATCTCGGGGAAGGTGGTGAAGAGGATCGCGTCCTCCAGCGCCTCCGTGGCGCGGGTGCCGAGCGGCCGGCGGCCCTGCGGGCCCGCCATCGCGCTGCGGCCGAAGCCGCCTTCGAACCGTTCGCCGATGTAGGGCTGGTCGATGATGCCGTAGCGCGGGCCGGAGGCGTCCGAGACAGCGATCAGCACGCCCCAGGTCGGGGTGCCGCTGAGAAAGCCGCGCGTGCCGTCGATCGGGTCCAGCACCCAGGTCAGGCCGCTGGTGCCGTCGACCCGCCCGAACTCCTCGCCGAGGATTCCGTCGTCCGGACGCCGCTCCGCCAGGAGGGCGCGCATCGCCGTCTCGGCGGCGCGGTCGGCGATCGTCACGGGATCGAAACGATCTTTTTCCTTCGTCTCGGCGGCAATCCCCCCCCGCGCGCGGAAATGCGGGAGAATCGCCTCGCGTGCGGCGTCGGCCAGGGCATGGGCCGTGGCGATGATCTGATCGATTTCCGAATCCTGCATGACGCCCCCGAAGCCGTGTCGGTCAGGCGCTACCCCGCGCCGTGCCGGGCCTCAAGCCCCGGCGTCCGGTCGGGGTGCGGCGCGGGCGTCAGGCGACGTCGGACAGCACGCGGGCCAGTTCGAACAGGCGGCGGCGCTGGTTTTCCGGGATGGCGTAGTAGGAGCGGATGAGGTCCAGCGCTTCCTTGTCGCCCATCAGGTCGGCCGGCACGTTGGCGGGCTCCTTCGGGGCGGCGTCGCTGTCGAGACCCTCGAAAAAGAAGGAAACCTGCACGTCCAGCGCATCGGCGATGTCCCAGAGCCGCGAGGCGCTGACGCGGTTGGCGCCGGTCTCGTACTTCTGGATCTGCTGGAACTTGATCCCGACCTTTTCCGCCAGCTGCTGCTGGGTCATGCCGACGAGCCACCGGCGGTGGCGAATTCTCTTGCCGACATGCACGTCAACGGGGTGGGTCATGGGCGCGGTTCCTCTACATACAATTCCTGCGGTCCTCCGGCCGTTGTCGTGTCCCGAGGGAGGGCAACCGGCCGAAGCTTCAATGTGTCACGCCGCGCATCCCAACAGCGTGGATCGGACTGTATCAGTATTTGCAATCCAATCAAGGCAGTTGCGTGGCGCGCACGAGCCGGCGAAGTGCCGCGCGGGATGCCCGGACTTTAGGCTGGACTCGATGAAGGAAGTCTGAATTATTCCCGCCCCCCGCGAGTTGCCGTGCACGTCAGGCGGGCCAGCCGCCGGGTTTGACAATCCGCTGCCCCGCGGCCTATCGCTGTCGGGAAACGCAGGGGGGCAGGATGCGCGGTTGGACAGTGACGGAGCCGGGCCGGGGAATCGCCTTCGCCGACCTGCCGGAGCCCGGGATCGCGGCGGGGCACACCCGTGTCCGCATCGCCGCCTGCGCGCTCAACTTCGCCGATCTGCTGCTGATCGAGGGCAAGTACCAGGAGATGCCCGAGCCGCCCTTCACGCCGGGCCTGGAGCTGGCCGGCGTGGTCGAGGGCGCGGATCCCGCGGGCGGCGGTCCGGCGGACGGCACGCGGGTCGCGGTCTATTCCGGCCGCGGCGGTCTGGCCGAGATGGGCAGCTTCCCGAACCACCGCGTCGTCCCGCTGCCCGAGGGCATCGGCTTCGACGAGGCGGCGGCGCTGCAGATCGCCTACGGCACCAGCCACGTCGCGCTGGCGCACCGCGCGCGGCTGCAGCCGGGCGAGACGCTGCTGGTGCTGGGCGCGGCCGGGGGCGTCGGACTGACGGCGGTCGAGATCGGCAAGCTGATGGGCGCGCGCGTGATCGCCTGCGCCCGCGGGGCGGAGAAGCTGGCGGTGGCCGAACGCGCCGGCGCGGATCACCTGATCGACAGCGACACCGAGGATCTGCGGCTCGCCGTCAAGGCGCTCGGCGGGGCCGACGTGGTCTACGATCCGGTCGGCGGCGCGCTGTTCGAGGCGGCGTTCCGCGCGACGAACCCGCTTGGCCGCATCCTCGTCATCGGTTTCGCCGGCGGCGGCGTGCCCGAGATCCGGGCGAACCACATGCTGGTCAAGAACATCGACGTGCTGGGCTTCTACTGGGGCGCCTACCTGAAGGTCCGCCCCGAGGTGCTGATCGACAGTCTGACGCAGCTTTTCGCCTGGGCGGTCGAAGGGCGGATCCGGCCGCACATCAGCCACCGTCTGCCGCTGGAACGGGCGGAGGAGGGGCTGGAGCTGCTGCGCTCCCGCGCCTCCACCGGGAAGGTCGTCATCAACCCCTGAGCGCGTGCCGGGTCAGGCGCGCAGCGTCTCCACCTCGCGCAGCACCGGCGCGCTGCGGCCGGTCCAGCCGGAAAAGCCGGTGCGGATCAGCTCGGCCATCCGTGCCTGCACCTCGCCGAGGCCGCGGTCGAGCTGGTACATGTTGACCCGCTGGCGCGTCAGCTCGGGCAGGGAACCGTCGTTCTCGATGCAGACCAGATGCGCGGGCTGCGAGCCCTCGATCATCGCCGTCACCGCCAGGTCGGCGCTGACCGTGGCCTCGATCGTACGGTCGCTTTCGCTGTCCACCGCCTGTTCCCAGTCGATGCCCGCATCCTCCAGCGCCCGGATCGCGCCGGGGCGGAAGGCGCAGTGCCGGCAGAAGGCGGTGCGGAACGGCCGCTGCCGCCAGGCGGTGCCGCCCTTCGCGCCGATCCAGCGCAGGGGCTTCTCGCTCAGCGTCTCGCCGCCGGGATCGACGGAGGACTCGGTGGTCAGGATGATGTCCAGCCGGCCCTGCGCGAATTCCGCCTTCAGCCCGTTGGTGTAGGACGAGCAGAGCTGCACCTTCATCCGCGGGAATTCCGCGCTGAAGCGCTGCAGCACGGGCGGCAGCACCGGATAGACCACGTCGTGCGGCACGCCCAGCAGGATCTCTCCCTCGAAGGTCTGGCAGGTCAGGCGCGTCATCGCCTCGTCGTTCAGCTCCACGATCCGACGAGCGTAGCGCAGCAGCTGGTCGCCGCTGGCCGTCAGCGCGATCCGGCGGCCGGAGCGATCGAAGAGCTCCAGCCCCAGCGTGTCCTCCAGCCGCTTCAGCTGCATCGACACGGCGCTCTGGGTGAAGTTCAGCATCCCGGCGGCCTTGGTCACGCCGCCATGGTCGGCGACCGTCACGAAGGAGCGGAGGGCGGTCATGTCGAGGTTTCTCATTCCATCACCATTGCTGATGCTATCGCCAATAACAATTCATTTTTCATATTGAACACACGGAGGCATATACATCAACAGAAATCATCGCCCGCCCCTTCGGCATCACATTCAGGAAAGGATTGAAAGATGGCAACCCTCACCACCACCCGGTCCGGCATGCGTCTCGGCGGCACCCGTCCCCGGACGCTCCTCGGCCGGGCGATCTCGCTTCTCGCGTTCCACCGCACCCGCGCCTCGCTGGCCCATCTCGACGACGCGATGCTGTCCGACATCGGCGTGACCCGCGAACAGGCGCTGAAGGAGGCGAAGCGCCCTCTGTGGGACGTGCCTCCGACCTGGCGCGCCTGAACCCGATGAGCCCTGATCCGGTGCGCCCTGCGTCCTCGGCGCACCAGGGATGTGGAAACCGATTGTTCTCAACGGAATCGTCATCCCCGCCGGGCGTGTTTGTCTTGAAAACGAGGCCGGCTTTCCCGATATTCGAACGGAACGCTCCGGCAGTCGGAGCTGACCGTTCCATATCGGAGGATTCAATGGCTGAATTCAACACGATCCGTCAGGCGGCCGGCACCCGCGCCGCGGCGATCGACGAAGGGCTTCGCGCCCACATGAACAAGGTCTACGGGACGATGTCCGTCGGCATGCTGCTGACGTTCCTCGTCGCCTGGGCCGTGGGGACCAGCCCCGAGCTGCTGAGCGTCTTCCGCGATCCGAACACGCTGTCGCCGAACATCCTCGGCTGGATCGTGATGTTCGCCCCGCTGATCATGGTCTTCGCCTTCGGTGCGATGATCAACCGGCTCTCGGCCGCCGGCGCGCAGCTGTTCTTCTTCACCTTCGCGGCCGTGATGGGCCTGTCGCTCAGCTGGATCTTCGTGGCCTTCACCGGCTTCTCGATCGCGCAGGTCTTCCTCGTGACCGCGATCGCCTTCGCGGGCCTGTCGCTCTACGGCTACACGACCAAGAAGGACATCTCGGGTTGGGGCGCGTTCCTGATCATGGGCGTGATCGGTCTGATCGTCGCGTCGATCGTGAACATCTTCCTCGCCTCGCCGGCGCTCTACTTCGCGATCTCGGTGATCGGCGTACTGATCTTCGCGGGTCTGACCGCCTACGACACGCAGAACATCAAGAACACCTACCTGCAGCACGCGCATTCGGGTGACAGCGAGTGGCTGGGCAAGGCCGCCATCATGGGCGCGCTGAGCCTCTACCTCGACTTCATCAACATGTTCATGTTCCTGCTGCAACTGATGGGCAATCGCGAATAAGCCGACCCGCAGCGGACAGAAAATGAAACCCCCGCCGGAGCGATCCGGCGGGGGTTTTTCGTTTGCGAGGGCCCGAGGCCTCAGCCCTTCGGGAGGGATTGCTCGATGGCCTTCCACAGCGGCTCCAGCGGCTCGCAGCCGACCGAGAGGCGCACGAAGCCCGGCGCCACCGCATCGCCCCAGCGGGCCCGGCGTTCGGCCGAGGAGTGCAGCCCTCCGAACGAGGTCGCGGGCCGCAGCATCGGGCAGGTGTCGATGAAGCGTTCCGCCTGACCTTCGGAGGCCAGCGTCAGCCCGATCAGGAAGCCCGGCCCGCGCATCTGCTTCGACGCGAGGTTGTGGGCGGGATCGTTGAAGAGACCGGGGAAGCGGATCTTCCGCACCGCCCCGTGCCCTTCGAGGCGCAGCGCGATGGCCCGCGCGTTCGACCACATCCGGGCAAGCCGCAGCTCCAGCGTCTCGATCCCGCGCAGGGCCAGCCAGCATTCGAAGGGCCCCGGGATCGCGCCCGACAGCTTGCGCCAGTCGCGGATCGCGGCGTGCAGTTCGGGGTCGTTCGTCGCGGTGTGGCCCAGCAGCACGTCGGAATGGCCGGACGGCGCCTTGGTGTCGGCGGCCACCACCACATCCGCGCCAAGGTCGAGCGGGCGCTGGCCGTAGGGCGTCATCGTCGTGTTGTCGACCACCAGCAGCCCGCCGGCCGCATGGACGGCCTCGGCCGTGGCGGCAAGGTCCAGCAGGTCGAGCCCGGGGTTCGACGGCGTCTCGGCGAAGACGAGGCGGAAGCCCTCGAACCCGCCGTCCGCGAAGCCGGTGGTGGGGCGGGTCACGATCTCCACCCCCAGCTGCTTCAGGAACCGGTCGGCCAGCACCCGGCTGGTGTAGTAGCCGTCCGACGGCAGCAACAACCGGTCCCCCGACTTCAGGATCGCGAAGAACACCGCCGAAATGGCCCCCATGCCCGAGGGGAAGGCGGTGCAGGGCGCGCCCTCCAGATGCTCCAGCGCCTCTTCCAGCGCGTCCCACACCGGGTTGTCCATCCGTCCGTAGCCGCGGTGCCCCGCCGGGTCGCCCGGCAGGTGGTACATCGAGGCCAGCGTCATCGGCTGGGCGACGGGGTCGCCCTTGGAAAGCGTGTTGCCGCGCAGGTGCAGCAGGCTGGCGGCGCGGTGGTCGGTGTCGTCGATCATGGGGTCTTCCCGGAATGGGGGCTCAGACGAGGGTGTCGCAGGAGGTGCGGATGGCGCGGATGTTGGCGCCGTAGGGCGCGGGGTCGTCGACCGAGCCGCCCTTGAACACGGCCGATCCCGCGACCAGCACGTCGGCGCCCGCGCGGCGGACCAGCGGCGCGGTCTCGGGCGTCACGCCGCCGTCGATCTCGATATGCACGGGGCGGTCGCCGATCATCTCGCGCAGGCGGCGGGTCTTGTCGATGCCGGTGCGGATGAAGCTCTGTCCGCCGAAGCCGGGGTTGACCGTCATCACGCAGACGAGGTCCACGAGGTCCAGCACGTCCTCCACGGCCGAGGCCGGCGTACCGGGGTTCAGCGCCACGCCCGCCCGGCAGCCCGCCGCGCGGATCGCCTGCAGCGTGCGGTGGATATGCGGGCCGGCCTCGACATGGGCGGTCAGGATATCGGCGCCCGCCTCGGCGAAGGCCTCGATGTACGGATCGACGGGCGCGATCATCAGGTGGACGTCCATGACGGTCGTCACGTGGCGGCGGATCGCCTTCACCAGCGGCGGGCCGAAGGTGAGGTTCGGGACGAAATGCCCGTCCATCACGTCGACATGGATCCAGTCGGCGCCCTGCGCCTCCACCGCCGCGATCTCGCGCCCGAAATCGGCGAAGTCGGCGGAGAGGATGGAGGGGGCGATCCTGAGATTGCGATCGAAGGTCATGCGTGTCGGTCCTGCGTAGGGTGGGGTTTCACCCCACCCGGGGCGCGATGGCGGGTGTAACCCCGCCCTACCCGTGAAGTTCGGCGATGTGGTCCACCTCTTCGGCGGCGCCGAAGACGAAGGGGCATTTCTGGTGCAGTTCGGTCGGTGTCAGCGACAGGATCGGCTGGTGTCCGTCGGTGGCGCGGCCGCCCGCCTGTTCCACCAGCATCGCCATCGGCGCCACCTCGTAGACGAAGCGCAGCCGCCCCGCCGCATAGGCCGGGCGCGCGTCGCCGGTGTAGAGGAAGACCCCGCCGCGTGCCAGGATCCGGTGCGTTTCGGCCACCAGCGAGGCGACCCAGCGGAAGCCGTAGTCCTTGCCGCGGGGGCCGTCCTTCCCCGCCTCGACCTCTTTCACATAGGCCTGCACATAGGCCGGCCAGTGACGGCGGTAGCCCGCGTTGATGGCATATTCCTTTGCCGCCTCGGGGATCGTCAGCGCGCCTTCCACGAAGACGAACTTCCGCTCCGCCGGGTCGAGGACATACATCATCGTCCCCTGGCCGAAGGTCACGACCAGCCCGGTCTGCGGCCCGTAGATGATGTAGCCCGCGCAGATCTGCTGCGAGGCGGGGCGGAGGAAGCTCTCCTCGGGGCTGTCCGCCGCCTCGTGGATCGAGAAGATCGTGCCGATCGAGACGTTGACGTCGATGTTGGACGACCCGTCCAGCGGGTCGATGGCCAGCGCGAAGGGGCCGGCGCCGAGGGTCAGCACGCCCTCCTGTTCCTCGCTGGCGTAGTGCCGCACGCCCGCGGGGCCGAGCGCCGCCTCGAAGGCCTCGTCCGCCATCACGTCCAGTGCCTTCTGCTGATCGCCGCCGGTGTTCTCGCCCACGGCCGCGCCGAGCGCGCCGCCGAGCGGGCCGCGCGCGATGACGCCCGCCACCTCGATGCCGGTGGCGCAGAGCGCCTCCATCACCGGGCGCAGGCGGTCGGGAATGCGGGCGGGATCGATGGCGGCCATGAGGTCCTCGCGGAGGGCGGAGCGGATGTCGCCCGGGTTATTCCATGCTTTGCCCCGAGGGGCCAGAGGCGGCTGCGTCTTCGGGCAGGGCAGGCGGGTCGAGGCGGGGCCGAGCATGGCGCGGAAGTGCACGGCATGGGCGGCAGTTGCCTTCCAGCGGAGCGCCGACCGGGGTCGCCGGACGTTGCGCCCGCGCGCGCGGATCAGCGCCAGTCGAAGAAGCCGTCGCCGGCCCGGGCCAGCAGGTCGCGGGCCATCGCCGCGCCCAGGGCCGCGCCGTCGGCGACCGGGGCGGTGCGCTCGTCCTCCAGCGCCTCGGACCCGTCGGGCCGCAGGATCTGGCCGCGCAGGCGCAGGGTGCCGTCCGCGACCTCCGCAAGGCCCGCTATCGGCGTCTCGCAGGATCCGTCGAGCGCGGCGAGGAAGGCCCGTTCGGCCGCCAGCAGGTCGCCCGTCGCGCGGTCGTGGATGGCCGACAGCATCTCCTCCATCCGCACGTCGTCGCGGCGCCGCTCGATCCCGATGGCGCCCTGGGCGATGGCGGGCAGCATCTCGTCCGGCGACATCGCGATGGCCGGCACGTCGGTCCGGCCAAGGCGATGCAGGCCCGCCATGGCGAGGAAGGTGCAATGCGCAACCCCGGCATCCAGCTTGCCCAGCCGGGTCTGCACGTTGCCGCGAAACTCCACCACCCGCACGTCGGGCCGCCGCAGCCGGATCTGCGCGCCCCGCCGCAGCGACGAGGTGCCGACCACCGCGCCCTCGGGGATCGCGGCGATGCCGCCCGGGTGCAGTGAGACGAAGGCGTCGCGCACGTCCTCGCGCGGCAGGTAGCAGTCCAGCACCAGCCCCTCGGGCTGCAGCACCGGCATGTCCTTCATCGAATGCACCGCGATGTCGATGCCGTCGCGCAGCAGCGCCGATTCGATCTCTCGCGTGAAGAGCCCCTTGCCGCCGATCTCGCGCAGGGCGCGATCCTGGACGCGGTCGCCGGTGGTCTGGATGACGCGCACCTCGAACGCCTCCGCCGGCAGGTCGAAGGCGGCGGCCAGGCGGTCGCGCGTCTCGTGCGCCTGCGCGAGCGCGAGCGGCGAGCCGCGGGTGCCGATGCGCAGCGGAGCGGAGGGGGTGGGCAGGGCCAGCGTCATGCGGCAGGGCATAGACGTGCGGGGCGGGCGCTGTCCAGCCGCGCCGCACGGACGAAGCGTCGCAAGGCGGGGGCCGCGGCTTGACAACCCGCCGCCCCCCGGCGACGGAGGAGGCGAGGAAGGAGCCCCCGATGACCCACAAGCTGCTGCGCGCCCTCGCGGGAGAGACCCTGCCGGTGCCGCCGGTCTGGATGATGCGTCAGGCGGGCCGCTACCTGCCGGAATACAAGGCCACGCGCGCGCAGGCGGGGGATTTCCTGTCGCTGTGCTACACGCCCGAGCTTGCCGCCGAGGTGACGCTGCAGCCGATCCGGCGGTTCGGCTTCGACGCGGCGATCCTCTTCGCCGACATCCTGCTGATCCCCCAGGCCCTGGGCGCGGATCTGTGGTTCGTGACCGGCGAGGGGCCGCGGCTGTCGACGATCACCGACGGGGCCGGCGTCGCGGCGCTGAAGCCGGCGGAGGACGTGCACGACCGGCTGTCGCCGATCTACGAGACGGTGCGCATCCTGAAGCGCGAACTGCCCGCCGACGTGCCGCTGATCGGCTTCGCCGGGGCCCCCTGGACGGTGGCGACCTACATGATCGCCGGGCGCGGCACGCCCGACCAGGCGCCCGCGCACGCGATGAAGGCCGAGGCGCCCGAGGCGTTCGCCGCGCTGATGGAGCGGATCACCGAGGCGACGGTCGAATATCTCTCGGCCCAGGTCCGCGCCGGGGCGGATTGCGTGAAGCTCTTCGACAGCTGGGCCGGGTCGCTGCAGGGCGCGGAGTTCGACCGCTGGTGCCTGGAGCCGGCGCAGCGGGTCGTCGCGGCGCTGAAGGCGCGGCACCCGGGCCTGCCGGTGATCGTCTTCCCGCGCGAGGCCGGCGCACGGTTCGAAGGCTTCGCGGCCGCGACCGGAGCGGATTGCGTGGCGCTCGACCAGTCGGTCGAGGGGGGCTGGGCGGCGGCGCATGTGCAGCGCGACGGCTGCGTGCAGGGGAACCTGGACCCGCGCCACCTGGTCACCGGCGGGCCGGCGCTCGACGCCGCCGTGCGCGAGGTGCGGCAGGCCTTCGCGGGCGGGCCGCACGTGTTCAACCTCGGCCACGGGATCACGCCCGATGCCGACCCGGAGAACGTCGCGCGGATGATCGAGGTGCTGCGCGAGAAACAGGCGTAGCAGGGGGCTCTGCGCCCGTCCCGGCCCGGGGGCCGGGACTCCACCGGGATATTTCGAGCCAGAGGAAGCAGGCGGGCCCGGTTGCCGGTCGGGTATGGTTTCCCGGCGCTGCGGCGCGCGGTTGCGCTTCGCCCGGTGGCGTTCGATGATGCCGGGCGGGAGGATCGGCATGGACTGGGATCACATCATCGTCGGCGCGGGCAGCGCGGGATGCGTGCTGGCGAAACGGCTGGGCGAGGCGGGGCGCAGGGTCCTGCTGCTGGAAGCCGGGGGGCGCGACAACTACCACTGGGTGCATATCCCGATGGGATACCTCTACTGCATCGGCAATCCCCGCACCGACTGGATGTTCCGCACCGCGGAGGAGCCGGGGCTGGGCGGGCGCAGTCTGCTCTATCCGCGGGGGAAGATCCTCGGCGGGTGTTCGTCGATCAACGGGATGCTCTACCTGCGGGGCCAGGCCGCGGATTACGACGGCTGGCGGCAGATGGGCCTGACCGGCTGGGGCTGGGACGATGTGCTGCCGTATTTCGTGCGCTCCGAGGATTACGTCGAGGGCGAGAGCGAATACCACGGCGCGGGCGGCGAGTGGCGGGTGGAGAACCAGCGCCTGCACTGGGACCTGCTGGACCACTGGATGGCGGCGGCCGAGGCGGCGGGCATCCCGCGCACCGCCGATTTCAACCGCGGCGACAACGAGGGCGTGGGATACTTCCGCGTGAACCAGCGGAACGGCTGGCGGATGAACACGGCGAAGGCCTTCCTGCGGACGGCGCGGGCCCCGGGGCTGAAGGTGGAGACCGGGGCGCATGTCCGGCGGATCCTCTTCGAGGGGCGGCGCGCGGTCGGGGTGGAGTACACCATCGGCGGCGCGGTCCGGGTGGCGCGGGCCGGCGGCGGGATCGTGCTGTCGGCGGGGGCCGTCGGCACGCCGCAGATCCTGCAGCTGTCGGGCGTGGGGCCCGGCGCGCTGCTGCAGCGGCACGGCATCGACGTGGTGCACGAGGCTCCGGGCGTGGGGGCGAACCTGCAGGACCACCTGCAGCTGCGCTGCTCGTGGCGGCTGACCGGGGCGAAGACGCTGAACACGCTGGCCGCGACGCTCTGGGGCAAGGCGCTGATCGGCGCCGACTACGCGCTTCGCCGGCGGGGGCCGATGACCATGGCGCCGTCGCAGCTCGGCGCGTTCACTCGGTCGCGGCCGGACCTTGCGACGCCGGATCTGGAATATCACGTCCAGCCGCTGTCGCTGGACGCCTTCGGGCAGCCGCTGCACGCCTATCCGGCGATCACCGCCTCGGTCTGCAACCTCAGGCCCGAAAGCCGGGGGAGGGTCGAGATCGCCTCGCCCGATCCGATGGCCGCGCCGCGCATCGCGCCGAACTACCTGTCGACGGAGGCCGACCGGCGGGTGGCCATCGACGCCATCCGTCTGACCCGGCGGATCATGGCGCAGGAGCCGCTGGCCCGCTACCGGCCCGAGGAGGTGCGGCCCGGCGCGTCCTTCGAGACCGACGAGGATCTGGCCCGCGCGGCCGGCGAGATCGGGACCACGATCTTCCACCCGGTCGGCACCACCCGGATGGGCACCGACCCGGAGGCGCCTCTGGACGCCGCGCTGCGGGTGCGGGGGGTGGAGGGGCTGAGGGTGGCCGACGCCGGCGTCATGCCGCGCATCACCAGCGGCAACACCAACGCGCCGACCATCATGATCGCCGAGAAGGCGGCCGAGATGATCCTGACCGGCGCCCCTGTGCCGGCCTGATCATCGCTGGGAAGGACGCCCGCCTCGGCGCTGCTGCCTGCCCGATCTCCGACAGGAGCGCCCGTCTCGACCGCGCGGCGCCTGCGTGGCCCGGCGGTCAGGCCGCCGGCGCGGGGATCAGGTCGGTGGCGCGGTCGTTGAAATACATGTCCCCGTTCCTGGGGTGCAGGAAGATCGCGAGGGTGATGATCGAGAAGGCCAGCTCGTAGAGCTCGAACTGCCGCTGGACATCGACGAACGCCATCAGCCCCGTGGCGAACAGCGCCATCAGCGCGTGCTGGAGCCGCGGCACCGGAACCGCCATGACCTGCACGAAGCGATCGACCCGGCGGGCCCGGCCGTAGAGCGCCGGCAGCACCAGCAGGTAGAGCAGCACCGCCGTCGTCAGCACCCAGCCGAAGAGCGTCTTGGTCAGGTTGACCTCGCCCAGCATGAGGTTGTGCAGGTTGGTCTCGCCCTGGTGGTTGTTCTCGAGGAAATATTCCGTCGATTCCCAGCCGAAGATGCGCTGGCCCCAGGAAACCTCCTCGCCCGCCGCGAAGAAGAAGAGCAGGGCGTAGAACGCCGTCAGCAGTCCGAAGCGCTTGAGCCCGCCGAAGCTGTACCACTGGATTGCCTGGGCCAGCAGCGCCATCGACCCGCCGAACAGCAGGACGGCGGTCAGATACTCGACGATCCCGTCCTCCTCCGCGAAATCAGTCGCAAAGGTCTCGGGAGCCTGAAGCATCAGGTAGATGCCGACCGCGTGGAAGAGGATGAAGATGCCGACGAGCACGACGTCGGTATGGGGGTGGGACCGGTTCATGCGGGACCTCGATGAGAGCGTGACGGGCCAGTAGCCCGCGCGCCGGGACATGTCAAAAAGATGACACGTTTTGCAGCTTCAACAAGGCGTGCGTGTGGCCGGGATGCCGTGGCGGGCCTGTCGCGTCCGGTCGCGGTCGCAGGCGGTCCGCCGGGTTCGCCGCGCCCGCGGGCGGGCCGGACACGTCCGTCAGGCCGGACGAATGCCCCCCTGAACGACAGAACCCCCGGGCCAGTGCCGCGGGGGTCGCCGTGGATGCCGGGGCGCGAGGGCCCCGGTCAGCCGTTCATGTCCGAAAGGACGCTCCTCAGAGGAGGCCTTCGCGTTGCGCCTTCTTGCGCGCCAGCTTGCGGGCGCGGCGGATCGCTTCGGCTTTCTCGCGCGCTTTCTTCTCGGAGGGTTTCTCGAAATGCTGCTTGAGCTTCATTTCCCGAAACACGCCTTCGCGCTGGAGCTTCTTCTTCAGGGCGCGGAGCGCCTGATCGACATTGTTGTCGCGAACAGAGACCTGCATGTGGTTGTCACCACCTTCCTGAGTTAGAGTTGCATGAGAATGCAGGAAGCCGCCTTCTACAGGCTGACCCCCCGCTTGTCCAGCCCCTCGGACGGACCAGGTGGTAAGGGGCCGGGTGGCGAGGGGGCCGGGCGAAACGGCGACACGAAAGGATGCGACCATGACCGACAGTCAGGACGACGCGCACGGCACCGGCGGGGATCGTGCAGATGGCGCGGACCCGGCGGGCGCCACCGGTGGCGCCGGCGGTGCCGGCTCGCGTGCCGCACCGGCGCAGCGGCTGCTGGATGCCGCGCTGCCCCATGTGGCCTTCGACGGCTGGTCGGACCGGACGCTGACGGCCGCCGCCGCGGATGCCGGTATCGACCCGAGCCTTGCGCGGGTGCTGTATCCGCGCGGCGGGATCGATCTGGCGCTGGCCTTCCACGACCGGGGCGACGCGGCGATGGAGGCGCGGCTGCGCGCGACCGACCTGTCCGCGATGCGCTTCCGCGACCGGGTGGCGGCGGCGGTGCGCTACCGGCTGGAGGCGACCCCGGACCGGGAGGCTGTGCGCCGCGGCACGACGCTCTTCGCGCTGCCGCAGAACGCGGGCATCGGGGCGAAGGCGCTCTGGAGCACGGCGGACCGGATCTGGACGGCGCTCGGCGACACGTCGGACGACGTCAACTGGTACACCAAGCGGGCGACGCTGTCGGCGGTCTACGGCTCGGTCGTGCTCTACTGGCTGGGGGACGAGACGCCGGGCCATGCGGCAACGTGGGATTTCCTCGACCGCCGGATCGACGACGTGATGCAGATCGAGAAGGTGAAGGCCGACATCCGCGGCAACCGCGTGGCGCAGGGGCTGCTGTCGGTGCCGAACGCGCTGCTGTCGCGCATCCGGGCGCCGCAGGCAGCACGCCGGCCCGGCACCTGGCGAGGCTGAGGGGCTCGGGCCCCCGCTTCGCCCGGACCGGCACCGCGCCGCCCATCTGTCGCCCGGCCGCGCCGGATGGACATTCCGGCGCCCCGGCGGTTTGATCCGCCGCGACCGATTTCCAGCGGAGGAGCCATCCGATGCCCGACACCATGCGCGCGATCGAGATATCGAAACCCGGCGGCCCCGAGGTGCTGACCCCCACCGACCGTCCCGTGCCTGAGCCCGGCCCGGGCGAGGTGCTGATCCGCGTGGCCTATGCGGGCGTGAACCGCCCCGACGCGCTGCAGCGGGCCGGGGCCTATGATCCGCCGCCGGGCGCGTCGGACCTGCCCGGCCTGGAATGTTCGGGCGAGGTGGTCGCCACCGGCCCCGGCGTCGGCTGGCCCGAGGTGGGCACGATGGTCTGCGCCCTGCTGCCCGGCGGCGGCTATGCGGAATACGTGACGACTCCCGCCGCCCACTGCCTGCCCGTGCCCGAAGGCGTGTCGATGGCCGAGGCCGCCTGCCTGCCCGAGACGATGTTCACCGTCTGGTCGAACGTCTTCATGCGCGGCGGCCTGACGGCGGGGGAGCGGTTCCTCGTCCACGGCGGATCCTCCGGCATCGGCACGACGGCGATCCAGCTGGCGAAGGCCATGGGCGCGAGGGTCTTCACGACCGCGGGTTCGGCCGAGAAATGCGCGGCCTGCGAGAAGCTGGGCGCGGAGCGGGCGGTGAACTACCGCGAGGAGGATTTCGTCAAGGCGCTGAAGGACGAGGGGGGGATGAACCTGATCCTCGACATGGTGGGTGGCGACTACATCGCGAAGAATCTCAAGCTGCTGGCCGAGGAGGGGCGGCTCGTGCACATCGCCTTCCTCGGCGGGCCGAAGGCGGAGGTCAACTTCGCGCTGGCCATGGTCAAGCGGCTGACGATCACCGGCTCGACCCTGCGCCCGCAATCGGACGAGGCGAAGGCCCGCATCGCCGAGGAACTGCGTGACAATGCCTGGCCGCTGATCGGCCCGGGCCGGATCATGCCGGTCATGGACAGCACCTTCCCGATGGACAAGGCGGCGGACGCGCACGCGCTGATGGAACGCTCGACCCACATCGGCAAGATCGTCCTCGAGATCGGCGGCTGAGACGGCGCACGGCGCTCGCTCCCTGCCGGGAGCGTCGCCCCGCCCGCCGTCCCGTACCTTTCCGTTTCGCACGGTCGGACATGGCTCCGATGAGACAGGGTGAAGACAGTCCGGCCCCTCGCAGCGCCGACCGTCGTGACGACTTGTCCAGCCAGGAAACTTCCTGCGCCTGCAGGAAGCATCGAGAGACGGTCAGGATCAATGTCGGCAATGCGGAATGCGGACAAGGTGAGATTTCGCCGTGATCGCGCCAATGGTGGCTTGAGGGTCAGCCAGGTCCCGGACACAATGACAGGCGGAACCTGGCATACGCAGATGAACGCAACAGACAATCGAATTCAAAAGGTCATATTCGATCTTGGTTCAGACACATGGCATGGTTTCTCGACCGAGAGTGCTTGGGCGACCAACCTTGGGTCCGGTGTCTATCAGCTCGAGAATTCTCCGTTCTTTGCAAAAGGCATCAGCTTCAAGGACACAGTCATGACGAGCCAGGTTGCAGGTCACATAAAAGTTGTCGGCCTCGGTGTGGCATCTGGGCATTCAACGTACCGGATCCTTGTCTCTCGGGACAAGCACGATCCCGTGCTGTTTGCCCAATATTGGGAACCACTCGAGCGCCTTGGATGCTCCTTCGAACACGGAGACTTTGGTTACCAGCTATATGCGGTTGATGTTCCCGAGACAGTAGACATCGAAATCGCGTATGCGTGTCTGGAGCGCGGGGAGCACAACGGCGCATGGGATTTCGAGGAAGGCCATTGCGGTCATTTGTGACAACAACTTGCATTGGTTGAGTGCGTGATATCGCGTCGTTGCAGCCATTCGGTGATCCCGCAGAATCAGACAGTCTGGGGCGCGATGCGGGAGGCAACCCGGGCGGTTTTGGATCGCAGCGACGGCTTTCGCAGCGAATTGCAGAAGCGGTTGCGATGAAAGTCGGCGGTCGAGAACGAGGGTGCAGTCGGTCAAGTTGCATCCGCGATTGTTCTTCGATAATGGAAGGCATCGAAAAACCGATACGGCTTCTTCAGAGCCGAACAATAATGTCCCTCGAAGAAATGATGGAGCTTGCCCTTTCCGGCAAGAATACCGACTTCCATCAGGAGTTGCTGTCTGCTTTCTATAGCGGCTTCCCGATGGAAAACCTGAGGCCGCTGCTCGTGTCCGGCGATCCGGAGATACTGGGGCTGGGCTCATATCTGATCTACGAACTCGGCCCGAGGGCGAGAAGCCTTCTCGATGTGATCGTTCCCCTGCTGAACAACGAAAGTCCGCGAGTGCGGGCAGATGCAATCATCGCCTTGCAGGAATGTGCGACAAGGTTCGACACGCAGGCACTGGGCAGGATCATCGAACTGCTGAATGATATTGATCCCTTCGTCCAGAGAATTGCGATGCGGTTCGTGCAGGCCTGCGAGCACGGCATGCTTCTCTCCGGCGTCATCACTGCTGCGGATTCGAACCCCGGCACGATCTTTGCGGAACTGCCCGGCTATCTCATTCAGAAGGTGTTCTACTCGTATATATCGGTTCCGGTATCCGCTGATACACTGGAAAGGTTGCTGTCGCACGCCGATCCAGACGCGGTTCGGTTCGGCGTGGGGCTTGCGACGAGACCCAGAGAGTTCGTCGATGAAACCTTCATCGATATGGCTGCTCATATCGAGGATGAAGAATGCCGGAACGTGCTGGAGTCGGCCCGAGGAGATGCCTTGCGCACTTCGAAAGGATGAGGCTGTAACCGGCGCGCTCGGTTCGCTCTGCGCTTCATCCGGTGATTGCCTCGAAGTTCGCTTCGGACGCACGTATCGATCTCTGCGATGAGCCGACAAGACAGCGCAGCGTGGCTCGCCCGCCGGCCACGCGGCAGGCCCCACGACTACCCCCGCCGCGCCAGGAACGCCGTCTCGTCCATGACATCCGCCTTCGACGGCCTGTCGAAATCGATATGCACGACGCGCCGGGTCCGCTTGCCTTCGGCCAGACGACGGAACCAGAACTGCTTCGTGGTGAAGTTGCCGCGCTCCATGACCCAGCGGGTCAGCCCCTTCGCGAGGCCGGGATAGGGCGCGATCAGGTCGATCAGCCACAGGCGGTTGCCCGATTGCCAGTCCTCGGGCCGCAGCCCGCCGCCCGAGACATAGCGCCGTTCTGCCTCGTCGCCCAGCAGGGCCCAGGTCAGCATCCCGCGCGGCACGTCGTCGAAGCGGAAGATCTGGAACTGACCCAGCACCAGAGGCGTCTCGATCGCCTCGCGCATCAGCGCCACGCTCATCTTCCGGTGGTGATCGCTGCGCATGGCGAGGAACATCGCGTCGCCGTAGGAGCGCAGGAGATCCGCCGTCGGAAACTCCGGCCCGTGGCGCGGATGGCGGAAATCGTCGGGCGCGGCGCGGCTCATGCGGCCTGCCTCGGGGCGGGGGCTTGCGCGGGCGCGGGCCGGGGGGCAGGGGCGGGCCGTCCGGCCTGCGGCGCGGCGCGCAGCATCACGCCCTCGCGGCGCCGGACCACCGGGCGCGCGGCGGGGCCGTAGGCGGCGGGATCGTCGAAGAGATGCGGGAACTGGCGCAGCAGCTCCAGCCGGGACCGCGCCGACAGCATTCCCAACGACCAGGCGCCGGGCAGGAAGCTTTCGGTCGGCGCACCCTCGGTCAGCAGGATCTGGTGACGGTCCAGCAGCAGGTGGAAATACTCCGCCTCCTCCGCCTCCTCGTCCACCGTCACGCCGCGTCCGTCGACCAGCGACCGCGCCGGCGCCAGCACTTCGTCCTCACCGTAGTAGAGCTGCGCCTGCCAGCCGCTCTGCAGCACGCAATGCTGCGGCGAGACCCGCAGATCGCGCCACGGCAGATCGCCGCCGAGCGCTCCGGAGCGGATCACGATCGGGCGCAGCGACGGGTCGGCCGACATCTCCTCGGCCCCGACACGCCGCGATCCGATCCAGCGCACCGGCTGCGCGCCCTCGTCCAGCGTCGTGACCATGTCGCCGGGCGACAGTGTCTCCACCCGGCGCGGCCCGTCGGGCGTGTCGATCAGCGTGCCGCGGCAGACGCAGATCAGCAGGTTGATGTGGACCCGGTCGTCGTCGGTGTTCAGACCCGAGCGCCCGGTGATGGTGAAGGACACGGTCTGGTTCGACCCCGAGGCCAGAACCGCCGCCCGGTTGATGGTGAAGGTGAACGTGCCGTTCGTGGTGTTGAACGACAGCGTCCCGTAGGCGTTGGTGCTGAGCGGCCCGAAGGTGTAGCCGTTCGTCGCCTCGCCCTGGTTCTGGCCGCTGTTCTGATCCACGACGTTGAAGTTGCCGCGCACGACCGTCACGCCGGGATTCCTGAGATCGCCGGTGAAATACCACTGGTCGACGCCGCCAGTGGCGTTGCCACTGACATCCGAGATGTTGTAACCCATTGACCTGCTCTACCCGATGCCGGTCGTTGCGCCGGCTTTCGTCTTGTTTCGGGCGACAATACATGGCCGTGCCCGATTGTCACCGCATTTGCGACAATTCCGGCGCAACCGTGGCAGATCGGTTACCTGATCCGCGGCAGCAGGGCGTTCGGGCTGCGACAGTCGCGGATCGCGTCGGCCCCGCAGCGGCGCGGCTCCAGCCCGCGGGTGAGGCAGATGCGCACCTCCCGGATCCGGTTGTCGCGGCAGGTCACGGTGATGGCGTCCGGCGAAAGGCGCGGATTCGCCTCGACGAACGCTTCCTCGATCAGCCGCGCCGGCAGGGTCACGTCGCGCCCCAGATCGCGCAGCGCCTGCGGCCGGGTGACGGAGTCGTAGGCCTGCCGTGCCAGGCGGTAGTAGTCGCGCGCCTCCAGCCCCGAACAGCTGCCGTGCTTCTTCCACTGGTGCCAGGCCGCGCCGGCATCGCCCATGATGTCGGCCATCTCCGAGGTCATCTGCCGCGACGGCGGGCGGCTGCCGGTCCTGCAGTAGGCGGGCCAGCCCTCCTCGTGCTGCGGCCAGAGACCGTGCAGCACCCAGCCGAAATCCTTCTCTGGCCCGCATTGCGGCGACCGGCGCGCATCGCCCTCCAGCGCGCACCAGGTCGGCGACCAGCTGAGCGACAGGATGTAGTAGTCGAACTCTCCCGCGCGATCCGACTGTTGGGCCGAGGCCCGCAGGGGCAGGGCGGTCAGCAGCAAAAGCAGGGCAAGAAGGCGCGTCATTCACTCTTTCCAAGCGGTTTGCGTGGGACTATATAGCCGCCAGGTTCCCCGACAACGGAAACTCGCACCGCCCGCCGGTGCCGCCTGGAGACAGGCGTCGGGGAAGTCATGCCGTCCCGAGGGGCGGCCATTCGTATTTCGCGCGCCCCGGCATCGGCCCCGGCGCGGCTCGCATGGAAGGAGACGCCTGATGAGCAAACCGATCATGGCGAAGGCCACCGCCGTCTGGCTGATCGACAACACGACGCTGACGTTCAAGCAGGTCGCCGATTTCGTCGGCCTGCACGAGCTGGAGGTCCAGGGCATCGCCGACGGCGACGTGGCGGCCGGGGTGAAGGGGTTCGATCCGGTGTCGAACAACCAGCTGACCCAGGAAGAGATCGACAAGGCGGAGAAGGACCCGCTTCACAAGCTGAAGCTGAAGTTCAACCCCGCCGCCGTCGGCGAGGAAAAGCGCCGCGGTCCGCGCTACACCCCGTTGTCGAAGCGTCAGGACCGGCCGAACGCGATCCTGTGGCTGGTGAAGTTCCATCCGGAGCTGACGGACGGCCAGATCTCCAAGCTGGTCGGCACCACCAAGCCGACGATCCAGTCGATCCGCGAGCGGACGCACTGGAACATCGCCAACATGCAGCCGATCGACCCCGTCGCGCTCGGCCTCTGCAAGCAGACCGAGCTGGACGCCGCCGTGCAGAAGGCCGCCCAGAAGCGCGCGGCCGAGGGCGGGGCGCTGACCGACGACGAGCGGCGCAAGCTGCTGTCGACCGAGCAGAGCCTCGGGATGGAAGCCGAGCCGCGGATGCCGACGGCGATCGAGGGGCTGGAGACGTTCTCGCTGTCGAACGACGACGACGAGGACGAGAAGGAAGACAACCTGGTCGACGCCGACAGCTTCTTCAACCTGCCGAAGGGCGGCGGGGACGACGAGGACGACGACGACCGCTGACCCGGCGTTTCGCGCGACGATCGGACCCGTCGGCCCACCGGTGGCGGGTTCTTTCGTGTCCGGCCCTAGCCGGGCGCCGTTAACCCGTTGTCAGCGTTTCGGGGGAAAGATCGTCCTCGGCTGGGGGCCTCTTCCGGGGAATCGACATGGACATCTCCTCCGTTTCAGCCGCGCCATCCGGCGATCATCACGCATCCGTCTGCCTTGCCTGCCGGATGTATCAGCGGGCCGCCGAACGGGCGGAGGCAGGCGCGCAGGCCGCCCCCGCCGAGCGCCGGACCGATGGCGCCGACGTCCGCGTGTCCGTGCCGACACGGGCGGACAAGGCCGGTGCCGGGTCGCCTGTCTATCGCGCCGATCCGATGCGTCTCTTCGACAGCCTGATGGTCTCGGTCGCGGAGCCGCCGACCTTTCCGGCCCGGTCGGACGCCTTCGCGCAGGAGCTCTACGCCGGGATGCGCAAGCTGATGATCGGTATGGCCGACCGGTACGCCGCCTGATCCGGCGGCACGCCGCGCTGAAGGGAAGCCGCGGCGCACGGTGTCGTGGTGTGCCGACGTCGGCGGGATCCCGGCGAGATCCCGCTCCCCGAAGCCGCCACCGGTTCGTCAGTCGGACGGCTCCACCGGAAAGGCGGCCGCGAAGCCGGCCGCGCCCCGGGGTGTGACGGTCAGCGCGCGCCCTTCGCCGCGGCGGAGCCAGCCGGTTTCTTCCATCCGCGCCAGCATCGCGCGGCCGAGCGCGCCGCCGAGGTGGAAACGCCGCGCGCTCCAGTCGAGGCAGTGGCGGCAGAGCGGGGCGCGCCGCCGCTCCAGCCCCTCCAGCGCGATCCCGAACCGGGCGGCGAAGTCCCGGCCGGCAGGCGACAGGGCCAGGCCGGTCTGCCCCGCCTCGATCAGGAAGCCGCGCGTCGACAGGCTGTCGAACATCCGCACGCCCATCTCTCCGGCCAGGTGGTTGTAGCAGACCCGCGCCTGCCTGAGCGCCGCGTCGCGCGGCCCCGTCCGGGTGCGCTGGTGGCCGGTCTCCGCCGCCAGTCCGATCAGCGCCTCCAGCGCCTGCGCCACCTCGTCCGAGGCCAGCGCCGCGTAGCGGTGCCGGCCCTGGCGGCGGGTGACGATCAGCCCGCCCTCGGTCAGCCGGGCGATGTGCGACGACGCGGTCTGCGGCGTCACCCCGGCCTCGGCCGCCAGTTCCGACGCGGTCAGGGCCTTGCCGCTCATCAGCGCGGTCAGGATGTTCGCCCGCGCCGGATCGCCGATCAGCGCCGCGATGCGCGATATGTCGGGGCCTTCCTTCATCGGGTCCTCCTTCGGCACGTGATCATCGCATGGCAGGCGCGGCCGACGCTTCGGCCTGCGTCGAAGCATCCGCACCGCCATCCGCGATAGACGGGGCGGGTCATCCGATCACGAGGACCGCCATGATCACCTGCGTCATCCGTTACCACATCGACCCCGCGAGGCGGGACCTGTTCGAGACCTACGCCCGAAACTGGGCCGTGGCGATCCCGCGCTGCGGTGCCCATCTGACCGGCTACTACCTGCCGCACGAAGGCTCGACCACGCTGGCCTACGGGGTATACGATATCGAGAGCCTCGCCGCCTACGAGGCCTACAAGGCCCGTCTCGCGGCCGATCCACTGGGCCGCGAGAACTTCGACTTCGCGCGCGCCGAGCGGTTCATCACCCGCGAGGACCGGACCTTCCTGAAGAAGATCAGCGCCGGGGAGGGCCAGCCATGATCGCCGTCATCTTCGAAGTCACGCCCGCCGAGGGGAAGCGCGACGCCTACCTCGCACGGGCCGCCGGGCTGCGCCCGCTGGTCGAGGCGACGCCCGGCTTCATCTCGGTCGAGAGGTTCGAGAGCCTGACGACGCCCGGAAAGATGCTGTCCCTGTCGTTCTTCGAGGACGAGGCCGCGCTGGAGACCTGGCGCCGGACGGAGGAGCACCGTCTGGCCCAGACGGCCGGCCGCAACGGCATCTTCAGCGACTACCGCCTGCGCATCGCCCATGTCCTGCGCGACTACGGCCTGACGGACCGGGAGGAGGCGCCGGACGACAGCCGCGCGGTGCACGACGCACCGCCGGGAGCCGGAGCCGGGCAGCCGGCAGAGGCCCGCGCGGACATCGGCACCGGGGCGGGGGACAGCCACGCGGCACCGGGCCGGACCCGGGACCGACAAGAGCCGGCGTCCCCGGCGCCCTCCGGATCCGCCGCCGGAGCGCGGGAGGACCGTCCTGCGGCGACCGGCACGCCACCGGAGCGCGGGACCGGGGCGCCGGAGGGGGGGCGCGCGCCTGCCGCCCCGCCGCGCGGGACCGGGGCACGACATGGCTGACGGCCGCCTGCGCGACTATGCCCTGCTGGGCCTGCTCGCGCTGCTCTGGGGGTCGAGCTATCTTTTCATGCGGGTCGCCGCCCCGGTGGTGCCGCCGCTGACGCTGGTGGCGGTCCGGGCCACCGGGGCCGCACTTCTTCTCCTCGCCGTCATGCTGGCGTTGCGGGTGCCGATGCCCCGCGGACGCGGCACCTGGGGGCATCTGTGGGTGCAGTCGGTGCTGAACGCCTCGGGGGCCTGGGTGCTGCTGGCCTGGGGGATCGCGCGGGTCGACGCCTCGCTGGCAACGGTGCTGAACTCGACATCGCCGCTCTGGGTCTTCGTCTTCACCCTGGTGCTGACGCGCGGGCGGGGGGCGGGCCGGGTCCATGCGGCGGGCATCGTCGCCGGGCTGTCCGGCGTCGTGCTGATCGTCGGTCCGGCGGCGCTGCGGGGGCTGGGCGACACCGTCTCGGGCCAGATCGCCTGTGTCCTCGGCGCGATGCTCTTCGGGGCGGCGGCGCTCTACGGGCGGCGCTTCGGCGGGCTGCACCCGCTGGCGGTGGCGGCGGGAACGATCACCTGCGCCGCCGTCACGCTGGTTCCGCTGGCGCTGATCCTGGAACGACCGTGGACGGTGCAGATCACGGCGCCGATCGCGGCCAGCCTCGCCATGCTGGCGATCCCCTGCACCGGGGTGGCGCTGCTGCTCTACTTCCACCTTCTGGCCCGCCTGGGGTCTCTGGGCGTCGCCAGCCAGTCCTGGCTGCGGCAGGGGGTGGGCGTGGCGCTCGGCATCGCCATCCTCGGCGAACGCCCGGGGCCGACGGTGTTCCTGGGTGTGGCGCTGGCGGTGCTGGGGGTGGTGCTGGTGAACCGGCCGGTCCGCGCGCCTCTTCCCGCTCCCGCTAAGGCGTGATGTAAAGGCCGGGCACGGATCGGAGGGACGGACATGCACATCGCGGTGATCGGGCGCGGGCTGATCGGGTCGGCGGCGGCGCGGCATCTGGCGAAGGCGGGCCATGCGGTCACGCTGATCGGCCCGGACGAGCCCGCCGACCGCAAGGCGCACCGGGGCGTCTTCGCCAGCCATTACGACGAGGGGCGCATCACCCGGGCCCTCGATCCCTAACCGTTCTGGAGCCGGGTCAGCCGCAACTCCATCGCCCGCTACCGCGAGATCGAGGCGGACTCGGGGCTGGCCTTCTATTCCGAGGTCGGATCGCTGATGGCCGGGCCGGAAGGCACCGCGCCGATCCAGCGGCTGGTGGGGGTGCGCGACCGCGACGCCATCGCCTGCGACGAACTGCGGGGTGCGGCGCTGCGAGAGCGCTTCCCCTTCTTCGCCTTCCCGGAGGATACGCTCGGCCTGCACGAGCCGGCCAACGCGGGCCACATCAGCCCGAGGCGCCTCGTGGCGGCGCAGGGCATCGCCGCGGAGAAGGCCGGGGCCGCGATCGTGCGGGCCGAGGCGCAGGGTGTGGAGGAGACCGCGCAGGGGGTCCGCATTCCGACAGCTGCCGGCGCGATCGAGGCGGACCGCGCCCTCGTCGCCGCCGGCGGGTTCTCGGACACGCTGCTGGACGGAGCCCTGGGTTTGAAGGTCCTCGCCCGCACCGCTGTCCTGCTGGAGGTGGACGCGGCCGAGGCGGAGCGGCTGCACCGGATGCCGACGCTGATCTGGCTGGAGCCGGGCGGCGAGGATCCCTATCTGCTGCCGCCGATCCGCTACCCGGACGGCAGGACGTACATCAAGATGGGCGGCGACCGGATCGACGTGGAGCTGAAGGATCGCGAGGCACTGGGCGCGTGGTTCCGCAGCGACGGCAGCGCAGAGGTCGGCGAGATGCTGGAAGGCATGGTCCGCGCCCGGATGCCCGAGGTGGCGATCCTCTCGCGCCGCACCTTCCCCTGCGTGACCACCTACACGCCCGAGAACATCGCGATGATCCGCATGATCTCGGACCGGGTCGGCGTGGCGACGGCGGGCTGCGGCCGCGGGGCGAAATGCTCCGACGATCTGGGACGCCTCGGCGGCGAGATGATCACCGGCACGGAGCTGCCGGCCTGGGCGCGGGAAGCCGCGGTGGCGTGACATCGGGCGTGCCGGACCCGGGCGCCGACATGACGCCGACGCAAGGCGCGGTTCTCGGCGCGGGTGCGGGCGGTGCGACCGAGGAATGGCCGTGGTGCGTGGCCTGCGCAAGGCCGCGAGACGGCATGCCAGGCGTGGACCGGCCTTCAACCCGGCATCCGGACGTCCGAGCTTCGGCGAGAGCGCACAGGCACAGGTCGGGCTCGACCTGCACCTCTCGGCGACCGGGCGGCCCCGGCGGAACGAACCTTCTTCATCTGGTCGGAAATACGCCGGGGGGATCGAGCCGCAGGCTCGATGGGGGCAGCGCCCCCGGCCTACACCGCCTTCCTCGCGCGCATCGCGGCGGAGATCGTCCCGTCGTCCAGGTAATCCAGCTCTCCGCCGATCGGCACGCCCTGGGCCAGCGACGACAGCCGCACCCGCCCGTCCAGCTGGTCGACGATGTAATGCGCCGTGGTCTGCCCGTCGACGGTCGCGTTCAGCGCCAGGATGACCTCGGTGATGCCTTCCTCGGCCACCCGCGCGACCAGTTTCGGGATGCGCAGCTCCTCCGGTCCGACGGCGTCCAGCGCCGACAGCGTCCCGCCCAGGACGTGATACCGCCCCCGGAACACGCCCGAGCGTTCCATCGCCCACAGATCCGCCACGTCCTCGACCACGCAGAGTTCTCCGTTGCCGCGCTTCTCGCTCGTGCAGATGTCGCAGCGGTCCGCGGACCCGAGGTTGCCGCAGGTGATGCATTCGCGCACGTTCGCGCCTACCTGCTGCATCGCCTCGGCCAGCGGCAGCAGCAGCAGCGACTTCTTGCGGATCATGTGCAGCACTGCCCGCCGGGCGGAGCGGGGGCCGAGGCCCGGAAGCCGGGCCATCATGTCGATCAGCGCGTCGATGTCGCGGGTGGAGCTGCTCATGCCGAGGCCGGAATGCCCGTCAGAACGGGAACTTCATGTCCTTCGGCAGACCCAGCCCCTCGGTCAGCCTGTTCATCTCTTCCTGCTGGCGCTCCTGGGCGCGGGACTGGGCGTCCTTGATGGCGGCGAGGATCAGGTCTTCCACCACTTCCTTTTCGGTCGGATTGAAGATCGACGGGTCGATGTCCAGCGATTTCAGCTCGCCCTTCGCGGTGCAGACGGCCTTCACGAGGCCCGCGCCGGATTCGCCGGTGACGGTCATCGTCTTCATCTCTTCCTGAAGGTCCGCCATCTTCTGCTGAAGCTCCTGGGCGGACTTCATCATCTTCGCCATGTCGCCCATCTGGCCGAGGCCCTTGAACATCGTGTCTCTCCTGAGGTGTCGGGTGGAATTCAGTGAACCATATCGCCGCCCGGAAGGCGATGCGCAAGGCGATGACGTCGATCCTGCGGCGATCCTGCGGCGGTCATCCGTCGTCGTCGCCGCCGTCGACGCCCCGGTCGCGGCGGCGGCGCAGGATCAGCGCGCCGATCAGGCCCGGCACAGCGAGCAGGCCCCAGGCGGTGGCCGAGGCCGAGGCGGGGCCCATGCAGCCCTCCAGCCGCGCCTCGGCGGAGATGCCGGTCAGGTCCCCGGCCAGCATCATCGGCACCATGACCAGCGCGATCAGCCCGACCGCCAGGGAAAGCCAGCGGTTGCGCAGGGTGAAGGCCACGATCAGCAGGATGGCGAGCGCGATCCAGGGCGGCGAGAGCACGTGAAACAAGGCCTCTCCGGTCATGTCGACCGGGCCGTTCTCGATGCTCCAGTCCGGGCGCTCCACGTCGCAGACCTGCGCGAGTGCGGGCGGAGCGAGCATCAGGGCGGTGACGGCCAGCGTCACTCTTCCTCGAAGGGGTCCCATTCCTCGTCCACTTCCGGCAGGGCCTCGGCCTGCGCCTCGGCGGCGATCTGGTCGGGGGTGCGGATCTCGGTGATCTTCGCCTTCGGGAAGGCCTGGAACACAGCCGAAACAAGGGGATGCGCCATCGCCGCCGCCTCCAGCGCGCGGGCGGCGGCGTCGCGTTTCTCGGCGATCGTCTCGCCGCCACCGTCGCTGACGACCGAGACGGCCCAGCGGTTGCCGGTCCAGTCCTGAAGGCGCTGGCCGAGCCGCTGCACCAGGTCGCGGGGGGCGCGGTCGGTCGGCTGCACCTCGATCCGGCCGGGGCGGTAGGAGACGGGGCGGAGCGTCGTCTCGACCTCCACCAGCAGCTTCACGTCGCGGTTGGCGCGGATCAGCTCGACCACATGCTCGAAGGTCGGATAGCGGGCCAGGGCCTGATCGACAGCTACCGCCTGGGTTGTGCCGGAGGGGCCGGAAACGACGTCGGTATCACGTCGGTATTGCGTCGGTATCGCGTCGGTGCGTCCCGTGCCCTGCATCCGGGCCGGATCGCCGGGCCCGGCGGAGCCTGCGCCGGAGGGCGCGGGGGCGCGATCCATGCCGCCCGGATGCCCCTGCGCGGCCGCCATCCCGCCGCCCGGCGGCGAAGACGGAGGCGGTGGCGGCGGCGTGTCCTGCAACCGGCGCAGCAGTTCCTCGGGCGAGGGCAAGTCGGCCACGTGGGTCAGGCGGATGATCGCCATCTCGGCGGCCATCATCGAGTTCGGAGCGGCGGCCACCTCTTCCAGCGCCTTCAGCAGCATCTGCCAGGTCCGGGTCAGCACCCGCATCGGCAGACGCTGCGACAGATCCTGACCGCGGGCGCGTTCGTCGGGGCCGATGGTCGGGTCCTCGGCGGCCTCGGGCGTGATCTGCACGACGCTGATCCAGTGGGTGATCTCGGCCAGGTCGCGCAGGACGGCCAGCGGGTCGGCGCCGTCGGCGTATTGCGCGGAAAGCTCGCCCAGGGCCGAGGCCGCATCGCCCCGCATCACCATCTCGAAGAGGTCGAGCACGCGGCCCCGGTCCGCCAGGCCCAGCATGGCGCGGACCTGATCCGGCCCGGTCTCGCCCGCGCCGTGGCTGATCGCCTGGTCGAGCAGCGAGGTCGCGTCCCGGGCCGAGCCCTCCGCCGCGCGGGTCAGAAGCGCCAGCGCGTCGTCGGTGATCTGCGCGCCTTCGGCATCGGCGATCCGACGCAGGAGCTTGAGCATCACCTCGGGTTCGATCCGGCGCAGGTCGAAGCGCTGGCAGCGCGACAGGACCGTGACGGGCACCTTGCGGATCTCGGTCGTGGCGAAGATGAACTTCACGTGGGCGGGGGGTTCCTCCAGCGTCTTGAGCAGCGCGTTGAACGCGCTGTTCGACAGCATGTGGACCTCGTCGATGATGTAGATCTTGTAGCGGGCCGAGGCCGCCCGGTAGTGCACGCTGTCGATGATCTCGCGGATGTCGCCGACGCCGGTGTGGCTGGCCGCGTCCATTTCCAGCACGTCGACGTGGCGGCCTTCCATGATGGCGCGGCAATGCTCGCACACGCCGCAGGGTTCGGTCGTCGGGCCGCCGTTGCCGTCGGGGCCGATGCAGTTCATCCCCTTGGCGATGATCCGCGCGGTGGTCGTCTTTCCGGTGCCCCGGATGCCCGTCATGATGAAGGCCTGCGCGATCCGGTCGGCGGCGAAGGCGTTCTTGAGCGTGCGGACCATCGCGTCCTGGCCGACGAGATCGGCGAAGGTCTCGGGCCGGTATTTCCGGGCGAGCACCTGGTAGGCCGGTTTCTGGTCGTCGCTCATGGGGTCCCCGTCTGGTCTGCGGTCAACCTATGTGGCGGGGCGGTCGAGGTCCAGCGGTGAGGGCGTCACGTCAGCCGGGATCGGCGGCGGTCTTCAGCGCCTCGGCCAGGGTGTCGGGGTCGCCGATGTGGTTGGCGAGGATCAGGATCAGCCGGGCGTTCAGCGCGGCGCTTTCGTCCTCGGTCAGGCCGTCGTGCGCTGCGATGAGCGCCTCGTAGAAGCCGTCGGGGTCGGGCAGGTTGGGGGTGAGGATCAGCATGGGGTTCCGGTGGCGCGTTTCAGGGCGGCGGCCACGGCGTCCGGGTCGTGGGACGGCCAGCGGGCGGCGACGTGCTGGTCGGGGCGGACGAGGTAGAGCGCCTGTCGCGCGGCGCCCAGGTAGCGGGCGGCGAGGTCGGATCCCGGCGGGGCGAAGAGGGCCACGCAGGGCAGGTCGCTGTCCGGGTCGATGTTGAGCGCGAGCAGGGTGAAGCGGTCGCCGAGGCGGGGCAGGAGGAAGCCGTCCTCCAGCGTCGCGTCCGGGCAGGGGCTGCCGGGGCGGGTGCGCGCCGGGCCGCCGGGCAGGGCGTCGGGGGTGTTCAGCGGAGAGCCGTCGTGGGTGCAGGGCGTCGACAACCGGCCGGAGTTCACCAGCGGCCGGGCGAAGGCATGCCGCCCCGCCAGCGCCAGCACCGCGTTTCGGAACGTGTGGCTGACCTTCGATTTCGGGGTGATGAAATCGGTGGAGCGGGTGGAGGCGGCGATGTTCTCGTCCGCCGCCTGCCGGCGTTCGTGGTCGTAGCTGTCGAGCAGCGCCTCGGGCGCCTCGCCCCGCAGCACCATCGCCAGTTTCCAGGCGAGATTGTCGGCGTCCTGAAGGCCGGAGTTCGCGCCGCGTGCGCCGAAGGGGGAGACCTGGTGCGCGGAATCCCCGGCGAAGATCGTCCGGCCGTGGCGGAAGCGGCGCATGCGGCGGCACTGGAAGGTGTAGATCGAGGTCCAGACGATGTCGTAGTCGATTTCTGGCCCCAGCATGGCGGTCAGGCGGCGGCGGACGTTTTCGGGTTTCAGTTCGTGGTCGCGGTCGACGTCCCAGCCGATCTGGAAGTCGACGCGCCAGACGCCGTCGGGCTGGCGGTGCAGCAGGGTGGACGCGCCCGCCCTGTGCGCGGGTTCGAACCAGAACCAGCGTTCGGTCGGGAAGTCGGCCTTCATGGTGACGTCGGCGATCAGGAAGCTGTCGCGGAAGACCCGGCCTTCGAAGTCGAGGCCGAGCATGGTGCGGGTGGGCGACGACGCTCCGTCGCATGCGATGAGCCAGTCGGCGCGGAGGGTGTGGTCGCCGTCGGGCGTGGCGACGGTGAGGGTCGCGCCGGTGTCGTCGGGGGCGAGGGCGGTAAGGCGATTGCCGCCCCGGATCTCGATCGGGGCGCCTTCGGCCTGCGCGCGGCGGATGGCCTCGACCAGGTAGGTCTCCAGGTAGGGCTGCTGGAGGTTGATGAAGGCGGGGAAGGCGTGGCCGTCCTCGGGCAGGAGGTTGAATTCGTAGACCTTGCGGTCCTCGTGGAAGACCTTGCCGAGGTTCCAGACGATGCCCCTGGCGATCATCGGGGCGGCGCAGCCGAGGCGGTCGGCGATCTCGAGGCTGCGCTTGGCCATGCAGATGGCGCGGGAGCCTTCGCCGACGCCCTCGTTCTCGTCGAGCAGCAGGACGGGGACGCCTTTCCGGCCCAGATCCAGGGCGGTGGCGAGGCCGACCGGCCCGCCGCCGATGACGATCACCGGGTGGCGGGCGGGGGTGTCCGCGTCCTGATCGGCCGACCGCGCATAGGGGTAGAGCCGGAGGGCCGGCGGGGTCCGGGCGGCCCCGGCGCTCATGTCGCGGCCGCGCAGGAGCCGGAGGCGGGCAACAGTCCCACCTCGACCCCCTTCGCGTCGATGAATGCCGCGCCGGCGCCGAAGACGACGATCCCCGCCAGCGCGGCCCAGGTCATGGAGGCGCGGCGGCGGGCGGCGGTCTCGTGCCGCGCGCGCAGCCGCTCGTCGGGCCGCAGGTCGCGGGTGGCCGCGCGGCGTCCCTGCCACCCGGCGAGGCGCAGCCAGCCGAAGGCGGCGATGGAGATCATCAGCCCCCAGGTGACGGCGATGTAGAGCGTGCAGCCCATCAGGCCGCTCCCGGTGCGGCCCGGGCCAGGGGCGGGCGGGCCGCGCCCTCGCCTGCATGGCGGGCGGCGGCCATCCGGGCGCGGGCCGTCTGCGCGGCCGGCATCCGGGCGCGGGCCGTCATGCCGACAGCGCCTCCCACATCCTCCGGTCGCGTTCGGCCGTCCAGATGCGGGGGGTGTCGATGTCCTGCGCCTCGTCATACGCGCGGGCGACGTTGAACGGCAGGCAGTGTTCGTAGATCGCGTAGTCGCCGAACTTCGGGTCGCATTCGGCGCGCACGGCGTCCCAGGCGTCCTTCAGCGACCCGCCCCGCAGCGCCACGCGCGCAGCGGGCAGGTAGGTCGAGCGGACGAAATCCTTCGTCAGGTCGATGGCCTCGTTCACCTTCGCGCGTCCCTGCAACGCATCGCCGCGGCCCGGCGCGATGGCGTCCAGATCGAAACGGCGGATCGTCTCCAGCGTGCCGGGCCAGTCGTGGAAATGCCCGTCGCCGCAGTAGCAGGCCGAGCGGTATTCGACGATGTCCCCGGTGAACATGACGTTGGCGTCGGGGACCCAGGCCACGATGTCCCCGGCGGTGTGGGCGCGGCCGAGGTGCATCAGGTCCACCCGGCGCCCGCCCAGATAGACGCTCATCCGGTCGCTGAAGGTGGCGGTGGGCCAGGTCAGGCCAGGGATCTCCTCGTGGCCCTGGAAGAGGCGGGGGAAGCGGGCGAATTCGCTCTCCCAGTCCTCCTGTCCCCGCTCGGCCACCATGGCGCGGGCCTTCTCGCCCAGGATCACGGTGGGCGCGGCGAAGGCCGAGGCGCCGAGGACGCGGACGGCGTGGTAATGCGTCATCACCAGGTGCGTCACCGGCTTGTCGGTCACCTGACGGATGCAGTCGAGCACCTTGCGGGCGAGGCGCGGGGTCGCCTGCGCCTCGATCACCATCACGCTGTCGTCGCCGATGATGACGCCGGAATTCGGGTCGCCCTCGGCGGTGAAGGCGTAGAGGCCGGGTCCGATCTCGGTGAAGGAGGTCTCTTTCTCGGCCAGGTCGGCCTGGCTGGCGAAGGTGGGGGACATGGAACGCCTCCGGCGGGAGTATTTTCGGGAAAGATGAAAGGGGACGGGCCGGATGTCGAGGGCGGACATGGTCCATGCTGGGCGCCGGCCCGCGCAATCATGCGCAGGGTCCCCCGTTTCATCCGGTCGAAAATACCTTCGGGGGGAGTCGCTCCGCAGGAGCGGCGGGGGGCAGACAGCCCCCCTTGCGCCCTCTCCGCCGGACCGGCGGGGGGGCGGCGCGTGCCCCCTCAGGCGTCGAGGATCACCTCGAACCCGCCCCAGATCATCCGCTTCGGGTCCATGATCGCCTTCATCTCCGACATGTCGCCGGGGCCGTCGGCTTCCATCTTCGCCATGCAGGCATCGTGGGTGGCCTTGTCGGGAAACTCGATCCAGGAGAACAGCACCGTCTCGTCCTGCTCGCGCTTCACCGCCATGGGGAAGGAGGTGACGGTGCCGTCCGGCACGTTGTCGCCCCAGCATTCCACCACGCGGGTCGCGCCGCCGTCGCGGAAGAGCTTCACCGCCTCCTGCGCCATCTTCCGGTAGTCTTCCTTCTTCGCCGTCTTCACCGACAGCACGAAACCTGCCACATACATCGGTCTTTCCTCCATGACCGCGGCCGGAATGACCGGGGTCTCCAAAAGCTCCGGGCCTCGAAAACCCGCTGCAGGGTGGGCATTCTGCCCACCGCCCCCCTATTTCCGGCCGGGTGTGCCGTCGAACTTCTTCTCGATCCCGTCCCAGCAATCGACGTAATCGTCCTGCAGCGGCGCCTCTTTCGCGGCGAATTCCGTCAGGTGCTGGGGGAAGCGGGTCTCGAACATGAAGGACATCGTGTCCTCCAGCTTGTGGGGCTTCAGCTCGGCGTTCGACGCGCCCTCGAAGGCCTGCCGGTCCGGGCCGTGCGGCAGCATCATGTTGTGCAGCGACATGCCGCCCGGCACGAAACCCTTCGGCTTGGCGTCGTACTGGCCGTGGATGTTGCCCATCAGCTCGGACATGACGTTCTTGTGGTACCAGGGCGGGCGGAACGTGTCCTCGGCCACCATCCAGCGGTCGCGGAAGAGCACGAAGTCGATGTTCGCCGTGCCCTCCACGCCCGAGGGCGCGGTCAGCACGGTGAAGATCGACGGGTCCGGGTGGTCGAAGAGCACCGCGCCCACCGGGCAGTAGGTCGTCAGGTCGTACTTGCAGGGCGCGTAGTTGCCGTGCCAGGCCACCACGTCGAGCGGCGAGTGCCCGATCTCGCATTCGTGGAACCCGCCGCACCACTTGATGGTCAGCGTGGTCGGCACCTCGCGGTCCTCGAAGGCGGCGACGGGCGTCTTGAAGTCGCGCCGGTTGGCGAGGCAGTTGGCGCCGATCGGGCCGCGGCCGGGCAGGGCGAATTTCTGGCCGTAGTTCTCGCAGACGAAGCCGCGGGCGGGGCCTTCCAGCACTTCGACCCGGTAGACGAGCCCGCGGGGGATCAGCGCGATCTCCTGCGGGGCTATGTCGATGACGCCCAGTTCGGTGCAGAAGCGCAGGCGCCCTTCCTGCGGGACGACCAGCAGCTCGCTGTCGGCGGAGTAGAAATAGGCGTCCTTCATCGAGGCCGTGACGAGGTAGATGTGGCTCGCCATGCCGACCTGGGTGTTGACGTCGCCCGCCGTGGTCATGGTGCGCATGCCGGTCAGCCAGGTGAGGGGCTCGTCCTGGTGCGGGACGGGGTCCCAGCGGTACTGGCCGAGGCTGGTGACGTCCTGCGGGATGTGCGGGGCGGTCTTCCAGTACGGCAGGTCGATGCGCCGGTAGCGGCCCGAGTGTTTCACCGAAGGCCGGATGCGGTAGCACCAGGTCCGCTCGTTCTGGTGGCCGGGGGCGGTGAAGGCGGTGCCGGAGAGCTGTTCGCCGTAAAGCCCGTAGTTCACCTTCTGGGGCGAGTTCATCCCCTGCGGCAGGGCGCCGGGCAGGGCCTCGGTTTCGAAATCGTTGCCGAAGCCGGGCATGTAGCCTTCATGCGTGCCGGCGGTGTGCGGCGCGCGGACCATGCCGCGCGGAAGGTCGTGGGTGGTCATCGTGGCTCCTCCCCTCCGGGTCGTGGACAGGAGATACCGGTGCGGCGGGGGCGGTCAAGGATCGTCGGAGGGCGGGCAGGCCGTGCGGCGTCGGTTGGCTGGCGGGAGGGGGCGAGTGTGGCGAAGCGCGTGTGCGCCGGAAGCCGCGTCGGCTCCGGGGGCGGCCCTTTCCACAGGTGCGGCGGCAGCGCCGGCTCCGGGAGGGGGGCAGCCTTCGCCTGGAGCGCGACGCAAGCCGTGCCAGCGCCGGCCCGTGGGATGGCGCTTCGTGCCGGGTGTGCGGGTGCGCTTTATGGCTGTGTTCGCATCTTCCCTCCGAGGTCTGGCCAGGCTTGACCATAGCGCCAGCCCGCCCGGACGGGCCGGCGCTGGCACGGCGCCTTCGGCTTGATTCCGTGCCGGGGAGCGGATCGGGCCCGGGGGCCGCTTCACGCGTTGAAGTTCAGCCGCAGCCCCTCGTAGGGCCAGCGCACGTGATAGAGCGTCCCGGTCCCCGAGGCCGTCACCCAGGCGTCCCGCATGTCCGGCCCGCCGAAGCAGATGTTGGTGATGTAGGGGTCGCCGGGGAACTGGACGTATTCCACCTCCCCGCTCTCCGGATCGACGATCGAGATCCCGCCCCGGATCAGTGTCGCCACGCAGATCCGGCCGTCCTCCTGCACCGCGAGCGAATCGAGCAGCTGGTAGTCCGGCAGCGTCGCGATCAGCCGGCCGATCCGGAAGCCCTGTGGCGGCGCCACCCTGCCGGGCGCGGTGATGTCGAAGCCCCAGACCCGGCTGGTCCGCGTCTCGGCCACGTAGAGGCTCCGGCCGTCCGGCGACAGGCCGATGCCGTTGGTGGTGATCATCGGCCCGGCCACGCGGGCGATGTGCGACCCGTCGGCCTTCGCGTAGTAGACCGCGCCGTGGTGCAGGTAGTCCTTCGTCGTCTTGCCGAGGTCGGTGAAATACATCCCCCCCTCGGTGTCGAAGACGATGTCGTTCGGCCCGCGCAGCGGCGTGCCGTTGCATTCGGAATAGAGCGTGGTCACCTCGCCGGTGGCCGGATCGACCCGCTGGATCGAGCCGGTGACGTAGTCGTCCGGCGTGCCGGCGGGCAGGGTCAGCCCGTCCCGTTCGGTCCAGAGGAAGCCGCCGTTGTTGCAGATGTAGAAGGCGCCGTCCGGCCCGATGGCCGCGCCGTTGGGGCCGCCGCCCGTCTCGGCGACGGTCTCGTGCCGGCCGTCGGGGGTGACGCGGGTGAGGCGCTTCCCCTTGATCTCGACCAGCACGACGGACCCGTCGTCCATCGCGATCGGCCCCTCGGGGAAATCGAGCCCCGTGGTGACGGTGTTGAATTCCATGTGCATTCCCTCCCTCTCGCCGCTGTGCCTGCGGGGCGCATCCTTCCGTCCCGCCGCCCATGTGTCGAGTCCCCGCGGTGCTTGTGGCGCGAAAGGGCACGGGTGTAGCGTGCCCGGCAGGACCGGAGAGGAGGATGCCATGGCCGGACGCGGACCGCTGGACGGGATCGAGGTCGTCGAGATCGCCGGCGGCGTGGCGGGCGCCTGGTGCGGGCGGCTGCTGGCCGAGCTGGGCGCGACGGTGCGGCGGGCCGGGCGCGACCCGGCGCTGGCGGCGCGGGAGGAGGTGCCGGGCGATGCGCGGACGCGCGGGCTGCTGGACGCCTGGCTGAACGACGGGAAATCCGCGCTGGAGGGCGATCCGGCGGAGGCCGTCGCGCGGGCCGATCTGCTGGTGATCGGGGAAGAGGCCGAGGCGCCGGGCGCGACGCCGCGCGTGGCGTCGGTCGATCTGTCGTGGTTCGGCGGCGACGGGCCGGCGGCGGGGTGGCGCGGGTCGGACCTGATCGCGCTGGCGCTGGCGGGGATCGTGCATCCGGCGGGGCCGGTCGACGGGCCGCCGCGCTTTCCGGGCGATCTGCAAGCCAGCCTGATCGGCGGGGCGACCGGAGTCGTGGCCGCGCTGGCCGCGCTGCTGGGGCAGGCGCGGATCGGCGGCGGGGCGCGGCGGATGGAGGTCTCGATCCTGGAGGCCTGCATGATCCTGGGCGAGCTTCAGGTGGCCGATATCCAGTGGCTGGACCGGCCGCTGCACCGGGTGGGGCTGAACCGCTTCACGCCGACCTGTCCGCTGTCGATCCACCGCTGCCGCGAGGGCTGGCTGGGCGTGACGCTGATCACCCCCGCGCAATGGCAGAGCTTCTGCCGGATGCTGGGCCGGCCCGACCTGGCCGAGGATCCGGGGCTGCAGACCGTCTATCAGCGCGAGCACCGCGCGGACGAGATCGAGGCCTTCATCGACGCGAACCTGCCCGCGCGGACGGCGGAGGACTGGGCGGCGCTCGGCCGGGCCGAGAAGGTGCCGCTGGTCGTCGTGCCGGATGCGGCGGGGCTGATCGGGCACGAGGTGTTCCGCGCGCGCGGGGCCGTCCGGGCGTTCGATGCGGACGGGCGGGAGGTCGTGGCCCCCGCCTCTCCGCAGCGGGTCGGGGCGCCGGCGGGGCCGGGGGCGCTGCCGGGTGTGGACGCGCCGGATCATCCGACGGCGCTGCTGGCGGGGCTGCGGGTCGCGGATTTCTCGATGGGCTGGGCGGGGCCGCTCGCCACGCGGATCATGGCCGATCTGGGCGCGGAGGTCGTGAAGGTCGAGGCCGGGCGCTATCCGGACTGGTGGCGCGCGGTGCAGTGGAGCCCGGAGGCCATCGCGCGGCATCAATACGAGACGAGCTGCCGCTTCTGCGCCGTGAACCGTGGGAAGAAGAGCGTCAGTTTCGACCTGTCGACGGAGGAGGGGCGGGATCTGGCGAAGGGGCTGGTCGCCGTGTCCGACGCGGTGATCGAGAACCACGCGGCGGGCGTCATGGACAAGCTGACGCTGGGCTGGGCGGACCTCAGCCGGGGGCGGGACGATCTGGTCATGGTGTCGATGTCGGCCTTCGGGGCCGGGAATGCCCTGTCGGAGACGCGGGCCTATGGCTCGACGCTCGAGCAGGCGAGCGGGATGCCGTCGTTCCGGGGCCTGCCGGACGAGCCGCCGGCGATGGGGCACATCGCCTATGGCGACCCGATCGGCGGGATCTACGGGGTGGGGGCGATGCTGGCGGCCCTCTATCACCGGCAGCGGACGGGCGCGGGGCAATGGCTGAACCTGAGCCATGTGGAGGCGCTGCTGCCCGCGACGGCGCCCGCGATGCTGGCCCGGTCGGTGACGGGGGCGGAGCCCGCGCGGCGGGGCAACGGCCATGCCGCGATGGCGCCGCACGGGATCTGGCGGGCGAAGGGCGCGGATGCCTGGCTGGCCGTGTCGGTCCGCGACGACGGCGAGTGGCGGGCGCTGGCCGAACTGCTGGGGCGCGCGGATCTGGCGGAGCTGGACCTGGCCGGGCGGATGGCGCGGGGCGCGGAGATCGACACGGCGCTGGCCGCCTGGGCCGCGTCGCGCGCGTCCGGTGACGCGGCGGAGGCGTTGCAGGCTGCCGATGTTTGCGCCGCGCCGGTGCTGGATGCGCCGGAGTCGATGGTCTGGCCGCATCTGGCGGCGCGGGATTTCTACCTCTACACCGAGCGGGTGCATGTGGGCGCGCAGCGGCAGGTGGGTCTGGCGCTGCGGATCGACGGGCAGCGGGCGCCGCTGCGCGGGGTCGCGCCGTTCCTCGGCGGCGACACGGCCGAGGTGATGGCGGGCGCGATGGCCTGTCCGCCGGAACTGTTCGACCGGCTGAGCGCGGCGGGGATCATCGCGCTGCGGCCGACGTCGTTGCGCGGGGCGGCCTGAGGGGGGCGCGGGGGATGTGGCGCTTGCACGGCGAGGTCCCGGATCCTGACGGTCCGGGACGCGGGTGCGGAGCTTGCACGGCGAGGTCCCGGATCCTGACGGTCCGGGACGCGGGTGCGGAGCTTGCACGGCGGGGGTCCCGGATCCTGCGGTCCGGGACGCGGGTGCGGAGCTTGCACGGCGAGGTCCCGGATCCTGCGGTCCGGGACGCGGACGGCATCCCGCCGAACGCCCGCGAAACCGGCAAGAGGCTTGCATTCCGCCCCTCGTCCGCGTAGGACGCGCGCGTCGAGAAGGCGTAAACGCCGCGGATGGATCGGGCAGGGTCGGACAACTCCGGCCCTCTTTCGTTTGAGCCGTCCGCGTCCGCCTTTCCAAGGACCAACCCCCGAGACCCGCGGAGACAACCGCGCGGCCAGTGACATCATTGCAAAGGAATCTCATAGCCACATGGCTCAGAACGCAACGATGGAGGAATTCGAGGCCCTCCTTAACGAAAGCCTCGAAATGGACACTCCCGACGAGGGGAGCGTCGTCAAGGGCAAGGTCATCGCCATCGAGGCGGGCCAGGCCATCATCGATGTCGGCTACAAGATGGAAGGCCGCGTCGATCTGAAGGAATTCGCGAATCCCGGCGAGAACGCCGACATCAGCGTCGGCGACGAGGTGGAGGTCTATCTCCGCGCTGCCGAGAACGCCCGCGGCGAAGCCGTCATTTCGCGCGAGATGGCCCGCCGCGAGGAAGCCTGGGACCGTCTGGAGAAGGCCTATGCCGACGACGCCCGCGTCGAAGGCGCGATCTTCGGCCGGGTCAAGGGCGGCTTCACCGTCGATCTGGGCGGCGCCGTGGCGTTCCTGCCCGGTTCGCAGGTCGATGTGCGCCCGGTGCGTGACGCCGGTCCGCTGATGGGTCTGAAACAGCCGTTCCAGATCCTGAAGATGGACCGCCGCCGCGGCAACATCGTGGTCTCGCGCCGTGCGATCCTGGAAGAAAGCCGTGCCGAACAGCGCGCCGAAGTCATCTCGAACCTCACCGAGGGTCAGACGGTCGACGGCGTGGTCAAGAACATCACCGAATACGGTGCGTTCGTCGACCTGGGCGGCGTGGACGGCCTGCTGCACGTGACCGACATGGCCTGGCGCCGTGTCAACCACCCCTCGGAGATCCTGTCGATCGGCGAGACCGTGAAGGTCCAGGTCATCAAGATCAACAAGGAGACGCACCGGATCAGCCTCGGCATGAAGCAGCTGCAGGAGGATCCTTGGAACCTGGTCGCGGCCAAGTTCCCGCTGGGTTCGGTCCACACCGGGCGCGTCACCAACATCACCGACTACGGCGCGTTCGTCGAGCTGGAGCCGGGGGTCGAGGGTCTGGTCCACGTGTCCGAAATGTCCTGGACGAAGAAGAACGTGCATCCCGGCAAGATCGTCTCCACCTCTCAGGAGGTCGAGGTCATGGTGCTGGAGATCGACCAGGCGAAACGCCGCGTGTCGCTGGGCCTCAAGCAGACCATGCGCAACCCGTGGGAGGTCTTTTCCGAGACCCATCCCGAGGGCACCGTGGTCGAGGGCGAGGTCAAGAACATCACCGAATTCGGTCTTTTCGTCGGGCTCGACGGGGATATCGACGGGATGGTTCACCTCTCGGACCTCAGCTGGGACGAGCGGGGCGAGGACGCGATCCAGAACTACCGCAAGGGCGACATGGTCAAGGCCGTGGTGTCCGAGGTCGACACCGAGAAGGAGCGCATCTCGCTCTCGATCAAGGGCGTTGACGGCGACAAGTTCGCGGATGCCGTCGGCGGCGTGAAGCGCGGCTCGATCATCACCGTCACCGTGACGGCGATCGAGGACGGCGGGATCGAGGTGGAATACGAGGGCATGAAGTCCTTCATCCGCCGTTCGGACCTGTCGCGCGACCGGTCGGACCAGCGCCCCGAGCGCTTCTCGGTCGGCGATCATGTCGATGTTCGCGTGACCAACGTGGACAGCAAGTCGCGCCGTCTGGGCCTGTCGATCAAGGCGCGCGAGATCGCGGAAGAGAAGGAAGCGGTGGAGCAGTACGGCTCGTCCGATTCCGGCGCGTCGCTGGGCGACATCCTGGGCGCGGCGCTGAAAGGCGACAAGTGATCCGGGCCGGGTGATCGCGGGCCGCGGCCAGGATCACCGGAGCGATACGAGGGGGCGGTGGCGCAGGCTGCCGCCCCTTTCGCATGTCGCGGGCGAAGCACGGGGGGCTGTCTGCCCCCCACCCCGAGGATATTTCGGGCCAGAGGAAGCAGGGAAGACCCGCGTCCGGCGACGGCGGGCGGGCGCATGCATGTCGGGGGCAGAAGGGTGACCGAATCATGGTTAATGCTGCGTCCGCGATGTGCCTTCGGGCCGGGGATTCGGCCCCCTTCGATCACGCGCAACCTCAAAATTGCCGACAACGCGCGGATTTCCCCACATCTTTTCCGTGATCGGACCGGCGTTTCTGTTTCCGCCTCGCCGGATTGCGGCTAAGGTCGCGCGAGTGTGAGCGTGTCCTTTTTGCTGCCGGGGAGAGCTGCTGGAATGATCCGATCGGAACTGATCCAGAAGATTTCGGACGAGAACCCACACCTCTATCAGCGCGACGTGGAGCGCATCGTGAACGTCATCTTCGACGAGATCGTGTCGGCGATGGCGCGCGGCGACCGGGTGGAACTGCGCGGTTTCGGCGCATTCTCGGTCAAGAAGCGCGATGCGAGGATGGGCCGCAACCCGCGCACCGGCGAATCCGTTCCGGTCGAGGAAAAGCACGTCCCGTTCTTCAAGACCGGCAAGCTGCTGCGGGACCGACTGAACGGGAAGTGACGATGCGCTATATCCGCTATGCCTTTCTCGCCGTGCTGGCGATCATCCTGATCTCGGTCGCGCTGGCGAACCGGGAGTTCGTGACGCTGACGCTGCTGCCCTCGGGGCTGGCGGCGATCTTCGGGGTCAACCAGTCCATCTCGCTGCCGCTGTTCGTGGTGATCCTGCTGGGCGTGGTGATCGGTGTGCTGGTCGGTTTCGTCTGGGAATGGCTGCGCGAGCACAAGCACCGCGCCGAGGCCCGCCGCCGCGCCCGCGAGGCCGGCAAGCTGGAGGCCGAGGTGCAGCGCCTGAAGGGCGAGCGGCACAAGGGCCGGGACGAGGTTCTGGCGCTTCTCGACTGAAGGCGCTATCCCGCGCGGCATGAGCGGTATCCGAGTCAAGATCTGCGGTCTGCGCGAGGCGGACCACGTGGCGACGGCGGTGAAGGCCGGGGCGGGCTATGTCGGCTTCGTGTTCTTCCCGAAGTCGCCGCGCGCGATCACGGCCGAGGCGGCGCGTGCGCTGGCGCTGGACGTGCCCGTGGGCATCGCGCGGGTGGCGCTGACCGTGGATGCCGGGAACGATCTGCTGGACGATCTGACGGAGCGGGTGCCGCTGGACATGCTGCAGCTGCACGGCGACGAGAGCCCCGAAAGGGTGGCCGAGGTGCGCGCGCGCTACGGCTTGCCGGTGATGAAGGCCGTGGGCGTGGGGGACGAAAGCGATCTGGCGGCGCTGGAGGATCATCTGACGGTGGCCGACCAGGTGCTGGTCGACGCCCGCCCGCCTGCGGGCGGCGAGGTGCCGGGCGGCAACGGGCTGGCCTTCGACTGGCGGCTGATCGCGGGCCGGCGCTGGCCGGTGCCGTGGATGCTGGCGGGCGGGCTGACGCCGGGCAACGTGGCCGAGGCGGTCCGGGTGACGGGCGCGCGGCAGGTGGACGTGTCGAGCGGGGTGGAGCGGGCGCGGGGCGTCAAGGATCCGGCCCTGATCCGCGATTTCCTGACGGCGGCGCGGGCGTGATCGCGGGGCCGGCATGAGCGTCACCTTTCGCGCGGCGGAGGAGGCCGACGTGCCCGCCGTGGTCGCCTTGCTGACGGACGATTCCCTGGGCGCCAAGCGCGAGGGGACGGACATGGCCGATTACCTGGCCGCCTTCGCCGCGATGCGGGCCGAGGAGAACAACACGCTTGTCGTGGGCGAGCGGGAGGGGCGCGTGGTGGCGACCTACCAGCTGACCTTCATCTCGGGCCTGTCGCTGAAGGCGACGCGGCGGGCGCAGGTCGAATCCGTCCGGGTGGCCCGCGATCTGCGCAGCGCCGGGATCGGGGCCGAGCTGATGGCCGATGCCGAGGCGCGGGCGCGGGCGGCCGGCTGCGGGCTGATGCAGCTGACGACGAACATGGAGCGGACGCGGGCGCATCGGTTCTATGACGGGCTGGGCTACGAGAAGAGCCACTTCGGGTACAAGAAGACGCTGTGAGAGTCGGCGCGGTTTGCGCGGGTCGTGCCCGGGGACGTCGAGATCCCCGGGCAGGCCGGGGATACCGATGGTGGTGTGGGCGGATGGCGGTGCGTGGAGTTGCGGGGCGTCGGGCCGGTGCGGGATTCGTGCCGGGGACGTCGAGATCCCCGGGCAGGCCGGGGATACCGATGGTGGTGTGGGCGGATGGCGGTGCGTGGAGTGGCGGGGCGTCGGGCCGGTGCGGGATTCGTGCCGGGGACGTCGAGATCACCGGGCAGGCCGGGGATACCGATGGGAATGGATGCGGCCGGCGGCGCGCGGGGTGGGTGCCTCCGGCGGGAGTATTTCCGGAAAGATGAAGAGGGGGACGGTCTCCGGTTCGGGCGTCAGATGACGTTGTGGTCCGGGCCATACGGGAAGCCGGTGATGTTCTCGGCGCCGTCCTCGGTGATGATCAGGATGTCGTGCTCGCGGTAGCCGCCGGCGCCGGGGCGGCCCCGGGGGATGGTCAGCATCGGCTCCATCGAGATGACCATGCCGGGCTCCAGCACCGTGTCGATGTCCTCGCGCAGTTCGAGGCCGGCCTCGCGGCCGTAGTAGTGCGAGAGGATCCCGAAGGAATGGCCGTAGCCGAAGGTGCGGTGGTCGAGCATCCCGGCGTCTTCGAGGAGATCGTTGATCCGCTCGGTGATGTGCCCGCAGGAGAGGCCGGGGCGCAGCAGCGACATGCCGTGTTCGTGGGCGGCGACGTTGGTTTCCCACACCTTCAGCGACGCCGGATCGGGCTGGCCGAGGAAGAGCGTGCGTTCCAGCGCGGTGTAGTAGCCCGAGATCATCGGGAAGGTGTTGAGCGAGAGGATGTCGCCCTGTTGCAGCGCCCGCGCGGTGACCGGGTTGTGGGCGCCGTCGGTGTTGGGGCCGGACTGGAACCAGACCCAGGTGTCGCGGTATTCGGCGTCGGGGAAGGCGCTGGCGATGGCCAGTTCCATCGCGTCGCGGCCGGCCATGGCGATGTCGATCTCGCGCGCGCCTTCGCGGATGGCGGCGCGGATGGCCGCGCCGCCCTCGTCCGCGATGCGGGCGCCCTCGCGGATCAGCGCGATCTCGGCCGGGCTCTTGCGCATCCGCTGGCGCATGGTGGCGGGGGCGATGTCCACGAGGGCGAGGGGGTGGAGGGCGTCCTCCATCTCGTCCCGGCGGGTGATGGTCAGGTGGTCGCCTTCGTAGCCGATCACGCCGCCGGTGCCGGCGATATGGCGGACGGCGGACCAGAAGTTGCCGCGCTGCCAGTCGGAGTAGGTGAGGTTGTCGCCGTGGCAGCGCCGCCAGGGCTGGCCGGCGTCGATCCCGGCGGAGATGGTGACGCTCTCCGACGCCGTCACCACCAGGGCGTAGGGGCGGCCGAAGGCGCAGTAGAGGAAGCCCGAGTAGTAGGCGACGTTGTGCATCGAGGTCAGGACGGCGGTCTGCACGCCGCTGTCGTCCATGGCGCGGCGCAGGCCGCGCAGGCGGGTCTCGTATTCGAGGGCGGGGAAGGGCAGGGGGGCCTTGTCGCCGTTGTGGAAGCGGTAGTGGCCGGGACGGTCGCGCATGGCGGCTCCTTCGGGATGCGTCCGGGCGTTCAGGACGATATCCGGGGGGGATGCCTTGCCGGCCGCGCGCCGCCAGCGTGCGGACCCCGTCGCGCCATGATGCACCGGGCGGCGCCTCGGGTGAAGCCCCCGGCGGAGGTGCGTGGCGCGGCGAGCGGTCCGGGGCGTCTCCCTGCCTCCGTCCGGTGCGCGGTCTTTCCAATCCCGGGTGCCGCCGCTACGGTCCACCCCGCAGGAGCCGGAAGAGGATCGAGATGGCGCGACCGACGAGGGTGAGCCCGGCCGGAACGCCCGGCGCGGCAGGCGTCCCCCGGGCCCCGCAGGTGGTGACCGGGTGCGACGGCCGGGCGCGGCGGGTCCGATGGCGCGCTGCATGATGGAGAGCCCGACATGATGGAAGCCCTGATGGAGGCCCTGATGGAGACCCGGGACTGATGGCGGATCGTTACCCGGCCGGCCCGCGCAATCTGCTGACCGACGTGGCTGGTCTCAGGGTCGGGAACGCGCAGGACCGGCGGATCGGCACCGGGACCACGGTGGTCACGGCGGACGCGCCCTTCACCGCCGGCGTGCATGTGATGGGCGGCGCGCCCGGCACGCGCGAGACCGACCTGCTGGCGCCGGACCGGACGGTCGAGCAGGTGGATGCGCTGGTGCTCTCGGGCGGGTCGGCTTTCGGGCTGGACGCGGCCTCGGGCGTGATGGATGCGCTGCGGGCCGTCGGGCGCGGCTATGCGGCGGGGCCGCACCGGGTGCCGATCGTGCCGGCGGCGATCCTCTTCGATCTGGGCTCGTCCGGCGACAAGGGCTGGACGTCGAACCCCTATGCCGCGCTGGGCCGGGCCGCCTTCGACGCGGCATCGGAGGAGTTCGCGCTTGGAACGGAGGGCGCGGGAACGGGCGGCAACACGGCGGGCTGGAAGGGCGGGCTCGGCTCGGCCTCGGTGGTGCTGCCGTCGGGACACACGGTCGCGGCGCTGATGGCGGTGAACGCGCTGGGGACGCCGGTGATCGGGGAGGGGCCGCATTTCTGGGCGGCCCCGTTCGAGCTTGACGCCGAGTTCGGCGGGCTGGGCCTGCCCTCCGTCTTCCCCGATCCGCACCATGCGATCACCAAGGCCAACGCGCGGCGCAACACGACCATCGGGATCGTGGCGACGGATGCCGCGCTGAGCCAGGCGCAGTGCACGCGGCTGGCCACGGCGGCGCATGACGGGATGGCGCGGGCGCTGGTGCCGTCGCACACGCCGCATGACGGGGATCTGCTGTTCGCCCTGTCCACCGGCGCGGTGCCGCTTGCCGGCCCCGGCGACACGCTGGCCATCGGGCATGCGGCGGCGGGTTGCGTGGCGCGCGCCATCGCCCGGGCGGTGTTCCATGCGACCTCCGCGCCCGGAGATCCGTTCCCGGCGTGGCGCGACCGCTTCGGCTGACGCCGACCGGCGCTCGCTCCCTGCCGGGAGCATCGCCCCGCCCGCCGTCCCCTCAACGTCGTCCCGTGAACACCGTCCCGCGACCCCGCCTGCTTCCTCTGGCCGGAAATATCCTCGGGGGGAGCGGCCGCAGGCCGCGTGGGGGGCAGACAGCCCCCTCCACCGCCGACGCGGGCGCGAGGGTCAGGCCAAAAGCGCCTTCAGCGCCGCGCTCTCCGGATCCTCCAGCGCCTCGATGACGTCGAAGTGGTGCTTCCCCTCCGCCTCGATCAGCCGCGCGCCCCAAGCCTCCGCGAGGGCCCGCGCGTCGGCCAGAAAGACCGGCCGCTCCGCCGCGCCCACGAGCACCGTCACCGGCACGCCCCGGGGCGGGGGCGCGAGCAGCGGGCTTTCCGCCGCCGCCTCCGCCGCGTCGAGCCGCAGACCGTCGTTCATCGACGTTCCCGTGAGCGGCCGCAGGTCGGCCACCGGCGAGATCGGCATGACCCCCGCCACCCGCGCCCGCACGGCCTCGGGCAGGACCCCGGGCGCGACCATCCGGCAGACCTGCTGCCCGCCCGCCGAATGGCCGGTGAGCCAGAGCGGGCCCTTCACCTCCTCCGCCACGCGGGTCACGGCCGCCGCCACCGACCGCGAGATGTCCGATATCCGCGCCTCGGGGCAGAGCGGGTAGGAGGGCATCGCCACCGCCACCCCCCGCGCCAGTGCTCCGGCGGCCAGATGCGACCAGTCCTCGCGCCCGAAGCGCAGCCAGTAGCCGCCGTGGACGAAGATCATGCAGCCGTCGGCCGCGCCGTCGGGCAGGAAGAGGTCCAGCGCCTCGCGCGCCCCGCGCCCGTGGTCCAGCGTCCGTGTCCCGTGCCGTTCGCGGAACGCCCGCGCCTTCGCGGCCCACATCGGCGGGAACGCCTCGGCCCCCGGGATGAAGGCCGCGTTCGCATAGGCCTCGTCCAGTTCCGCGCGGTCCGTCGTCATCCGATCCTCCCCTTCCGGCGGTCCATGGCTATGGACAAGCCGTGCGCTACATGGAAACCCTGAGACGAGATCCATGCAAGTTCACCGGAGGACCCTCCCATGCTCGACAGCGCAACCGACCTGAAATCCCTTCTGAAGGATCCCTCGCTGCTGGTCGAGGCCGCCTATCTGGCCGGCGAGTGGGTGCAGGGCGACGAGGACACCTTCGACGTGATCAACCCCGCCCGCGGCGACGTGATCGCGAAGGTCGCGGACCTGAGCCGCGCGCAGATCGCCAAGGCCATCGACGCGGCCTACACGGCGCAGAAGGACTGGGCCGCCTGGACCGGCAAGGAGCGCGCCCAGGTCCTGCGCAGGTGGTTCGACCTGATGATGGAGAACCAGGACGATCTGGGCACCATCCTGACCGCCGAGCAGGGCAAGCCGCTGGCCGAGGCGAAGGGCGAGATCGCCTATGGCGCGTCCTTCATCGAATTCTTCGCGGAAGAGGCCAAGCGCGTCTACGGCGAGACGATCCCCGGCCACCAGCGCGACAAGCGGATCACGGTGATGAAGCAGCCCATCGGGGTCGCCGCCTCGATCACGCCCTGGAACTTCCCGAACGCGATGATCACCCGCAAGGCGGGCCCCGCGCTGGCCGCCGGGTGCAGCTTCGTCGGCCGGCCGGCGAAGGAGACGCCGCTGTCCGCGCTCGTCATGGGCGTGCTGGCCGAGCGGGCGGGGATCCCGAAGGGGGTGTTCTCGATCGTGACGTCGTCGAATTCGTCGGACGCGGGGAAGGAGTTCTGCGAGAACCCCAAGGTCCGCAAGCTGACCTTCACCGGCTCGACCGAGGTGGGCCGCATCCTGCTGAAGCAGGCCGCCGATCAGGTGATGAAATGCTCGATGGAGCTGGGCGGCAACGCGCCCTTCATCGTGTTCGACGACGCCGATCTCGACGCCGCGGTCGAGGGCGCGATCATGTGCAAGTTCCGCAACAACGGCCAGACCTGCGTCTGCGCGAACCGCATCTATGTCCAGGCCGGGGTCTATGACGCGTTTGCCGAGAAGCTGAAGGCGGCGGTCGAGAAGATGAAGGTCGGCGACGGGCTGGAGGAGGGCACCCAGCTTGGCCCGCTCATCAACCGCGACGCGGTGGAGAAGGTGCAGGAGCATATCCGCGACGCGAAGGCCAAGGGCGCGCAGCTGATCCTGGGCGGGGAGGAGCACACGATGTCCGGCAACTTCTTCGCCCCGACCATCGTGACGGGCGCGACGAAGGAGATGCTGTTCTCGACGGACGAGACCTTCGGGCCGCTCGCCCCGCTGTTCAAATTCGAGACGGTGGACGAGGTGATCGAGCTGGCCAACGACACGATCTTCGGGCTGGCGTCCTACTTCTACGCGAAGGATCTTTCGCGCGTGTACAAGGTGGCCGAGGCGCTGGAATACGGGATCGTGGGGGTGAACACCGGGATCATCTCGACCGAGGTGGCGCCGTTTGGTGGGGTCAAGCAGTCGGGGCTCGGGCGCGAGGGGTCGCACCACGGGATCGAGGATTATCTCGAGATGAAGTATGTGTGTATGAGTGTGTGACGTGTCGGCAGTGCCCGTAGGCCGGGCTTCAGCCCGGCCTTGCGGAGTGTCGGGCTGAAGCCCGGCCTGCGTGCTGATCTGGGTGACGCTGCATTAGATTGCTGCGAAGAACCGATGAGAGGCAAGGCAAGTGCTATTACACCGATACGCGTACGTCTCATTCGGTTCCTATATTCAAAGGGAAAGCTGACTTGGCATGAGGCGCAATGACACCATGCAGATCGGTGACCAGGGCGAAGCCGAAGCCCTTCGCCTCCTTGAGTTGAAGGGATACAACGTCCGCAATCTCAATGCTTCGAGAAGGAATCACCCGACCTATGACCTCGAAATAGATACGTCGCTTGGGAACGTGCTTATTAGCGTTAAGGCTGCTCGGGCGAAAAGAGACATATCCCTCGGTGTGCCAAGGAGTTTGCAGAGGCTTGCCGACAATTCATTCCTGATCGTTCTTATGCCAACGGATCAGAAACGCGAGATAGAATTTGTTCCGGGAGGATATCATTTTCTGGTAGTGCCGGGCGGTGTAGCTCGACGCGAAGCGCTACTCATGCACCATCATTACTGGGGCGAAGAAGCTGCAAAGGCTGCTCGCAACACGGTAAGGATTAAGGATGAGGTCAATCGTCCTGGTAGTCGCTCGCGATCCGGCCACGTATTTTTGAGTTGGAACCATAGGTTTCGCGATGCGTGGCATCTACTGCCAAGTCCCGTGGCCGTCGATGGTAAATCGGAATTTCGCAGGCCTGAGCTTGCAACGCAAGAAAAAATAAATCGCGGGGATCAAAGTGCCGAAGCTCACATGCCGATTGTTTCTGGCGCGCACTATTTGGGCGGTAGCTACTCTGCGGCCAATGGTTCCGTAACGCCTCAGGCAATTGTGCGCTCTTTAAAGTATCTATCTGAAAGCGGCTTGGCGGTAGAAGGCGTGTGCAAGATGCATCACTTCAATCGTCGGCAGAGTTATGCGAGGTTCATCACCTACTTCTCCGGAATCGGTCAACTCGGTAGCGAAACCAACAGAAAGTTCGGCGAGAGGCTCTTTTACGTTGTCGAGAGCCACAAGAAAGACCCTAGTATTGGCTTTGACAAGCTGATCCGGGAGGCCTTGGCAAAATGGCCTTTGCCACAATAAGGAAAGTATATTATCCGTTGGCATAGGGTGTGTCATCTTGTGCGAGGCTGCACGGTTGATCTCACCCGTCTCAACTCCACCTCCCCGTCCATGCTCCGCCCGATCCTCCTCCTCGCGGCCCTCCTCCTCGCCGCCTGCACCCCCGGCGTCCCCGACGACGCTCGCATCGTTGTCGCGGGCGATTCCGTCATGGCCTGGAACCGGCTCGCCGGGGCCTCGGTGGCCGACGCTCTCGGACAGCGGCTCGGCGAGCCCGTGGGGGATGTCTCGCTGCCGCTGGCGCGGATGAACGGGGGGAACGGGGCGCTGAGCATTCCGAACCAGCTGCGGGGCGTCCGTGCGGAGTGGGTGGTGCTGAACGGGGGCGCCAACGATATCCGGGGGGCGTGCTCGTGCAATGCCTGCGGGCCGACGATCGACCGGCTGATCTCGGACGACGGGCGGCAGGGGACGATCCCGGCGCTGGTGGGGGATCTGCGGCGGCGGGGGGCGCGGGTGATCTGGGCCGATTACTACACCACGGCCGAGGTCGCCGGGACGACCTGCGAGCGGCCCTACCGGGTGCTGGAGGCGCGGCTGGCGCGAATGGCCGAAGCCGACGCGGGGGTGGTGCTGGTCGACATGGACGACGTGTTCACCCCGGGCGATCCGGCGCTTTTCGCCGGGGACGGTATCCATCCGACGCCCCTGGGCTCCGCCCGTATCGCCGGGCTTGCGGTGCCGTTCCTGACCCGTTGATCCTCGGGGGGCGTGTGCCGCGCTGCCGCTTTTCTGCGGGGTGACCCGCGATGCCGTCCGTGCCGCCGACCGGGCCGATGGTCTGCGCGGCCGGACCGGAGCGCCGATCTGCGCTCCTTCCGCGTCATCGTTCCGATCCGGTCATTCCCGACGTCGCTCCGGGCCAAAACCCTGCGCTGCCGATGCTCGCCGGTTCGACCCCGCGATCCGTGACCCGGCTTCGGGCACAACCCGCGCCGCCGTTCCCGCCGCCGCTCGGACCCGGTGATCCGCGACGTCGCTCGGGTCACGAACCTGCCCCGTCGATCCGTGCCGCCACCTCGAAACGGTGATCCGCGGCGTCGCTCTGCGCCACGACCACGTGCCGGCTGGCTCCGCCGCTTCGTCACGGCGATCCGGGTCACGGTGCCGAGCACAACGCCGGGCCGCCGCTCCGCGCCGGACCGCGACGCAGGCCAGTACCAGACGGCGGGGCAACGGGCTGTCCCCGGGCGACCCTCCTAGCCGCCGGTGTTCAGCGACACCGCCTCCACCCGCCGGTTCCTGATCCGGCCGGCGTCGCCCGCGTTCGACGCCAGCGGCGAGAGATAGCCGACGCCCTGCGCCTCCATCTGTTCCCGCGCGACGCCGTGGCGCGAGATCATGCGCTCCAGCACCGATTCCGCCCGGCGACGCGACAGGGCGATGTTGTTCTCCAGCGTGCCCTCCGCATCCGTGTGGCCCACCAGGGCCACGCGGCGCGCGGGGTCGGCCTTCAGCCACACGCCGAGGGCGGTGAGGGAGGCGTAGGTGCCCTCGTCCAGCTCGGACGAGCCGGTGGAGAAGACCAGATCGTCCAGCACCACGTGGCCGTCCCTCTCCAGCCGCTGGGCGAGGGGGCCGGAGACGGGCGGCGGCTCGGCCGGATCGGTGTCGGGACCGGCATCGGGGTCGGCGTCGGGGTCGAGGACCGGATCGGGGCCGGGGCCCGCGCCGTCGGTGCTGGCGGTGACCGGCTCCGACCCCTCGGGCGCGACCGAGACGAGCTGGACGAAGCCCGAGCCCTCGGTGCGCGAGACGAGCAGGACGGCGTAGCTCACGCCCTCCGGCCGGGCGCGGCGGAGGGTGACGAGGCGGTAGTCGAAGATGTCGACATACATCGCCGGGGCGGGCAGCACGTCCAGCGCGTAGCGGAAGTCGAAGCCGCCGCAGCCGCGGTCGCGGCATTCGAAGATCGGCTCGAACCCCGCCGCGGTCAGCTGGTCGCGCAGGGGGGTGAGGATCTGCAGCGTCGTCAGGCCCCGGGCGCGCAGCCGCCAGGCGCGGCGTTCGACCCGTCCCTCGACGCTCAGGGCCGGCAGGATGCCGTTGTCCCAGGCGCCGATGGGCACGGCGAAGCTGTCGGGCGCGCCGATCTCGGACCCGGTCTCTCGGGCGGAGGCGGGCAGTTGCAGCTCCAGCGCCGTCGCGGGGGCGGCGCCGAGCAGGGCGCAGAGCGTCAGGAGGACGGGGCGCGCGAACGCCCCGGGCCGGGCCCCGGCCACCCGGGGCGGACGGAGCCGCCCCGGACGGAGGGGCGCGCGCCGCACCTCAGCGCGCCTGGGCGTGGTATTCGTCGTTGGGCCGCATGTCGATGGCCGAGGCGACGCGGTTCGACATGTTGTAGAACCCCGCCGTGTTGGCGATGTCGAAGATGTCGCGGTCGCTGAAGCCCGCGTCGCGAAGCGCCTCGCGGTCGGCTTCCTCGATCGTGTGGGAGGCGACGGTCATCTTCTCGACGAAGAGCAGCATGGCGCGCTGCTGCGGCGTGATCGGGGCGGTGCGCCAGTTCATCACCAGATGCTCGCCCAGCTTCGGATCGCCGGAGAGCTGCCGGACGGCGGCCCCGTGGGCGGTCAGGCAGTAGAAGCAGCGGTTGATCGAGCTGACGGTGACCGCGATCATCTCGCGTTCCAGCTTGGTCAGGCCGCTCTCGCCCAGCATCAGGTCGTTGTAGAGCGCGGTGAATGCGTTCAGCTTGTCGATGTCGAAGGCGTGGGCCTTCAGCACGTTGGGGATCAGACCCAGCTTGTCGCGGCAGATGTCGAAGTATTTCTGCGTCTGCGGCGGCAGCGGGTCCACCATCGGCAGATCCAGCGCGGTCGGCTGGTCGTTTGCGGAATCCCTGGCCATGTCTCCTCCTTCTGCCCTTCGGGCGATGTGGCCTCTGCCCTGACGGGCGGTGCGGCGTTGCCCTGCCGGGCGGTTTGCCCGGATGGGCGATGCGGCGTCTGCTGTCCCGCGCGGTGCGGCCTCTGCGGGATCGGGCGGGTCCGGGCCCCGGCGGGCGGTGCTGCGTCCGCCGCGGGCGGGGTCTCAGGTCTTCTGGCGGTAATGATAGCCCGCCACGGCCGTCATGCCGAGGCCCGCGTAGAGCGCGTTGGCCGCCGCGTTCGCCTCGGTGCAGGCGAGCGCGAAGCGGGTGGCGCCCTGCGTCAGCGCCCATTGCGCCGCGTCGATGGTGGCGCCGCGGCCCATGCCGCCCCGGCGGGAGGTCCTGCGGACCTCCAGCGCGTGCAGCATGGCGGTGTCCCGGTGGATGGCGACGAAGGCGGTGCCGCCGACCTCGTTGCCCATGCGGCCCAGCAGGGCGACCTTCGGGGCGGCGGCACGCTCCATGACGGCCACCCTTTCGGGCCCGATTCCGCCCTCGCGCCACAGCTCCAGCATGAAGGCCAGCGGCTCCCACCCGTTGATGGTCTTGACGTCGCTGCCGGTCTTCGGCTGGTCGGCCACCGCCTGCGCTCCGGCCTCCCACAGGCGGGTCGGGTCGACCACCCGGTAGCCGCGGGCGTCCAGCATGGTGTCGAGCGCCGCGTCGCCGGAGTTCGCGTCGGGGCGGATCATGAAGAGCGGGGTCTCGCCCGCCTCCGCCATCGCGGCCTCGGCGGCGTCGATGTCGGCCTCGGTCGGCTCGCCCGTCGCCGTTGCCGCGGACACCCGTTTGCCGCCGCCCGCGCCGTCGCGCAGGGTGAAGGGGCCGAGGGTGCGGGTCGATGCGGGGGGCCAGGTGGCCTCGAGAACCTCGAAGAGATCGGTCATGCGGGGAAGAGCCCCGCCAGCTTCGTCATCGCCTCGTTCACCTGCGCGCCGTCCTGGCCGCGGATCACCACGTTCGCGCCGAAGACGCCGTTCTGCTGGTAGGGATAGGAGCCGATCGAGAGGTCGGGATATTCCGCCGCCAGCTTGCCCAGCGGTTCGGCGATCTCGCCCTCGCCGCGTTCGATCCGCAGCGTCTGCGACAGCAGCGGGGCGCCGCCGGTGATGTTGGGCAGGATCGAGGCGACCATCGCCTCGAACACCGCGGGGACGCCGGCCATGACGTGGACGTTCTTCACGGTGAAGCCGGGGGCGATGGAGACCGGGTTGTCGATCAGCGTCGCGCCGTCGGGGATGCGGGCCATGCGCATGCGGGATTCGGTGATCTCGACCCCGCGGCGTTCCCAGTGCTTTCGCAGCAGGGCGGCGGCGTCGTCGCGGACGTCGATGTGCAGGCCGAAGGCGGCGGCGATGCTGTCGGCGGTGATGTCGTCGTGGGTCGGGCCGATGCCGCCGGAGGTGAAGACCTCGTCGTAGCTGTCCGACAGCGCCTTGACGGCGGCCACGATCGCCTCCCGGTCGTCGCTGACCACGCGGACCTCCATCAGGTCGACGCCGTGCTTCGACAGCTCCTTCGCGAGGTGGTGCATGTTGGCGTCGCGGGTGCGGCCCGAGAGGATCTCGTCCCCGATGACCAGCATGGCGGCGCGGGGATTGCGCGCCCTCCCCGGCTTCTCGTTCGGCTGCCCGTTCGGCCCCTCGTTCGGCATCTGAACCCTCCGCTCCGGGCGTCTTGAGTGCGCCCGACCCACGGTATAGGGCCGTCCTCATGCGCTTTCCATCCCCCCTCGTCCCCGCCCGGCTGATCCGCAGATACAAGCGCTTCCTCGCGGATGTGGAACTGGAGCGCGGCGGCGAGGTGACGGTGCACTGCCCGAACCCGGGCGCGATGACCGGGCTCGCGGAGCCGGGGACGCGGGTCTGGGTGGAGCCGAGCCGCGATCCGAAGCGGAAGCTGGGGTGGGGCTGGCGGCTGGTCGATCACGGCGACGGGCATTTCACCGGCATCGACACCGGCCTGCCGAACCGCGCCCTGCGGACGGTGCTGGAGGCGGGCGCGGTGCCGGGGCTGGAGGGGTACGAGACGCTGCGCGCCGAGGTGCCGTATGCCGAGGGCAGCCGCGTGGATTTCCTGCTGGAGGCGGCGGGGCGGCCGCCCGCCTGGGTGGAGGTGAAGTCGGTGACGCTCTGCCGACAGCCGGGCCTGGCGGAGTTCCCCGACAGCGTGACGGCGCGCGGCGCGAAGCATCTGGGCGCGCTGTCGCTGATGGCGGGGCAGGGGGCGCGGGCGGTGCTGCTGTATCTGGTGCAGCGGACGGATTGCACGCGCTTCGCCGTGTCGGGGGACATCGACCCGGCCTATGCGCGCGCGGCCGAGGCGGCGAAGGCGGCGGGGGTGGAGGTCGTGGTGCTGGACTGCGCGATATCGCCCGAGGGGGTGGACGTGCGGAGGGCGCTGGACACGGAGTGAGGGCGGCGGCATGCCGGAGCGGGGGCGTGCCGGAGAGGGGGGCCGCGTTCGGGCGTGGCCTTCATCCTCGGGCTCGACCCGATGATGACGCGGGCGCCCGAGGATGACAGCGGAGCCCCGAGATGACGCGGGTCGCCCCGGGATGACGCGGAGGCCGCCGGTCACGCCCGAGGAGAGGGCGGATGACGATCACCGATCCTGCGTGCCGACAACCGGCCCCCGGACATCACTCCTCAGGCGCCTCGATCGTCACCGGCACCGAGTAGTCGAACTCCGTCACGATCGTCTTGTCGTCCGGCTCCGGCGCGTAATGGGCCATGTTGTCGCGGAATTCCCAGCGGATCACCCGCGCGCCAGAGGGCTCGACGAAGATCGTGTGATGCGCGCCCGTCCAGACGCCCGAGGGATCGGGGTTCGACCGGCTGCGGAAGGCATATTTCATCGCCGTGCGGCCGTCCTCCAGCGTCACCTCGCCGAAGCATTCCTGCTCGGTCGCGTTGGCGCGGCGGTCGGCCTCCAGCTGCCGCTGGCGGGCTTCGCGATCCTCGGGCAGCACCTCTCCGACGAAGGAGAACGGCCCCTCGGGCCCGGCGGCCTGCCACATCCTGCGGTCGATCACGATGGCGAAGAAGCCCGAGTCCCGCACCCCGCCCATCGAGCGCAGCGGCGTTTCGACCAGATTGTCGGTGACGGCCGAGACGCTGCCGTCCGCCTCGTGCGTGGTCTGGAGCTGGGCGTGGGGCGGCCGCTGCCAGGCGTCGAGCGGCCCGTCGAAGAGGGCGTCGATCTCGTCCGCGCAATCGGCGGAGGCGGCAAACGGCAGAAGAACCGCAATGGCGGCGGACATGATGCGGCGCATCGAATGTACTCCCTGAAATGCTGTCTTGATCAATGCCGCGATGCTAGGCCGCAGGAGCGGATTGTGCAAATGCGGCAAGATCACTGGAAATTGCCGGCGGCAGGGTCTATTTTCAGGGACATACGAGGTTTCACCGGAAAGGCACGGCTTCCTTTGGACAAGGAACATCGCGGACGCATGACGAGAGACGGGATTCGCATCTACGAGGATGCGGATCATGCCGGCATGCGCGCGGCGGGCCGTCTGGCGGCCGAGATCCTCGACGAGGTGGCGGCGCATGTCTTTCCCGGCCAGACGACCGGAGAGATCGACCGCATCATCGAGGCCCGCGTGACCGAGGCCGGGGCGGTTTCGGCGACGATCGGGTACAAGGGGTACAAGCACGCCTCCTGCATCTCGATCAACCATGTGGTCTGCCACGGCATCCCCGGCGACAAGCGGCTGAAGGACGGCGATATCCTGAACATCGACGTCACCGTGATCGTCGACGGCTGGTACGGCGACAGCTCGCGGATGTACGTGGCCGGGAAGCTGCCCCGCAAGGCGGAGCGGCTGATCGAGGTCACCCACGACGCGCTGATGAAGGGGATCGAGGCGGTGCGCCCCGGCAATACCTTCGGCGACATCGGCCACGCCATCCAGACCTTCGTGGAGGCGCATCGCATGTCGGTGGTGCGCGATTTCTGCGGGCACGGGCTGGGGCGGGTGTTCCACGCGCCGCCGAACGTGCTGCACTACGGGCGGCCCGGAACGGGGCCGGTGCTGGAGGAAGGCATGTTCTTCACCATCGAGCCGATGGTGAACCTCGGCCGGCCGGAGACCAAGGTGCTTGCCGACGACTGGACCGCGGTGACGCGGGACAAGTCCCTGTCGGCGCAGTTCGAGCATTCGGTCGGCGTGACTGCGGGCGGGTGCGAGATCTTCACCCTGTCGCCCGCCGGGCTGTTCCACCCGACGTATTCGCAGGAGTGAGGGCGGATCGGCGGATGCCGTTCCGCCGATCCGCTGTTCATCTCCGTCCGTGATTGACTGAATTCGGCTGTCCCACATCGCAACCAGGTCGGCCCGTGGCGACCAGCTCCGGCCAGGCCCGGACAGCGCGCGTCCCCCAACTCCCGGATCGGGCGCCCGTAGGGTGGGCATTCTGCCCACCACCCCCTTACCCCGCCTGGAAATGCGCGTAGATCGTCTCGGCCAGCTGGTCGGAGATCCCCTCCACCGCCTTCAGGTCGGCGAGGTTGGCGCGGCTCACCGCCTTGGCCGAGCCGAAATGCGCCAGCAGCGCCCGCTTCCGCGTCGCGCCGACACCCGCGATGTCGTCGAGCGGGGTGGCCGAGATCGCCTTCGCCCGCTTCGCCCGGTGGGTGCCGATGGCGAAGCGGTGCGCCTCGTCCCGCATCCGCTGCACGAAGTAGAGCACCGGATCGTTCATCCTGAGCGCGAAGGGCCGCTGACCGGGGCGGTGGAATTCCTCCTTGCCCGCGTCACGGTCGATCCCCTTGGCGACCCCGACGAAGGGCACGTCGGTCACGCCCTGCTCGGCCATGATCTCGGCCACGGCCGAGACCTGGCCCGCGCCGCCGTCGATCAGCATCAGATCGGGCCACAGCCCCTTCGACCGGTCCGGATCGTCCTTCTGCAACCGCTTCAGCCGCCGCGTCAGGACCTCCTTCATCATCCCGAAATCGTCGCCAGGCGTCAGCTCGTCGCCGCGGATGTTGAACTTGCGGTACTGGCTCTTCATCCAGCCCTCGGGGCCCGCCACGACCATCGCGCCGACGGCGTTCGTGCCCATGATGTGCGAGTTGTCGTAGATCTCGACCCGCTGCGGCGGGGCGTCCAGCCCGAACGCCTCGGCCAGGCCGTTCAGCAGCTTCGCCTGGGTCGCGCTTTCGCTCATCTTCCGGCCGAGGCTCTCGCGCGCGTTCCGCGCCGCGCCCTCGATCAGCTCTGCCTTCTCGCCGCGCTGCGGGACCATGACCTGCACCTTGCGGCCGGCCTTGCCCGCCAGCGCCTCCTCCATCAGATCGGTGTCCTCGATCGGATGGGACAGGAGGATCAGGCGCGGCGGCTCCTTCTGGTCGTAGAACTGGCCCAGGAAGGCCTCCAGCACCTCGGCCTCGGCGATGTCGGCGCCGGCGCGGGGGTAGAAGTCGCGGTTGCCCCAGTTCTGGTTCGCGCGGATGAAGAAGACCTGCACGCAGGCCTGCCCGCCCTCCATGTGCAGCGCGATCACGTCGGCCTCGGCCGTGGTGCGCGGGTTGATGCCCTGGGCGGTCTGCACCTGGGTCAGTGCGCGGATGCGGTCGCGCAGGGCGGCGGCGCGTTCGAATTCCATCGCCTCCGACGCCTCGGCCATGTCCTTCGCCAGCTTCTCCTGCACCTGCGTCGAACGCCCCGACAGGAAGCGTTCGGCATCGGCGACCGAGGCCGCGTAATCCTCGCGGCTGATCAGGCCGGTGCAGGGGGCCGAGCAGCGCTTGATCTGGTGCAGCAGGCAGGGCCGGGTGCGGCTCTCGAACATCGAATCCGAACAGTTGCGCAGCAGGAAGACCTTCTGCAGCTGGTTCAGCGTCCGGTTCACCGCGCCGGCGCTGGCGAAGGGGCCGTAATAGGCGCCCTTGTCCTTCTTCGCGCCGCGATGCTTCATGATCTGCGGGAACGGGTGGTCGTGGGTGACGAGGATGTTCGGGAACGACTTGTCGTCGCGCAGCAGCACATTGAACTTCGGCTTCAGCTGCTTGATGAGGTTCTGCTCCAGCAGCAGCGCCTCGGTCTCCGTCCGCGTGGTCAGAAACATCATCGAGGCCGTCTCGCGGATCATCCGGGCAATGCGGCCCGAGTGGCCGGCGGGGCGGGCATAGCTGGACACCCTCGCCTTCAGGTTGCGCGCCTTGCCGACGTAGAGCACGCGGCTTTCCGAATCGAGCATCCGGTACACCCCCGGCGAGGACGGCAGCGTCCGCAGGTAATCCTGGATCAGGGCGTGTCCTGTCAGTGATTCGGTGGTCATCGGCTCGTCGCGTTCCACTTACCCGGCGTCATGTGCCCGGGTCATGATTCTGCCGCCCCCCAACACATTCCGATAGGAATAATCAACCGGGAAGAAACCCACGGAAGCTGTGGACAAAGCTGGAGACAAGTTTCCTCCGGCGGGAAAAATCCATTGAGTTCGGCTGGCTTCGTCGGATTGCCCAAATTTTAGGCGATTGTGCAGGGCATTGATTTTGCTCAAGATTTTTTTGAGCCGTTGGCAAAACCCTGAAATCATTACGGTTTTGGTAACGGCTCTGTGACACTCGCGCGGGCGGTGCACAATTGTCGTGGCGGCAGGCTTGATCGGGGTCATTCCACCCCTCCCACATCCGGGGTCTGCCAGCCCAGATGCTGTCCGCCGTCGGTGCACAGAAGCTGCCCGGTGACTGCCGGCGCCCCCAGCAGGTAGAGCAGTGCGCCGGTGATGTCGTCGGGGTTCGACCCCCGGTGCAGCACCGTCGAATCGCGCTGGTTGCGGAAGTGCGATTCGCTCTGCCGGGCGCCGATCAGCGTGGGGCCCGGGCCGATGGCATTGACACGCACGTCAGGGGCGAGTGCCTGCGCCGCCGTCCGCGTCAGCGTCCAGAGCGCGGATTTCGCCAGGGTGTAGGTCATGAACTCGGGCGTCAGCTTGCGGACCCGCTGGTCGATCATGTTGACGCAGAGCGCCTGCGCCCGGGGCTCGCCCCTCTCGTCCGGCTGTGCCTCGGGGGCCTGCGCGGCGAAGCGTTGCAGCAGCACGAAGGGCGCGCGCAGGTTGCTTTCCATGTGCCGGTCCCAGCCCGCGCGGTCGGCGGTGCGGATGTTGTCGTAGTCGAAGATCGACGCGTTGTTGACCAGCACGTCGAGCGGCCCGCCAAGCGCCTCGGCGGCGGCGGGGACCAGCGCCTGCATCTCGGCCTCGACCGTCAGATCGGCCTGAAGCGTCGCGGCGCGGCGGCCGGCGGCGCGGATGGTCGCGGCCGTCTCCTCGGCGCCGTCGCGCGATCCGGCGTAGTGCACGGCGACGTCGTGGCCGGCCTCTGCCAGGGCGATCGCGATGGCGCGGCCGAGGCGCTTTCCGGCGCCGGTGACAAGGGCTCTGGGCATGGGTGACCTCGTCAGAACAGGACGTGCAGGACGTAGAGCAGATAGAGCGCGGTCAAGGCAATGCCCGCGCCCCGGGTCAGATCGCGGCGCCAGATCGACACCGGCGCGAGGATCAGCGCGGCCGCCAGCATCACCCACAGATCGACATCCAGAACCCGCTGGTCGATGGGAATCGGCGCGACGAGCGCGGCGATGCCGAGGATGGCCAGCAGGTTGAAGAGGTTCGATCCGATCACGTTGCCGAGCGCCACGTCCGCCTGGCGCCGCAGCGCCGCCGCGACGGTGGTGGCGAGCTCCGGCAGCGAGGTCCCGACCGCCACGAGGGTCAGGCCGATGGCGGCTTCCGATATGCCGAAGGCCCGGGCGAGGATCGAGGCGTTCTCGACCAGCAGGCCGGCGCCGACGGGCAGGCCGACGAGCCCCGCGATCAGGTAGATCGCGATGCGCCAGCCGCGCATGGCGGGGTCGGCACCCTCGACCGCCTCGGCCATGTCCTCTTCCTCGATCCGGCGGGCGCGACGGTGGGCCATCGCCCCGCGGAACTGGTCCCACAGGCAGAGCGCCAGCATCGCCAGCAGGATCAGCGCGATCCCGCGGCTGACGATGCCCCATTGCGCGAGGCCGATGAAAATCGCCGTCGCGCCCAGCATCTGGAGGTAGCTGCGGCGGGTGTCGAGGGCCCCGCAGTGCATGCCCGCGATCAGCGCGGGCAGGCCCAGCACCAGCAGCACGTTGGCGATGTTCGAGCCCACCACGTTGCCGATGGCGAGGCCCGGCTTGCCGTCCAGCGTCGCGTCGACCGAGATCAGCAGCTCGGGCGCCGAGGTGCCGAAGGCGACGATGGTCAGCGACACGATCAGCGCCGGAATGCCGAGCCGCAGCGCCAGGTTCACCGCGCCGCGCACCAGCAGGTCGCCCGCCACGATGAGCATGGCGAGGCTGACGGCGCAGAGAAGCCCGGCCTGAAGAAGCATGGAACCCTCTCAGCCTCGTCCGCAGGGGCAGGGGCCCTTGCCGATCCGGTGGCGACCGCAGGCCGGGCATTTCGCCCCGCCCAGCCGCGGCATGCCCGGACGCCGGCCCAGCTTCGGCAGCCGCAGCTTGCCGAACATGGCGAGGATCCCCATGGCGATCAGGAAGAGTATGACGATCTTCACGATCACGGGATCAGAGCCCGAACCGGGCGAAGGCGGCCCGTTCCTCGACGAAATGGGCGGCGTCGCCGAGGATCGCCGCGCCCAGCCGGGCGAAGAACCCGCGCTTCGGCCCGTAGCGGCGGAAGCGGGTCTTGTCGCCGAAGCGTTGCTTCATCACCGGGGCGAGATGGCCGATGCCGTCGATCAGGCCAAGCTCGGCCGCGCGGCGGGCCAGCCAGATGTCGCCCTCGAACAGCGGCACCTCGGGCTTCAGCTTCGCGCCGCGGCGGGATTTCACGTGGTTGATGAAGGCGGTGTGGATGTCGCCCAGCAGACCCTCCAGCCGCTCGACATCCTCGGGATCCTCGGGGCGGAACGGGTCCAGCATGGATTTCGACCGGCCGGAGGTGTGGACGCGGCGTTCGACCCCCTGCCGGGCCAGCAGCACATGCGCCCCGAAGCCGGAGGAGATGACGCCGATGGAGCCGGTGATGGAGGATTCGTCCGCCAGGATCTCGTCCGCCGCGCAGGCCAGCCAGTAGCCGCCCGAGGCCGCCACATCCTCGACGAAGGCGAAGACCGGCACCTTGCGTTCGGCCGACAGGCGGCGGATGCGGGCGGCGATCAGCGAGGATTGCACCGGAGAGCCGCCGGGCGAGTTGATCGCCAGCGCCACGGCGGCGGGCTTCCCCTTGCGGAAGGCGCGTTCGATCACCGGGCCGATGGTGGCGTCGTTGAGACCCCGCGGACCGGAGGAGATCACGCCCGACAGGCGGATGACCGCCACGGTGGGGCGGCGCGGGGCAAGGCCGAAACGTTCGAACATGCAGGGGATGTAGAGCGCGAGGGCCCCCGGCACAAGTGAGCCGCCACGCAGGACCGTGCCTGCGGGCGGCTCCAGTCGGGGCAGGCCGGAACGGGGGCCCGGCCGCCCGGGTCTCTCAGAACTCCTCGGGCATCTCGCGCCAGTGCAGCGCGGGCCGCCAGCGGCCCCTGTCCGGCTGGCCGTTCCGGGCGCCCGCCGGGTGCAGGTCGCGGATCCGCCTGCGGTTCAGCCGCGTCGCGATGGTGAAGACTTCCGAATAGATCGTCAGCATGGGGGATGCCTCCGGTGTCGGTGTTTCGATGCCTTGAATATCGGGGTTCGGGCGGCATGATGCGATTCAGGAATAGCAACAGGGTGTAAGGCAGGCTTACAGGATGGACTGGATGACCATGCCCCCGCTGACGGCGCTTCGCGCCTTCTCGGCGCTGGTCGAGACCGGGTCGATGAGCGCGGCGGGCGCGCGGCTGAACGTCAGCCACGCCGCCGTCAGCCAGCAGGTGAAGGCGCTGGAGACGCATCTGGGCCTGACGCTGCTGGACCGCGCCGGCGGTCCGGGCGCGCTGACGCCCGAGGGGCGCGAGATGGCCGAGGCGGTGCTGGCCGGCTTCGACCGGATCGGGCGCACGGTGGCCGAGCTGACGGGCGCCGACGCCGACCGGCCGGTGCAGGTGTCGACGACACCGGGCTTCGCCTCGACCTGGCTGCTGCCGCGGCTGGCGGATTTCCGGGCGCAGCATCCGGGCCTGTCGCTGATGATAGACCCGACGCCCGAGCTGCGGCCGCTGGTGCCCGGCGGGCTGGACATCGCGGTGCGCTACGGCGACGGCGCCTGGCCGGGCCTCAGGGCCGAGCTGATGCTGGAGACGCCGATCGTGATCGTCGCCGCGCCCTCGCTGGTGGGCGACAGGACCTTCGACAGCCCGGCCGATCTGACCGGCTATCACTGGCTGCAGGAGGTCGGGACCAGCGAGGCCAGCGAATACCTGGCGATCCACGGCGCGGTGCTGGATCGGGCGCGGGGGCTGACCTCGCTGCCCGGCAACATGATGATCGAGGCGGCGCGCGCGGGCCAGGGGGTGGCCGTCACCGCCGGCGCCTTCGCCGAAGCCGACGTGATGGCCGGCCGCCTGCGGCTGCTGTTCGAGGACCGGCGGAAGAAGGGCTATCACATCGTCACCCGCGAGGGCGTGATGCGGCCCGCGGCGCGGCTGTTCTACCGCTGGCTGAGGGCGCAGGCCGCGATCGGCGCGGGCGGAGCGGGGGGCGGCACGTCGACAGGTCCGGCGACAGGTCCGGCGGCGGGCCCGACGACAGGCCCCATGTCGGGCCGGACGGCAGGTCGCGGCGAGGCCTGACCGCCGGACGCCACGGGCGGCACGGCCGCGTGCGACGCCGGCCCCGGGGGCCGTTCCGGCTGGTGGACGGCCGGCCCGCCCGGAATGATGCGGAAAGGATGCCCCATTTGATTCACGTCAAGGAATCGCCGGGGCCGCCGTGCGAGACGAGGCTTACGAAACCGCCCGGAGTCCGTCTCGTGACGACCATGCAACCGCAGTCCGAAAGCCTCTACGCCGCGCGTGAGCCGATCTTCCCGCGCCGCGTCTCGGGGCGATTCCGGTCGCTGAAATGGGCGATCATGGCGGTGACGCTGGGCATCTACTACCTGACGCCCTGGATCCGCTGGGACCGCGGCCCGAACCTGCCGGATCAGGCGGTTCTGGTGGATCTGGCCAGCCGCCGGTTCTTCTTCTTCTGGATCGAGATCTGGCCGCACGAATTCTATTTCGTCGCGGGGCTGCTGGTGATGGCGGGGCTGGGGCTCTTCCTCTTCACCTCGGCGCTGGGGCGGGTCTGGTGCGGCTATGCCTGCCCGCAGACGGTCTGGACCGACCTCTTCATCCTGGTCGAGCGCTGGGTGGAGGGCGACCGCAACGCCCGCCTGCGGCTGCACCGGCAGAAGGGCTGGGACCCGGCCAAGGCGCGGAAGCGGCTGACGAAATGGGCGCTGTGGCTGATGATCGGCCTGGCGACCGGCGGGGCATGGGTGTTCTACTTCACCGACGCGCCGACACTGCTGCGCGATCTGGTCACGCTGAACGCCCATCCGGCCGCCTGGACGACGATCCTGGTGCTGACGGCGACGACATTCCTCTTCGGCGGCTTCGCGCGGGAACAGATCTGCATCTACGCCTGCCCCTGGCCGCGCATCCAGGCGGCGATGATGGACGAGGACACGCTGACCGTCGCCTACCGCGAGTGGCGGGGGGAGCCGCGCGGCAAGGGCCGGCACCGCCGCGCCGCGACCGAGGCCGCCGCCGCTGCCGCTGCGCCATCCGACGCCGTCACCGCCTTCGCCTCGGACGGGCCGGACCTGCGCACCATCGGCCCGAAGGAGGGCGGCCGCAGCAGCTTCGTCGCCATGCCGGGCATGCCCACGGGTGTCGGCGGACCGATCCCGGCCGAGCGGGTGGTGGGCGACTGCATCGACTGCAACGCCTGCGTGAATGTCTGCCCGATGGGCATCGACATCCGCGAGGGGCAGCAGCTGGCCTGCATCACCTGCGCGCTGTGCATCGACGCCTGCGACGAGGTGATGGACAGGGTCGGCAAGCCGCGCGGGCTGATCGCCTACATGGCGCTGACCGACGAACAGGCCGAGCGGGCTGGCCAGCCGCCGCGCGGCGTCTGGCGGCACGTCTTCCGGCCGCGCACGATCCTCTATACCGCGCTCTGGGCGTCGATCGGGCTGGGCCTCGTCTTCGCGCTGTTCATCCGGCCCGAGATCGACATGACCGTTGCGCCGGTGCGCAACCCCACCTATGTCACCCTGTCGGACGGGGCGATCCGCAACGTCTACGACGTCCGGCTGCGGAACAAGCACGGCGAGGCGCGGCCGTTCCGTCTGACGGTGAAGGGCGATCCCGCCCTGCATCTGACGCTGGAAGGCACGATCCACGAGGTCGTCGACGTGCCGGCGGATTCGATGCGGCTGCAACGCGTCTACATCTCGGCGCCCGTCGGGTCCGATCCCGCGGAGACCGCCGACACCGATATCCGGATCTGGGTCGAGGATACCGCCAGCGGCGAGCGGGCGCATCGCGACACCGTCTTCAACGGGAGGGACCGATGACGGACCCGCTGACTTCCACGGCCGACACCGCGCGGCGCCTGACCGGCTGGCACGTCGCGGGCGGTTTCGTCGCCGCCTTCTCGGTCATCATCGCGGTGAACGTGACGATGGCGATGAAGGCCACCGGCACCTTTCCGGGGCTGGAGACGAAGAACACCTGGGTCGCCTCGCAGACCTTCGACGACGACCGCGCGGCGCAGGAGGCGCTGGGCTGGACCGCGCGCGCGACGCATCGTGGCGGCATGGTCCGGATCGCGCTGACCGACTCCGCGGGCCGCCCCGCGCCGGCGGCGGCGGTCGAGGCGGTGGTCGGCCGGGCGACCGAGGCGGCCGACGACGTCGCACCGGCGCTGGCCTTCGACGGCGCCGCCTGGATCGCGCCGGTGGCCCTGTCCGGCGGGCGCTGGCAGGTCCGGCTGATCGCGCGGGCGGAGGACGGGACGCTGTTCCGGCAGCGCCTGAGCCTCGTGATGGAGAACTGAGATCATGAAAGTGCAGAACTTCCGGACCCACAGCGGCGATCCCTCCTCCGGGCTGTCGCATTCCGCCTGCCCGGCCTGCGACGCCGCGCCGCTGGCCGGCGCACTCGCCGCATCCCGCGCCGGCACCGCCGCGGCCGGATCGGCGGGGCAGGGGGCCCGGCTGACGCTGTCGCTGCCGCGCATCCACTGCTCGTCGTGCATCTCGGGGGTGGAGCGGGTGCTGAGCAGCTATCCCGGCGTCACCTCGGCCCGGGTGAACCTGTCGCTGAAGCGCGCGAACGTGAACGCCGCCCCCGGCGTGCGCGGCGACGAACTGGTGCGTGCCCTGATCGCCGCCGGGTTCGAGGCGCAGGAACTGGATGCCGCGCAGCTGGGCCAGACCGAGGGCGAGCGCACGGGCCGCGATCTGGCGATGCGGGTGGCCGTCTCGGGCTTCGCGATGATGAACGTCATGCTGCTGTCCGTCGCCGTCTGGTCCGGCGCGGCGGATGCGACGCGCGATCTGTTCCACTGGCTGTCGGCGGCCATTGCCCTGCCGGCCGTGGCCTTCTCGGCTCAGCCGTTCTTCCGCAACGCCTGGACGGGGCTCAAGGCGCGGCGGCTGAACATGGACGTGCCGATCACCCTGGCCATCGTCCTGGCGCTGGGCACCTCGCTGTGGGAGACCGCGCTGTCGGGCGCCCACGCCTGGTTCGACGCGGCGCTGTCGCTGACCTTCTTCCTGCTGGTCGGCCGCTGGCTGGACCACCGCACCCGCGCCGCCGCGCATTCCGCCGCCGCCGAGCTGTCGGCGCTGGAGGTGGCGCGCGCGATCCGGCTGGATCCGGAGGGCGACGAGGTCGAGGTGCCGGTGAGCGAGCTGCGCCCCGGCATGCTGATCCGCGTGCATCCCGGCAGCCGGATGCCGGTGGACGGAGAGATCGTGGACGGCCGGTCCGAACTCGACCGTTCGCTGCTGACCGGCGAATCCGATCAGGTCTTCGCCGGGCCGGGCGGCATGGTCAGCGCGGGCGAGGTGAACCTGACGGGCGTGCTGACCGTCCGGGCGACGGCCGTGGGGGAGGACAGCTCGCTCAGGCGGCTGGCCGGGCTGGTGGCGGTCGCCGAAAGCGGGCGGTCGCGCTACAACTCCCTGGCCGACCGGGCGGCGCGGGCCTACGCGCCGGGCGTCCACGCGCTGGCCGGGCTGGCGCTGGCGGGCTGGTGGATCGCCACTGGCGATCCGCGCCTGGCGCTGAACATCGCGGCGGCGGTGCTGATCATCACCTGCCCCTGCGCCCTGGGCCTCGCGGTGCCGGCGGTGACCACCGCGGCCTCGGGGCGGCTGTTCCGCAAGGGGCTGCTGGTCAAGCACCAGACCGCGCTGGAGCGGCTGGCCGAGATCGACACCGTGGTCTTCGACAAGACCGGCACCCTGACCCGCGGCACGCCGCGTCCGGTCGAGCTGATGAACCACGACCGCCGGAACCTGGAGGTCGCGCTGGCGCTGGCCGAGGGCACGGCCCATCCGCTGGCCCGCGCGCTGGTGCGCGGCATCCGCGATGGCGGTCTGACCGCGGCCCGGGTGAGCGAACTGCGCGAGGTGCCGGGCTACGGCACCACCGGCATCTGGGAGGGCGTGGAGGTCCGGCTGGGACGCGGATCCTGGGTCGGCGCGCCGGACGCGCGGACCACCGCGACCTGGCTGAGGATCGGCGACGAGCGGCCGGTGGCCTTCGTCTTCGAGGATGCCGAGCGCGAAGGCGCGGCGGAGGTCGTCGCGGCCTTCCGCGCCCGCGGCATCGCGGTCGAGCTGCTGTCGGGCGATGCCGTCGAGCCGGTGCGCACGCTGGCCGACCGGCTTGGCATCGCGGACTGGCGGGCCAACGTCCTGCCCGCGGCCAAGGCCGCGCGGATCGAGGCGCTGCAGCAGGAGGGGCGGCGCGTTCTCATGGTCGGCGACGGGCTGAACGACACGGCCGCGCTGGCGATGGCGCATGTGTCGATCTCGCCCGCCTCGGCGCTGGATGCCGCGCGGGCGGCGTCGGACATCGTGCTGCTGGGGTCGAACCTGGAACCGGTGGCCGAGGCGGTGACGCTGGCCGGCACCGCGACCCGCCGCATCCGCGAGAACTTCGCCATCGCGGCGGCCTACAACGTCGTCGCGATCCCGGTGGCGATGCTGGGCTTCGCGACGCCGCTGCTGGCGGCGCTGGCGATGTCGCTGTCGTCGATCTCGGTCTCGCTGAACGCGCTGCGTCTGGGGCGGGACCGCGCGCGGGGGGCAATCTGATGGAGGTTCTGGCCTGGCTCATCCCGGTGTCGCTCGGTCTCGGCGGGCTGGGGCTGCTGGCCTTCGTCTGGACGGTGCGGTCGGATCAGTACGACGACCCGGACGGCGACGCGCACCGGATCCTGTCGGACGAATGGGACGACGCGCCCCGGCCCTGAGGGCGGATCCGCAGACCCCGGAACGAAGAAAGACCCGGCCCCCTCGGCCGGGTCTTTCCACTTGCGGGCCGCCCCACGTCCAGCCGAGGGTGACCCCTCAGCTGCTCGGCCCGATCATGAAACAGGTCTGGTTGCGCGCCTGCAGGCGGCGGCAGGCCAGGTCCGCGGAATCGCGCGTCATGCCCATGAAGTTGGCGTCGAAGCCGGTCGGCTTGCGCACCACCTTCCGCAGCGATCCGTCCAGCGTCGAGATCTCGTTCAGCGCGGTCTGGAGCAGCACCTTCTCGGCCGCGTATTCGCTGGGATAGCGGCCGATGTTGATGCCCCAGTGCCGCCCGCCGGAGGTGGAGACCCGCGTCACGATCTCGCGCGCCTCGGTCACGTCCGGCTTGATGACGCCCGGCACGGCCGGCGGGGCGACGGTGCCGATCCCGTTGGCCTGGACGAACTGTTCCTGAACCTCGGCGACGGTGCTTTCGATCACCTGATCCATCGCCACCAGCACCGGCTCGCCGGCGGCGGGCGCGGCGGGCTGGCTCTGGCCGGGGCGCGGCTGCGGCCGCAGGCTCTTCGTCACGGCGGTCATCAGGCGGATGGTCTTGCCCGCCGTGCGGGTGCCGTCGCCGTTGTCGGCGTAGAGCGGGGCCGCGGGCTTGTCGAGCGGCGCGTTGGAAGGCGAGCGCTTGAAGCCCATGTCCAGCAGCTCGGCCACCTTGGCGTTGCGCGATGCCGAGGAGCGGCCGCCGAAGACGGTCGCGATGATCCGTTCGTTCCCGCGTTCGGCCGAGGCGACGAGGTTGAAGCCGGCTGCGCGGGTGTAGCCCGTCTTGATCCCGTCCGCGCCCTTGTAGGACGACAGCAGGCGGCGGTTGGTGTTGGCCACCTCGCGCATCCCGGCATCGGCGGTCTGACGCGAGAAGAGGTTGTAGTATTCGGGGAAGTCGTAGATCACGTGCCGCCCCAGGATCGTCATGTCGTGGGCGGTGGACAGGTGCCCGTCCGCCGTCAGGCCATGGGCGTTGCGGAAGCTCGTCCGGTTCATCCCGAGCGCCTTCGCCGTGCGGTTCATCCGGTCCGCGAAGGCGTCCTCGCTGCCCGAGATCGCCTCGCCGATGGCGGTGGCCGCGTCGTTGGCCGATTTCACCGCGGCCGCGCGGATCAGATAGCGCAGCTTGATCTTCTGCCCGGCCTGAAGGCCCAGCTTCGACGGCGGTTCGGCCGCCGCGTTGCGCGAGATCTTCACGTCCGTGTCGAGAGAGATCTCGCCCCGCTTCACCGCCTCGAAGGCGATGTAGAGGGTCATCATCTTGGTCAGCGATGCGGGATGGAGGCGCGTGTCTGCATTGGTCGCGTGCAGCACCTCTCCGGTGCGCGCATCCATGACCATCGCCGCATAATCTGCTGCAAGGGATTTCACCGGGATCATCAGAACGAACGCTACGATGATCCACCACGGCCCTATGGGGGCCGACCGACGCTGTCGAGCCTGCACGGGTATCTGCCTTTTGCCACTGCCTCTGCCGCCGGTTGATCCGACTGGCCTTGATGAAAAAAGCTAGCACAGGGTTCATCATCGGAAAAGCGGTTGTTTTCAGTCACTTTTGTCGGGAACCAAATCCGTTTGTCCATATCTGGTGGGCTGTGCCGCAAAATGACCCCATAAGTGCCATTGTGGCAGCATTGTGGCGGCTTGCATCGGCGAAATTGCGCGCTTGCAAAACTGCAAGATGCGGGGGAAGCGGGCACCGCGCGCTCCCGGAAAAGGCGAAAAGGGCAGCAGGCGGCGATTGCGTTGCCGTTCTGCCACGCCGGCCGCGACAAAGCGACGTCCCGCGCCCGCGATCCGGCCCGGAACCGGCGGTCCTGCATCGGGAATCGGACAGGGGTGGACGAGGGCCGGACGCAGCCGCAGGCGGCCTAGCCGATCTCGGCCATCAGCGGCGCGAGGCCCGACAGGTCGTCCAGCTGCCGGAACCGCGGGGCATCCTTCGGGGCCTCGGCATGTTCGATGGCCCAGGCCAGTTCGAACGGCACGTGGACACCCCAGGCGCCGGCCTCGATCGGCGGCAGGACGTCCGACTTCATCGAATTGCCGACCATCAGCGCCCGCTCGGCCCCGTCGCCGTGGCGGGCGAAGATGCGGGTGTAGACCTCGGGCGTCTTGGCCGACACGATCTCGATCCCGTCGAACAGGTCACCCAGCCCCGACTGGGCCAGCTTGCGTTCCTGATCCAGCAGGTCACCCTTGGTGACGAGGATCACCCGGTGCGTGTCCGCCGCCGCCTCGACCGCCGCGCGGGCGTGGGGCAGCAGCTCGATGGGATGGCTCAGCATCTCCTGCCCGGCGGCGATGATCTGCGCGATGACCTCGGCGGGCACCTTCCGGTCGGTCACCTCGATCGCGGTCTCGATCATCGACAGCATGAAGCCCTTGATGCCGAACCCGTAGGCCCCGATGTTGCGCCGCTCGGCTTCGAGCAGCCGCTCGCCCAGGCGGGCCGGATCCGCGTGATCGGCCAGCAGTTCGGCGAATCGCTCCTGCGTCAGCTGGAAGAAGCGTTCGTTGTGCCAGAGCGTATCGTCGGCATCGAAACCGATTGTCGTCAGTTTTTGTGCCATCTTCCCCGGCATCGCCATGTGCGAAGGCCGGTCCCCCTCTTTTCTCGTGCCCGGGGCAGGTTATATAGGACGTCCAGGCGCCGAAACCCCGCCCGATACGCTTGCGAGTGATGACCGAACTGCTTCCCTTCACCATGGCCGAGAACGACGACAACGATGGAGACGCCTCCGTCGTCGTCGACACGCGTCCGAAGACGAAGCGTCCGCCGCTCTACAAGGTGCTGCTGCTGAACGACGATTACACCCCTATGGAATTCGTCGTGGCGGTGCTGGAACGGTTCTTCGGCATGAACCACGCCCAGGCGTTCGAGGTGATGCTGACGGTCCACAAGAAGGGTGTCGCGGTGGTCGGTGTCTTCAGCCACGAGATCGCGGAAACGAAGGTGGCGCAGGTGATGGATTTCGCCCGCCGCCATCAGCATCCGCTGCAATGCACCATGGAAAAGGAATAGGCGCAGGGTCATGAGCCTGCCGCGTCTGGAACTGGCCCTGGAGGCCGGGCTTTCCCTGCCCGAGGGGCGGGTCGCTGTCTTCGCGCCGCGCGCGGGGGTGGATCTGTCGGCCCTGCGCGACGTGCAGGTGGTGACGGGCTTCCTGCCCGATGCCGCCTTCTTCCGCGCCGCCGGGCTGGATGTCGTGACCGAGGCGGAGGGCCGATATGCCGCCGCCATGGTCTGCCTGCCGCGCAGCAAGGCGCGCGCGCGGGCGCTGGTCGCCGAGGCCGCGATGCGGACCGACGGGCCGGTGATCGTTGATGGCCTGAAGTCGGACGGGATCGAGGCGGTGCTGAAGGACGTGCGCCGCCGGGTGGACGTGAACGGCCCGATCAACAAGGCGCACGGCAAGCTCTTCTGGTTCACCGGTGGGGATTTCCGCGACTGGTCGGCCCCCGGCGACGCGGAAGTCGAGGGCGGCTGGATCACCGCGCCCGGTGTCTTCTCGGAAGACGGCGTCGATCCGGCCTCCGCCCTGCTGGCCGAGTCGCTGCCCGATACGCTGTCCGGTCATTTCGCCGATCTGGGCGCGGGATGGGGCTACCTGTCCGCCCGCCTGCTGGAACGGCCGGGCGTTGCCTCGGTCGCGCTGGTCGAGGCGGAGCATGCGGCCCTTGCCTGCGCGCGCCGCAACGTCGCGGATCCGCGCGCCACCTTCCACTGGGCCGACGCGACGGCCTGGCGGCCCGAGGTCCGGCTGGACGGCGTGATCACCAACCCGCCCTTCCACACCGCGCGCCAGGCCGACCCGGCGCTGGGCCGCGCCTTCATCGACGCCGCAGCGCGGATCCTGCGCCCCGGCGGCCGCCTGTGGCTTGTCGCCAACCGCCATCTGCCCTACGAGGCCGCCCTCATCGCGCGCTTCGACAACGTGGCCGAGATCGCGGGCACCGCCCGTTTCAAGGTGCTGTCGGGCACGATCCCGTCTCGCCACGGCAGCCGCGATAAAGTAGTCTGACCGAACCGCCCGAAGGAACCGGAGCTTTCATGTCGTTTTCCATCGCAGGCAGGACCGCCATCGTCACGGGCGCGGCCAACGGCATCGGCCTCGCCATCGGCCGCCACTTCGCGGATCGCGGGGCCAACGTGGTCTTTGCCGACATCGACGAGGAGGCGCTGGTCCGCGAACTCGGCGAGCAGAGCGAGGACGACAACATCCGCTACTTCGCCGGCGACCTGCGCGAAAAGCTGACCATCGCCAACCTGCTGTCGGCGACCATCGACGCCTTCGACCGCGTGGACATCCTGGTGAACGCCTCGCGGCAGATCACCATGTCCGATCCGCTGAACCCCGACGACGACGCGGTGGAATTCCTGTTGCAGCAGAACCTGATGACGGCGCTGCGCCTCAGCCAGACCGTCGCGAAGCGGATGATCAAGCAGGCCGACGGGGACGTGGACGAGGGGCCGGCGGGCTCGATCGTCAACATCTCGTCCATCGCCGCGCGACGGGCCAATCCGGAGCTGCTGGCCTATTCGATCTCGACTGCCGCGGTCGATCAGATGACCCGCGCGCTGGCCGTGGCGCTGGCGCCGCACCGCATCCGGGTCAACGCCGTGGCCTTCGGGTCGGTGATGAGCGCCAGCCTGCAGAACGCGCTGAGGGACAACGAGGAATACCGCGACGAGATCGAGGAGCACACGCCGCTCGCCCGGATCGCCAACGCCTCGGAACTGGCGGAGGCGGCGCAGTATCTGGCCTGCGGCGCGTCCGGCTTCATGACAGGGCAGGTGCTGACGGTCGACGGTGGTCGCACGCTGCTCGACCCCGTGGCCTCGCCCGCGCACTGACCGCATGACGGATGATCTGACCGAGGAACGCGCCCGCGCCGCAGCCTGGTTCCGCGAGTTGCGCGATGCCATCGTTCTGGCCTTCGAGGGGCTGGAGGCGAGCCACGATGCCGGGCCCTTCGCCGACCTGCCCGCGGGGGTCTTCGAGGTCACGCCGACCCGCCGCAAGGGCGCGGAGGGCGAGGATGCCGGCGGCGGGCTGATGAGCGTCATGCGCGGCGGCCGGGTGTTCGAGAAGGTGGGCGTCAACGTCTCGACCGTCCACGGCACGCTGTCCCCCCGCGCGGTTCAGGCGATGGCGGCGCGCAAGGACCTGCCCGGCATGGCCGACGATCCGCGGTTCTGGGCCAGCGGGATCAGCCTTGTCGCCCACATGCAGAACCCGCATGTGCCGGCCGTCCACATGAACACGCGGATGTTCTGGACCCCGCACGCCTGGTGGTTCGGCGGCGGGTCCGATCTGAACCCGGCGCTGGAATATGCCGAGGACACGGCGCATTTCCATGCCGTCCAGAAGGCGCATTGCGACCCGCACGGGGCAGGGATCTACTCGCGCCTCAAGGCCTGGGCAGACGAGTATTTCTTCATCCCGCACCGGGGCCGGGCGAGGGGCGTGGGGGGGATCTTCCTCGACGATCACTGCACCGGCGACTGGCACGCCGATTTCGCCCTGATCCGCGACATCGGCAGCGCCTTCCTGCCCGCCTTCCTGCCGCTGGTCGAGAAACGCCGCCGGCAGGCGTTCGGCCCGGCCGAGAAGGATGCGCAGCTGGTGCATCGCGGGCTCTATGCCGAATACAACCTGGTCTACGACCGGGGCACGAAATTCGGGCTGGAGACGGGGCACGACGCCAATGCGGTTCTGATGTCCCTGCCGCCGCTGGCGAAGTGGGTCTGAGCCTTCAGAGCGCCTCGTCCGCGTCGGCGGCGAAGCCGCGCAGCGGGATGTCGACCGACAGGCAGTAGCTCTCGTCGCTCTCTTCGATCCTGGGGCTGGAGCCGAGCTGCATCGCGAAGGCCGAGATCAGCTGGTTGCCCAGCCCGGTGCCGTCGGGCGCCTTGTCCCGGCTGTCCAGCGGCTCCCCCCGCGAGTTTTCCATCGAGAAGCGAACGTTGCGCTCGTCGATCCGGTCCAGCCGGACGCGGATCCAGGGCCTGCTCCCGTCGACGGGGCGCCCGAGGTACTTGATCGCGTTGGTCGCCGCCTCGGTCGCCAGCAGCGACAACGGCACCGCCTGATCGGGATAGAGCACCACCTCGTCCACCTTCACGTCCACGTTCACCCCGTGCTCGGACGGCAGGGCCGACCGCAGCGTCTGGCCAAGGATGTCGTCCAGTAGCGAATCCGCCCGCAGCGCGGCCAGGCGGGTGGTGTGGTAGAGGTTGGAATGCACCGTCGCGAGGCCCAGCACCCGGTCCTGCACCCGCTTGAGGGTGAAGCGGGTCTCGGGGCTGCGGGCCTTGCGGATCTCCATGTTCATGATCGACGCGATGAGCTGGAGGTTGTTCTTCACCCGGTGATGGACCTCCTTCAGCAGCACGTTCTTCTCGTGCAGGCCGTTCTCCAGCTCGGCCGTGTCGCGGGTGATCCGCTCGACCATGCCGTCGAAGGTCTCCTCCATCTGGCGCAGCTCGGCCGGGGCGCGGCTGACCTCGCCCGGGCCGTAGGCGCTGAACCGCGCCGATCCCGACCCGAAGGCGCGCATCTTGGACCGCAGCGTCCGGACATGCCGGATCACCAGGCGGTGGACGGCGAAATAGGCGACGACGAGGCTGACCAGCCACATCAGCAGCGGAAACGCCAGCGCGGCGCGGCTGACGAGCGAGGGGCTGTTCTCTTCCGTCGGCCGCCACACCGCGATGGCGAAGGCGACGCCGGGGATGATCGGCACCATCGTGTAGATCCGCGGCTCGCCCCGCAGGTTCGTCGCCTCGAAGCTGGTGGCGCGGCGGTAGAGGAAGGATGTGAGATCGCGATAGGCCGGCAGTTCCTGCCGGCCCACGTCCAGACCGTCGGGGCTCAGCATCACCTCGCCGCGGCCGTTCAGCGTCAGAAGGGTGACTGGCCGGCGCTCCTCCTCGAAGCGCGGGTCGAGCTGGACGTTCTCGCGCGGCAGCGACAGCGAGACGTGGCCGATGTATTTCAGCTCGTCGAAGACCGGCTGCGCGATGATGACGACACTGTCGCCGGTGATGCGGCCGCGGTCCACGGTGGACAGGCGGCGGCGCGGCTCCTCGCGCATGGCGCGGTAGGTCGCGGACTGGCGCAGGTCGGTGGGGCTGTTGCGCGAGTTGCAGACCGAGATGCCGTCGTCCTGCACGAAGCTGGCCTGGGCATAGGCCGGATGCGAGCGGATGAAGCCTTCCATCAGATCCGAACAGGCGTCGGTGTCGCGGCGGATCGGCAGCAGCGCCCCGCCCAGCACCCGCGCGGCGGCGAAGCCCTCGTGGATCAGGTCGCTCTGGGTTTCGGTGGCCGACAGCGTGAAGCCGATCAGCACCGAGCGCGACAGCTCGTCCGCCTGCCGCAGCACGTTGCTGGTCTGGTAGAGCGCGATCAGGCCGACGGGAAGCAGGGCGATGGACAACAACGCCACCACCCTGACACCCAGGCTTTCGAGGAACGGGGCCCGCATGGCGCGGCGGGCTCAGCCGGCCGAACGGGCGTTCGCCGCGAGGACCGCCATCGTCGACTGGTCGGTCAGCTCCATGCTGTCGTTCTCGTCGAGTTGCAGGAGCTCCGTCAGACGGGCCCGGCCACGGTTCGCTCGGCTCTTGATCGTGCCGACCGCACAGCCGCACATCGCCGCCGCCTCCTCGTAGGAAAAGCCCGACGCGCCGACCAGCATCAGCGCCTCGCGCTGTTCGTCCGCCAACTGGGCGAAGGCCTCCTTGAAGTCGTTCATCGCAAGCCGCCCGTCATGTTCGGGCTTCGACGCCAGGTTGGCCGAGAACACGCCGTCCACATCCGCCACCTCGCGCTGCGCCTTGCGGCGGCCCGAGTAGAACGTGTTGCGAAGGATCGTGAACAGCCAGGCCCGCAGGTTCGTGCCCTGCTGGAACTTGGAGAAGTTCGTCCATGCCTTGACGATCGTGTCCTGAACGAGGTCGTCAGCCTGCGCGGAGTTCCGGCACAGGCTCATTGCGAAGGCCCGCAGGGCGGGCAGATGTTCGACGATATCGTCGCGCGGGTCCGATTTCCTCATTTGCGGGAGTCACCACCGGTCTCCTGCTCCTTCAACTGTTGGAGCAAAAGCTTGAAACGGTCCGGAAGCTGTTCTTCGACCTTTTCCTGATATACTCTTTTCAGGTTGTCGTCGATCTGCCTGCGGACGTTGTCGTATTCGTCGTCGTGCGCCATGTGCCCTTGCTGATTGCCGAATTTCTAGCAAATATTTCGGAACCTAACCCGCGGTCTGCTTGTTTGGTTCCCAGAAAAAGCGAAAAAAGGTGACTTAGTCCATGAACCACCCCGTAGCTTCCGAAGATTTCGTCACGAATGTGGCGCAGGAGCTTCCCTATCTGAGACGCTACGCCAGGGCACTGACAGGTAGCCAAACGTCCGGGGACAACTACGCCGCCGCCACGCTGGAGGCGATGCTGGAAGACCCCTCGCTCGTCGACCGTACGAAATCCACGAAGATCGCGCTGTTCGGCGCCTTCCATGCCATCTGGTCCAGCTCCGGTTCTCCCGTCACGGACGAGGAGACGGGGCTGAAGGCGCGGGCGCAGCGGCATCTCGGCCGCCTGACGCCCAACACGCGCGAGGCCCTGCTGCTCCACACCATCGAGGAATTCACCTTTCCGCAGATCGGCGACATCATCTCGGTCGGAGAGGCCGAGGCGATGGAGATGGTCCGCATCGCGCAGCGCGAGCTGGCCGAAAGCGTCACCGGACGCGTGATGATCATCGAGGACGAGGCCATCATCGCGATGGACCTTCAGAGCATCGTCGCCGACATCGGCCATGCCGTCACCGGCGTTGCGCGGACTCGCCAGGAGGCCGTGACGCTGGGCATGTCGGAAAAGCCGGACCTGATCTTCGCCGACATCCAGCTGGCCGACAACTCGTCGGGCATCGACGCGGTGAACGATCTGCTGCGCGAACTGGGCGACATTCCGGTGATCTTCATCACCGCGTTCCCGGAGCGTCTGCTGACCGGCGAGAAGCCGGAACCCGCGTTCCTCATCACCAAGCCCTACACGGAAGAGCAGGTGCGGCTGGCCGCCAGCCAGGCGATGTTCTTCGCCTCGACGGAAACGCTGCACGGCTGATGGTCAGCGCGCGGGCGCCTCGACAACATCGAACGACCACGGGAAAGGGCGGCCACGGGGGCCGCCCTTTCGGTTGCTTGCCTTGTCGTGTCGCAACCCGTCACTCTCAGGGCGTGCGACCGCGTACCGCCCGGGCGATCATCGCCACGACGAACAGCACGAGGAAGATGACGAACAGGATCTGCGCGATCCCGGCCGAGGCCGAGGCGATCCCGCCGAACCCGAAGATGGCGGCGATGATCGCCACGATGAAGAAGGTCACTGCCCACCAGAGCATGTTGTTTCCTTTCGAAGTCGGGCCGATCCGCGAGGAAGGGCATTTCATGTCTTGCGTCGCTTGACGCTGTCTGCATTGAGAACCCGAATCATCGCAAAACCGTTCCCGTGAAAAAATTTCGCCCTCGGCGGGAACCAGCCGCTGCGCCGCGCGTTCAGGTGCAGGTGAAAGGCCCAGATACCGGACACCGATCAGATTGGCGGAGCGCTTGTCCCCGATTTACCTCCGCGCTCCGCCAATCAAACTCCCCCCATCATCCTCTCCCGCACCGTCTTCCACGGGAACCCGCGTGCACGCTCGCTGGTTCGCCTTCCAGACAGACATCCGGCCGCGCCACGCCGCGCGGCCCGTCACGAGGAGAAGACAATGCTCGAAGTATCCGGCCTCGGCGGCCTAATCATCCTGGCACTGGACATCTGGGCCATCGTGTCCATCATCGGATCGAACACCACCACGGGGAAGAAGGTGCTGTGGGTCCTGCTGGTGCTGATCCTGCCGATCATCGGCTTCATCATCTGGCTGCTGGCCGGGCCGAGATCGTCCGCGGCACGCGTCTGACGCGGCACGCCTGACCTCCCCCCAAGGAGGCACATGGAGAGCGAAGCCCTCTCCGACACCATCGCAGAGGCCCGGCCGCCACGGTCGGGCCCTTCGGCGTGGCGCAAGGCGCTGAAGGCCGTGTGGTTCCAGATCGACGAGGCGAACATGGTCCTCGTCGCCGCGGGGGTCGCCTTCTTCGGTATGCTCGCCGTGTTTCCCGGCCTTGCTGCCACCATCGCGCTGTTCGGCCTGATCGCGGACCCTGATGTCCTCCTCGAACAGATGGAGCTGGTGCGCAACATCGTCCCGGCCGAGGTCTTCACGCTGGTCGAGACGCAGGTGCTGAAGCTGCTGGGCACCAGCGGCGATGCGCTGGGCTGGGCCGGGCTGCTGTCGCTAATGCTGGCGACATGGTCGGCGCGGTCGGGGGTGGCGGCGCTGATGCGGGGGCTGAACGCGATCCACGGCCGGCGCAACCGCAATTCGCTGCGCCACTACCTGACCGCGCTGATGCTGACCGCCGCGCTGCTGGGCGTCTGCCTCGTCGCGCTGTCCTCGGTCGTCATCCTGCCGATCGTGCTGAACTTCGTGCCGCTGGGGGTGATTTCGGGGCTGCTGATATCGGTCGTGCGGTGGACAGCGGCGGTCGGCGTCCTGCTGGCGGGGCTGGCGGTGATCTATCGCTACGGGCCCAACAACCGCGGCGCGCGGATGCGCTGGGTGACGCCGGGGGCGGGGCTGGCGGTGCTGCTCTGGGGCGCCGCGTCCTGGGGGTTCTCGTTCTACCTGTCGAATTTCGGCAACTACAACGAGGTCTACGGCACGCTCGGCGCGGCGATCGTCTTTCTGATGTGGCTTTACGTCAGTGCCTTCGTGGTGCTGCTGGGCGCGGCGCTGAACGTGCAGCTGGACCGCGCCCGGCGCGAGGCGCTGGAGGATGCCGAACCCGAGTCGCGGATGCCGTGACGGCTTCCCCGAACAACGCTGCCCGGGGGTCTGTCCGGATCAGTTCGCCGGCTCGCAATCCCCGCCGCGCGAGCACTGGACGATGGTCTCCAGATCCTCCTCGGCCGGTTCGCTGACGATCATGCCGCCGCAGGCGTCGACCAGCAGCGTGTAGCCCGATGGGCGCTGTTCCAGAAAGGCGATCAGCGGCGTGCCGGGCGTCAGCGAGGGGCACCAGGGCCCGAGGCATTTCGCATCGACGGTGATCGGCTGGTCGAAGGCCTGAGTGAACCCCTCGGCCGTCAGCGACACGCCGGTGATGATCGCCGGAAAGCTGGTGGACCGGTCCTCCGACGAGGACAGGTCCTGCTCCGGCAGCTCTTCCGGGTCGAAGGTCAGCTCGCCATAGGCGACGAGGTAGCGTTCCTCCGCCTCGTTGGCGCGCTGGAACGTGCGGGCGGCATCCTGCGGCATGCACGACAGCGCCAGCGCGTGGCCCGCGGTGGCCAGCATCACCGCGCCGGCCAGCGCGGCCCGTGCGGCGCCCTTCATCGCGCCACCAGATGCGCCGCGAATTCGTCCAGCACCGCCTGATAGACGCTGCGCTTGAACGGCACGATGCCGGGGATCAGTTCCTCGGGCGAGACCCATTTCCATTGCGAGAACTCCGGGTGGTCGGTTTCGATATCGACATCCGCGTCGGTGCCGGTGAAGCGCATGAGGAACCATTTCTGTTCCTGACCGCGGAACCGGCCCTTCCACAGCTTCGGCACCAGATCGGCGGGCAGGTCGTAGGTGACCCAGCCGGTGGTCTCGGCCACGGGTTCGACAAGGGCGCGCGACACGCCCGTCTCCTCCTCCAGCTCGCGCAGGGCGGCGGTTTCCGGATCCTCGCCCGGGTCGATCCCGCCCTGCGGCATCTGCCAGGCGTCGGCCATGTGATCCAACCGCTGCCCGACGAAGATCCGGCCCTTGGCGTTCATCAGCATCACGCCGACGTTGCGCCGATAGGGCAGGCGGGCGATGGCGTCGGGGATCGGATCGGTGCGGGCGTCGGTGGGCATGAGCGGCTCGGTCTGCGGTGTCGTCGCCCGCATCCTGGCGGCGCGGCCGGGAAAAGGCCAGTCACAGCCACGGGATCGGCGGCGGGCGGTGGAAGGCGGGGGCCAAAGCGGACATCCACAGGTAAGCGGCCGACGGCGGGCTGCCGGATGCTGGGCGTGCCGGATCGCCGGGCACCGCTCCCGCCGGATCGGCGCAGGCCGCCGCCGCACCGCCACCGGATCGGCCGCCGCACCCGCCGCGCCCGGCTGGCGCTTGGCATGGCGGACGCGACCGTATAGCACGGATCGCGGACCGGCGCGGCGCCGGGGCCTGATCGCAATCCGGGGGACACGGGGATGTCGTGGCTGGCGCGCAGGACGTACCTGACGTTGACGAGATACGACCGGCTGCAACGGCTGAAGGGCGGCTCCAGCGCGGTCCGCGATCTGGCATTCCTGAAGGCCATGCCGGAGGGCACCCGGGAACGCTGCCTCGACCTGCTGGACGAAAGCCGGTCGCAACGGCGGCAGGATCTCTTCGCGCTGGCGCATCTGGGCTTTCCCGAGGGCGGGTTCTTCGTCGAATTCGGCGCGACGGACGGCGTCGGGCTCAGCAACACCTGGCTGATGGAAAACCGCTTCGGCTGGAACGGCATCCTCGCCGAACCCGCGCGCGGCTGGCATGCGGCGCTGAAGCGCAACCGCCGCGCCGCGATCGAGACGCGCTGCGTCTGGCGGGCCAGCGGCGAGACGCTGCCCTTCACCGAGGCGCCCCGGGGCGAGAATTCCGGCGTCTCCTCCTACGTGCTCGCCTCGCGCCGGCTGCGCGGGACAAGCTACGAGGTCGAGACGATCTCGCTGTCGGACATGCTGGACAGGCACGGCGCGCCCGAGGTCGTCGACTACATCTCGATCGACACCGAGGGGACGGAGTTCGACATCCTGGACGTCTTCGATTTCACCCGCCGGCGGTTCCGCGTGATGAGCGTCGAGCACAATCACACCCCGCTGCGCGAGAAGATCCACACCCTGCTGACCGGCCACGGCTACCGCCGCGTGCTGACCGAGGTGTCGGATTTCGACGACTGGTATCTGGGCGAGTGATCTGCCCGCGCCCGGCGCCGCGCCGGGCCCACTTCGAGAGGGAGGAACGCTCATGCTGAACGGCATCCGCATCATCGAGATCGAGGGCCTCGGCCCCGGGCCCTTCGCGGGCATGACGCTTGCCGACCTGGGGGCCGAGGTGATCTGCGTCCAGCGCAAGGGCGCGCCCGGCGGCACCCGGCCGCCGCTGACCCGCGGCAAGCGCAATATCGAGCTGGACCTGAAGGACCCCGCCGATCTGGAGGTGCTGATGGCCCTCGTGGACAGCGCCGACGGGCTGATCGAGGGCTTCCGGCCGGGCGTCATGGAACGGCTGGGCCTCGGGCCGGACGTGCTGCAGGCCCGGCGGCCGCAGCTGGTCTACGGCCGGATGACCGGCTGGGGGCAGGAGGGGCCGCTGTCGCAGCTGGCCGGGCACGATTTCAACTACATCTCGCTGTCGGGCGCGCTCTGGTACGCCTCGCCGCCGGGCGAGACGCCGGTCTCGCCGCCGACGGTGGTGGGCGACATCGGGGGCGGGGCGCTCTATCTGGTGATCGGGCTGCTGGCCGGGATCATGGAGGCGCGGGCGACCGGCCGGGGCCGGGTGGTGGACGCGGCGATCGTGGACGGCTCGGCCCACATGATGAACCTGCTGCTGTCGCTGGGCGGGGTCGGGCCGGACAGCTACGCGCGCGGGACAAGCCGTCTGGACGGGCCGCCCTACAGCCGCATCTATGCCTGCGCGGACGGCGGCTTCGTCTCGGTCCAGTGCCTGGAGCCGAAATTCCACGCCGAGTTCCTTCAGCGGATGGGCCTCGGCGACGACCCGGCCTTCGCGGACCAGGGGGACCCGGCGCAGTGGCCGGGTCAGATCTCGCGGCTGGTGGAACTGTTCGCGGCAGAGCCGCGCGCGCACTGGGAAGAGGTCTTCGCCGGCTCGGACGCCTGCGTCGCCCCGGTGCTGAGCCCCGGCGAGGCGGCGGCGCATCCGCACATGGCCGCGCGCGGAGTCTACCGGCCGGCGCCGGACGGGCTGCAGGCGGTGGCCGCGCCGCGCTTCTCGGGCTGGGCGCCGGAGCCGGGAGAGATGGCCGCGCGCAACGCCCATGGCGACGCGATCCGGGCGGAGCTGGGGTTCCCGGCGAAGGCGTGAGCCGGAGAGGGCGGACGGGGGCTGTCTGCCCCAGCCCCGGCTGAACGCCGGGGCCCCCCGAGGATATTTGTGGCCAGAGGAAGCAGGGGAACGGCGCGAGGGCCGGCCCGGCGCGGGCGGAGAGAGCCTTGCTCGCACCCGTAGGCCGGGCTTAAGCCCGGCTCCCCCCCACGACCCGCACATCGAACAGCCCTGCACGCCCCCCTCAGAAGGGCGCCTTCGCACGAAACCCCATGCCCCGCCCGCCGTCGGGGTGCAGCAGGCGCAGCTCTTCCGAATGCAGCATCAGGCGCGGGTGGTCGCGGGCGGCGCCGGTCGCGTAGAAGGGATCGCCGAGGATCGGGTGGCCGAGCGCCAGCATGTGGACCCGCAGCTGGTGCGATCGGCCGGTGCGGGGCATCAGGCGGACGCGGCTTTCGTCGTCCGAGGCGCGCAGGACCCGCCAGTCGGTCTGCGCCGGACGGCCGTTATCGGCATCGACCATCTGGCGCGGGCGGTTGGGCCAGTCGACGGTCAGGGGCAGGTCCACCGTCCCGGTCTTCGGCTCCAGCCGCCCCGCGACGCGGGCGACGTAGGTCTTCTTCGTCCGGCGCTGTTCGAACTGCAGCCCGAGGTGGCGCTGCGCATGCGGCGTGCGGGCGAAGACCATCACGCCCGAGGTGTCCCGGTCCAGCCGGTGCACCAGCAGGGCCTCCGGAAAGGCGGCCTGCAGGCGGGTCAGCAGGCAGTCCGCCAGATGATCCCCCTTGCCGGGCACCGACAGCAGACCCGCCGGCTTCTCCACGACCAGCAGCTCGTGATCCTCGTGCAGGATGGCGAGCGGGGTGTCGGGCGGATCGTAGCTGTCCATGGCGGCGTCCGTCTTGCGGTGGACCGGCAGGCTGACCGTCATGGCGGCGATATGCAAGGGGCGCGGCGGGAGTGATCCGCCCCGGTGGCGGGGTCCGGTGGAGCACGCAGGCACGGGTGGGCGCGGAGGCCTCCGCTGCGGCGTGCGGTCACCTCGCCACGTCCCTGCACCGCTGGCGCGCGCCGCGGATGTGACCGGGTGGCGATGTCCGCACCCTGACGGACGGTCGCAAACCGCTCCTGCCGTGGAACCCGCAGCTTGTCCGCCGCGCCTGCCTCGTGGCGGCAGGCCCGCGCCGCGGCTCCGGGCCGGGGCCTCTGTCGGGACCGGCGCTTCAGGGCCGCTGCGGCAGGCCGTCCGCGATGTCGTGGTAATCGCCCTTGTCGGCGGTGAAGATGTGCCGCTCCAGCCGCAGCCCGGTGGGGCCGTCGACGGCGCCGAGGGCGAAGCTGATCGTGTCCGGTTCCCGCTCGGGCGCGTCCCAGAAGAGGAAGCTGCCGCAGGTCGGGCAGATGCCGCGCCGCACGCCGGGCGACGAGGCGAACCACGCGACCGGCCCCTCGATGCGCAGCGTCGCGCGCGGGGCATGGGCCGAGACCCAGTGGTGCCCCGACATCTTCCGGCACATCGTGCAGTGGCAGGCGACGACGCTGTCGAACGGCCCCGGAGAGGCGAAGCGGCAGGCGCCGCAGAGGCAGGATCCGGACAGGCTCACGCGAAGACCCGGGCAAGGATGGCGGACAGCTCGGCCGCGTCTTCCCCGGTGAAGGCGTCGGGGCGGTCGCTGTCGATGTCGAGCACCCCGATCAGCCGCCCGTCGCCCCGGGTGACCGGGATCACCAGTTCCGACCGGGTGGAGGAGGCGCAGGCGATATGCCCGGGGAAGGCGTCGACATCGGGCACCAGCTGCACCTCGCCGGTCCGCGCCGCCGCGCCGCAGACGCCCCGGTCGAACGGGATGACAAGGCAGCCGTGGCCGCCCTGGTAGGGGCCGATCTTCAGCAGGCCCGGTTCGGTGACGCGGTAGAAGCCGGTCCAGTCGAAGCGGTCGTCGGAATGGTGGATCTCGCAGGCGAGGGTCGCCATCAGCGCGACCTCGTCGGTCTCGCCCTCGGTGAGCGATGCGATGGTCTTCGCGAGCGCGGGATAGTCGACGGTCATTGCGGTGCCTCTGGATGGCGGGGGGAGGGGGCGTGCCCCCTCTGGCGCCTGCGGCGCCATTCACCCCCGGCGTATTTCGCGAAAGATGAAGGTCAGGGGCGTTCGATCGCGATGGCCGTGCCCTCGCCGCCGCCGATGCAGATGGCGGCGACGCCGCGCTTCAGGCCGCGTTTCTCCAGCGCGTTCAGCAGGGTGACCATGATCCGCGCGCCGCTCGCGCCGATGGGATGGCCGAGGGCGCAGGCGCCGCCGTTCACGTTCACCTTCTCGCGCGGCAGGTTCATCTCGTGCATGAAGGCCATCGGGACCACGGCGAAGGCCTCGTTCACCTCCCACAGGTCGACGTCCTCCACGCTCCAGCCGATGCGGTCCAGCAGCTTGCGGGCGGCGGGGACCGGCGCGGTGGTGAAGAGGCCGGGGGCCTGGGCGTGCGACGCGTGCCCGAGGATGCGCGCGCGGATGTTCAGGCCCCGCGCCTCGGCGGCGGCGCGCGAGGCGAGGATCAGCGCGGCGGCGCCGTCGGAGATCGACGAGGAATTGGCCGCCGTCACCGTGCCGTCCTTGCGGAAAGCGGGCTTGAGCGTCGGGATCTTGTCGGGCCGGGCCGAGAGGGGCTGTTCGTCCGCGTCGATCACCGTCTCGCCCTTGCGCGAGGTCACCGTCACCGGCGCGATCTCTCCGGAGAAGGCGCCCGAGCGGCCGGCCTCCAGCGCGTTTTCCAGCGATTGCAGGGCGTAGGCATCCTGCGCCTCGCGCGTGAACTGGAACGCCTCGGCGCAATCCTCGGCGAAGGTGCCCATCAGGCGGCCCTTCTCGTAGGCGTCCTCCAGCCCGTCGAGGAACATGTGGTCGATCACCTGGCCGTGGCCGATCCGCGCCCCGCCGCGCATCTTCGGCAGCAGGTAGGGGGCGTTCGTCATGCTCTCCATCCCGCCGGCGGCGATCAGCGCGGCCTGTCCGGTGGCGATCTGGTCGAATCCCGCCATCGCCGCCTTCATCCCCGAGCCGCACATCTTGTTGAGCGTGGTGGCCGGCACCTCCTCGCCCAGCCCGGCCTCGAACCCGGCCTGGCGGGCGGGGGCCTGGCCCTGACCGGCGGGCAGCACGCAGCCCATCAGAACCTCGTCCACCGTCTGCGCCCCGGCATCGCGCAGCGCGGCGCGAATCGCGGCGCCGCCCAGGGTGGCGGCCGGCACGCCGTCGAACACGCCCTGGAATCCGCCCATTGCCGTGCGGGCCGCGCCGCTGATGATGACCTCGTCCATGATGCCTTCTCCGTTTGCCTCGGGCGACTCCCGGCGCCTGAATACCGAATGGTAAGGAATGGCGTCTAGCCTGCAACGGCCGTCGAGCGCGGCGCGACGCAGGAGGACCGGATGAACCTGACCACACAGCACGAAGGCAGCACGCTGGTCGTGTCGGTGGACGAGCCGCGCATCGACGCCGCGGTGGCGATCCGCTTCAAGGACAGGTTCCGCGAGGTGACGACCGGCTGGCGGGGCCGCATCCTGCTGGACCTCGGCCGCGTGGCGTTCATCGACTCGAGCGGGCTCGGCGCGATCGTCGCCGTACTGAAGCAACTGGAAGAGGGGCAGACAATGGAACTGGCATCCCTGCAACCGAATGTCGACCGGGTGTTCCGGCTGACGCGGATGGACACGGTCTTCGCGATCCACGACACAATCCCCGACGCGGTGCGCGATCATGCGGACTGAGATCGGCGGCCAGACACCCGACCGGCCGCCCCGCCGGCTGAGCCGGGAAATCCGCTTCTCCTTCTCCAGCACGCCCGAGGCGGTGCGCCGGGCGCTGGCGACGGTCATGGACGGGCTCGACACGCTGGGCCTCGACGAGCTGGAGGCCGGCGCGGTCGAACTGGTTCTGGCCGAGGTGCTGAACAACGTGGTGGAGCATGCCTACGGCAGCGGAGCGGTGGGCTGGATCCAGGTGACCTGCGGCCACGACCCCTCCGGCCTGCGGATGACGATCCGCGACCGGGGCGCGCCGATGCCCGATGGCCAGCTGCCGCTGCAGCGCCTGGCGGAGCCGCGCAGCGTGGCCTCCGACATCCCCGAGGGCGGGTTCGGCTGGTTCATCATCCGCGACCTCGCCCGCGACATCGAATACCGGCGCGAGGACGGGGTGAACATCCTGGGCTTCCGCATGGCGGTCGGCCTGCCGATGCTGCGGAACTGAAGGCGGAATCGGGCCCTCTCGGCCGGCGTGGCGCGGGAGTGGTGCGTCGAGACGCAAGTCGTGCTGGCGGAGGCTCCGGGCTCGGATGGCGCACCTGAGCCTCGTGCGCTGCCGCGCGGTGAACTCGATGCCATGCCTGCCGGGTGCGGACGCATTGCGGCGGTGGCTTCCCGTTCGGCTGGTGCGTCTGAGCATGGTGCGCCGAAGCCCGGTGAATTCGGTGCCGTGCCTGCCGGGCGCGGACGCATTGCGGCGGTGGCTTCCTGCCCGGCTGGCGCGCCTGAGCCCGATGCGCTGACGCCTGTTGAACTCGATACCGTGCCTGCTGGGGGCGGATGCATTGCGGCGGAGGCTTCCCGCCCGATTGGCGCGCCTGAGTCCGGTCCGCTGGCGCGCGGTGAACTCGATGCCGTGCCTGCCGGGCCGGGACGCATTTCCGTGGGGACCAGGGGGAAAGGCGCGCGGGTTCCGCGGAGCCGGAATCCGCACCACCTCGACCCACTCCCCCACAACCAGGACCGTGACCGGAGCGCCGACCGCGTCTCCGTCCGCCGAGGGCGATTCGTCCTGGCCGCGGCGCGCAGCGCTCGTCCGGCAGCGTCCGGACCGTCGCCGTTTCAGAAGCCGCGCAGATCGCCGGCGGACGGTGCCGTTGTTTCCGCTTTTCCCGAAACAACACGAAAATGCCCGATTGCGTGCCAGGAACCGTCCGAAACCGGCGTCACAAGTGTTCCTGTAGCTGCATATGGCTTCCCTCGGCGCCGCGTTTCAACAGCCCCCACCCAGTGCGCGGCGCCGAGGTCTACCACGCAGCTCTCCCCCTCCCCGAGACACGACCGGACGGCCTGGCCCTGCCCGAGGCACCCACCGGGGCGGGGGCATGTCCGCCGCCGCTCGCGCGGGAATGCTCGCGCACGCAGCCCCGGCCCGCCCCGCTCCCCCCGGACACCGCGCCGCCGATGCCCGCGCCCGCGCGTTGCCGCCTCCGATCTCTTGCACCCGCATCCGCGCCCGCAAGTTCCCGCCTCCGCATACCTGTCCCTTCTTTCCCGCCCCCCGCATTCTCTCCCCGGGCCTCTGGACGATCCCGGCGCGCCGGGCCAGGATCGCCACCGCAACGGAACAGGGGGCACACATGCGCGATTTCCACCTGCCGGGCCGGTCTCCGGTCCTGGCGTCCAACGGCATCTGCGCCACCTCGCATCCGATCGCCGCGCGCGAGGCGGTGGCGGTGCTGGAACGCGGCGGCAACGCCATGGACGCGGCCATCGCCGGCGCCGTGCTGCTGGGCTTCTGCGAACCGGCGATGACCGGCATCGGCGGCGATCTCTTCGCGCTGGTCTCGCCCGCCGGCACCGACGCGGTCGAGGCGCTGAACGGCTCCGGCCGGGCCGGCACCCGCGCCCATGCCGCGACGCTGCGCGATCAGGGCCTGACGGCGGTGCCCGGCAACAGCCCCTGGGCCGTTACCATCCCGAGCGCGGTCGACGGGTTCGCGGCGCTGTCCGAACGCTACGGCCGGCTCGGGCTCGACGCCGCGCTCGCCCCCGCCGTGCACTACGCCGAAGAGGGCGTGCCCGTCGCGCCCCGCGTCGCCCGCGACTGGGCCGCGAAGACCGGTGTCTTCAACGAGACCGGCCGCCGCTTCTTCCTGCCCGGTGGAAAGGCGCCCGAGGTCGGCACTCTCTTCCGCGCCCCCGGCCAGGCGGAAGTGCTGCGGCGCATCCAGAAACACGGCGCGAAGGCCTTCTACGAGGGCGAGGTGGCCGAGGACATGCTGGCGACTCTCAAGGCCCTCGGCGGCCCGCAGGAGGCCGAGGATTTCGCCTCTGTCGCGGCAACGCCGACGGTGCCGGTGGCCGGCGACTACCACGGGATGGAGCTGCTGGAGCATCCGCCCAACGGGCAGGGCGCCACGGCGATCCTGATGCTGAACATCCTGAGCCATTTCGACATCGCCGCGATGGACCCCCTCGGCGCCGAGCGGGTGCATCTGGAGGCCGAGGCGACGAAGCTGGCCTATGACGCCCGCAACCGTTTCCTCGCCGATCCCGATCATGTCACGCGGCTGGATCACATGCTGTCGGCCGAGACGGCGAAGGGCCTTGCCGCGCTGATCCGCCCCGACGCGGTGCTGGGCGATCCCCGCGGCGCCTCGGGCGCGGTGCACCGCGACACGGTCTACATCACGGTGGTCGATCGCGACCGGATGGCGGTGTCGCTGATCTACTCGATCTTCAAGGGCTTCGGTTCGGGCATCGCGTCCGAGAAGTTCGGCATCCTGTTCCAGAACCGCGGCTGCGGCTTCACGCTGGAGGCGGGCCACCCGAACGAGATGGCCCCCGGCAAGCGCCCCATGCACACGATCATCCCGGGGATGCTGCGGCAGAACGGGCGTGTCGTCATGCCCTTCGGCGTCATGGGCGGGGCCTACCAGCCCGCCGGCCACGCGCGCTTCGTGTCGAACATCCACGATTTCGGCATGGACCCGCAGGCGGCCATCGACGCCCCCCGCGCCTTTGTCGAGGACGGGGTGCTGGGCCTCGAACGCGGCTACGCGCCCGAGGTCGCCACGCGGCTGGCGGAGATCGGCCACCGGGTCGAGACGGTGGACGAGCCGATCGGCGGCGCGCAGGCGATCCGCATCCTCGAAAACGGGGTGCTGATGGCCGGCTCCGACCCGCGCAAGGACGGCAGCGCGATCGGATACTGACGGGCAGGCGGGCCGGGCGCGGCGACAGGCGCGCGCCGGACGCCGCCCCGGGCGGGCGGCCCGCAGGGGCCACACGCAAGAGTCGGCGCCGCCACGGCGGGCACAGGTCTGCACCGTCTGCTCCGCCCGGCACGCAGGCGCGGCCGAGGCGTGGACGCGCCCTCCGCCCGGCTCTCCCGGTCGTCAGTTCAGCTGGAAATGCAGCGGGTAATGCCCATCGGTGAACGGCCCGAAGAGGTCGGGCAGATCGGGGTGATCCACCGGCTGGCCGGAGTGATCCGCGATCAGGTTCTGTTCCGAGACATAGGCGATGTAGTAGCTGTCGTCGTTCTCGGCCAGCAGGTGATAGAAGGGCTGTTCCTTGCGCGGCCGCGCTTCCTCGGGGATGGCGCGATACCATTCCTCGGTGTTGTTGAACTCGGGGTCCACGTCGAAGACAACACCGCGAAACGGGTGTTTCCGATGACGGACGACCTGTCCGAGGTGATATTTGGCTCTCGCCTTCAACATCATATTGCAGCCCCTTGGGCACACTATTAAGGGCACTTCGCACGGTTTGTCCAATTTCGCGTCGAATTGACAGGGAAACAGTCTGTGAACCTCGCCCTGACAGTGCTCGAAATCGTCGCACCGGTCTTCCTGCTGGCGGCTGTCGGCTATGTCTGGGTCCGCGCGGGGTTCGAGTACCGGGTGGAGTTCGTGACCCGGCTGGCCATGACCCTCTCGGTGCCCTGCCTGATCTTCACCGCCCTGATGCGCACGAAGATCGAGCCGGAGGCGCTGACCGCCCTGTCGCTGGCCGCCGTCGCAGCCTATCTGGTTCTGACCGTCGCGGCCTTCGGGCTGGTGAAGCTCGCGCGGCTCGACGTCCGGACCTGGCTGGCGCCGCTGATCTTCGGCAACACCGGCAATCTGGGCCTGCCGCTGGCGCTCTTCGCCTTCGGCGAGACGGGGCTGTCCTACGCGGTGGTGGTCTTCGCCGTCATGGCGCTGTGGTCCTTCACCTTCGGCATCTGGATCGTCGCGGGCGGCGGATCGGTGACGCGGGCGCTGAAGGAGCCGCTGCTCTGGGCCACCGTCGCGGGCGGCGTGTTCCTCTGGCAGGGGTGGGAAACGCCGCGCTTCCTAACCAACACGCTGGCGCTGGCGGGGCAGATGGCAATCCCGATGATGCTGATCACGCTCGGCGTCGCGGTGGCGCGGATGTCCGCCGGGCGGATCGGCAGGGCGCTGGCGGTGTCGCTGGTGAAGGTGGTGCTCTGCGTGGCGGTCGGCTGGGTGCTGGGGCGCGCCTTCGGACTGGACGACGTGGCCTTCGCCGTGCTGGTCGTGCAGCTGGCCACGCCGGTGGCCGTCACCTCCTACCTGCTGGCCGAGAAATACGGCGCGGATGCCGAGGCGGTGGCCGGCCTGACCGTCGCCTCGACGCTGCTGTCCGTTCTCGCGCTGCCGGTCATCCTGGCGCTGGTCCTCTAGCGCGCCGGCCGGGGGGGGGGGCGGTCCGGTCCCGGCCCCGCGCCGGCGCCCGCCCGGGAAGCACGGTCGCGCCCGTCGCACGCACCCTGTCGAAGCGCCCGTCCGAAGCGATTGTGATTTCCTCCACGCCGCCTTTTCGCTAGAATGCCGCCAAAACGACGACAAAAAAAACGAGAGCAGAGGCAGATGAGCAGACCCTTCCGGGCCGTGATCCTGTTGTTGTTGCTGGCATCCTGCGGCGGCGGAAGCTACGAGGCCCCCCGCGAACTGGACAACGCCTGCAGCATCGTGCGGGAGCGGCCGCAATACATGAAGGCCTTCCGGCGCGCCGAGCGCCGCTACGGCGTTCCCCCCGAAGTGCTGATGGCGATGATCCATCAGGAGAGCAAGTTCATCGGCAACGCGCGCACCCCGCACCGCTATGCGCTGGGCGTGATCCCGATGGGCCGGCAGAGCTCGGCCTACGGCTACAGCCAGGCGCTGGACGGCACGTGGGAGGAATACCAGAAGGAAACCGGAAACCGCCGCGCGAAGCGCGACGACATCGACGACGCGGTGGATTTCATGGGCTGGTACATGACCAAGACGCGCGACCGCCTGTCGATCCCGATGACCGACGCGCGCAACCAGTATCTGGCCTATCACGACGGCCACACCGGCTATGCCCGCGGCACCTACCGCGAAAAGGCCTGGCTGATGACCGTCGCCCAGAGGGTCGAGACCCGCGCCGTCACCTACGGCGTGCAGCTGGCCACCTGCCGCTGATCCCGCCGCGCCCCGTCCACAGCGCCGGGGTCCCGCAGTGCAAGCTCCGCGCCGGGGCCTCGCCGTTCAAGGCAGACCCTATCTCTCTCGAACCACCGGCCGGCGCCTTCGAACCCGCCGCACCGGGACCCACGAGGTCCCGGGGCAAGCCCGGGACGCCGCGATAACCAGGTCAGCGGTTCTCGTCGCGTCCGCGGCTGGCCTGGTTGATGTTGAACATCCCGTCGCCCAGGCTGACACCGGTCTGCAGATCGCCCAGCACCACGGTGGTCGTCGATCCGGTGTCGTCCCGGATCACCCATTGCCGCAGCTCGATCGGGTTGCCGGTGAACACCAGCCGGATGTCGCCGTATTCCGGATGCGCCGGGTCCTGCGCCGTCACCGTGGTGGTGTTTCCGTCCGAGGTATGGCCGGTCACCATCCGCGCCTGCCCGAGGTTCACGTTCTCGGCCAGGATGATCGACAGCGGCGTCTTGCTCAGCGGATAGGTCTCGGGCCCGGTGTTCGACTTGGCGTCGAAGATCGCGACGGCCCCGCCGCCGGCCAGCACCAGCGATTCCTCGGGCGGGTTGTATTCGAACCGCACCCGGCCGGGCCGCTTGATGTAGAGCTGGCCGGTCGACATCGACCCGTCGCCATTGATCTGGGTGAACTGCGCCTGCGCGGTCTTCATCCCGTTCAGGTACTGCGAGATCGCGTCGAGCGGCAGTCTCTCGGCCGCGGCCGGAAGGGCCGAGGCGAGGGCGAGGCCAGCAGCAAGCGCTGGTGCGAGAAGATGTTTCATCATGCGGAAAAGATACTCCGGACGGCGTTCACGTTCCAGCATCCGAACATTCACGTTCGCCGGAAGGTTCCGTAACACGATGCGGCGCGGGTCGTGATCCGGCGGGTCGGGGCGCCCGGAACGCCCGCACCGTCGCGGGCGGGCATGGTCGATGCCCAAGGTAAACTCCGACGATCCACGAGGCATGCCGACCGCGCCGGCAGTCGTGCCACCCTGTGCAGACGTCCCGGGGGCCGCCCGGCCCTACCGGATATCGTCGATCGAGGTGACGATGGAGCCGAGCAGCCCGTAATCCTGCGCCTCCCGCGCCGTCAGCCAGAAATCGCGGTGCGTGTCCTCGGCGATCCGCTCCGCCGTCTGGCCGGTGGCCTCCGCGAACAGCTTGTGGAACCGCTCGCGCATGATCCGGATCTGTTCGGCCTGGATCCAGATGTCGCTGGCCTTGCCGCGTGTCCCGCCCGAGGGCTCGTGCAGCAGGAAACGGGTGTTGGGCAGGCAGTAGCGGTCCTCCCGCGCGGCGCCGACGAAGATCAGCGCCCCCGCCGAGGCGACCCAGCCCGACCCGATCGTGCGCACCCGGGGCCGGATGAACTTGATCATGTCGTGCACCATGTCGCCCGATTCCACATGGCCACCGGGGGACGAGATGATGACGTTGATCGGCTTGTCGCTGTCCTCGGCCAGGGCCAGCAGGGCGGTGCAGGCCTCCTTCGCGACGCGGTCGTTGATCTCGCCCGCGATGATGACGTTGCGCGAGCGGAAGAACAGCTGATCCTGCCGCGGCGAGGGCGGCCGCTTCTGATCGGCCTGCGGTTCTTCGAGGTTGCGTGTCTCGGTCATGGCGGGGCTCCCGGCGCTGGTCCGCCTCCTGCGGACAGCGTCAGCCTGGACCGGGATTCCGGCAGCGTAAAGCCCCCTGCCGACCTGTGCGGGCTGCAGGAGGCCACCTGTGCGTCATGGCGGGGGCGGGGGCCCGCCGACCCCTACCGGCCGGACGAGGAAAGCTCGTCCAGCAGCCGCGTCACGAGGATCGCGCCGCCGGCGAAGACCAGCGACCGGCCGATCGAGCCCGACAGGTTGTCCGGCGTGATCGGCTTCAGCCCGTCGCGCGACTTGCGCGCGGCGCGGGTCAGATAGCCGCCCCGGTTCGACCGGTCGTCGATCGGAGTCGCGTCGGGGATCTGCAGCATCGACGGCTTCGCCCGCCAGATCGCGATGCCGATCGCCACCAGCGCGGCCCCGAGCGCCAGCGGCAGGGCGCGGTCGCGGGTGTCGTCGGTGACGCGCGGCATGTAGCGGTCGAACCGCTCGGCGATCTCGGAGCCGATTTCGGCGGTGCGGTCGCGCAGCTGTGCGGGCAGTTGGGTCATCGGTTGTTCCTCCGGCTGTTGCCGGACAACCAGCGGCCGCGCGCCCGGTTCCGCATGCCGCGCGTTCCTGCTCCGCCGGGCACGGATCGGCCCGCCGGGTTGCACCCCGGCGGGCCTGTCGCATCCGGGACATCGGCGCGACGTCGGGCCGGCGCGGATGTCGGTTTCGCGCTTCTCTTACCCCGCGGTCAGCGGATTGAAGAAGCGGAAGTAGACCACCGGCGGGTTCTGCGATCCGGCCGAGCCGCGGGTTCCCGGCTGTTCGGGCGTGCGGGTCGTCGTGTCGTCGGCCGCGGCCGTGGCCTCCTCGTTCGTGGCGGAGCCGCTGTCGCCGGCGCTGTCCTGCGGCGCCATCGCGTCCTGCGCCGCGCTCCAGTCACGCTCGCCCGCGTCGCCGTATTCCGCCTCCGAGATGCTGTCGGAGCTGTCGGAATCCATCCGGTCGAACTCCATGTTCAGCACCTCCGACACGTCGTTCTGCATGGTCGAGGCGTTTTCCCATTCCTCCTGGCTGATCTCGCCGCTGGAATCGCTGTCATAGCGCTGGAACTGCCGTGCGGCGCGCGAGGCGGTTTCCTCCTCGCCCATCCCGGCGATGTCGCTGTCGGTCATGGCCGACGGCACCATGATGTAGCGGCGGAAGACCAGGACGGCGTCGCCCTGCGCATCGGCCGAGGCGTCGCTGGCCGCGCTGCGGGCGTCGCGCGTCGCGTCGATGTATTCGCGCGTGTCGACGCTGCCGCTGCCGTCCAGATCGGCGGCCGACATCTCGTCCGCGAACTGCGGCATCCGGCGGTCGCCATCGAGGATGGATCCGGAATCCGCGACGTCGCTGCCGCCGGAGGCGGCGCTGTCGGTCGCGTCGGTGCTGCCGGTCGTGGTCGTGCCGGTCGATGCATCGGCCTGCATGTCCGAGGTGCCGGTGGTGCTGCCCGTGCTGCCGGTGGTGCTATCGGTCGTGCCGCCGGCCGAGGCGTCGGCCTGCATGTCGGGCATCTGGCGGTTCAGGCATTCGACATATTCGGCGCGCGAAATCTGGCCGTCCGCGTTCGCGTCCAGCGCTCCGAAGGCGCTGCTGCGGGCGGCGTCGTATTCCGCGCGGTCGATCGTGCCGTCGCTGTTGCTGTCCGACGACATGAAGCCGGCGTCGCAGAACTGCGCCGATCCGGCGGATCCGGCGCTGGCGGTGCTGCCGCTGCCGCCTTCCGTCGCGGCGGCGGCCGGCCCGGCCAGAACGATGCTTGCGAGGGCGATGGCTGTGTGGGTTCGGCGGATCATGGATATCCTCCTCCGTTTCGTCCACACCGGGAGAAGCCCGGCGCTTCTGGCCCGGAAACGGAGAGTCCGCGCGAATGTTCCCGGATTTCCCGAACGATCGGGCCGGAGCGCCGGGCGACCGAAGGCGGGGCAGGGGCCGCAGCCCCTGCCCGGCCCGGGTCGGTCCAGCGTCAGTAGAGGACCACCGACCGGATCGATTCGCCCGCGTGCATCAGGTCGAATCCCTTGTTGATGTCCTCCAGCGGCATCGTGTGGGTGATCATCGGGTCGATCTCGATCTTGCCGTCCATGTACCAGTCGACGATCTTCGGCACGTCGGTCCGGCCGCGCGCGCCGCCGAAGGCGGTGCCCTTCCAGACGCGGCCCGTGACCAGCTGGAACGGACGTGTCGCGATCTCGGCGCCCGCCGGCGCCACGCCGATGATGATCGACTCGCCCCAGCCCCGGTGCGCGCATTCCAGCGCCTGGCGCATCACCGTCACGTTGCCGGTGCAGTCGAAGGTGTAGTCGGCGCCGCCGATCAGGTCGCCCCGCCGCTTCGTCAGGTTGACGAGATACGGCACCAGATCCTCGCCGATCTCGGCGGGGTTCACGAAATGGGTCATGCCGAAGCGCTCGCCCCATTCCTTCTTGCCGTTGTTCAGATCGACCCCGATGATCATGTCCGCGCCCGCCAGGCGCAGCCCCTGGATCACGTTCAGACCGATCCCGCCCAGGCCGAAGACGACCGCCGTCGCCCCCGCCTCCACCTTCGCGGTGTTGATGACGGCGCCGATGCCCGTGGTCACGCCGCAGCCGATGTAGCAGATCTTGTCGAAAGGCGCGTCCTCGCGGACCTTCGCCAGCGCGATCTCGGGCAGGACCGTGTGGTTCGAGAAGGTCGAGCAGCCCATGTAATGCAGGATCGGATCGCCATCGAGCGTCGAGAAGCGCGAGGTGCCGTCCGGCATCAACCCCTGGCCCTGCGTGCCCCGGATCGAGGTGCAGAGGTTCGTCTTGCGCGACGTGCAGGAATAACATTCCCGGCATTCCGGCGTGTAGAGCGGGATTACGTGATCGCCCGGCTTCACGCTGGTCACGCCCGCGCCGACCTCCAGCACCACGCCCGCGCCCTCGTGGCCCAGGATCGCGGGGAAGAGGCCCTCCGGGTCCGCGCCGGACAGGGTGAATTCGTCGGTGTGGCAGATGCCGGTCGCCTTCACCTCGACCAGCACTTCCCCGGCGCGCGGGCCTTCCAGGTTCACCTCCATGATTTCAAGCGGTTTTCCGGCTTCGGTGGCCACGGCGGCGCGGGTTCTCATCGGCGGTCTCTCCCTGTTGCGCGGGCGAGGGTGAGCGAAACTCCACCGCAATGCAACCGCGCACAACGTCGTGCATTGCGCGGCGACCGCCGGATCGACATTGATCCCGAAGAAGAGATCCCCGAAGGATTCCGGAAGGACGAGCAGATGCGATTCTCCACCCCCCGCGCCGGTGCCATGACCCTGGCCCTGCTGGTATCCACAGGTTGCGCCATGGCCGAAGATCCCGCCGTCACGCCCCCGCCCGAGCCCGACGAGACCGTCTGCGGCGCGTCCGAGCTTCAGGACATCGTCGGGCTGAAGTTCGACGTCTCCCTGCTGCCCGGCGGGGCCGAGCCGGTCCGCGTGATCCGCCCCGACATGGCGGTGACGATGGATTACCGGGCCGAGCGGCTGAACGTCCTGCTGGACGACGAGGACACGATCACCGAGGTCCGCTGCGGCTGATTGCCCGCCGCGGCTGATGCCCTGCGCGCCTGATCGCCCGCCGCGGATCCTGCCGCGCGCGATGGCCCGCCACGGCTCCTGCCGCGCCTCAACGCCCGCCAAGGCTCCTGCCGCGCATCGGCCATCCCTCGCGGCCCTTGCCGCGCATGAACGGACCTTGTATCCCGGATGCGGGAATTCCTCCCGCATCCGGGAACCGACTTGTCCGACCTGACCACCCGCCTTGCCGCACGCCTGCGTGACCTGCGCCTTCAGCGCGGGATGACGCTCGACGTGCTGGCGGCGGAAAGCGGGATCAGCCGGGGCACCCTGTCTCGGATGGAGAACGGCGAGACCAGCCCGACCGCCGACGCGCTGGGCCGGCTCTGCGCCGCCTGGGGCCTGCCGATGTCGCGCCTGATGCGGATGGTGGAGGGCGCGGACGCGCCGCTGATCCGCCACGCCGATCAGGAGGTCTGGGACGACCAGGACACCGGCTTCACCCGCCGCGCCGTCTCGCCCCCCGCCGAAGGCTTCGCGGGCACGGTGGTCGAATCCACCCTGCGCCCCGGCGCGACGATCCGCTACGACCGCCCGCCGCTCAGGGGGATGGAACACCACCTGGTCATGCGCGCCGGCACGCTGACCCTGACCGTCGGGGCAGAGACCCACACCCTCGGCCCCGGCGACTGCCTGCGTTACCTGCTCGACGGCCCCTCCGCCTTCCACGCGGGCCCGGACGGCGCGCGCTACCTGATCTTCCTGACATGAGGCCCCCCATGCAGACCGACCGGCCGGACGCGGCCACGCTCACCACCCGCTCCGACATCCGGGAAATCGCCGCCGCCGATTTCCCGCCGCTGGCCGAGGCCCTGGCCGTGCTGCTGCACGCCTGCGTCCATGCCGGCGCCAGCGTCAACTTCATCCTGCCGTTCCCGATGGACGAGGCCCGCGCCTTCTGGGAGGCGAAGGGCCGCATCCCGCTGGAACGCCGCACCCGCCGGCTCTGGGTCGCGCTGGCGGAGGGCCGCGTCGCCGGCTGCGTCATGCTCGACCGCGACCTGCCGCCGAACCAGACCCACCGGGCCGAGGTGACGAAGCTGCTGGTCCATCCCGACGCCCGCCGCCGCGGCATCGCCGGTGCGTTGATGGCCGCGCTGCTGGACGGCGCGCGGCAGGCGGGGCACGCGCTGCTGACGCTCGACACCACCTCCGGCAGCCCGGCGCAGGGGATCTACGAGGCGGCCGGCTTCACCGTCGCCGGCTCCATCCCCGACTATTCCCGCGCGCCGCTGGAGGATCGGCTGGAGGCCACGACCTACATGTATCTCAAGCTGTGACCCCGCATCTGCCCTTCTTCCTGCTGTCCTTCGCGGCCGGCGCCATGGTGGCGGCGCAGGGCCCGGTCTATGCCCGCATGGCGAAGGGCCTCGGCGGCGCGTTCCAGACCGCGCTGACCGCCTTCGCCACCGCCGCCGCTGTGCTTTTCGTGGTCTCGGCGCTTTTCGGCACGCTGCCGCGGCTCGCCGACCTGAAGGCGCTGCCGCTCTGGGTCTGGATCGGCGGGGTGCTGGGCTTCGTCATCGTCGCGATCTCCACCGTCGCCGTCCCGCGCCTGGGCGCTGCCGGCTATCTGGTGGCGCTGGTCGCGGGGCAGATGGTGGCCGGTGCGTTCTACGACCGGATCGGCGCCTTCGCCCTGCCGGTCCGGCCGATCACGCCGCTCAACTGGGCCGGGCTGGCGCTGATCGTGGTCGGCGCCTGGCTCGCCACGATGAAGGCCGCGCCGCTGGTGGAGTGACGCCGCCCGGATCGAAGGACGGCTCGATCGACACCCACCCGATTGACGGAGGCCGCGCCCCGCGCTACCCCGCCGCTTTCGGACGTCGGAGGGCACATGGCACGCAGGAAGAAGGGCCGCGACATCTCGGGCTGGCTGGTGATCGACAAGCCAGCCGGGCCGACCTCCTCTGCCGTCGTGAACAAGGTGAAATGGGCGATGAACGCCAACAAGGCGGGCCATGCGGGCACGCTGGACCCGGCGGCGACCGGCCTGCTGGCCGTGGCGCTCGGCGAGGCGACGAAGACCGTGCCCTTCGTCACCGACGCGCTGAAGGCCTACGAATTCACCGTCCGCTTCGGCCAGGCGACGAACACCGACGACGCCGAGGGCGAGGTGATCGCCGAAAGCCCCGACCGTCCCACCGAGGAAGAGGTGAAGGCCGCGCTCCCCGCCTTCCTGGGCGAGGTCATGCAGGTCCCGCCGAAGTTCTCGGCCGTGAAGATCGACGGCGAACGTGCCTACAAGCTGGCCCGCGACGGCGAGGACGTGCAGATCGAGGCGCGGCCGCTCTGGATCGAGTCGCTCCTGCTGCTCGACCGCCCGGACGCCGACCATGTCGTGCTGGAAATGGTCTGCGGCAAGGGCGGTTACGTCCGCTCCCTGGCCCGCGACCTGGGCGAGACGCTCGGCTGCCACGGCCACGTCACCACCCTGCGCCGCACCTGGTCGGGCCCGTTCTCCTGCGACGGCGCCCTGACGATGAAAAGGATCGAGGAGATGGCCCGCACCGACGCGCTCGACGCCTTCCTGCTGCCGGTGGAGACGGGCCTTGCCGATCTGCCCGAGGTCCGCGCCACCGCCGAAGGCGCCACCCGCCTGCGCAACGGCAACCCCGGCGCGGTGATCTCGCGCGACGTGGAATACGGCGAGGAATGCTGGGCCTCGCTCGACGGCCGCCCCGTCGCCGTGGGCCTGCTGAGGGGCGGGGAACTGCACCCCTCCCGCGTGTTCAACGTCTGAGAGCCCCGGCTGACGTCACCGGGGCGATCCGGTCATCCCGCCATGACGACCGCGAAAGCCCCCGCCTCGCGCCGCGCCGCCTGCCGTGATTGGCTGCGGGCATGATTCGCCGCCGTCACACCTCGGGCGCCACCGTCTCGACCGCGCTCTACTCGCCGTGCGGGGCCTATCGCTACACGCTCGTCAGGACCTGGGACAGGGCTGCGCCGCCGCTGGCCTTCATCATGCTCAACCCCTCCACCGCCACCGAGCGGGCCAACGATCCCACCATCGCCCGGTGCGAGAAACGGGCTCGGGAGGGCGGGTTCGGTGGTGTCGCCATCGCCAACCTCTTCGCCCTGCGTGCCACCCACCCGGCAGAGCTGAAGCGCCACCCCGGCCCCGTCGGCCCCGACAACGATGCGGCGCTCGGCCGGATCTGCCGGCTTGCCGGTCTGGTGGTGGCCGGTTGGGGGGTCCACGGCGCACATCTCGGCCGGGCGGAGCGGGTCACCGCGGACCTGCTGCGCCGGGGGGTGATCCTGCACGCGCTCGGCCGGACGAAGGACGGCCATCCGCGCCACCCGCTCTACATGCCTTCCGCCGCGATGCCGGAGCCCTGGAGCCCGGCGCCATGGAGCCCTGCGCCCGAGCCCGGCGCCGATGCCTTCAGGGGATGATCGCCTGCACGACGCCTTAGCAGCCGACCAGCCAGGGAACGAGATTTCACGCCGCGGCGCGTGAGCGGGCCGTTCCGGCTCCGTTCACGCGCCGCGCCATCGCGGCCGGAACGCCTACCGCTCTTCGCTGACGGTCTCGTCCAGCCGATCCTCGCCCAGATTGGCCGACTCCATCCGCGCGGCGGCCGCGCGATGGCGCAGTTTCAGCGTCGGCATGGCGGAATCGAGCCGGGCCAGGAACGTCTCCGTCCAGTGCCCGATGGCGGTGTCGCGGACCACGGCCATGCAATCCTCGAACCGGGCGCGGCGCTCCTCAAGCGGCATCGCCAGCGCGCGGCGGATGCCGTCGGCGATCTCGGTCACGTCGTAGGGGTTGACCAGCAGCGCCGACTGCATGTCCTCGGCCGCGCCGGCCATCCGCGACAGCACCAGCACGCCCGGATCGTCGGGATCCTGCGCGGCGATGTATTCCTTGGCCACGAGGTTCATCCCGTCGGCGAAGGGCGTCACCAGCCCCACGTCCGCCCGGCGGTAGAGCTGCGCCAGCCGCGTCCGGTCCAGCGCCCGGTGGATGTAGCGGATCGGCGTCCAGTCCAGATCGGCATGTTCGCCGTTGATCCGCCCCGCGATCTCTTCCAGTTCGGACCGGATGTTGCGGTAGGCGTGGACCTCCTCGCGCGTCGGCGGGGCGATCTGCACGAGGCTGACGCGCCGGTCCTCGGGCCGGCGGCTGGCCAGCAGGTCGCCGAAGGCCAGAAAGCGGTTCGGCAGCCCCTTGGAATAATCCAGCCGGTCGACGCCCAGGATGACGTCGCCCTTCATGTCGGGGCCGAAGGGATCGCGCTCCAGCGGCTCGGCGGCCGCGCGGGCGAAGCTGCAGGGGTCGATACCGATGGGGAAGGACCGGACCGACACCTGGGTATCGCGGAACTTCACCGTGCCGTCGTTCAGGAACTCGGCCCGGGGGTCCGACCGGAACATCTCGAGGCAGCGCGCCACGTCGGACCGGGTCTGCAGCCCGACCAGATCGGGCGCCGCCATCCACATGGCGAAATCCTCGGGCTGCGGCAGCGCGGCCAGATCGCCGAGGGCGGGGAAGGGAATGTGCAGGAAGAACCCGATCCGCGCGCTGACGCCGAGGCGGCGCAACTCGTGCGCCAGCGGCAGCAGGTGGTAGTCGTGGATCCAGATGCGGTCCTCGGGCCCGGCCACCTTCGCGACCTGCCGGGCCAGCCGGCGATTGACCTCCAGGTAGGTCGAGATCAGATCGCGGCCCAGATGCACCAGATCGCCCCGCCGGTGGCAGATCGGCCAGAGCACGGAATTCGCGAAGCCGAGATAGTATTCCTCGTATTCCTGCTTCGTCAGCCGCATGGCCAGCTTGCGGTAGGGGCCGGAGCCGACCTCCTCCAGCTCTTCCCGGGGAGCGTCTGTCCGGTCGGGGTGGGCGCCGATCCAGGTGCCGCCCCGGTGTTCCAGCGCCTCGTGCAGCGCCACCACCAGACCGCCCGAAGGCTTGCTGTCCATGGGAATTCTGTTCGATACGACGACAAGCTTGCCGGCCATCACCCTGTCCTGACTTCACACCGCCCGGCATGACGATCTCACGCGGTCGGGAGTTCACCCGACACAAACAAGGGTGCAGGCGAGTTGTTCCCGTTTCCGCTATCATTATTCGGGACCAGTATTCCGGCACCGGCCGCGCCGGGCAAGGCGGCAGGCTCCCGCGGGGCCGTTCGGGCGGCCCCGCCGGGCAAAGTGCCTAGAGTTCGGACTCCCAGGGCTTCGACATCCGCATCGCGCCGTTGATGATGCCGACCATGGAATAGGTCTGCGGGAAGTTGCCCCAGCCCTCGCGTGTGTCGAAGGCGCTGTCCTCGGACATCAGGCCCAGACGGTTGCGGGCCGACAGCAGATCCTCGAAATGCTCGCGCGCCTCCTCCATCCGGCCGATCCGCGCCAGCGCGTCGACCCGCCAGAAGGCGCAGACGTTGAAGCCGACCTCGGGCACGCCGAAATCGTCCGCCTCCTCGTAGCGCAGCATGAACGACCCGCGCCCCAGCGAGGCCGACAGCGCCTCCACCGTCGACACGAAGCGCGGATCCTTCGGCGGCAGGAACCCGACCTCGCCCATCAGCAGGACCGAGGCGTCGAGCGTCCGGCCCCCGAAGCTTTCCACGAAGGCGCCGCGCTCGTCCGACCAGGCGTTGTCGAGGATCTTGCGCTTCACCTCCGCCGCCCGCTTGCCCCAGTGATCGGCCCGCGCGCCCAGGCCCAGATGCGCCGCGATCTTGGCCAGCCGGTCGCAGGCCGCCCAGCACATCAGCGACGACGAGGTGTGGATGCGGGCGCGGGTCCGCAGTTCCCAGATGCCCGCGTCGGGCTGGTCGTGCAGCGCCCAGGCCTGCTCGCCCAGAGGCTCCAGCGCGCGGAAGGCGGATTCGCCGGTGTTCATGTGCAGCCGCCGGTCGAAGAAGGCGGGCGCGGCCCCGAGGATGACGTTGCCGTAGGTGTCGTGCTGGAAATGCTCGTGCGCCTGGTTGCCGACGCGGACGGGGCCCATGCCGCGATAGCCCTGCAGATGCTCGGCCTGACGCTCCACCAGGTCGGTCTCCAGCCCGATGCCCAGCACCGGCTGGATATGCCCGCCGTCCGCATCCGCGATCAGGTTCATCAGCCAGGAGAAGTAGTTCTCCAGCGTCCGGGTCGCGGCCAGCGAATTCAGCGCCCGCACGGTGAAGAAGGCGTCCCGCACCCAGCAGTAGCGGTAATCCCAGTTCCGCCCGCTGTGCGGCGCCTCGGGCAGCGAGGTGGTCATCGCCGCGACGATCGCGCCCGTCTGCTCGTAATTGCACAGCTTCAGCGTGATCGCGGCGCGGATCACCGCCTCCTGCCACTCGAACGGCACCGCCAGCCGCTGCGACCAGCGCCGCCAGTAGGACAGCGTGTCGCGCAGGAACCGGTCGCCCACGTCCATCGGGCTTTCGTTCAGCGTCTCGTCCGGGCCCAGCACGAAGGTGTGCGACCGGTCCAGGTTGATGATCCGCTCGTCCAGCACGTGGTCGATGGCGGCGTCGGTGGTCATCCGCAGCACCTGACCGCCGCCGACATAGCGCACGTGGTTCGACCCGGAGGTCATCTCGGGCGCCACCCCGCCCCAGCCGAAACGGGGACGGATGCGGATGCGGATGCGCGGCCAGCCGTCCACCGGGCGGATGCGCCGGATCAGCATGCGGGGGCGGAAATAGCGGCCGTTGCCCTCGAACCGGGGGCAGAAATCGGTGATCTCCACCGCGCCGCCCTCGCCGCGCAGGATCGTGGTCAGCACGGCGGTGTTGGCCTCGTAGCGCTGCTCGGCCTCGCGGAAGCCTTCCAGCTCCACCTTGAAGCTGCCGTCGTGCTCCCCGCCGGGGCCGTGGCCCAGCAGGCCGTGGAACACCGGATCGCCGTCGAAACGCGGCAGGCACATCCAGTTGATCGCCCCCTGCGGATCGACCAGCGCGGCGACGGAGCAGTTTCCGATGAGTCCGAGTTCCAAGTGTCAGCCTGTCCTTCGTTTCGGGAAGTCCGCGCAGCCCGCCAGCCAGCCGGCCAGCGCCTCCGGATCGGGCAGCCGCCAAGCCGCGCGGCTGACGCCCCCGCCGATGCGCAGGCCCAGCCCCCCGAGATCCATCGCGGCGGCGATCCCGTCCTCGTCGGTCACGTCGTCGCCGATCATCACCGGGACCCGCCCGGCGAAGGGCGCGGTCTGCGCCAGCCGCCGCAGGGCGCGGCCCTTGTCGGCATCGGCCAGCAGCACCTCGCTCACGCAGTCCCCGTGCATCACCCGCAGACCCTCGCCGCCGGCGGCGTCGACCCGGCGGCGGACCTCGGCCCCCAGATCGTCGGGCCGGCCGCGGTAATGCAGCGCCACTGCGCCGGGCTTGCGTTCGATCAGCAGGCTCTCGGTCCGGGCGAAGGCGCCGAGGCGGTGAAACGCCTCGTCCAGCGCGGCGCTGCGGACGGCCGAGGGATCGGTGGAAATCTCCAGCCCGTGCGACCCGGCCAGCACCAGATCCAGCGGCGCGGTCCGCTGCCGCAGATCGTCCAGCGCGCGGCCCGACAGGACCGCCACGGCGCCGCCCGCGGCGCGGATCAGCGCGGTCAGGATCTCGCGCGTATGCGCCGGCATCGCGGCGTCCTCCGGCCGGGGGACGATCGGCGCCAGGGTGCCGTCGAAATCCAGAAAGAAGGCGTGGGACGCCGGATCGAGCAGGGGAGGAGCGGTGTGAAGTGCGGTCTCGGGGGGCATCTGGCCTCGCTCGCGCGGCGTTCTCGTCCGGGATGAATCTGTGACTGCATCCGCCAAGTCAACCGCTGCGCCGCGGAAAGCTGCCGTGTCCCGGCGGGTGCGGGATTGCGCGCGCATCATGGCTCGGATACCTTACCAAAAGAATAAGGAACAAGGACCGATCGATGCTCTCCGCCAATGCCCGTTTCGAGACCGCCAGCGCCTCGCGCTATCTGCAACAGCTGTGCAAGCACTTCGCGCACAAGATCGCGGTGGATTTCGACGCCCAGCGGGGCATCGCGGAACTGCCGCCCGGCCCCGCGACCCTGCGCGCCGATGACGCAGGGCTGGACATGACCGTCACCGCCGCCGATGCCGAAGGCCTGGCGCGCGGCCGGTTCATCCTCGAAGATCACCTGCGCCGCTTCGCCTTCCGCGAGGAACCGGCCCCGCTGGTGTGGCGCGACGACGCGGGCGGCGAGATCGCCTTCCCGGCGCTGGAAGGCAACTGAGCCTCGCCTTCCGCCGATCCCGGGCCGGGCAGGGGGCTCTGCCCCCGCCGCTCCTGCGGAGCGACTCCCCCGGGATATTTCCGGCCGGAGGAAGCAGGGGCGCGCTTCAGCTCGCGAAGACGCCGGACATGTCGCGGAAGCCCTTGATCTCGATCGCGTTGCCCGACGGGTCGCGGAAGAACATCGTGTGCTGCTCGCCCGGCTCGCCCTCGAAACGGACCATCGGCGCCAGCTCGAACGCCACGCCGGCGGCGGTCAGCCGGTCGGCCAGCGGTTTCCATTCGTCCAGCGGCAGGATCACCCCCAGGTGCGGCATCGGCACCATGTGCCCGCCGACGCGGCCGGTGTTCCGGGTCGCCATCGGCTCTCCCAGGTGCAGGCTGATCTCGTGGCCGAAGAAGTCGAAATCCACCCAGGTCTCGGCGCTGCGGCCCTCGCGACAGCCGAGCGTCTCGCCGTAGAAGGCGCGCGCCGCGTCCAGATCGGTGACGTTGTAGGCAAGGTGGAAGACGCTGGGCATGTCGGGCTCCGTTGATCGGGACTGCCGCCTTGTCGGCCCGCCCGCGCGCGCCGTCAAGCCACCTGCCGCGGGCGTCCCGGCCAGCCCGGAGCTTCGTCCGAGGCCGCCGCGCCGCGCTCCGGTGTTTCCAGAATGTTCTTGCGCGCGGGGCGGGCTTTCGCCATCATGTCAGAAAAATACCCAGGGCAAGGCAGGGGCAGGGCCGTGACGACCGAACAGACCACCGATTTCGCGGGCCTCCTGCGTCGCGCCGGCCATTCCGTGGCCGAGGCGGCGCAGCTTCTGGGCTATTCCGAGGGCCACATCTACCGCTTCATGCGCGGCGAGGAGACGCCCCGCCCCGGCGTGCTGAACCTGCTGGAAATGCAGGTCGCCGCCCGCCGCGGTCCGGAGGCGCCCGGCGCCTTCACCTTCATCGACCTCTTCGCCGGCATCGGCGGGCTGCGCCGGGCGATGGAGGGCGCGGGCGGGCGCTGCGTCTTCACCTCGGAATGGGACCGCTTCGCGCAGCAGACCTACCTGGCGAACTTCCCCGACAACCGCCCCCTCGCCGGCGACATCCGCACCGTCGCGGCAGAGGACATCCCCGCCCACGACGTCCTGGTCGCGGGCTTTCCCTGCCAACCGTTCTCGATCGCCGGCGTGTCGAAGAAGAACGCGCTCGGCCGGCTGCACGGCTTCGCCGACGAAACCCAGGGGACGCTCTTCTTCGACGTGCTGCGCATCCTCGAACACCACCGACCCGCGGCCTTCCTGCTGGAGAACGTGAAGAACCTGCGAAGCCACGACCGCGGCCGCACCTTCGAGGTCATCATGCGCAAGCTGCGCGACGAGCTGGGCTATCACGTGCCCGACCCGCGCATCCTCGACGCCGCGCACTGGGTGCCCCAGCACCGCGAACGGATCTGCATCGTCGGCTTCCGCGATCCCGTGGCCTTCGATTTCGACGCCATCCCCCTGCCGCCGCGCGGCCTGCGCCGGATGCGCGACGTCCTGCACCCCGAGAACGGCACCGAAGCGGCGGAGGGCCACTTCACCGAAGGCCCCGACGCCCGCGTCGCGGGCCGCTACACGCTGACCGACAAGCTCTGGTCCTACCTCCAGGGCTACGCCGCCAAGCACCGGGCGAAGGGCAACGGCTTCGGCTTCGGCCTCGTCGGGCCGGACGACATCGCCCGGACGCTCTCGGCGCGCTACTACAAGGACGGGTCCGAGATCCTCGTCAGCCGGGGCGAGGGCCGCAACCCCCGCCGCCTGACGCCCCGCGAATGCGCCCGGCTGATGGGCTACGGCGACGATTTCCGCATCCCCGTCTCGGACACCCAGGCCTACCGCCAGTTCGGCAATTCCGTCGCCGTCCCCGTCTTCGCCGAGATCGCCCGCACCATGCGCCCGCACATTCTGTCGCTCGCCGCCCCCTCCGGCACCGTCCCGTCCCGCATCGCCGTCTGACCATGTTCGGCCAGATGTCCGACCTCTTCGACGGGGCGGGGGCGAAATACCTCTCGGCGGTCGAGGTCGAGGCCGCCCGCTCCAACCAGCACGAATTCCAGGGCACCGGCCGCTTCCGCGCCTTCCTCGGCTCCCCGCCCGGGAAACAGACCTTCCCGGCCGACTTCCACTGGCTGACCGACGCCGAAGAGGCCCTGCCGCCGGTCCGCGCCTTCTGCACCTGGTCCGACGTGCGCCGCGGCCGGCCGGGGCGCAGCCCTGAATACCACCTCTACTACGCCGCCGAGTCCGATCCCGTCGTCTCCCGCGCCCGGGCCGGCGACCTGCTGGTCATCGCCCGGCGGCGCGACGGCAGCCTGCTGGTCCTGCTGGCCCCGGGCGAGTCCACCGTCGCGGCGCAGCTGCTGTGGCTCTTCGGGCTGGACCTGCTGGCCGGCGGCACCGTCGCGCGGCGCATGGGGGCGGAGGACGGCTCGGCCCTGACCCTGGCCGCCCGCCGGGTGCTGGAGGCGCTCGGGCTCGCTCTGCCCGACCCGGTGCCCGCCGCCTTCGACCGCCTGATCGCGCGCTTCGGCCTGACCTTCCCCGCCACCGCCGCCCTGTCGGCCTTCGCCCGCGAGACGCTGCCCGAAGCCGACCCCCGCGCCGATCCCGACGCTGCCCTGCTGGCCTTCATGGAGCGGGAGGAGGCGCTCTTCCGCCACCTCGAACGCGCCATCGTCGCCGAGCGGCTGACGCAAGGCTTCGCCGACCATACGGGCGCGGATGTCGACGGGTTCCTGTCGTTCTCCCTTTCGGTCCAGAACCGCCGCAAGTCCCGCGCCGGCTATGCCTTCGCCCACCACGCCGAGGCGGTGCTGACGGCCCACGGCCCCGCCTTCTCTCGCGAGGCCACGACCGAGAAGCGCCACGCCGCCGATTTCCTCTTCCCGGGAGAGGCCGCCTACGCCGACCCGGCCTTCCCGCCGGACCGCCTGACCATGCTGGGCGTCAAGACCACCTGCAAGGACCGCTGGCGTCAGGTCCTGGCCGAGGCCGACCGGATCGCGGACAAGCACCTGCTGACCCTCGAACCGGCCATCTCCCGCGCACAGACCGCCGAAATGGCCCGCGCGGGCCTGCACCTCGTCCTGCCGAAGGCGCTGCACGACACCTACCGCCCCGACCAGCGCGGCGCGCTGCTGGGGGTTGCCGACTTCCTCGCCCTCGTCCGCGAACGGGAACGTCAGGCCCCCTGACGCCCCGCGATCAGCACGAAACACATGCGGCAGACCTCCCCCGAGCGGTTCGCCCAGGCGTGGTTCGTGCCCCGCTGGATCAGCACGTCGCCCGTTCGCAGCACCGTCTCGCCCGCATCCATCACCGCCACGATCTCGCCCCGCAGGACGATCGCGTAATCGACGGTGAGCGTGCGGTGCATCCCCTGATGCGCCCCGGTCGAGGCGTCGTGCGGCGTGTCGGGATAGATGTTGCGGAACGTCGCCGCCAGCATGCGGGCACGCTCGCCGGGATCCTCGGGCTCGGGCGGGAAGTCGATGATGCGCAGCACCGTCCCGCCCTCCGGCGGCAGGACGCCGGCATGCGCGGCGATGTCGTCGCCCCGCGCCACGTCGTCCGGGGCCTGCCCGGTGCGCCAGAGGTTCGACACCGCGTAGCCCGGCCGCTCCGGCACGGTATGCACGCGCGGCGGCGGGCCGTCGGCCTCGATCACGCTGCGGCCGTGGGCATCGTGCCCGGTGACGACGCGGCGGGGCGGGGAAAGCGGGTCGGACATGGCGAGTCTCCTGCATCTGCCCCGCGACTGTCCCCGCCGCCGGCGCCCCTGTCCAGCATCGCGTCCCGCACGGCCCGCCCCCGGCGGCCCGCTCGATGCAGCACACCGCGGCGCGACGCTACAGCATCAGGGCGGATTCGATCCGGTGGCCGGGGCGGAACCACAGGCGGACGAAGGTCACGGGCCGCCGGTCGTCGAAGGTGGTGCGGTCCAGCGCCAGCACCTCGCGGCCGGCGGGAATCTTCAGCGCCTGGGCGGCCAGCATCATGCAGGGCAGGGCGGAAATGGCGATCTCCCCGCGGGTGAAGGGCACCCGCCCCAGCAGCCATTCATTGGCGCTGATCGCGCCGAAATCCTGGGTCTCGGCCTCGGGCACGGTGGTCAGGTTGATCCAGCGATCCTCCACCACGTAGGGCACGCGCCCGGCACTGTGCAGCGCCACCAGATGCAGGGCCGGGTCGTCCGACAGATGCGCCACGATGCTCGGCGGCGGCGGGGTGCGGACGGCCCGCAGCAGGCGGTAGGCATAGGGCAGGCCCTGCGCCTCGATCTCCTGCCGCAGGACCGGAATCTCCACCACCGCGCGGCCCACCGGATGCCGCGCCACCCGGGTGCCGGACCGGCGCCGCCGCTCCAGGATGCCCGCGGTCGCAAGCTCGCGCAGCGCGCGGTTCACCGTCGTCCGGGCGACGCCCAGCTCGGCCGCCAGATCGGCCTCGTTGGGGATCGGATCGCCCGGCGCCCAGACCCGCGCGCGGATGCGGCGCAGCACCTCGGACCTGACGCCGCGCCAGCCCTGCGGGGCCTGCGGACGGGCAGGCGCGGTCACAGCCCTTCCCGCAGACCGGCGACCGCGCGGCGCCAGGCGGCGGTGATCGCGTCGCGGCGGACGTGCCGACCGTCGCGCACCACATGCCGCCCGGCCGACCAGACGTCGCGCACCATCCGGTCGTCGCCGGCGAAGATCCAGCTGTCGAGGATCGTATCCCCCGTCACCCCCTCCAGGTCCGGATGAGAGAGGTTCAGCGCCGTCAGATCCGCCCATTCCCCCGGCGCGATCGCGCCCCGGCCCCGCGCCGCCGCACGCGCGCCGCCGGCGCATACGCCATCGTACAGTCGCCGCCCGGTCGAGGCGCCGGGCCGCGCCATCACCGCCCGCGCCCGGTCCCGCAGCCGCTGCGAATATTCCAGCGTCCGCAGCTCCTCGGACAGCGCGATGCGGATGTTGCTGTCCGACCCCACAGCCAGCACGCCACCGGCCGCGTCCCAGCCGGTCAGGTCGAAGATGCCGTCGCCGAGGCTCGATTCGGTGATCGGGCACAGCACCGCCGCCGCTCCGCTGCGGGCCAGCGCCGCCGTCTCCTCGGGCGTCATCTGCGTGCAGTGGATGAAATGCCACCGCGCATCCGCCTGCGTATGGTCCAGCACCCATTCCACCGGCCGGGCGCCCCATGTCGCCTGCACCTCCTCCACCTCGGCCACCTGTTCGGCCAGGTGCATGTGCAGCGGCGCCCCCGGCGCCAGCGTCTCGGCCAGATCGGCGCAGCGGGCCATGTCGTCCCGCGCCACCGCCCGCAGCGAATGCGGCGCGAGGCCGATGCGCCAGTCGCCCGGACCCGCCGCGATCCGCCGCGCCGCCCCCTCGGCCAGCAGGGCGAAACCGTCGGGATCGTTGCCGAAGCGGATCTGCCCCGGCCCCAGCGGCCGCCCGTCGCAGCCTCCGAAACGGTAGAGCACCGGCAGAAGCGTCAGCCCGATCCCGCTCGTGTCGGCCGCCGCGGCGATCCGCAGCGACAGCTCCGCCCGGGCCTCGTAGGGCACGCCGCCGGTCTGGTGGTGCAGGTAGTGGAACTCCGCCACCGCCGCATAGCCCGCCTCCAGCATCTCCATCTGCACGAAGGCGGCGATCGCCTCCACCTGCTCCGGCGAAAGCCGGTCGAGGAATCGGAACATCAACTGCCGCCAGGTCCAGAAGCTGTCGCGCGGGTCCGGTCCGCGCTGTTCCGTCAGCCCGGCCATCGCCCGCTGGAAGGCATGCGAATGCGCGTTCGCCGGCGCGGGCAGCAGGCAACCGACGCGCTGCGCCCCGGCTCCATCCGCGCCCGTATAGACCTCCGCGATCCGCCCGTCCGCGCCGATCCGCACCGTGACCGACCGCTCCCACCCTCGCGCCGTCAGCGCGTGATCCGCCCAGATCGTCGTCATGGCTTCCTCCCGGTCCGATTCCGCATTGACTCGTGAATATGTGCATACATAAAAATTCATCACGCGCCACGATTCAATCGAGGATCCGCGATGCTCCTGACCGACCTGACCGCCGTCACCATGGACGGCCCCCCCGTCCCCGACGCCGCGATAGCCCTCCACGGCGACCGCATTGCCTGGGTCGGCCCCGCCGCCGACCTGCCCCCCGCACACAAGGGCGAGGCGGTGTCGCTGCAAGGCCGCGTGGTGACCCCCGCCCTCATCGACTGCCACACCCACCTGATCCACGGCGGCGACCGCGCGCGCGAGTTCGAGATGCGGCTGGAGGGCGCCAGCTACGAGGAAATAGCCCGCGCCGGCGGCGGCATAGTCTCGACGGTCGAGGCCACCCGGGCCGCGTCCGAGGAGGCGCTGATCGCCCAGGCCCTCCCGCGACTCGACGCGCTGCTGGCCGAAGGCGTCGCGTCGGTCGAGATCAAGTCCGGCTACGGGCTGAGCGTGGAGGATGAGCTGCGGATGCTCCGCGCCGCCCGCGCGCTGGAGCGTCTGCGCCCCGTCCGCATCGTCACCAGTTACCTCGGCGCCCATGCCCTGCCGCCCGAATACCGCGACCGTGCGGCGGCGTATCTGGGCGAGGTCTGCCTGCCCGCCCTCGATGCCGCCCACGCGGAGGGGCTGGTCGATGCGGTGGACGGGTTCTGCGAGGGCATCGCCTTCCAACCGGATGAAATCGCGATGGTTTTCGATCGCGCAACGGCGCTCGGCCTGCCGGTCAAGCTGCACGCGGAGCAGCTCTCGCACCTCGGCGGCACCGCGCTTGCAGCCAGCTATGGGGCCATCTCGGCGGATCACGTGGAATACGCCACCGTATCGGACGCCGAGGCGATGGCGAAGGCCGGCACCGTCGCCGTCCTGCTGCCCGGCGCCTTCTACACGCTGCGCGAGACGCAGGTGCCGCCCGTTCAGGCCTTTCGCGATCACGGCGTGCTGATGGCCGTGGCGACGGATGCGAACCCGGGCACGTCGCCCATGACCTCGCTGCTGCTGGCGATGAACATGGCCTGCACGTTCTTCCGCCTGACGCCCGACGAGGCGCTGCGCGGCGTCACGGTGAACGCCGCCCGCGCGCTCGGGCTTTCCGACGCCGGAGTGATCGCGCCGGGGATGCGGGCGGACCTGGCCGTGTGGAACATCGCGCAGCCGGCGGAGCTGTCGTACCGGATCGGCTTCAACCCGCTGCACCGACGGATCTTCGGGGGTGCCTTCGCATGATCCTGACCCCCGGCGCCGCCACCCTGACCGACCTTCGCGCGCTCTGGTCCGAGACCGGCGACGTGGCGCTGAGCGAGGCCGCGCACGAGGCCATGCGCCGGTCCCACGCCATCGTCGCCGAGGCCGCGGCCGGCGACGCCCCGGTCTACGGCGTGAACACCGGCTTCGGCAAGCTGGCCTCCATGCGGATCGCGCCGAAGGACACGGCCCGGTTGCAGCGCAACCTGATCCTGTCGCACTGCGCCGGCGTCGGCGCCCCGCTGGACGTGGCGACCACTCGCCTCATGATGGCGCTGAAGCTGCTGTCGCTGGGCCGCGGCGCCTCCGGCAACGATCCCGCCACCGCCCGGCTGATCGAGGCGATGCTGAGCCGCGGCGTGACGCCGGTCGTCCCCGATCAGGGCTCTGTCGGCGCATCGGGCGACCTGGCGCCGCTGGCCCACATGACGGCGGTGCTGATCGGCGAAGGCCAGGCGACATACGGCGGCGTATCCATGCCAGGGGCCGAGGCGCTGGCGCAGGCCGGGCTCGCCCCCGTGACGCTCGGCCCGAAGGAGGGTCTGGCGCTGATCAACGGCACGCAGTTCTCGACCGCCTGCGCCCTGGCGGGGCTGTTCCGGGCGCGCGATGCGCTCAGGGCATCGGTCGTGATCTCGGCGCTGTCGACGGACGCCATCATGGGCTCCACCGCGCCGCTTCAGCCCGAGATCCACACGCTGCGCGGCCACGCCGGGCAGATCGAGGTCGCGGCCGCGATGAGGGCCGTCATGGACGGCTCCGAGATCCGCGAAAGCCACCGCGAGGGCGACACCCGGGTGCAGGATCCCTACTGCATCCGCTGCCAGCCGCAGGTGCTGGGCGCCACGCTCAACCTGCTGCGCTTCGCCGCCCGGACGCTGGAGATCGAGGCGAACGCCGTCACCGACAACCCGCTGGTGCTGACCGGGGCGGGGATGATCGTCTCGGGCGGGAATTTCCATGCCGAGCCGGTCGCCATCGCCGCCGATCAGATCGCGCTGGCGGTGTCCGAGATCGGCGCCATCGCGCAGCGCCGCATCGCGCTGATGGTGGACCCGACGCTGTCGCACGATCTTCCGCCGTTCCTGACGCGCGATCCGGGGCTGAACTCAGGCTACATGATCGCCGAGGTGACGTCGGCCGCGCTGATGAGCGAGAACAAGCACCTGGCGAACCCCTGTTCGACGGATTCCACGCCGACCTCCGCCAATCAGGAGGACCACGTCAGCATGGCCGCCCATGCCGCCCGGCGGCTGGAGCGGATGACGGCGAACCTGTTCCGCATCCTCGGGGTCGAGGCGCTTTGCGCGGCCCAGGGAATCGAGTTCCGCGCGCCGCTGACGACGTCCCGTACGCTGGCGGATGTGATCGCCCGGCTGCGCGCCCGCGTGCCGACCCTGGACGAGGATCGCTACATCGCTCCCGACATCGAAGCCGCCGCCGCGATGGTGGCGGACGGATCGTTCTGCACCGGGCTGGACCTGCCCGAAGCCGCCGCCTGAAAGGATCGCCATGGACAAGCGCCACAACGCCCGCGACATCTTCCCGCCCACGGGGACCGAGATCACCGCGAAAAGCTGGCTGACCGAGGCGCCGATGCGGATGTTGATGAACAACCTGCATCCGGACGTGGCCGAGAACCCGCACGAGCTGGTGGTCTACGGCGGCATCGGCCGGGCGGCGCGGACCTGGGAGGATTTCGACCGGATCGTGGCCGCGCTGCGCGAGCTGGAGGAGGACGAGACGCTTCTCGTGCAGTCCGGCAAGCCGGTCGGCGTGTTCCGTACGCACCCGAATGCGCCGCGCGTGCTGATCGCGAATTCCAACCTGGTGCCGCACTGGGCGACCTGGGCGCATTTCAACGAACTCGACCGGAAGGGGCTGGCGATGTACGGCCAGATGACGGCGGGGTCCTGGATCTACATCGGCACCCAGGGGATCGTGCAGGGCACCTACGAGACCTTCGCCGAGGCGGGCCGCCAGCACTACGGCGGCGACCTGACGGGCAAGTGGATCCTGACCGCGGGCCTCGGCGGGATGGGCGGGGCGCAGCCGCTGGCCGCCGTCATGGCCGGCGCCTGCTGTCTGGCCGTGGAATGCGACGAGTCCCGCGTCGATTTCCGCCTGCGCACCCGCTATGTCGACGACAAGGCCCGCACGCTGGACGAGGCGCTGGAGAAGATCGCCGCCTGGACCGCCGCGGGCGAGGCGAAATCCGTCGGGCTGATCGGAAATGCGGCCGAGGTCTTCCCCGAGATCGTGGCGCGGATGAAGGGCGGCGAGACGCTGCCGAACGGTCGCCCCGACATCGTGACCGACCAGACCTCGGCCCACGATCCGCTGAACGGCTATCTGCCCGCCGGCTGGACGCTGGCAGAGGCACGGGAGGCGCGGGAGACCGATCCCGGCCGGGTCGAGGCGGCCGCGCGGGCGTCGATGAAGACCCACGTCGCCGCGATGGTGGACTTCTGGAACGCCGGCGTACCGACGCTGGATTACGGCAACAACATCAGGCAGGTGGCGAAGGAGGAGGGGCTGGAGAACGCCTTCGCCTTCCCCGGTTTCGTGCCGGCCTACATCCGCCCGCTGTTCTGCCGGGGCGTCGGGCCGTTCCGCTGGTGCGCGCTGTCGGGCGATCCGGAGGACATCTACCGTACGGATGCGAAAGTGAAGGAGTTGATCGACGATCCGCACCTGCACACCTGGCTGGACATGGCGCGCGAGCGGATCGCGTTCCAGGGGCTGCCGGCGCGGATCTGCTGGGTCGGGCTGGGGCAGCGGCACAGGCTGGGGCTCGCGTTCAACGAGATGGTGCGGACCGGCGAATTGTCCGCCCCGGTGGTGATCGGGCGGGACCATCTGGACAGCGGCTCCGTCGCCAGCCCGAACCGCGAGACGGAGGCCATGAAGGACGGCTCGGACGCCGTGTCGGACTGGCCGCTGCTGAACGCGCTTCTCAACACCGCGAGCGGGGCGACCTGGGTGTCGCTGCACCACGGGGGTGGGGTCGGCATGGGATTCAGCCAGCACGCCGGGATGGTGATCTGCTGCGACGGCACGGAGGAGGCCGACCGGCGGCTGGAACGGGTGCTGTGGAACGATCCGGCGACCGGCGTGATGCGGCACGCTGATGCGGGCTACGAGGCGGCGCTGGACTGTGCGCGGGAGTATGGTCTGAAGCTGCCGGGTATCCTCGGCGGGTGAGGGACCGGCGGGGCGGACCCGCGGGACGGAGGTATTCGCGCCGGGCGTGAGGGTGCGACGACTGAAGCCACATCAATGCGGGGCGGTGGCGTACGGTGGGGTGGAACCCCACCCTACGGGTGGTCGGGAACGACGTGGGCGAGGGAGGCGGTGGCGGCGTCGACTGTTTCGCCGAGCAGGTCGACGATGCGGTCGATCTGGTCGGAGGTGACGTTGTAGGGCGGCGCGATCAGCGCGTGATCGCCCGACACGCCGTCCGCCGTGCCGGAGCCGGGGTAGATCAGCAGGCCGCGGGCGATGCCTTCCGACGACAGCTTCGCCGCGATGCCGGCCGAGGGCGGCGCAGGGGTGCCGGTGTCCCGGTCGGTCACGATCTCGATCGCCATCATCAGCCCCCGGCCCCTGATGTCCCCGACGAAGGGGTGGTTGCCGAAGCGCGACTCCAGCCGCTCGCGCAGTCGGCGGGACATGGCGTGGATGTTTGCCTCCAGCCCGTCGTCCGCGATCACCTGCTGCACGGCAAGCGCGGCGGCGCAGGCGACCGGATGGGCCATGTAGGTGTGGCCGTTGACGAAACTCCGCCCGGCCGAGGCGAAGGAATCGTGGACGGCGGCGGTGCACATCACCGCGCCGATGGGCTGGTAGCCCCCGCCGAGGCCCTTGCCGAGCGTCACGATATCCGGCGCGGTCCCCTCCTCGGCGCAGGCCAGGAAGGGCCCGCTGCGGTAGGTGCCGCACATCACCTCGTCGAGGATCAGCAGCACGCCGTAACGGTCGCATATCTCGCGGATGCGGGCGAAGTAGCCGGGAGCGGGGGGCACCGCGCCGATGGTGGCGCCGACGATCGTTTCGGCCATGAAGGCGGCGACGGTGTCGGGGCCGAGCTCCAGGATCTTCGCCTCGAGCGCGTCGGCCGCTCGGAGTCCATACGCCTCCGCATCTTCGCCGGGTTCGGCGAGGCGGTAGCCGTAGCAGGGCGGGATGTGATGCGCCTCGCCCAGCATCGGCAGGTAGTCGAGGCGGCGGGCGTGGTGGCCGCCGCGGCCGAGACCGCCGAGTGTGTTGCCGTGGTAGCTCTGACTGCGGGCGATGATACGGTGCCGGCCCGGTTCCCCGCGCGCGACATGGGCGGCGCGGGCGAGTTTCAGCGCGGTCTCCACGGCTTCGGAGCCGCTGGAGACGAAGAACACCTTCTCCAGCGGGGCGTGCGCGGCGCGGCAGAGCACCTCGGCCAGCGCCTCGGCCGGTTCGGAGGTGAACGCCCCCGTATGGGCATAATCGACCGCCGCGGCCTGGGCGCGGATCGCCTCGACCACGCGGGGGTCGCCGTGGCCGATGCAGCTGACCGCCGCGCCGCCGGAGGCATCGATGTAGACGCGGCCTTCGGTGTCGGTGATCTCGATTCCCCTCGCGGACGCCGCGACCAGGGGGCGGGTGGGGCCGCGGTGGAAGACGTGACTTGTTGCGGGGCTTCTTGCGGGGCTTTCCGTGCGGCTGTTCATGGGTTTGCCTTGTGCGGGAAGGTGGGGAGGTCGGCGTCGCCCAGATAGCTGCCGCTGGACCAGAGGCGGCGCTCGATCTCGCCGATACGGACGCGGGCGTCTTCGCCCATGACCTGAAGCATCGCGGCGAGCAGCGCCTCCACGGCGGCCATAGCTGCGGTGAGCGACGGGAAGAACGACGGGCTTTCCGGCGCGAAGAGCAGCGTCGCCCGGGCCATCGGGGTCAGCGGCGTGGCGCGGCTGTCGGTCAGGCAGACGAGTGCCGCGCCCGACGCCGAGACCGCCTGCGCCACCTGCGCGATGTCGCGGCCGTAGGGGCGGAAGTTGATGGCCAGCAGGGCGTCGTCCTGCGTCAGCGTCTGCAGTTCGGTGGAGAGCGACACGCCCTCTGCCCCCAGCAGCGAGACGTCGTCGCGCAGCATCCGGGCAAGATACGTGAACGTATGGCCGGGGCCGCGGCAGGACATGAAGGCGGCGACATGGACGCGGCGCGCGGCGGCGAGGATCGTCGCGGCGCGCAGGAACTCGGCGCCGGGATTGGCCGCGCGGGTGTGGTCGAGGTTCGCGGCCCCCGCGGCGAAACATTCGCGCGGCAGATCGCGGCCGTCGGGGCGGGCGATGACCTCGGCGGCGCGGTCGGCATAGGCGGGCGGGACGCGGCGGAAGTGGGCGGTGTGGATCGCCCGCAACTCGGGCCAGCCGCCCAGCCCGACGGCGGAGGCGAGCCGCACCAGCGTTGCCGGCGAGACCCGAGCCCGCCGCGCGAGATCGCGCATGGACAGGATCACCACGTCGTCCGGATGGTCCAGCACGTGCCGCGCCCCGTCCTCCATCCGCGCGGTCAGGCGGGGGAGAAGGGCGGTCAGCCGATCGCGGAAGGCGTGGTAATCGGTCATGCGCTCAGTCCAGCGACAGCCGCTCGGGCGGGACCATGCGGAAGGGCAGGGCGGTCGCGTCGGCCTGGGCGGGGCCGGGCGTGTCGGCCTGCACGATCCGGTCGAAGCGGTGGCCGAAGGCGGCGGTGAAGTGGTTCTTGGCCTTGGCGAGCATCAGCGGGACTGTGTCGACGTCGATGCCGTGCAGAAGGAACCAGTTCTCGTCGTTGGGCGTCACGCAGACCGAGGTGACGACGATCCGCATCGGCCCGGTGGTGAAGACCGCAGTGTCGCCGAGGGACATGCGCTGGCCCTTGAACATCGGGCCGGCGCTGGTGAACTGCCCGTCGGTCAGGCGTTCGACCGTGAGCGTCACGGGCACGGGCGGGCCGAAGATGCCGGTGTGGCGGGCGCCGAGGGTCGTTTCGATCACCGCCCCGGGGCCTTCGGCCCTGGCGCGGGCGACCAGACCCGGGTCGTGGAAGAAGGCGAAGACGGTGCCCTGCGGCAGCGTATGGATCGTTCCCATGGCGGCGGCCAGCAGGCCCGGCGTGTCGGCCCCGCCGCCCGACAGGGGATTGTCCCCCGGCTCCACGATGGCGATGCGTCCGTTGTCCCACGGGCGGGCGGCAATCAGCGCCTCCGCGGTGTCGAGCTTCGGGACGAACCGGGCGCGGCGGGCGAACATCTCGTCGCAGATGTGGCGGGCGACGGCCTCTCCGGCCGGGCGGTCGCGGCAGGTGACCAGCACGCCGGCGTCGGCGCCGGGGATGTCGGCATAGGCGAAGCTGGCGAAGGGATACGCGCAGAGCACGCCCGGCGTATCCACGGCCTGCGCGATCTGCTCGATCTCGTGCATCGGCAGGCCGGGGGCGGTGCGCATGTTGTGGCTGGGCAGGATGCGCCCGATGGTGCGGCGGACGACGATGTACCGCTCGCCCGTCTCGATCATGTCGGCCAGCATGTCGAGCGCTGCCGCCGCCGCCTTCTGCATGTCGACATGCGGATACGTACGGTACACCGTCGCGGCGTCGATCGCCGCAGCCAGCCCGTCGGTCGCGCAGGAATGGATGTCGAAGGACGCCGCGATCGGCTTGCCCGGAAATCTTGCCCGCATGGCGCGGCAGAACGCTTCCTCCGGCGCAAGATCCTTCGTGCCGATGGTCGCACCGTGGAGCGACAGGTAGATCCCGTCGGCGTCGTCGAAGATCGTGTCGGCCAGCACCTCGGCGGTGAAGGCGTCGATGACGGATTGCTCCACCGGGCCGCCCGGTTCGGCGGCCGCGCAGCGCGAGAAGGCGAGGGTGGCGTCCCGCGCCCGAGCCCAGGCGATGGCGCCGCCGGGTTCGGTCGCGGTGCCGGTCATCGCCGCCGGCACCTCGTCGCCGCGCATCCATTCGCGGGCCTCGAACTCCGCCATCCCGACGGTGGTGGGGGCGAAGGAATTCCCCTCGTGCCAGAGGCGGGCGATGGCGATCTTCATGGGCTTTCCCTGCGGTCGGGGCGGCGAGTCGCCCTCTGCGGAACAATCGTTTCACGCATCAGGCGCCATGAAACGTTTGTATTGCAAGCGTTTCAGCGTCAGCCTCCGGGGACGTCGACTCGCGAGGACATCATGGCCGAACCCACCTCCCTCCCCCGCAGCCGGGCACTGTTCGAGCGTGCGCAGGGGCCGCTGTCGGGCGGCGTGTCGCGCGGCACGGTGCTGCTGGACCCGCATCCCATCTACGCGGCGCACGGCAAGGGGGCCGTGGTGACGGATGTGGACGGGGTCGAGCGGATCGATTTCGTGAACAACATGGCGTCGCTGGTGCATGGCCATGCCTGGCAGCCGATGGTCGAGGCGGTGACGGCGCAGCTGTCGCGCGGCACCTGCTTCGCCTTCGGGACGGAGGCCGAGATCGCCTATGCGGAGGAGTTGACGGCCCGCTCGCCGGGGTTCGAGAAGGTGCGCTTCGTCAATTCCGGGTCCGAGGCGGTGATGGCCGCAATGAAGGCCGCCCGCGCGGTGACGGGCCGGCCGAAGATCGCGAAGGTCGAAGGGGCCTACCACGGCGCCTACGATTTCGCCGAGGTCAGCCAGGCGCCGGACCCGCAGAGCTGGGGGCCGGCGAACCGCCCCTCGGGTGTGGGGCTGGCGAAGGGCACGCCGCGCGGGGTGGTGGACGACGTGGTCGTCATCCCGTTCAACGATCCGGAAACGGCGGTGGAGATCCTGGATGCCCAGGCCGACCGGATCGCCGGCATCATCGTCGACCCGCTGCCGCACCGGCTGGGCTTCCTGCCCGCGGACACCGGCTTCATGCAGGCGCTCGACGCCTGGGCGAAGGCGAACGGTGCGCTGTTCATCGTGGACGAGGTGATCACCTTCCGGCTGGAGCTCGGCGGGGCGCAGCAGCGCTACGGCGTGACGCCGGACCTGACGACCATGGCCAAGATGATCGGCGGCGGGTTCCCGGTGGGGGCCGTCGCGGGGTCGGACCGGGCGATGTCGGTCTTCCGCAAGACCGACGAGGGGCTGCGCCTGCCGCATTCGGGCACCTTCTCGGCCAATCCGGTGACCATGGTCGCGGGGCGCGTGGCGATGCAGCATTACGACGCCGAGGCCTGCGCCGCGCTGAATGCGCTCGGCGAGGCGGCGATGGACCAGCTGCGCGAGGCGATCGCGGTGTCGGGGGCGGAGGCCAGCGTGACGGGGGCAGGCTCGCTCTTCCGCATCCACTTCCGCGCCGAGCCGCCGCGCAATTACCGCGACAGCTGGACCAGCCCGGCGGAGAACGCCCGGATCAGCCGTTTCCTGCGCCTGATGCTGGAAGAAGGCTGCCTGCTGACCCAGACCAACGCGATGATCCTCTCGACCGCCATGGGCCGGGCCGAGATCGACCGCCTGGCGGAGGCGACGCTGACCTGCCTGCGCAGGCTGGACGCCGAGATGCCCGCCGGGGTGGAGGCATGAGCCCCGAAGAACGGCGCCTCATCGACGCGCTGAGGGCCGACGAGGCGCGGATCGCGGAGTTGTTCGAGCGCTATCTGGAGCCCTCGCGCGATGTGGAGGGCGTCACCCGCCCCTCCTGGGGCGAGGTGGAGGAGCAGGGTCTGACGATGTTCGACGCCCTCTGCCGCGAGCTGGGGCTGGAGGTGGAGCGCGACGAGGTCGGGCAGCTTTTCGCCACCCTGCCGGGGACGGAGCGGCATCTGCCGGGCATCGTCATCGGATCGCATTTCGACAGCGTCCGGCGGGGCGGGCACTACGACGGCTACGCCGGGGTCGTGACGGCCTTCGCCACGGTCGCGGCGCTGGCGGCGGCGGGGCTGCGGCCGAAGCGGGACATCACGCTGATCGGGATGCGGGGCGAGGAGAGTCCCTGGTGGGGCATCGCCTATGTCGGCTCGCGCTTCACCACCGGCGATCTGGGCCGGGCCGAGATCGAGGGGCTGAGGCGCATCGACACCGGCAGATCGTTCGTGGAGCATCTGCGGATGCTGGGCTACGACGCGGAGGCGGCGCTGGCCAGGGCCGGGACGCCGCGGATCACCGGGCAGAACACGCGGGCCTACATGGAGCTGCACATCGAGCAGGGGCCGGTGCTGGAGAACGCCGGGGTTTCGGTCGCGGCGGCCACGGCAATCCGGGGAAACGTGCGGTTCCCGGAGGTGATCTGCCGGGGCGTCTGGTCTCACGCTTCGGCCACGCCCTACGAGTACCGCTTCGACACCGTGCTGGCGGTGGCCGAGGTGCTGCACCGGTTCGATCTGTGGTGGCAGGCGCAGCTGGAGGCCGGGCATGTCGATCAGGTGCTGACGATCGGCCGGATCCATACGGACGCGGATCGCGAAGCCATGACGATCATCGCGGGCGAGTGCCGCTTCGCCTTCAACTTCGGATCGACCGATCAGGCCCATATCGACGCCGCCATCGCCGAGCTGCAGCGGCTGATGGACGAGGTCGGCGCGCGCAAGCGGGTCGGCTTCACCCTGGGCCGTCAGGCCGGCAGCCGGCCCGAGCCGCTGGACGAGGGTCTGCGCGCCGGGCTGGCGGCGGCGGCGCGCGATCTGGGGCAGGAGATGATGGAATTCGCCGCCGGCGGGCATGACGCGGGGATGTTCGCGAAGGCCGGGATCCCCTCGGCGCTGGTCTTCGTGCGGAACCAGAACGGCAGCCACAATCCCGACGAGGCGATGGAGATGCCGCATTTCCACGAGGCGACGCGCGTCTATGCGCTGACGGCCTGGCGGCTGGCGAACGAGGTGTAGGGCAGGCGCAGGGTCCTCGGGCGTCTAGGCGGGCGCCTGACGCCGCGCGACCTGACTGCCTTGCCGAGCAGCGCCCCCGGAAGCCGTGCCAGCGCCGGCCCGTGGGGTGGCGCTCGCACCGCCTGTGCGGGTGCGCTTCATGGCAGAGTTCGCATCTTCCCTCTGAGGCCCGGCCAGGCGTCGACGAAGCGCCAGCCCGCCGGGACGGGCGGGCGCTGGCACGGCGCCTTCGGCTAGATTCCATGCCCGGGGAGCGGATCGGGCACGGGAGGATGGGTGCATCGGCGCCCGGATGCGCAGGCTGCGACACCGGGCGCGAGCCCCGGGCTATCTCTTGCGGTTCACGAAGGGCGCCATGTAGCGCGCGGGCTCGTCCGTCTCGAAGGCCTCGCCGAAGGCGTCCACGCTGCGGGCGATACCCTCCGCCAGCGTATGGTTCTCCCAGTGATCCAGCAGCGCCTTCTGCGACCGGATCGACAGCGGCCCGGACGCGACGATCCCGGCGATGGTCGCCTCGACCAGCGCATCCAGGTCGCCCTCTGCGCAGGTGAACTGCAGGAACCCCCAGGACAGCATCTGCGCGGCCCCCACGTTCTCGCCCGTCAGCAGCAGCCAGCGCGTGGCGCCGGGGCCGATCAGGCCGGGCAGCAGCGCGGCGTGGATCACCGAGGGGATGCCGACGCGCACCTCGGGCATGCCGTAGATCGATGTCTCCGTACCCAGCCGTATGTCGCAGGCGGCGGCCAGCTCCAGCCCTCCGCCCAGGCAATGGCCGCTGATCCGCGCGACGGTCGGCACCGGCACCCGGCGCACCGCCTCGCAGAGGTCGCGCAGGTTCGAGATGAAGGCGCGGGCCTCGGCCGGTCCCAGTTTCGCCATCTCGAAGATGTCCGCGCCGCCGACGAAGGCGCGCTCCCCCGACCCGCGCAGGATCAGGGCGCGGGCGTCCTGCTGCGCGGCGATCCAGGTCACCGCCTCGGTCAGCGACAGGATGACCGGGGTGCCGAGGATGTTGAGGCTTTTCGCCCGCGCGATGGTGGCGGTGTAGACGCCCCGGGCGTCGCGGGTGACGTCGCAGTGGTCGAGGGCCGGTATCATGCCAGCACCAGGCGCTCGGCACGGTCCAGATCTACGGGCGCGTCCGACAGCAGGAGGGTGATCGCCTCCTCGGTGGATTTCGCCGCGGCGAGGCTGGGCGGTCCGGCCTCGCGCAGACGGTGGTCCAGCACGAAGCGCGACAGCAGCAGGCGGCGGGCATCGCCGCCGTCCGCGCCCAGTTTCCGCCCCTCCTCGGCCATCAGCGCGGCGGTGGTGGCGTGGTAGAGCTGGCCCGAGGCCTCGCGGCACCAGGGCTCGTTCTCGGGCGCCGACGCCACCTCCTCGGCGAAGCGCACCGCGCGGTCGACCGAACTCTGCAGGCGAGAGCGGTACTGGCCCGGCAGGTCGGATTTCGCCAGCCGGTCCGACAGGTCGTCGCGCAGCGCCTCGTGCGCGCGGGCCTTGCCGACGGCGCGCTGCACGGCGTCGAGTGCGTTGATGTTGCTTGTGCCCTCCCAGAGCAGGCCAAGGTGCGCGTCCCGCACCAGCCGCGAATTCGGCCAGTCCTCGATGTAGCCGTTGCCGCCCCGCACCTCGAGCGCCCCCGTCGCCACCGGAACGTTGTCGCGGCAGGCGCGGTACTTGCAGATCGGCGTCAGGATGCGCAGCAGCTTGTCGGTGCCGTCACGCCCCGAGGCCTCGGCGGTGTAGAGCAGGGCCGACAGCGACTGCTCGGTCGGGACCATCATCTTCATCAGCTGGCGGCGCATCAGGGGATGTTCGATGACGGCGCGGCCGAAGGCGTTGCGGTGGCGGGCGGCGGTCAGCGCCTCGTTCAGGCAGCGGCGCATCATCCCGGCGGCGCGGGTCAGGTGCGAGATGCGGGACGAGTTGACCATCACCAGCATCTGCTTGAGCCCCTGGTCGAGTTCGCCCAGCTGGTAGGCCACGGCGCCCTCGAACACGATCTCTCCGCTCGCCATGGATCTCGAGCCCATCTTGGGCTTCAGCCGGGCGATGCGGTAGCTGTTCCGCGTCCCGTCCGGCAGGGTCTTCGGCATCAGGAAGAGGCCGAGGCCGCGCGATCCCTCCGGCCCGCCCTCGGGCCGCGCCAGCAACACGGCGGCGCCCGCGTCGGCGTTGGAGCAGAACCATTTCTCGCCCCAGAGGCGCCAGTGTTTGCCGTCCTTCACGGCGGTCAGGTCCGACCGGCCGATGTCGGACCCGCCCGCCTTCTCGGTCATGAACTGGGCGCACTTGATCAGTTCGGAGGTGTCCTGGCTCCACATCCCGGGCAGATACCGCTCGCGGATCTCCTCGCTGCCGAAGAGGTCGACGAGGTGGGAGGAACTGTCCGTCAGGTTCACCGGGCAGAGCAGCCCGAATTCGGCCTGGGCGAAGAGGTAGTGGAAGACGTATTTCGCGATCGGCGGCATCTTCTCCTGCCAGCCGAGGACGCCCGCGCGGTTGGTCATCGCATGCATGCCGAAGCGGCCGAAGGCGATCTCCTCCATCTCGCGGTAGGCGGGGTGGAATTCGATCCATTCCTCGTCCCGGCCGAAGCGGTCGCGGCGGTGCAGGACCGGCTCGTGCCGCTCGCAGGTGTCGGCGGCCTCGCCCAGACGGCCGCCCGCCAGCTCGCCCAGCTCGTCCAGATGCGGGGTCAGGTGATCCAGCAGCGGCGCGTCCATGTAGAGCGGCAGGAGCGAGCGGACGGCGTGGTCGATCTGCCAGTAGTTCTGGCCGCGGGTGTCGGGGGCGATGTTCTGCGACCGTTCGGCGGTGGCGGCGCGGGTGACGCGGGCGTGGGGCGCGGGGGTGGCGATGTTCATGGCGGGTCCTCCCGGGATTCGGTTCGCGGGAAGGATGCGCTTTCGCTGGACGCAATCGCAAACGATTTCCTCTTGAGGTATTGTGCGCGTGATTCAAATCATCGGTGTGATCCCAGCTGGAGTTGCAGCCATGTCCGGCCGTCGCCATCCGCCCCTGCATGCTCTGCGCGCCTTCGAGGCGGCGGCGCGGCACGGCTCCATGACGCTCGCCGCCGCGGAACTGGCGGTGACGCCGGGGGCGATCAGCCGGCAGGTGCGGGGGCTGGAGGAGGAACTGGGCACGACGCTCTTCCTGCGCCGGTCCACCGGGATCGAGGCGACGGAGGCCGGCGCGGCTCTGGCGGCGGAGCTGGGCCAGGCGCTGGACCGGATCGCGGAGGCGGCGAAGGGCGTGAAGCTGCGCCCGTCGCGGCGGCTGTCCGTGGGGGTCTACGGCTTCTTCGCGGCGCGGGTGCTGCTGCCGCTGCGGGCGCGGATGGCCGAGGAACTGCCGGGGCTGGAGCTGGACCTGCACAGCTCGACCAACCCGATGGATCTGGTCCCGGCGCGGCACGACGCGGTGATCGCGGTGTCGGACGCGGGCGGCTCGGCCGGGCTGGTGACCCACCGGCTGGTGCCGATCGTGACGGTGCCGGTCTGCGCGCCGTCGCTGGCGCCGGTGGAGGATTTCGGCGCAATCCACATGCTGCACGCGCGGCCCCGGCCCGACGACTGGCGGCGCTGGCTGGATCACGCCGGCTTCCGGTCGGTCCCGGCCGAGGGGGGGAGCAGTTTCGAGAGCGCCATGCTGGCGACCGAGGCGGCGGTGCGGGGCCTCGGCGTCGCCATCGGCATCGAGGCGCTTCTGACAGCCGATCTGGCGGCGGGCACGCTGGCCGTGGCGCATCCGAAACGTCGGGTTACGCGGCGGTGGTTCGTGTTGCAGTACCTGAGCCGGATGGACGGGGACCCGGAGGTCGCGCGGTTCGCGGAGTGGCTGGTGGCGGTGACGGCGGAGATGCGGGGGGAGGGGGGCTGAGAGGTTCTCGGCGCGGGGCCGAGGATGATGGTGCATGGGTGGCTGGCCTCACATCGCAACAGGAAAGCATATCGGTTTCGGCGCAACGCCTCCGCCCCTGATAATCCGCGCGAGCACACAGGCCAGCCCGGGGCGACCAGCCCCGGGCCGCGCCCGGCCCTCCCCAAGGCCGGGCGCTTGTTCGACGTCCCGCGCCGGACTGTTGTGCGATGTGGCGTCACCATGAAGCGCACCCGCTGATCTGGTGCGAAGCGCCCGTCCAGGGCCGTGCGCGTCCCTCTGCGCTGACCTCGGGCCTGGCCAGCGCGGCCGCCTGAGCGGAATGGGAGAGGCCTTTCCGCCAGCCATGTGGCAATGCACCTGTGCGTCATGTGCACAGGCAGCCCCTCCCGCTATCCCCTATCCTGCGCCCCGAACCGGGCGAGACGAAAGGGAGGCCTCCGCCGATGAGTTACGAGACCATCAACGTCGAGGTGGCGGATTACATCGCCACCATCACCATCGACCGCCCGCCGGTGAACGCGCAGAGCAACCGCTTCCGCGCCGACCTCGCCGATGCGGTGGACGAGATGGGCGACCGCACCGACGTGCGCGCGATAATCGTCACCGGCGCGGGCAAGGCATTCTCGGCCGGGGCCGATCTTGTCGAGCGTCCGACGCAGGAGCCGGGCAACTATACCCAGCACAACCGCCGGGTCCGGGCGAGCTTCGACTGCCTGCTGGAATGCCCGAAGCCCATCATCGCCGCCGTGAACGGGGCCGCGATCGGGGCGGGCTGCGTCACGGCGCTCTGCTGCGACATCGTCGTGGTGTCCGAGAAGGGCTTCATGCAGATGACCGAGGTGAATGTCGGCCTCGCCGGCGGGGTCGCCCATGTGCGCCGCCATTTCGGCGAGAGCGACGCGCGGCTGATGCTGATGACGGGCCGGCGGATCTATGGCGAGGAGCTGCACCGGATGCGCGTCGCCTCGGCCTGCACAACGCCGGAAGAGCTGCTGCCGACCGCGCGGGCCATCGCCGAGGATATCGCGAAGGCCAGCCCCTCGGCGGTGATCGCGGCGAAGAAGTCGTTCATCGTGACCGAGAACATGTCGATCTACGAAGCGTATCGTTTCGAGCAGGGACAGACGAAGGCGCTGTCCACCAGCGAGGATTCGAAGGAGGCTCTGGCGGCCTTCAGGGAGAAGCGGCAGCCGGTGTTCAAGCCGTGACGCGCTGAACGGCTTCGGGGAATAGGGGAGCGGGTCCGGGGACGGGCCCGCTTCTTTTGTTGCGGGCGTGGTGCAGGTGGCGAAAGATCCTCGGGTCGGGCCCGAGGATGACACTGACGCCGAACATGGGGCAGCCCGGGGCGACCAGCCCCGGGCCGCGCCCGGCCCTCCCCAAGGCCGGGCGCATTGTCGACGTCCCGCGCCGGACAGTCGTGCGATGTGATGGCACCATGAAGTGACCCAGTGCAGTCGTCTCGAAGCGCCCGTCCAGGGCCGGGCGCGGCCCTCTGCGCTGACCTCTGACGGGATGATGCCTGGGGCCGCAAACGATAAGGGCGGCCCGTGGCCGCCCCTTCTGTCACCCGGCCGCTTCGGCCCTTCGTCCCATCGTCAGCATCACGCCGTAGACACCGGCGACCAGCACCAGGCCCACCAGATCGCTCCACCAGCCCGGGTAGATCAGCACGGCGCCGGCGACGCCCAGCACCACCCGTGCTGCGACGGGGATCCGGCCCACGCGGTAGAGCCAGCCTTCCAGCGCCGAGGCCAGCAGCCAGCTGGCGGCCACCGCCGAGGTCGTCGCCCCCAGCACCTCCAGCCACGGCGCGTCGAGGATCAGCGCCGGGTTCAGCACGAAGAGGAACGGCAGCACGAACAGCACCGCGCCGAGCCGCATCGAGAATAGCCCCGTCCGCCAGGCATTCGCCCCCGCCACGTTGGCCGCCGTGATCGCCGCCAGCGCCACCGGCGGGGTGATGTAGCTCATCATCCCCCAGTAGAGGATGAAGAGGTGGCTGCCGACCGGATGCAGCCCGGCCTCGACCAGCGCGGGGGCCAGCAGGATGGACAGGAAGATGTAGCAGGCCGACACCGTCATCCCCATGCCCAGCACGAAGGACGTCACCGCCCCCGCGATCAGCAGCAGGAAGATGCTGTCCCCGGCGTAGAGCAGCAGCTCCCGCGCGAAGGCGCCGGCGACGCCGGAATAGGTCAGCCCGCCGACGACCAGGCCGATGCCCGCGAGGATCGCCACCAGGTGCGAGGTCGAGACCGTCAGCTCCATCAGCAGGTCCTTCGCGCGGCGAAGGTTCATCCGGTAGCGCGGCTTGAACAGCGACACGACGATCAGGACCAGCGAGGCGTAGTAGGGCGCGTAGCTTTCCATCCGCATGACCAGCAGCATGTAGATCAGCAGGCCGAGGCTCAGCAGATAGGGCCAGCCGCTTTTCAGCGTGTCGATGACGCGGGGCAGGTCCGGTTTCGGCAGACCCTTCAGCCCGTTCCGAGCGGCGTATCCGTCAACCTGGAAGATCAGCGTGATGTAGAACAGCAGCGCCGGGAAGAAGGCGGCGACCATGATCGTGCCGTAGGGCACCGACAGGAAGGACGCCATGATGAAGGCCACCGCGCCCATCACGGGCGGCATCAGCGTGCCGCCGGTCGAGGCGCAGGCCTCGACCGAGGCCGCATAGTGGGGCGGATAGCCTGTGCGCTTCATCATCGCGATGGAGATCGGGCCGGTGGTCAGGATGTTGGTCACGACCGAGCCCGAGAGCGAGCCCATCAGGCCCGAGGACACCACGGCGACCTTCGCGGGCCCCCCGCGCGAGCCGCCCATCAGGGCGATGGCGAAGTCCATGAAGAACTGCCCGCCGCCGGTGATGATCAGCGTGGTGCCGAAGACCACGAAGCCGATGATCAGGTTGGCGACCACCTGCATCGGAATGCCGATGATGCTTTCGACGCCCATGACATGCGCGCGGATCAGCTCTCCGAAGCCGTATTGCGTGCCCCAGAGGAAGCCCGGCATGTAATCGGCATAGAGCGGGTAGGTCCCGAAGAAGAGCGCGACGCAGAGCAGCGCCACACCGCCCGCGCGGCGGACGCCTTCCAGCACGCAGACCAGCAGGACGCCCGACATGATCGTCGCGATCAGGGGCGCGGAATAGTCCCAGCCGAGCTCGATGATCGAATAGCCGTGCCAGCCAAGCCAGCCGCCGGTTACAAGAGCGGCGATGGCGAGCACGTAGTCGTAGATCCGCACCGTTGGTTCGTCGCCCGCGCGGGCGGGCTGGATCAGGAAGGTCGCCGCCAGGTAGAGCGCGATGAGGTAGTAGAGAAAGGCGTTCCCGATGGGCTGGAAGCCGAAGGCTTCCAGCCGGAAGACCTGGTTCACCGTCATCAGGAACGCCGCGAGGCCGAGCGCGCCGGTGATCCATAGCACCGGGCCGCGCAGCCTGGGGTTCATCGCGCTGGCCAGCGGCACCTCGAAATCGGCGGCCAGCGGGTCGGGCTTGCGGCTGTCGCCGGACGGCGCCTGGGTCTGCGGGTCGGTCATGCGGGTGATCCGTTGTCGAAGGTGAAAACGAAAGCGTCCCGGCCGTGGCCGGCCGGGACGTGGTCGAACGCCGGCGCCGGGGCCTCAGAGCCCGGCCAGCGTCTCGTCCCGCTTCGCCAGCCAGCCGGAGACGAATTCCTCTTCCGGCTTGTCGGCGTTGGCGCCGTGGTATTCGGACCAGGCCGCCTGAAGCGCCTCGAGCCGCGCCAGGCGCTTCTCGTTCCAGGCATCGGCTTCCTCGGTCCAGACGCCCTTCTCCTCCAGGTAGCGGATCGCGCCCGGGTGGAACGGCGCGTCGATCGGGCCGATGCCCGACTGTTCCAGCGACCAGCGGTTCATGATCGAGGTCGCGTCCTTGTAGAGGTCGTAGGTCTCGTCCAGCGCCTTCGTGAAGGCGTAGACCTCGTCATCGCTCATGTCCGCGCGGACCACGATGATCGGGTAGCGCAGGCCGACGATCTCGGCCGGGTTGTCCTCGGAGATGCCCGCGCCCTTCACCTCGTTGTAGGGGGCGAAGAAGGGGGCCACGGCGGTCAGCTTTTCCCAGCCTTCGGTATTGTCGGCGGGAACCGGCAGCCACTTGATGCCGCGCGGCGAGGATTCGAGCTCGTACATCGAGCCGGCGGTGGTCGCGCCGCAGGTGACGTCGGCCTCGTTCTTGGCCAGCGAGGTCTGCGCGCCGGCGTAGGTCGGGAACATGATCAGTTCCACGTCGTCCAGCGTCAGCCCCGCGAAGGACAGCAGCGCCGCGCATTTCACGTTGATCGAGGCGTTGCCGGCGGTCAGCGCCAGGCGGTGGCCCTTCACCCCGGCGATGGTGTCGATGCCGCTGTCCTGGGTGGTGACCATGGCGGTCGAGCCGGGACGGCCTGCGACCACGCGCAGGTCCTGCGGGCCCCACTGGGCCTTGGCAAAGTCCTCGATCCCTTCGGTGGCGAAGAAGGTCTCGGTCGCCAGATAGCCCACCTCGGCGCGGCCGTTCAGCAGCGGCTGGAGCCGGCCGATCGACGTGCCCGAGGGCTGGATCCGGACGCGCATGTCGTACTTGCGGCCGAAGGCGTCGGCGATGGCCGAGGCTTCGGTGTAGCCGGTCGACCCGACGTCGTAGGACGACCAGGTCATCGAGCGCGGCAGCTCCTGCGCGGTGCCGGCGGTGGCCATCAGTGCGGCCGGGACGGCGGCCAGAAGGGCGGCCCTGAGTTTCGAGAATTGCATCGGTTCTCCTCCCGTTTCCTGCTTCCGCTCCCCGCGAAAACAATGTGCCGGGCACCATATGGGCGCGGGACGCGAAGGTCCGGGGGGTGCTGCGGCAATGATCCTTTGTCGCTGGGGCACAGACGGCGGGCTGTGACGGTCCGGCGACGCGTGAGAGCCTGCGGTGCGTGACGCACGCGATCCGACCGGGCAGGTCGGTCCGGCAGGTTCGGAAGGAGGAATGACATGGTCGGGACGAAAGCGGACGGGGACCGGATGTCGCAGGACGTGAAGGGCCGGATGGAGGGTTCGATGGAGGGCCGGTGCATCGTGATCACCGGCGCGGGGCGTCCGAACGGGCAGGGCGCGGCGGAGGCGCGGATGCTGCTGGCGCGGGGGGCGTCGGTCGTGATCGGCGACGTCTGCGACGGCGGCGAGGAGCTGGCGGACGCCCTCGGCCCGCGCTGCCGTTTCGTGACGCTGGACGTGACGAAGGCCGCGGACTGGGAGGCGGCGCTGGCGCTGGCGGCGGAGTTCGGCGGCGGGTTGCACGGGCTGGTGAACAACGCGGCGATCTATCACCCGAAGCCGCTGCACGAGACGAGCGAGGAGAGCTTCCGCGCGCATTGCGAGGTGAACCAGGTCGGGCCGTTCCTGGGCATGAAGCTGGCGGCGCCCCTGATGGCGGCGGCGGGGGGCGGAAGCATCGTCAACATCTCGTCCACCGCCGGCCTGAAGGGCTCGGCCGGGTCCTTCGCCTATTCGGCGACGAAATGGGCGCTCAGGGGGATGACGAAATCTGCGGCGCTGTCGCTGGCGGGGGACGCGATCCGGGTGAACTCGGTCCATCCGGGGCCGGTGGGGACGGACATGATCGCCTTCCGCACGCCCGCGCAGCGCGCGGCGCGGCAGTCGCTGGTGCCGCTGGGCCGCGAGGGCGGGGCGGACGAGGTGGCGGAGCTGGTGTGCTTCCTGCTGTCGGATGCCTCCGCCTGGATCACCGGAGCGGAGGTGGCGATCGACGGGGGGATATCGCTTTAGGGGCCGTGCTGCGCGGCCAGTGCAGCGCGCCGACCTGCTTCCAAGGGTCGAGCGTTTACCCGCACGGAATCAAGCCGAAGGCGCCGTGCAGCGCCGGCTCGTCCGGGCGGGCTGGCGCTTCGTCGACGCCTGGCCAGGCGTCGGAGCGCGGAATGTGACGTCACGATAAAGCGCACCCGCTCAGCCGTCGGAAGCGCCATCCCACGGGCCGGCGCTGCCCGGCTTGCGGTGCGCGTTGCGGTGGATGACGGCGCTCGTGGCTGGCGCCGGCGCCTAGGCCGGCAGGCCCAGCACCGCGCGGGACAGGATGTTCTTCTGGATCTCGTTCGATCCGCCGTAGATCGTGGACGGCCGCGACTGGATCGACATCGACGCGGGCGCGAGGTTGCGGTTGCCGCCGATGGGCTCGATCAGCCCGGCATTGGCGCCCGAGACCTCCAGCATCTCGTCGGTGATCGCCTGGTAGAGTTCGGTCGCCACGATCTTCAGCATCGACACGTCCGGCCCCAGCGTCCCGCCGCGCTTCACGATGTCGGTGAACCGGCCGTAGAGCGCCTTTAGATCCGCCAGCCGCATCGCCAGCCGCGCGAAGCGGTCCTCGAAGACCGGATCGTCGCGCATCCCCATCGACTCGGCCAGCATCTCCAGCCGCGACAGGGCGTGTTCGGACTGCTTGGGCGAGCCGAGGAAGATCCTCTCGAACCCCAGCAGGGATTTCGCCATCGACCAGCCGGCGTTCTCCTCTCCCACACGGTTGGCGACGGGCACGCGGACATTGTCGAAGAAGACCTCGCAGAACTCGTCGTGCATATCGAGGTTGATGATCGGGCGGACCGTGATCCCCTCGGCGTCCATCGGGATCAGCAGGAAGGAGATCCCCGCCTGCTGCCGCCCCTCGGTGCTGGTGCGCACGAGGCAGAAGATCCAGTTCGCGTCCATCGCCAGGGTGGTCCAGATCTTCTGGCCGTTGACGATGTAGTCGTCGCCGTCCCGCTCCGCCCGCGTCCGCAGCGAGGCGAGGTCCGACCCCGATCCCGGCTCGGAATAGCCCTGGCACCAGATATGCTCGCCCCGCAGGATCGGCGGCAGGAAGCGCTCGCGCTGTTCCTCGGTGCCGTACTGGATCAGCAGCGGGCCCAGCATGATGATGCCGTGGTCGTTCATCCGGGCGGCGCCGTGCCGCTCCATCTCCTCCAGCATGATCAGCTGCTTGGCGGGGGACAGCCCCATGCCGCCGTGCTCGCGCGGCCAGCCGGGGGCGATCCAGCCCTGTTCGGCCAGCTTCATGTAGGCGGGGCGGTTTTCATGCCAGTGCAGCCGCTTCGGCGGGTTGCGGATCTCTTCGGGGTAGTTGTCTTCCAGCCAGGCGCGAACGACCTTGCGGAAATCCTCGTCGGACAGCGGGTTCAGGTCTTCGTGCGGGGCGGGATGGGTCATCGTCTCTCCTCCGTCAGGACCCGGACCGGAGCATCTTCCAGCCAGGCCAGGATGTCGTCCACCGCGTCGCCGTAATAGCGCGCGTAATTCGCTTCGGTCACGTAGCCGAGATGCGGGGTCAGCAGGCAGTTCGGCGCCGACAGGATCGGGTTCGACGCCTCGATCGGTTCGACGTCGAAGACATCCACCGCCGCGCCGCCCAGATGGCCCGATTCCAGCGCCTCGATCAGCGCGGGGGTGTCGACGATCGGCCCGCGCGAGGTGTTGACCAGCAGCGCACCGGGCTGCATAGCGGCCAGTTCCTTCGCGCCGATGAGGCCGCGGGTGCCGTCGTTCAGCGTGACGTGGACGCTGACCATCTCGGATCTGGCCAGCAGGTCCTCCAGCGTCGCGGCCCGGCGGGCGCCGTGCTCGGCCGCCCGTTCGTCGGTGAGCGAGCGCGACCAGGCCAGCACCTCCATGTCGAACGCCCGGGCGTAGCGGGCCACCACCTTGCCGATCTTGCCGAACCCGACGAGGCCGAGGGTCTTGCCGGCCAGGTCGACCCCCAGCGTCGTCTGCCAGCGGCCGGCGCGCAGGGCGGCCTCCTCCTCGGGGATGTGTCGGCAGAGCGCCATCAGCATGGCCCAGGAATGTTCCGGCGTGGCGTTGCCCTCGCTGCCGGTGCCGCAGACCATGACGCCCTGCTGCGCCGCCGCCTTCAGGTCGATCGAGGCGTTGCGCATGCCGGTGGTGATCAGCAGCTTCAGCCCCGGCAGACTGGCGAGCGTGTCCGCGTCGAACCGGGTGCGTTCGCGCATGGCGACGATGACGTCGAAGGGCGCGAGGGTGACCGCAAGCTCGGCCGCAGGGATCGTCTCGTGGAAGGTCGTGACCTTCACCCGGCCGTCGAGGGGCGACCAGTCCGCGGCGCGGGCGGCGGCGCTCTGGTAATCATCGAGTATCGCGACACGCATCATGCGCTTTCCCTCCGCTGTCCGCGTGCGCCGATGATACCAGCCTCTCGCATCCTGGCCAGCCGCGCGGCATCATATCCCAGAACCTCGGCAAGAACCTGATCGGTGTGCTGGTCCAGAAGCGGGGCCGGGCGGGGGGGCTGCGCGGGCGTCGCGCTCATGTGCATCGGGTTGCCGACGATTCGCATCTCGCCCACGACCGGGTGGGTGATGGTGTGGATCATGCCCGACGCCTCCGCCTCGGGGGAGGCGAGGGTCTCGAGCGGCGTACGCACCGCGCCCGCGGGCACGCCCGCCTCGCGCATCCGGCCGATCCAGTGCTCGCGGGTGTTCTCGGCCAGCCGTGCGCCCAGCCGGGCGTTCATCGCGTCGAGGTTGCCCAGACGGTCTGAGTTGGTGGTGAAAAGCGGATCCTCGGGCATGTCCGTCAGGTCCAGCGCCGCGCAGAGCTTGCCGAACAGCCGGTTGTTCCCGGCGCTGACCATGATCTTCCCGTCCGAGCAGTCGTAGAGCCCGTTCGGCGCCATGAAGAACGACGTGTTGCCGAGCCGCGCCGGGTTCTCGCCTGTCAGCAGCGGCCCCTGAAGCATGTAGCCCAGCGTCGACATCGCGGTGTCGAAGAGCGGCACGTCGAGGAACTGTCCCGTCCCCGTCGCCGCCCGCGCGTGCAGGGCCGAGGTGATGGCCAGCGCCCCGTGCATCCCCGTCAGCACGTCGATCACCGACCCGCCGGCGCGGATCGGCGGCATCGAGGCGTCGCCGGTCATGTACATGTATCCCGTCTCGGCCTGGGTGATCGGATCGTAGCCGGGCAGGTGGCTGAACGCGCCGGAATGCCCGTAGCCCGAGATCGAGCAGTAGATCAGTCTTGGATGCTCGACGCTCAGCGTCTCGAAATCGAGGCCCAGCCGTTTCATCGCGCCGGGGCGGAAATTCTCGACCAGCACGTCGGATTCCAGCGCCAGCGCGCGGATCGTCTCGCGCCCCTCCTCGGTGCCCATGTCCACCGCGATCCCGCGCTTGGAGCGGTTGAGGTGGACGAAGATCGCCGCCTCGCCGTTCTTGCCGGGCGGGAAGTGGGACCGGGCGTCGTCGCCGGTGCGGGGATCCTCGACCTTGATGACGTCGGCGCCCAGATCGGCCAGCATGGCGGTCAGGTAGGGCCCGGCGATCACCCGGGTGAAATCCAGAACCTTCAGGCCGTGAAGCGGCCCGCTGCCTGCGGTTGTCGTCTCTGGCTGCACGAAATCCTCCTCGGCCGACCGGGCCGTCGCGCCCTCGGTCCCGCACCTTACCAACGGAGGGGCCGGGGTCACCGACAGCGGCGGGCACAGGTGCTGTGCCGAGGCTGCAACGGAAACCCCGCGTCGGGCAGGCTATGGTATGCCGAAACGGAGGAGAGCATGTCCGCTGACCCGCACCGCGTCCCGCGAGGCACGCGATGAACATCATGACCCTGGAATCCGAAGGCGAGACGGAAGGCGGCGAGGCGCTGCGCGCCCGCCTGCGCGGCTGGCTGGACGAGAACGTGCCCCCGCATCTGCTGGAGGACCGTCCCGGCCACCGCCCCGCCACCGTCGAGGAACTGACGGAGTGGGAGCGGCGCTGTTACCACGCCGGGTTCTGGGGGATCACCTGGCCCGAGGCATACGGCGGCCACGGCCTGACGATCCGCGAACATCTGATCGCCAATCAGGAGATCGGGCGTCTGGCCCTGCCTCCGAGCGTCAATTCGGTCGCCAAGGAACTGGTCGGCCCGATCCTGCTGTCCGCCGGGACCGAGGCGCAGAAGGAGACGCTGCTGCGCCCGATCCTCGAGATGGAGCATGTGTGGTGTCAGGGCTTCTCGGAGCCCGACGCCGGATCGGATCTCGCCCGCCTGCGCACCCGGGCCGATAGGATCGACGGCGGCTGGCGGATCAACGGGCAGAAGATCTGGACCTCCTATGCCTCCCGCGCCGATTACTGCCTGCTGCTGGCACGCACCGGGACGGTCGAGGATCGCCACAAGGGCCTGGTGCTGTTCGCGCTGCCGATGAACCTGGCCGGCATCGAGGCGCGGCCCATCCCCCAGATCGCCGAGGTCGACGGCTTCTGCGAGACCTTCTTCACCGATGTCGAGATCGGCGACGACGCCGTCATCGGCTCGGTCGACGGCGGCTGGCGGGCGGCGGTGTCGGTCCTTTCGGTCGAACGGGCGACCAACCGCATGTATCGCGGCTGCCGGTTCGAGAACGAGCTGATGCACCTGATCCGCACCTGCCGCGAGGCGCCCGCGCTGGCGCCGCTGCTGGAGGATGCGGGCTATCGCCAGCGCATCGGCGCGCTCTGGACCGACATGGAGGTCATCAAGGCCAATGCGGCGGATGTGGTGGACCGCGTCGCCGAGGGCCGCGAGATCGGCGAATACGGATCCTTCATCAAGCTGCACTGGAGCGAAGCGCACCAGCGGCTGGCGGTGCTGGGGCTGGAGATGCTGAACCACGCCTGGCGCACCGACGACGCGGCCGTGCAGCGGGCGAAGGAGCGGTTCGAGGCGATGTATCTCGAAGGCCGCTGCGAGACGATCTATGCGGGCACGAGCGAGATCCAGCTGGGCATCATCGCCGACCGCATCCTGGGGCTGCCGAGGGTGAAGCGATGAATCTTTTCGATCCGTTGAACGATCTGCCGTCCGATCTGGCCGATTTTGCCGAGACCGCGCGCCGGTCCTGCGAGGCGGCGGCCGGGCTGCCACCGGCCGAGGCCGCCCGCCGGCTGGCCGAGGACGGGCTGACCGGCGTGATCGCGCCCGAGCCGTTCGGGCTGGACCTGCCGCTTACCGCGGCCCTGCCGGTGCTGCGCGCCGCCGGGGCCGCCCGCCTGTCGCTGCCTCTGGGCGCGGCGCTGGCGGCATCGCATCTGCTGTCCTTTCTCCCGAAGGCAGCAGCGGAGGCTCTCGTCGACGGGCGGGACTTCCTGACCGCCGCGCCGGTGGCCGATGTCTCGGTCGCCGGCGGGCGGTCGACCTCGGGCGATGCGCCGCACCTGTCCGGACGTGCCGGACATGTCCCGCTGGCGGATGCGGCGGGGTGGCTTCTCGTGCCGGTAGGCGCGTCGCTGGCTTTCGTGGACCTCGCCGCCGGGGGGATCGCGGTCAAGCGCGCCTCGGTGATGGACGAGGCGCGGCCGAGCTTCGTGGTGGATCTCGACGCCGCCGCGGCGGTATCGGTCGAGGATCCGGAGGCGGTGGCCGAGTATCGCGCGCGGGCGGATCTGTTCCAGGCGATCGACGCCTCGGCCGGAGCGGCGGCGGCGATGGCGCTGGCCGTCGGGCATCTGACCGACCGCAGCCAGTTCGGGCAGCCGCTGATCGGTTTCCAGTCGCTGCGGCACGATCTGGCCCGGGCGCGGATGGAGCTGCATTCGCTCGACCGGCTGATCGCGCGGGGGCTGGCGGCGGAGACGCTGACCGAGCGGACGACGCTGGCCACGATGGCGCGGGCCCGGGCGGCGGCGCACATGCCGGGGATCGTCGAGATGGCGCTGCACATGCACGGCGGGATGGGGTTCACCCGGAACGTCCCGGTGCACGAATGGCTGCGCCGCCTGCGCGCCGGCATCGGCCCCGCCGGGCCGGCCGAGATGAACGAGGCGGTCGCCGCGCGGGTTCTGGCGCTGCCCTGAGGGGGGCGGTTTGGTCCGACGCGTGCTGGCGTGGGGGCGTGCGCGCCGTTTTCCCGCCTCGGGCCGTCATCCTCGGGCTCGACCCGAGGATCTGCCGGTCGAAGAGATCCTCGGGTCGAGCCCGAGGATGACGCTGTTTCGGAAGGCGACGCTGATCCGGATGCGGCGCTGCTCCGGACTGCACCGCCCAAAGATTTTCCCGGAGTCACACCGCATATATGCCAGCCCGGGGCGACCGGCCCCGGGCCGCGCCCGGCCCTCCCGTCGCACCGAAGGTGCGCCAGCATGACTCGGCACGCCTTCGGCGTGACGGCCGGGCGCATGTTATCCGCCCGCGCTGAACATTCGTGTGATGAGATGGCGCCATAAAGCGCCACCGTGCAGTCGTTGCGGCGCGCCCGACCAGGGCCGGTCGCGGCCCTCTGCGCGCGGTACGGGCCGCGGGGACCATTGGAAACCACGGGCGGATGCAGTCGGATGCGGGCCATGGCCAATCAACGACAGTCAGTCGTAGTGATCGACACGCAAGGCTTTCAGCGTCACGTGATACCGTAGCTCACCCTCGACCGGGTCGCCGGATCCGTCCCGGCTACCGCGTGATCAGCGCATCCAGCGCCACGCCGCCACTCTCCTGCACGAGGAACGGGTTCAGCTCGATCCCCGACACCGCCTCTGCGTTCTCCGCCGCGATCCGCGACACCCGCACGATCGCCGCAGCCAGCGCATCCGTGTCCATCGGAGGCCTGCCCCTGATGGTTTCGGTCAGCAGGGCGGAGGCCTTCAGCGCACCGATCATCTCCAGCGCGCCGGCCTCGGATACCGGGGCGGGGCGGAAGACGACGTCCTTCAGCACCTCGACCAGCACTCCGCCGAGGCCCAGCATGACCATCGGCCCGAAGACCGGGTCGCGGTAGCTGCCGATCACGCATTCCACCCCGCCCGAGATCATCGGCGACACGAGGAACCCGGTCAGCCGCGCGTCGGGCATCCGGTCGGCCACCATGGCCTGCATGGCGGCGGCCGCCGCCTCGACCTCCTCCGCGTCCAGACCCAGTCGGACCCCGCCGACGTCGGACTTGTGCAGGATGTCGGGCGACAGGATCTTCAGCGCGACCGGCCCGCCGATGGCCCGCGCGGCCTCGGCCGCCGCGGCCGGAGTCGGGGCCGTGCGCTCGTCGGGGAAGGGCACGCCGGCGGCGGACAGCGCGGCCTTCGACGCCGCCTCGTCCAGATCGCCCTCGGGCACGGTCAGCGCGCCGCTCCCCGGCTCGCCGGGGGCGGGCAGGGTATCGCCCATGCGGGCCAGCATCGCGGCGATGCGGATCGCGACATGCGGCTCGTCCGTCGTCAGGAACCCGGCCTCCCGCAGGCGATTGCGCATCGCGGGCTCGTGCAGGGTGCAGACGATGAACAGCTTCTCGGGATGCTCGGCCCGAAGCGCCGCCAGCTTCGGCAGGGCGGCGTCCATCTGCGCCTCGTTCCGGCCCATGTGGACGAGGAACAGCGCCACGATGTCGTAGTTTCCCTGTTCGACCACGATGCGCGTCACGCGGGTCAGCAATTCGCGATCGTTGACCACCTGGGCGGTGGCGTCGACCGGGTTGCGCGGGCCGGCGAAGGGGATCTCGGCGCGGATCGCGTCCTGCGCGGCCTGCGGCAGGGCCGGCACCTCCAGCCCGTGGTCCGAGGCGAGGTCGGCCATCAGCACGCCCGCGCCGCCCGACACGGTGATGAGCCCCAGCTTCCGCCCCCCGGGAAAGACGCCGTAGGCCGCCGCTTCGGCCGCGTCGACCAGGTCGCCGACCGAGGGCGCGTTGAAGACGCCGGTGGCGGCGAAGACGCCCTCGATCACCCGCGCGTCACCCGCCAGCGCCCCGGTGTGCGAGGCGACGGCCGCCGCGCCCACGTTCGAGCGGCCGACCTTCATCATGATGACCGGCTTGCCCGCCGCCCGCGCCTTGCGCAGCGCGGCGATGAGGGCGGGGCCGTCGGTGACGCCCTCGACATAGGCGGCGATGACCTTCGTGCCGGGATCGTCCGCCAGCCAGTCGATGCATTGCGTGACGTCCACGCCGGCCTCGTTCCCGGTGGCGATGAAGTGGCTGATGCCCACGCCGCGCGCATGCAGCATGGCGTAGCAGTAGGAGCCGACAGCCCCGCTCTGGCTGGCGATGGCGACGCCGCCTTCTGCCGGCCATGTCGCCTCCAGCGAGGTCGAGAAGGTGGCGAAGACCTTCGTCAGCGGCGAGAAGAGGCCCAGCGAATTCGGCCCCAGAAGCGCCACCCCCGCCGCGTCGCAGGCCTGCGCGATGCGGGCCTCGATCCGCTTGCCCTCCTCGCCGACCTCGCCCAGGCCCGACGAGAACATGACGATGGCCCTCACCCCGCAGGAGATGCATTCGGTCACGGCGTCCTCGACCAGGGCGGAGGGAAGGGCGACGATGGCCATGTCGACGCTGCGGCCGGCGGCCGTGAGGCTCGGGAAGGCCGTCAGGCCCTGCACCTCCGGCGCCTTCGGGTTCACCGGCACGATGTCCCCGTCGTAGCCCGCCTGCTTCAGCAGCGCGATCGGCAGGCCGCCGATCTTCGTCGCGCTCGACGAGGCACCCAGCACCGCGATGGAGCGGGGCCGGAACAGGGCGGTGAGGTCCGGGGCGGCGGGCGTCTCGGGGGTGTCGCGCATGTGGGGGTCTTTCCTTTGCTCCTCCGTGCGGGGCCGGCGGCCCGCGCGTCTCCGGGGCGGATGCTAGTCGTTTCGGGGCTTTTCGACTTGTGCGCGCCGCGCATTGCTTCATTGTCCGCGCCGCACGGAGCCGCCGGGAGGGCGCTGCGGTCCGTCGTTCACGCCAGGGGGAGGGGAGCACCCATGCGATACCGCCAGACCAATTCCATCGAGGATCTCGTGGCATTCATGGCCGTGGTCGAGAACGGCAACTTCTCGGCCGCCGCGCGGGATCTGGGCCTGCCGCCCTCGTCGATCTCGCGCCGGATCGGCGGGGTCGAAGACCGGCTGGGCGTCGCGCTCTTCAAGCGCACCACCCGCGATGTCGTGCTGACCGAGGCGGGCGTCGCCTATGCCGCCTCGGTGGAGCGGATCCTGGCGGAGCTTCAGGAAGCCGACCTCGCCGCCTCGCGCTTCGCACGGATGCCGGAGGGGCAGCTGACCATCGAATCCCGCCCCGGCCTGTCGGCCTGGCTGCTGGCGCCGTTGCTGCCCCGGTTCCTGGAGGCCTATCCCGACATCCAGGTCGATCTGCGGCTGACCAACGAGACGCTGGAGAACCTGTCGCCCGGGACGGATGTCGGCATCCGCTACGGTCTCGGCGCGCCGTCCTCGCTGGTGACGCGCAAGCTGGTGACGACGCGGCAGGGCACCTATGCCTCGCCCGCCTATATCGAGGCGCACGGCGCGCCCGAGACGCCCGCCGATCTGGCCCGGCACAATTGCGTGGCCTATTCCTTCGGGTCCGATCCGGTGAAGTGGCGCTACCGGCAGGGCGATTACGACCGCGTCGTCGTCGCCTCGGGCAACATGCGGTCGAACGACGTGAACGCGGTGGCGATGGCGACGGTGAACGGGCTCGGGATCTCGGTCGCGCATACCTGGGTGATGGACCGGGCGGTGCGCGAGGGGCGGGCGGTGCCGATCCTGACGGATTTCGAGGTCACGACGATGATGACCTTCGACCTGCATGTCTCGGCGATCTACGCGCCGGCGATGAAGAACGTGCAGAAGGTGCGGGTGTTCATCGATTTCATGCTGCGGGCGCTGCGGGAGGGGACGGAGCAGGCGCCGGCCCCCGCGCCGGAGGCCGCGGCGGCGGAGTAGGGCGGAGAGGCCGGGGGGCTGTCTGCCCCCACCCCGGCTGAACGCCGGGGCCCCCAGAAGGTATTTTCGACCGGATGAAGCAGGGGAACCCGGCGGTGCGGGGGGCAGCTGTGCCTTTCGCACACAGCTGCTGTTTCGGCCGGAGGATGTATCGCTTCGCGTCCGGCTCTGCCAGGATCGCGCCGGACTGCGGAGGAGGGAGCGCCCGATGCTCGACGACATGGACACCGACGATATCGCCCGGATGCTGCGCGATTCGGCGCAGGCGATCACCCGCGACGGCCTGTCCCGGGCGCGCAGGCTGCGCTTTGCCGAACCGGGGTTCGACCGCGTGGTCTGGGCGCAGATGGCCGGCCTCGGCTGGTTCGGCCTGCGGCTGAGCGAGGATCAGGGCGGCAGCGGCCTCGGCATGGCGGCGCTCGGCGGGCTGATGCAGGAACTGGGCGGCGTGCTGACGCCCGAGCCGGTGGTCGAGACGCTGCTGGCGGCGCGGCTGCTGGCCGACGTTGCGCCGGAGCTCTGCGCCTCCGTGGTCGGGGGCGAGACCCTCGCCGTTGTCGCCTGGGCCGAGGGGCCGGGCGCGCTGGAGACCTCATCCAGAGAGGCGCGGCGGGTCTTCGTGCCCGCAAGCGGCGCGGACGTGATCCTGGTGCCGGTGGCGCGGGGCGGCGCGGTGCATCTGATGCGCCACGATGCGGGCGCGCTGGATGTCGAGACGGAGGGGCTGGTGGACGGCGGCTTCACCTCCACGATCCGGCTGGACGGGGCAGAGGGCGAGGACCTCGGCCCCTTGCCCGACGGCCTGCTGGCCGAGGCGCTGGACGAAGCGGCGCTGGCCGCCGGGTTCTACATGGCGGGGATGAGCGCGGCGGCGCTGGAGATGACGCTCGACTACCTGCGCGAGCGCAAGCAGTTCGGCGTGCCGATCGGGTCGTTCCAGGCTCTGCAGCACCGCGCCGTGGACGAGGTGATCGAATCCGAGCTGGCCACCGCCAGCTGCACCGAGGTCGCCGCGCTGATCGACGCGGGCCGCACCGGCGACGCGCGGGCGCGCGACGTGTCGCGGGCCGTGGCGCGGGCCTCGGAAACGGCCTCTCGCGTGACCCGGGCGGCGGTCCAGCTGCACGGCGGCATTGGCTACACCGACGAATACGACGTGGGCCTCTTCCTGCGGAAGGCGATGGTCCTGGCCAATGCCTGGGGCACCCCCGCCTGGCATCGCAAACGCTATGCCCGGCTGATCCGCACCACCTGAGGCGGGCGCCGCGCCCCCTGCATTTTTTCGTCGGAAGTACTCCGGGGGAGCCGCCCCGGAGGGGTGGCGGGGGCGGAGCCCCCTTGCACCTTCGCCTCCAGGAATGCGTCAATCGCCCCCGCACCTCTCGCCAGGCCGCGCGGTCCGCGCAAGCGTCACGCAACCCCAGCCGGAGGACCCGCCATGTCAGACCTCGTCCAGATCGCCGACAGCGGTCATGTCCGCACGATCACGCTCAACCGGGCCGACAAGATGAACGCGCTCAGCCGGGAACTCGCCTGGGGCGTCATCGGCGCCGTGGACGAGGCCGCGAAGGACGACAATGTCTGGGTCATCGCCATCACCGGCGCGGGCCGCGCCTTCTGCGCCGGGCTCGACCTGAGCGGCGCGCCGGATTTCTCGCCGAAATCGCCGATGGACGCGCAGCTGGACGACATCGGCTGGGTCGGGAACTTCCTGCTGGCGATCCGCCAGCGCTGCGACAAGCCGGTGGTGGCGGGCGTGAACGGCGTGGCGGTCGGGGCGGGGCTGGGACTCGCCATGGCCTGCGACGTGCGGCTGGTGGCGCATTCGGCGCGGTTGATGGCGGGCTACACGCGGATCGGCGGCTCGCCCGACGCGGGGCTGACGATCACGCTGCCCGAGGCCATGGGGCACGAGAAGGCCATGCGCTTCATGATGGAGAACCGCACCGTCACCGGCGCCGAGGCGGTCGATTGGGGGCTCGCGGGCGAGGCGGTGGCGGACGAGGCCTTCGCCGCGCGGCTGGACGAATACTGCCAGTCGCTCTGCGCCTGGTCGCCGATCACCCTGCGGCTGCTGAAGCGGGGGCTGGTGAAGGCGGCCTCCTCGACCGACATGGAGCAGCAGCTGCGCTACGAGGTGATGAACATCCGCATGGCCTTCGGCAGCGAGGACGGAAAGGAGGCGCGGAAGGCGTTCCTGGAAAAGCGCCCGCCGGTGTTCCGGGGGCGGTAACGGGCCCCGGGGCGCACCGGAGGCGGCACCGCGCGGCGGGGGCTGGACCTCCTCCCCCTGCGGCGGGCATCCTGGACGGGCCGTCCGGGCGGGCCGTCCGGACAGGCGGTCCAGACAACCGGGGTTCCGCATGACCGATCCGCTTTCGCTTCCCGCCCGCAGCCTCGCCGACCTGATCCGGCGCGGCCGCGCCAGCGCCGCCCGCGTGACCCGCGACACGCTGGACCGGGTGACGCGGATCAATCCGGAGATCAACGCCATCGTCCACGACTGCGGGGCCGAGGCGCTGGCGGAGGCCGAGGCGCTGGACGCCCGCATCGCCGCCGGAGAGGACGCGGGCGCGCTGGCCGGGGTGCCGCTGACGATCAAGGTGCTGACCGACCAGGCCGGCTGGCCCACCACCAACGGCATCGCCGCGCAGCGCGATCTGGTGGCGACCGTGGACAGCCCCTTCCTGCGCAACATGCGCGCGGCCGGGGGGATCGTGGTGGGGCGGACGAACACGCCCGCCTTCTCCTACCGCTGGTTCACCTCGAACGGGCTGCACGGCACCACCTCGAACCCGTGGAACATGGCGCTGACGCCCGGCGGATCGTCCGGCGGGGCCGGGGCGGCGGTGGCGGCGGGGCTGTGCCACATCGCGCACGGCACGGACATCGCCGGCTCCATCCGCTATCCGGCCTATGCCTGCGGGGTGCAGGGCCTGCGCCCCACGCCGGGGCGGGTGCCGGCGTTCAACGCCACCTCGGGCGACCGGCCGGTGGCGGCGCAGCTGATGGCGGTCTCGGGCCCGCTGGCGCGGCGGGTGGACGACCTGCGGCTCGCGCTGGAGACGATGTCGGGCTACGACAGCCTCGACGCCGTCAGCCAGCCGGTGCCGCTGCGCGGGCCGGCCTGGACGCGCCGGGTGGCGCTGGTGCGGCGGCCGGGCGGGATCGCCGTCGATCCGCGGATCGAGGCGGATCTGGACCGCGCCGCAGGGATCTTCCGCAGGGCCGGCTACACGGTCGAGACGCCGGAGACGGTGCCGGAGCTGCGCGAGGCGGTGGATATCCAGACCGATCTCTGGCTCTGCGACGGCTACGCGGCCAAGGTCGCGGCGGCCGAGGCCGAGGGCGATGCCGGCGCACTGGCCTGCCTCGGCCGGTTCCGGGACCGGGCGGCGGCCTTCGACGCGGCGCGCTTCGGGGCAATCTTCACCCGCCGCGCCGCGCTGGTGCGCGCCTGGCGGTCGTTCCTCGCCGACTGGCCGGTGGTGCTGATGCCGGTGTCGGGCGAACTGCCGTTCCGCCAGAACGAGGACCTCGAAGGGCCCGAGGCGCTGGATCGGATCTGGGAGGCGCAGCTTCCCATGGTGGCGATCCCCGCGATCGGGCTGCCCGGCATCTCCATCGCCTCGGGGGTCGAGGGCGGCGTGCCCTCGGGCGTGCAGCTGGTCGCGGCGCCCTGGCGCGAGGACATCCTGCTGGACGCCGGCGAGGTGCTTGAGGCGGGGTTCGGCGTGCCGATCCCGGCGGTCTGACCGCCCGGAACACCGCCCGGAACACCGCCTTTTCCGCGCCGCCCGCGCGGTGCCTCCGAGCGCTTCCACGTTCCTGTCATGGCCGCCGCGCCTGTCGACTTCGCACCGGCGGCGCGGGATGCAGGACCCGGGCCGCCACGGCCCGTGCCGCCACAGACAGGATGCCGCCCGATGACCTCCAGCACCGACCGCCGGACCGCCGGAACCCCGACCGCCGGACCCACCCGTTCGGACCTGATGCCGCTGTTCCGGCCGCGCGCGGTGGCGCTGGTCGGGGCCTCGGACGATCCGTTCAAGATCGGCGGGCGGCCGCTGCGCTACATGACGGATTCGAGATCCCCGGTGCCGATCTACCCGGTGAACCCGACGCGGGACGAGGTGCAGGGGCACAAGGCCTATCCCTCCATCGAGGCGATCCCCGATACGGTCGATCAGGTGATCCTCGCCGTGCCCGCCGCGCGGGCCGAGGCGGCGGTGGCCGACGGTCTGGCCGCGGGGGTCAGGAGCTTCGTCATGTTCACCGCCGGCTTTGCCGAGGCGGGGGACGAGGGGGTGGAGGCGCAGGCGAGACTGGTCGAGACGATCCGCGCCGGCGGCGCACGGCTGCTGGGGCCGAACGCCATGGGCCTGCTGAACTTCGCCGACCGGGTGTTTTCCAGTTTTTCCAGCGCCATGGACCGGGGCGAGCTGACCGTCGGCCGCGTCGGCGTCGTCAGCCAGAGCGGGGCTGTCGGGTCCTACATCCACAACCTGCTGACGAGGCGCGGGATCGCCCTGTCGAAATTCGTGGCGACGGGGAACGAGGCGGATGTCGAGGCCTCGGAATGCGTGGAGTTCATGGCGGGGGATCCCGATTGCGACGTGCTGGTGGTCTATCTGGAGACCGGCCGCGACGGGCCGGGCCTGATGCGCGCGCTGGACACCGCGCGGCGGAACGGCAAGCCGGTGGTGGTGCTCAAGGCGGGGCGGACGGATGCGGGGCAGGCGGTGGCCACATCGCACACCGGCGCGATGGCGGGCTCGGCCGCGGTCTTCTCGGCGGTGCTGGAGGCGAGCGGCGCGCTGGTCGCGCGGTCGCTGCCGGAGCTGGTCGAGATGACCTATGCCTGCGCCTTCGGCCTGATCCCGCGCGATCACTCGCTGGCCATGGTGACGGTGTCGGGTGGGGCCGGGGTGATGGCCGCCGATGCCGCCGTCGAGGCCGGGATGCCGATGCCGCCGCTGCCGGAGGAAGGCTTCGCGAAGGTGCGCGAGCTGCTGCCGCTGGCGGTCGGGCGCAACCCGCTGGACACCACGGCGGCGACGATCGGGGACCGCACGCTGTTCATGCGGGCGGTGGAGACGATGCTGCAGGGGCGGGACTACGGCTCGGTCATGCTGTTCATGGCGAACGCCGGGATGAACATGCGCGACATCGAGGCGATGCGCCCGGCGCTGGAGGGGTTCCGGGCGAAGTATCCCGAGACGAACTTCGCCATCTGCACGCAGAGCACGCCGGAGAACGCGAAGGAGATCGAGAAGACCGGCTTCATGGTCTTCCTCGACCCCGAGGCCTGCGTTAAGGCGCTCGCCGCCGTCAGCCGCCTGCGGGCGGTGTTCGAGGATCGCGCCGCGGCCGAGGCGCTGCCCGCGCCGGTGGACCTGCCCGACCGGATGGACGAGGCGACGGCGGGCCGGTTGCTGGCCGAGGCCGGAATTCCCATGGCCCGGACCGGCACGGCGGCGGATGCCGACGGCGCGGTCCGGCTGGCGGAGGAGATCGGCTGGCCGGTGGTGCTGAAGGTGCTGTCTGCCGACATCGCGCACAAGTCCGAGGTCGGCGGCGTGAAGGTCGGGCTTGCGGACGAGGCCGCCGTTCGCGCGGCCTTCGACGAGGTGACGGGCAACGCGCGCAGGGCGGCGCCGGGGGCGGATATCGCCGGCGTGACGGTGTCGCGGATGGTGCAGGGCGGGGTGCAGGTGATCCTCGGCGCGCACCGCGATCCGACATTCGGGCCGATGGTGATGGTGGGTCTGGGCGGGATCTTCACGGAGATCATGAAGGACACCGCCATGCGGCCCGCGCCGGTCGGCGAGCCCGAGGCGCTGGAGATGATCCGGGGGCTGAAGGGCTTCCCGCTTCTGGACGGCGCGCGCGGGCAGGCGAAGGCGGATGTGGGCGCCCTGGCCCGTGCGGTGGCGGCCCTGTCGCGTTTCGCGGCGGCGCAGGGCGCGGCGCTGGAGGGGGCGGAGATCAATCCGATGATCGTCCTGCCCGAGGGATGTGTGGGCGTGGACGCGCTGGTGGTGCCTGCGTCCTGACGGCGGGGCCAGGGCCGTGGTGGGCAGAATGCCCACCCTGCACGCGTTTCCAACCAGAAACGCCGCCCCCGGTCCCCCCGGAGCGGCGCTGGAAGGGAGCGGAGGTCGATCCGATGATCGTCCTGCCCGAGGGGTGTGTGGGTGTGGACGCGCTGATCGTGCCTGCGTCCTGACTGCGGGGCCGGCGCAGTGGTGGGCAGAATGCCCACCCTACGGCGCTACAAGAGACACCGCCCCGTCCCCCGGGCGCGGTGCTGGAGGGGGCGGAGATCAATCCGATGATCGTCCTGCCCGAGGGGTGTGTGGGCGTGGACGCGCTGATCGTGCCTGCGCCCTGACGGCGGGGCCGGGGCAGTGGTGGGCAGAATGCCCACCCTACGGCGCTGCGTCCTTACGGCGGGGCCAGGGCAGTGGTGGGCAGAATGCCCACCCTGCATGCGCCTCCAACGAGAAACGCCGCCCCCGGTCCCCCGGGCGCGGCGTCCGTCGTCAGGCCGGAGCCCTTACTGCGGCTGCGAGATCCCGCGCTCTTCCGCCAGTCTCACCCACTTTTCCATCTCGCGGGCCAGGCGTTCCTTCACCTCGGGGATCGAGGAGGTCTCGATGTTGATGTCGATCGGCTCCACGATCTTCGCGAAGTTCTCGCTCGTCACCACCTCGTTGACTTCGGAGTTCAGCCACTCGACCAGCTCGTCCGGCGTGTCCTTCGGCACGAACATCCCGATCCACTGGCGCACCTGCACGTCCGGCAGGCCGACCTCGGCCGTCGTCGGCACGTCGGGCAGCGCGGTCACGCGGCGGTCGTCCATGACGGCCAGCGCGTTCAGCTTGCCCGCCTTGATCTGATCGCCCGCCGTGGCGACGGAAGTGTCGTAGATGTCCGCCTCCTTCGACAGGATCGACACCATGGCGTCGCCGCCGCCCTTGTAGTGCACGACCTCCAGGTCCAGACCCGCGTCGGACAGGAACTTCTCCATCCCGAAATGCGTCGTGGTCCCGAGGCCCGCGGTGGCGGCGAACATGTCGGAGCCCTTCGCCTTCTCGATGAACTGCTCCATCGTGGTGATGCCGGTATCGGCGTTCACGACGAGGATGTAGGCGGTGTAGCCGACGATGCCGATGGGCTTCAGATCCGTCGCCGGATCGAACGGCAGGTCCTTGTAGACCGCCGGCGCCGTGGCGTAGGCCGAGGTGGTCAGCAGGATCGTCTGCGCGTCCGGCGCCTGCTGCGATACATAGGCGGTGCCCACCATCGAGCCGCCGCCGGGCTTGTTCTCGACCACCACGGGCTGGCCCCAGCGTTCCTGCAGGGCGGTCGCCAGATGCCGGCCGAAGATGTCGGTATTGCCGGACGGCGAATAGGGCACGACCAGCGTGACCGTGCCGTTCGGATAATCCTGACCCTGGGCCAGCGCCCCTCCGGCCAGGCCGAGCGCCATCGCCGCGCCCGCAAGCATTCCCTTGAGTGTCTTCATCGTTCCTTTTCCTCCCTGTGGCTGGAACTTCAGGCTTCGCGCGCCATTCTCGCGCGTCTCTTGTTCTGCTTGATCGTCGTCCAGACGCCCCAGATCAGGATGGCGAGCGTGATTGCCATGATCGTGCCGCTGACGGGACGTTCGATGAATGTCGTGAAACTGCCGCGCGACAGCACCATCGCCCGGCGGAAGTGCTCCTCCATCAGCGGGCCCAGCACGAAGCCCAGCAGCATCGGCGCGCCGGGAAATCCGAAGATCCGCATCCCGTAGCCGACCGCGCCGAAGAAGAAGACCTGCCAGACCGTCAGCGCGTTGAAGGTGGTCGAATAGGCCCCGATGCAGATGAACAGCAGCACCGACGGGAAGAGGATGTGATAGGGGATCATCAGCATCCGCACCCAGATTCCGATCAGCGGGATGTTGAGGATCAGCAGGATCACGTTGCCGACCCAGAACGACATGATCAGGCCCCAGAACAGCTGCGGCTGCGACGAGATCAGCGTCGGCCCCGGCGCGATGCCGTGGATCATCAGCGCGCCCAGCATCAGCGCCATGGTGGCGGAGCCGGGAACGCCCAGCGACAGCGTCGGGATGAAGGCGGTCTGGTCGGCGGCGTTGTTGGCGGCCTCGGGGGCCATGATGCCCTCGATCGCGCCCTTGCCGAAGCGCTCCGGCTCCTTCGCGATGCGCTTCTCGACCGCGTAGCTGAGGAAGGCGGCGATGGACGGCCCGGTCCCCGGCAGGGTGCCGAAGAACGACCCCATCGACGCGCCCCGGATCAGCGGGAACCACGACCGGCGCACGTCGTCGCGCGTGGGCTTGATGGCCTTCAGCTTGACCGTTTCCGGGTCGATGGCCGACCGGTCGATGCGGCGCACCGACATGATGACCTCGGCCACGCCGAAGATCCCCATGGCCAGCGCGATCAGGCTGACCCCGTCCAGCAGCCCCAGAGAGCCGAAGGTGAAGCGGCCCGTGGCGCTCTGCGTGTCCATGCCGACGAGGCCGAAGCAGATGCCGAGCGCGACCATCGCCAGCCCCTTGATCGCCGAGCCTTCCGAGATGGTCGAGGCGGCGACCAGCCCCATCAGCATCAGCGCGAAATACTCGGCCGAACCGAAGTTCAGCGCGTAGGAGGCGATGATCGGGGTGAAGAACATCAGCAGGATGACCCCGACCGACGCCCCGAAGAACGACGCGACGGTGGTCATGAAGAGCGCGATGCCCCCGCGCCCCTGCTGGGCCATCGGATAGCCGTCGAGGCAGGTCACCGCGTTCGCCGGCGTGCCGGGGATGTTCAGCAGGATCGACGCGGTGGAGCCGCCGTAGGTCGTGCCGTACCAGATGCCGCCCAGCATGATCAGCGCCGTCGTCGGCCCCAGCGTGAAGGTCAGCGGGAACAGCATCGAGATCGCCGTCAGCACGCCCACGCCGGGGATCACGCCGACCAGCGTGCCCAGCAGCGCGCCGAGGAAGCAGTAGAAGATGTTCTGGGCGCTCAGCGCGACGTCGAGGCCCATTGCGAGGTTGCCGAAGAAGTCCATCAGAAGGGCCACCTCACCATGTCGAGCTGCAGGCCGAGCGCCACGCGGAAGATCAGGGGCACCATGATCGACAGCACCACGCACATGATCGCCAGCGTGACGGGCCGCACGTTCAGGTCGGCGAAGGAGCTGACGATCACCACGACGAAGATCGCCGGGATCAGCCCGAAGAGCGGGATGACGATGGCGAAGCCCGCGATGCCGGCCAGCACGAAGAGCGGGGCCCAGATGCGGACGTCCGCGCGCTCGACCTCGCGGAAGAGGGCCTGGACCGCGACGATCGCGCCGAGGATCGCGGTGATCGCGCCCATCCCGGCCGGGAACATGCCCGGCCCCATGCGGCGCAGCGACCCCAGCGGGTAGCTGGACGCGGCGTGCCAGGCGATCCAGACGCCCACGGCGACCAGGATCAGGCCGCCCACGATGTCCTTGTTGAGCCGTCCGTTCATCGCCCGGCTCCGCCCGGTCGGCGGTACGCCGGACCGTTGCCGCCCATCGGGCGCCGCATCGATTCTGGCACCATGTCCTCCCCGGCCGCAGTGGCGCGGCCTGTTCTCGCGTCGTCGCAGTTCCGTCCCGTCTAGTGAAAGCCGGGGCCTGCCGCACCTTCCGGGGGCAAAAGATCATAAATATAGCTTTGGTGCTCCGGGAGGGACCGGGCCGGGCCGGGGATGGCATGATGACCGCGTCCGGGCACGCGACTCGGCACGGGTCCGCATCCGGCCCCGGCTTGCCTGTCAGCGCCGCCGCGGGTATTCGCCGGATAGTTGTGCTGATCGAACCGGGGCGATCGCGATGGCCAGACGTACAGACACAGCCGCCACGAATGCGGCCGGCACGCCGCGGGCCTCCGCGTCTCGGGCGCGCGGGCCGCGGGGCTCCGGCGCGCGCGGCGTCGCCGGCGGAAGCGCCGTGGCGCAGGCGCCCGCGGGCCGGACCGCCGCGATGCAGGCGCCGATGACGCCGGCCGAACTGGCGCTGGCGGACGACCGGCCGGGCATCTCGCTCTACGTGAAGCTTGCCGGGCTCTTCCGGTCCTTCATCGAGACGGGAGAGTGGAAGCTCGGCGCGCGGATCCCGACGGTCGAGGAACTGTCGCGGCTCTACGGCGCGGCGGGCATGACGATCCGCCAGGCGCTCGGCCTGCTGGAGGACGAGGGGCTGATCGAGCGTTTCCGCGCCAAGGGCACCTTCGTCCGCGCCCGGCCCGAGCGCGACCTGTTCTGCGACGTCCGCACCGACCTGTCGGGCCTGCTGATCGCCCGCCCCGGCGCGGTGATCGAGGTGCTGCTGGACGAGATCGTCACCGACCTGCCGCCGCAGATCGCCGACCACGCGCCCGAGGGGATGCGGTGGCGGCACCTGCGCCGCCGCCATACCCGCGGCACGTTGCCCTACCTGACCACCCAGGTCTTCGTGCCGGAACCGATCGGCCTCCGGCTGACCGACGAGGATCTGGTCGGCAAGACGGCGACCCGGCTGGTCAACGACCTCGACGGCATCGAGATCGCCGACGCGGTGCAGATCCTGACCGTGGAGCCGGCCGATCATCAGATCGTGCAGCTTCTCGGCGTGGCGCCCGGCTTTCCCATGGTCCGCGTGGTGCGCCGGGCCTACGACGCCGCGGGCGCGCCGCTGCTCTTCGCCATCGGCAACTACCGCAGCGACACGGTGCGGATCGAGATGAAGACGATGTGATCCGGCGCCGCGCCGTCGTGGCGGTCGGCGCGTGCTCGGGGCGGAAAGGCTCGGGATGCGGGCTGCTCCTGCATCCACTCGCGGCGGGCCGTCGCACCCCTCCGCCGAACGCGAAAAGTCATGTTTGTGACTTTTTGTCCCGAGGTCAATCCCGGACCGGCGCAGGCTCACCTCCCTGCCATTGCGGGCGGACGGCTTGACGGCCCTCCGGCGCGGGCAGAGGCTCGCCCCCATGCGTGCGCCGCCCGGAGGAGGGGCCGTGCCGCGGGAGGAGGCTCACACATGGCAGACACCCGGACAACCGCCAGCATCGCCGAGATCCTGGCGCCCCGATCGGTCGCGGTCATCGGCGCGTCCGAGGACCGGACGAAGTTCGGCGGCAGGCTCTATTCGCTGCTGGTCCAGCACGGCTTTCCGGGGAAGATCTACCCGATCAACCGCAAGCGGGAGGAGCTTCTGGGGATCCGGACCTTCCCCAGCGTCGGCGACATCCCAGAGCCTGCCGACCTGGCCGTCATGGCCGTGCCGCGCGATCACGTGAAGGGCGCCATCGCGGAATGCGCCGCAGCCGGGACGAAGGCCGCCGTCATCATCACCGCCAAGTTCAGCGACGCGGGAGAGGAAGGCGCGGCGCTGGAGCGCGAGATCGTCGACATCGCGCGGCAGGGAAACATGCGGATCATCGGGCCGAACTGTCTGGGCATCATCAGCCCGGCGAACCACCTGGCGCTCTGTTCGTCGCCCGCGCTCTATGTCGACAAGCTGCCCGAGGGGCGGATCGGCGTGGTCAGCCAGTCGGGCGCGCTGATGGCCACGATCTTCGACCGGGCGCAGACGCGGGGCGTGGGCTTCTCGCACTGCTTCTCGATCGGCAACCAGGCCGACATGGAGCTGTGCGATTTCCTCGACTTCCTGATCGAGGACCCGGCGACCGACGCGATCTGCTGCTATATCGAAGGGGTGAAGAATGGCCCCCGCTTCCTGAAGCTGGCCGCGAAGGCGCGGGCGGCGGGCAAGCCGGTGATCGCCGTGAAGGCGGGCCGCACCTCCTTCGGCGCGGCGGCGGCGTTCTCGCACACCGCGAGCCTGGCGGGCAGCTACGACGCATTCGCTACCGCGTGCCGGGAAACCGGCGTGGTGCTGATGGACGATGCCGACGCGATGATCATGTTGGCCTGTGCGCTGACGCGTTTCCCGCGACCCGCCCATGCGGCGGTGACGGTCGTCACCACCTCGGGCGGGGGCGGGGCGATCACCGCCGACCGGCTGTCGGACGCGGGCCTGACGCTGTCGGAGTTCACTGACGAGACGGCGGAGGCCATGGCCGAGATGTTCGACGAGGCCGCCGTCCGGTCCAACCCCGTGGACATGGGCGCGGCGAAGGCGGGCGGGTCGATGTTCAATTCTCACGGTTCGGCCCGGGCGCTGATGCGCGACGCGGGGACCGGCCTCGTGATCGCGCCGATCACCACCTCGCCGGACGTGGCGGGGATCTGCATGGGCATCTGCGACGGGGTGGAGGAGGCGGGATCGCCCAAGCCCTGCATGATCGTCGTCCAGCCCGGTCAGGCGGGGGACGAGGCGCGGCGGCAGTTGAAGGCCCGCGACTGGTTCTGGTTCGAGTCCATCGACGAGGCGATCCGCGTGGCGCAGGGCTATCGCACGCTGCTGACCGACGCGATCCGCGAGCCGGCCGCGCCCTCGCCCGGCAAGGCGCCGGCGTTGAGGGGCGCGCTTGGCGAGGAGGCGGCAAAGCAGGCGCTGGCGGGCTATGGCGTGCCGGTGAACCGGGGCGAGGTGGCGCGCGATGCGGCCGCGGCGAAGGAAATCGCGGGCCGGCTGACGGGGCCGTTCGTCGTCAAGGTCGTCTCGCCCGACATCGTGCACAAGTCCGACGCCGGCGGCGTGGTGCTGGGGCTGGAGGGGGCGGACGCTGTCTCGGACGCCGTGGCCGCGATGCAGGCGAAGCTGAAGGGCAGCCATCCCGACGCGCGCATCGAAGGGTTCCTGGTGCAGGAGATGGCCCGGGGCGAGATCGAGATGTTCGTGGGCGCGAAGCGCGATCCCGAATTCGGCACGATGGTCCTGGTCGGCGCGGGCGGCGTCCTGGTGGAACTGATGCACGACGTGGCCATGGCCCGCGCGCCGGTGACGCCCGAGGAGGCGGAGGCGATGGTGCGTGGCCTGAAGGTCGCGCCGCTGCTGACCGGCTATCGCGGCAGCGCCGCGCTGGACGTGCTCGCGCTGGCCGAGGCGATCAGCCGCGTCAGCCACCTGGCCGCCGATCTGGGCGAGAGCTTCGCGGAACTCGACGTGAACCCGGTGCTGGTTCGCCGCGCGGGCGAGGGCTGCACGGGCGTCGACGCCCGATTGTTGATGGAGGAGTGAACCACATGAGCGACAGGACATACGACAGCGGCCTGGAGGTCCGGCACGAGGGGGCGGTGACCATCTTCACGATGAACCGCCCGAAGCAGATGAACGCGATCTCGAAGGGGATCGCGGAAGACATCCAGACCGCCTTCGCCGAGTTCGACGCCTCGGATCAGCGGGTGGCGATCATCACCGGAGCGGGTGACCGCGCGTTTTCCTCGGGCGCCGATGTGGGCGACCTGCCGGAGCTGTGGCGCTGCATCCCGACGGTGGGGATCACCACGCTGAAGCCCGTGATCTCGGCTGTCGACGGCTGGTGTGTGGGCGGCGCGCTGGTGATGGCGACGCTGGCGGATCTGTGTGTGGCGACGGAGAACGCGAAGTTCTCCTACCCCGAGGCGAAGCTGGGGCTGACCGGCGGGATCATCGCGGCTCTGGCGGCGCGCCTGCCGCACAAGGCGGCGATGGAGATCATCATGCTGGGCCGCACGATCAGCGGGCAGCGTGCCTATGAAATGGGCCTGATCAACGAGGTGACGCCGCCGGGCGGGCATCTGGACGCGGCGCTGAAGATGGCGAACGAGATGGCCGAGATGGCGCCGATGGTGCTGTCGACGCTGAAGAAGATGGTCAACGACGACATGCTGGCGAAAGCGCCTTCGGAACAGGCGGCGCGGACGCAGATGGCGCTTGGCGCGGTGCGGGCGTCCGAGGATTTCCAGGAGGGGCTCGCCGCCTTCCGCGAGAAGCGCAAGCCGGTGTTCAAGGGGCGCTGAGCGCCGAAGGCCGGGGCAGCGCCGCCGGTGACACGGATGCCGGCGGCGCACGACACGTGGCATTCGCGGCCCGCGCTGTGCCCGGCCCGTGCGTGCGGCCTTGCGTCCGGCCGCGCGCGCCGCGAAGGTCGCGGGGTGCCCCCGAACCGCCGAGGCGATCCATGTCCGAGCCCGCCACGCCTGCCCTCGTCCTCGACCTCGACGCGTTCGAGGCGAATGTCGACACCGCCTTTCGCCTGGCCGAGGACGCGGGGATCGCGCTGCGCCCGCACGCCAAGTCCCACAAGTCCCCGGACATCGCGGCGTATCTGCTGAAGGCGGGCGCCGAGGGTGTCTGCGTCGCCACCGTCTCGGAGGCGGAGGCGATGGCGCAGGCGAACATCGCCGGCCTGCTGCTGACCGCCCCGGTCGCGACAGCGCGCCAGTTCGACCGGATCGGCGCGCTGCTTTCGGGCGGCGCGGACCTGCGGGTGGTGGCCGACCATCCCGACACGATCGCGCCGCTGAACGCGCGGGCCGAGGCGGCCGGCCGGACCCTGCCGGTGCTGGTGGAATGCGACATGGGCCAGGCCCGCACCCGGGTGCTGACGGCCGAGGCGGCCGTCGCGGTGGCGAAGGCCATCGACGCCGCGCCCGCGCTGCGCTTCGCCGGGGTGCAGGCCTACTGGGGCCAGTTGCAGCAGGTCGCCGACCAGGACGAGCGTCGCGCCCGGGTGGTCGATCAGGCCGACCGGCTGCGCGCGATCCTGACGCTGCTCGACGCCGAGGGGCTGGAGGCGGGGATCGTCACCGGCGGCGGCACCGGCACCTTCGGGATCGACCGCCACCTGTCGCTGTTCACCGAGTTGCAGATCGGATCGTTCATCTTCATGGACAGCCTCTACGGCCCGCTGGGGATCGAGCCGGGGGGCGAGAATCCGTTCCGCCACGCGCTCTTCGTACGGGCGGCCGTGGTCAGCGCCAACGCCACGGGAAACGAGGTGCCTCAGGTGATCGTGGACGCGGGGCTGAAGGCCTTCGCCACCGACAGCGGGCTGCCCCGGCTGGCCCGAGGGCCCGAGGGGCTGGACGCCGCGGAGACGACCTTCCGCTACAAGGGCGACGAGCACGGCGCCCTGATGCTTCCCGCGGGGGCGGCGATCGCGCTCGGCGCGGTGCTGGACTTCATCCCGTCGCATTGCGATCCAACGGTGAACCTCTACCCCTGCTACCACCTGCGGCGCGGGGACGAGTGGGTCGGCACCTGGCCCGTCCTCGGCCGCACGGGCGAGACGATGTGAAAGCTGCGGGCCGGGGGTGAGGGCGTTTCCGCCAGCGTCTCGCGATCTGCCTGCCTCCGCCTTTCGCGCCGTCGCAGACACGGGCGCGGGCGTGGCGTTCCTTCCGCGTTCCGTCCTGCCGCCGGGGCGGGCGGTCGGGGTCCAGAAGGGCGGCGGCGCGGGGCGGAACCGTATGGCGGACCGCCCGGGTCGGGCCCGATAGCGGCATGGCCTGCGCGCAAGCGGCGATCATTTGTCTGTCCGTGCGGCCCGTTCCGGTCCAGAATGCGGGGGGACGGCCGCGGCGGGGGAGACGCCGGCGTGCCGGTCAGGAGAGGGAGGAGCAGATGACACGCACCCGCAAGAGGTTCCCGCCCCGGGGTACCGACTGGCCGACGCTGCAACGCGCGCTGACCGACATGAAGTCCGGCGACATCGACTGGCGGGGCGGCCGCGCGCCGCTCTTCGTCTTCCGCAACGACGACGAGACGTGGCGGGTCGGGCGCGACGCCTTCATGGAGTATTTCACCGAGAACGCGCTCGGCCGCGGCCGCGCCTTCTTCAGCGTCGGGCGGATGGAGACCGAGATCCTCGATTTCGGGCTCGATCTGCTGCACGCGCCGGAGGGCGGGCAGGGCGCGATGACCAGCGGCGGCAGCGAAAGCATCTTCGTCGCCATGAAGGCCGCCCGCGACGCGCACCGCGCCGCCCGCGGCGTCGGGCGGGAGACGGCGCTGAACCTGGTGATGCCGGTGACCGGGCATCCGGCTTTCGACAAGGCGGCGCAGGCCATGGACATCGAGGTCCGCCGCGCCGGGCTGGGCGAGGACCGGCGGGCCGACGTCACCGCCATGCGGGCGCTGATCGACGCGGACACGATGGCGCTGGTCGGCTCGGCCCCCTGCTTTCCGCACGGCGTCGTCGATCCCATCGACGAGATCGGCGCTCTGGCGCAGGAGACGGGGATCTGGCTGCACGTCGATGCCTGCGTCGGCGGCTGGATCCTGCCCTTCTTCGAGATGAACGGCCGCGACGTGCGGCGCTTCGACTTCCGGGTGCCGGGGGTGCGGTCGATCTCGGCCGATCTGCACAAGTTCGGGTTCTGCCCCAAGCCGGCCTCCACCGTGTTCTGGCGCGACGGCGCGGACATGGAGCGGGCGACGTTCTTCGCGGATGCCTGGCCCAACGGCCCCTTCGGCACGCCGACCATCGCGGGCACCCGGCCGGGCGGTGCGGTGGCCGGGGCCTGGGCGGTGCTGAACCACCTGGGGGTAGAGGGCTACCGCGAGGCGGCCGGGCGGCTGGCGGCGATGACCGACGCCTGGATCGCGCGCATCGGCGCGATGCCGGAGCTGACGCTCTGGGCCCGGCCGGACCTGTCGATCGTCAATTTCGGGTCCGAGGCGGTCGATATCTTCAAGGTGTCCGAGCACATGCAGGCGCGCGGCTGGCTGCCGGGGCTGACCCGCCGGCCGAAGGGCATCCATCTGATGCTTTCGATGTTCCACGAACCGGTGCTGGACGATTACGCCGCCGATCTGGAGCAGTGCATCGCGCTGGCGCGGGCGGATCCGGCGGCGCCCGCGACGCTCGCCGCCGACTACGGCCGCTAGACGCGCTGATCGCGCCGCCGGCCGCGATCAGCGCTCCGTCGTCTCGAGCGCGCCGGCCAGCGCCAGGGCCTCCAGCCGCTCGGCCATCGAGCCCGGCGCATCCAGCCCCATGCGGGCCATCAGCTCCGGCCGGGGCCGCGCCGTCAGGCCGCGCAGCGCCAGACGCAGAAGGGCCGCCCGGTCGCCCTGCCGTTCCGACAGCAGCGCAAGGGCCGGCAGGATCTGCCGCTCCTGCGCATCGAAATCGGTGCCGAAGGGGAAGTCGGGCAGGTCGAACGGGGCCAGCCAGTCGTGCAGCCGGTCCGGCGTGTTCAGGCGCCGCGCGGGGTCGATCGTCGCCGCCCGCCCCACCTTGCCGGCGGATTTCGCCCGGTCCAGCAGCTCGTCCTGGAAGCGGCTGTCGGCGATGCCGATCATTCGCAGCACCGCGTCCTCGTCCCGCGCCCCGCGCAGGTCGGCGATCCCGTATTCGGTGACGATCACGTCGCGATAGGCGCGGGGGACGCTTTCGTGCGGATGCTCCCACACGATGTTCGACGTGGTCTTTCCCTTGCTGGTCCGCGTCGCGGGCAGGGTCAGGATCGCGCGCGCCCCGTCCAGCGCGAAGGCCTGTTCGACGAAGTTGAACTGCCCGCCGATGCCGCTGACCTCGGCGCCCGATCCGGTGACGTCGCTGACGATCCCGCCCAGCAGGGTCGCCTTCATCGCCGAGTTGACGAAGCGCGCGTCGGTCCGGGCGGCGCGCTTCGCCGCCTCGTCGCCGTAGAGCTGGTTGGTGAAGGACACCGGCATCATGCGGATGCGGGCGCGTTCCGCCTCGGGCAGCGCGCAGAGACGGTCGTAGAAGTCGCGGCAGTCGACGAAGAAGCCCGCGTGGATCGCCGCGCCGTCCACCTCGCGCCGGACGATCCCCGCCTCGAAGAGCTGCAGCAGCCCGTCCACCAGCATCTCGGTGACGGCATAGAGCCCGGAGCCGAACTTCCCGCGTTCGTCGAAGGCGTCGCCGGCGAAGGGGCTGGCAGCGGTGATCGTGTCGAACCGGCCCGACTGGCGCAGCATCAGCGCATGCGCCACCGCGTCCCCGATGGCACCGATGCCGATCTGCAGCGTGCCGCCGTCGCGGATCGTGCGCGCGACATGCAGGCCGATGGCGTGTTCGGCCGGCCCGACGGGGCGCTTGACCACCGAGAAGAGCTCGAAATCCGGGGCCGGGTCCAGCAGCAGGTCCACCTCGTCCCGCGGCAGCAGCGCCTCGGGCCCGTCCAGCACGGGCAGATTGGCGTTCGGCTCTCCCGCGACGATGAAATCCTGCCGGCCGGCGCGGCGGTCGCGCATCAGGTCGGCCGAGATGTCGGTGTTGCAGGACAGGCTGAAATCCTCGCCCATGGGTGCCAGCAACTGCATCAGGACATTCGGACGCCAGGCGCGCAGCACGTCCAGAGCGTGGGTGTAGTTCGACGGAATGTAGCGGCGCTGCACGTCCGGCACGCCGATCCATCGCCCGGCCAGCAGGAAGAATTCGGACACGTCGATGTTGTCGGGCAGTTCCCCCGCCCGCAGCATCGCGGCGTAGTCGAGCGGCGGGTAGCGGCCGAAGAGCCTGTCGGCTGCCGGTTCCAGGAACCGCTTCGCCATGCCTTCCGACATGGCGGGCCGTTCCAGCGTCAGGGCGGTGAGAATCGACAGCCGCACGTCCGGCCTCTCCGCGACGGCGCGGGTCAGGGCGTTGACGAGCGTCACCGGCTTGCCGAGCCCGAGCGGCAGGGCCAGCCGGATATGGCCACCGGTGCGGTCGATGATCGCGGCGGCGATGGCCTCGGCCGAGGCGGTCTCAGTCAACGGCGGACCAGCCCGGATCGGGGGCGAAGCGCGGGCCGTGCTGCGCCTCCAGCCGCCTCAGCGCCTCGGGCACGTCGCCGCGCACATGGGCGTAATGCAGCGGCCCGCCCCGGAACGGCGCCCAGCCGGTGCCGAAGATGACGGCGGCGTCGATGGTGTCGGCGTCGGGCGCGACGCCCTTGCGCAGGCACTCCACGGCGGCGTTGCACATCGGCAGGATCAGCCGGTCGACGATGGCCTGATCGGCCTCGTCCGCAGGCGTTTCGGGCGGTTCCTCGCTGCCGTAGTCGTAAAGCCCCTTGCCGGCCTTCTTCCCGGTCTCGCCCTTCTCGACCTTCTCGCGCAGCCAGGCGGGGGTCTCGGCCACCGGCACGTCGAGCCCTTCGCGCAGCGACCGCGCCACCTCCAGGCAGATGTCCAGCCCGACCTGATCGGCCAGCGTCACCGGACCCATGGGCATGCCGAACGCCAGCGCCGCGCGGTCGATCTCGGTCTTGTCGCGACCCTCGTCCAGCATCGTCAGCGCCTCCATCATGTAGGGGGCGAGGATGCGGTTCACGAGAAAGCCCGGATAATCCGTCACCCGCGCGGGCAGGCGGTCGATCCCGGTGGTGAAGGCCGCCAGCCGGTCGAGCGTATCCTGCGACGCCATGTCGTGCGAGACGACCTCCACCAGCGGCATCCTGCTGACAGGATTGAAGAAGTGCAGCCCGGCGAAGCGTGCCGGATCCGGCGCGGCATCCACCAGCGAGGCCAGCGGCAGGCTGGAGGTGTTGGTGGCGAGGATCGCGCCGGGCTTCATCGCCTCGGTCAGTTCGGCGTAGATCTTCTCTTTCAGCCCGGCCTTTTCCGGCGCGGCCTCGATGATCAGGTCGGCGCGGGCCCGCCCCAGACGGTCCGGGTCCGGCATCAGCCGGTCCATCGCGTCGCGGGCCTCGATCCCGCTCAGGTGCTTCTTCTCGTATATCTGCGCCGCGCGACGGATGGCGGCGCCGAGCGGCTCCAGCTTCACGTCCTCCAGCGTCACGCGCTTGCCCTGCATCGCGGACCATGCGGCGATCTCGGCCCCCATGGCGCCGGCGCCGATGACGTGGACATGGGCGATGCCGTCCTCGCCCTTCCCGGCCGCCTTCAGCCGCTGGCGCAGGAAGAAGACGCGGATCAGGTTCTGCGCGGTCACGCTGTCCAGCAGCGCGGCGAAGGAGGCGATCTCGGCCTCCTGCATCGCGTGGCGGTCGCCGGCGTGATCCTCCCACAGGTCGATCAGGGCGAAGGGCGCGGGGTAGTGGACGCGCGGCGCCTTCTTCTGGCTTTCCGCCCGCATCCGGGTGGCGGCGATGGCGCGGACGGCGCGGGTCCGCATGGCGCTGGCGCGAAGGCCGCCGCCGTGGTGGTCCAGCCGGCCCGCCGCGGCCGCGGCGATGGCGGCGTCGACGTGGCGCTCGGGCACCAGCGCGTCGACGATTCCCAGCTTCTTCGCCTTGCGGTCGTGGACGGTGCTGCCCTTCAGCATCATCTGCATCGCCTCGACCGGGTCGATCAGCGAGGTCAGGCGGAAGGTGCCGCCAAGCCCGGGATGCAGGCCCAGCTGGATCTCGGGAAAGCCGGGCTTGACGCCTTCGACCCCGATCCGGCGGTCACAGGCCAGCGCCAGTTCGAACGCACCGCCGAGGGTCGCGCCGTGGATGACGGCGATGGTTGGAAAGGGCAGCGCCTCCAGCTTGTCGAGAACGCCGTGGCCCTCGCGCAGCATCGTCTCGGCCTGATCGCCGCGCAGGCTGGCGAAGCCTTCGATATCCGCGCCGGCGCCGAAGCCTGCCGGTTTGGCCGAGCGGATGACGAGCGCCTTCGGATTGGCCTGCTTTGCCGCGTCCAGCAAGGTGTCGAGCTCGCGCAGGACCGCTTCCGAGATGGTGTTCGGCCCTGTCCCCTCGCAGTCGAGCCAAAGGGTGACGATGCCGCCATGTTCTTCCCGCCGCCAGTTGCGCGCGTCGGGAGCGTGGGGGGCATCGGTCGTCTCGTCGGGGGTGATCTGGTCTGCGACGTTCATCACGCGGCCTCCAGCAGCATCGCGCCGCCCTGGCCGCCGCCGATGCACTCCGTCGCGATCCCGCGTTTCGCGCCCTGCGCCTTCAGTGCGTTGGCCAGGTGCAGGACGATCCGGTTGCCGCTGGTGCCGACCGGGTGGCCGAGGCTGATCGCCCCGCCGTCGACGTTCAGGCGCCCGCGGTCGATCCGGCCGAAGGCGGCGTCGTAGCCCAGCACCTCGCGGCAGAACTCGTCGTCCTGCCATGCGGCGAGACAGGCGAGAACCTGCGCCGCGAAGGCCTCGTTGATCTCCCACAGGTCGATGTCGTCGCAGGCCAGCCCGTGGCGCTGCGCCAGCGGGGTGGAGGCCAGCACCGGCCCCAGCCCCATGATCCCGGGATCGAGCGCGGCCCACTGGCTGTCCACGATCCGGGCGATCGGCGTCAGCCCGTGCGCCTCGACCGCCGTTTCCGAGGCGAGGATGACCCAGGAGGCGCCGTCGGTGATCTGGCTGGAATTGCCGGGCGTGACCTTGCCGAATGGCTTCTCGAACGCAGGGCCGAGCTTGCCCAGCTTCTCGACGGAGGAATCCGGCCGCACGCCGTCGTCCTTGCCATGCGCCGTGCCGTCGCGGTCGAAGGCGGGCAGGACCTCACCCTCGAGGCGCCCTTCCTCCTGCGCGGCGGCGAGGCGCTTGTGGCTCTCCATCGCGTAGGTGTCGGCGGTGACGCGGTCGATGCCGAAGCGGTGCGCCAGCACCTCGGCCGTCTGACCCATGTTGAGCGATGTGATGGGATCGGTCAGCCCGCGTTCCAGCCCGATGACGGGCGAGAAGAAATCGGGCCGCACCTCGGCGAAGGCCTTCGCCTTGTCGAGCGGACCCTTCGCGCGGGCCATCTGCCCGAACCATTCCGTCGCGTCGCGGCTGTAGACCAGCGGCGCGTGGCTCAACGCCTCGGTCCCTCCGGCGAGGATCATCTCGTGAGTGCCGGACTGGATGTAGCGGAAGGCGGTGTCGATGCTCTGCATGCCCGAGCCGCAGTTGATCTGCACCGTGAAGGCGACCTGCTTCTCGCCCATCCCGAGGCGAAGCGCGGCCACGCGGGCCGGGTTCATCTCGTCCTGGATGACGTTGACGCAGCCGAGGATCACCAGGTCGAAGGCCGTTTCCGCGAAGGGCTGGCGCATCAGCAGCGGGCGGCCGCACTGCACCGCCAGATCGACGGGCGTGAAGGGTCCGGGCTTGCCGCGTGCCTTCAGGAACGGCGTGCGGGCGCCGTCGACGAGGTAGACGGGTCGGCTCATTCGGCGGCCTCCTTCCATTCGGGCGTGCGGCGCAGGTCGGGATAGAGACGCTGCAGTTCCTCGGGCGTGTAGTCGTCCACCGCCACGACGCGGCTCACCGCCTCGGACGCGCGTGCGATGTCCGCATGCTCGGCCTCGGTCAGGATGCCGGCCTCCAGCGCTTCCTGCGGGGTCTTGCGCGCGTCCCGCAGGCGCTTTTCCAGCGGCGCCGTTTCCAGCACGTGCCGATACGCGGTGTCCAGCAGGCCGAGGCCGCTTTCGGGATGGGGCGTGTGGAGGCCCGTCACCAGGCGCGACCGGCTGGGGTTCGGCTCGTAGATCAGCTTCGCCACCGCCTCGCTCACCCGGTCCGAGGGGCCGCGGGCGTAGGATCCGGGGCGCAGCAGCGGCCGCAGCAACCAGGCGACCCAGCGGGCGGGCATGTTGGCGATGGTCTCGTCCAGCGCCTGCCCGATCCGGGCGAAGCCGGTCTCGGCGGCGTGGCGGACCAGCGGCAGGTCGGCCTCGTGCCGGCCCTCGTCCTCCCACCGTTTGAGGACGGCGGCGATCAGGTACATCTCGGACAGCGCGTCGCCGAGGCGGGCGGAGATCATCTCCTTCCGCTTCAGCGCGCCGCCTAGGGTGAGAAAGGCCATGTCGGCGGTGACCGCGAAAGCGGCGGACCAGCGCGACAGGCGGCGGTAGATCGGCGCGACCGGGCCGGCGTGGTCGGGGGCGTGGCCGCGGCCCGTCCAGGCGGACCAGAACCCGCGGCCGACGTTCTTGAACGCGTGCCCCACATGGCCCCAGAAATGCCGGTCGAAGGCGTCGAGCGCCTTGTCCCGGTCCGGCTCCTGAAGCGCCTGCATCTCGTTCAGCAGGTAGGGATGCGCCCGGATCGCGCCCTGACCGAAGATGATGAGGTTGCGGGTGACGATGTTCGCGCCCTCCACCGTGATCCCGATGGGAATGGTGCGGTAGATCGGCTGAAGGTAGTTGAGCGGCCCGTCGATCACCGCCTTGCCGGAATGCACGTCCATCGCGTCGTTGATGCTGTCCCGCATCCGCTGCGTGGCGTGGTACTTCATGATCGCCGAGATGACGGCCAGCTTGTGCCCCTCGTCCAGCGCGGCGGTGGTCAGCCTGCGCCCGGCGTCGAGTGTGTAGGCGTTTGCGGCGATCCGGGCCATCGGCTCCTGCACGCCGCCGAACAGGCCGACGGGCAGGTTGAACTGCTTGCGGATCCGGGAATAGGCGCCGGTGGTATGGGCGGCCAGTACGGTGGCCGCGGCCGAGAGCGAGGGCAGCGAGATGCCGCGTCCCGCGGCCAGCGCGCTCATCAGCATCATCCAGCCGCGGCCTGCATAGTCCGGCCCGCCGATGATGTGGTCAAGCGGCACGAAGACGTCGCGGCCCGTGGTGGGCCCGTTCATGAACATCGTGCCCGAGGGCAGGTGGCGGCGGCCGGTCTCGACCCCCGGCAGATCGGTGGGAACGAGGGCGCAGGTGATGCCGATATCCTCGGTCTCGCCCAGCAGGTGGTCGGGGTCGCGCAGCTTGAAGGCAAGACCCAGAACGGTGCAGACCGGGGCCAGGGTGATGTAGCGCTTGGCCCAGTTCAGCCGGATGCCCAGCACCTCCTCGCCGTTCCAGTCGCCGCGGCAGATCACGCCGTCGTCGACCATGGCCGAGGCGTCCGACCCCGCATCCTCGCTGGTCAGGCCGAAGGCGGGCAGCTCCTTGCCGGAGGCGAGGCGGGGCAGCCAGTCCTTCTTCTGCGCGTCGGTGCCGAACTGCAGGATCAGCTCGCCCGGGCCGAGGGAGTTGGGGACCATCACCGTGACGGCGGCGACGACCGAATGGCTGGCGATGTAGCGCACCACTTCGGAATGGGCGTAGGCGGAAAAGCCGAGCCCGCCGTGGTCCTTCGGGATGATCATGCCGAAGAAGCCGTTGGCGCGCAGGAAATCCCAGGCCTCGGCCGGCAGGTCGGCGTCGTGGTGGTCGATGGCCCAGGGGTCGACCATCTCGCAGAATTCGCGGCAGGGGCCGTCGATGAAGGCGCGTTCCTCCGGGGTCAGTTCCGGCGCCTTCATGGCGCGCAGCTTCGACCAGTCCGGCTTGCCGGAAAAGAGCTCCGCCTCGAAATGCACGTCGCCGGAGTTGATCGCCTCGGCCTCGGTATTCGACAGGCTGGGCAGCACGCCCTTCGCCCAGTCGAAGATCGGTCTGGTGATGTAGCGCTTGCGGAACGACATGGCACTTCCTCCCCCTCTTGGAGAAAGAACGTCGCGCGGCGGCACGGGTTCCGTTCCGGCGGCACGGTGCGCCGCGGCGTCGCCCATGCTGTGCGCGCGGTGCATGCGGCGCGTCAGCCGCGCCCGTCCTCCAGCGGCCCCAGCAGGCCGAGTTCGGTGGCGAGGATCTGCAGTGCCAGGTATTTCGACTTGATCCGGCACTGCGCCAGCCCGCCGGCGATGAACCACAGGTTCTCCTGCGGGGTGCGGCGGGTGATGTTGTTCATCTCGCCGTCCTCGCCCACGCCCCAGACCGGGCCGATCCGTTCGGCCATCTCCTCGCCCATGGCCCGGCGGACCAGTTCCGACTGGCCGTAGTAGCCGGTGGCCAGCACGATCACGTCGGCGGGCACGATCGTGCCGTCGTCGAGCCGCGCGCCCTCGGCGGTGAAGGTCTCGATCCGGTTGTAGTCCAGCAGCCCGATCTCGCCGTCGATCAGCAGCTGCGAGCTGCCGGCGTCGAGGTTGTAGCCGCCGCCGCGCCGGTAGTACTTCATCTGGTGGCCGGTCTCGTCCTCGCCGATGTCGAACTTGAAGCCGATGCGCTTCAGCCCCTCGATCATGTCGCGGTCCAGCTCCATCATCCGCTTCACCACCATCCGGTATCCCGCGATCTGCAGGGCCGGCGTGGCGGAGGACACGATCAGGTCGCTGTCCTCCAGCGGCGGGCCCTCGTTCCAGACGGCCTCGTTCAGCCGGGCGCTCGGGTTGATCGACACGACGGTGGTGGAGCCGCGCTGCACCATCGTGGTCTTCACGCCGAAGCTGTGCAGGTCCAGCGCGATGTCGTTGGCGCTGGTCCCGGTGCCGATGATCAGGGCGCGGCGGCCGGCCCAGGCGGCGCCGGAATCGAAGCCCTCGGAATGGATGACGTCGCCGGCGAAGTCCGTCAGGCCGGGAATGTCCGGGCGCAGGGGATAGCTGCTGGTGCCGTTGGCCAGTACGATGTGGCGGGGGCGGACGGTGCGCTCGCCCTCGGGGGTGCGCAGCGTGGCGGTCCAGAGTTTCGCGGCGTCGTCCCAGGCGGCGGAGACGAGTTCGGCGCTGGTCCAGCAGTTGATCTCCATCGCCTCGGCGTACATCTCGAACCAGTTTCCGAGCATGTCCTTCGGGATGTAGGTCGGGAAGGTCGCCGGGAAGTCCATGAACGGCAGGTGGTTGATGTGGGTCGAGTTGTGCAGCGCCAGCGAGTGGTATCGCTTGCGCCAGCTGTCCCCGACGCGCGGCCAGCGTTCGGCGACCAGCGTGTCGACGCCGATGGCGTTCAGCCGCGCGGCGGTGGACAGCCCCGCCTGCGCGGCGCCGATCACCAGCACCGTCGGTTCGCGATCCGCGTAGGCCACGGCCTTCTGCCGGACCTCCAGCCAGTTGTCGCCGCCGAAGTTGCGCGAATAGGCCGATCCGGTGGGGCGGTTCGGGCCGGTCCGTTCGGGGTGGCCGTCGATCTCGTCCAGCGTGGTCGACACGTGCCATGCCCGCGTCGTGCCGTCGTCGCCCGGCGCCAGCCGCACGATGCCGGAACCGCGGCCGATGGCGGTGCGGAACTCGTAGATCGCCTCGATCACGTCACGGCCGACGCGCTTGACCTGGCGGGGGGCCTTGCGGCCCTCGGGCAGGTGCAGGTCCCGCGCTTCGGCGGTGGCCTGGCCCCGCGCCAGCCCGGCGGCGACGGCCTCGCGCCCGCGGGCGGAGGAGAAATCCCACGTGAACGCCAGGATGTCGCGCCAGTGGCTGTCCTCGTGGAAGAGCGGCGCGATGCGCGCGGGATCGCGGCTGGCCAGCGCCGCCTCGAAATCGGCGAGCCAGGTGTCGCAGGCGTTGCGGATGTCGTCCGAGACGGGTGCGGCGCCGACAAGGGTCTGCACGACGGTCATGCGGGTCCTCCTCTTTGCCGGCCAGTGCAGGCGAAGCGGCCGGCGGCGTCAAGGCGGGGTCGGGCCGGTATCACGCATGCGGGAAAGATCCGGCGCTTCGCATCCGTGCGATGCGGCGCGCGGGTCTTGCCGACGCGTGCCGCCCCGGCCGTTCCTTGGCGCGAACGGCCGCGACAGGGAGGATGCCGAGATGCCCGCAGAGGAACCGAAAGCCGACGACGGAAGGGTGGTCGAGGCCCTGGGCCGCGCGCCAGAACTGCCGGCCGAGCGGCTGGATGCCGAAGCGCGCGGCGTCTTCGACGCCTTCCGCGCGTTCCGCGACACGATCCCCGGCCCGTTCCGCGCCTGGCTGCGGCACGGCGTCTTTGCCGCCCGGATGAAGGCGGTGTCGGATCAGGTCATCCGCAGGGGCCTGCTGAACGGGAAAGAGCGCGAGATCGCCATCCTGATGGTCGCCCGCCACCTCGACGCGGCCTTCATCCGCGCGGCGCACGAGAAGATCGGCGCGAAGGTGGGGCTGAGCGAGGCCGCTATGGCAGCGATCCGCGAGGGCCGCACGCCCGAGCTTGAGACGGAGCGGGAGCGAGCCGTCCACGCCGCCGCCGGCGCGATGCTGACCGCCCGCCCGGCGCCGCGGGAGGTCTACGACCGCGCGGTCGAGGCCCTGGGATACGAGGCGGTGTGCGAGCTGTCGGGGCTGATGGGCTTCTACTGCTCCTGCGCGTTCATCCTGACGTTCCACGACGCGAAGGTGGGCTGAAGCCCCTGGCGGCGATGCGTGGCCCCGGTCGGGCCGGGGCCATAGTGGCGGGGGCGCTCGCGGGTCCTCGCGCCGTTCAGTCGAAGCCGTAGAGCCGTTTCGGGTTCTCGATCAGGATCTTCCGCCGCAGCGCCTCGTCCGGCACGCAGGCGAAGAGCACGCGCAGCAGGTCCTGCATGTCGGGCACCGTCTCGGGCGCGTGGCCGACATGCGGCCAGTCGCTGCCCCAGACGACCTGATCGGGCGCGGCGTCGACGATGGCCTTCATGAAGCCGTGGGTGTCGGCATAGGGCGCGCCGGTCCGGGTGTTGCGGTCGGCACCCGAGATCTTGGTCCAGAACCGCCCGCCCCGCAGCCGGTCGAGGAAGGCGCGGTAATCGGGATGTTCGGGCCCCTTGTCGGCCATGGTGCGGCACATGTGATCGACCACGTAGGTCAGCGGCAGCCGCTCCAGCTCGGGCGCGGCGGCGGCAAGGTCGGAGCATTCGACCCAGAGCTGCGCATGCCAGCCGCGTTCCGCGATCCGCGGCGCCAGCGCCCGGAAGTCGTCGAACCCGGTGCCGCGGCTGGTCAGCGCCTTGCCGTCCTGTCGCAGCAGGTTGATCCGCGCCCCGCGGAAGCCCGCGTCGGTCAGCTCGTCCAGCCGCCGGTCGGTGACGTCGGCATCCAGCACCGCGACGGCGCGCAGGCGGTCGGGATGGCGGCGCAGCGCGTCGTACGTGACCGCGTTGTCGTCGCCGGCCGCGACCGCGTGGACGATGACCCCGCGGGACACGCCGATCCGGTCCCAGTGGGCGAAGGCATCCTCGATGGTCGCCTCGCCCCGGGGCGAGAACCGCTCGCCCTCGATCGCCGGATAGCGGTCGAAGGGCCCGTAGATGTGGAAGTGGCAGTCGGTGCTGCCCTCGGGCAGGCGCAGCGTGGCGTCGTCTTGCATCCCTGGTCTCCGGCTCTGCGGTGGTCGGCGGGACCCGCGGCATCGCGGTGCCGGACGGGTCCGTCCCCGATCCTCCGGCATCCCGCGCCCCCGCGCCACCGCCGCGGCCGCGAGCGCACATGCGTGGCAGCCGATGACCTGCACGCGCCGGGAGGAGTCAATCACGGAGACACTCTTGTCCACTCCGCCCCTGTTGTCGGAGGGATCGCGCTGCACATCTTGAACCGTCAGCTTCCGCGCCGAAGGGCGGCGGCTCGCACCTACCCCTCCAGGTCGATACGGACGGGCGAGGGGGCGTCGTCCTCGGGCCATATCCGCTCCGTCCCGTCCTCGGGCGGGTCGCCGGGGACCGGCGGGGCGGGGTGGAGCGAGAGCCGGGCGGTGACCGTCGCGCCCCCGGCGCTGCGGGTCATCCGCCATCCGCCGCCGGGCTGCGCGGTGAAGGCCACGTCGCCGCCCGCGAAGAGGTCCGGCCGGTCGGCGCGCAGGCGCAGCAGCCGGCGCGTCAGGTCGAACTTCCGCGCCGACAGCGGATCGAGCGCCGAAGGATCCCGCAGCGCCCGCTCCAGCCGGTCGAAATCCACCTGGCGGCGGTTGTCGGGATCGCTCAGGCTGGCCGTCCACGCCTCCGTCCCCTGGTAGATGTCGGGAATGCCCGGGGCCAGCAGCTTGATCGCCACCTGCGCCAGGGAAATATCCTCTGCCGCCCTCTCCAGCCGCTCGATAGGGGCGAATTCGCCGCAGGCGCGGGCGCCGAGCGCGCGGGCCCAGCCGGTCACCTGCCGTTCCAGCGGGTCGTCGGGTTCGGTGTGGAAGGTCACCTCCTTGGCCTCGCGCAGCGCCTTCACCGCGTGCTGCGCCAGGCGCTCGCCGGCCTCGGGCTCCGCGCCGAGGGCGAGGCGGCATTGCGCGACGTACCAGACGATGTTCGGGTCCAGCCCCTCGGGCGCGGTGTCGGCCACGGCGCGAAACCAGGCGGTGAAGTCGTCCGGCTGGTGCGAGGCGGCGATCAGCTGGGCGCGGGCGTCCTCCGACCGCTTGGTATCGTGCGAGGAGGACAGCGTCAGACCGTGCGGCATCCGCTCCGCCCGGCCGGCCAGCCAGGCCGAGAACGCCTCTACCGGCAGCGCGTCGTCGTTCGGCTCTCCGCCGACCTCGTTCAGGTGCAGCAGCCGGACCTCGCGGTAGAAGGCGGTGTCCTCCAGCGACTTGGCGGCGGCGGCCCCGGTGACCTGTTGCAGCCGTGTCCTGAGGCGCATCGCCTCCACTCCCTCGGCCACCAGCATCTGCCCCAGGATGTCGAGCGCGGAGCGGGCCAGCAGGTTGCCCGTCGCCATGGAAGCGGCGCGTTCCGCCGTTTCGGTCAGCAGCGCCGCATCCTCCGCGCCCGGCGCCTCGCCCGTGGCGTAGGTGCGGTAGCGCGGGAAGGCGGCGAGGAAGGCGATCATCGCCTGGCGCAGCGCCTCGGGCCCGATCTCGGCCCAGTCGGGGCGGGTGTCGGCCACCGCCCGCGCCAGGGCGCAGAGCACGCCGAGTTCGGCCGCGAGGTCGGTGGTGACGATCTGCTGGCGGGCGGCTTCCAGCACCTCGTGGAACGAGGCCGTCCGCCCCGTTTCCTGCCGGTAGAGCTCGGTGATGGCGGCAAGGCCCGCGTCGTCGGTCAGCGCCCGTCCGATCTGCCGCGCGGCCTCGTAGCCGGTCGTGCCCTCCACCGGCCAGTCCGGCATCTCCTCGTCGCCGGTCAGGATCTTCTCGACCCAGATCGGCACGTCCGGCAGGCGGGCGCGGAGGCGCTCCAGATAGCCCGCCGGATCGGCCAGGCCGTCGACATGGTCGACGCGCACGCCCTGCACCAGCCCCGCCTCGATCAGCTCGAACAGCAGGCGGTGGACGTCCTCGAAGACGCGCGGCACCTCCACCCGGACGCCGATGAGCCCGGTAATGTTGAAGAACCGGCGGTGGCTGATGGCGTCCATCTCGGTGCGCCAGTGGGTCGCCTGCCAGGCCTGTTCGTCGTGCAGCAGGGGGATCGCCGCCGGATCGCGCCGCGCGGCGTCCAGGGCGGGTGTCTCGCCGAGGGGGATCCGCAGCCCGCCGGTGACCAGCACCGGACCGTCGGGATCGTCCTCGACCGTCAGCGCGCCCTCGTCGGCGAGTTGAGCGAAGGGGGCGGGCAGCCAGGGCAGCAGCAGGCGCGGGGCGGCGGGGTCCAGATCGAAATGGCCGGCGTAGCGGCTGGCGGAGCCGTGGCGCAGCACGTCGCGCAGCCAGGGCGTTTCCGGCGCGAAGGCCATGTGGTTCGGCACGATGTCGAGGATCAGGCCCATGCCCCGCGCCGTCAGCGCCGTCGACAGCCGTTCCAGCCCCGCGCGGCCGCCGATGGCGGGCTCGACCTCGGCCGGGTCGGTGACGTCGTAGCCGTGGGTCGATCCGGCGGTCGCGGTGAAGACAGGCGACAGGTAGAGATGACTGATCCCCAGCTCCGCCAGATACGGGACCAGCCCGGCGGCGCGGTCGAAATCCATGCCCTCGCGCATCTGCAGGCGGTAGGTGGCGGTCGGCATGGTCATGGGTGCGGTCTCGTGGATGCGGTTGCGGGGTGGGCAGTGGGGGCTGCCGGTGGCCCGGACGGGGCGTCCGATGGCCGGGACAGGGTGGCTGGTGGCCGGTGCGGGGCGTTCGGGGCGGGCTCGGCAGGGCCGGTCCCGGCGGCGGCGGCGGCGCGCTTGCGGCGGTGCGTCATGGCCGGGGCCTTTCCTCGCGCATCAGCGCGGCGGTGCGGGCGAAGGCCGGGTGATCGGCCAGATCCTCCAGCGCGACCGGCGCGCGGGGGCGCCAGTTCGGGTGCGCGTCGGTGGTGCCGGGCAGGTTGGTGGGCAGCGACGGCCCGGCCATGTCCGCCAGCCGCAGCCCGGCCAGCAGCGACGGTGTCGCGGCGAGGAAGCGGTGCGCTGCGTCCAGCACCTCGTCCGGCATATCGGAGGCGGTCGCGGCATCGGTCCGCGCGGGCCCGCCGTGGCGGCGCAGGGCGCGCAGCATCCAGGCCCGTTCGCGGGCGCGGTGCGCGCGGTGCTGGCTGGACGTCGCGGGATCCACCAGACCGTGCGTCTGCCGCAGGTCGATGTCTGTCCCGCGCCACCATTCGGCCATCGCCGGCAGGTCGTGGGTCGACAGACAGGCCAGCGCCATCTCGGGCCAGGTCGAGGCGGGCCGGAATCCGCGGGCGGTCTGCTCGAAATAGAGGATCCGCATGGACAGCAGGTTCGCCGCCTCCATCGCAGGGCGGAAGCCCTTGGGCACGAAGCCCAGATCCTCGCCGATGACCATCGCCTCGTGCCGGTGCGACAGCTCGGCCAGCGTCGCCAGCAGGTCGCCGAAGGGCTGGCGGAGGTGGGTGCCGGCGGCGGGATGCTCGCCCTCGGGGATGAGGAACAGCTGCCACAGCGCCATGACGTGGTCGATCCGCAGCAGCCCCGCGTCGGCCAGCTGCGCGGCGATCATCTCGGCGAAGGGCGCGAAATCCGCGGCGGCCAGCGCCGTGGGCGAGGGGGCGGCGAGGCCCCAGTTCTGCCCCTCGGTCGCGAACATGTCGGGCGGCGCGCCGACCGAAAGCCCCGGCAGCGCCATCGCCGCGCCCGACCAGGTGGAAGAGCCGTCCGGCGCCTCGCCGACCGCGAGGTCGAGGTAGAGCCCGATCCGCATTCCCGCCTTCCGCGCGGCCTGCGCCGCGGCGTGCAGCTGGCGGCGGGCGTGCCATTGCAGCCAGAGGTGGAAGGCGGTCTCGGTCTCCAGCTCCGCCGCCAGCGCCTGCGTCCCGGCGCTGTCCGGGTCGCGCAGCGGTTCGGGCCAGCCGCGCCAGCCGGCGCCGTGGTCGGGCGCCAGCCGGTGCGACATCGCCTCGAAAAGCGCGTGGCGGCGCAGCGCCTCGCCGCCGCGGGTGGTGAAGGCGTCGAAGGCGGCGCGGTCGGCGGCGCGCGGAAAGGGATCACGGTCGAACGCCGCGCGCAGGGCGCCCAGCTTGGCGGCGGCGACGGCGGGATAATCGACGAGATCGCTCGCCCGCAGCGCCTCGGCCTCCGCCGGCTCCGGCGCGTCGGGGACGGCGTCGACGGCGATGTAGAGCGGGTTCAGGAAGCGCCGGTTCGAGGGCGAGAAGGGGCTGCGCCGGTCCGGATCGGCGGTGAAGAGCGCGTGCAGCGGGTTCACCCCGAGGAAATCGGCCCCCGCCTCGCCGCAGATCCGGGCAAGTCGGGCGAGGTCGGTGAAATCCCCGATCCCGAGGTTGCGGGCCGAGCGCAGTTCGTAGAGCTGGCAGAAGATCCCCCAGCCGGGGCGGTCCCGCAGCCCGGGCGCGACGTGGCAGGCGGCGCCGGTCGCTTCGATCCGCCGGGGCGCGCGGGGGCCCGAGGGCCGGGCCGCCGGGTCGACGCCCAGACCCTCCAGGATCAGCCGCAGCGTCGCCTCGGGCACCGGGCGCGTGCCGCCCGACGGATCGTCGTAGGCCAGTGTCAGCCCGTGGTGCCGCGCCAGGCGTTCCAGCCGCCGGTCCATTCATCCCACCTTCAGGCTGTGCCGGACGAAGATCTGCGCGTCGGGATCGCCCAGCCGGTGCAGTTCGCGCCCCTCGGCCGGCGGCAGATCGGCGCCGCCGCCGTGGAAGGCGGCCCGCAGCGACAGCAGCGCGCCGTTCAACTGCCAGTCGACGGCCAGCCGCCCGCCCTCGGCCAGCAGCAGGCGGCCGCTGTTCGGCCCGGTGCCGGCCAGGTGCGGCACGATCCGCTCGGCGCGCAGGTGCAGCAGGCGGCGCGTGCGCTCCAGCGTCTGACGCCCCACCGGCGTGTCGCGGCGGCGGCGGTCGAGGCGCGACATCTCGAAGGTCGAGCGGTCGATCGGGTCCGGCACCTCCTGCCCCGCGAAAGCGGTGAAGCCCTCGAACTCGCGCCGGCGGCCCTCGGTCACGGCCTTCGCCAGATCGCCCTCGAACCCGGCGAAGAACAGGAAGGGATGCCGCTCGCCGTATTCGTCGCCCTGGAAGACCAGCGGGATGTGCGGCGACAGGAAGAGGATCGCATGCAGCGCCGCGCAGGTGTCGTCGTCGACGAGGGTGCAGAGCCGGTCGCCGCAGGCGCGGTTGCCGATCTGGTCGTGGTTCTGGATGAAGTCGACGAAGGCCGCGGGCGGCATGTGGCCCGACGGCTCGCCGCGCCCGCCCTGGCCCTTGAAGCAGAACCCCTCGGCCAGCGCGGTGCCGAACATGCCCCAGGGGTCGCCCGCATAGGCCTCGTAATAGCCTTCGGTCTCGCCCGTCACGGCGACATGGGCGGCGTTGTGCAGATCGTCGTTCCATTCCGCGGTGTGCAGCGTCACGTCCCCGTCCGGGCCGCGCTCGTGCAGGCGGGTGATGTTGCGGTTGTCCTCGGTCGTCAGGTGGATGTGCCGGCCGGGAAGCGTCGCGCGAAGCTCCTGCGCCAGCTCCACCAGCAGGTCGGGATCGGACGGGTCGCGGATCTGGTCGATGGCGTCGAGCCGCAACCCGTCGAAGCCGAATTCGGTCAGCCAGTAGAGCGCGTTCTCGATGAAGAACCGCCGCACCGGCGCCTTCGTGTAGTCGATCCCCGCGCCCCAGGGCGTGTGTCGGTCCGGGTCGAAGAAGTCGGGCGCATAGGCGCCGAGGTAGTTCCCGTCCGGGCCGAAGTGGTTGTAGACCACGTCCAGCAGCACCATCAGCCCCGCCGCGTGCGCCGCCTCTACCAGCGCCGCGAGATCGCCCGGCGTGCCGTAGGCGGGATGCGGCGCGAAGGGCAGGACGCCGTCGTAGCCCCAGCCCCGGTCGCCGCCGAACTGGGCGACGGGCATGATCTCGACGCAGGTGAAGCCCAGGTCGGCCAGGCCCGCCATCTCGCGCGCGGCGGCGCGGAAGGTGCCTTCGCGGGTGAAGGTGCCGATGTGGATCTCGTGGATCACCGCCTCCTCCCAGGGCCGGCCCGGCGGCGGCGGCGCGGTGCGGGGGGCGGTCAGCAGCGACGCGCCGTGAACGTCCGACAGCTGCCGCCGTGCGGCCGGATCCGGCACCGTCAGCCCGTCGGGCAGGACGAAGGCGTAGGTGTCGCCCTCGGCCGCCGGGGCGATGCTGCTGTGCCAGCCGTCCGCGTGCCGGTCCATCGGCGCCGTCTCGCCGCGCAGGCTGAGCGTCAGGTCGTCCACGCCCGGCGCCCAGAGGCGGAAGCGCCAGCGTCCGTCGTCCAGTTTCTGCGGCCCCCAGCTGTAGTCGGGGCCCGGCGCTGCGGTCCGCTCAGTCATCTTCCAGCGTCTCCACCACGATCAGCGACCGGCCCGGCAGATCCACCACGCCCCGGTCGATGTGGCGCGAGCGGGGGGTGGCGAAGCCGAGGTCGGTGTCGACGATCCGCCGCCAGTCGCGATCCTCGGCGCCGGGCAGGCGGAACTGCACCTCGTCCGGCCCCGCGTTGATCATCAGCATGACCGAGCCCTCGCCGCGCCGTTGCAGCAGCAGGCCGGTGCAGCGCGCATCGCCGTCGTCCCAGTCCTCGGGGGCCATGCCGCGCCCGTCGGGATGGCGCCAGGTGGCACAGCGCGGGCGATTGAGGCTCGGCCGTTCCTCCAGGTAATGCGGGTCGGTGAAATGCGCGTGGGTGCGGCGGACGCGGATCAGCCCGGCGACGAACTTCTCGAACTCGTCGTCCTCGCGCGACCAGTCCAGCCAGTTGATCGGCCCGTCCTGGCAATAGGCGTTGTTGTTGCCGTCCTGGGATCGGCCGCGCTCGTCGCCCATCAGGATCATCGGCGTGCCCTGCGCCAGCAGGACCGTCGCGATCAGGTTGCGCCGCTGGCGGTCGCGGAAGGCGTTGATCTCGGGATCGTCGGTCGGTCCCTCGTGGCCGCAGTTCCAGCTGAGGTTGTGGTCGTGGCCGTCGTTGTTGTCCTCGCCGTTCGCCTCGTTGTGCTTTTCGTTGTAGCTGACGAGGTCCATCAGCGTGAAACCGTCGTGGGCGGTGACGAAGTTCACGCTGCTCCAGGGCCGGCGGCCGTCGTGCGCGAAGGTGCCAGGCGAGCCGAGAAGCCGGTCCGACACCAGCCGCATCGTTCCGGCGTCGCCCTTCCAGAAGCCGCGCGTCTCGTCGCGGAAGCGGTCGTTCCATTCGGCCCAGACCGGGGGGAAATTGCCCAGCTGGTAGCCGTCCGGCCCCGTATCCCAGGGCTCGGCGATGACCTTGACGGTCTGAAGGACGGGATCCTGCCGGATCGTTTCCAGGAACACCGCATCGGGCGAGAAGCTTTCGCGGTGCCGCCCCAGGGTCGAGGCGAGGTCGAAGCGGAAGCCGTCGACATGGCAGACCTCGACCCAGTAGCGCAGGCTGTCCATGACCATCTGCAGCACCCGGCTGTTCGCCATGTTCAGCGAGTTGCCGCAGCCCGTCGTGTCGAAGTAGTAGCGCGGGTCGTCGGCCAGCATGTAGTAGCTGGCGTTGTCGATGCCCCGGAACGACAGGGTCGGGCCCATCTCGTTGCCCTCGGCGGTGTGGTTGTAGACCACGTCGAGGATCACCTCGATCCCCGCCTCGTGCAGGCGGCGGACCATCAGCTTGAATTCGTGCGGGTTGCCGTTCGGGGTCAGATACCGCTGCGCCGGCGCGAAGAAGCCCAGCGTGTTGTAGCCCCACCAGTTCGCCAGCCCCCGGTCGATCAGATAGCCGTCGTCGTAATAAGCCTGCACCGGCAGCAGTTCGATCGCCGTGACGCCAAGCTTGACCAGGTGGTCGATGGTGCGCGGGTCCGCCAACCCCTCGAAGGTGCCGCGGATCTGGCCGTCCAGATCTTCGCGCCCCATGGTCATGCCGCCGACATGCGCCTCGTAGATCACCGTCTGGGACCAGGGCCGTTCGGGCCGCCGGTCGCCGCCCCAGGTATGGGCGGTGTCGACCACGACGCATTTCGGCATCACGAAGGCGCTGTCCCGCCGATCGAAGCTCAGATCCTTTCGGTCGTGCCCGATCCGGTAGGCGTGCAGCGCATCGTGCCAGCGCAGCGTGCCGTGGTGGTGCAGCGCGTAGGGGTCCAGCAGCAGCTTGTTCGGGTTGAAGCGGTGCCCCGCCTCGGGCGCCCAAGGGCCATGCACACGGTAGCCGTAAAGCTGGCCGGGCCGCACCTCGGGCAGGTAGCCGTGCCAGATCTGGTGCGCGAATTCCGGCAGCTCGATCCGCTCGAGCTCGCGCCGGCCGCGGCTGTCGAAGAGGCACAGTTCGACCTTCGTGGCATTTGCCGAGAACAGCGCGAAATTCGTGCCGCTGCCGTCCCAAGTGGCGCCGAGCGGGCGGTCACGGCCGGGAAGGACACGCCGTCCGTTTCCGACGGCGGGGGATTTCACCATGATGCGTTCACTCCGGCGCGAGGATGATCGTCGCCAGCGGCGGCAGGGTGAACCCGGCCGAGAAGGGCTGGCGATGCAGACCCTCCTCAAGCGCCCGGACCGGGGTGAAGTTCCCTGCCGAGGACCCGCCATATTCTCCGCTGTCGGTATTGACGATCTCGCGCCACGCCCCGCCCTGCGGCAGACCGATGCGATAGCCCTCGTGAACTCGGGGCGTCATGTTGCAGATCACCGCCACGGGGGGCGTGCCGTCGTGCCCCATGCGGAGGAAAGAGAAGACGGAATTCTCCACATCCCCGCCCTCGATCCAGGCGAAGCCTTCCGGCACGCAATCCCGTTCGTGCAGCGCGCCGCGGTCGCGGTAGGTGCGGTTCAGGTCGCGCACCAGCCGTCGCACGCCTTCGTGCGCGGGATCGTCCAGCAGGTGCCAGTCGAGCGAGATGTCGTGGTTCCACTCCCGCTCCTGCCCGAACTCGCCGCCCATGAAGAGCAGCTTCTTGCCCGGATGCGCCCACATGAAGCCGAGGTAGGCGCGCAGGTTCGCGAACTTCTGCCACCGGTCGCCGGGCATCTTGCCGAGGAGCGATCCCTTGCCGTGCACCACCTCGTCATGGCTGAGCGGCAGGACGAAATTCTCGGTGAAGGCGTAGTCGATGCCGAAGGTCATCTCGTGGTGATGCCAGCGGCGGTAGACGGGATCCTGCGCCATGTATTCCAGCGTGTCGTGCATCCAGCCCATGTTCCACTTGAAGTTGAACCCCAGGCCGTTCTCGTCCACCGGCCGGGATACCCCGGGGAAAGCCGTGCTTTCCTCGGCGATGGTGGCGGAGCCGGGGGCGTATTCGGTGCAGGTCGCGTTCACGCCGCGCAGGAAGTCGATGGCGTCGATGTTCTCGCGCCCGCCGAAGCGGTTCGGGACCCACTCGCCTTCGTTCCGCGAATAGTCGAGGTAGAGCATCGAGGCGACGGCATCCACGCGCAGTGCGTCGACGTGGTATTCCTTCAGCCAGAAGGTGGCCGAGGCGCGCAGGAAGTTCGCCACCTCGCGCCGGCCGAAGTTGTAGATCAGCGTGTTCCAGTCCTTGTGGAAGCCCTGGCGCGGATCCTCGTGTTCGTACAGCGCGGTGCCGTCGAACCGCTCCAGCCCGTGGGCGTCCGAGGGGAAATGCGCCGGCACCCAGTCGACGATCACGCCGATCCCGGCGTTGTGCAGCCGGTCGACCATCAGCGCGAAGTCGTCCGGCCCGCCGAAGCGCGAGGTGGGGGCAAACATGCCGATCGGCTGATAGCCCCAGGAGCCCGAGAAGGGGTGTTCGCTGACCGGCAGGAATTCGACATGGGTGAAGCCCATCTCGGTCACGTACTCGATCAGCTGATCGGTCAGGGTGGCGTAGTCGAGCATCTCGCCTTCGCCGGTGCGCCGCCAGGAGCCGAGATGCACCTCGTAGATCGACACCGGCCTGTCGCGCAGGTCGGGGCGGTTCGCCATCCAGTCGCCGTCGGTCCAGGCCCTTTGCGGCATCCCCGCGACCACCGAGGCGGTGGCGGGCGGCACCTCGGCGGCGAAGCCCACCGGGTCGGCCTTCAGCGGTTGCAGGTGGCCGTAGGCGTTGAGGATCTCGTACTTGTAGACCTCGCCGACCGAAACGCCGGGGACGAAGATCTCCCAGATGCCCGAGGCGCCGCGCCGCCGCATCGGGTGGCGGCGGCCGTCCCAGGCGTTGAAGTGGCCGACCACGCTGACCCTGCGGGCATTCGGCGCCCAAACGGCGAAGGCGGTGCCCTCTACGCCCTCGTGCGACATCGGATGGGCGCCGAGGCGGCGGTAGAGTTCCTCGTGCCGGCCCTCGGCCAGCAGGTATTCGTCGGTCTCGCCCAGCACGGGCCCGAAGGCGTAGGGGTCGGGCCGTTCCCATTCGTGGCCGTGGCGACGCAGGCGCAGGCGGTAGTCGAAGCCGCGCCGCTTGCCGGGAAAGGCGGCGTGGAAGAAGCCCTCCGGCTGGATCAGCTCCATCGTCGCCAGCACCTTGCCGCGCGGGTTGATCACCTCGATCTCGGCCGCGTCGGGGGCGAAGACGTTCAGCGCCATGCCGTCCTCCGTGCGGTGCAGGCCGAGGATCCGGAAAGGATCGCCGTGCTGGCCGCGCAGGACCGCCTCGATCTCGCCCGCGTCCGGGGCGGTGTCGGGCAGGTCGGCGGGACGGGTGCCATCGGTGGTGTCGACGGGGTGGGGATAGGTCATGTCGCCTCCGCGTCAGCGCCGGACAGTTCGAGCAGCCCGCGCAGGGGGATGTCGACCCAGTCCGGGCGCATGGAAAGTTCGTAGCCGACCTCGTAGGCCGCCTTGCGGATCAGGAAGAGGTCGAGCAGATCACGCTCGAACGCCTCGTCGTCGGGGGCCAGCGGGCTGCCCGCCATCGCCTCGCGCCAGGCGGTGAGGAAGGCCGTCTCCGTCTCGCGCTGCCAGCGGGTGATCTCTGCCGCATCGCGGTCGGGATCGGCGCCCTGGTCGTGACGGCGCCGGAAGATCGACCAGCAGGCATAGTCGAAGCTGCGCAGCATCCCCGCCACGTCGCGCAGGGGGCTGTCGGGGCGGCGGCGCTCGTCGAGCGAGCGAGCCGGTTCGCCCTCGAAGTCGATGATCTGCACGTCCATCTGCGCGATCAGCACCTGGCCCAGATGATAGTCGCCGTGCACCCGGCACATCGCGCCTGACGGCCGGCGACCGTCGAGGGCGGATACCCGCGCCTCCAGCTCGGCGCGATGGTCCAGCAGCCGCTCCGCCAGCGGGCGGGCGGTGTCCGACAGCGCGGGCAGCGCCCCCGCCAGCCGGTCCAGCTGCGCCGTCAGCTCGCCCCGCGTCTCCTCCACCAGCGCGCTCAGCGCCTCGGGGGTGAGGGGCGTGGTGCCGAAGCCGTCCTCGACCCGGCCGCCCGACAGCGCGCGGTGCATCTCGCCCGTGCGGCGGCCGAGAACCGAGCCGAGGTCCATCGGCCCGCCCAGCAGGGGCGCGTCGTCCTCGGCCGGCGGCTCGTCCTCGCCGGACATGTCGTTGCGCTCCAGATCGCGCAGCAGCGTCTCGGTGATCCAGGACCAGGCGTCGCCCTGGTTGCGGACGAAGTCGAAGGCGGCGGCCAGCGTCGTGCGGGTGCCGTCCTCCGCAACGTGATCCACCGTGCCGTAGAGCGCGGGCGTCGCGTCGAAATCGGTCTGATCGGTCAGGAAGCGGCCGATCTCGATATCCGGCTGGATGCCTTCGCGGATGCGGCGGTAGAGCTTCAGGATCGCCGCCTCGCCGAAGGCGATGGAGGCGTTGGACTGCTCGGCCGACAGCAGGCGCGGCTCGCCCGGCTCGTCCTCCATCCGGGCCATCGCGGCGGTCGGGGCGAACTCGATCCGGCCGCTCTCGGCCTCCACCGCGCCGCCGCCGCGCAGGGTGTCCAGCAGGGCGCGGGCGAAATCCTCGTCCGCCGCGCCGTCCAGCACCGCGCCCACGCGGTTCACGCGGCGCAGCTTGGCCAGCGTCGCGGGCAGGCGCGGCGACATGGTCAGCGCGTCCTCGCCCCAGACGGCGGCCAGCGGCAGGAAGTAGCGCTGCGCCTCGCCGTCCACCTCGGTCTCGGCGATCGACAGCAGGTGGCGGCCGTCCGACATCTCGGCCAGCCGGTGCAGCGTCACGGGGCCCGGCCGGCTGTCCTTGCCGGCGAACCAGCGTTGCAGCGGCAGCCAGTCGCGCAGGGTCTGGCTCTGGAACTGCCGGGCCGAGCGGTCGGCCAGCGCCGTCGTCAGCCGCCCGTCGCGAGTGGTCAGCGTCAGGAAATCCGGCAGGGTCTGGGTGTGCGGCGTGTGCCAGGTCGGCGCCTCGGCCTCGTCGGCCAGCAGGAACCAGTAGAAGCCGTAGGCGGGCAGCGTCACCAGATAGGGCAACTCGCCCACGGGCGGGAAGGGGGACTGGCCCGTCAGCTCGATCGGCACGCGGCCGGCGAATTCGCGCAGGTCGATCTCGGCCGCCTGGGCCTGGCGCGACAGGTTGGCGACGCACAGCACCACGTCGTCGCCGAGCCGGCGCAGATAGGCGAGCACCTTGCGGTTGCGGGGATAGAGGATCTCGATCTCGCCCCGTCCGAAAAGCGCCTGCGTCTTCCGCACCCCGATCATCCGCTTCATCCAGTTGAGAAGCGAGGACGGCGACGCCTGCTGCGCCTCCACGTTGATCGCGTCGTAACCGTAGACGGGATCCTGGATCGTCGGCAGGTAGAGCTGCTGCGGATTGGCGCGGCTGAAGCCGGCGTTGCGGTCGGCGGACCATTGCATCGGGGTCCGCACGCCGTCGCGGTCGCCGAGGTAGTAGTTGTCGCCCATCCCGATCTCGTCGCCATAGTAGAAGATCGGCGTGCCGGGCATCGACATCAGCAGTGAATTCAGCAGCTCGATCTTGCGCCGGTCGTTCTGCAGCAGCGGCGCCAGGCGGCGGCGGATGCCCATGTTGATCCGCGCGCGCTTGTCCTGAGCGTAGAAGTTCCACAGGTAATCCCGCTCGCGGTCCGTCACCATCTCCAGCGTCAACTCGTCGTGGTTGCGCAGGAAGATGCCCCACTGGCAATCCTCGGGGATCGCGGGGGTCTGGCGGATGATGTCGGTGATCGGGTAGCGGTCCTCCTGCGCCAGCGCCATGTACATGCGCGGCATCAGCGGGAAGTGGAACCCCATGTGGCATTCGTCGCCGTCGCCGAAATAGGGGCGGGTGTCCTCGGGCCACTGGTTGGCCTCGGCCAGAAGCATCTTGCCGGTGTAGTGCTTGTCGAGGTCGGCGCGGATCGCCTTCAGCACGTCGTGCGTCTCGGGCAGGTTCTCGTTGTTGGTGCCGTCGCGTTCGACCAGATAGGGGATCGCGTCCAGCCGCAGCCCGTCGACGCCCTTGTCCAGCCAGAAGTGCATGGCGTCCAGCACCGCCGCCATCACCTCGGGGTTGTCGAAGTTCAGATCCGGCTGGTGGTCGAAGAAGCGGTGCCAGTAGAACTGTTCGGCCACCGGATCCCAGGTCCAGTTGCTGTCGTGGGTGTCGTTGAAGATCACCCGCGTCATGTCCATCCACTTCTGCGGATCGTCGGACCAGACATACCAGTCCCGCTCCGGGCTGCCCTTCGGGGCCCTGCGTGCGCGCTGGAACCATTCGTGCTGGTCGCTGGTGTGGTTGATGACCAGTTCGGTGATGACCTTCAGGCCGCGCCGGTGCGCCTCGGCCACGAAGCCGTCGAAATCCTCCATCGTGCCGTAGGATGGATTGATGGCCTTGTATTCCGCGATGTCGTAGCCGTCGTCGCGCAGGGGCGAGGGGTAGAAGGGCAGCAGCCAGATCGCCGTGGCGCCAAGCTCCTGCACGTGATCCAGCCGGCTCATCAGCCCTGCGAAATCGCCGATGCCGTCGCCGTTCGAATCCTGGAACGCCTTGACGTGCAGCTGGTAGATCACCGCGTCCTTGTACCAGTCGGGGGCGGTGACGATCTCGTCCTCGGTCATCTGGCTGGCGACGTTCATGCGACACCTCCGGGCGGGGTCAGCTTCCAGATGGCATAGGGGCGGTCCTCGGGGTGGAGCGTCAGGGCGTGGTCCTTTCCGTGCCAGGTGAAGGCGTTGCCGTGGATCAGGTCCTGCACCTCGATCGAGCCGTGGTCGGGCAGGCCGAATTCCCACAGCGGCACCTCGAAGCCGAATTCTGCCGGGCGCTTCGGATCGATCAGGACGTGGAACAGCAGGTAGTTGCGCGACTTCCGGTCGAAGCGGCCGTAGAACAGCACCTCGTCGTGGAAGGCCGTGAAGAAGCGGATGTTGGTGAAATCCTTCATCGCCGGCTGCTCGCGCCGGATGCGGTTGATCAGGCGGATGTCGTGGCGAATGCCGGGGGCGGTGAAGTCGCGCTTCTTCAGCTCGTATTTCTCGCTGTCGCGGTATTCGTCCTTGGGCGGCAGCCAGTCGGCCTCTCCGAATTCGAAGCCGGAATAGAGGCCCCAGTTGCCCGACAGCGAGGCGGCCAGCACGGCGCGGGTGCGGAAGCCCGGCATCCCGCTTTCGTGGTTGAACCACGGATTGATGTCCGGGGTGTTGGTGAAGAAGTTCGGCCGCATGTAGTGGCGGCAATCCTCGGTCGACAGTTCTGTCAGATACTCCGCCAGCTCCGCCTTGGTCTCGCGCCAGGTGTAGTAGGTGTAGCTCTGGTTGAAGCCGATCTTGCCGAGACGCTTCATGATCTTCGGGCGGGTGAACGCCTCGCTGAGGAAGATCGCGTCGGGATGTTTCGTCCGCACCTCGGCGATGATCCATTCCCAGAACGGGAAGGGCTTGGTGTGCGGGTTGTCCACGCGGAAGCACAGGACCCCATGACCGGCCCAGAACAGGAACAGGTCTCGGATCGCCTCCCACAGGGGCCGGTTCGGCTCCTCCCCCGCGTAGTAGCGGAAGTTGACGATATCCTCGTATTTTTTCGGCGGGTTCTCGGCGTACTTGATCGTGCCGTCGGGGCGGCGTTCGAACCAGTCGGGGTGCGCCTCGATCCACGGATGGTCGGGCGACGCGTTGAGCGCGATGTCCATCGCGATCTCCAGCCCCGCGCCACGGGCCGCGTCGACCAGCGCGTCGAAATCATCCATCGTGCCGAGTTCGGGATGCACGGCATCCATCCCGCCCTCGGGCGAGCCGATGGCGTAGGGCGAGCCCACGTCGCCCGGCTCGGCCTTCAGCGTGTTGTTCTTCCCCTTCCGGTTGGTCGTCCCGATGGGATGGATCGGCGGAAAATAGAGCACGTCGAAGCCCATGTCGGTGACATAGGGCAGATGCTCGATCACGTCGCGGAAGGTGCCGTGCCGCCCCTCGGGGCCGAGCGAGCGAGGGAAAAGCTCGTACCAGGCCGAAAAGGCGGCGCGTTCGCGGTCGACCCAGACGGGGATGCGGTCGGTGCGGGTCGGGTTGCCGCGCGGGCCGTGCCTGGCCATCCAGTCGCGGGTCTCGGGCGACAGGAGCGTGTCCATGTCGGCGCGTCTGACCGCCTTCGTCAGTGCAGTCCGCTGTGCGCTCTCGCCGCGCGGGGGCTTCATCGCCTCCAGGACAAGCGCCAGCTCGCGCAGTTCGACATCGACGTTCTGGCCGTCGTCGAGCTTCTTCTTCACGTCGCGGCGCCAGGTGCCGAAGATGTCGCGCCAGGCGGCGATGGCGAATTGCGCGGGGCCGGGGGCGGCGAAGACCACCTCGACCTGCCACCGGTCGTTGCCCAGATGCTCCATCGGTCTGGTGCCGCCGTCGCCGAGCACCACCTCGGCGGCGATCGCCTCGTGCCCGTCCGAGAAGACGTCGGCGGTGATGGTGAAATCCCACCCGACCACGGCCTTGGCGGCGAAGCGGCCCCCGTCGATGCGGGGCTCCACGGCTTCGATCACCAGCCTGGCGGCGGCGAGATCTTCGAGTGTATGGCTGCGGTCGAGGGTCCTGTCTGCCGAGTTCATGTCCCTGCCTGACGACGAAGTGTTTCCCTGGATGTCCGAAGGCAAACGATCAGCCGCGACGGCGGTTCCGAACGAACTCGGATGCCGCGACGGAGGCGGAGCGCCACGCGCCGCCGCCGTGCGTTCAGTTCTGGACCACCCGGCAGTAGCCGCCGCGGCCGCGCAGCCGCTCGCAGAGCGCCAGCGCCTCGGCGCGGCTTTCGGCCGGGACCTGCGCGGTGAACTGCGGGCGGCGGCCCATGCCGGGGATCACCGCCTGCACGAAGACCAGCTTTCCCGCGTCGATCACGTCGCCGCTGCGGGCGGCGGCGGCACGGCCGAAGCTCTCGGCCAGCCGGGCGCTGCGTCCGGCGGCGACGATGACGCCCCAGGCCGGGGTGGGGGCGCGGAATTCGCGGATCGCGCGGCCCTGCGCCAGCGTCGTGCAGGCCTCGCGGAAGGGCGTCTCGCCGTCCAGCCGGTAATCCGCGCTGTCCGGCGGGGTGTCGCGCCATTCCTCCACCGCGAAGCCGGTGATGGCGCGGACATAGGCGCGGGTCTCGCCGGCGAGGCCCCGGGTCTCGGCGAGGAAGCCGGTGACCGCCGCCTCCCCGCCGTTGTAGGCCGCCGCGGCGAGGCCGGGATTGCCGAACATCGCCGTCAGCTCGGCGAGATAGGTGGCCGCGGCCTCGATCGCCTCGGCCGGGTTCCAGGGGTCGCCCAGGCCGCGGATGGCCGCGGTGCCCGGCATGAACTGCGCGATCCCCTGCGCCCCGACGGGGCTGAGCGCGGCCGGATCGAACCGGCTTTCCCGCCAGAGCAGCCGGGCGAGGAAATGCGCATCCACCGCTGCGTCGGCGGCCGAGGATTCGATCAGCGCGCAGGTGTCGGGGATGAAGGACGACAGCCGGATGCAGCGCTGCCCGTCGGGGGTGCAGCGGCTGTCCTCGGCCCCGGCGGGCGCATCCGCGCTTTCGGCGCGGGGCAGGGCCGGGGTCAGTACGAGCAGGACAAGCAGCAGGGCGCGCATGGTCGGGACATGGCATCGGGGCCGGAGGATGCAAGGGGCCTGCGGGGCGCCGGGTTGGTCGGGCCGTGCGAGGAGGGTCGGGCGCGGCTCGGGCTGGTCGGCCGGGCGGACATGGGTGGCAGGTGTTGCACCTCTCCGTCGGGCGCGTTTACGTGCCGCTCGTTTGATCGCCCCGCCCCCGCCGCCACAGGCACTTGCCCCTCGCCCCTCGCGCGGGTAATCCCTTTCATCAACCAGAGGTTTGACGAAAGGCAGCGCCATGGCGGCCCCCAGACGAAGCCGGGCGGAGATGGCCGAGACGACGCGCGCGCAGCTGCTGCTGGCGGCGCGGGAGGCCTTTGCCGACGCCGGGCTGGAAGGTGCGCGGATCGACGACATCGCCCGCCGGGCGGGCGTCAACAAGCAGCTGGTCTACCACTATTTCGGCAGCAAGGACGGGCTCTACACCTCGGTGCTGGAGGACGTCTATTCCGAGATCCGCGACCGCGAGGCCGATCTGCGCCTTGCCTCTCTTCCGGCGGAAGAGGCGATGCGCCGGCTGATCGAGTTCAGCTACGACTACCTGGCCGAGAACCGACACTTCGTGCGCCTGCTGGCCGACGAGAACGCCCACGCCGGGCGGCACCTCGCGACATCGGACCGGGTGCAGGAGATGAACCTGCCGATCATCGAGCTGATCTCGGGCACGCTGGAGCGAGGGGTGCGGGAAGGCATCTTCCGGCCCGGTCTCGACCCGCTGCACCTCTACCTCTCGATCGCCGGGATGTCGTTCTTCTACTTCGCCAACATCTTCACCATCAGCCGGATCTTCGATCGCGCCTTCGACACGCCGGAGGCGCGGACCGAGCGCCGGGCGCATATCGTGGACTTCACGATGAACGCGATCCGCCTGCGCAACGTGGCGGGCTGAACCGATCCCGCCCGGCGGACGGGGCGGCAGGTCGATCCCGCGGAACCGCATGTGGCAGGCCCTTGCGCCCCGGGGCCGGGGCTCCGTCCGGGCAGCGCACGCGATCCGGCTGTGGCCCGCGACCGCCTTCCACGACGGGCCCCTGCCGTGACCGGTCACTCCACGCCCGAGGGCTGGGGATCCTCCAGGTTCAGCAGGCGGTAGATCCGACGCGTGTATTCGCCGAAGGCGTCCGAGGTCTTCATCCCCAGGGTGCGCGGCTCGGGCAGGTCGATGGCGAAGTGATCGGCCATCCGGGCGGGGCCGGCGGTCAGGACGGCGCAATGGGTCCCGAGGAAGACGGCCTCCTGGATCGAATGGGTGACGAAGAGGATCGTCTTGTTCGACGCCTGCCAGATGCGCCGGATCTCGAGGTTCATCTTCTCGCGCGTCAGCGCGTCCAGCGCGCCGAAGGGTTCGTCCATCAGGATCAGCTTGGGATCGTGGATCAGCGCCCGCGCGATGGACGCCCGCTGCTGCATGCCGCCGGACAATTCGTAGGGGTAGCGGTCCTCGTAGCCCTCCAGCCCGACCATGGCCAGCAGATCGCGGGCGCGCTCGCGGGTTTCCTTCACCGGCAGGCCGATGATCTCGGCCGGCAGCATCACGTTGTCGATGATCCGCCGCCATTTCAGCAGCAGCGCCTGCTGGAAGACCATGCCGATGTCGCGGCTCGGGTCGAACGGCGCGTCGGGCGAGCCGATGCGCACCGTGCCGCCGTCCGAGGGGATCAGATCGGCGAGGATCTTCAGGATCGTCGACTTGCCGCACCCTGACGGCCCGACCAGCGAGACGAAATCGCCCTCGCGCACGTCCATCGTCACCTCGGACACGGCGAGGATGTCGCGGTCGCGGGTGCGATAGACCTTGCGGACGCCGTCGAGGTGGATGATCGGGGCCGCGCCGGCCGTCGCCCCGGCGCCGGTGTCGCGTTCGGCTGCGGGGATCGTGTGAGGGGTCGTGTGGGACGTCATCTCGGGGCTCCTCCGGGGGATCATGCCAGCCAGCGCTCCAGGTTCTTGGCGACGAAGGCGTCGTCGGTCAGATGGGGATGCTCGCGCGCGACGCGGGTGATCTCCTCGGCCTGGCCGGGGCCGAGGCGTTCGTGATCCGACAGGCAGCGGGTGTGGGTCAGCAGGCCCTGGCGGCGCAGCACCTCGTGGCAGCCCGCGATGGCGCCACCGAAGCCGTTGGCCACGTCGAAGAGCGCCGCGTTGCAGTCGGTCACCTCGGCGTCGAGCGCCAGAAGGTCGGCGGGGATCGTGTCGGTCGCGGCGCGGCAGCGGGCGTGCAACTCCACCGCCCGCGACGTCCAGACCGACCAGTGCCCCAGCAGCCCGCCGCGAATGCGCAGGCGCACCGGCGCGTCGTCGCGGACCACGGTGAAGGGCGTCAGCAGGTCGCCGACGATGTGGTCGTCGTTCCCGGTGTAGAGCGCGATCCGGTCCTCCGCCCGCGCCGCCGCCACGCCGCGCAGGACGTCGAGCGTCCTGTAGCGGTCGAAGGGGGCCATCTTGATGCCGACCACGTTCTCGATCTCCGCGAAGCGGCGCCAGAAGTCGAAGGGCAGGGGCCGCCCGCCGACCGCCGGTTGCAGATAGAAGCCGAAGAGCGGGATCTCGGCCGCCACCGCGCGGCAATGGTCGATCATCTCGTCGGTCGACGCGCCCTTCCAGGCGGCGAGGCTCATCAGCCCGGCGTGATAGCCAAGGCCGCGGGCGATCCGTGCCTCCGACACCGCCTGTTCCGTCCTTCCGACCAGCCCCGCGATCAGCATCAGCGGTCGGTCGGTCCAGGCGGCGGCGGCTTCGGCGCAGGTGGCCAGCACCGGCTCGTAGAGGCCGTGGTCGCGGATTTCGAACTGGGTGGTGTGGACGCCGACGGCCAGCCCGCCGGAACCTGCGTCGAGGTAGTAGCGGGTCAGCGCACGCTGTCGGACGGGGTCCATCCCGGCCCCCTCGCCCAGGGCCAGGGGGTGCGCGGGGATCACGGTGCCCTGCCGCAGCAGGTCCAGCACGGGGGCGGGTATGTCGTCGATCTTCATGCTCTATCCCGGTTCGAGTTCTAGCCCAGCTCGGGGCCGGCGGCGGCGAACATCCTGTCGGGCCGCCCCGATTGCGTGGTCATGCCGCGCGCCATCCGCAGGAAGGGGCGCTGGACGGTGAAGCCGCGGGCTTCGAGCGCGGCGCGAATGGCGGGGTGGTCGTCGAAACAGTCGATCATCACGGGGCCGGAGACACGGGCCAGAGCCGCCTCGATCAGCGCGATCGCGGCGTCGGCGTCGGGCGCGATGACGGGGCCGATCTGGGTGGCGGTGCGGCCCGCGCGGGTCAGCAGCACGCCGGTCCGGTCCGGCCGCACCAGCGCCAGCGCGCCGGGGCGGGACAGCAGGTCGCGGATGACATGGCCCCGGTCGGCGCCGAAGGCCTCGGCGTCCAGCGCGGCGATCCATTCCGCGTCCGCGCCCCCCGCGTCCCGGACCTGCTCCGGGACCTCGCCGTTCCGGGCGCCGCCGTCCGCAGCGACCCCCCGCCCCGCACCGCCGTCCCCGATCATCCGGGTCAGCCCGCAGATCCCCTCGAACCCCATCCGGGTATACAGCGGTTGTCCGGCGGGCGTGGCGTCGAGATGCGGGGCCATGCCCTGCGCCTCCAGCCAGTCGATGCACTCGCCGACCAGCCTCTGCGCGATCCCCTGCCGCCGCTTCGCCGCCGTCACCAGCACCATGCTGATCCAGCCGATCCGCCCGCCCATGGGCAGCGCCAGAGCGGAGGCAACGGGGCGCCCGTCCTCTCGCACGCCGGGCGCGTGGCCATGCGCCAGCATCATCGCCCAGTCGGCCCGCACCTGGTTCCAGCCCGCCTCGTCCGACAGCGGCTGGCAGGCGGGGGCATCGGCCGGGGTCAGAAGCTCCGGGGCCTCAGTAGCGGCCATCTCGGTTCTCGAATTTCGTGGGTTTGCCGAGCGAGGGCATCTCGCGCAGGGTCCAGTCCGCCACCCAGTCCAGCATCCGCGCCAGCGGCACCTCCGGATAGCCGAACAGCCGGAACGCCTCGGCCGAATTGTTCAGCCAGGCGGTCGGGCCGGGCGCGCCGGTGAAGGTGACGGGGCGGTCCATGCGGCGGGCCAGCTCCTCGGCCAGCCAGCGGACCGACAGGGTTTCGGGGCCCGACACGTTCAGCGGCGTGGTCGGCGCGGTCGGATGGGCCAGCGCCCGCAGGGCGTAGCGGTTGGCGTCGCCCTGCCAGATGACGTTGACGTGGCCGGTCTCCAGATCGACGGGCCTGCCCGCCGCCACCTTGTCGGCGATGTCGCAGAGCACCCCGTAGCGCAGGTCGATCGCGTAGTTCAGCCGGATCAGCCGCCCCGGCGTGCCGTGCACCTTCGAGAAATGTTCGAACATCCGTTCCCGGCCGATGCAGCTCTGCGCGTATTCGCCGGGCGGGTCGGGGATCGTGCGTTCGTCCGCGCCGATGTCGGTCAGCGGGACGAAAGGATAGACGCAGCCGGTCGAGAAGGCCGAGATCCGGGCGTCGGTGAAGGTTTCCGCCACCAGGCCCGGCAGGTAGGTGTTCATCGCCCAGGTCAGGCCGGGATTGCCCGAGGCGCCGAACTTGTGGCCGGCCATGAAGACGATGTTGCCGGCCTTCGGCAGCTTCGCCAGTGCCGCGCGGTCCATCAGGTCGCACTGGATCGTCTCGACCCCCGCCGCGTCGAGACCCTTGCGCGCCGCGGGGTCCGAGAACCGCGCCACGCCGATCACCCGGCGGTCGGGCAGGGCGCGGGCCGCCATCCGCGCGAGCGTCGGGCCGACCTTGCCCGAGACGCCGAGGATCATCACGTCGCCGTCCAGGCTTTCCAGATCGCGGGCGGTCGCGGCGTCGGGGCGCGAGAGCAGCTCTTCCAGCGTCTCCACATCCTCGATCCGGTCGGGCAGGGGCGCGGGCGCCGATCCGGGGGACGGTGCGTCGAAGGGGGCGTTCATGGGGCGGTCCTCGGGTCGGTTGTCATTTGCTGGGGCCGCTCCGTGCGGCGGGGGCTGGCGCCGCTCCAGGCGGCCGGGTCGGGGCGGTGCCGCGCCCACGGGCGGGCACGCTCGAAGGCGCGGGCGGCCTGGAGTACGGGCAGGTCCGCGCCGGGCGGGCCGACGATCTGCAGCCCGACCGGCAGGCCCGTCGCGGTGAACCCGCAGGGGACGGAGGCCGCGGGCTGGCGCGTCAGGTTGAAGGGGATCAGCAGCGACGTCCAGGAATAGCGCGTCTCGCCCTCGGGCTGGACGATCTCGGCCGAGAAGGGCGGGATCGTCAGCGTGGGCGTGACAAGCAGGTCGTGGTCGCGGTGGAAATCGCACATGCGGCGCAGCAGCGCCGTGCGCTCCATCTCGGCGTCGAAATGGTCGTGCAGATCGGCATTTCGGCTGGCGCGGATTTCCGAGACGACCTCGGGGTCCATGATCTCCAGCTGCGCGTCGGTTATGTGGCGGAAGGCGTAGGACGTGAAGCCCTGCCGGAGCTTTTTCATCAACGGCTGCGGGTCGTCGATGACCTTTTCGACGCGGGTGACCTTCGCCCCCGCCTCGGTGAAGGCCGCCACCGCTGCCTCGCAGAGCGCCGCGACCTCGGGGTCGACGCGGGCGTAGCCCATGTCCGGCGAGAAGGCGATCCGCAGACCGGCGATGCCGTCGTCCAGCCGGTCCTCATAGGCGATGTCGTCGAAGGGCAGCGCCTGCGGATCGCGGCTGTCGGGTCGTGACAGCACCGACATCATCCGCGCGGCGTCGTCCACGGTCCGGGTCATCGGCCCGAAGGACACCAGCGAGGCGAGCGGCGTCGGCGGCCAGGTCGGCACCCGCCCGCCCGAGGGCTTCAGCCCGAAGACGCCCGAAAAGGACGACGGGATGCGGATCGACCCGCCCGCATCGGTGCCGAGCGCCAGGATGCCCGCCCCGGTCGCCGCCGCCGCGCCCGCGCCGCCGCTCGACCCGCCGGGCGTCAGCGCGGGGTTCCAGGGATTGCGGGTGATCCCGGTCAGGGGGCTGGAGGTGACGGGCCGGAAGGCGAATTCCGGGGTGGTGGTCTTGCCGATCAGCGGCGCGCCGGCCTCGCGCAGGCGGGCGGTCGCCGGGCCGTCCTCGTCCCAGGGGCCGTCGGCGGGAATGGTGCGCGATCCGCGCCGCGTGGGCCAGCCGCGCGTCAGGACCAGATCCTTGACCGAGGTCGGCACCCCGTCGATGGCCGACAGCGCCTCGCCCTTCGCGTAGCGCGCCTCGGAGGCGCGGGCGTCTGCCAGCGCCGCCTCCGGGTCGATCAGGACGAAGGCGTTCAGCACCGGCTGGGTCGCCTCGGCGCGGGCCACGGCGGCCAGCGTGGCTTCGACCGGCGAGAGGGTCCGCGCCCGGAAGGCCGCCGTCATCTCGGCCGCGGGCATGAAGCAGAGATCGCTCGTATGGTCGCTCGTGGAGGTCGGGTCGCTCATGGTCGGGTCGCTCATGTCGGGGCCGAATCCAGCCGGGCGTCCTTGACGACCATCAGCCGCTCCAGCCCCAGCACCACGGCGAACAGCAGGATGCCCAGCAGGCTGAGCAGCAGCACCGCCATGAACATCGCCGCCGTGTCGAGCGTCGACTGCACCTGGATCATCAGATAGCCCAGCCCCTCGGACGAGGCGACGAATTCGCCCACGATGGCGCCTGCCACTGCCAGGATCGCTCCGACCTTCATGGCCGAGAAGATGTAGGGCAGGGCGCCCGGAAACTGGATCTTGCGGAAGATCTGCCAGCGCGTGCCCTTCAGCGCGCGGACGAGATCCAGCAGCTCGGGCTCCACCTCGCGCAGGCCGCGGGCGGTGGTGATCAGGATCGGAAAGAATGTGATGATGAAGGCGAAGAAGATGTTGGTGTCCATCCCGTAGCCGAACCACACCACCAGCAGCGGCCCGAGCGCGACCTTCGGGATCATCGAGATGGTGACGAAGAGCGGCAGGAACGCCGCCCGCATCAGGTGGAACCACGAGAACAGCATCGCCAGCAGCACGCCGAAGACGATGGCCAGCGCGTAGCCCACGAAGATCTCGGTCCCGGTGACCAGGATGTGGCGCATCCACTGGTAGTTCGGGTCCGCCAGCGTCGCGAAGGTGGCGGCGGGCGAGGGCATGATGAAGGCCGGCATGATCTGCGCCGCCGTCACCGCCCACCACAGCGCCAGCAGCGCGAGGTGCGCGCCGATGGCCAGCGCCCAGGACGGCCAGGCCTCTGGCAGGCGCGGGGCGCGGCGCGGCGCGGGGGAAAGCTCGGCTGTGTCGGTCATCGGGCGCTCCGCCGGTCATCAAACAGATGGTTGATGATGGGCGCGGGGCTTGACGGAAGTCAATCGGAAATCCGTACGTCATCTGTCGATATGCTGGGCGACGGTTCCGGAGGTGACGTCATATACACCAACCGATCGGTTGATTTGTGTTGACTCGCGGCGCGGGCGGCTCCTAGCGTTCCGGCATGACCAATGCGGCAGGCAGGCAGCAGCCCGGCCGGAGCCGCTTCAACGGGGAGAACCACGCGATGACCATTCGATCCGGACAAGGCAGGGGCGCGCTGGCGGCCCTCGCGGCCCTGATGCTTTCGCCCGCGGCGGCGCAGGCGCAGGAGGCGGTGAGCCTGATCCTCAACTGGACGCCGGGCGCGGACCACGCGCCGCTCTACTACGCGAAGGACCAGGGCTGGTACACCGACGCGGGCATCGATCTGGACATCCAGGCCGGCAAGGGCTCGGGCATGGCCGCGCAGAACGTTGGCGTCGGCGCGGTGCAGATGGGCATCGCCGAGATGGGCACCGCGTTCCTGGCGAAGTCGAAGGGTGCCGAGATCACGGCGGTCATGGCGCTCTACGCCAATTCGCCCTTCACGCTCTACTGGAAGAAATCGACCGGCATCGAAGGGCCGGAGGATTTCGCCGGCCACACGCTGGGCAACCCGTCCGGCGACGCGGCGCGGGTCATGTGGCCGGCCTTCGCGCAGGCCGCCGGCATCGAGGGCGACGGGGTGGAATTCGTCAACGTCTCGCCCGCCGCCAAGCTGCCGACCCTGGTGGCCGGTCAGGTCGACATCATCAGCGACTTCTACAACGGCCACGATCAGAAGGTGGCCGAGCTGGGCGACGATCTGGGCTACCTGCGGTGGAGCGATTACGACCTCAACCCCTACGGCAACAGCTTCATCGTCAACAACGCCTTCCTCGAGGAGAACCGGGAGCTGGTGGCCTCGTTCGTCGAGGTGACGCAGAAGGCCTACGACGCTTGCGTGAAGGAACCGGCGCCCTGCATCGATTCGCTGCTGTCGAACGCGAGCGGGCTGGACCGGAAGGCGATGGAGGATCAGTGGACGCGGGTGATCGAACTGATGACCACCGACACCACGGTCAGCGAGGCGCTCGGCTGGCTGGACCCGGAGCGGATCCAGTCGACCTACGAGCTGGTCGATACCTATTTCGAGCTGGATACGGAATTCGATCCCGCCACGGCGGCGACCAACGATTTCCTGTCGACCGACATCAAGATGCCCGCCTCCTGAGCAGCGGGGCGCGGGGAGGGGCGGCCGTTCCAGCCGCCCCTTTCTCTGTCCGGACCCCGGGGATCATGGTCCATGACCCCGGCGCCGAATGCGCGCGGGCGTGGGCGTCTACCCGGGCGGGCCGAAGGCGCGCCGGGGGCTCAGGCCAGCGACCGCCATTCCGCCCGCGCCTCGTCCAGCAGGCGCGGGATGTCCTCCGCCAGCAGGAAGCCCTGCGCCGCGCTGTCCTCGGCCGCTGCGCGGAAGCGGGCGAGGAAGCTCTCCTCGTCGCCGTGACGCCGCTCCGCCTCGGCCCGGGTGAAGGCGCGGGACGAGCCGGACAGATACGCGACGCGCCCGTCCTCCAGCGGCACCGCCGAATTCATCGCCAGCGGCACCGCCACCTGCGGCAGCCGCGCGCCGCCGGTCGCGTTGCCGTCCGCGTCGCGCCGGATCCGGTGGCCGATGCCGTCCGTCGGGCCGTCGATGTCCAGCAGGGGCAGCTTCGGCGGCGGGGTGCCGTCCTTCAGCCACAGGTGCATGTGACGGAAGACCGGGTCGTAGGCGAGGCCCATGGGGATCGTGTTGATGTTGTCGGGCCGCCGCGCGAACTGCAGCCCGTCGCGTTCGTAGAGCGCGTAGCGGTAAGCCATTCCCTGGCGCGAGACGTGGCAGGTGCCGGCCAGCTCCCAGTAGCGGAAGCTGTCGGTGTCGGGCTGGCGCGCCCCGTGGCAGGACCAGGCTTCCAGCTCGGAATTGACCACGAAGACCTTCGCGCCGGTGTCGTCGCGGGTCAGGTTGCGGCCGCGATAGCGTTCCAGCAGGTCGTCGCCGAGGATGTCGCCGCCCGGCGGCGCCTCGGGAACGGCGAGGTTCCCGGGCACGTCGTCGACCTCCAGCGGGTGGCCGCGGGCGAAATGGATGGCGAGGATGAAGCCGTCGATCTCGGGCGTGTGGGTGTGGATCGCGTTGATGTAGGTGCTCAGCCGCATCGCGGATTGCGAGGCGCCCCATGCGATCACCCGCTTCACGTCCAGCCCGGCCAGCGGATCGGGGCTGCCGCCGCGCCGCGGCCCGACCGCACGGGCGGCCTGGGCGAAGATGTCGTAGGAGAAATCGTCCGATTCGATCCGCAGGTCGCCGTAGCGCTCGGGGTCCCACTGGCGCAGCCCCTGGCGGACCGGCGGCATCCCGTCCACGCCGACCTTCTGGGTGGTGAGGGCCGCGAGGGCATAGCCGCCCTCGATCAGCTCGCGGCTGTCCGAGGGGAAGAGGTCGAAGCCGTTCGTCACGTTGTTCCAGCACAGCACGACGGTGCCGTTGAACCGCGCCGGGTCGGCGGGCCGGTGGATCACCATGCGGGTCCGGTAGTCCGACAGGGCGTCGGGCGCGGCCTCCCACCTGCCGTCGCGGGTGGCATACGCACCCGCCGGGCTGTATTTCCGCGCCGTGCCGGAAAGGATGTATTCCTCCTCCACCACGCCGCGTGCGGCCAGGTCCAGCAGCGAGGCGGCGAAGGGCCAGCCGTGCCTGCCTCCGGTGACGGGGCCCTCTACCCGCGCCTGCTCGGTTCTCATCGCGTTCCTCCCCGCGTTCTGCCCGAACCGTGTTAGGGCGCGGCGGCGGTGCGATCAACGGCGCGCGGCGCGATGCCAGCATGATGAAGGCGCGGCCAGTCCGCCCTGTCGCCGGAGGGCGTTTCCGGCCCGTGTTTGCCGCTGCCGCGCGGGGGCGGGAACAAGCGCCGGTCCGGGCGGTTTAGGGCGGAACAGCGTCACGGAGGCATTCATGTCCGATTCCCGCACGACCACCGACCACGACGCCATCCGCAAGTGGGCCGAGGCCCGCGACGGCAGGCCCGCGAAGGTCAAGGGTCAGGGCGACGGCGGCATCCTGCGGATCGACTTCGACCCGCCGGAGGAGAACCTGGAAGAGATCTCGTGGGACGAGTTCTTCGCCATCTTCGACGACCGCAAGCTGGCCTTCCTGCACCAGGACAAGACCGGGGACGGCAAGACCAGCCGCTTCAACCGCTTCGTGGACCGCGACAACGCCTGAACGCGGCCGCCTGATCGGGGTTGTCCGAGCGGACCGAGGAAGCCACGCACACCGCGATTCCGGCCGCGTCGTTCCGGCGTGGTGCCGCACCGACAGGAGACCCCCGATGCCGGCCTGGATGATCCGTCACTTCACCATCGGCCTGGCCGTCGGCACCGCGATGTGCGCGGTCCTTCTGTGGTGGTTGGGCGATGCCGTCCGGCCGTTGCTGGCCGAGGTGGCCCGCCGGCCGTGGCAGGCACCGGCCATCTGGGCGGGCGTGGCACTGCCCTTTGCGACCGGCTACATGGGCCTCGCGCTCTGCCTCGACACCCCGGGCGCGGCGCGGGGCGGCGGACGGCGCATGCGAAACGTGCAGCGCGGTCGCATCCCGGCATTCGCAGGCGCGGGCAGGCGAGGATACGACAGCCGCCGCAGGGTACTTCGCTTCAAGACCTGAATCGCGCCTTCCGCCGCCGATCCTGAAGGCGCGGCTCGTCGCGCTGATCCGTCGCCCCTTGATCAGGGGCCGCAGGACGGCAAGGCCGTGGCCGGTGCGAAATCGATTCCGGCCCGTCGAATGAGATACGTTGCAAAAGGGCCGAACGCTGGAGCCGACCCCCAACGGTCCTGGATCGGCACCGCCGGCAACCCGCGGCGGTCGGCTACCCCGACGGCCGCAGGTCGGCGATCAGCGACAGAAGCTGCTCCGGCGTCACCGGCTTCGACAGCAGCGGCGCGTCGCGGAATTCCTCCAGCACGTCCGTCCGGCCCAGTCCGGTGACGAAGGCGAAGGGCACCCGCCGCTCGCTCAACTCGGTCGCCACCGGAAAGCTGGTCTCGTGATCCAGCCGGATGTCCAGCAGCGCGAGGTCGGGCATCGCGTCCGATATCAGCGCCAGCGCCTCGCGCGTGCCGCGCACCGGACCCATCACCTCGTGCCCCGCGTTGCGCAGCGCCATCGCGTGATCCTCGGCGATCAGCCATTCGTCCTCGACCAGCAGTACTCGGGCCATGTCAGGTCTCCTTTCCGCCACCGACAGTCTCCAGCGGGATGCGCAGACGCATCTCCAGCCCGGCCGGAGCGAAGTGCCGCTCCACCCGGCCGCGCAGTTGATATTCGATCTGCCCCTCGATCAGGCTCAGCCCGAAGCCGCTCTCGCGCGGAGGGCCGACCGGGGGGCCGTCGCGTTCCGTCCAGTCCAGCACCAGGTCGTCGCGCTCGCGCCGCCAGACGATCAGGATGCGGCCCGAGGCCACCGACAGCGCCCCGTGCTTCAGCGCATTGGTCACCAGCTCGTGCAGCACGATCCCGACGGCGAGGCTGCGCGCCGGATCCAGCGTGACGGGCGGTCCGCTCACGTCGAAGCGGTCGGCGCCGTGGGCATTCACCTCGTGGGCGACCAGATCGTCGAGCCGGACCGACAGCCAGTCCTGTTGCGACAGCAGCCCGTAGGACCGCCCGAGCGCGTGGAGCCGGCCCATCAGCACGTCGTAGTAGCTGTCGAGCGTGTCGCCCGATTGCCGGGTCCGGGCGGCGACGCTGGTCACCACGCCCAGGATGTTCTTGACGCGGTGGTTCAGCTCCGAGATCAGCACCTCCTGCCGCCCCTCGGCTGCGGCCAGCCGCGTGACGTCGAGGAACGTCACCACGACGCCGCGGATGCTGGCGTCGCCGTAGCGATAGGGGAACAGCCGCGCGACGTGATGCCGGCCCTCGGCGTCGCGGGGCAGCTGGTGTTCGACCTCGTTCCCGGTCGCCAGCACCTCGGACAGGTGCTCGGCCAGGTCGGGATAGTCCAGCCGGCTGGCCAGATCGGTCAGCGGCCGGCCCATGTCGGCGTCGCGCAGGTTGAAGAAGGCCGAGGCGGCGGGCGTGAAGTTGCGGATCGTCAGGTCGTGGTCGAGGAAGACGGTCGCCACGCGGCTGCTGTCGAAGAGGTTCTGAAGATCGGTGTTCGCCCGGTCGAGGCTTTCAATCTTGTCGCCCAGCTCGGCGTTGATCGTGGCCAGTTCCTCGTTCAGCGACTGCAGCTCCTCCTGGCTGGCGCCCAGCTCCTCGTTGGTCGATTGCGCTTCCTCGTTGACCGAGACGAGCTCCTCGTTGGTGGCCTTCAGCTCTTCCAGCGCTGTCTCGTATTCCTCGGTCGAGGCCTGCAGCCGCTCGCGAGTCTCGCGCAGCTCGGCCTCCAGATGGGCGGTGAGCTGGTGATCGTCGAGCTCGTCGGCCTCCGGGCGGTCGGGGGCCGGAGTGAAGAGGATCAGGAACTGCGCCGCGGACGCGCCGGTGGTCAGCGGCTCCACCGTCAGGGTGACGGAGCGGGGAGAGGTGGCGTCCTCGTCCTCGTCCGTCATCACGAGGCCGGTGCGGTGCACCGTGCCGCCGGTGCGCTGCGCCTCGGTCAGGGCGGCGGCCAGATCGGCGCGCAGGCCGCGCCGGGCGATGGCCAGCAACTTCCGGCTGGGCAGCCCGGCCGGCGCCTCCAGATAGCGGCCGGTGCGGGCCGAGAAGTAGATCACCTCGCCCTCCGCGTCGATCACCACGTGGGGCGGTGCGTAGCGGTCCAGCACCCGCGTCTCCACCGCCTGCCGGAGCGGCGGGAAGGTGCTGTCGCCGGCGCGCCCGCCGGGGGAGGCGGCGGATATGGCCGACAGGTCCGGGATCGGCGCCCGCGCGCTGCGCCGCCCCTCGCTGGCGCGGAAGAGCCGCGACCGCTTGTCGACCGTCTCGAACAGATGGCCGTGGCTGCCCAGCCCCTCGGAGGTGCCGAGAAACAGGAAACCGCCGGGGCGCAGCGCGTAGTGCAGCGTCGGCAGGACCTGGCGCTGAAGTTCGGGGCCGAAGTAGATCAGCAGGTTGCGGCACGACACCAGATCCATCCGCGAGAACGGCGGATCGCGCAGCACCGAATGGGGCGAGAAGACGCAGATCTCGCGCAGTTCCTTGCGCACCTGCCAGCCCCCGCCCTCGCGCTGGAACCAGCGGCGGCGGCGCTCTTCGCTCACGCTTTCCATCAGCGCCGGCGGGTAGCGGCCGGACCGGGCGACCGACAGCGCCGCCTCGTCGATGTCGGTGGCGAAGATCTGCATCCGTGGCGGCGAGTCCATCCCCTCGGCCGCCTCGCGCAGCAGGATGGCGATGGAATAGACCTCCTCGCCCGTGGCGCAGGCGGGCACCCACACCCGGACCGTGTCGCGCGGGCCGGCGTTGCCCAGCACCTCGGGAATGGCCCGCTGCGCCAGCATCTCGAAGGCCTCGTTGTCGCGGAAGAAGGCGGTGACGCCGATCAGCAGGTCGCGGAACAGCGCCGCCGGCTCCATCGCCGAGGCGCGCAGTCGCTCGATGTAGTCCTCGGGCGAGGTCGCCTGCACGATCTGCATCCGGCGGCGGACGCGCCGCAGGAAGGTGCGCGACTTGTAGCCCGAGAAGTCGTGGCCCGAATGCCGCTTCAGGATCCGCGCGATCTCGGGCAGTTCGGCCGACAGGCCGTCGCCGTCCTCGCTGTTGTCGCCGATCGCGCCCAGCTTGCCGAAGTCGCGGACGATGGCGGCAAGGCGCGGGCCGATCTCCTCGGCCGGCAGGGCGATGTCGACCAGTCCGGACGATATGGCGCTCTGCGGCATCTCGGGGGCCGCCGGTCCCGAGGGGTCGTCCGGCGCCTGCGCCATGGTCAGGCCGCCGGCGCTCTTGATCGCCTTCAGCCCCAGCGTGCCGTCGCCGTCGCGCCCCGACAGGATCACCCCGACGGCATATTCGCCGACGGCTTCGGCCAGCGAGCTCAGGAAGATGTCGATCAGCCGCTTCTCGCGCCCGTCGGTCGTGCGCGGCTCCAGCTTCAGCCGGTCGCCCTCGACGGTCAGGATCGCACCTTCCGGCAGGACGTGTACGTGATCGGGCGTCAGGCGGTCGCCGTCCTCGATGGTCGAGACGGGCACCGGGCTGTGCCTGCCCAGGATCGCGCCGAGTTGCGATGCGCGGTCGTCCGCGAGGTGGGTCACCACGACGAAGCAGAGGCCGGTTTCGGCGGGAAGATCGTCGAGGAATCGCGTCAGGGCCGCGAGGCCACCCGCCGACGCGCCCAGACCGACAACCGGGAATTGCCGACGAGCAGGCATTCCACCTCCGTTCATGCTGCCCGGAACCGGGTCCGCGCGGAAATGTTCCGACCGTTGTCGGCCGTTGTCAGTCGTCCGAGACGTCCTGTCGCAGCCTGGCCTGCAACCGGCGCGCAAGCGCCAGCAGGCGTTCCGGCACCTCCTCCTGTCGGATGGCGTCGAGCTGCGCTTTCAGGTCGTGGTCCAGCGGCAGCTGCTCCGGTATCTGCTTCTTGTGCATAGCGCTCTTGATCGTGGCCTGCGTCAACCTAGCCGAGGTTGGGGGCCGGGCGCAAACACGACGTCGTGTCCCGCGGGCGGTCAGCCCGGCGCTGCCAGGCGCCTGCGGCGCGGTGTGGTCAGGCGATGATCTCCACCGGCGTTCCCTTGTAGGCCGGCGTGCCGGAATAGCGCTCGTGGCTGCCGAGCGGCACCAGAGGGTTGAGTTCGGGGTAATATCCCGCAACGCAGCGCGCCGGCAGGTCGTAGGCCGTCACCTTCAGCCCGCCGACCCGGCGGTCGATGCCGTCCTCGATCAGGCAGCGGAGAGAGACGATCTGCCCCTCGATCAGGCCGAGCCGCGCCATCTCGTCGCGGTTGATGAGGATCACCTCGCGGCTGCCCTCCAGCCCGCGCAGACGGTCCGAGAAGCCGTAGATCGTGGTGTTGAACTGGTCGTTCGACCGCAGCGTGACCAGCGTCATGCCCGCCCCCGGATCCTCGCCCAGGGCCGAGAGGGTTGTGGGGGTCGTGAATTCCGCCTTGCCGCTTTCGGTGGCCCAGTTGCGGTCGCGCGCGGGATTGCCGCGGTAGAAGCCGCCGGGCTGGAACAGCCGCTCGTTGAAGCCGGCGAAATCGTCCGGGAAGGTGCGTTCGATCAGGTCGCGGATCAGGGCGTAGTCGGCCGTCCAGCCGTCCCAGTCCAGCGCCGGGTTGGGCGGCAGCACCGCCTTCGCCAGCGCCGCGACGATCGCCACTTCCGAGCGCACCTGCGGCCCCGGCGGGTCGGCCGGCCCGCGCGAGCCGTGGATGTGCGACAGGCTGTCCTCCATAGACACCGACTGCTCGCCCGTGGCCTGCATGTCGCGGTCGGTGCGGCCGAGGCAGGGCAGCAGGAAGGCCACCTCGCCCGGCGTCAGGTGCGACCGATTGGGCTTGGTCGCGATGTTCACGGTCAGGCGCAGGCGCGGCCAGGCGTCCTCCATCCTCTGCCGGTCGGGCAGTGCGCGGACGAGGTTGCCGCCCAGAGAGATCAGCGCCCGGACCCGGCCGTCGAGGATTCCCTCGCAGGTGTCGACGGCGTTCATCCCGTCATCCTCGGGCGGTTCGATCCCGTAGAGCGCGCGCAGCTTGTCCGCCGGCATGTGGGCGGCTTTCTCTCCCACGCCGACGGTGCGCTGGCCCTGCACGTTGGAATGCCCCCGGACCGGAGAGATGCCGCCGCCGGGACGGCCGATGTGGCCGCGCATCAGCAGCAGGTTCACCAGCATCCCGAGGTTCAACCACCCGTTGACGTGCTGCGTCAGGCCCATGCCGTAGATGCCGATGCAGCGCTCCGAGCCGAGGTAGATCGCCGCCGCTTCCTCGATCATCGCGCGGGTCAGGCCGGACTGCGCCTCGATCTCGGCCCAGTCGAAGGCGCGGACGGCGGCGACGGTCTCGGCGAAGCCCATCGTCTCGGCGTCGATGAAGGCGTGATCCAGCACCGTCCCGGGCGCCGCGTCCTCGGCCGCCAGCACGTGCTTCATCATCCCTGCCAGCACCGCGATGTCGCCGCCCGGCCGGACCTGGTAGAACCGGTCCGAGATTCGCGTGGCCTGACCCAGGGTCATCTGAATCGGGTTCTGCGGGTCGGTGAATTCGACGAGGCCGCGTTCGCGCAGGGGGTTGAAGGTTACGATCCGGCAGCCGCGTTCCACCGCCGCCTTCAGCACGTGCAGGAACCGCGGGCTGTTCGATCCCGTGTTCTGGCCGAAGAAGAAGATCGCATCGCAGCTGTCGAAATCTTCCAGCGTGCAGGTGCCCACGGGCGTGCCGATGAACCGCAGCAGGTTCACCGACGTCGTCTCGTGGCACATGTTCGACGATTGCGGCAGGTTCTGGTGCCCCATGGCGCGGGCGAAGAGCGCATAGAGATAGGACGCCTCCAGCCCCGCATGGCCGGAGGAGTAGAAGACGCTTTCCTTCGGGTCGAGCGCGCACAACTCGGCCGCGATCTCGGCGAAGGCGGCCTCCCATGTCACCGGCAGGTAGCGGTCGCTCTCGGGGTCGTAGCGCAGCGGGTCGGTCAGCCGCCCGGTCCTCTCCAGATCGTGGTCGTGCAGGTCGCGCAGATCGGTCAGGGTGTTGCGGGAGAAGAAGTCGGCGTCGGCGCGGCGGCGGTCGACTTCCCACAGGGTCGCCTTGGCGCCGTTCTCGCAGAATTCGAAGGTGTGGGGGTGGGCGGGCTTGGCCCAGGCGCAGGCGGTGCACATCATCCCGCCGGGCTTGTTCTGCCGGGCCAGGATCTTCAGGGCGGCGGCCGAGGGGTTGGCCTCTCCGACGATCCGGCCGACGCCGCGCAGCGAGCCCCAGCCTCCTGTCGCCTGTTCGTATTCCGGCGTGCCCGCGTCGTGGCGGGTGGCGTCGTGGCCCTTGCGGTCGTCGGTCATGGGATCCCTTTCCTGGTCCGATCAGAACCGGGGCCTTCGGACTATGTTCCCGGCGCAGGTCGGCGCATCTCCGCGCGGGGCCGGACTCCGGCCTGCGCCGGACGGCAGCAGTCGCGAGAGAGCGCGCCGGACAGGGCGACCGGCGCGTGCGCTGCCCATGGGCGGGCCGGGTCAGGCGCTTTCGAGGTAATCCTCGCCCAGCTCTTCCTTCACCATCTCGCGGGCGCGGTTCACCCGGCTTTTCACGGTGCCCATGGCGACGCCGCAGATCTCGCCTGCCGTCTCGTAGCTTTCGCCCAGCATGACGACCAGGATCAGCATCTCGCGATAGTGGTCGGGCAGGCGCAGGATGGCGCGCATCGTCTCGCTGCCGCGCAGGGCCCATTCCTGCGTCCCCAGCGAGGCGGCCGATATCGACACGCAATCGGCGTCGCCCGGCCGTTCCCGCTTGGTCTTGACGATCTGGTTGAGAAAGGTGTTGCGCATGATGGTCATCAGCCAGGCGCGCAGGTTGGTCCCCCGGCGATAGCGGTGCGCGTTGGCGATGGCGCGGGTCAGCGTTTCCTGCACCAGATCGTCCACGTCCTGATGCCGGCGCGTCAGCGTCCAGGCATAGGCCCGCAGGGCGGGAACGAACTGCATCACGTCGAAGCTGTCGGGGTTGTCGTCCTGTGTCGGTGCGGTGTCCGGCACTCTCCCTGTCGGCATGTCCACTCTCCCCTTCTTGCCAGTCGAGGAAACGCAGGGGGGCGGCGATTGTTCCCGCACCGGTTGTCCCCGGGGCGCGGGAACATTCCCTCGCGCCTGCTGTTCCAGCGTTTCCCCGACACCGCACCCTCAAGGAGAATCCGACATGGCGTTGTTCAGCAAGGACATCCAGTCGTTCGACGACCTCTACCTGCACATGCTGCAGGACATCTACTACGCCGAGAAGCAGATCCTGAAGGCGCTGCCGGACATGATCGAGAAGGCCGGCAATCCCGAACTGCGCGGCGGGTTCGAGCATCATCTGGAAGAGACGCGCGGGCACGTGACCCGGCTGGAGCAGGTCTTCGGCGAGATCGGCGAAAGCGCCAAGGGCACGACCTGCCCGGCCATCGACGGGATCATCAAGGAGGCGAACGAGGTCGCCGGAGAGATCGCCGACAAGGACGTGCTCGACGCTGCTCTGGCCGCCGCCGCCCAGGCGGTGGAGCATTACGAGATGACCCGCTACGGCACCCTCGTCGCCTGGTCGCGCGAGATGGGCCGCGAGGAATGCGCGCGGATCCTCGAGGAGACGCTGAAGGAGGAGAAGGCGGCGGACGCGAAGCTGACGCAGATCGCCGAGGCCCGGCTCAACCGCGCCGCCTGAGACCCGGCCGGGCGGGTGACGGACGTGCGGAGAGCCCTCCGCCGCGCCCGATCCCGCCCGTAGCCATCTGCGGCGGTTGGAGGGTTCTGAAGATCCGGCTGCCTGGCGGTGCCGGACGGCTGAGACCCGAGCGGCGCTGCAATCCTCAACAGAACTGCCGGGCGCACCGCAAGCCGTGGGAGCGCCGGCCCGTGGGGTGGCGCATGCGACGCCCGAGCGGGTGCGCTTTATGGCCGAGTTCGCATCTTCCCTCAGAGGCCTGGCCAGGCGTCGACGCAGCGCCATCCCGCCGGGACGGGCCGGCGCTCGCACGGCGCCTTCGGCTTGACTCCGTGCGGGGGAGCGAATCGTGCCATGGCGCCTCGTGAACGCGATGCGGCCGAGCGACCCGGAAAGGTTCGAACGTAACAGCCTGGCGAACCGCAAGCTGTGGGAGCGTCGGCCCCGTGGGATGGCGCACGCAGCGCCCGAGCGGGCGCGCCTTGTGGCTGTGTTCGCATCTTCCCTCCAAGGCCGGGCGTCGACGCAGCGCCAGCTTGCCCGGACGGGCCGGCGCTCGCCCGGCGCCTTCGGCTTGGTTCCGTGCCGGGCACGGATCCAGCCTTTTGCGCGGGGCCTTCGGCTCGGTTCCGTATGGCTGGCGCGCTGCTCCACCCGGCCGCTGCCGTCACGAGGCCCGCGCCGACCCTCAGCCCAGCCCGGCCAGGACCCGGTCCGGCGTCGCCGGGAGGTCGCGGATGCGGACGCCGCAGGCGTTGTGGATGGCGTTGATGACCGACGCGCCGGACCCGCAGATGCCCAGTTCGCCGATCCCCTTGGCCTGAAGCGGACCCGCCCAGGCGTCGCGGTCCTCCAGCAGCGCGATCTCCATCTCGGGGATGTCGGCATGCACCGGCAGGTGGTATTCGGCCAGGTCGCGGTTCACCGCGTGGCCGTCGCGGCGGTCGTGGGTCAGCGCCTCGGTCAGCGCCATGCCGACGCCCCAGATCATGCCGCCCTGCGCCTGGCTGCGGGCGGTGCGGGGGTTCAGGATGCGCCCGGCGGAGAAGCTGCCGACCATCCGCCGCAGCCGAACCTCGCCGCTGACGTCGCTCACCGCCACTTCGGCGAAACAGGCGCCGAAGGTGGCCTGCCGGACCTTCTCGGCCGCCTCTCCCGGCTCCAGACAGCCGTGGCCGGTCAGCGGATCGCCCCGCAGCACCTCGCCCAGGTCGCGGTCCTCGTTGCGGCAGAGCGCGCGTCCGTCGCGCAGCGTCAGATCCTCGGGCGCGCAGTCGACCCGGCTGGCCAGCGCCGCGCGGATCTCGGAACAGGCGAGCCAGACGGCGGTGCCGGTGGAGGCCGCGCCGACCGAACCGCCGCTGCCCGAACCCGGGGGGAAGGCGGTGTCGCCCAGCCGGACCTCGACCCTTTCCACCGGCAGGCCGAGCGCCTCGGCCGCGATCTGGCCGAGGATCGTGTAGCTGCCGGTGCCGATGTCGGTCATGTCGGTCTCGACCACCGCGCCGTCGGCGTTCAGCGTCACCCGCGCCTCTGCCTTCATCAGCATGTTGACACGGAAACAGGCGGCCATGCCGGACCCGATCCACCATTCGCCCTCGCGCCGCTGGCGGGGGGCGACAGAGCGGTGCTCCCAGCCGAAGCGCCGGGCGCCGTCGTGCAGCACCTCCGCCAGCCGGTAGGACGAGAAGGGCACGCCGCTTTCGGGGTCGGCCTCGGGGATGTTGCGCAGGCGCAGCTCCACCGGGTCGATGCCGCATTCGGCAGCCAGCTCGTCCATCGCGATCTCGAAGGCGGTGACGCCGACCGCCTCGCCCGGGGCGCGGACCGATCCGGCGGCGGGGCGGTGGATGCGGGCGATGCGCCGCACCAGCAGCCTGTTCGCGGCGGCGTAGGCAAAGTGGCTGGCCTGCAGCACCGGCTCGGCAAAGGATTCGTCGGGCAGGTTCGACACCAGCGCCTCGTGCCCGATGGCGGCCAGCCGGCCCTGACCGTCGGCCGCGAGGCGGATGCGCTGGCGGGTCTCGGACCGGCGGGTGTTGACCTCGAACACCTGACGGCGGCTCTGCACCACCTTCACCGGCCGGCCCAGTTCGCGCGCGGCCAGCGCGGCGGCGACCGCCTCGGCCGCGATGCCCAGCTTGGATCCGAAGCCGCCGCCGACATAGGGCGCCAGCAGGCGGACGTTCTCGGGCGGAATGCCGACGCAATCGGCGATCTCGGCCCGGTTGTAACGCAGCATCTGCAACGCGGCCCGCAGCGTCAGCCGGTCGCCGTTCCATTCGGCGACGGCGGCATGGGGCTCCATCGCGGCAGAATGCATCGACGGCGTGGTGTAGGTCCGGTCGATCGAGACGGCCGAGGCATAGATCGCCGCATCCAGATCGCCCTGTGCGGTCTCGTCGACGTCGTCGTCGGCGATCTCTCCGGCCTCGGGATCGACCACGGGGGCGGCCGTGGCCGCGCCGTCCGCCTCGCAGGTCACTTCCAGCCGGCGGGCCGCGTGGCGGGCCTGTTCGAAGCCCTCGGCGATCACCACGGCCACGGGCTGGCCGACATAGGCGGCCTGCGACACGCCCTGCACCGGCGCCTCGCCGGCGGTGCCCTGGGCGGCGTTGCGGACCATCCGCCGGTCGCTCAGTACCAGCAGCACGCCGGGCATCGCCTCGACCTCCGCCCGGTTCGCCAGCGTCACGCGGCCGATCCCCGGCGCGCGGACCAGCACGCCGTGCGTCAGCCCCGCGGGGCTGGCCTCGGCGGCGTAGGTCGCGGCCCCGGTCACCTTCAGCGCCGCGTCGCGCCGTTCCCGGTCGTGGCCCAGCTCTCCCTGCGCCATGCGGGCGACGCGGTCCTCCGTCTCGGCCTCGTCGACTTTCAACCGGATGCTCATGTCACGGCCTTTCTCAGAACGTCTGCCAGAACCCGCCGGACCAGCGGCACCTTGAAGGCCGTGCCGTCCTGCACCTCGGCGCCCTGCGTCAGGATCTCGCCCGCCTTGTCGAAGAGCGCTTCCGACGGCGTCTCGCCGGTCAGCACCGCGTCGACCTCGATGTCGCGCCAGGGCTGGCTGCCGATGCCGCCGAAGGCCAGCGCGGCATGGGCGATCTTCCCGCCCTCCATCCGCACCACGGCGGCAACCGAGACGAGCGCGAAGGCATAGGAGGCGCGGTCGCGCACCTTGCGGTAGATCTGCCGGTCGCCCTGCGGCGCGGGCAGGCGGACGCCGGTGATCAGATCGCCGGGGTCGAGCCGCGTCTCGATATGCGGGGTGTCGCGGGGCAGGCGGTAGAAGTGATCCAGCCCCATGCTGCGCATCCGCCCGTCCGGATCCTGCACCTCGATCTCGGTATCGAGGGCGCGCATCGCCACCGCCATGTCGCTGGGGTGCAGCGCGATGCAGTGCTCGGACGTGCCGAGGATCGCGTGGTTGCGCGTCTCGCCGCCGAGCGCCGAGCAGCCGGAGCCGGGGGTGCGCTTGTTGCAGGGCGTGTCGCGGTCCTGGAAATAGGGGCAGCGGGTGCGTTGCAGCAGGTTGCCTGCGGTGGTCGCGCGGTTGCGCAGCTGTCCCGACGCGCCGGACAGCAGCGCCCGCGACAGCACCGGCCAGCGGTGCCGCACGCGCGGGTCGGCGGCCAGATCGGCGTTGCGGACGGTGGCGCCGATGCTCAGGCCCTCGCCCTCCTCCTCGATCCGGTCGAGCCCGAGGCGGTTGAGGTCCACCAGATGCGCGGGGGTCATGACCTCCAGCTTCATCAGGTCGATCAGGTTCGTGCCGCCGGCGACGAAGGCCGCGCCCTCGGCACGGCCCTTGAGGCAGGCGTCGTCGCGGTCGGCGGGGCGGGTGAAGTCGAAGGGTCTCATGCCTTGTCGCCGTCGCCGCCGCCGTCGCTGTGGAGTCGGGGCCTGTCGCGAAGCGGATCCGGCGGGCTGTTGCGCGACCGCAGACCGCCGTCGGTCAGGCCGCTGCCGTCGGCGATGCGGATCGCCGCGAGGATGCCGGGATAGCAGCCGCAGCGGCAGAGATTGCCGCTCATCCGTTCGGACATCTCCTCCCGGTCGAGCCGCAGCCGTCCCTCGCCTGTCAGGTCGTCGGTGACATGGCTGGGCCATCCCGCCGCGGCCTCGCGCAGCATCCCGATCGCCGAGCAGATCTGGCCCGGGGTGCAGTAGCCGCACTGAAGCCCTTCGTTGTCGATCATCGCTCGCTGGATCGCGGCGAACCGCGCGTCGTTCGTGCCCGCCAGGGCGTCCGCCACGCCTTCGATGGTCACCACCTCCTCGCCGTCGTGCATCGCGGCGAGGCTGAGGCAGGCGTTGATCCGCCGGCCCTCCACCAGCACCGTGCATGCGCCGCACTGGCCGTGATCGCAGCCCTTCTTGGCTCCGGTAAGGCCCAGGTGTTCGCGCAGCGCATCCAGAAGCGTGACCCTGGGATCGAGATCCAGATCCTGCCGGGTGCCGTTGACGTCGAGGCTGATCTTCATGCGGGTCTCCGGTGGTGGCGGCGTCTGATGCCCCGCCGCGTGTGCCGCGGCGGGGCCTGGATCGGGGCGGTGTCAGCTGTGATCGCCGCCGGGGCGGGAGATGTCCTCCAGCGCGTCGCCGGCGGCCCCTCCGCCCGCGTGCAGCGCCAGATCCCCCAGCGACACGACGCCGACCAGCCGGTCGTTGCCGTCGACGACGGGCAGGCGGCGGATCTGCTGCTCGCCCATGTTGCGCGCGACGGCCTCGGCCTCGTCGGTGTCGCGGCAGTAGCGGACGTCGTCTGTCATCGCCTCGCGGACGGCGCAGTCGGGGCCCTTCCCCCGGCCGACCCCGCGGATGGCGATGTCGCGGTCGGTGAGCATGCCGACCAGGCGGTCGTTCTCGCCCACCGGAAGGAAGCCGCACTCGGCCCTTTCCATGATCTCGGCCGCTTCACGGACCGTCTGGTCGGGGCTGAGCGTGAGCGGATGGCGGGACATGATTTCCGATATCTGCATGACGTCCTCCTTCGGGCTGCGTCGGTCCGGGAACAGAATGCGCACCGGAATGTTCCGGCCTGCCTCGGTCCGTGATCCCGGTCCACGATCCCGGTCCGTGGTTTCGGTCCCCGATCTCAGTCCGCGATCGCCGCACCGCCGTCCGGGTGCAGGACGTGGCCGGTCATGTAGCTGGCGTCGTCGCAGGCGAGGAACAGCAGCGAGGGCGCGACCTCGTTGGGCTGGCCGGGCCGGCCCAGAGTGCTGGACTTGCCGAAGCTTTCCACCTTGTCCGGCGGGAAGGAGGCGGGGATCAGCGGTGTCCAGATCGGCCCGGGCGCCACGCCGTTCACGCGGATGCCCCGATCCGCCAGCTTGCTGGCCATGGCCCGGAGGAACGCGAGGATCGCGCCCTTGGTGGAGGCATAGTCGATCAGCAGGTCCTGCCCGCGATAGGCGGTGATCGAGGTCACGCAGACGATGCTGGCGCCCTCCTTCAGATGCGGCAGGGCGCATTGCACCATGAACATCTGGCCGAAGATGTTGGTGCGGAAGGTCTGTTCGATCTGATCCTCCGACACGTCCTCGAACCTGTCCTGCGCGTGCTGTTCGGCCGCGTTGTTGACCAGGATGTCGAGGCGGCCGAACCTGTCGATCACCTCGTCCACGGCGCTCTGGCAGAAGGCCTTGTCCCCGACGTCGCCCCGGATGGTCAGCGCCTCGGCGCCCTCGGCGCGGATCGCCTCGGCGGTGTCCTCGGCGTCGCGGGATTCGTTCTTGTAGACGATGGCCACCTGCGCGCCTTCGCGGGCGAACAGGACGGCCGTGGCGCGGCCGATGCCGCTGTCGCCGCCGGTGATCAGCGCGATCCGGCCCTTCAGCCGCCCCGAGCCGGGGTGGCGGGGCATGTATTCGGGAGGCGGGTCCATCTCGTGCTCGTAACCCGGCTGGCGGGGTTGAACGCGGTCGTCGGAATACTGGGTCATCTGGGGGTGTCCTTGCCGTGTGACGGTGTCGGGTGGAGGCGCGGCTGCGCCGTCCGGCGGCGGGTCGCGCGGTTCAGAGCGAGGCCCAGGCCACCAGCAGCATCGCGATCAGCAGCACGCCGACGAGCGCGACGAGGCGGAACCGGCCGAGTGCCGGGCGCTGCAGGTCGGCGGGCGTCTCCTTCGCCGGTGCGGCGGGGGCGCGGATCTCGTGCCGGCGTGCCTCGGCGACCTGGGCGGGGGTGGGGCCGAAGCCTGCCGCCTCGTCGTCGGTGCCCAGAGGCGCGGCGGCGGGGTCGCTGAACCCCACCTTGTCGCCGGCGCCGCCGCGGTCGATGCCGTCGCGCAGACGGGTCGCCGCGGCGCTGCCGGAGGCGTTGCCGTCGCGCGTCTGTTCGGGGCCGGCCCCGGGGTCGGGCGTGCGGCGCAGGGGCGGTGTCTTGCGGGTGTCTGCCATGATCTGCCTCCGGGGCACCCGCCGGGCGCGGGCGCCGTGTTGTCCGGGAATGAACAGGTCAGCGCCGCCGATGTTCCGTGACGGCGGCCCGTGCGGGCGATCCCCGCCGACCGGACGTCGGCGCCGGCCGGGCCGAGTCCGGGAACAATGCCCCGGCCGCCCTGTTCCTGCGGGACAGCCTCCGGTCCCGGCGCGCCATGCGGCGCGGCACCGGCCGGAGGCAGCAGAAGGAGACACAGACGATGACCATCCTGCACCGCGCCGCGATCGCGCTTCTCATCGCCTCGCCGCTGGCGGCCACCGGCGCCGCCGCAGCCGATCTCACCGCCAAGGTCCGCGACCGCGAGGGCAACGACCTGGGCAACGTTCGTGTCCGCGACACGGCCTCGGGAGTGCCGCTGGCCACGCTGGTGCTGAGCAACCTGCCCACCGGCGTGCACGGCATCCACCTGCACGAGACGGGCGATTGTTCGGCCGATGACTTCAGTTCGGCCGGCGGCCACATCGCGGGCGACCGGCAGCATGGGGTGCTGGCCGAGGGCGGGCCGCATCCGGGCGACATGCCGAACCTGACGGTACATGACGCGGGCCGGGGCGAGGTCGAGGTGATGCTCCCCTGGCTCGACATCGAGGAGATGATGATGGACGAGGACGGCGCGGCCTTCATCCTGCACGAGAATCCGGACGATTACGAAACCCAGCCCTCGGGCGACGCGGGCGACCGCCTGGCCTGCGGCGAGTTCTCGCAACGCTGATGAGGTGGTCCGGCGGTCCCGGCATCGCGCCCTGGATCGCCGACGCCGCGCCTTGGCGGATCGCCGCGGAAGCTTCGACCTCCGGCGGCGTCGCCGGCCGTCGGCCTCAGGTCATCAGATAGTGGCGCAAAGCTCAGAGGGAGCAGCCGCCGGCGACGCGGCAGGCAGATGATGCGCCCGGTGGCCGTCGGTCGTGAAACATGTTTCGAACCGCCGGTGCGACCGCAATTACCGGCCGGGCATGCGGGACCGGACCCGCCTCAGTCGTCCGCATGATCCGGGCGGCCCTTGCGCTTCGTCTCGGCGAAGTCCTCCAACTGGCTCTCGGACATGCTGTCGTGCATCTCCTTCGCCGGACCCTTCAGATCGCTCACCTTCGTATCCCCGCGCTTCGCGGACAGGGCGGCCCCCGCCGCCTTCTGCTGCGCCTTCGATTTCGCCGGCATGTCGGCCTCCGTCGCTGACCGCCGGGCACGGCGCCCGGCGTGTCGTGCGAACCGCGGGCGCCGCCCGATGTTCCAGCGCCCGGGCGGCGCGCGGGCGCGGGATCACTCCTCGGGCAGGGTGTAGGCGACGACCTGATCGCTGACGTCCGGCTTGAGGATCTGGTTGCCGCCCGCCGCGAAGACCACGTACTGCCGCCCCTCGTGGACGAAGACGGCGGGCGTGGCGACGGCGGGCGCCTCGACCAGATCCTCCCACAGCACCTCTCCCGTCTCGGCCGACATCGCGCGGACGTAGCCGTCCATCGCGGCGCCGATGAAGATCAGACCCGTCGCGGTCAGCGCCGGGCCGCCGATGTTCGGCGATCCCCAGCTTTCGGGCATGTAGAAGCCGTAGCGCTGCGACCGCCCGAAGGGCACCTGCCAGCGTTTCTCGCCGGTGCGCATGTCGTAGGCGGCGATCGAGCCGAAGGGCGGCTTCCAGCAGGGCATGCCGAGCCAGTTCATCATCTTGTCGTACTGGACACCGAAGGGCGCACCCTCCATCGGGTAGTAGCCGCCCTGTTCGTTCTGGCTGGTCTCGGCCTCGTAATCCTCGCGCGGGATCAGCCGCATCCAGTCGCCCATGTGGCTGGTGTTGACGACATAGGTGCCGGTGTCGGGATCGTAGGCCCCGCCGCCCCACTGGATGCCGCCGGACACCGATGGCCAGATCAGCGTGCCCTCGCGCGGTTCGTCCGCGACGATGGGGGGCGTGTACATCCCGTCGTAGCGCAGCCCCTCGATCATGTCGGAGCAGGCGCCGAAGCTCAGCGCGTCGGCGAGGCCCCAGACCCCGGGGAAATCGCCCAGCATCGGCTCTGGCCAGTCGGGGATCGGCTGGGTGGGCGACACCCGGTCGCCCTCGGCCGGATCGCCGGGGACCGGCTTTTCCTCGATCGGCCAGACAGGCTCTCCCGTCTCGCGGTTCAGCACGAAGAGCAGGCCCTGCTTGGTGGTCTGCACCAGCGCCGGGATCGTCTCGCCGTCCTTTTCCACCTCGATCAGCGTCGGCGCGGCGTTCGGGTCGTAATCCCAGATGTCGTGATGGATGATCTGGTAGGACCAGACCACCTCGCCCGTGTCGACATCCGCCGCGGTGATCGACGAGGCGAGCGGCGCCTCCTCCAGCCGGTTGCCGCCCCAGTAGTTCGGGCTGGGCGAGGAGACGGGCATGAAGAGCAGCCCGCGTTCCTCGTCCACCGTCATGTTGGTCCAGACGTTCGCGGTGCCCGAGGTGCGGCGCAGTTCGGGCGGCAGGAACTCCAGCTCCCAGTCCAACTCGCCCGTCCGTGCGTCCAGCGCGAAGACCGATCCCGGCGGGGCGACGGCGTACTGGAAGTCGTAGCCGGACCAGCCGGTGAAGACGTGGTCGCCCGCCACCGTGGGCGGCTGCAGGACCGACAGCGGATACTTGTCGTTGGTGTCGTTCCAGGTGTTCAGATCGACCACGCCGCCGTCGCCCCATTCGGCGCAGGGCTCGCCCGTGTCGGCATCGACGGCATGGATCTCCGCGTTGTTGGTGCCCATCAGGACGCGTTTCTGGCAGGGCTGGCCGTCCTGCGGATCCTCCGCCTCCCAGTAGGCGACGCCGCGGGTCTTCAGCCCGGGCTGGGTGACCTGCTCCAGCGGGGTCTCGGTGTCGAAGCTCCACCTGATGTCGCCGGTCGCGGGGTCGATGGCGAGGATCCGGTAGAAGGCCGTGCCGATGTAGAGCGTGTCGTTGGCGTAGATCGGGGTGGAATTGAAGTAGCTTGCCGGCCGCTCTCCGCTGCCGTCCGAGACGTCGCCGGTGTTGAGATCCCACGCCTCTTCCAGCATACCGACGTTGTCCGGGGTGATCTGGTCGGCGGACGAGAACTTCTTCCCGTCGACGGTGCCGTGGAAGGCAGGCCAGTCCTGCGCCGGGGCGGCCGGCGCGAGGGACATGGCGAGGATCGACAGGGCCGGCAGCCGGCGCGGGATCGCCGGAAGGCGCATGAGGACGGGCATTATGGTCTCCTTCGGGTCGGGCGGCGGGTCGGATGGCGTCGTCGCGGCGTCAGGAGGGCAGATCTGCGTGTACCGGCTTCCTGCGGGCGGACAGGCGAAGCGCGTCCGCCACGGCCGCCGCGACCAGCGCAACGGTCAGCCAGGGCTGCATCAGCAGCCAGGACGCGAAGATCGTTCCGGCAAGGCCGAGGACGATCAGCACCTCGAACGTGATGCCCAGCCAGCGCGGCATCTTCACCGCGATCCGCAGCAGCCCCGCCAGCAGCAGCAGCGCCACGCCGACGGTGACGGCCCAGGCACCGAGCGTGCCTTCGACGCCGCTGCTGCCATCGCTCAGCGCCCAGATCGCGAAGCCGAGGGCCACGGCCGTCGCGACGATGTAGAGGATCAGGAAGGGTCGAAGCGTCTCCGGCCCCGCCCGTCCGCGCCGTCCGCGCACCGGACCGGGGTCGTTGGCGGGGGAGCGGCGTGCCGGATCGGCCTCTCGGGTTGCGGTGTTGCGTGCCACGGCGATCTCCTTCTGCTTCGCGCCGGGTGCGTCTTCCTCCGCCGGGTGAGCCGGGCGCCAGCGCGCGGCCCGGTCCCCGGTCACTGCACCAGCAGGGTGTAGGCCGCGGCCCCGGCTATGGCGACCAGTGCCGCGACGAGGATCCACCGCAGGTTCCGCCGTTCTCTCGATTTCATGCCGGGCTCTCCGTGCCTGTTGCGTGTCCACCGTCGGCAGGGCCGCGCGCCGTGCGCGACCGGCAGGCTGTCCGGTGCAGACCCCGAAACAGGGCGGAGGCGTGGATGTTCCAGAAGGGATGGGGCGGGGCCGGCGGCGAGGCCCATGTGAGCCCGAACACGGGGGGGCGGACCATCGCGCGCACCTGCCGCCGTGTCCGGCGGCGGGCGGTCAGTTCATCATCCGCCAGCCGTTGCGCCGGTATTCGGCCAGCAGCAGGTCGATGAACCACCGCTCCAGCCGGTCCTGTCGTTCGGGCAGCGCGAGGCGGCCGTCGATGGCCCGCTGCAGCGTCGCCTCGACCAGCCGGTCGGCGGCGTTGTCCTCGGGCATCAGTTGCCGCGCCTCGAGCCGCAGGCGCGGCAGGGCGGCGGCGACGTCGGCGGGCGGCTCCTCGCGCACCGACTGTCGGCGCTGCTGGAGGTGCCGCATCAGCAGGCGTCCCTCGGTCGGCTTGCTGAACCGTTCGATGTTGCCGAAGCGGCCGGGAATGTCGGTCTTGGCGAAGGCGGTGTAGAACAGGAACGGCGTGCGGCTGTTCAGCAGACAATCGGCGATGGGGAAGGCAGTCTCTTCCCGGACACGCACGTCCAGGATGGCGGCATCGATATTGCCGATGTGCTGTATCGCCTCGTGAATGTCGCCGAAGGGGCCGACCACCTCGGCGTCCATCCGGATCAGTTCCGCGCGCAGCCCCGATGCGAGGATGAAGTCATCCTCCACGACGAGGACGCGCAGGGGGGCGCCGGTGCGGTTCGCGAACTCGTTCATGCGTGGAAGCCTAGCGCAACGTCAGCGCGAGGCAACACCCCCCGGCGCATTCACGCCGTTCAGTCGGTCTGCGCCTCGCGCAGCCTGCGCTGAAGGGTGCGGGCAAGTGTCAGGATACGCTCGGGAACCTTCTCGCGGCGGATCGCCTCGAGGTCGGCGGCAAGGTCTGGCCTCAGGTCGTCCGGACCGGGAGGGCGGGCGGTTCTCAGGATGGATTGCATTGCTCGGGCCTCGTCTGGTTGCTCTTGTTACGTGTCCGGCGGCGGTGTGGATCACTCACGATGGCCGGAGCCCGGAGGTTTCACCCGGCGCACCCGGCGCACCGGCACCCGGGGAGCGCTTGCCCCTGCCGGACCTTGCGGAAGCTTGCTCCGGCGGACAGACGATCCGACGCCGCGTCCATGCGGGGCGACCGGGTTTCCCGCGGGCCGATGGGCGTCGAAGGGTATCGGACGGGGGCGCCCCGGTGGTCGCGGGTCATGGCGCCCTCCTCTTGTGGCGGCCGGGGACGATGTGCCCCGGTGCTGCGCCGATTCGGTAGAGTCCGGCGCTCAGATCCGCGCCGGCGGCACCTCCTGCGGCGGATGCGGATCGGTATCGGGCGCAGGTGGATCCGGGATCGGGTCCTGCTCCTGCGGCAGTTCCTGCGGAACGTCCGGCGGTGGCGCCTCGGGCGGTGGCGAGGGCGGGTTGGTGTCGGGGCCGGGGTCCGGCGGAACCTCCACCGGCGGCATACCGGCGTCGGCGGCGAAGCCATGTGTCATGCGCGGGCCTCCCTTTCTGCCATCCGAACCGCAGGGCGCGGGATATGTTCCCGGCCGCCGGCGGGACCGGCAGAGGACGGCACAGGGGGTGATCGAATCGCCGCACCGGGCGGCGCAGGAGCGCGGGCCTAGCCGCCCCGCATGAGCCACAGCCCGGCGAAGACGGCGGCGATCAGCACGTGACCCGCCGTCACCACGATGCCGTCGCGGCCGAGGATGCCGAAGGCGTAGACGGCGACCGGCAGCCCGATCAGCGGCGCGGCAATGGGGATCACCCCCAGCACCATCAGCGACGCCCCGGTCAGCATCAGGATCACCGCGATGACCGACAGCGAGACCCGGCCGCTCGACACCGCCTCCCACCTGGGGTGCAGGTGCCGGCGCACCCATTCCGCAGCGGGCAGGATCCGCTCCGCCGTGGTGGCGACGCGGTGGGCGGCGATATTGCGCCGGGCCAGGAAGCGGGGCAGCCAGACGCCGTCGCGCCCCAGCAGCATCTGCAGGCCGATGATCGACACCAGCGCGCCGAGCGCGCCGCCCACGCCGGGGATCATGCCGATCGGCAGGATCATCAGGATCGCGACGATCATCAGCAGCGGCGCATGGCCCTGGGCGCCGATCTCGTGGGTGATGTCGCCGAGGCTCACCGTCTCGCGCCCTTTGGCCAGGTCCCGCAGGCGCTTGACCAGACGCGGCACCGCCGAGGGGCCGGTGGCCCCGCTGCCCGCCCCGCCATTCGATGCGCCATCCGACGCGCCCTCCGGCTGCCGCGATATGCCTGCCTGATCCGTCATCGCCCGATCAACCGCCCCGGGCGCGGCCGGTTCCGCCCGTCGCCGCCGCCGATACGGGCGCCGGCGGCCCACCCGCTGCGTGCCCCGTGCCGGCCGCCGCGAAACCCCCTTGCCGCGCAAGGCGTCTCGCGCAATATCGCGCAGCCCGGGAATCAGTGACAGATGGCCGAATCGCCGCACGCCGCCGCGTTGAAGATGTACGATGGTGCCCTGCGTGCGCTGGACACCAAGAGCCAGATCTATCTCGCGTTCCTGACCATCACCATGTTTCCCGCCTTCGGGCGGCTGGCGGGGCTGGAGCTTCCGCTGATCGTCAGGGCCGGCGAGATGGCGCTGTTCATGGGCGCGATGCTCAGTTTCACGATCTGCCTCTACCCGCGCCGGGGCCGGCGCGCGGAGAACGGGCTCTTCGACACCTCCCTGAAGGGCGAGCGGGTGGCGGTCCTGCTGACCGAGGTCGGCGAGACGCTGGATCTGGGCCCCAACGTCGCGACGCTTCACGACATCTACCGGGTCAAGGCGCGCGCCGTGGCCTTCGGGATCGTCCTCGTCGCGCTCTACGCCACCACCGTGGCGTGCAGCTACTTCCTGTGAGGACCTGGATGCCGCGCCGGACTCTGCGCCGCGGGCTGCTGATGGCGGCCGTCGCCCTGCCGCTGGCCGCGGCGCCCGCGGGGGCGCAGGACGTGCCCGTCTCTCGCGGCGGCGGGCAGAGCGGATCGGTCGTCTCGCGCGTCACCGGCGAGGAGGTGCGCTTCATCCGCGAGCCGGCGTTCCGGCCGCTGTCGCTGGGGCAGGATCTGCTGGCGGGCGATCTGGTGCGCACCGGGCCGCAGGGGGCGCTGGGCATCCTCTTCGTCGACCGTACGGTGCTGCGTCTGCATCCGGGCAGCGAGCTGCTGGTGCGCGAGGTGCGGCCCGACCAGGCCGAGCTGACGCTGAACGCCGGCACGCTCTGGGCGCGGGCGCCGCGGGGCGAGGCGAGCGTGGTGGTCACCACACCGACCGTCGCCGCCGCCATCCGAGGCACGGACTGGGCGCTGACGGTGGAAGGCGACGGCAGCACCCGGCTGACCGTCCACGACGGCGCGGTGGAACTGACGAACGAGCAGGGCAGTCTGCTGACCCGCGCCGGCGAAAGCGCGCTGGCGCGGCCGGGGCAGGCGCCGGTGCTCATCGGCGTGGCGAACCGGCGCGAACGGCCGCAGATGCTCTATACCGTGTCGACGGGCGAGGCGGCGGACCTGCTGACCGGCATCGCCGAGGATCTGGCCGGCGACCGGCCCGAGAACCCGGGGGCGCTGGCGCTCTACCGGCAGGGGCTCGCCGCCTCGGCGCGGGGCGATCATGCCGCCGCCGCGCAGGCGCTGACCCGCGCGGCGCCGGAACTGGGCCCCGACCGCGCGGCGTCGGCCCGCTGGCTGGCTGCCTGGGCGCGGATGTCGGCCGGAGAGGCGTTCCGCGCCCCCTCGGCCACCACCGCCGACGCTGACGCGGTCGGCGCCGCGCTGTCGGCGGCCGTGGCGGGCGATCTGGACCGGGCGCAGACTGCGCTGGCCAGCGTCAGCGCGCCCTCGGCCCGGGCCGCCTCTGTCCAGCTGGCGCTGCTGCGTGACGACGGGCCGCGCGCACGGGCGGAGCTGCGGCGCCTGCAGGCCGCCGCGCCGGGGTCGGTGGCGGCGCTGGAGGCCGAGGCGGCTGTCGCGCTGGATCTCGACGGCGACGCCCGCACCGCCATCGCCGCGCTGCGCCGCGCCGTGCAGCTGGCGCCGGACAGCGCGACGACGTGGAACAACCTCGGGCTGGCCGAGGACGCCGCGGATCATGCGATCGAGGCCGAGGCCGCGTTCCGCCGCGCCATGGCGCTGGAGCCGGCCGGAGAGACGGCGGCGGGCAACCTCGCCATCCTGCTGCTGGATCAGGAAAGGGTGGCCGAGGCCCGCGCGCTGGCCGAGAGCCTGCTGGCGCGCAACCCCCAGTCCTGGCTGGGCCTGCGCGCCCTCGGCCGGGTGCAGCTGCAGGAAAACCGGCCTGAGGCGACCGAGACGCTGCTGCGCGCGCTCGCCGCGCAGCCGGCGGCCAGCGAGACCTCGCTGGCGCTGGCCATCGCCGCCCACCAGACCGGCGACGCGGTCCGCGCGGCCCAGGAACTGGATGCCGCCGCACGGCTGGATCCGAACGACGCGACCGTGGCGTTGGTCCGGTCGATCATCGCGCTGGATGCGGGCGACGCGCCGGCGGCGATCACCGCCGCCCGCCGGGCCGCCGCGCTGATGCGCGCCCAGACCGGCGGCACCCGCAACGTCGCCGCCGACCGGGACGCCGGCTCGCCGCTGGCCAACGCCTGGAACGCCATCGGGCTGGAGGGTTGGGGCCGCTACGCCGCCGACCGCAGCTTCGACCCGCTGTCGGCCTCCAGCCTGTTCGGCGAGGCCTTCGTCGACGGCATCTCGATCGGCCGCGGCGGCCCCGCGGTCGAGGGACCCGGCACCGCGGCGGTGCAGGGGCTGATGCTGGACCCGCTGGCCGCCAGCAGCCGCCTGCGCGAGACGGATCTTCTGCGGCGGCCATTCCTCGACATCGGGGTCGGGGCGGATGTGCGGGCGGGCGACACGTCGGACCGCCTGCTGCGACTGCAGATCCAGGGCCTCGCACGGGTGCCGCAGCCGCTGGCCTTCGCCCTGACCATCGCCGACACGCAGACGCCCGTCGCCGCCGGCCGGCCGCGCGACAGCGCCCGCGACTACGCCCTGCTCGTCGGGGCGCAGCCCGGCCCGCGGCTCAACGCATTCGCCCTGCTCGGCCGGAACAGCAGCGACGTCCGGCGCAGCCAGGATCTGGGCCTCGGCCTGGTCAACCGCGACGACGTCGCCACCGACGCCGATTCCGCCGCCATCGGGGGCGCCTACCTGCTGGGCGAGCGGGCGGTGCTGACCTTCTTCGCCAGCCGTGCGGTGCGCAGTTCCGACTCCGCCTCCCGCCGGTTCGCCGCCACCACCTCGCTCTTCCAGATCGACATCGCGGCGACCGAACGGACCCGCACCGACTTTCTGGCCCTGGGCTACCGGGGCGAGGACGAAAGCGGCTTCTGGACCGCGGGGGTCGAGACGACGCTGACCCGCAGCGACATCCGCGGCGCGACGGTGGTCACCGATCTGCTGGCGGGCACGTCCGTCACGACGCCGGCCCTGACCTCGGACCGGCGGCAGGCGACGCGCGTGCATCTCGACCGCCGTCAGATCATCGGCGAACGGCTGCAACTCCAGGGCCTCGTGACGCTGGACCGGCAATCGGGGCGCGGTCTGCGCACCGGCGGCCGGGCGGGGCTGGCCTGGACCCCGGCCGAGGGCCACTGGCTGCGCGCCGCGGTGCTGTCGGACGCCGCGCCCGACGCCTCCTCCTTCGCGCCGGCCAGCGTGCTGGGCCTGCTGCCCGTGTCGCTGCCGCACGACGGCAGCGGCCGCCTGCGCGGCGTGCTGCTGCGCTACGACGGCGAGCTGGGCGACAACGTGCTTCTGAGCCTGGAGCACCAGCGGCTCGACGCGCGCGGGCTGTCCTTTCCGACGGACGATCCGCTGAACGATCTGGCGGTCGCGCGGTCGCGGCTCGACGCCACGAGCCTCCGGCTCGACTGGTGGCCGGGCGGGGCCGTAGGCGTCTTCGGGTCGGTTACCCACGCGAAGAGCACGATGCGCGACGGTCCCTTCGCCGGTTCGCCGCTGCCGGAGACGCCGGAATGGACGGCCTCGGTGGGCCTCGGCTGGCTGACGACGCAGCAGTTCTCGGGCGCCATCGTCGGCACCTGGACGAGCGAGCGGTTCTCGGGCGCCGCGACGCCGCTGCCGCCGGTCTTCACGGTGGATGCCGGCCTCTCGTGGCAGCCGCTGAAGCGCCGCGCCTCGTTGCGGCTGGATGTGGTCGACCTGCTGGACCGCCGGGTCGCGCAGCCCTGGGGCGCGCCGGCGACGGGGCGCGAGGTCCGCCTGTCGGGCGAGTTCCGCTTTTGAGCCGGGCGCGCCGCCGCGGCCGCGCCGACCTCGCGCTGGCGCTGGCGGCGGGGCTCGGCGGCGCGGCGCTGGCCCTGACCGGCGCGACGGAGGTCGCGGACGACGCGGTCTACGACCGGGCGCTGGCGCTGATGCCTGCACCCGCTGCGGGGTCGGTGATGGTCGTCGCCATCGACGACCCCTCGTTCCGCGAGATCGGCCGCGGCTGGCCATGGCCGCGGGCGGAACACGCCGCGCTGGTGGAAACGCTGCGCGCCGGCGGGGCACGGGCCATCGGGCTGGACATCATCTTCACCGACCCGTCGGACCCGCAGCAGGACACGGCGCTGGCCGCGGCGCTCGGGCCCGACGTGGTGCTGGCGGCCGACCGGGAGGCCGAGGCGACGCCGCACGGGCTGGTCGTGCGGGCGGTCGATCCCATGCCGATGCTGCTGGCGACCGGCGCCACGGCCGCGCAGATCGGCCTGCCGGTCGACCCGGACGGCGCGATCCGCCGCCTGCCGACGGATCCCGCGGCGCTGACCCTGCGGATGTCGGGGACCGAGCCGCCGCCGGGCGCGCGGATCCGCTTCGCGCCGGGAATCGTGCCGCAGGTGTCCTGGTATCAGGCGCGGCGGGCGGGGGACTTCCTGCCGCCCGGCATCTTCCGCGACCGGATCGTGCTGGTCGGCATGGACCTGCGCAGTTCGCCGCTCACGGCGGCCGAGACCTTCCGCACGCCGCTGACCGCGCGGGGCGACGGGCTGATGCCCGGGGTCGAGATCCACGCCCAGGCCCTGCGCAGCCTGCTGGCCCGCGACTGGATCGTGCCGGTCCCGGTCCTGGCGCCGGCGCTGCTGGCCCTGCTGCTGGGCGCGGTGGCGGCGCTGGCGCTTGCCGGACGGTCGGCGGCGGAGACGGCCGCCGCGACGGCGGGGCTGACGCTGCTGCCGGCCGGCCTCGCGGCCGTTCTGCTGGCGAGCGGGGCGTGGCTGCCGCCGGTGGCGCCGATGCTGGCCGCGCTGGCGGGCGGGGTGGGGCGCGCGGGGCTGGACCTGACCCGCGAGCGCCGCGACCGGGCCGAGATCACGCGGATCTTCGGCCAGTACCTCGCCCCCGACGTGGTGCGGCGCCTCGCCGAGGCGCCCGAGGCGGTGAAGCTGGGCGGCGAGCGGCGGGTGATCACCGTGATGTTCTGCGACCTCCGCGGTTTCACGACGCTGTCCGAGCGGTTGACCAACGACCCCGAGACTCTGGTCTCGGTCCTGAACCGGGCCCTGACGGTGATCGGCGACGCGGTGCTGGCGCATCGGGGCATGATCGACAAGTTCATCGGCGATTGCGTGATGGGGATCTGGAATGCGCCCGCCGACGACCCCGACCACGCCCGCCACGCCATCGCCGCGGCGCGGGACGCGGTGGCGGGCATCGCGGCGCTGTCGGCGGCGCTGGAGGCCGAGGGCCTGCCCGTCCGCCTGGCCTGCGGCGCGGGGATCAACACCGGCGAGGCGACGGTGGGCAACCTCGGGTCCGAGAAGCGGTTCGACTACACCGCCGTGGGGGACGTGGTGAACGTGGCCGCGCGGCTGGAGACGCTGACCAAGGATCTGGGCACCCCCATCCTGATCGCCGAAGCCACCGCCGCCCATGCCCCCGGCGAGCCGCTGGTGGAGCGGGAGGCCGTGGAGATCCGCGGCCGCAGCGCCCGGCTGCGGGTCTTCACGCCGGCCTGACCGTCCGGCTGCGGGTCTTCATGCCGGCCCGACCGGCCGGCTGCGGGTCTTCACGCCGGCCTGACCGTCCGGCTGCGGGTCTTCATGCCGGCACGACCGGCCGGCTGCGGGTCTTCACGCCGGCCTGGCCGGCCGGCCGGGGCGCAGCGTCACGGGGAGGATCGCTCTTCCGGCTGCCGCTCCTCTGCCGAGGGCTCTTCCGCAAGCCGGGCGCGCAGGTCGGTCTTCAGCACCTTGCCGTAGTTGTTCTTGGGCAGGTCCGGCACGAAGACATATCGCTTGGGCTTCTTGAACCGGGCGATCCGCTCGGTGCAGCAGGCGTCCAACGCGGCGGGTTCGGGCGGTGCGTCCCGGGCGACGACGAAGGCGACGACGATCTCGCCCCATTCGGGGTCGGGCGCGCCGATCACGCTGACCTCGGCCACGGCCGGATGGGTCAGCAGCGCCTCCTCGACCTCGCGCGGGTAGATGTTCGACCCGCCCGAGATCACCAGATCCTTCGCCCGGTCGTGCAGGGTCAGATAGCCCTCCGCGTCCAGCTGCCCCATGTCGCCGGTCATCAGCCAGCCGTCCTTCAGCGAGGCGGCGTTCGCCTCGGGATTGTCCAGATAGCCGGCCATCACCTGCGGGCCGCGCACGGCGATCTCTCCCACCTCGCCGGCGGGCAGGGGGGTGCCGTCCGGATCGACCACCCGCACCTCGGCCACCGAATGCGCGCGCCCGACCGAGGCCAGGCGGTCGGTCCAGCGGGGATGGGCGCTGTCGGCGATGTCGGCGCGCGACAGGGCGGTGATGGTCATCGGCGCCTCGCCCTGGCCGTAGATCTGCACGAAGCGCGGGCCGAAGGTCGCGAGCGCGGCCTGGATGTCGGCCACGTACATCGGGCCGCCGCCGCAGACGATGGTGCGGATGCCGTCGCCGTCCGCGCCCTCGGCCCGCGCCCGGTCGACGAGGCGCTTGACCATGGTGGGGGCGGCGAACATCGAGATGTCGCGCATCTCGCGGGCGAGGGCGAGGATCTCGGCCGGATCGAAACCGCCGCTCTCGGGCACGATGTGGCGGGCGCCGCGCAGGATGTGGACGAAGGTATAGAGCCCCGCGCCGTGCGACATCGGCGCGGCATAGAGGGCGGCATCGGTCGGAACGACCTCGTCCACATCGGCCAGATAGGACAGCGAGGCGGCCATCAGGTTGCCCGCCGTCAGGATCGCGCCCTTGGGCCGCCCGGTGGTGCCGGAGGTGTAGAAGAGCCAGGCCGCCGCGTCGCCGGACATCGGCACGGGCGAGGGCAGGGGCGGGGTGTCCAGCATCCGCGCGAAGGCCGGATCGGCGGGCGAGAGGCAGGGGGTGTCGCCGATGTCGCCGGTGTCGGACAGCGCCTGCGGGTCCTTCGCGAAGACGAGCCGGGCGGCGGAATGGGCGACGATCCAGGCTGCCTCCTTGACGTGCAGCTTGCCGTTGACCGGCACCGCCGTCGCGCCGGCCCAGAAGATGCCGTGAAGGATCGGCAGATACTCGATGCAGTTCGGCAGGAAGATCGCCACCCGGTCGCCGGGACCGATCCCCTCGGCCGCCAGCGCCGCGCCGATGGCCCCCGCCTGCGCGGCGAACCCCGCGTAGTCGCAGACCGGCCGCGTGCCGAGGAACAGCGCCGGCGCCTCGCCCTTCGCCCGCGCGGTGCGGGCCAGCCATTCCGCCGGGTTCATCGCGGCCCTGCCGGGTGGATGACCGGCGCGGCCGAGACTGCCGCGACGTTGCGCGGCGAGGGGGTTCGGGGCGGCGAGGCGCTGCATTCCCGCGCGGGAGCCGGTGCGGCCTGTCCCGGGGCGCGGCCCGTCGAGAGCGGCCTCGTGGTTACGCAATGTCTGGAGCGGCACGCCGCGGCCCCGGCCTGCCTTCCGATGTGGCTCATGTGCATGCTGGTCCTCCCCGTCCGGTCCGGGGCGGACGGTAGCACCGGCCGGGAGCGGCGGCGAGGGCTGTCGAGCCGGTTGCGATACGGGCGGTCGGCGCGGCGAACCCGGTGCCGTTTCCCGCGCCGACCGCCCCGGGCCGGAACGCCCTGGGGGGGTATCGCCGCCGCCTGTCGCGGTATCGTGGCCGGACGGGGCGGCGCCGGATCCCGCTGGGGATCCCGCCGCGACAGGACGAACGGACCGGGTCTTTTTCGCAACATCCATCGTTCGACGACCACGAACGCGTCGTCTTCTTCAACGACCCCGCCTCCGGCCTCGCCGGGAGCGCCGCGTCCGGGCCGCGCCGTCGGCAGGGTCTGCGCCGTCATGTGGCCGGGCGTCGGCGCTCAGCGCGCGCCCAGCTTCAGCACCACCGGCACGATGACGACCAGCGCGAGGATCCGCGCCAGGTGGTGCACCGCGACATAGGCGGGATCGTAGCCGAGCGAGATGCCGATGGCGGCCATCGCCTCCACCCCGCCGGGGGCGAAGGCGATCCAGACCTGGCCGAAGGGCAGGCCCGTCAGGGCCGCCGCCAGCGCCGCGAACCCCAGCGAGGCGAGCATCGTCGTGGCCACCACCGCCAGGCCCGCCACGGCGAAGCGGCGGATCTGCCCGGGGGTCACGACGCTCATCCGGGCGCCGAGAGCGGTGCCGGTCAGGGCGAAGGCGGCGAAGATCGTCCAGTCGGGGACGGTGCCGTGGATCAGGCCGGCCGCGTGGCCTCCGGCGCTGATGCCCATGCCGGCCAGCAGGCTGGCGGCGGGCAGGCCGAGGCGCCCGCCGATGCGGCCGAGCAGCGTCGCCGCCGCCAGCAGCAGGGCCAGCACCGGCAGCGTCATCGCCGGTGCGACAGCCGGGCCGCCGGCGGGGGCGGCGTCGAGAAGCGCCGCCAGCGGCGGCACCGCCAGGACAAGCACCATCAGCCGGGTCAGTTGCAGGAACATCACCGCCGTGGCGTCGCCATGCCCCTCCACCGCGATGGCGATGGCGTTCGACATGGTGCCGGGAGAGCTGGCGAGCGTCGCCGTCTGCCCGTCCATCCCGAACCCGCGCACGAGGACCAGCCGCCCGATCAGCAGCGTCGCCAGCAGCGACAGCACCAGGATGGCGAGGCTGGTGCCCCAGGTGGCGACCTGTCCCGCCAGCCGCTCGTCCACCCCCGATCCCAGCGACACGCCGATCGTGGCGAAGGCCAGGTCGCGCAGCGGGTCGGGCAGGCCGGTCCGCAGCTTCAGCGCCGACAGGCCGGCGACGGCGAGGGTCGCGCCGATCAGCGGCCCGGCCGGAATGCCGACGAGGGCGGCCAGAGCCGCCCCCGCGATGCCCGCCGCCAGGGTGGTGGCGACGGGGCGCATGTCGTGCAGCGCGTTCAACCCCGTTCCGGAGTGCTGTCGCCTTCCATCCGGCGCGCCCGACGGGCCAGCCAGATCGGCGCCGCCACGACCAGGACCGCCAGGACGTAGAGCGTGACGCTCTTGTAGTCCTGGATCAGGATCCCCCAGTCCCCGCCCGAGATCGACAGCGCCCGGCGCAGGTTGTTCTCGAACAGGGATCCCAGCACGAAGCCCAGGATGACCGGCGCGAGGCTGAAGTCGAGCTTGCGGAGGAACCAGCCGAAGATGCCCAGCAGGGTGATCAGGAACAGGTCGTGCGGGTTGCCGACGATGGTGTAGATGCCGATGAAGGCGAGGATCGCGATCAGCGGCGTCAGGTAGTGCTGCGGGATCGTCAGCATCCGGGCGAAGAGCCCGACCAGCGGCAGGTTGATGACCAGCAGCGCCACGTTGCCGATGTACATCGACGCGACGAGGCCCCAGGCCACCTCGGGCTTCTGCGTGAACAGCATCGGCCCGGGCTGGATGTTGAACATCAGCAGCGCGCCCAGCAGGATCGCCGTGGTGCCGGACCCCGGGATGCCCAGGGTCAGCATCGGCACCATGGCCCCGCCGGCGGCCGCGTTGTTCGCCGCTTCCGGCGCGGCCAGGCCGCGCGGATCGCCGGTGCCGAAGGTCCTGCCGCTGTCCGAGATCCGCTTCTCGGTCCCGTAGGCCACGGCCGAGGCGACGGAAGCCCCGGTGCCCGGCAGGATGCCGATGAAGAAGCCGATGACCGAGGCGCGGAAGATGGTCCATCTGCACAGCACCATGTCCGCCATCCGCACGAAGCTGCGGTCCACCGGCAGCGACTTCAGCCGGCCCGAGACCTGATGCTCCACCAGCGTCAGCAACTCCGCCATGCCGAAGAGGCCCACGACCACGATCAGGAAGTCGATGCCGGCCAGGAAATCGGGGATGCCGAAGGTGTAGCGCGGCACGCCGGTGTTCGCGTCGATGCCGATGGTGGCCAGCATCAGGCCGATGGTGGCGCCCAGCAGGGTCTTGACCGTGCTCTTGCCGACCAGCGAGGCGAGCGAGGCGAAGGCGAAGACCATCAGCGCCACGTAGTCGGCGGGCGAGAAGGTGACGGCGAAGCCCGCCAGCAGCGGCGCGAAGAGCGACAGCAGGATCACCGCGAAGGTGCCGCCGATGAAGGAGGCGATGGCCGACAGCGACAGCGCGCGCCCGGCCTCGCCCGCGCGGGCCATCGGGTTGCCGTCGAGCGTGGTCATCACCGCGCCCGCGTCGCCCGGCACGTTCAGCAGGATCGACGAGATCCGCCCGCCGTATTCGGCGCCGTAGTAGATGCCCGCCAGCAGGATCAGCGTTGATTCCGGCTTGAAGCCGAGGCCGTAGGCGATGGGCAGCAGGATCGCCACGCCGTTGATGGGCCCGAGGCCCGGCAGCGCGCCGATCAGCGTGCCGGCGAAGCAGCCCACGAGGACGAGCATCAGGTTGAAGGGGTCGAACGCGACGCCGAAGCCGGTCGCGAGGCCGGAAAGGACGGTATCCATCACGAGGTTCCTTCGGACGGCGGGGCGGGATCGAGAAGCCATTCGACCAGCTCGCCCTCGGGCAGGTTGAGATCCAGCAGGGTGACGCAGAGCAGGAAGCCCGCGACGCCCGCAGCGACGCCGAAGATCAGCGACCGCAGCATCCCTGCGCCCAGCATCGCCGACAGTGCGGTGCCGAAGAGGATCGTGGACAGGATGAAGCCCAGCGGCTCGTAGAGCTCGGCATAGGCGAGCAGCATCACCACGGTGGCGGCGAGCCGGAACCAGGTCTGCCGCGCGACGCCGAAACGTTCGGTGTCGGGCTTCCACAGGATCACCAGCAGGCAGGCGATGGCGACGATCGACAGGATGCGGGGCCAGCTTTCGGGGCCGAGCGGATCGTACTGGAAGGGGGCTTTGATGGCGGTGAAGGCGATGACGGCATAGGCCAGCGACACGACCAGAAGCACCCCGGCGAAGATGCGGTCGACCATGGCGGTCTCCTCGTTCTCAAGGGGCGTGGAAAGGCCGGGGGCCCGCACCCGTTCCGGATGCGGGCCCGCCGGGGCTGCCGATCAGTTGATCAGGCCGGCCTCTTTCGCGATGTTGCGAAGGTTCTCGACCCGCTTCTCGATCGAGGCCTGAAGCTCGTCGCCGGCCATGTTCAGCGGCAGCAGGCCCTTTTCCTTCTGCACCTGCGCGAATTCCTCGGTGGCGTAGGCCGCCTCGAAGGCGTCGACCCAGGCCTGGTAGGCCTCGTCCGAGACGCCGCCGCCCATGTAGAAGCCGCGCAGGATCGTCCATTCGACGTCGTAGCCTTCCTCCATCGCGGTCGGGATCTCGGCGAAGGGCGCCTCCAGCCGCTCGGGCGACATCACCGCGAGAATCCGCATCTGGCCGGATTCGAGATGCGGCACCATCTCGCCCACGTCGCCCATGTAGACCTCGATGGATCCGCCGAGCAGGGCGGCGATCGCGTCCCCGCCGCCGTCGAAGGCGACGTAGCGCATGTCCATCGGCCGCGCGCCGGCCTCGCGCAGCAGCAGCGCGCCCTTCATCCAGTCCTGCGACCCGACCGAGCCGCCGGCGCCGACGACCACCGAGGCCGGATCGGCCGAGAAGGCGTCCATCAGCTGCTTGAGGTCCTGGTAGTCGCTGTCCGCCTTCACGACCACCGCGCCGAAATCGGCGCCGGCGGTGCCGACCCAGCGCACGTCCTTCTCGGTGAATTCGCCGTACTTGCCGGTGATGATGTTCAGCAGCGACCCGGTCGAGAAGGCCACGATGGCCGAGGCGTCGTCGGTGCGGGTGGTGTTGAACTGGCTGTAGGCCACGGCGCCGATGCCGCCGGGCATGAAGGTCACCTGCACCGGTTCCGAGATGTGCGGCGCGAGGCCGGTCTGCGCGACGCGGCAGGTCAGGTCGAAGCCGCCGCCGGGGTTGGCGGGGGCGACGCATTCCGGATCGTCGATCGTGCTCTGCGCGAGGGCGGGTGCGGCGAGCGAAGCGGCAACGCAGAAGGCGGCGCCGAGGCGTGTGAAAGTCATGGTGTTCCTCCCGAATGAACGTCCTCCGGGTCCTCCCCCGGCTGACGCCTGTATCGCGGATCAGGCTGAGAGACCGCTGACGCGGACCTGACACGAAGCTGACCCGGATCGCGGTGCCCGCGCGCGCGCTTCTCGCGCCATGGCGGCGCTGCTATCGTCCGCGCCATGAGGATGCTTCTGGTCGAGGACAACGACGAACTGGCGGAGACGATCGTCGATCGGCTCCGGGCGGAGGGGCATTCGGTCGACCGTGAGCGCGACGGCAACGAGGCGAACGAGCTGCTGCGGCATTTCAAGTTCGACATCATCCTGCTGGACGTGAACCTGCCGGGGCGCAACGGCTACGAGGTCCTGCGCTCGCTGCGGACCCGCGCGGACGAGACGCCGGTGATCATCCTGACCGCCCGCAGCGAGATCGACGACCGGGTGATCGGGCTGGACGCGGGGGCCGACGACTACATGGTCAAGCCGGTCGATTTCCGGGAGCTGTCGGCGCGCTGCCGCGTGCTGGCCCGCCGGCGGGCGGGCAGCGCCACCAACGTCTTCACCGCCGGGCCGCTGCGCTTCGACCGTGCCGCCAAGCGGGCCACGATCCACGGGCAGGACGCGATGATGCGCGCCCGCGAGGTGCAGCTGCTGGAGATCCTGATCGACAACATGGGCCGGATGCTGACCAAGGAGGAGGTGGCCGACCGGCTCTACACCTTCGAGGAGGCGCCGAGCCTCAACGCCGTCGAACAGCTGATGACGCGGCTGCGGCGCAAGCTGGAGGGCACGCCGCTGGTGATCAAGACGGCGCGGGGCCTCGGCTACATGGTCTATGTGGCGGATGACGACTGACCGGGCCGGCCGGTCGCTGCAACGGCGGCTTCTGACCACCATGGCGGCGGGCTTCGCGATCCTGCTGCTGCTGATCTCCGTGCTGCTGTGGACCTGGGCCCGCGAGGCGGCGAACCGGACGCACGACCTGCTGCTGGCGGGGGCGGCGCTGTCGATCCTCGAACGCATGTCGGTGGGGCCGGAGGGGACGACGGTGGACCTGCCCAACTCGGCCATGGACATCCTGTCGCTGAACCCGGTCGACCGGGTGCAGTACCGCGTCTTCGTTCCCGGCCGGCGCGAGATCACCGGCACGCCGGGCCTGCCGCTGCCGCCCGACGCGGCGATATCGGCCGATCCGGTGTTCTACGAGGTCGATCATTCCGACGACGCCTTCCGCTTCGTCCTCCAGGGCCGGCAGCTGAACGGGCCGGACGGGCGGATCTGGGTGGCGGTGCAGGTGGGCCAGACGGTGGAATCGCGCAATGCGCAGCAATGGTCCTTCTTCGCCGCCGGGATGGCGGGGCTGGCGGGGCTGTCGCTGATCGGGCTGGGCTTCGTCTGGGTTGCGATCCGCACCTCGCTGGCTCCGCTGCGGCAGATCGCGTCGGACCTCGCGCGGCGCGAGCCGGGCGATCTGGCGCCGGTCGAGGGCACCCCCCCGCGCGAGATCGGCGGCATCCTCGACGCGATCAACGGCTTCATCGCGCGGCTTCAGCGCAGCCGCGCCCTGACCGAGACGTTCATCGCCGACGTGGCCCACCAGACGCGCACCTCGCTGTCGGCGTTGCAGGGGCACCTGTCGCTGGCCTCGGACGCCGAGGATCTGGACCGGATGCGCGCCCGGCTGATCAAGGCCGACCGGCAGGCGCTGCGCACGGTGCGGCTGACCAACCAGCTGCTGGCCAACGCCATGGTCATCCACCGGTCCGACCGCACCAGCCTGCGGCCGCTGGCGCTGAAGCCGCTGGTGCGCGAGACCCTGGCCGAAAGCCTGCGCGACAGCCGGATGCGGGCCGTGTCGCTGTCGTTCAACGGCGACGGCATCGCCACGGGCGAGGACGTGGTCGCGGGCGACGCGCTGTCGATCCGCGAAGCGCTGCGCAACCTGATCGACAACGCGCTGCTGCACGGGCCGGCCGACAACACCATCGCCATCACCCTGGACGGCGACGCGCACACCGTCCGGCTGCGGGTCGAGGACGCGGGCCCCGGCATCGCCGAGGCGGACATCCCGCGCGCGATGGAGCGGTTCTCGTCGCTGTCGGAAAGCGCCCGGGGCTCGGGTCTCGGCCTCTCGATCGTCAAGGCGGTGGCCGACGGCCATGCCGCCGATCTGAGCCTCGGGCGGTCCCCGCTCGGCGGTCTGGACGTGACGTTGATCTTCCGGCGGATCGCGCCGCTGCTGGCCCTGCTGCTGGCCGCCGCGCTGTCCGCCGGCGGCCCGGCGGCGCGGGCGCAGACCCTGACGATCCATTCCGCCACCGACACGCCGGCCATGGCGCCGATCCTCGAGGCGTTCGAGGCGCGGATGCCGGGGGTCGAGATCGACTACGTGGAATACCAGACCCTCGGCCTGCACCAGGCGATGCTGGCGGCGGGGCGGAACGGCTGGCCAGACGTCGTCATTTCCTCGGCGATGGATCTGCAGGTCGATCTGGTCAACCGGGGCCTCGCGCGGCGCATCGCGCTGCCCGGCGCCGCCGTGCTGCCCGGCTGGGCGACCTGGCGGTCCGAGCTCTTCGGCTTCACCTTCGAGCCGGCGGTGGTGGTCTACGACCGGCGGGCGATCACGGACGCGGAACTGCCCCGCAGCCACCGCGATCTGGCGAGCTTCATCCGCGACAACGAGGACCGGTTCCGCCGCCGCATCGGCAGCTACGACATCCGCGATTCCGGCATCGGCTATCTCTACGCCGCGCAGGACAGCCTGCAGGGGCTGCAGGCGATCCGCCTGTTCGAGGTGCTGGGCCGCGCGGATCTGCAGACCTTCTGCTGCACTTCCGAGATGGTTGCGGCCACCGCGCGGGGCGAACTGGCCTTCGCGATCAACGTCATCGGCTCCTACGCCTCGAAGCTGACGGAGAACGCGCCGCATCTGGGGCTGCACTTCTTCGACGACTACAACCTGGTGATGTCGCGGACGGCCTTCGTGCCGAAGGGCGCGCGGCATCCCGATCTGGCGGCGCAGTTCCTGGCCTTCCTGCTGTCGGACGAGGGCCAGCGCATCCTCGCCGTCAGGACGCCGCTGGTGCCGCTGATCCTGCCGGAGGTCCCCGCCACGCCGTTCGAGCGGCACATCCGCGACGCGCGCGGGACCTTCCTGCCGATCCGCCTGACGCCGGGGCTGCTGACCTTCCTCGACGCGCTGAAGCGGGAGGAATTCCTGTCGTCCTGGGACACGTCGCTGGGGCGGCAGCGGTAGGGGCCGGCGGCGCTGCGCGGGGGTGGTGAGGCCCCGGCACGGGGGCCGGGGCGCGGGCTGTCGCGTCAGACGAAGGGGCCGAAATCGGCGCGGGTGTAGGACGGCCGGGCGGTCAGGTCGGCCCACCAGGCGGCGCAGTTCGGGCGGGTGGCGAGGGCGTCGGGGGCGATCTCCTCCTCGATCCGGCGGACGAAGGGGGCGGTGGCGATGTCGGCCAGACCCCAGTGCCCGCCGATCAGCGCGCCGTTCGTCATCATCGCCTCCATCCGGTCGAGCATCCCCAGCAGGATGGCGCGCGATTCGTCCAGCTCCGCCTCGGTGTACGGCTCTCGCGCGGCGCGCCGCCAGGCTTCCTTGCGCTCGGCCGAGGGCACGTTGCGGATCATCTCCTCCAGCTCCGCATCGGTCATCTGCGCCGCCCGCTTCGCCAGCCCGTGCCGCCAGTTGAACCGGATCAGGTTGGTGATCAACCCGTCTACGTAGCGGATCCAGTTCCGCATCAGCGCCAGATCGAACGGGTCCGAAGGGCGCAGCGGCGGGTCCGGGAAGACCGCGTCGAGGTATTCGCAGATCACCGAACTTTCGTGCAGCGCGCGCCCGTCGTGGACGATGGTCGGCACCACGCCCATCGGGTTGATCTTCAGATAGGCCTCGGAATGCTGCTCCTGGCGCGACAGGTCGACGACATGAGCCTCGTATGTCAGGCCCTTCTCCTCCAGGCAGAAGCGGACGCGGCGCGAGGCGCTGGATTTCGGCGAATGGTAGAGGACGAGGGACATCACAGGCCTCCGCCGCGACGGGCGAGGGAGAGGAAGAGCCGGCTGTCGGTCATGGGGTTGTTCCGTTCGGGCTGTCAGGGCGTCAGGATGATCGGCGCGGTGGTGCCGCGACCCTCGAGCCGGCGGTGCGCCTCGGCCGCCTCGGTCAGCGGCAGGGTCGCGCCGATGGGGGCCCTGACCTCCGGATCGGAGAGAAAGGCGAAGGTCGCGGCGGCGGCCGCGCGCGCCTCCTCCGGGTCGTCGATCCAGCTGCGCAGGGTGGGGCGGGTGACGACGATGGATTTGGAATGCAGCAGCTGCAGGTCGAACTCGCCCACGTTGCCCGAAGCGGTGCCGTAGCTGATGACCATGCCGCGCGGGCGGATGCAGTCGAGCGAGGGTCGGAAGGTCGTCCGGCCGACGCCGTCGTAGATCACGTCGGCGCCCCGGCCGCCGGTCAGCTCCATCACCCGGGGGGCGAAATCCTCGGCCCGGTAGTCGATCAGCGCGTCGTAGCCGAAGCCGGCGGCGATGGCGGCCTTCTCGGGCGAGCCGACGGTGCCGATCATCCGCGCCCCCAGCTTGCGCCCCCACTGGCCAAGCAGCAGGCCCATGCCTCCCGCCGCCGCGTGGACCAGCGCCGTCCGGCCCGGCCCCAGCGGATAGAGCCGGCGCACCAGGTATTCCGCCGTCAGCCCGCGCAGCAGATACCCGCCCGCGACCTCGTCGGTCACCTCGTCCGGCAGCGGGAACAGCCGGCCTGCGGCCACCAGCGTGTGACCGGCGCAGGCGTTCGGGCCGATGAAGCCGACGCGCGTGCCGATGGCGGGAGCGTCCGTGTCCGCGCCGACGGCCTCCACCACGCCGACCGCCATGCGGCCGAGCGTGATCGGCAGCGGCGCCGCGGTGTGCGGCCCGCCGTGGTCGCCCTCGCGTTCGTAGATGTCGGCGTAGTTCAGGCCGATGGCGGTGTTGCGCACCAGCGCCTCGCCCCGGCCGGGCGGGGGCAGCTCGACCTCGTCGAGCGTCAGCACCTCCGGCCCGCCGTGGCTGTGGATGCGGATCGCCCTGGTCTTCACTGTCCTGCCTCCCGTGTCGGCCCGGACCATAGCCGGACGGATCGGCGTCGTGCAGGGGGCCGTGCGGGAACGCGCCGAATGACCACATACGTGCAGAGGCGGAGGCAGACGGTCGAAGCGTCGGGCGCGGCCCGCGTGGTGCCCGCCTCAGGACGCGGCGGACCTGGCGCCCGGATCCCGGCCGAGGCGGCGCAGTTCCGACAGCAGCCACGACAGGCCCGGATCGTCCCGCCGTTCCGCCCGCCAGCCGAGGAACAGCTGCAACTGCGGCACCTCGAAGGGCACCTTCAGGATCTGCAGCCCGAACCGCGGGGCGACGAATTCGGCAAAGCGGCGCGGGGCCATGGCGATCAGCTCGGTCGTGCCGACGATCGAGGGGATGTCGTTGCCCAGCGGCGCCACGCACGCAATCCGCCGGTCGACCCCGGCGTTCAGCATCATCGTGGCGACCTGAAGCTGCTGCTGCGTCTCGGGCGGCAGCACGACGTGCGATTCGGCCGCGAACTGCTCGATCGTCACGCTGCCCTGCAGACGGGGATGATCGCGCGCGGCGATGACCACCACCTCGACCGGCGGCATCGGCTCGAACTCGATGCCCGTCTGGTCGAAGGGGAAGAGGTTGATCGACACGTCCAGATGTCCCGACAGCAGCCCCTCCTGCGGAGACAGGGTGTCGGGCGGCACGACCTCGATCCGCACCGACGATCCCGCCTCGCGGATCTTGCGCAGCAGGGTCGGCAGCATCACCGACACGCTGATCGAGGTCATCGAGATGCGGAAGATCCGGTCCGAGGCGGCGAGGTCGAAATGCTGTTCCTCCTGCAGCGCGTCGCGCAGGGTGGACAGCGCCAGCCGCACCGGCCCGATCAGACGGTTCGCCAGCCAGGTCGGCCGCACCCCCCGGTTCGAACGGACGAAGAGCGGATCGCCCAGCTGGTCCCGCATCCGGCCGAGCGCGTTCGAGATGTTGGGCTGGCTGGTGCCGAGCCGCCGCGCCGCCTCGCTCACGTTGCCGGTGCTGTGGATCATCTCGAAGACCACCAGCAGGTTCAGGTCGAGCCCGGCGAGGGCCTTGTCGGTCGTTACTGTATCGGGCGCCCTGGGCATTCGACTGCTTCGAAAATCGTCACACTGATCCGCGACATAGCGCAAACCGCCCCCCGGGACCATGTGCAAGTCCCCGATTCTGCACATATGTCCGCCCGTCTGCCGGGCCGGCGGTATCATCGCACTTGATAACCATTATTTGCATTATATGAATTGTTCCTTTCGCATCCCTGAAAGAAAGTCCGCCGCGTGGGCAGGTGACATCCACGACGGGGCCGGCGGGACCGGTTTCGCCGGATGATACGGGGTGCGGCCGGCCGGTCTCCTTCAGGGGGCGGGCCGGACCGTCACAATCCGATATCTGCCTCGTTTGTTTTTCGGTACCGGGTGGGTCGGGTCCGAAGCTGGTGAATCTGCGCAACGGAAGGGGTCCGATGCGACAGCAGTGGATGCCGAAGGCTCGGCAGCGGTCCCGCGTGGGTCTGCGACGGATGATGTGCGCCGTTTCGGCGCTGGCGATCGCCATGGGGCCGACAGGTCCGGCGCTGACGCAGGCCCTGCCATCCGGGGCGCAGGTTCAGGCGGGCGACGTCGCGATCACCGGCACCGGCTCCGGGCTGCTGATCTCGCAGGGGACGGCCACCGGCATCGTCGGCTGGAACGACTTCTCGGTCGGCGCCGGCCGGACGGTCCACTTCGACAACGGCACGGGCGCGACGCTGAACCGGGTGACCGGGGCGCTGCCCACCAGCATCGACGGGACGGTCACCGGCACCGGCTCCGTCTACCTGGTCAACCGGGCGGGGATCGCCGTCGGCACCGGCGGCATGATCGCCACCGGCGGCAGCTTCGTCGGCTCGACCCACGACATCTCCGACAGCGATTTCCTGAACGGCGGCGACGCACTCTTTTCCGGCGACTCCCGGGCCGGGGTGGTGAACCGGGGCCTGATCTCCTCTGCCATGGGCGACGTCGCGCTGATCGCGCGGCGGGTGGAGAACAGCGGCACGCTGCTGGCGCCCGAGGGCACGGTGGGCCTTGCTGCCGGTTACGAAGTGCTGATGCAGGACGTGTCCGGCGCGGGCGGGAAGTTCGCGGTGCAGATCGGCGGCGCGGACACCGAGGTCGTCAATCGCGGCGCCATCCGCGCGGCGGAGGTCGAGCTGCGCGCCAACGGCGGCAACGTCTACGCGCTGGCCGGCAATACCGAGGGCGTGGTCAAGGCGACCGGCGTGCAGACGTCCGGCGGGCGGATCTTCCTGACCGCCGAGGGCGGCACGGTCGTCACCCGCGGCAAGGTCCGGGCGACGGCGAAGCCGAAGGCCGCCCCGGCCGAGGTCTTCATCAACGCCGACACGGTGCTGGCGGCGGGGGACATCGACGTCTCCTCCCTGACCGCGCCGGGCGGCCGGGTCACGATCACGGGACAGAGCATCGCGCTGGAGGGCGCGCGGATCGACGCGAGCGGCCTTGCGGGCGGCACGGTGCTGATCGGCGGCGACTACCAGGGCGGGGCAGGGGATCGGCACTACGCCGACACGGCGCTGCCCAATGCCCAGACGGTGTCGGTGGATGCCATGTCGACCCTCACGCTCGACGGGCTGGACGGCGACGGCGGCGATCTGGTGATCTGGTCCGACGACGCGACCGGCTTCGCCGGCACCATCAGCGCGCGCGGCTTCGGCGCGGGCGACGGCGGTTTTGCCGAGGTGTCGGGCAAGCAGACGCTCGACTACAGCGGCTTCGCCGACATGCGGTCGGAAAACGGGATGTTCGGCGACCTGCTGCTGGATCCCGGCGCGATCTACATCCGCGACGTGGCGGGCGACACGGATGTCGACCTGGACGTCGGCACCTTCGAATCCACCAGCGCGGGGACCGGGGATTCGGTTCTCAGCCGCGACACGCTGCTGACGGCGCTCGGCTATTCCAACGTCTTCGTGAAGACGGAGGCCACCCACGACATCAATCTGGAAACCGATCTGGCCTGGGATTCGGCGGGAATCCTCGTGCTCGATTCCGGTGGGTCCATCCAGCTGGACGGGGATATCACCGCGCCGGCGGGCGGCCTTTTCGTCCGCTCGAACACCGGCGCCTTCGCCACCGGCGACATCCGGCTTGCCCGCTTCCTGCTTCAGCGCGGCACCTGGGTTCAGGACGGCGTCCTGCCGGAGTTCGAGGCGCTGGATTTCGCCCTCGACAACAGCACCCTCTTCCAGCGCTCCACCGGCGGCAACGGAACAGCGGCGGCGCCCTTGCAGATCGCCGATGTCTACGGCCTTCAGGGCGTGGCCAGCCTGGTCCGGCCCGGCAGCACGCGCGGCCATTTCCGCCTCGTGAACGATATCGACGCCCGCGGCACGGCGAACTGGCGCAACGGCGAGGGGTTCGTTCCGATCGGCGACATGACGACCCGCTTCGAAGGCTCCTTCGACGGCGGCGGTCATGCGATTACAGGGCTGACGATCACGCCGGCGGGCGATGACCTCCGTGTCGGCATGTTCGGCGTGATGGACGGTGCCACCGTCACCGACCTGGCCCTGGCGGATGTGAAGGTGGTCACCAATGCCGGCTTCGTGGGGGCGCTGGCCGGCTATACGCAGGGGCTCATGACCCTGTCGGGACTTTCGGTTACCGGCCAGGTCACGGCGAATGCCGACGAGACCGGGCGCGGAGACGAGGCCGGCGGGCTTGTCGGCTACCTGGCCGGCGATGCCGGTTCGACGCTGACCGATAGCTGGACCGATGTGGACCTCGTGCAGGGCAGGTTGGCCACCCACGCCGGCGGTATCGCCGGAACCCTGGCCGGTTTCACCGTGCAGCGCGTGTTCTCGACCGGGACCATCGACGCGCGCGACCATGTCGGCGGGCTGTTCGGCCTCGCGGTGCAGAGCACGATCGAGGACAGCTGGAGCACCGCGTCGATCACCGGATCCGGCTCATCCAACGGCGGGCTGGTCGGGGAGGTTGGCGATCTGACCATATCGCGCAGCTGGGCCAGCGGACGGATCACCGCGTCCGGCGGCGGCGGGATCTACGGCACCGAGTACATCCTGGACTCAACCACCCTGACCGACACCTACTGGGACACCGTGACCACAGGCATCGCCACCGCCAGCTCCGCCGGCGCGGTGACAGGGGCGGCCGGGCTGAACACCGCGCAGGTCCGGCAGCAGGCCAGCTATACCGGGCTGAGCTTCGCCACCGCGCCGGGCAACGGCACCTGGTACATGGTCGACGGGCTGACGCGGCCGATGCTGGCCAGCGAATACAGCACCACGATCCGCAACGCGCGGCAGCTGCAGATGATCGGTCTGGGCATGGGTTCCACCTATGCGCTGGCCCACGACATCGACCTGTCGGATGCGCTGGCGGGCGTGAATTACGGCGGCGGCGCGATCCGCTATCCCGGCCTCTGGGGGGCGCGGGGCTTCGCCCCGATCGCCGGCGCAAGCGATTTCCGCGGAACACTCGACGGTGCGGGCCACGAGATCGCCAACCTGACGATGAGCACCAGCAATCTCTACGCCGGCCTGTTCGAGAGAATCTCGAACGGCACCGTGCGCGACCTCACGCTGCGCGATCTCTCGATCAGCACGTTCGGCGACAGGCCGGGAACCTCCGAGGTGATCGGCGGCGTCGCGGCGGTTGCCCTGAACAACGCGACGTTCGACAACGTCCACGTGACCGGCAGCATCACGAGCGCGAGCAACGTGGGCCGCTCGGTCATCGGCGGCCTTGTCGGGAACAGTGTCGGCTCGTCGGGGGAATACACCGACTTCGACGACGTCTCGTTCACCGGGTCCATCACCCGGACGGGCAATGTCACAGACGTTCTGACCGTCGGCGGTCTGGTCGGGGGCCTCCAGGTCGGCAGCAGACTGGATGGCGGCTTCGTCTCGGCGGACATTCAGGTCTCCAACGGTGTGATGGCCACCAACGACGAGATCGGCGGCGCGGTCGGGCTCATGCTCAGCAGTTCGGCCATTCTCCGGAACGTGCATACGGAAGGCTCGCTGGCGCTGTCCGGCGTTGCCGCTGCCGGCGGCGTCATCGGCGAAACCCAGAGCAGTGCGTCCGCCGAACTGATGTCGAGCGTGATGGCGATCAGCGGCGCGACCTATGCGGGCGGGCTGATCGGCTCGGTCGAGAGCGGCACGATGACCGATGGCTGGGCCAGCGGCGCGGTCAGCGGCACCATCGGTGCCGGCGGCATCATCGGGCGCGACCTGAGCGGCGGGACGGCCAGCTTCGCGCGGCTGTATTACGACATGGACACCACGGGCGCGACGCGCGCCGCGGGCAACAGCGCCGGGGCGATCGCCGGCACCGGCGGCATCACCACGGCCCAGGCACGCACCAATGCGGGCTATGCCGGGTTCGATTTCTCGAACGACTGGATGCGCTTCTACAACCTGCGCCCGATGCTGCGGGCCTTCATCGCCGAACCGAACAGCGACGGCGCGATCCCGGTCGATACGCTCTACCAGTTGCAACTGGTGCATGCGAACCGCAACACCCCGCATGTCCTCACCGCAGACATAGATGCGGGCCGGGCCAACGGCCTGAACCCGGCGGATATCTGGGGTTCCAGCGGCTGGGCGCCCGTGATCCTCAACGGCGACTTCGATGGTGGCGGGCATGTGATCTCCAACCTCACCTACAACGAGCCGACCGTCGCGAACATCGGCCTTTTCTCGAGCCTGACGGGCAATGTCAGCCGGCTCGGGCTGGCGGATGTGAACATCCGGGCCGTCGGGCGCGTGGGGCCGCTGGCCGGCACCGCGACCGGCGGCGACATCACCGAAGTCTGGACGACAGGGGTGGTCTCGGGCGAATTCGTGGTCGGCGGGCTTGTCGGGACGCGTGAGGGCGGCACGATCGCGCGCAGCTGGTCGACCGCGACGGTGGGCCACGCCAACGCGCTCTCCGTCGGCGGCCTCGTCGGCGAAATGGCGGCCTCCGACTCGGGCACGGTGATGGAGGATTCCTGGTTCGGCGGGCATGTGTTCGGCAACCGGCGCGTCGGCGGGCTCGTTGGTCTCGCCAGCGGTTCGGGCAATTACGCCCAGATTTACAGAAGCCTCGTCACCGGCACCCTGACCGGTAACATCGATCCCGCGGGGATCGTCGGCTTCGCCACTGGCGTCACGCTCGACGCCGTGTTCTGGGATACCACGACGACAGGCCAGACGCTCGACGTCGGCGCCAACCCCCCGTCGGGCACATCCTACGGGCTGACGACCGCGCAGATGCAGGATCTGGAAGGCGCGGACGGCTTCTACGCGCTGGCCCTCGCGGCGGGCTGGGATTTCGACGATGTCTGGCTGCCGCCGAACCAGGCGGGGCAGGGCGGCGCGGGCACCTCTGCCACCGCGCACTACGCCGAGCTGCAATGGGCAAGCGACGCCTTCACCGTCTCGACCCCGACCGGCACCATCGCCGAGGGCAGCCTGCCCGCGCAGGGCCTCGTCGCCAGCTTCGGCGCGCTGCGGCCGGACCAGTTCGTCACCGTCGACAGTCCGCACATCACGCCGACCGGGGCGCTGAGCGCGGGCACCTACACCCCGGCCTTCACCGGAACGCCGACCGCGCAGACGATCACCGGAGAGACCGCGCCGCGCTGGATCGTCCTGCCGGGCGGCACGCTGGTCGTCGGGTCCGTGGCCGCCCCGCTGACCATCACGCCGACGGCGATCGTGCGCACCTACGGCGACCCGTTCGCCTTCACCGGGACGGAGTTCACCTCCACCGGCCTGCAGGGCAGCGACACCATCGCCAGCGTGACCCTGACCAGCATCGGCGCCGGGGCGCGCGCGCCGGCGGGAACCTACGACATCGTTGCCTCGAACGCCGTCTTCGGCAGCGGCGACGCGGGCGATTACGACATCACCTACGAGACGCTGACCGGCGGCTTCACCATCATCCCGCGGCCGCTGACCGCGACGATCGTTCCGGACGTGACCACCAAGGTCTACGGCGAAACCCTGCCCGCCAGTCTCTTCTCTCTCGCCGGCATCACGTTCCTCGACGGAACCTCCCTTGCCCCGGGCGACTCGATCGGATCCTTCTCGGCAGGCCACGGCGGACTGCATCAGCCGACGGTGGGCGTCGGCAGCTACGACGTGCAACTGAGCGCTCTCGCCATCTTCGCCGGCGGTCAGAACCGCACGTCGAGCTACGACATCACGGTGCTCGACAACGAGGACGTCTTCACCGTCACGCCCGCGCCGCTGACCCTGACCGGCACGCTGACCGGCGCCACGAAGATGTACGGCGAGACGCTCGGCACCTTCTCCACCACGCAATTCACCGCGACCGGCCTCGTGAACGGCAACACCATCGGTGCCATCTTCCTGAACAGCCCGGACGGCGGAGCGGCCACGGCCGGTGCCGGATCCTACGACCTGGTCTTCCAGCGCCAGACCTTCACCAACGGGCTCGCCCGGAACTACGACATCACCTATGTCGACAACACCGACGGGCTGGAGGTCACGCCGCGCCCGCTCGACCTGAGCTATGCGCCGCCCCAGGCGTCGCGCGTCTATGGCGCGGCCGTCATCAGCAGCGACCTGTTCGATCTGTCGGGCTTCACGGCCGTGAACGGCACGTCGCTGGCGGGCGGTGACGCCGTCTCGGGCGCCTCCTTCGGCGGCTCCCCCGCCTCGGCCTCGGACGCCCCGGCGGGAAGCTACACGCTGGGCGCACTCGGCGTCACCATCAGCGGTGCCGGCGGCATCAACACCGCCAACTATACGATCACCCAGGTGGCGAACCCGGACAACTATACCATCACCCGCCGTCCGCTCGACGTGACCATCGTTCCGTATCTGACCAGCAAGGTCTACGGCGAGACCATCTCTCCCTTCGACATCGCCGGCCTGTCGAGCCTGACGACCGTGAACGGCACGTCGCTGGTCACCGGTGACCGCTTCACAACCCTTGCCTTCGACACGGCCGGCGCCTTCGAGGCCGGTGCCGCGGCAGGCGCCTACACCATCGGCATCGATCAGATCGACATCAGGAGAGACGGGACCACTCGGCTGGGGAGCTATGACGTTGCCCTGATCGATGCCGTGGGTGCCTTCGCCGTCACGCCCCGCCCGCTGGCTCTGACGCCGGAAGGCGTGACCAAGCGTTTCGGCACCGCCTACAGCTTCGCAGGCACCGAATTCACCGCCACCGGACTGGTGAACGGCGATTCGATCTCGGGCGTCGATCTGGCCAGCGCCGGCGCCCCGGCCGGGGCCACCTCGGGCAGTTACGACATCTCCATCGCGAACGCCGTCTTCTCGTCGGGCGCCGCGTCGAACTACGCCATCGACTACCAGACCAACGTCGGCGGCTTCGTGGTGCAGGGCCTCGCGCCCCTGACGATCAGCCCGCTGGCGCAGGTGAAGACCTACGGCCAGGCCTTCACCTTCGACGGGACGGAGTTCACGTCGACCGGGTTGCAGGGCACGGACGCCATCAACTCGGTCACGCTGACCAGCATCGCCACCGGTACCGGCGCGCAGGCCGGGACATACGACATCGTCGCCTCGGACGCCGTCTTCGGCAGCGGGGATGCGGGCAACTACGACATCACCTATGAGACTTTGACGGGCGGCTTCACCGTCACGCGCGCCCCGCTGACGCTGACCGCGACGCTGACCGGCGTGACCAAGATCTATGGCGAGTCGCTGGGGCCGTTCGCCAGCACCGCGTTCACCGCAGCTGGCCTGGTGAACGGCGACGCCATCGGCTCCGTCCGGCTTCAGAGCGCGGGCGGCGTGTCCATCGCCGATGTCGGGTCCTACGACTTCACCATCGCCGGGCAGGATTTCGCCATCGGCTCCGCCGGCAACTACGACATCTCCTACGTCGACAGCGTGGACGGGCTGGAGATCACGCCGCGCCCGCTGGATCTGTTCTTCCAGCCGCTGCAGACGTCGCACATGTACGGCGAGGCCGTGTCCTTCGGCGACATCTTCGGCCTGTCGGGCATCAGCTTCGAGAACGGCACCTCGCTGGCGGGCTCGGACACCATCGTGTCCGCCCAGTTCTCGGATCTTTCGGTGCTGGGCAGCCGCCCCGCGGCCGGCAGCTACACGCTGGCGCTGACCTCGGTCTCGATCGCCAGCGCAGGCGGGGATGGATCCGGCAACTACGCGATCACCTATCTGGCCGATCCGGGCAACTACACGATCACCCGCCGCCCGGTCGACGTGACGATCACGCCCGGTGTCGTCACCAAGGTATATGGCGAGAGCCTGTCGCCCTTCGACGTGGCGGGGCCGGAGCGTCTGATCACGGTGAACGGCACCTCTCTGGCCGCGGGCGACGTGTTCCGGGGGCTCGACTTCCGGTTCTCGGGCGGCGACGCCGACAGCCCCGTGGGCACCTACGACATCGACCTCCGCGACGTCGCGATCGGAAGGACCGGGGTCCTCACCACGCCCAACTACGACGTCACCCTGATCGACGCCGTCGATGCCTTCACCGTCACGCCGCGCGCGCTGACCGTCGCGCCGCTGGCGCTGACGAAGACCTACGGCGCCGCCTACGCCTTCGGCGGGACCGAATTCACCGCCACCGGTCTGGTGAACGGCGACACCATCGGTGCGCTGACGCTGGCCAGCGTGGGCGCGGCGAGGGCGGCCGGGGCGGGCAGCTACGACATCACCGCCGCGGACGCGGTCTTCTCGTCCGGCACGGCCGGCAACTACGCCATCAGCTACGCGACCCTGACCGACGGCTTCACCGTGACGCCGCGCGCCCTGACCGTCACGCCCCTGGCGCAGACGAAGACCTATGGCGAGGCGTTCACCTTCAACGGGACGGAGTTCACCGCGGACGATCTGGTGAACGGCGACAGCATCGCATCGGTCACCCTGGCCAGCGCGGGCACGGCCCGGGCGGCCGGGGCGGGCAGCTACGGCATCACCGCCGCGGACGCGGTCTTCTCGTCCGGCACGGCCGGCAACTACGCCATCACCTACGGCACCGCCGGCTTCACCGTCACGCCGCGCGCCCTGACCGTCGCGCCCCAGGCGCAGACGAAGACCTACGGCGAGGCGTTCAGCTTCGACGGGACGGAGTTCACCGCCGGCGGCCTCGTGAACGGCGACAGCATCGCGACGGTCCTGCTGACCAGCGCGGGCGCGGTGGCGACCGCGGGTGCGGGCGCCTACGACATCGCCACCGGCGACGCGGTATTCGGCAGCGGCAGCGCGGCGAACTACGCCATCACCTACGGCACCCTCACGGACGGCCTGACTGTGGCGCGGCGGGCGATCGCGCTGCGGCCCACGGGAACGGTGACCGCCACCTACGGCGAGGTCGCGGCCATTCCCGGCACGTTCGAGCTGGCCTCGGGCAGCCTCGTCAACGGCGACAGGATCGACAGCGTCAAGGTCACCAGCGCCGCCGGCAACACGGCGACGGCGAATGTGGGCAGCTACGCGACCCTCACCTCCGCCCCCGTCTTCGGCAGCGGCACGGCGGACAACTACATCATCACGCACACCGCGCTGGCGGGCGGCCTTGTCCGGGTCGCGCGGGCGCTGCACGTCCGCGGCCAGGACGCCACCCGCACCTACGGCGACGACAACCCGGCGCTGACGGCGGCGATCTTCGACAATCCGGCATGGAGCGCGCCGGAGGGCCTTGTCAACGGCGACACCCTGACCGGAAGCGTCACGACCCTCGCGACGGCGACCAGCGGCGTCGGCAGCTATTCCGTCACCCGGGGCTCGCTGGCCGTGGCCGACGGCAACGGCGGTGCGAACTACGACCTGCGCTACACGCCCGGAACGCTGACGATCACGCCGGCGACCCTGACCGTGGACGTGAATTTCCCCGCGCAGAACACCCGGGTCTACGGCGATCCCGACGGCGCGCTGGTCTACGCCGCCACCGGCTTCACCGCCGGCGACACCGCCGCGATACTGAGCGGCGCGCCGGATCGTGCGGCGGGCGAGGATGTGGGAGCCTACCCGATCACCCTCGGCACGCTGGACGCCGGGGCGAACTACACGCTGGCGCTGCTTCCGGGCGACTACACGATCACCCGGCGGGCGCTGAACGTGGCGGCGACCGGCAGCTACACCCGGACCTACGGCGACGCCGGCCCCGCGCCGACGAACTACCTCGTCACCGGGCTGGCCGGCGGAGATGCCGTCGGCTCTCTCACCCTGACCAGCGCGGGCACCGCCGTCACGGCGGACGCGGGGGTGTACGACGTGGTGCCCGCGGATCTGGTGCTCGCGTCCGGCAGCCTCGGCAATTACGACGTCACCTACGAGGCGGGCGAAGGCATCTACACCGTCACCCGCCGCGCGCTGATCCTGACGCCGGAGCTCGTCTCCAAGCGCGTCGGCGACGCCTACGGCTTCGACGGGACCGAGTTCACCCGTGCGGGCCTCGTCAACGGCGACGCGATCTCGGGCGCCACGCTGGCCAGCGCCGGGGCCGCGGCGGGCGCGGTGGCGGGCAGGTACGACATCACCATCTCGGGCGCTGTCTTCTCCTCGGGGAGCGCGTCGAACTACGCGATCGACTACCGGACCCGGACGGGCGGCTTCACCGTCACGCCGCTGATCGCGCTGAGCGTCTCGCCGCTGGCGCAGGTGAAGACCTATGGCCGGGCCTTCGCCTTCGACGGGACCGAATTCACCGCGACCGGCCTAACGGGCGGCGACGCCATCGCCTCGGTCACGCTGACCAGCCTCGCCACCGGCGCGGGGCAGGGCGTCGGGAGCTACACGATCACCGCCTCGGACGCTGTCTTCTCGGCCGGGGACGCGGGCGATTACGACATCGGCTACGGCACGGCGTCCTTCATCATCACCCCGGCGCCTCTGGCGATCTCCGCCAACGCGGCCGGCAAGGTCTACGGCAGCGCGGACGGGGCACTGACCTGGACCGCCACCGGCTTCGTCGCCGGAGACGGCGCGGGCGTGGTGACCGGCGCCCTGACCCGCACGGCGGGCGAGAATGTCGGCACCTACGCGATCAGCCGCGGAACGCTGGACGCGGCGAACTACGACATCGCCTTCACGGGCAGCAGCTTCGCGATCACGCCGGCGGCGCTGTCGGTGACCGCCAACACGGCCGGCAAGGTCTACGGCAGCGCGGACGGGGCGCTGACCTGGACCGCCACCGGCTTCGTCGCCGGGGACGGTGCGGGCGTGGTGACCGGCGCCCTGACCCGCACGGCGGGCGAGAATGTCGGCACCTACGCGATCACCCGCGGAACGCTGGACGCGGCGAACTACGACATCGCCTTCACGGGCAACAGCTTCGCGATCACCCCGCGGGCCATCTCCCTGCGCCCGACCGATCGGGTCAGCGCGGTCTACGGCGCCACCGCCGCCCCCGGACAGGGGTTCGAGATCGCGGCCGGATCGCTCGCCTTCGCCGACACGATCACCGGCGTGACCGTCACCAGCGCGGGTTCGGCCGTCACGGCCGATGCGGGCAGCTACGCCGCCGTCACCTCCGACCCTGTCTTCGGAACGGGCTCGGCCGCGAACTACAGCATCACGCACCTGTCGCTGGCCGGCGCCCTGACGCGGACGCCCCGCCCGCTGGAGATCGCGGGCGGTACCCTGACCCGGACCTACGGCGCGGCCAACCCGGCCCTGACGTGGGAGATCGTGGCGGGCGGCGCGGGCACCGGTCTCGTGAACGGCGACAGCCTGACCGGCGCGGTCGCGACCGCCGCCACGGCGGCCAGCGGGATCGGCAGCTACGCGATCACCCGCGGCAGCCTCGCGGTGCAGGACGGCAACGGCGGCGCGAACTACGCGCTGAGCTACACCGACGGCAGCCTGACGATCACGCCGCGGGCGCTGACCGTGACGGCGCTGTCCCGGACGAAGACCTACGGCGACGCCGTCGCCTTCGACGGGACCGGCTTCATCTCCGGCGATCTGGTCAACGGCGACACCATCGCCTCGGTGACGCTGGCCAGCTCGGGCTCTGCCGCGACGGCGGGCGTGGGCGGCTATGCCATCGACGCCTCGGATGCCGTATTCGGCACGGGCAGCGCGGCGAACTACGACATCACCTACTCCTCCGGCACGCTGACGGTGACGCCGCGGGCGCTGACCGTGACGGCGCTGTCCCGGGCAAAGACCTACGGCGACGCCGTCGCCTTCGACGGGACCGGCTTCACCTCCGGCGATCTGGTCAACGGCGACACCATCGCCTCGGTGACGCTGGCCAGCTCGGGCTCTGCCGCGACGGCGGGCGTGGGCGGCTATGCCATCGACGCCTCGGATGCCGTATTCGGCACGGGCAGCGCGGCGAACTACGACATCACCTACTCCTCCGGCACGCTGACGGTGACGCCGCGGGCGCTGACCGTGACGGCGCTGTCCCGGGCAAAGACCTACGGCGAAGCCGTCGCCTTCGACGGGACCGGCTTCACCTCCGGCGATCTGGTCAACGGCGACACCATCGCCTCGGTGACGCTGGCCAGCTCGGGCTCTGCCGTGACGGCGGGCGTGGGCGGCTATGCCATCGACGCCTCGGATGCCGTATTCGGCACGGGCAGCGCGGCGAACTACGACATCACCTATGCTTCCGGGACGCTGACGGTGACGCCGCGGGCGCTGGTGCTGACGCCCGATCTGGCGACCAGGGCGCCGGGGAGCGCGTTCACCTTCGCGGGGACCGAGTTCACCGCCGCGGGCCTCGTCAACGGCGACGCGGTGCAGAGCGCCGATCTGGCCAGCGCCGGCACCGCCGCCGGGGCCGCGCCGGGGCAATACGACATCACCATCGCGAATGCCGTCTTCTCCTCCGGCAGCGCCGCCAACTACACGATCACCTACCGGACCCGCGTTGACGGCCTGACCGTCACCGCGCTGACCCCGCTGACCATCACGCCGCTGGCGCAGGTGAAGACCTACGGCGAGGCCTTCTCCTTCGACGGCACCGAGTTCGCCTCGGACGGGCTGATGAGCGGCGACGTCATCGCGGGCGTGACCCTCGTCAGCGTCGCCACCGGCGCGGGGCAGGGCGCGGGGCGCTACGACATCGTGCCCTCGGCGGCGGTCTTCGCCTCGGGCAATGCGGGCGCCTACGACATCACCTACCGGACGCTGACCGGCGGCTTCACAGTCGCGCCGCGCCCGATCTCGCTGCGGCCCACGGACATCGCGACGGCCACCTACGGCAATTCCCTGACCCTCGGCCAGGGGTTCGAGGTGGCGGCGGGTTCCCTGGTCAACGGCGACACCATCACCTCCATTGCCGTCATCAGCGCGGGCAGCGCGGCGACGGCGGATGCGGGCCGCTACGCCAGCATCGGCACGCAGGCTGTCTTCGGCAGCGGCAGCGCGGCGAACTACGCGATCACGCAGCTTGCGCTGGACGGGGCGGTCACGCGGACGCCGCGGCTGCTCTTCGTGCGCGGCGAGGATCTGGTCCGCGGCTACGGAGAGGCGAACCCCGCCCTGAGCCCGCGCATCGTCGACGGTGGCTCCGGGGCCGGCAGCGAGGGGCTCGTCTTCGGCCACACCCTCACCGGCGACCTGACAACCGCCGCGGGCATCGCCAGCGATGTCGGCACCTACGCGATCGCGCGGGGCACCCTCTCGGTCGCGGACGGCAACGGCGGGGCGAACTACGACCTGCGCTATACCGACGGGACGCTGAGGATCACCCCGGCCACGCTGCGCGTCACCGCCGACGATCTGGCGAAGATCTACGGCGACGCGGATCCGGCGCTGACCTGGAGCGCGACGGGCTTCCGGCTGGACGACAACGCCTCGATCCTGTCCGGCGCGCTGAGCCGGGCGGCGGGCGAGAACGTCGGCGCCTATGCCATCGGGCGGGGCACGCTGGACGCCGGGGCGAATTACGACATCGCCTTCAGCGGCGGGGTGCTGTCGATCACGCCGGCGACCTTGAGCGTGACGGCGGACGATCTGGCGAAGATCTACGGCGATGCCGATCCGGCGCTGACCTGGAGCGCGACCGGCTTCCGGCTGGACGACAACGCCTCGATCCTGTCCGGCGCGCTGAGCCGGGCGGCGGGCGAGAACGTCGGCGCCTATGCCATCGGGCAGGGGTCGCTGGACGCCGGGGCGAATTACGACATCGCCTTCACCGGCGGCGTGCTGTCGATCACGCCGGCGACGTTGAGCGTGACGGCGGACGATCTGGCGAAGATCTACGGCGATGCGGATCCGGCGCTGACCTGGAGCGCGACGGGCTTCCGGCTGGACGACAACGCCTCGATCCTGTCCGGCGCGCTGAGCCGGGCGGCGGGCGAGAACGTCGGCGCCTATGCCATCGGGCAGGGGTCGCTGGACGCGGGGGCGAACTACGACATCGCCTTCACCGGCGGCGTGCTGTCGATCACGCCGGCGACGCTGAGCGTGACGGCGGACGATCTGGCGAAGATCTACGGCGATGCCGATCCGGCGCTGACCTGGAGCGCGACAGGCTTCCGGCTGGACGACGACACCTCGATCCTGTCCGGCGCGCTGAGCCGGGCGGCGGGCGAGAACGTCGGCGCCTATGCCATCGGGCAGGGGTCGCTGGACGCCGGGGCGAATTACGACATCGCCTTCACCGGCGGCGTGCTGTCGATCACGCCGGCGACGCTGAGCGTCACCGCCCGGCCGATGCAGAGCGTCTATGGCGACCGCATCCCGGCACCGGGCTGGACGGCCACCGGGTTCCGCTTCGCCGACACGGCGGCGCTGGTGACGGGGGAAGCTGCGACCGGGGCCACGGCTGCCAGCGGCGTCGGCACCTATGCGATCACCCGGGGGACCCTGGATGCCGGGCCGAACTACGCCATCGCCTTCTCCGAGGCGTCGGTCACCATCACGCCCCGGGCGCTGACCGGGCGTGCGGACGATCTCTTCAAGCTGCCCGGGCAGGCGGATCCGGTGCTGACCTGGACGCTTGTCGGCGGAGCCTTCGTCAACGGCGACACCCGCGCCTCGGTGGTGACGGGGGAGCTGGCCCGCGCTGACGGCGAGGCGCCCGGCACCTACGCGATCACCGCGGGCACGCTCTCGGCCGGGCCGAACTACCTGCTGACCGTCCTGCCGGGCACGCTGCGGGTCGGCGCGCCGGTGCCGCCGCTGCGGAACCCGGACGAAGGGGGCGAGCTCGACCGGCTGGACCTGCCGACCGGCGTCTCGAACCCCGGCGATCCGGACGCCTGCCTCGAAGGGGTGCTCGGCCCGCAGTGCCAGTGGCTGCCGCACCCCTGGAACCGGACCACCGGGTTCTGGCGGACCAGCGCAACGGAGTGACACGGCCCAGATGACTTTCCTCCGACACCGTCTTGCGGCGGCCGCCCGCCTCTCGCTCACCGCTGCCGCCTGCGCCCTGGCGCTGCCGGCCGTTGCGCCCGCGCAGGATGCGCTGGAACGAAACCGGCCGCCGCGGGCCGAGGTGCCGGGGCAGGCGCTGGCCATCGACAACACGGATTACGGCGCCGCCGATCCGACGCCGCTGGGGGTCGACATCGCCGGCATCTCGCTGATCGGGCAGGACGAGCCGGTGGGCGCGGGCGCGCGGCCCGGCATCCGCGTCGGCGCCGTCCCCGCGGCACCGCGGGCGGCGTTGCAGGCCGCGCTGCGGCCCTGGCTGGGGCGGCCGCTGTCGCTGGAGCAGATCACCCGCATCCAGGGCGCGATCGCGCAGGTCTACCGCGACGCGGGCTATCCCTTCGTCTCGGTCACCATCCCCCCGCAGGAGGTGACCACGGGCACCCTGACGCTGCGGGTGATCGAGTTCCGCATGGGCGAGGTCCGCATCGCCGGCGCCGAACGCAGCGACCCCGCCCGCGTCCGCGCCGGCATCCGTGCGCCGCGCGGCGGGCGCATCGACGCCACGGCGCTGGAGCAGGACCTGTCCTGGCTGAACCGCATCCTCAACCGCCGGGCGGAGGCCGTCTTCGCGCCGGGCGAATCGCCGGGGCTCAGCGATCTGAAGATCACCCTGGACGAGGGGCGGCCGGTGCAGGGCCATGCGGGCGTCTCGACCACCGGCGCCAGCGACACCGGCCACGACCGCTGGTTCGTGGGGGTCGACGCCTGGTTTCCCGCCCTCGGCGACACGACGCTGGCCTACCAGATCACCGGCAGTTCCGACGCCTGGAAAGACCCCGCGAAGCTGATCCCGGAAACCGGCGACTTCGCCCGCTACGTCAGCCATTCCGCCCGGCTGGTCCTGCCCACGGGACCGCGCCAGGCGCTGGAGATCGCGCCGAACTTCGTCGCCTCCCGTCAGCCCGGCGGGCCGTTCATCACCTTCGAGAACACGACGTTGGAGCTGCCGGTCACATGGCGCTCGGCCCTGTCCAACCTTTTCCCCGGAGCGCCGGGCGACATCGGCATCGGCATCGCGTCCAAGCAGCTGCACCGCCGGACCTTCTTCGGCAACTTCCCGATCGCCACCGCCGAGGCGCGGCTGATCCAGGTCTCGGTCGACTGGAACCACCGGTTCGTGGACGCCGCCGGCTTCACCGACATCGACCTGGCGCTGAAGGCGGGGCCCGCGGAAGGTCCGGGCGTCAGCTCTCCCGCCACCTGGGCGGCGTTCAGCAACGGGCGGCTGGACGATGCCGGCCACGCCTATCTGGGGTTCTCGATCCGCCGGCAGACCCGGCTGTCGCGGGGCTGGTCGATCAGCCAGACGCTCAGCGGCCAGTTCGCAGGCCGGCCGCTGCCCGACAGCGAACGGATCGGGCTCGGCGGGCTCTACGCCACGCGCGGTTATTTCGGCGACGACGGGTCGGCCGACAGCGGCCTCGTCATCCGCAACGAGCTGCGGATGCCGCCGCTGTCCCCCGGCGCCGCCTTCGGCGCGGGGCAGGGCGGGCAGGACCTGCTGTCGCCCTTCCTCTTCGCCGACGCGGGGATCGGCAAGGATCACGACTCCGGCGCGGTGCCGCGGCTGGCCAGCGTCGGGGCGGGGTTCGACTACGAATTCGGACAGGCGATCAGCTCGTCCGTGGTGGCCGCATGGACGCTGCGCGACGCGGCGGTGACGCAGGCCGGAGATTTCAACCTTCAGGCGCGGCTGCTGCTGCGGTTCTGAGGGCCACGTCTGGAAAGGAACGACGACATGACGAAATACCTTGCGGCGGCTCTTCTGGCGGCGCTGGCGGCGCTGCCCGCGGCGGCTCAGGACACGGCTGCCCCCTCGGCCACCGGCACCGCCGCGACCGGCAACCAGCCCAGCGAGACGAGCGAGCGCTACGGCGCCTGGACGCTGCACTGCACGACCCTGCCCGACACCGGCAAGGCCTGCGAGGTCCTGCACGTGGTGCGTGGCCAGCAGGGCCCGATCGCACAGGTCGCCTTCGGCCGCCCCGAGGCAGGCGAGCCGGTGCTGGCGGTCATCCGCACGCCGCTGGGCATGAACCTCGGCGCGCCGGTGACGCTGTCGGGCGAGGGGAGCGATGACGTGACCCTGTCGTGGTTCATCTGCCTGCAGACCGGCTGCCTGGCCCGGACCGAGGTCGCGGCCGCGCAGATGGAGGGGATCACCGCCTCGACCGCGCTGCAGCTCGCCTTCGAGGACGGCGGCGAGCGCCCGGTGGAGATCGACCTGCCCGTCGAGGGTCTGTCCGATGCCCTGTCGCGCCTTCCGGCGGAATAGGGCAGCCGGCACCCTGGCGCTGCTTGTCGCACTGGCGGCGGGTGGCGCGTCCGGTGGCGCGCAGGCGCAGGGGCTGCTGACGCAGGCCGGCGGCGCGGCAGCCGCCCGGTCCGCCGCCACGGGCGGGCTGTCGGTCCGCCGGTTCGAGGACTGGCAGGTGGTCTGCGACAGCCGCGCCGCGCCGCCGGTCTGCCGCATCTCGACCGAGGCGCGCCCCGCAGACGCCGCGCCCGGCGGGCCGAGCGTCGAGATCGGCGCCGACATCGCCGCCGATGCGGCGGGCGAGATTCCCATCTTCACCGTGCTCACGCCGCTGGACCTTCTGGTGGCGAAGGGGGTCGAGCTGCGGGTCGACGACGGCCCGCCGCTGCGGCTGGCGTACCGGTCGTGCCATGTGCAGGGGTGCCTCGTGCCGTTTCGTCTGGACGCGGCCATGGCCGGCAGGTTCCGACGCGGGGCGGGCCTGCGGCTGCGGCTCTTCGCGCTGGACGGCACGCCGGTGGATCTGGACGCGTCCTTGCTGGGATTCACCGCCGCGCTGGACGCCGCGCGCTGATCGCACGGGGCCGGACCCCGGGTATGATCCGGGGTCGCGAGGGCGTGCCCCCCTCTAGCCCAGTTCCAGCGTCGCGACGGCGTGCAGCGTGTCGCCGCTTTGCGGTGCTGTGCCGCGATACATCCGGGCGGTGGCAAAACCTTCCGTGAAGCCGGCCTCGCGCAGGCGCAGCCCGAAGGCGGCGGCGCTGTCGGGGACGTCGATCGTCACCTCGCGCAGGTCCAGCGCCGCCGCCGCCTGCCGGGCGAGGTGCAGCGCGGTGCCGCTGTCCGGCGCGACCACCGGGCCGATCTTGCCGCCCGTGCGGCAGACCCGCGCCGTCGCGAAGCCGACGGCATCCGTCCCGTCCCGCAGCAGGACGGTCTTTCGCGTCGAAAGATCCCGCGTCCATTCCCGCAGGAATGCCGGGCGCCGCATCCCGTTGGCACGGGAATCGAGGGCCAGAAGTTCGTCGAGATCCCCCGGGCCCGCCACCGGCAGGTCGGGCGTGGCGACGGGCAGGCGGCCGCCGAGGCGGCGCGTGCGCCCCGCCAGCACGAAGCCGGAGCGGGCATAGTTCGTCTCCTGCGCGGGCACGCCGTCCAGCCCGACGACCCGCCCGTCCGCATGGCCGAGCGCATGCTGCCAGAGCGCGAAGCCGACGCCCCGGCCGCGATACTCCGGCCGGCAGAGGTAGAGCCCGAGGAAGGCGAAGGCTTCGGCGTGGTTCACGACCGAGATGGCGGCGACCGGCGCGCCGTTCGCTTCGGCCACGAAGAAACCGGCCGGATCGGCGGCCCGGAAGGCCGCGGCATCCTCCAGCCCCGGATTCCAGCCTTCCTCGGTCGCCCATTCCAGCATCCGCTCGATCTCCGCCGCCGTGGCGGTCCGGCAGGACGGCGCGCTCATCGTTTCAGCGCCTCGCGCAGCGAGGTCGGCGGCTCCGCCACGTTGCGCAGGTCGAGTGAGGCGACGAGGTCGAGAAGGTGGCTCTTCATCAGCTGTTCCGCCGCGGCGCCGTCCTTCTGCGCGAAGGCGTCCAGCAGCGCGTGATGCGCCTGCGTCTCGCACAGGGCGGCGCGGCGCCGCCAGTAGAGCGCGATGACCAGCGACGAGCGCGAGATCAGCTCCGAGATGAAGGTCTCGATCGTCGTCTGGTCGGCGATGCGTGCGATTTCTGTATGGAAGCGGCCCGACAGGAAAAGGGCGCGGCCGTTCTCTCCGGCGTCGAGCGCGGCGTGTTCGTCGCGGATGTTCTCCTGCAGCAGGTGCAGGTCGCCCTCGGTCATGCGCAGCGCGGCGGACCGGGCGGTGCGCGGCTCCAGCAGAGCGCGGGCCTCGAACACCTCGTGCGCCTCGCGGACCGAAGGCTGGGCGACGAAGGCCCCGCGGTTGCGCCGGAGTTCGACCAGACGGCGGTGCGAGAGGGCCAGCAGCGCGGCCCGGACGATGGTGCGGCTGATGCCGTAGGCTTCGGCCAGTTCGTCCTCGCCCAGCTTGGTGCCCGGCGGCAGCCGGTGCTCCAGAATCGCCCGCTCCAGATCCGCGCCGATCGTGTCGGCGGTCCAGACCCTGGTTTCCATGGTCATCGTCACACCCGCTTGCCTCTGCCCATCCTTGGGACCGGACGGCGGCGGACGCAACAGCACCGGTGCGGCGGCGGACTCATGGGTGCATGATTGCATACAATCATGTTCTCTTTTTTGTGCGCAGCGCCCCCGCCTGCGCCGAAAAAGCGGGCGATGCCGGTTTTCGGCGGGCTCGGCGGCGGAAAGCGCTCCGCGATCGCGTCCCGCGCCGCCCAGAGTGCCGGAGGACAGGGCACGGGGGCACCGATGCGGACGGGCTACGATCTTGAACTGGTTCACCTGACGAAGCGCTACGGCGACACCGTGGCGGTGCGGGATCTGAACCACATCTTCGCGCCGGGCAGCTACGTCTGCCTTCTCGGGCCGTCGGGCTGCGGGAAGTCGTCGACCCTGCGGATGATCGCCGGGCACGAGGAGGTCAGCGAGGGGTCCATCGTGCTGGACGGGCAGGACGTATCGCACCTGCCGCCGGCGCAGCGCGGCACCGCGATGATGTTCCAGAACTACGCGCTGTTCCCGCATCTGTCGGTGCGCGACAACGTGGCCTTCTCCCTCCGCATGAAGGGGGTCGACCGGACGGCGCGGCACCGGCGCGCGGACGAGCTGCTGGCGCTGGTGGACATGACCCGGCTGGCCGACCGGCTGCCGGCGCAGCTGTCGGGCGGGCAGCAGCAGCGCGTGGCGCTGGCACGCGCGCTGGTGACCGAACCCAAGGCGCTGCTGCTGGACGAGCCGCTGTCGGCGCTGGACCCGTTCCTGCGCATCCGCATGCGGGCCGAGCTGAAGAAGCTCCAGCGCGAGACGGGCATCACCTTCATCCACGTCACCCACGGCCAGGACGAGGCGCTGGCGCTGGCGGACGAGATCGTGGTGATGAACAACGCCGTGATCGAACAGGCCGGCCCCGCGCGCGAGGTCTGGGCGCGTCCGCGCACCGAGTTCGTGGCCCGCTTCATCGGCGGGCACAACGTCATCTCGCTGCCGCAGGGCAAGGCGACCGTGCGTGCCGACGCCGTGTCGCTGGCGTCCGAGGGCCTGGCGGCGACCGTCACGGCCGTCGAATACCAGGGCGCCTCGGTCGCCGTCACCACGCGGACCGAGGCGGGCGAGGAGGTTCTGGCGCTGCTGCCGGAGGACAGTTTCTACGCCGCCCCCAGATCCCCCGGCGAGGCCGTGCGGCTGCGCTGGGACGAAGCCCGGCTGCACCGCCTGCAGGCCTGACCCGCCGCGCGGGCGGGCCTGCCGCAGACCATCACGACCGACAGACAACAGAGAGGACAAGACGATGGCAAAACCGAAGGTCGGCTATTCCCGCCGTTCGCTGCTCAAGGCCGGGGGCGCCGCGCTGGCGGCGTCCGCGCTGCCCGCGCCGATGATCTGGGCGCAGGACACGAAGAACATCGTGCTGCGCCAGTTCGGCACGGGCGTGTCGAACCTGAACGACGTGGCCAACAAGGTGAAGGAGGATCTGGGCTTCACGCTGGAGATGACGGCGCTGGATTCCGACAGCGTGACGCAGCGCGCGGCGACCCAGCCCGACAGCTTCGACATCGCCGACATCGAGTACTGGATCTGCAAGAAGGTCTGGCCGACCGGCAACCTGCAGGCGATGGATGTGTCGAAGATCGCCAACTACGACAAGATCGTGGGCATCTTCAAATCCGGCAAGCTGACGCCCGAGAGCGAGGTCGCCCAGGGCACCGCGCCGCACACCGTGGGCTTCATCCCCGAACCCGGCGCGACGACCTTCGCCGACAGCGAAACCAACTGGATGACGCTGATCCCGACGATCTACAACGCCGACACCCTGGGCATCCGCCCCGACCTGATCGGCCGCCCGATCGACACCTGGGCCGAGCTGCTGAACCCGGAGTTCAAGGGCAAGGCCTCGATCCTCGACATCTCCTCCATCGGGATCATGGACATGGCCATGGTCTGCGAGGCCATGGGCGAGATCCAGTACGGCGACAAGGGCAACATGACCCGGGACGAGATCGACCGGACGATGGCGATCTTCACTGAGGCCAAGAAGGCGGGCCAGTTCCGCGCCTTCTGGAAGACCTTCGACGAGAGCGTCAACCTGATGGCGTCGGGCGAGGTGGTGATCCAGTCGATGTGGTCGCCCGCCATCACCGCGGTGAAGTCGCGCGGCATCGACTGCGTCTACCAGCCGCTGAAGGAGGGCTACCGTTCCTGGGGCGGCGGCATCGGCCTGTCGAAGTCGCTGGACGGCATGGAGCTGGACGCGGCCTACGAGTACATCAACTGGTACCTGTCCGGCTGGGTCGGCGGCTATCTGATGCGGCAGGGGTATTATTCGGCCGTGCCCGAGACCTCGAAGGACTTCATGTCCGAGAACGAGTGGGGCTACTGGTTCGAGGGCAAGGAAGCCACCGACGTCATCACCTCGCCGACCGGCGACAAGCTGGCCGAGGCGGGCGACGTGCGCGACGGTGGATCCTTCGAGGAACGCATGGGCGCCGTGGCCTGCTGGAACGCGGTGATGGACGAGAACCAGTACATGGTCCGCAAGTGGAACGAGTTCATCGCGGCGTGACGTGACGGGTTTCGCCGCGCTGTCGCGCGTCGACCGACCGGGGGGACCTTCGGCCCCCCGACATCCAGCAAGCCGGGGGACCTTCGGCCCCCCGGACCCCCCCAGCGTATTTCAGGAAAGATGAAGGGGCGGTGCGGAGGCGCGGCGGCCCGAGGGAGCGATGCGATGCGTCTGACGAACCGGCATGTGATCGGGTGGCTGGAGGCGGCGCCGCTGGCGCTGGTGCTGCTCGCGTTCCTGGTCGCGCCCATCGTGATGATCGTGATCGTCAGCTTCTGGGGGGCGACGGAATTCTCGATCTACCCGGCATTCCAGTTCGACAACTACCAGTTCCTGTTCTCCTCGCCCGTGACCTGGCGGGTGTTCGGGGCGACGCTGAAATACGCCTTCATCACCTGGGCGCTGACCCTGTCGATCGGGTTCACCGTGGCGTATTTCCTGGCCTTCCACGTCCGCAGCCTGACGATGCAGATCGCGCTGTTCCTGATCTGCACGATCCCGTTCTGGACCTCGAACATCATCCGCATGATCTCGTGGATCCCGTTCCTCGGGCGCAACGGGATCGCGAACGAGGCGCTGATCTCCTGGGGGGTGATCGACGAGCCGCTGGAATGGCTGCTCTATTCCGACTTCTCGGTGCTGCTCGCCTTCGTGCACCTCTACACGCTGTTCATGGTGGTCCCGATCTTCAACACCATGATGCGAATCGACAGGTCGCTGCTGGAGGCGGCGCGGGACAACGGCGCCTCGGGCTTCCAGACGCTGGTGCATGTCATCCTGCCGCTGACCAAGCCGGGCATCATGATCGGCACGATCTTCGTGGTGACGCTGGTGATGGGCGATTTCATCACCGTGCGGTTCATGTCCGGCTCGCAGCGGGCCAACGTCGGGCGGCTGATCTCGAACGACATCGGGCTGCTGCAATACCCGTCGGCGGCGGCGACGGCGGTGGTGCTGCTGTGCACCGTGCTGATCGTGATCGCGATCCTGCTGCGCTTCGTCAACATCCGGAAGGAGCTCTGAGATGGAGCGCAGGCCCCGCAGCTTCTACATCCTCGCCGCGTTCTTCGCGCTGTTCGTGCTGTTCCTCTACGGGCCGATTCTGACCATCGGGATCCTGTCGTTCCAGGGGCCGCAGGGCGGGCTGACCTTCCCGATGCGCGGCGTGTCGCTGCACTGGTTCCGGGACCTTCTCCAGGAACAGGCCGTGGGCGACATCTGGGGCGCGTTCCGGCGCAGCCTGGCGCTGGGGCTGATGGTGATGGTCACGACGGTGGTGCTGTCGGTCATGGCGGGGCTGGCGTTCCGCAAGCGGTTCCGGGGCTCCGCGCTGGTCTTCTATGCCGCCATCACGTCGCTGGTGATCCCGTCGATCCTGATCTCGCTGGGGGTGGGGCTGATCTTCAACCAGCTGGGGCTGAAGATCCACTGGGCGACGTCGGGCTTCGGCTCGCAGCTGACATGGACGCTGCCCTTCGGCCTGCTGATCATGTTCGCGGTCTTCAACCGCTTCGACCGCAGCTACGAGGAGGCGGCGCGGGATCAGGGCGCGACCTCCTGGCAGACGATCCGGCACGTGGTGCTGCCGATCATCGCGCCGTCGCTGATCGGGGTGGCGCTTTTCGGCTTCACGCTCAGCTACGACGAATTCGCCCGGACCCTGCTGACCGCGGGCAGCTACAACACCCTGCCGCTGGAGATCTTCGGGATGACGACCAACGTCACCACGCCGGTGATATATGCGCTCGGCACGCTGACGACGGCGTTCTCCTTCGTCATCATCGGGGTCTTCCTGCTGAGCGTCTGGATCCTCGGCCGGCGCCGCGCGCGGCTTGGGTCCGACGCGGGCCGGGGCGTATGAAGCTCGCCTGGATCAATCCCAACTCGACCGAGAGCATGACCGCCGGCATCGTCGCCAGCGCGCGTGCGGCGGTGCCGGGCGCCGAGGTCTTCGGCCTGACCAACGCCGCCGGGCCCGCCGCCATCGAGGGCGCGGAGGACGGGGAGGCCGCGGTGCCGGGCCTGCTGTCGCTGCTGCCCGAGGCGCGGGCGCGCGGGGCCGACGCCATCGTCATCGCCTGCTTCGACGACACCGGGCTGGAGGCGGCCCGGGCGGTCGCGGGCTGCCCGGTGCTGGGGATCGGGCAGGCGAGCTTCGTGATGGCGCAGCTTCTGGGGCTGCGGTTCTCGGTCATCACCTCGCTGCCGGTCTCGATCCCGGTGATCGAGCGCAACATCCGCGAGCAGGGCTTCGCCGGGTCCTGCGCCTCCGTCCGGGCCAGCGGCCTGCCGGTGCTGACCATCGACGAAGGCGGGCCGGAGACGGTGGCCCGGATCGCGGAGGAGATCCGCGCGGCCGTGGCGGAGGATCAGGCGCAATGCGCGGTGCTCGGCTGCGCGGGAATGGCGCCGCTCCGGCCGGCGCTGGCCGCGCGGGCGGGCGTGCGGCTGATCGACGGAGTCGCGGCGTCGGCGCGCCTCGCCATGGCCGTGGCCGGAGAGCCGGTGGCGGGCGAGACCGTGCCGGCGGTCTGACGGGGCCTGCACGCCGGGCGTCCGGAGGATGTCGGACGGCCGTCGGGCGTACCTCAGGCGCGATCCCTCTCGCAGATGCGCGCGGCCCGTCCGGCGGGGCGCACGGGCCGGGCGGCGCGGCTGTCGTGGGCGGGGAGGCTGGCCCGGTAGTGGCGAAGCAGATCGTCGATCCAGCCGGCCTGCGTCTGCGAGAACGTCGCTTCGGCCGCGTGACCGCGCAGGCTCATCGCGCGGACCTCGTCAGCGGGCATCTGCGCGATCCGCGTCAGCGCCGCGGCCAACGCCGCCGGCGTGCGGCAGTCGGCGGCAAGGCCGAGCCGCATCTCCTCCACCGTGTCCGAGAGCAGGGCCGCCCGCGACATGACCACCGGCAGCCCGCTGCGGGAGGCCTCGGCCGCCACCAGCCCGAAGGGTTCGGGAAAGAGCGAGGGCATCACCAGCGCCCGCACGTCGCGCAGGCGTGCGCCGATCTCGGCGGAGGGCAGCCAGCCGGCGAACTCCACCTCCGGGAAGTCGCGCGCCAGCGCCGCCCGGGCCGATCCGTCGCCGATCACCCGCAGCGGCACCCCGGCCAGCCGGGCCGCGGCGCAGAGGATGTCGGCCCCCTTGCCGGGCTCGATCCGGCCGATGAAGGCGAGGCGGCGGTTGCGCTCTGCCTCGATGCGCGTGTCGCAGAAGGCGGCGGCCGGGTTCGGCACGGTGCGCAGCAGGTGCGCGGGGATGCCGGCGCGGGTCAGTCCGTCGGCCATGGCGCCGTTGATCATCATCACCCCGGCCCAGGGCACGGCGGGATCGAAGGCGCGCCGCAGGGCCGCGTGGCGCAGGCTGCGCCAGACCTTGTGCGCGTACGCCCGCTTGTCGCAATTGGTCGAGAGGCAGGCGGCGGACAGGGGCGCGCGGGTGCAGACCTCCTCGCGCCGGAAGTCGTAATAGACCCCGTTCGGGCAGGCGAGGAAGCTGTCGTGGGCGTGGATGAAGGTCCGCGCCGCCACCGGCTTCAGCGCCTCGAAGACCGAGGGCGACAGGATCTGCGCCCAGCCGTGCAGGTGATAGACCGTGTCGTGGGTGTCGTGGGCGCGGATGTCCCGCGCGATGCGGTCCCGCAGGCGGGTGTTCCAGGCGCCGTCGACGGCGCCGCGCAGCGGCGGCTGGTCCAGCAGCTGCCGGCCGCCCATGGGCACCAGCGTGATCCCCTGCCGGGCCAGGCTGCCGTCGTCGCCCTCGTCCCCCGCGACGAAGTCCACGTCGTGCCCGCGGTCGCGCAGCAGCCGGGCCGACAGCAGCGCCAGCGCGGCGGTGCCGCCGTTGTTCACCGAGGTATCGTTGAGGATCACCACGCGCGGCCGGCGGCCGATCGCGGCGCCGGGCAGGCGCGCGGTGTCGGGCCGGACGGTCACAGCTCGAGGATCCGGCCCGGGGACAGACGTCCGGACAGAAGGTCGCCGATCGCCAGCATGTTGCCGCGCAGACGCCCGCCGCGATCCACCCAGGGCTCGGGGCGCAGGGATTTCGCGGTGTTGGCCAGCAGGTTGCGCACGATCATCCGCAGGGCGCGCGGTGCGCTCATGGTGCCCTTGCGGATCAGGTAGACGGGGTTGGCGATCTGCGAATAGCCCACGGGCACGCCGGGCGACCGGCCCGTCTTGGTGCCCAGATGCACGCCCCGCATCGCCGGGTCGCGCACGACGCGGCCGTGACGGGCCAGATTGCGCGAGAAATCGACATCCTCCAGCCAGCCGTAGGCGGGCAGGGCGGTGTCGAAGGCCAGACCGTGATCGGCCACCGTGGCGACGCGCACCGCCATGTTGCAGCCGTAGGCGTTGTAGGTGTCGCGGGGGCGGGTGCGGGCCGCGGCGGGCGGGGCGGCGGCCAGCCGCGCGAGGCCCTCGGTGTGATCGTAGCCCGGCCCGCCGATCCCGTCGGCCAGCACCGCGCCGGTCGCCATGACCACATCGGGCCGCGCGGCGAACAGGCGCCGCGTCGCCTCGACGAAGCCGGCGGCGGGCAGGAAATCGTCGTCGATGTAGACCAGCACGGCCGCGCGCGGGACGGCGGCGAGGATCGCGTTGCGCTGCCGGCAGCAGCCGCGGTCGCCTTCCAGCACCAGCAGGGGGAAGGGCAGCTCCTCGGCCAGCGGGCCGTCGAAATCGGCCATTCCGGCGGTGCTGACCACCACCATGTCGGGCCGGTCGGGCAGTGTCGCCAGGTGGCGCAGCGTCTCGCGCAGGATACCGGGGCGGCCGGTGGTGGCGATGCCGACGATCACCTGCTGGCGGGACTGTGCTTCGGGCCGCAGCTGCGCCGTCGCGGGCGGGGCGGAGGGCGCTTCTGCATGAAGACCGGCCATGTCAGTAGACCCCGTCGCCGCCAAGCACCACGCGGACCGTCCTCGCCACGATCTGCAGATCGCGGCGCATCCCGGCCGTCCGGATGTATTCGACATCCAGCGCGACGCGTTCGGCATAGGTGGTGTTGCTGCGGCCGCTGACCTGCCAGGCACCGGTCAGGCCCGGCCGGACGGAGGTGTAGTCGGCCACGTGCCGCCCGTAGAGCGGCAGTTCCGACGGCACCACGGGGCGCGGCCCCACCATCGACATGTCGCCCCAGAGCACGTTCCAGAACTGCGGCAGCTCGTCGAGGCTGGTCTTGCGCAGGAACCGCCCGATCGCGTTGATCCGGGGATCGTTGCGCAGCTTGCGCGTTTCCAGCCATTCCTGCTTCAGCGCGGGATCGCGGTCCAGCGCCTCGCCCAGCCGGGCCTCGGCGTCCAGCACCATGCTGCGGAACTTCAGGCAGTGGAAGATCCGTCCGTTCCGGCCGACCCGTTCCTGCGCGAAGAGCACCGGACCGCCGTCGGCGATCACGATGGCCAGGGCCACGACAACGAAGACCGGCGCCAGCAGCACCAGGGCGATCAGGGCGAACGCCTTGTCGAAGGCGATCTTGCCGAAAGGCACCGGCAGCGCGCCCTGCACGCGCCGGTCGGCGGACACCGCTTCGCGGCCGCCGGCGATGACGTCAGCGCCATCGGGAAAGGAGTGTATCGTCACGCGCTGTCCGGGACGCCAGTTGCGTCCGCCCCCATCAGCGCCGAATCATGCCGCCTTCCACCTTAACGAATTGGTTGAAAATGTGTTTTCCGACGGAGGAACCTCTGTATCCACGGTTCGGAAACAATGCTGCGCGTTACAAGGGGAAACGCGGTGCGGCCGGAACGCAGCGTGTCCGGATCGGAAACCACCGCCACTTTTCCGCCCGGATCACGCCCAATTTCGATCCGGGTCGCGCCATATCTTGCCTTCAACGCCGTTTTCGGCCCCGACTCGACCACAATCATGACCGAATTCACCGATCCCTCCCCGGCCAGCGGCCGCAAGACCCTCGGCGATGGCGCCTTCGCCGTGGCCGAGCGCGTGATCTCGCAGGTCGCGCAGTTCGTGGTCTTCGTGATCGCGGCACGCATCCTTGGCCCGGCGGAGTTCGGGGTCTTCGCGCTGGTCTCGGCCTGCTCGATCCTTCTGCTGCGCGTGGCCGAGGTCGGCTGGGCGCCCTTCATCATGTCCTGGCACGGGGACGCGACAGTGCCGCGGCAGGTCCTGCTGATCGCCGTGCTTTGCGGGCTGATCTTCGGGGCGCTCGGGCTCGCGGGCGGCGGCGTGGCGGCCTGGCTGTTCCCGGGCGGCGCCGTGCTGGAGCTGATCGTGCTCTTCTCGATCTGGATCGCGCTGGCCAACGCCTCTTCGGCGCAGAAGGGCATCATGATCTGGCAGGGGCGTCTCAAGGCCTCGGCCGTCTGCGAGATCGTGGGCGAGCTGACCGGCACGGCTGTCGCCATCGCCAGCCTCTACGCCGGCCACGGCGTCCTGTCGCTGGCCTTCGGCAAGCTGGCGATGCAGATCGTCCACCTGACCATGAGCTTCGGCGTCACCCGGCTGGCGCCGCTGCCGGGTCTGAGGGGCGAGGTGCTGCGCGACCTGCGGATTTTCTCGACACAGATCTTCACCAGCCGGATGCTGGCCAACCTGCGCCTCTACATCGCCACATTCATCATCGGCGGCGCGCTCGGTCCGGCGGCGGTCGGCTACTACCGGGCCGCCGACCGGCTGGTCAGCGCGGCGGCCGAGATCATCGCCGTGCCCGGCCTGATGCTGGCCTGGTCGCAGCTGCGCCGCGCCCGCGACGCCGGCGCACCCGAAGGCCGGACCGCCCGGATCAACCGGGAGGTGGCGCGCTTCCTAAAGGTCATCATCGCGGGCGGCGCGCCGATCCTGCTGTGGCTGGCCGTCCTGGGGCAGGACCTGATCGCCGGCCTGCTGAGCAGCGCCTGGCTGCCCGCCGCGCCGGTCGTGGCGATCCTCGCGGTGGCGCGGCTGGTGTCGATGGTCGGCGTGATGACCGAGCCGCTGATGTCGATCTCGGGCCAATCGCGGCGTCTGCCGGGCTTCAACCTGATGATCTTCGTGATGTCGACCGCCGTGACGCTGGCGGCGGCGCCCTTCGGGCTCTACGCCATCTCGGCGGCGCAGGTCGTGGGGGCCGCCCTGACCCTGGCGGCGACCATCGTGCTCTTCCGGCGCCACGCCGGCACGGACTGGAGCCCGATCCTCGCCGACCTCCGCGCCACGGCGCTGCCGCTGATCTGCGGGCTGGGGTCGCTGATCGCGCTGCAGGTCGTGGCGGACGGCATGGCCATCCCGCCGCTTCTGCGCGCCATCGGCCTCGGGTTGCTGGCTTTCGCCGTCTACGTCGTCGCCACGGCGCTGCTGGACCGGGCGTTCTGGCGCAGCGTCTCCGCCATCCTCCACCCGGGAGCCCCCGCATGACCAACCTCGTCACCCCGCCCGCCGTGAGCGTGCCGCTTCGTCACCGTCTGCGCCGCGGCGCACGGCAGGGCCTCGTCCGTTCGGTGCGGCTGACCCAGGCGATCTGCCGGGCCGGCGCCGCGCGTGTCATGACGCGGACCCCGCGCGGCCCGCGCTTCGCCGGCGCCTTCCCGGATCGCGCCGCCGCGATCGCATCGCTGCCGGCGGATCGGGCGGCGGGCTACGACGACGAGGGCATCGCCGAGATCTCGTTCGAGCAGATGTGCGAACGGATGCCGTGGGACTACCCGATGATCCTGTGGCTGGAGCGGCTGACGCGCGGGGAGGCACCGGTGCGGGTGGTCGACGCGGGGGGCCACATGGGCACCAAGTACATCGCCTTCTCGGGCGTGATGGACCTGTCGGGCATCGAATGGATTGTCCACGATCTGCCGGGCATCGTCGCCGCCGCGCGCGCCGCGCAGGCCGCCGGCCGGATCCCCGCCGCGCTGCGGTTCGAGGCGCGGCCGCAGGCGCTGCCGGCGGCCGACATCGTGATCGCGTCGGGCCTGCTGCAATACCTCGACCAGCCGTTCTCGTCGTTCATCGACCAGCTTGCCGCGCCGCCCCGACACATCCTCGTGAACAAGGTGGCTGTCCGGCCGGACCGGCCGATATTCACGATCGAACGGATCGGGCGGGCCCGCGTTCCCTATCACGTGAGGTCCGTCACTGACTGGCATGCCGAGATCGCCGCCATGGGCTACCGCGTCCTCGACAGCTGGCGCATTCCGGACCTGGGCCACGTGATCCCGACGCACCCCTGGCTGGGCCGCAGCGAAAGCCGCGGCTACGTGCTCCAGCGGGTCGCGAACGAGGCAGCGGCGGCCGCCGATCGCCCGGATTCCCGGGCCTGACCCCGCACGCGGTGCCGCGGCGGCGTCTTCAAGGGCATTATTCAACTCTCGGTTGCGGTATGCCGGGCGGCAGAACGGCCGCTCGGCACGTCCGCCGTTTCGCCTGATCGGGGCGCGGCGGTGCCGCTTCCGTGCCTTGCGCGGCATTTCTTTTCAGCTTGATTGTCGAGCAGTCGGACGCCGGGATTGCCCAGTGTGTGCGGGTTCGGATGACCGATCCGGGGGCGCCGGAACGACGCGAATCGCAGGTGCCGGTTGACGCGAGCCAGAGCATGCAGTTCAACCCTGGGTTTCGCGTGGAACCAGTTCACGCAAGCCGGTCGGATTGTTCTCGTTTCGAAGATGATGCTCGCCCATTGCGTGTATAAGGCGTATCGCGGAGGCACCTTGAATAATCCCGCGTTAACAGTGGGTTGAGCCATCCCGGCGTCACTCTTTCTGTAAAGGCACTGTTAAGCATTTTGACACTCCGCGGCGGCGGGTTCTTTCTGACCCTGCATCGCCTGTTTCGCGATCGCGTCGAGTACGAGTTCCGGCACCCCCGTATCCCGGTGCCATTCCCATGCTCACCGCGCATCGACCGGGCCGCCCGGTCGCCGCGTACGCGATCGGAGCCGCGACGGCGATGACCATACAGGACATATCTGCCGACCCGACCCGGGATTACGATCCCCGTGCGTCGATCTCCGACGCTTTCGACGCCGCCGCGCGCGCCGCGCCCGACGCGCCTGCCCTGCTGGGCCTGACCGACCGGCTCGGCTACGGCGAGATGCGGGCGCGGGTGGAGGCCGCCGCCGCCGCGCTGATGAAGGCGGGGGTGGGGCCGGGCGATCATGTCGCGCTCTACGGCACGCGGTCGCTGCCGGCCATCGTCGGGCTGTTCGCCATCCTCCGCGCCGGTGCGGTCTTCGTGCCGATGGAGCCGGGCTTCGCGCCCGAGCAGCTGGACTTCATCGCCGACGACGTGCCCTTCCGCGCGGCCATCTGCGCCCGCGGATACGCGGACGCGACCGCGGCGATCTTCGCGCGGCGCGACGTGCCGGTCGTCGTCGTCGAGGATTGCGCGGCGACCGACCGCACCTCTTGGCCCGCGAACGACGGCGCCGATCCGGCCTGCATCCTCTTCACCTCCGGCACCACCGGGCGGCCCAAGGGCGTGGTCCTGCCGCACCGGGCGATCACCTCCATGGCGCTCGGCCAGCCGGAGGTCCTGATGTATCCCGGCGACGTCTCGCTCGCCGCCGCGACCATCGCCTGCGACGGCGCGCTCTACGAGATCATCGTGCCGCTGATGGTCGGCGCTGCGGTGGCCGTGGTCGAGGCCGCGACACCCGCCGTGCAGGACGTGGCCGAGACGATGATCCGCCACAAGGTGACGGTCGCGGCCTGGTATGCGGGGCTGCATCACCTCGTCATCGCGCACCGGGTCGATGCCTTCGAGAGCGTGCGCCTGAGCCTCCCCGGCGGCGACGTGATGTCCGCCCCGATGGCCGAGAAGCTGATGCGCGCCTGGCCGAACCTGCGGCTGACCAACGCCTACGGGCCGACGGAAAGCTGCGTGCGGAGCTTCACGCACGAGGTCACGCTGGCGGACACCCGCGCCGGCGCCGTGCCGATCGGCAAGCCGATGGCGCGGGAAGAGGCGGTGCTCTTCGACGAGGACATGAACGAAGTCCCGCAGGGCGAGGTCGGCCAGATCGCCATCGGCGGGATCGGCCTGGCGCTCGGCTATCACAACCGGCCGGAGCAGACGGCCAAGGCCTTCATCCGCGATCCCCGGCCCGGGCGGGACGGGATGCTGTACCTGACCGGCGATCTGGGCCGGATGCGGGCGGACGGAGCATACGAATTCCTGGGCCGCGCCGACCGGCAGGTGAAGATGGCTGGCCGCCGGGTCGAGGTCGACGGGGTCGAACATGTCTTCCGCGACCTGCCCGGTGTGCAGGAGGCGGCGGTGGAACTGGTGCGGGCCGAGGGCGCGCCCGTCCATCTGGCGGCCTTCGTGGTGCCCGACGCGCCGGTGACGGACGAGGCGGCCTTCATCGCCGCCCTTCGCGTCGCGTCCCCGCTGCCGCGCGACGTCTTCCCGCGCCGGGTGATCGTCATGGATCGCATGCCGCTGACCCAGGCCGGAAAGATCGACCGCAAGGCGCTGCGGACGAGCCTGACGACAGCCGCGCGGCCCGACGCGACGCGGGTCGCCGACGCCTCTGTCCTTCCTGCCGAGACCCCGGCCGCGAAGCCTGATGCTGCCGCGAAAGCCGATGTCGCCACCGCCCGTGCCGCCATCGCCGACGCCTGGTCGCAGGTGCTGGGCGTCGAGGCCCCCTCCGCCAACGCCACCTTCTTTGACCTCGGCGGCACCTCGGTGCAGCTCATCGACGCCCATGCACGGATCGAGCGGGCGCTCGGCATCCGCTTCGACATCGCCACGATGTTCGACGTCCCGCGCCTCGGCGATCTGGCGAAGCGCCTGGCCGAGACCGCGCCCGCGCGCGCCGCGGCGAAGCCTGCCGAGGCCACCGACGACCGCGCCATCGCCATCGTCGGCATGGCCGCGCGGCTGCCGGGCGGCGTGACGCTCGACACCTTCTGGGACGCCATCGCCGAGGGTCGCAACCTGATCGGCCGGTTCGACCCGGCCGAGGCCGAGGACGCCTTCGACCCCGCCACCCGCGCCTCCGCCGCCTACGTCCCCGCCCGTGCCCTGCTGGACGGCGTGGACATGTTCGACGCGAAGTTCTTCGGCATGCGTCCGCGCGAGGCGGCGCTGACCGACCCGCAGGGCCGCGTCTTCCTGGAGATCTGCCACGAGGCGCTGGAACATGCGGGCATCGACCCCGACCGCGCGCCGGGTCCCATCGGCCTTTTCGCGGGCGCGTCGCTGTCGACCTACATGCTGGAGAACCTGCTGCCCGGCCGTGACGCGGTGCGCGATTTCACGTCCGGATTCCAGATCGACTACGGCGTGCTGGCGGGCAACGATCCGGGCACCATCGCCACCCGCGTCGCCTGGAAGCTGGGGTTGACCGGGCCGGCGATCTCGATCTCGACCGCCTGCTCGACCTCGCTGGTGGCCATCGCCCAGGCGGTGCGGTCTCTGCGGGCGGGCGAGGCGGACGTGATGCTGGCGGGCGGCGTGTCGATCACCTTCCCGCTGAAGCGCGGCTATCTGCACCAGGCGGAAGGCATGGCCTCGCCCGACGGGCTCTGCCGGCCCTTCGACGCGCAGGCGGGCGGGACGGTCTTCGGCCACGGCGCGGGCGTGATCGTGATGAAGCGGCTGTCCGACGCGCTGGCGGCGGGCGATCGCATCCACGCCGTCATCCGCGGCGTCGGCACCAACAACGACGGGGCGGGGAAGATGTCCTTCACCGCGCCCTCCGTCGCGGGCCAGGCCGAGGCGATCCGTGCCGCGCATCGCGACGCCGGGCTGAGCGCCGCAGACATCGGCTACATGGAATGCCACGGCACCGCGACGCCTCTGGGCGACCCGGTGGAGATCGCGGGTCTCAGGCAGGCGTTCGGGGACACCGGCGGCGACACGGCGCTCGGGTCGGTGAAGGGCAACCTCGGCCATCTCGACGCGGCGGCCGGGGTGATCGGGGTCATCAAGCTGGCCCTGGCGCTCGGCCGCCGCCAGATCCCGCCCGTCGCGCATTTCAGCAAGCTGAACCCGCGCATCACGCTGGACGGCTCTCCCTTCCGGGTGCCTGTGGCGCTGGAGGAATGGGTGTCGGACACGCCCCGGCGCGCGGGCGTCAGCTCCTTCGGGGTCGGCGGCACCAACGCCCATGCGGTGCTGGAAGAGGCGCCCGCGGCACAGGCGCGCGCGTGCCTTGTCGAAAACGGCATGCCCTGCGGTCCGATGCATCTGCCGCTGTCGGCGAAATCGCCCGAGGCGCTTGAGCGGATGGCGCGGGCGCTGGCCGACCGGATCGAAAGCGACGCCGCCCTGCCGCTCGCCGACGTGGCCTTCACCCTGCAGGAGGGGCGCCGGATCCACGACTGGCGCGCCGCCGTGACGGCCTGCGACCGCGCCGGGGCCGTGGCCGCGCTGCGGGCGCTGAAAGCGCCGAAGGTCGCGGCGGGCGAGGCGCCCGAGGTGGTATTCCTTTTCCCCGGCCAGGGGGCTCAGTATCCCGGCATGGGCTCGGGCCTCTACGAATCCTCGCCGGTCTATGCGCGGTGGATCGACCGGGGGGCGGAGATCCTTCGCTCCATCATGGGCCGCGACATGCGCGACCTGATCCTCGGCCGCGACCTGTCGGCGGAGGACGCCGCCGCCGCGCTGCGCGAGACCTGGATCACCCAGCCGGCACTCTTCCTGACCGAATACGCCACCGCGAAGCTGTGGGAGGCAAAGGGCATCACCCCCGCCGCCGTCATCGGCCATTCGGTCGGCGAATTCGCCGCCGCCGCCCTGACCGGCGTGATGAGCTTCGAGGACGCGCTGACCCTGATCGCCCGCCGAGGGCGGCTGATGATGGACCAGCCCGGCGGCGCGATGCTGTCCGTGCGCGCCACGCTCGACGATCTGGCCCCGCACATGGCCGAGGGGTGCGACCTGGCCGCGAGGAACGCGCCTGCCCTGCAGGTGGTGTCGGGCCCCTTCGACGCCATCGACGCGCTGCAGCAGCGGCTGGAGCGGGCGGGCATTGCCTGCCAGCGGCTGCACACCTCGCACGCCTTCCATTCCGCGATGATGGACCCGGTGACCGCGCCCCTGCGCGACGCCGCGGCCGCCATCGCGCTGAACGCCCCGGACCGGCCGATCTTCTCGGCGGTGACGGGGGCGCAGATGACCGACGCAGACGCGCGCGATCCGTCCTTCTGGGCGGCTCAGGCACGGGCCTGCGTCGATTTCCGGGCCGCCGTCACGGCGGCCTGCCGGACAGGAGAGCCGGTGTTCCTCGAGGTCGGCCCCGGCCGCACCCTCGGGGCCTTCACCGCGCAATCCCTGGGCCGCAGCAGACATTCGGGTGTGTTTCAATCGCTGCCGGATCATGCCCGATCGGATTCCGATGAGACCCGGATGGCTGCTGCGGTCGAAAATCTCTGGAGCGCCGGCGTCGCCGTCGACTGGTCCCGCACGGGGCCGCGCGGCAGCCGGAAGGTCGCGCTTCCAGGCCATCCGTTCCAGCGGCAGCGCTGCTGGATCGACCCGCCGGAGAGGAGGGCCGCCGAAGTGACGCGCGGCACCGGCGCGGCACCCGAGACGGTGCCTCCGGTCGCCGCCGCGGCCGCCGCCCCCCTGTCCACGCATTTCCAGGAGACGCCACCCATGGCCGAGCCCGCATCCACACCCGCCACCACCGATCGTGTCGCCCGCCTGAAGGACGAGCTGTCGGCGCTTCTGGCCGACATGTCCGGCGAGGAGATCGGCCCGGAGGCGACCGGCGAGAGCTTCCTGGAGTTCGGGTTCGACTCGCTCTTCATGGGGCAGGTCAGTCAGGCGGTCTCGCGCAGGTACGGGGTCGAGATCGGCTTCCGGCGGCTGCTGGCGGACGTGTCCTCCATCGATCTGCTGGCGCGGCACCTCGACGCCGAGATGCCGGCCGAGGCGGCGCCCGTCGCAGCGGCCGAGGCGCCGGCTCCCCATGCACCGGCCACCGCCCCCGCGCAGGCGGCACCCGAACCGATACCCGCACCTGCACCGGCACCCGCGCCGGCGCAGCCGGCGGCGCCGATGGCCGCGGCCGCCACCATGACCGCGCCGCCCGAGGGGCTGGCGGGGATCATGCAGGCGCAGATGCAGACCATGCAGGCGATCTTCGCGCAGCAGCTGCAGACCGCGTCGGGCCAGCCCGTGAGCCTGCCGATGGCGCAGCCGGCCGCCGCCGCGCCGGCGGCAGCGCCGGCCCCGGCCGCAGCGCCCGTGTCGAACGTCGTGCCGATCGCGCCGCGCGCGGCCGAAGCCGCCGCGTCCCCCGCCACCGCTACTGCTCCCGCCGCCGCCCCTGCCGTCGCCGAGGCCGAGCCCGCCGGCTTCCGGGTCGGTCGCGGCCCGAGCGTCACGGGCGGCACGATGACGCCCGAACAGACCGCCTTCGCCCGCGATCTGGCCCTGCGTTATGCCGCAAGGCACCCGAAGTCGAAGGCCTTCGCCGCCGAATACCGCGACGTCCACGCCGACCCGCGGACCGCCGCCGGGTTCCGTGCCGAGTGGAAGGAACTGGTCTTCCCGATCGTCGCCGACACCGCGAAGGGCGCCTGGATCACCGATCTCGACGGCAACCGCTTCCTCGACCTGGTGAACGGCTTCGGCCAGACGGCCTTTGGCCATTCACCCGACTTCGTCACCCGCGCCGTGGCGAGACAGCTCGACAAGGGCTTTCCCATCGGGCCGCAATCGGACCTCGCCGGCCCGCTCGCCCGGCGGCTGGCCGCGCTGACGGGGCACGAGCGCGTCACCTTCTGCAACACCGGATCCGAAGCGGTGATGGCCGCCATGCGCGTCGCCCGCACGGTGACGGGCCGCGACCTGATCGTGGTCTTCGACCGCGACTACCACGGCCAGTTCGACGAGGTGCTGGTGAAGGGCCGCGCGAAGGGCTCGGACGGCACCGCGCTGCCCTCCGCGCCCGGCATCCCCCGATCGAGCCTGACGAACATGAAGGTCCTGCCCTACGGCGCGCCCGCGTCGCTGGACTGGATCCGCGCCAACATGGACGACATCGCCGGCGTGATCGTCGAGCCGGTGCAGAGCCGCCATCCGGCGCACCGCCCCGAAGCCTTCGTGCGCGAGCTGCGCGAGGTGACGCGGCAAGGCGGCGCGGCGCTGGTGATGGACGAGATCGTCACCGGCTTCCGCACCGACCGGCGCGGGATGCAGGGCGTCTGGGGCATCCAGGGCGACATGGCGACCTACGGCAAGGTGGTGGGCGGCGGCATGCCGGTCGGCATCCTGGCGGGCGCGTCCCGGTTCATGGACGCGCTCGACGGCGGCACCTGGTCCTACGGCGACGACAGCCGGCCCGAGAAGATCCCGACCTTCTTCGCCGGGACCTTCGTGCGCCACCCGCTGGTGCTGGCCGCGGTCGAGGCGACGCTGGATCACATGGACGCGCAGGGCGACGCGCTGTGGCGCGATGCCGCCGAACGGGCGGGCCGCACGGCCGAGGCGATGAACGCCATGCTCGACGCGCGGGGCCTGCCGCCGATGGTCGAGGGCTGGTCCAGCTGGTTCGTCATCAAGGTGACCGAGGCCGATCCCCGCGCCTCGCTGCTCTTCCCGCTGATGCGGATGGAGGGGGTTCACGTGATGGACGGCTTCTGCGCCTTCTTCACGACGGAGCACGGAGACGCCGAGGCCGACATGGTCCTGCGCGCCTTCGAGACGGCGCTGGATGCGCTGCTGTCGGTCGGCATCCTGGCCGAACTGCGCGGCGATCCGGCGGCGCCGCTGCCGGCGAGGGCCGCCCGCGCCATGGCCCTGCCGACCGGCGTACCGCTGACCGCCAGCCAGCGCGAGATCTGGATGAGTCACCAGATCGGGGGCGAGGCCGCCGCCGCCTTCAACGAAAGCGGCACGCTGACACTCGACGGCGCGCTCGACACCGCCGCGCTGCAATCCGCCTGGGACGCGGTGATCGGCCGCCACGACGCGCTGCGCCTGCGCTTCGCCCGCGACGGGTCCAGCTTCGACGTGACCGCGCCCGAGAGCTGCCCGTTCGAGACCGCCGACCTGTCGGCGGAGGTCGATCCGCAGGCCGCGCTCGACGCGCTGATCGCCCGCCGGGCCGCCACGCCGTTCGAGCTGAGCCGGGAACTGCCCGTCCGCGCCATCCTCGCCCGGCTGGGCGAGGACCGGCACGCGCTGGTCATCTGCGCGCATCACATCGTGGCCGACGGCTGGTCCTTCGGGGTCTTCCTCGACGACCTCGCCCGGCTCTACACCGCCGCCGCGACCGGCGGGGACGCGGGCCTGCCGCCCGCGCCGTCCTTCGCCGCGCATGCGCTGCTGGAGGCCGCCCGGGTGCCGGACCGCGCCACGCGCGACTACTGGCTGGCGCTCTACGACGACATCCCGGCGCAGCCCGATCTGCCCACCGACCGCCCGCGCCCCGCACGGCACAGCCATTCCGGCGGGACCGTATTCCACCGGATCGATGCAGACCTGACGAAGGCGCTGCGCAAGGCGGGGGCGAAGCAGGGCTGCACGCTCTTCGCCACGACCTTCGCGGCGATGCAGATGCTGATCCAGCGGCTGGGCGGCACCGGCGACGTGGTCCTCGGCGTGCCGAGCGCGGCGCAGCAGGACCTGCCCGATCCGAACCTCGTCGGCCATTGCGTGAACTTCCTGCCCGTCCGCGCCCCGATTGCCGAGGGCGCCACCGTGGCCGCGCACATGGCCTTCGTCCGCGACCGGCTGCGCGAGGTCTTCGACCACGGCGCCACCACGCTGGGCACCATCGTGGCGGATCTGGACCTGCCGCGGCAGCTCGACAGCCTGCCGCTGACGGGGATCGAGTTCAACCTGGAGAAGCAGGGCGAGGCCGCCGGGATGCACGGGCTGACCACCAGCTTCCGCGCCAACGCCAAGGTGGCAGTGAACTTCGACCTGTTCTTCAACCTGGCCGAGACGGCCGAGGGCATCCGGATCGAGGCGCACTACAACGCCCGGCTCTTCGACGCCGCGACCATCCGGGACTGGGCCGCCGCCTACGAGACGCTGCTGGCGCAGATCGTCGAGGACGCGAACCGCCCGGCGGCAGAGCTGTCGCTGCTGACGGCCGAGGAGCGTCAGGTCATCGCCAACGGGCCGGGCCACACCGATTACGAGAGCCGCGCAACCCTGACGGACCTCGTGGCCCGCGCCGCCGCCGAACACGGCGACCGGATCGCACTGGAGGACGCGGAGGGCGAAATGACCCACGCCGCGCTTTCCGCCGAGAGCGATACGATGGCGGCGCTGATCCAGGCGCGGCTGGCCGAGGCCGGGGCGCCCGAACGGGGCGCGCGGGTGGCGGTCTGCCTGCCTCGCGGCCGCGCGATGCTGGCCGCGCTGCTGGCGGTGATGAAGGCGGGCCACACCTGGGTGCCGCTCGACCCGCGCCAGCCCGCCGCCCGGCTGTGGCTGATCTGCGAGACCGCGGGCGTCGCCGCCATCGTCACCGACGAGGCCGCGACCGTCGACTTCGCCGAGGGCACCGGCACGCCGCTGATCCTGGTCGGAGAGGCCGAGGCGGGTGCCGTGCCCGCGCCGGTCTCCGTCCCGGCGGAGCAGGCGGCCTATGTCATGTTCACCTCCGGCTCCACCGGAACGCCGAAGGGGGTTCTGGTGCCGCACCGCGCGGTGGTGAACTTCCTGACCTCGATGGCCGACCGGCCGGGGCTGACGAAGGACGACACGATCCTGTCGGTCACGACGGTGATGTTCGACATCGCGGTGCTGGAGCTGTTCCTGCCGCTGATCACCGGCGCGAAGGTCGTCATTGCCCGCACCGAGGACGTGATCTCCTGCTTCCCGATCGTCGAGCGGCTGGGCCGCGGCGACGTCACCGTGGTGCAGGCCACGCCGACGCTCTGGGACATGATGCTGAGCGCCGGCTTCACGCCGCGCCCCGGAATCCGGATGCTCTGCGGGGGCGAGCCGCTGGCCGCCGATCTCGCCGCGCGGCTGACGGAGAACGGCGCCGAGCTGTGGAACATGTACGGACCCACGGAAACGACCATCTGGTCGGCCGTCAAGCGGATCGAGCATGGCGGGCCGGTGACCATCGGCGGGCCGATCGCCAACACCGAACTGCTGGTGCTGGACGAACACGGCCAGGTCGCGCCCGTCGGCGTGACCGGAGAGCTGAACATCGGCGGCGACGGGCTGGCGCTCGGCTATCACAACCGGCCCGAGCAGACGGCGAAGGCCTTCCGCACCGTGACGGTCGAAGGCGTGGCGCACCGACTCTATGCCACGGGCGACCTGGCCCGCCGCCGCGCGGACGGGGATTTCGAGGTGCTGGGCCGGATCGACACGCAGATCAAGCTGCGCGGCTACCGGATCGAACCGGGCGAGATCGAGACCGCGATGCGCGCCGTTCCGGGTGTCGCGAAGGCTGCTGCCGGTGTGCGGGCCCGCGCCTCGGGCGATCTGCAGCTGGTCGGCTGGGTGGTGACGGAGGAGGGCGTGACGCTCGACCCCGCGGACCTGTCGGCCGCGCTGTCCGAGAAGCTGCCGGATTACATGATGCCGCGGGCCTGGGTCTTCATGGACACCTTTCCGCAGACCGGCAGCGGCAAGCTGGACCGCAAGGCGCTGCCCGATCCGGGCGAATCCGCCTCTGCCGCCCCCGTGCGCCGCACAGTGGCGCCGGAGACGGAGACCGAGCGCCGCATCGCCGCGATCTGGGCCGATGTGCTGCACCTGCCCGAGATCAGCGTGACCGACACGCTCTTCGCGCTCGGCGTCGACAGCCTTGCGGTGTTCCGCATCGCCGCGCGGATGCTGAACGAGGGGCTGGATCTGGAAGCGCGGCACATGTTCGCACATCCCTCTGTCCGGGCGCTCTCCGCGTTCCATGACGGCCGCGACGCCGAGGGCGGCGGCGGGCAGGCTCGCCCCTCGCTCAGCGCCTTCCGCAACGGCGCGCGGCGCGGCAACGTGAGCAAGGGAGCCGCGAAATGATCGAGGCAGGCCAGATCCACGCGGGCGACGCGGGTGTCGTCGCCGAATTCCCGCTCAGCACCACGCAGACGCGGTGCTGGTTCCTCGACCGGATGAAGCCGGGGAACACCTCGCTCAACATCGCCGTCCGGTGGGAGGTGCGGGGCAAGGTCCGCGCCGAAAGCATCGAACGCGCCTTCCAGCACGTCATCGAGCGGCACGAGATCCTGCGCACCCGCTTCGTCGAGGTCGACGGCAATCCCGTCCAGCAGGTGATGGAGCGGGCGGAGTTCAAGCTGGACCTCGTCGACATCCGCACCGTGCCGGACGACGCGCAGATGGCCCGCGTGGACGAGATCGTGAAGGAGGGCGCGTCGCGCCCCTTCGACCTGTCGCGTCCCGGCCTGATCCGTGCCGTGCTGATCCGGCTCGCGGCCGAGCGGGCGATCCTCGCCTTCACCATACACCAGACCTGCTTCGACGGCTTCTCGATCAAGGTGCTGGGGGCCGAGATCGGCACCGCCGCCCAGGCCTTCGAGGAAGGCCGCACGCCGCAGCTGCCCGACCTGCCGCTGCAATACGGCGACTTCACCCTGTGGCAGCGCGAATACATGGACAGCGGCGTGCTGGAGGCGGAAAGCGCCTGGTGGCAGGAGCAGCTGGACGGGCTGAGCTATTTCGAGGTCGAGCCGGACCTGCCGCGCCCCGCCGTGCGCGGCCAGGGCGTGTCCGAGATGACGCTGAACCTGCCCGAGGATTTCGGCGCGAAGCTGACCGCCGCCGCGAAGGCGCGGGGCGTGTCGACCTACACCTTCGGCGCGGGCGTCTTCAGCGCCGCCATGCACCGGCTGACCGGCGCGCAGGACTTCGCCTTCGGCACGCAGATCGCCGGGCGGGTGGATCCGGAGCTCGACACGCTGATCGGCGTCTTCATCAACAACCTGGTGCTGCGCTTCGCCGCCGAACCCGACGCCAGCCTGGCCGGGCAGATCGACCGCGCGCGGGTGGTGATGGAAGGCGCGTTGAGCCACCAGACGATGCCCTTCAACACGCTGGTCGAGCGGCTGAACCCGCCGCGCGATCCGGCGCGGACGCCCCTCATTTCGGTCAACTTCAACCTTCAGACGGTGTTCATGGAAAGCCGGACCTACGGGTCCTTCGATCTGCGCTCCTCGCCCTCGCACGCGGCCGGAGCGATCTACGACCTGAGCATGGCGGTGATGGGCCGGCCCGCCGGCTGGCAGATGGTGCTGGACTACTCGACCGAGCTATTCACGCCCGAAACGATCGAGGCGCTGCTGGAGCTGGTGTCGGACACCTTCCGGCACGCCTTCGACGCGCCCGACACGGCGCTGAAGGACATCCCGCTGCCGCGGCACCTGGCCGAACGCGGGCTGGACGACCGACGCGCCGTCGCGGCGGCCGAACGGGCGCTCTCCGCCCATCCGATGGTGCGGGAGGCGGCGGTGATCCGGGCGGGTCGCACGCTCTACGGCTTCGTCGTGCCGGGCGACACGGGCATGGTCCCGCTGGAGGCGCTGCCGACGCGCCTGCTGGACGCGGTGGCTGGCGATCCGGCCTGTGCCGATCTGACCGGGATCAGCGTCCTCGGCGGCTTCCCCCGCACCTCGACCGGCGGGGTCAACAAGACCCTGCTCAACGCCCCCCGCACGCCGGCCGCCGCCGCCCGGGCGGTGACGGCTCGGCCGGATGTGCTGGCCGCGCTGACCGCCGACTGGGAAGAGATCCTGTCGGTCGGCGGCCTGACGGCGGAATCGCAGTTCTTCGACCTCGGCGGCCATTCGGTGCTGGTGCTGCGCATGCTGACCCGCATCCGCGACCGCTGGGGCGTGCAGCTGGACGTGGCGCAGGTCTACGAACACGCCACCCTGGGCGATCTGGCCCGCCTGGTCACCCGCCGCGTCGGCAGTGCCGAACCGGCGGCCGAGGCCGCGCCGGAAGACTCCGGCGACTGGCGCATCATCCGCATGCGCAAGGCGGGCGAAGGCCTGCCGTTGATCGCCGTCAACAACGCCGCCACCGCGCTGGCGATGGCCACCGCCGGATCGGCTCCGCGCCAGACCTCCTGCGTGCGCATCCACGATCACGGGCGCGACGTGGCGCTGACCCAGACCTCGTTCGAGGAGATCGCCGCCGACTACGCCGAGGTGGTCCGCAAGGCGCAGCCCGAGGGGCCCTATCTGCTCTACGGCAATTGCGTGCACGGCAACCTGGCGCTGGAAACCGCGCGGCACCTTCAGCGTGACGGGGCGGAGGTCAGCGTCGTGATGAAGGACGTGTGGGAGCCGACCTACGCCGCCCGGCTGAACGCCGACGGCTCGACCCGCTGGCGCGAGAAGCTGCACGCGCTCGGCAACCGCATCCGCGCCGTCCGCGAGGGCGAGATGTCGGTGGCGGCGATGCTCGGCTCCTACCGCGCGGTCCGGGCGACGGGGGTGCTGAGCCTGGCCGCCCGGCTGGGGCTGATCGACCGCGTCCGGCAGACCGACCTGGAGGCGGATCAGGAGCGCTTCATCGCCTTCGTCACGGACATGCGCAACCGCTACCGGCCCGCGCCGGTCGATTTCCCGGTGCTGCATGTGGTCACCGGGATCACGCCGCAGGGCCGGGGCTTCAGCCCCTCCATCGGCTGGGAAGGCGTCGTGGCGGACGGCAGGCTGAGAACCGTCCACATCGACAAGGTCACCATCCTGCGCGACCGCCGCGTCGGCGTCGAGAAGATGGCCCGCGCGGTCGAGCGCTTTCTCGGGGAGGGTCAGAGCAGGTGATGGAACGGCACGTCCTCGGGACATTCCGCGAGTGTGATCGCGACCGGGCGGCCCTCCGCCCGGATCGCCAGTGCGCCGACCATCGCGGGGCCGAGGTCCAGATGCGCCAGCCGCCATTCGGCGGCCACGCCATGCGCGGGATCGAGCCGGGTCATCCGGGGTGGCGTTCCGGCGTCGATCGTCACGTCGAAGGCGTCGAGCGGGATGCTCAGCCCGTCGCCGATGGCCTTCACCACCGCTTCCTTCCGCGTCCAGATGCGGAAGAACGCGGCCTGCCGCTCCGCCTCCGGCAGGGCGAGGCGGGCGGCATGTTCGGCGGGGGCGAAGAAACGTTCGGCGACGCCCTCCTCGACGAAGCGGAACGCCTCGATATCGCAGCCCAGATCGGCCGTCTCGCTGATCGCGAGGCATGCGAGGCCGCCGGAATGGCTGAGGTTGAAGAACGGCCCGCCCGCCAGCGCCGGCTTGCCGTGCGCGCCGTAGTCGAAGCGCAGCGCCGCCGGCGCGGTGCCGGTGCGGGCGCCGAGGATCTCGCGCAGGCGGCCGCGCCCGAGGACATGGGCGATGCGGTCGCGGTCGAAGACGAACCGCGCCGCGCGCGCCGTCTCGTCCGGGGACAGGTGCCGGGCGAGATCCTCGACCGTCGATCCGGGCGCGTCGAGCGCCCAGAAGTGCAGGGAAACGTCAATCGTCAAGATCGCTCCGCGGGGGCTGGAGGACAGGATAGGCCGCGCCGGGGGGTGCGGTCGAGATGGAAGGTATCGCCATGAAATTCCTCTGGCTCGCCTGCGTGCTCGCGGTGCTGATCGCCCCCTTCGCGCTTCGGCAGCGCGATCAGGTCCTCGACCTGCTGCGCACGCAGAAATGGGGGTACGAGCATCGCCGGTTCCTGTCGGAACTCGGCCAGGTGGAGCGGCTGCCCGAGATCGGCGTGCCCATGGCCGACGGCATCCGGCTGGCGACCGACGTCTACCTGCCCGAGGGGATCGAGGGGCCCTATCCCGCGATCATGATGCGCCTGCCCTACGGCAAGCGACGCTTCGGCGAGGTGCGGCAATGGCTGCGCACCTTCCTGCCGCAGGGCTACGCGGTGGTCGTCCAGGACATGCGCGGCCGCTACAACAGCGGCGGCACCTTCGCGCCCTGGCCGGACGAGGCGCGGGACGGCGCGGCGACGCTGGACTGGATCGCGGCGCAGGCCTGGTCCAACGGCAGGGTGGGCACCATCGGCTGTTCCGCCCTGGGCGAGACGCAGATGCTGCTGGCCACCCGCAACCACCCGGCGCACGCGGCGATGATCCCGGTCGGCGCGGGCGGGGCCATCGGCTCTCTCGGCGGCAGCCACGGCTATTTCGGGGTGTTCGACGGCGGGATCCTCAACCTCGCCTCCGCCTTCGGCTGGTTCGCCGAGGCGGGCGGCAAGTCGCACGACCGTATGGCGATGCCGCGGATCGACTACGCGAAGGGCCTGTCCACCCTGCCGGTGCGCGACGCGGTCGCCCGCTTCCGCGAGGACGAGACGGATTTCCGCACCTTCCTCGACCGGTTCGAGGACGAGGCATACTGGGAAGAGGCCGGCTACGTCACCGCCGACGATCGCTTCTCCACCCCGTTCCTGATGGTCGACAGCTGGTACGACCGCGCGCGCGAGACGCTGCTGATGGCGCGGCAGATGCGGCAGTCGGGCGCGAAGGGCAGCGTGGTGATCCTGCCGGGCCTGCATTGCGACCTCGGCGGCGCGTTGCGCGAGGGACGGGTGGGGGATGTCGCGCTCGACCCCGCGCAGGCGCGGGATTTCGACGAGATCTTCCTGGCCTTCATGAACCACCGGCTGAAGGGCGGTCCGGCCCCGGACCTGCCGCCCGTGCTCTACTACATGATGGGCGAGAACCGGTGGCGCGAGGCGGTGTCCTGGCCGCCGGCGGCGGCGACCCGACGGACGATGCACCTGATCGCCGGGGCCGGCGGCGGCCGTCTGTCGATCCGTCCGCCCGAGCGGGACGGCGCGCTGGTCTTCACCTCCGACCCGGCGAATCCGGTGCCGACCCTGGGCGGCACGATGTGCTGCACCGGCGAGGCCGACGTGAAGGCCGGGCCCATCGTGCAGAACCCGATCGAGAAGCGCGGCGATCTGCTGGTGCTGACCGGCCCGGCGCTGAAGCGGCCGCTGGACCTGACGGGGGCGGTGACCGCGCGGCTGCGGGTCTCGGCCGACGTGCCCGACACCGACCTGATCGTGCGGCTGACGGACGTCGACCCCGACGGACGGTCGGTGCTGGTGACGGAAGGTTCGCTGCGCCTGCGCTACCGCGACGGCGTCGACCGGCCGATGCTGATGGAGCCGGGCGAGATCTACCCGGTCGAGGTGATCCTCCGCGACATCGCCTGGCAGGTCCCGGCGGGGCACCGGCTGCGGCTGCACATCGCCGGATCGAGCTTTCCGCGGCTGGCGCGGAACATGAACGGCGGCGGCGATCCCTATGCCGAGGCCGTGCCGCACACGGCGCGCGTCACCATCCATTCCAGCGCCGAGGCCCCTTCGAGCCTGAGCCTGACGGTGCTGGCGCACGAGACCTGAGAGATCCGGAATGCGAAGGCAGAGCCCGCGCTGTCGGCGCGGGCTCTGCCGTGTCTCGGTGGTCAGGGGCGGGGCCGGGCAGGACGTGCGCCCCGCCGATTGCAGCCGCACGCATGAGGTCGGGACATGACCGGGCCGGGCAGCGGGCCTGCCCCGGCAGGAGGGCAGGCGGGGCCCGCAGGGACGCCTCGCAGCAGAGACCCGGAGCCGGAAAGGCTACTCCGCCGCCCTGATCAGCGGCGCATCCTCGGGCGGGCGCAGTGCCTCGGGCAGCAGCGCCGCGATGCCGGCGCGGAAGGCGGCTTCCTCGAAGCCGCGGGCGTGGCGCAGCAGGGCGGCGGTGTCGACGCGGTGCAGGCCTTCGGCCTCGAACCGGCGGACGGCCTCCATCAGGCTCTCCACGCTCTGGTCGGGGAACAGCAGGCCGGTTTCGCCCTGCACGACGGTGTCGCGGGCGCCGCCGCGATCCCAGGCGATCACCGGGCGGCCCGAGGCCATCGCCTCGACCGGGACGATCCCGAAATCCTCCTCGCCCGGGAAGATCAGCGCCCGGCACCGCGCGAGGTGGTCGCGCAGAACGTCGAACCCGGTGCGGCCCAGGATCGTCACCGTCGGCCCCGCCTGCGCGCGCAGCCGTTCGGCCGTCTTCTCCGGCCCGCCGATCATCACCAGCGGCAGCTTCAGCCGGTTGAACGCCTCCACAGCGATGTCGGGGCGCTTGTAGGGGGCCAGCTCTCCGCACCAGAGGTAGAAATCGCCCACCTCGGCCGCCGGGGCGAAGTCGTCGACGGCCACGGGCGGATGCACCACCGCCGCCTCGCGCCGCCAGTATTTCGCGATCCGTGCGGCCACATGGGTGGAGTTCGCGGCGAAGGCGTCGACCCGCGCGGCGCTGGTGACGTCCCAGCCCCTGAGACGGTGCGCGACATGCGGCAGCACCATCCGCTGCAACCGCCCGGCCGAGCGGAGGTAGACGTGATACTGGTCCCACAGATAGCGCATCGGCGAATGGCAGTAGCACAGGTGGAAGGCGTCGGGCGGGACGATCACGCCCTTGGCCGGTCCCGCCTCGGACGAGATGACGAGGTCGTAACCGGTCAGGTCCAGCTCTTCCAGCGCACGGGGCATGAAGGGCAGGTAGGCCTGGTAGAGCCGCCGCGCCATCGGCAGGCGGCCGACGCGGGTCTCGATCACCCGGTGCGCGCGGATCGTGTCGGATACCGCCTCGGGCACGTAGACATGGGTGAAGATGTCGGCCTGCGGATACATCCGGCAGAGCGCCTCCAGCACCTTTTCCCCGCCGCGCATCCCCACCAGCCAGTAGTGGATCAGCGCCACCCGCGGGGCGCGGTCCCGAGCCTGGGTGCGGGGGGCTTTGGCGGCGGGCATGAGGCTTCCTCCGGCGTCAGATGTCGTATGCGTAGAGGTAATCGTCCTGGATCTCGGCCGGGTCGATCCGGGTCAGGACATGGCCGTCGACGTCCAGCCCGTGCTGGGCCAGCATCGACAGCGCGCGCCGGATGGCGGCGCGGGGCGTCTGCTTGTGGCGCACCAGCATGACCCGCCGGTCGACGGCCCGCGCCAGCACCAGCGTCTCGGCCACCGGCAGGACGGCGGGGCAGTTGACCAGCACCAGGTCGTAATACTGCTTCAGCTCTTCCACCGTATCGGCCAGCCACCGGGTGGTCAGCATGTCCGCCAGTTCCGGCTCGCTCTGCCGCGCGGCCAGCAGGTCGAAGCCGAGGTCGGTGTCGGTCTGCACCGCGTCCAGCACGCCGCATTCGCCGCGGACCAGATCGGCCAGATCGTGCTCCATCGGAAAGCGGTATTCGTTCTGGATCGAGTTCTTGCGGAAATCGCAATCGACGATGACCACCAGCTTGTCCGCCATTTCGGTCAGCCGGGCCAGCAGGACCGTCGTCGTCGTCTTGCCCTCGTTCGCCAGCGGCGAGAGGATGGCGAGGCTCTGCGGATCGGCCTCGATGTCCATCAGCGACAGGTCGTTGCGCAGCTTGCGGACGCTCTCGGCCAGCGGGCCCATCGGTTCGGTGTCGACCTCGCGGATCGCCTGGGCGGTGGTCGTCCAGTCGCGTTCGGGCACGGCGGTCAGCACCGGCAGGCCGGTGTCCTGAGCCAGTTCGGCGGGCGTGCGGTAGAGCCGCGCGTTGAACTGCCGGAAGCCGACGATGCCGAAGCCGGTCAGCGCGCCGAGCGTCAGGCCGATCAGCGTCATCAGCTTCGGCCGCGGCGCCGAGGGGGCGCCGGCGACCGTGGGGCGTTCGATGATCCGCGCGCCCGACTGTTCCAGCAGTTCGCGGGTGCGGGTCTCGGCGTAGCGGTCCAGCAGCTGGGTGTAGAGCTTGCGCGCCGCCTCCGCCTGGCGTTCCAGCTGCCGCAGACCGATGGAATCCCGCGACACGTCCAGATACTGCGCCTCGGCCGCCTCCAGGCTTTCGCGCAGCGTGTCCTCGCGGATGCCGGCGATCTGCGCCTCGTTGCGCAGCGCGTCCAGCGCGCGCATGAACTCGGCGCGCAGGGCCCGGTCGACCTCTTCCAGGTCCCGCGCCATGCGGACGCGCTCGGGGTGGTCCTCGTCGAACCGCTCGGCCCATTGCGCGTCGCGGGCGAGGATGTCGAGCCGCCTCTGGGTCAGATCGTCGATCGCCTCGGAGCTGAACATGCTGCCCAGCCGTTCGAATCCGCCGTCGCGGATCAGCCGCTCGACCTCGTCGTAGCGGGCGCGGGCGGCGACGTGTTCGACCCGGGCCGCGATCATCTCGTCGTTGAGGCTGACCATCCGGCGCGAGATGATCTCGGCGCTGGCCCCGTTCGCGGACACGCTCTTCGAGCGATAGTCCTCCACCGCGTCCTCGGCCGTCTCGACCTGATGGCGCAGCTCGTCCACCCGCTGTTCGATCCACTTCGCCGCCTCGGCCGACGAGGTGCGGCGGCTTTCGAGCTGCTGGGCGAAATATTCGTCGGTCACCGCGCTGGCGAGGATCTCTGACAGGACCGGATCCACCGTCTCGGCCTGGATCGCGATCACGTAGGCGTCGCCCTCGCGCCAGATCTGGAGGCTCTTGCGGATCGCCCAGACCAGCCGTTCCCGGCGGGCGTCCTCGGCCTGAGCGGCCGCCTCGGGATCGGCCTCCGGCGGGCCGAAGACGGCCTCGCGGGCACGCTGCACAAGCCCCGGGCCGGCGGCGGCCGGGTCGATCGCCGACAGGCTGCCCGGATGCTCCGCGTCGATCCGGTCGATCACGCCCTTGAGCAGGACGTTGGACTGCAGGATCGAGATCTCGGAGGCGAGAACCTCGTCGTTCAGCTTCACGTCGGGCTGGGCCTGTTCCGATCCCATCACCGGCCGTTCGCGCGGATCCAGCAGCACCTGCGCCATCGACCGGTAGCGCGGCGTGACCTGGCTGACGAGGGCGAAGGCGATCAGACCGCAGAGCAGCGTCATGCCGATGATGATCAGGCGGTCGGCCCACAGGCCGCGCGCCAGCAGCGACAGGTCGATCCGGTCGCCGTCGGCGCTGTCGCGGCGGGCCGAGGCGCCGAGGCGCCGCAGGGGCAGAGGTCCGTTGTCGAAGATGTCGGTCATGTGTGGTTGGGTCTCTGCAGAAGGCCGCGCCCCGCACCCGTGGACGTGCGGTGGTCGAGCCATATCAGTAGCGGCGACCGGCCGGGTCAAGGTTTCGACGGATTTCCGACAATTTGTTGTGTTTCAGCAGCTTGGAGTCGCGATAGTCAGGTCGGGAAGACGACATTGTTTCCATTTCGGCGCCAATGCGACGGGGGCCGACTCGGGCCCGTTTCGCCGGCAAGGACAGCCCCGCGCGCCAGCCCGGCGGCGAGGCCCATGAAGGCGAAGAAGATCAGCCCCAGATCCGGCGTCGCCCCGGTCAGCAGCGACGACAGGACAAGGCCGAGGCACCCGGCCCGCAGCGCACGGATGACCGCCGCGCGTTCGTCGCCGCCGCCGCGCCCGGCGCCGCCCAGCAGCACGCTGAGGATGAACGCGAGGTAGAGCGCCGTGCCCGCCACGCCGATGCTGGCCAGCGTTGCCATCAGCCAGCTGGACCCCCGGACACTGCCGAGGCCCGCGCCGAGCCCGAAGGTATCGAGGAAGTTGCGGAAGGCCTGGGCGTTCCAGCTCATCCGCTCGACCCCGGAATCGCCCTCCATCTTCTGCAGCAGGACGTTGTCGAAGAAGACCTGCACCTGCGGCATCAGCTGATAGGCGAGGACCAGCCCCAGCCCGCCGAGGATTGTCGACACCGTCAGGCCGAAGGCGATCACGACCGCCCTGCGGCTGACCTGCCGGCGCAGGTTGGCCGCCGCCGCCGCGAGCACCAGCACGGCCACCAGCGCGAGGATCGCGACATAGGCGGCCGAGGAGGTGGAGCGCAGGACGGAGACGGCCGACAGGGCCAGCATGATACGGGTCGGGCGGGTCGCGTGTCCGGGCGCGCCGAACCAGAGCTGTAGCCAGAAGGCGAACAGCCCGAGGCTGAAGTAGCCGTAGCTCGATGCCTCCGGGAAGCCGCCGACCATCCGCTTCAGCCCGCCCATCGTGGCGGCGTCGAGCATGGCGTAGTTGGCGCTGCGGATCGTGTCCAGCAGTTCGGGCAGGCCGACCGCGTGGGTCAGCACGTCGGCCCAGCCGAGCGCCGCGTTGAGCGTCGTGGTGACCGCCACGGCCGTCAGCACCACCCGCGCGTCGGGCCGCACGCGGAAGACGGTCGCCAGAGCAAAGAAGATCGCGCCGCCCAGCAGCAGGCGGAACAGCTGCGTCAGGTTGCCGGTGCTGGGACCGAGGGGGATGCGCACGATCCCCTCGTCGTCCAGATCGCGCGACAGGCTGAACACCTCGGTCGCGCCGCGGAAGAGGATCGGGCAGATCAGCGTCACGACGATCGACAGCACGATCAGCAGCATCAGCCAGAAGCCCGGCTGCCCGACCCGCGCCGAGCCGGCGATCATCGCCGCCCCCCCGCGGTGCAGCAGCACCAGCGCGAACATCGTCAGCGCCGCGATGTCGGCCACGAGGATCGACGCCCCGCCGAGCGCCGGCATGTTGAACGCCGCCGCCGCCCCGAAGGCCGTCGCGGCCATGAAGAGCCACATTCCGCGAAACGGGCCCTGCACGGCCAGCGCGATCACCAGGGCGAATGCCAGGAAGGACGTGGCGACGATCTCCATCTCTCCTGTAGTGGCGCGCCGGGCCGCGCCGTCAAGGTGCCTGCCGGCGCACCGTTTCCGGACGCGCGACAATGGATGGTCCGGCGGGCAATTGGCGCCTCATGCAGGGCGATCCGGCGAAATTCCGGCCCCTGCCGCCCTTGCCGGGGGCGGGGGGGTCGACGCACTCTCGTTCCCGTGTCCGCTTCCCCGTCCGCCGCGTCGTACGGGCCGCGGGGCCCCGAACCGAAAGGCCGTGCCATGCGCCCGATCCCCACCATCCTCGCCGCCCTTCTCCTCGTCGCCGGGCTGGCGCCCCGGGGCGCGGTGCCGGTGGCGGCGGCGGACCTGCGCGGCCCGAAACTGGCGGTCGCTTCCAGCTTCGGCCAGTCGGTGCCGTCGGGGCTGATGGAGACGGCGCTGTCGCTCGGCGTCGACGATTTCCGCGACGAGCTGTTCTGGTATCGCGTCGACGACGGCCGCGGGCGCTTCACCTTCGACGAGCCGCTGACGACCTGGCCCGACGCGCTGCCCCCCGCGGGCGCCACGGCCAGCCTGCTGGTCAACAACGGCCATCAGGCCCATGACGGCGGCAACACGCCCCGGTCCGCCGCCGCGGTCGCGGGCTTCGGGCGGCACGCGGCCGAGGTGCTGCGCCGCTTTCCCGCCATCACCTCGGTCGAGGTGGGCAACGAGTTCAACAGCGACAACTTCGTCAGCGGCCCCCTGCGGGACGAGGATCTCGACGCCCGCGCCCGCGCCTACACGGCGCTGCTGATCTCGGTCCGCGACGCCGTCCGGGCGGTCCGGCCCGAGGCGCGGATCATCGGCGGCGGGGTGCATTCCATCCCGGTCGACTATCTCTCCCGGCTCGCGGACCTCGGCGCGGCGGAGGCGATGGACAGCCTGGCGCTGCACCCCTACGACACCCCGATCGAGCTGATCCCGCGGCAGATCGCCGTCATGCGCCGCGAGATCCCGGCGCTGGCGGACATGCCGGTCGAGATCACCGAATTCGGATCCGAGTCGCCCGAGACGGTGGCCGAGGAACTGGTGCGCGGCTATTGCAGCATGGCGCTGGCCGGGGTCACGCGGCTGGCCTGGTATGCGCTGAACGAGCGGGGCGACGATTACGTGCCGCTGATCGACGCCGACCTGGCCACCACCCGCGCCTGGACCGCCTTCGCCTTCCTGCGGGACCGGCTGGAGGGCGTGCCGGTGGAGGATGCCGCCCCCGATCCCTTCACCCATGGCTGCCTGTTCGACCGGCGCGTCCTGATCCTCTGGGGGATGCCGCGCGCGCTGACCGTCACCGGCGCGGGGGTCGAGGTGCTGGACGCCACCGGACGGCCCCTGCCGGGCCGCGACCACCGCCTGTCAGAGACGCGCCCGCTGATCCTGAGCGCCGATCACCCGCTGGAGGCGGGGCGCGACTACCGCCTCGCGCCGCAGAGGGTGCTGGCGGACAGCTTCCACCAGTTCTCCTACCCCGCGCCGGGGGAGGCGTGGTCCGGGACCGACGGCTTCCGCCGCTTCGCCCGCGACCCGGACGGCACACACCCGCTGGTCACGATGCCCGGCCAGTCCCGGTCCGGCGTGCCCTGGACGCCCTGGCTGGGCCTGCCGCAGAACGGCGACGTCCGGGTGCTGTCCGGCACGATACAGCCCGCCGGCGCCTCCGCCTGGCCGGTGGAGATCGTCCACGAATTCACCGCGGCGGAGCCCCTGACAGCGCGCATCGACGCGACCTTCACCGCCAGCGGCGACAGCGTGGACGGCATCGACCTCGTGCTGCGCCGGAACGGGCAGGAGCTGACGGCCCGGCGCGGCGCCCGCGACGTCCGCATCGAGGGCTTAGGCGTCGACCTCGCCCGCGGCGACCGGCTGGAATTCGCCATCGGCCCCGGCGCGGGCACGCAGGGCGACCTGACCGCCTATCGGATCACCCTGCGCCGGGCGGAGTGACCGTGGACGGCGAGGCGTCGCGCTGCTCCGGAACCGGGCCCGCGCGTCCTGATGGGCGCCTGCCCAAGACGTCGGGGCCTGAACAGCGGGACGCTCGGTGGCAGGCGCGAAGGCGGGGAGGGCCGATCCTTGCGCCGGGCGGAGCCGGGGCCGGAGACGCGAGCATCGACACGGCACGCTGGATCGCTATCGTCGCCCGAGACAGGGTCAGGCGGACGGGGCACGGAATGCGGTCATACCGGCTCGGGGAAGGCATCCAACTGGCGTTGATCCGGCACCGGATCAAGCGGGGCGATCACGAAGCCGCGCTTCGCCCGGCCCAGCGGCTCGCCCTGCGGCGACCGCACTGTGTGCATGGCATCGTCCTGCTGGCGGACATCCTGCTTTTCCTGAACCGGCCCGACGAGGCGCGGCGCATCTACGAACAGGCAGGCAGGCTTCTCGATGCCGATATGCCGGCGCACCGCGAAAGCGCCCGGTTCATCAGCGCCTACATGTCGATCAGGCTGGTCGAAACCGACGCCATGGTGGAAGGGAAGCGAATTACGGTCGGCGCCCCCGCGGTCGAGACGATCATGGACATGCCGTCCTCCGTCCGCTCGAAATCCCTGTTCCATCTCGACCCTGACGAGGTCGTCTTTCCGAGGCGCCATGCCTCTCGTTCGACCGTGGCGAGACGAAAACGCCGTCGACCTTCACCCGAGACGTCGTCGGCGCCCTGAGGGGCATCGCAGGACAGCCGGGCCGGGGATGGCCGGGGTACGCGACCGGGGCGAGCCGTCCGCACAAGGCGCATCCGGCGCGGCACCGCAGCGGGTCGCAACTGCGGCTTCCGGCACCGCGCGGCCCTCGGGACCGCGCGGCGCGCCTGCGGGCGGCGGGGTCTCAGGCCTCCGCCGCCCGGTTGCGGCGCAGCAGGCGCAGCATCGGCGGGATGATCACGACGCACAGGGTGATGGCGATCAGGATCAGGCTGGTGGTGTTCGCCCAGAGGATCGACCAGTCGCCCCGGCCGATCCGCAGGGCGAGGCGCAGGTTCTCCTCGGCGAAGGACCCCAGGATCACGCCCAGAACCACCGGCGGCAGCGGATAGTCCAGCTTGTCCATCGCGTAGCCGATGGCGCCGAAACCCAGCATCAGCCAGACGTCGAACATCCGGCCATTGATCGCGTAGACCCCGATCAGCATCAGCGCCACGATGATCGCGCCCAGCAGCGGGCGGGGCAGGTGCAGCACCTTGGCGAAGCTGTTGGTGGCGAGCGAGCCGCCGAGGAAGATCAGCAGCATCGCCCCGAAGAGGAACTGCCACATGAAGCCGAAGACGATCTCGGGGCTTTCGCGGAAGAGCAGCGGGCCGGGTTGCAGCCCGTGGATCAGCAGCCCGCCCAGCATGACCGCGGCGACCGAGGTGCCGGGAATGCCGAGCGTCAGCGCCGGGATCAGCGCCGCGGCGGTGTCGGCGTTGTTGGCGGTCTCGGCCGCCGCCACGCCCTCGGGTTCGCCCTTGCCCCAGTCGTCGGGGTTGCGGGCACCGCGGCGGGCCTCGTTGTAGCTGAGGAAGGCCGCCATCGACCCGCCCGCGCCGGGCAGGATGCCGACCATGATCCCGATCAGCGAGCCGCGCGTCCAGGTCTTCCAGAACCGGCCCATGCCGCGCAGGTTCGACCACAGCGACGAGGTGCCCAGACGTCCCGCGTTCGAGGTGTCGGGCCCCTTCGGGTTCTCCAGCAGGTCGATCACCGGGGGCAGGGCGTAGAGCCCGACCAGCAGGACGACGATGTTGATCCCGTCCAGCAGCTCCAGATGGCCGAAGGTGAAGCGGTCGTAGCCCGAGATGCTGTCCGAGCCGATGATCGACACGAAGACCCCGAAGGCGGCCGAGATCAGGCCCTTCACCGGGCTGCCGCCCAGCAGGAAGACGATCGAGGTCAGGCCGAAGACCGCGACCCAGAAGATTTCCGAGGGTCCGAACAGCAGAGTCACCTGCGCCAGCGGCGGCGCCAGCAGCATCAGCGCCAGCCCCGAGGCGATGCCGCCGAGCGCCGAGGACACAACCGCCACCTGCAGCGCGTATCCGCCCCGGCCCTGCTGCGCCATCGGGTATCCGTCGAAGCTTGTGGCGACGGCGGCCGGCGTGCCGGGGATGCGCAGCAGCACGGCCGGGATCGCGCCGCCGTACATCGCGCCGTTGTAGATGCCCGCCATCAGGCCGAGCGCGGTCAGCGGCTCGAACGCGAAGGTGAAGGGGATCAGGACCGAGATCGCCATCGTGGCCGAAAGCCCCGGCAGCGAACCGACGAGGATGCCGGCGATGACGCCGACGACCACCGCGGCCAGGTTGGTCAGTTGCAGGACGTGGGGAAGCGCGTCGATCAGGTTGCCATACATCGCCGTCACCTCAGACCTGGAAGAATTCTTCGGGGAACCGCTGGCCCATCAGCAGCGAGAAGATGATGTAGATGCCGCCGACGAAGAGCACCGTCGCCAGCGCCAGCCCCCGCGGGTTGCGGTAGCCGAAGATCCAGGCGACCAGCGGCAGCATCACGATGGTCGAGGTGTAGAAGCCGAGAAGCTGCACCGCGAACGCGTAGAGGATCAGCACCGCGAAGCCGCCCGCCGCCCGCAGGGGGTGGTCGATCGACAGGCCGGTCGGGCCGGTGCCGCGCATGAGGACCGTGGCCGCGCGGATCGCGGCCAGGACCATCAGCAGGACCAGCATCGCCACCGGCAGCAGCGCCGACATTGCCGGCAGGTCCAGCGCGTGCAGCAGCAGCCAGCCGCATCCGGCGAAGATCAGCGCCGCGAACGCGAGTTCGGGCACCAGTCGTGCGTTGTCCTTCATCTGTCTTCCTCCCTGAGGGCCGGTTCCTTGCCGTTTGCCCCGTTGTCCAGTCCGTCGCCCCGCCCGCGGCGCGCCAGCATGGCGCGGGTCTCGGGCACCGGGCTGACCAGCGGCGTCCCGGCGAAGAAGGCGTCGATGTTTCCGATCAGCCGCTCGGCGGCGGCGTCCAGCGCGGGCACCGCCATGCCCGCGACATGCGGCGTCATCACCACGTTCCCTAGGCTGCGCAGGGCCTCGGGCACCTCCGGCTCCGTCTCGAAGACGTCGAGCGCGGCGCCCGCGATCGTGCCGTCCCGCAGCGCCGCCACCAGGGCCTCGGTGTCGATCAGGCTGCCGCGGCCGACGTTGACGACGAAGCCGCCCGGGCCGAGCGCCGCCAGCACCGCGGCGTCGACCGCGTGGAACGTCTCCGGACCGCCGGGCGCGCAGATGACCAGATCGTCGACCGCCTGCGCCAGGTCGGTCAGGGAGCCGTGGTAGGGGAAGGGCAGGTCGGGCCTGCGCGAGCGGCTGGCGTAGTGGACCTCCATCCCGAAGGCCCGTGCCAGCGGCGCGACGCTGCGGCCGACGCCGCCCATGCCGAAGATGCCCAGGCGGCGGCCGCCGAGGCCGGGGCGTTCGTGCACCCCGTCGCGCCAGACGCCTCGCCGCAGCGCACGGTCGTAGGCCGGGATGTGCCGGTTGATCGCGAGCAGCAGGCCGAACGCATGTTCCGCCACCGAGGCCACGTTCGCCCCCGCCGCATGGGTCACGAGGATGCCGCGCCGCACCGCCTCGGCCGTGTCGACCCCTTCGTAGCCGGTGCCGAGGGTGCAGACGAGGCCGAGCGCGGGGAAGGCCGCCATCTCCTCGGCGGTCAGGCCGACGAGGCCGGTGGTCAGGATCACCCGGACGGCGGCGCGCTCGTCGTCCGTCAGCGCGGCCGCGGGATCGGGCTCGTAGCGGATGGGATGGCGCCGCCCGACGAGATCGGCAAAGATCGGGCGGTCCAGCTTGAACAGGACGCTGGCCGGGCCCTCTGGGGGGCTGTCCGGGGACTTGTCCTGCGGCACGCTCTGTCTCCTTCGGGGTCCACGCCCGGCGGGGCGGGGGAACGGACACGACACCGGCGGCCCGATGAGGGGCCGCCGGACCGGAACCCTTGCGGGTCTTACTTCCAGGGGGATTTTTCCCAGGTTTCCTTGGCGATCTCGAGCTGCTTGTCGTTCAGCGCACGGAACTCGTCGCCGACCGACAGCCGGATCGGGTTCGACACCTTGAGCATCGCCTCGGCGAATTCGGGATCCTCGAAGATCGCCTCGAAGGCCGCGATCAGCTTTTCCTTCGCCTCGTCCGGCAGACCGTCCGGGGCAACGATGCCGCGCAGGGCCGCCATGGTGGCGTCATAGCCCTGGCTGGCCAGGGTCGGCATCTCGGGCGCGTAGTCCGAGGGTTCGTCCGATGCCACGCCGAGCGCGCGGATGCTGTCCTTGAAGCTGACCACGTCCGACATCGACGACAGGCCGATGGTCACGTGCCCGCCCATCAGGGCCACGCGCGACGGGGCGTTGCCCTTGAACGGCACCGGGGTGAACTCGACCTCGCCGAGCTTCTCCAGTTCCTTCAGCAGGAAGTGGTGCGGCCCGCCGAGCGCCGGCATCGCGACGGTGACCGAGCCGGGCTCCTCGCGGGCCTTCTCGAACAGCTTGTCCATGGAATCGATCTCGCTGTCGGCCGAGGCCATGACCACCAGCGGGTCCGACACGACGTTGGCGATGAAGGTGAAATCGTCCGCGCTGTAGGCCGGCGTGCGGTCCAGCGTCCGCGACATCGCGCCGGGCAGGTTGTAGGTGCCGATCGTGTAGCCGTCGGCCTCGGCCGCCGCGACCTCGGCCAGGGCGATCAGCCCGCCCGCGCCGGGCACGTTCTTGACGACCACGTTGGCGCCGTCGAGGTGCTTTTCGAGGAACGGTTCCAGCGTCCGTGCCATGACGTCGGTCGCGCCGCCGGGGGCGAAGCCGACCACCAGGTCGATGGTCTTCTCGGGATATTCGGCCAGCGCTGCGGTTGCGCCGAGGCAGAGCGCCCCGATGGCGGCAGCGCGGGTCGCGGTCCGGACTGGGTTGAACATGAGTTTCTCCTCCCGTGGGTGTTGGGCGCTGCACGGGCCCCGGGGGACATGCGCAGGCCGGGTGGCCGGCGCGGCAGATGCCGCGCGCGATCCGTCGAGCTTTCGCCAAGGGTAGGAAGGGCGGTGCGCCGCGGTCAAGTTTCATGCGCATGAGGGAACGCATGGTGCATATATGTGAAGAAGTGCATCGCCGCGCCGCCGTTCGCGCGGCCTCATGGAGTTTCGCCCCGGATGCCGGCACAGCAAGGCGATCCGCGGGATTCAGCACATATGGCGACCCGGCGGCGGCCTCGGAGGTCGCGCCGGGCCCGGCTTGAAATCGGCGCTGTCAGCCGTCAATGCTGCCGGGCAGGCCGCACGGAACGCAGGGGCGACAGGAAGGTCACGGAGACAGGATGCAGGACCATCAGCCCGCACCGGACGACAGGTTCGGCGGCCACGCGCCGGCCCGCCGCAAGGTGAAATCCGCCGTCCGGGTGCTGCAGATCCTCGAACTCTTCGAGGCCGAGAAGCGCCCCCTGACCCTCGCGGAGATCGCGGGCGCGCTGGATTTCCCGGCCTCCTCGGCGCTGGCCCTGCTGCGCTCGGTCGAGGAGGAGGGTTATCTGACCTACGACAGCAGCGAGAAGGATTATTTCCCGACCTACCGGCTGGTGTCGCTGGGGTCCTGGCTGGGCGACAGCCTGTTCCACAACGGCGCGGTGTTCGACGTGGTGGACCGGTTGATGAGCCAGACCGGCGAGACGGTGTTCCTGGGCGTCAAGGCGGGCGATGCGGCGCAATACGTCCACGTCGCGCAATCGCCGAACATGCTGCGCTATCACCCGCCCGTGGGCACCCGGCGGCCGCTGCTGGGATCGGCCATCGGTCAGGCGATCCTGTGCCAGCTGCCCGATCGCGACGTGGTGGCCACGGTTCGCCGGATGGCGCGGGACGCGGAGGTGGCGGTGCCGGCCCCCGAGGAGGTGCTGCGCGACATGGCGGCGGTGCGGGCGGCGGGCTTCGCCTTCACGCAGAACCAGTTCACCCGGGGCGCCAGCGTGGTGGCCGTGCCGCTGCCCGGCCAGCCCGGCCGTCCGCCGATGGCCATCGGCGTCGGCGGTCCCGCCGACCGGATGGAGCCGCAGCAGGCCGCCATCTGCAGCCTGATCCAGCGGGCGATCCGGCACCTCGGTCCCTGACGTTCCGATCTGCGTCGGTCGACCCTGCGTGTGTCGGCCCGCAGGGCACGATTTGCCTGGCGCGTCGCCGGGGGGGCAGTTCGCGGGGGTTCGATCTGCGGCAGTCCGGCCTGCTGCGGGTCCGGCCCGGGGCCGGAGGGCAGGACCCGAGGGCGAACGGCTGTCGCCACGAGCGCTCATGGGGGGCGGCCGGACCGAGGGCCGTGACATCTGTCCCGACGGCGCGCCCGGCCGCTTCAGTCGGGCATCTCGCAGCCGTTGGCCTTCAGCGCCCGGTCGACCCAGCTGCGGTCGTTGGTGCCCTGGCGGATCGCCTCGATCTGCGCCGTCTCGGCGGCCAGCTTCGCGCGGGCCGCGTCGCGGATCGCCTCGGCCTCATCCAGCGGTACGGCCAGCACGCCGTCGCTGTCGCCCAGCACGACGTCGCCCGGCACGACCGGCATTCCGTCCAGCGATACCGGCACGTTGATCTCTCCCGGCCCGTCCTTGAAAGGCCCGCGGTGCGTCACCCCGGCGGCGAAGACCGGCAGGCCGATCCGCCGGATCGCCTCCACGTCGCGCACCGCCCCGTCCAGCACGAAACCCGCCACGCCGCGCCGCTGCGCGTGCAGGAGCATCAACTCGCCCATCAGGGCGTTGTCCAGATGTCCGCCGCCGTCCACGACGATCACGTCGCCCGGCTCCGCCATGTCGATGGCCTTGTGCAGCATCAGGTTGTCGCCGGGCCGGGTCCGCACCGTCAGCGCCGGCCCCGCCATCGCGCCCGAGCCATGGTATGGCCGCAGCCGCGCGCCGCCGCCGAAGAGGCGGGACATGCAGTCGCCGACATTGGCCACCGGCAGCCCGTCGAAGCCGGCGATCATCCCGGGCGTGGCGCAGCGGCTGCGGCGAAGGATGCGATTGCCGAGGGTCATGGTGCGGCTCCCGTCAAAGAGATGCAGGAGCGGTCCCGGTCGCGGCGGCAGGCGGCGCCCGGCGTGCCGGTCTGCGAGGCGATCGGGCTGCGCCCGCGACGATGATCCGGCCGCGCGGACGGCGGGCGCGCGGGGTCGATGCGGCGGTCCGGGTCCGATGCGGTCCGGCGCGGCGTCGGCATGAAGGTCATGCGGTGTCCTCCCTGCCTGCCAGTCGAGGTGACGGCGCCCGGCAGGTCAAGCGCGGGGACGGGCACCATCACGGTTGCGGAAAGGCGCGGCGCGGGGGCCGATGTCCCCGGCGGCCGCACCCGCCCCCGATCACGCCCCAGAGGACGGGGCGCGGGAGATGCGGTTGGCGGTCTGCAGCACCTGCGGGGCCAGTTCGGCCCGGACCCTCTCGAAGCTCCACTCCGCGGTGGACACGGAGCACTGCACCGCGCCGATCGGCAGCCCGTAGCCGTCGACGATGGGCGCGGCCACGGCCAGTTCGCCGATCAGGATCTGCTGGTTGGTCACGCTGAACCCCTCCTGCCGGGCCTGGTCGATGAGGTCCAGCAGGCGGGCGCGGTCGGTGATCGTCATCGGCGTCAGGGCCTTGCGCGGGCGCGCGTCGAGCAGCGCCTCGACCGAGGCGCGGGGCATCAACGACAGGATCGCATGCCCGCCCGAGGTGCAGTAGGCCGGCTGGCGGCGGCCGATCAGCCCGCCGATCACGCTCAGCCGGTGGCCGGGCATCCTGACGGTGTAGATGAAGTCGGTCCCGTCGAGCCGCCCCATGTTGATGCCCTGGCCAAGCCGTTCGCGCGCGTCCATCAGCAGCAGCATCGCGGCGTTGGTCAGCGGGTCCTTCGACAGGAAGCCGTAGGCGAAATCCAGAACCCTGACCGACAGCCGGAAGCGCCGCGTGTCGGGATCCTTGTCGATGTAGCCCAGGTCGTGAAGCGTGTGCGTCAGCCGCTGCGCCGCGCTCTTGCCCAGCCCGGTCAGGGCGGCGATTCGGGTCAGCCCGATCGGTTCGGGCGAGGCGGCGATCACCTCCATCACCTGCATCGCGTTGCGCACGGACGAGATCAGCAGCGGATTGGCGGGGGTGTCGGCGGCAGGGGAGGCGGCCGGCAACGCGTCTGGCGTCGAGTTCATCACTTTTCCTGCCCAAACCGGCGGCGAGACGTCTGAAGCGTTGACAACCGGCGGATCGTTCTGAAACGTTCGTATCATATTGAGATACCGGGTATCGGTATCCGATACAAGACTGATCAACAGTCGCCCCGACCGGGACCATCACAGGGAGCCCATACCGCCATGACGCATCTTCGCACCAAGCTTCTCGCCTCCGCCACGCTCGTCGCCGCCGGCCTCGCCGCCGCCGGCCCCGCGCTGGCCGACAAGGCGAACGACACGCTGACCGTCGCGCTCGATCTGGAGATCGAGACGATGAACCCCTACCAGAACACCAGCCGCATGGGCCTGATCGCCGCCAAGCTGATGTTCGACACGCTGGTCTGGCGGAACCCCGAGACGGGCGAGTTCGAGCCGATGCTGGCGACCGACTGGGAATGGACCGACGACACCACGCTGGACATGACCATCCGCGAGGGTGTCACCTTCCAGAACGGCGAGGTCTTCGATGCCGAGGACGCCGCCTTCACGCTGAACTTCTTCGGCAGCCCCGAGGCGAACACCAAGGGCATGTCGAACTTCGAATGGATCGAGAGCGCCGAGGCGCTGTCGCCCACCGAACTGCGGATCAACCTCGACGAGCCCTTCCCGGCGGCGCTGGAATTCCTGGCCGGGCCGCTCGCCATCCTGCCGAAGGACTACTTCGAGGAGGTCGGCTTCGACGGGTTCGAGGAAGAGCCCTACGGCACCGGCCCCTACCAGGCCACCGACATCGTGAAGGGCGAGACGGTGACCTTCGTCGCCAACCCCGACTACTTCGCCGAAGGTGGCCGCGGCGCGCCGAAGATCGGCACGATCATCACCCGTACGATCCCCGACATGAACACCCAGCTGGCCGAGCTGATGACCGGCGGCGTGGAATGGGCCTGGCGGATCGGCAAGGACGAGGCGGAGGGCCTGCGCGGCATGCCGGGCCTGACCGTGACCGACGCCGAGACGATGCGCATCGGTTACCTGACGATGAACGCCATCGACGAGGATTCGCCGCTGTCGAACAAGCTGGTCCGGCAGGCGATCTCGCACGCCATCGACCGGCAGGCCATCGTCGACAACCTGGTGCCCCCGGGCGCGCGGCTGATCCCCTCGGCCTGTTTCCCCGACCAGTTCGGCTGCGAACAGGACGTGACGACCTACGAGCACGACCCCGAGAAGGCGAAGGAACTGCTGGCCGAGGCCGGCTATCCGGACGGGTTCGAATTCACCCTCGACGCCTATCGCGACCGGCCCTACGCAGAGGCGATCATCGGCGATCTGGCCGAGGTCGGCATCACGGCGAACATGAACTACGGCAAGTATGCCGCCGTCCGGGACGCGCTGCGGTCGGGCGACAGCGACATGGCCTTCCTGACCTGGGGGTCGAACTCGATCGGCGACGTCTCGGCGTCCACGTCCAACTTCTTCAAGGGCACGGCCGACGATACGTTCAACGACGAGGAAGTGCAGGCCTGGCTGGAAGAGGGCGATACCTCGGTCGATCCGGCCGTCCGGGAAGAGGCCTATTCCAAGGCGCTGAAGAAGATCGCCGAGGAAGCCTACTGGGTGCCGCTGTGGACCTATCCCTACACCTACGCCTACTCGGAAGAGCTGGACTTCACGCCGACATCGGACGAACTGCCGCACTTCGCCCTGACCGGGTGGAAGTGATCCGCACCGATCCGGCCCGGGCCGCCACGGCCCGGGTCCTTCCGAACCGAAGCTGAAAGGGCCCCGCGATGCTCGGGTTTCTCGCAAGGCGGCTGGCACTTGCCGTTCTGGTCGCCTTCACCGTCTCGGCCGTCAGCTTCGTGCTGCTGCGCGCCTCGGGCGACATCGCCCTGGCCATCGCGGGCGAAAGCGCGACCGAGGCCGACATCGCGGCGATCCGCGTTCAGTACGGGCTGGACCGTCCGCTGGTGGTCCAGTACTTCGAATGGCTGACCAACGCCCTGCAGGGCGATCTGGGCCGGTCCATCTTCTTCAATACGCCGGTGATGGAGCTGATCGCCGAGCGTCTGCCGGTGACCGTGGGCGTCGGCGCGCTGGCGCTGCTGTTCGCCATCGCGCTGTCGGTGCCCCTGGGCGTCGCGGCGGCGATGCGGCCCAATTCCATCGTCGACCATCTGGCGATGTGGCTGGCCGTCATCGGCCAGGCGATGCCCAGCTTCTGGTTCGCCCTGCTGCTGGTGCTGACCCTCGGGGTCTGGTGGCGACTGCTGCCGATCTCGGGCACCGGGACCTTCCAGCACTACATCATGCCGGCCATCGCGCTCGGCTACTACGCCACGCCCGCGATCATGCGCCTGACCCGGGCGGGCATGATCGAGGTGCTGCAATCCGACTACATCCGCACCGCGCGGGCCAAGGGCCTGCGCTCGGGCCGGATCCTGTTCAAGCACGCGCTGCGCAACGCCGTGATCCCGGTGGTCGCGCTGGCCGCGGTGCAGTTCGGCTTCATGCTGTCGGGCTCCATCGTCATCGAGTCGATCTTCGCGCTGCCCGGCGTCGGGCACCTGGCGTGGATCTCGCTCCAGCGGTCCGACTTCACCGTCGTGCAGGGCATCGTGCTGATGCTGGCGCTGATCTACATCTGCCTCGCGGTCCTCGCCGACCTCTTCAACGCCTGGCTCGACCCGCGGATCCGCGTGGCATGACGACCATGGCCGAACCCCCCGCACCCGCGAAGCAGCGCTCCACCAGCCCGCGCGCCCGCACCCTGCGCCGCGCCATCCGGCACGGCGGGCTGATCTTCGGCGGCGCGGTGCTGGCGGTGATCGTCTTCGTCGCGATCTTCGCGCCGTGGATCTCGCCGCACGACCCCTACGCGCAGAACCTGCCGAACCGGCTGATCGACCCGTTCTGGGGCGCGAAGACCGACCCCGCGCATCTGCTGGGCACCGACCAGCTGGGCCGCGACTACCTCAGCCGCATCTTTCACGGCGCGCGGATCTCGCTGCTGATCGGCTTCACCACGATGATCGTGTCGGGCCTGATCGGCACGGCCATGGGCGTCGCCGCCGGGTATTTCGGCGGGCGGGTGGACGACATCGTCAACTTCGCCATCGTCACGCGGCTGTCGATGCCGGTGATCCTGGTGGCGCTGGCCGTCGTGGCCGTGGCGGGATCGTCCCTGACCGTGGTGATGGCGGTGCTGGGCTGCCTGCTGTGGGACCGCTTCGCCGTGGTCATGCGCGCGGCCACAAGGCAGGTGCGTGATCTGGAATACGTCGCCGCCGCGCAGGCGCTCGGCATGTCGACATGGCGGATCGTGGCGTCGGAGATCCTGCCCAACGTGGGCGGCGCGCTGATCGTCGTCGCGACGCTGGAGATGGCCCATGCCATCCTGCTGGAGGCGGCCCTGTCGTTCCTCGGCCTCGGGGTGCAGCCGCCCACGCCGTCGCTGGGCCTCATGGTGTCGGAGGGCCGTCAGGTGATGTTCTTCAAGCCCTGGCTCATCACGATCCCGGGCGCCGCGCTCTTCCTGCTGGTGCTGTCGATCAACCTGCTGGGCGACGGGCTGCGCGACGTGACCTCGCCGGAGGGCCGGGGATGACGGATACCTTGCTGAAGGTCGAGGACCTGCGCGTCTCGATCCCGCTCGACAACGGCACGCTGAACGCGGTGCGCGGCATCTCCTTCGACGTCCGGCGGGGCGAGACGCTCTGCATCGTGGGCGAGAGCGGCTGCGGCAAGTCGCTGACCTCGCTCGCCGTGATGGGCCTGCTGCCGAAGCGGGCGAAGCGGACGGCCACGACGCTGGCCTTCGACGGGGACGAGATCGGCAACCTGCCCGAGCGCCGCATGGCGCGGCTGCGCGGCGACAGGATGGCGATGATCTTCCAGGAGCCGATGACCTCGCTCAACCCCGCCTACACGATCGGGGACCAGCTGGAGGAGATGTTCCTCGCGCATCGCTCCGACGGCCGCCGCGCCGCTCGGGCGCGGGCGCTGGACCTGCTCCAGAAGGTCGGCATCACCGGGGCCGAACGGCGGATGGGCCAGTATCCGCACCAGCTGTCGGGGGGGCTGCGCCAGCGGGTGATGATCGCGATGGCGCTGATGTGCGGGCCGGACCTGATCATCGCGGACGAGCCGACAACCGCGCTCGACGTGACGATCCAGGCGCAGATCCTGCACCTGCTGATCGAGCTGAAGCGCGAGATCGGGCTGTCGCTGGTCCTGATCACCCACGACCTGGGCGTCGTGGCCCGCGTCGCCGACCGTGTGGCGGTGATGTATGCGGGCGAGATCGTCGAGACCGGCACGGCGCAGGAAATCTTCGCCAACCCGCAGCACCCCTACACCCGCGGCCTGCTGGACTGCGTGCCCGCGCCGGGCATGACGAAGCCGGGCGAGCCTCTGGGCACCATCCCCGGCGTCGTCCCCTCGCTGATCGGCGAGCTGACGGAATGCGCCTTCCGCGAACGCTGCCCGCTGGCGCACGACGCCTGCCGGAGGCCGATCCCGCTCTACCCCGTCGGGCCGGGGCGCGAGGTGCGCTGCGTGCTGGCGGACAGGGACGAGCGGACGGGCGAAAGGCGGGCCACGGCATGAGCAATCCGGTCCTCGAACTGCGCGACGTCAGCCGCACCTTCCGCGTGAGCCGCGGCCTGATGCGCGGCAAGACCGACCTGAAGGCGGTGGACGGCGTGAACCTGACGCTCCAGCGCGGCGAGGCGCTCGGCCTCGTGGGCGAGAGCGGGTGCGGCAAGACCACCCTGTCGCGGATGCTGCTGGGCCTGCTGGCACCCTCCAGCGGCGAGGTGCTGGTCGACGGCAAGCCGCTCGACGCGAAGGACCGGCGCGAACGGGCGCGGCGCATCCAGCCGGTCTTCCAGGACCCGTATTCCTCGCTCAACCCGCGCAAGACGGTGCAGCAGATCGTGGCCACCCCGCTCGACGTCCACAACGTCGGCGCGCCCGGCGACCGGGCGAAGACGGTGCTCGACACGCTCGACATGGTCGGCCTGCCGCGCCGCGTCGCCGACAGTTATCCCGGCCAGATGTCCGGCGGGCAGCGGCAGCGGGTCGCCATCGCCCGTGCGCTGGTCATGCGGCCCGAGATCCTGATCTGCGACGAGCCGACCTCGGCGCTGGACGTCTCGGTGCAGAGCCAGATCCTGAACCTGCTGCTGGAACTGCAGAAGGAGCTGGGCCTCACCTACCTGCTGATCTCGCACAACCTGGCGGTGGTCGAGCATATCGCGAACCGCGTGGCGGTGATGTATCTGGGCCGGATCGTCGAGGTCTCGCGCACCGCCGACCTGTTCCGCGATGCGCGGCATCCCTACACGAAGGCGCTGCTGTCGTCGGTGCTGACGCCGGAACCGGGCCTCGGCGTGCCGGATACCGGCCTCGGCGGCGCATGGCCGAACCCGATGGACCCGCCCACGGGCTGCGCCTTCCACCCGCGCTGCCCGCGCGCGATGGACGTCTGCAGCCGGGTCCGCCCGGCGACCACGCCCACGCCGGCGGGCCGCGTCGAATGCCATCTCGAAACCGAAACCGTCTGATCCTCCGCCAGAAAGACCTCGAATGCCGCACCGCGTCCTGTCCGCCCAGATCGCCCACGAAACCAACACCTTCTCGATCCGCCGCACGGGAATGGAGGAATTCCGCCGCAGGGGTTTCTTCCTCGGCGCCGACATCGACAGGGCACTGCGGGGCACGAAGACGGAAATCGCCGGCCATATCGCCGCCGCCGAACGCTTCGGCTGGGAGCTGACACAGCCCGTCTCGGCCGCCGCCACCCCGGCGGGGGTCGTCACCGCCGACTGCTGGGAGGAGCTGCAGGGCTGTCTATTCGACGCCATCGACGCGGCCGAGGCCCCCTTCGACGGGATCATCCTGGCCCTGCACGGCGCCATGGTGACGGAGACAGAGGAGGACGCCGAAGGTGCCCTGCTGGCCCGCCTGCGCCAGCGCATCGGGGACGAGGTGCCGGTGGCCGTGACGCTGGACCTGCACGCGAACGTCACCGAACGCATGGCCGAACATGCCAGCATCCTGCTGGCCTACCGCACCTATCCGCACATCGACCAGTTCGAGACGGCCATGCGCGCCGCCGAGCTGCTGGAGGCCGCGATGAACGGCGAGACCCGCCCGCGGGTGGTCCGTGCCCAGCCCCCCGCCATCGGCGGCTGCAACCACGGGCGCACCCAGTCGGGCGTCATGGCCGACCTGCTGGCGAAGGGCGCGGCGCTGGGATCGCAGGGGCCGGACGTGCTGTCGGTGGACATCTGCGCCGGCTTCCCGCTGGCCGATATCGCCGAGGTCGGGCCGTCGGTCAGCATCACCTACGATTCCGCCCGCAACGACGCCGACGCGGTGGCCCGGGGGATGATGGCCGAGTTCGCGCAGGAGATCTGGGACCGTCGCGCGGAAAGCACCGTGCCCGAGCATTCGCTGGCCGAGACGATCGCGCTGGCCTCGGCGCCCACCGACGACCCGCGTCCCTTCGTGATCGGCGATTTCAGCGACAACCCCGGCTCCGGCGCCTATGGCGACGGGGTGCGCCTGCTGGAGGCGCTGATGGAGAGCGGGCTGGAGAAGGTGCTGTTCGGCGTGCTGCTCGACCCCGAGGCCGCCGCCGCCTGCCATCGGGCGGGCGAGGGCGGCGAGTTGACGCTGACGCTGGGCGCGAAGGCCGATCCGTCGACCTACGGCCCGTCGATCGAGGCGACGGGCACCGTCGTCAGCCTCAGCCCCGGCCCCTGGGTCTGCACCGGGCCGATGAACGAGGGCGTGCCGCTCGACTTCGGCCCCTGCGCGCTGTTGCGGGTCGGGAATGTCGACATCGCCATCGGGACCAACACGCTCCAGACCTACGATCTGGGCGCGATGCGGCAGCTCGGGGCCGAGCCGACGGATTACGCGGTCATCGGGGTGAAATCGGCGCACCATTTCAGCGGCGCCTTCGCCCCGATCGCGCGCGAGGTGATCCTGTGCGACAGCGGCGCGCTGGCGACCCACGACGAGAAGAGCCTGCCGTGGCAGCGCGTCCGGCGCCCGGTCTGGCCGCTGGACGAGACGGTGGACTACACCGCCGCCTGAGCCCCGGGCAGACCGCGCGGCCCGCAGCCGGGGCCGTGCCTGCCCGGAGAATTCAGCCGGTCGCCAGCGGCCGCCAGGTCAGGTCGTCGAAGCCGAAGCAGGCGGGGCCGACGACCTTCAGCGCGACCTCGGTGGTCAGCAGCGGATGCGCGGGCATGCCGATCACCGCCACCCGGTGGCCGTAGCGCAGCATGTCGGTGGTCAGCGGCTCGCCGGTTTCCAGCTCCATGTTCATGATCAGATCGGGCACCATCGCCACCGGCACGCCGTCGATCCACAGCACCAGGTTCTCGTTCTGGATGGCGATCCGCGCCTCGCTGCCGGTCCAGTCGCCCGCCCCCTCGATCATCGCGTGGCCGCGCACGAAGCCGCCGGTGATCTCGCGCTTCACGTCCCGGATGCGGCCGGTGAAGAACAGCCGCCCGCCCGTCCGCTCGATCACCCGGTCCACCACGTCCTGCCGCCGCCTGCGGGCGTCCAGCACGGTGCGGCCGATGTCGATGGCCTGACCGACGGTGCCGGGCACGGCGGTGCGGCGCACGAAGTCCATCGCCAGCGGCATCCCCGCCGCGCCCGCGCCGGCGCCCATCAGGACGGTGGTGCCGCGCAGCAGACGCTCCAGCGACAGGGGGTCGGCGATGTCGCGGAAAAGCACGACGTTCCCGGCCGCGTCCGACAGGGCCGACAGGCGCGTGGCCTCGCCGTAGATCGCGAAGGTCGACATCTGCACCTCGGGAAAGGCGCGGCCCATGCCGTCTCCGTCCAGCACCGGCAGCCCGGCCTGGGCGGCGGTGATGATCGGCTGCAACGCATTGGCGCCACCGATCTCGGCCGCGATCAGGGCGGACATCGCCACGCCCTCCGCCGCCTCGATGGCGCGCATGGCGCGCAGGCATTCGCGGCCCTCGGCGAAGCGCTCGATCCCTATCAGCGGCGCGCCGATGCTGCCGACGCGGCCGATCCATGCCTCGTCCGGCAGCACGTCGAGCGGCAGGATGCGCATCGTCGCGCCCGCGCGCAGCACCTCGCGCGCGCGCAGCATCCCCAGATAGGGATTGCCGCCGCCGCCGGTGCCCAGCAGGGCCGCGCCGATGGACAGGGGCAGCAGATCGTCCTCGGTCAGCGGGTATCCGTCATCCAGCGGCATCGAGCACTCCGATCGCGCGGACCCGGATACGCGTCGCGTTGCCGGGCAGGTAGGTGAGGGGGACGTCCTCGACATCGACGATCTCGACCGAGGCGGGAGCGGCGCCGGCGGCCAGCGCCGCCTCGACCGCCTGCCGGCGCGCGGCGTGAAGGGCCGCGTCGCGGTCGGCTCCGGCCAGCGAGACGACGGTGTCGACCTCGCCCGAGACGGTGGCGATGGCCGCGCCGACCGCGTTGGCGACGGCGTGGTGCGGGGGGATCACGATGGCGGCGCCGTCCGGCCCCTCCATCCCCGCCGCGAGGATCGAGCCGCCGCCGACGACGATCACCGGCAGCGGCGCGGGCGACAGCCGGGCGCGGTCGATGCCCCGGGCGAGGGTCGCGCGGACATGTGCCAGCGCGCCGTCGACCAGCGCCGGGGGCAGGTCCGCGACCCGGGCGGGATCGCCGAGCTGGGCGATACCCGCCGCCACGGCGATGTCGGTGGCGGTCAGGGTGTCGCCGCCGAAGACCCGCGCCTCGGCGGTCAGCCGGTAGCCCACCGTGCGCGGACCCGCGACCGGGCCATCCGGCCCCTCGCGCAGGATCGACCCGCCGCCGAGCCCGACCGAGAACACCTCGGGCATCCGGAAGTTGGTGCGCACGCCGCCGACCTCCACCGCCAGCGGTGCCTGGCGGGGGAAGCCGCCGACGATCATGCCGAGATCCGATGTCGTCCCGCCGATGTCGAGCACGATGGCGTCGCGAAGCCCCGACAGGAACGCCGCGCCGCGCATGGAATTCGTCGGCCCCGAGGCGAAGGTCAGCACCGGGAAGCGGGCGGCGAGGTCCGCGTCCATCAGCGTGCCGTCGTTGCGGGTCAGGAAGACGCGCCCGCCGATGCCGGTCTCGGCGACGGCGGCGCGGAAGGCCTCCACCACCCGGCCCGACATCTCGCGCAGGCAGGCGTTCATGATCGCCGCGTTCTCCCGCTCCAGCAGGCCGAGCTGGCCGATCTCGCTCGACAGCGTGAGGGGGATGCCGGGCAGCGCCTCGGACAGGATCTCTGCCGCTTGTCGCTCGTCGTCGGCGGACACCGGCGAGAAGACGGCCGAGACGGCGACCGAGCGCAGCCCCTCCGCCGCGATCTCGCCCGCGATGCGGCGCAGCTCCTCGGGATCGAGCGGGCTGATCGGACGGCCGTCGAATTCGCGCCCCCCGTGGGCCAGGAAGGCCCGGCCCCCGATGGCCGCGCGCAGGTCGTCCGGCCAGTCGACCATGGGCGGCAGCGACGCGGTCGAGGGCAGGCCGAGCCGCACGGCGGCGGTCGGCGCAAGGCCCTGCCGCTCGACCACGGCGTTGGTGAAGTGGGTCGTGCCGATCATCACCGCGTCGATGGCGTCCGGCGCGACGCCGGACCGGTCCAGCAGCGCGCGCAGGGCGTTCACCACGCCCGAGGTGACGTCGCCGGTGGTGGGCTGCTTGACGCCCGCGACCACCCGGTCGCCGTCCAGCAGGGCGGCATCGGTGTTCGTGCCGCCGACGTCGATGCCGATGCGGATCATGTGGTTCCTCCCGTCATGGCCGACCGCTGGTCATGCCTGCTTCCTCGTCATGGCCGCCTCCCTCGTCATGCCCGCCGCCACGTCATGGCCAGGCGAAGGCGAAGCGCAGGGCGTCGGTCACCGCCCGCGCGGGAACGGTGACGTGGGTTTCGTCGGGGTAGGCCAGCAGGCGGCTGCGGAAGCCGTGGGCGGAGAGCGGCGCCAGCCGGCGGGCGAGGGCGCGGGCATCCTCTTCCAGCGTCTCCTCGGCGCCGGTCAGGATCAGCAGGCGGGCCGGATCGGCGGCGCTGCCCTCGGCCAGCGCGGCGGCGAAGGCGCGTTCCTCGGCGTGGATGCCCGGGTGCCACCACTGCGCGGGGCTGGCAGCGATGACCGCGCGCCACGCCCGCGGCTGCGCGTAGAGGTGGCGCAGGGCGAAAAGGCCGCCCAGCGAATGGCCGAAGAGGGCCTGCCGCGCGGGATCGACCGGATACCGCTCGGCGATCCGGTCCCGCAGCGGGCCGGTAAGGAAGGCGGCGAAGGCGTCCGCCCCGCCGCCGGGGTGGTGGGTGATGCGGGCGATCTCCGGCGGCAGCGGGTCGGGGTCGGGCGGGGTGAAATCAAACCGCCGTCGGGGATGCGAATAGGGCGCGGCGTCCGGATAGCCGACCGCGACGACGATGCTGCGCCCGATCTCCTCGTGCCGGATGCGGAACAGCCGCCGCGCCTCGGCGAAGCTGGCGAAGATCGTGTCGCCGTCGAGGACGGTCAGCACCGGAAAGCCGTGCGGAGGCGGGGCGTCGTCGGGGCGCGAGACCATGATCCGGCAGATCCCGCCCTGCGCGTCCGTCATCTCGAACACGTCCGTTTCGGGGAGGATGTGACCGCTCATGGGCCCCCCGGGATGGAGGCGACGAGGCGCCGGGTGTAGTCCGCCGTCCCGTGGCGCATGATTTGTTCGGCCGGGCCGATCTCGACGATGCGGCCGCTCTGCATCACCGCGATCCGGTCGCAGATGTTGGCCGCCACGCGCAGGTCGTGGGTGACGAAGATCATCGAGAAGCCGAGTTCGGCGCGCAGTTGCTCGAACAGCTCCAGCACCTGGCGCTGGACCGACACGTCGAGCGCCGAGACGACCTCGTCCGCCACGATCACGTCGGGGGCCATCGCCAGGGCGCGGGCGATGCAGATGCGCTGCCGCTGGCCGCCGCTGAATTCGTGCGGGAAGCGGGCGAGCGCATCCTCGCCCAGACCGACGGCGCGCATCAGCTCGCGCGCCTTCGCCGCGGCCTCGGCCCGAGGCGTGCCGTGGTGCAGCGGGCCCTCGGTCAGCAGGTCGCCGATCCGCTGGCGCGGATTCATCGAGCGGTAGGGGTCCTGGAAGATCATCTGCACCCGGCGGCGGTGCGCCCGCAGCGCGGCGCCGCGCTGCCGCGTCACGTCGGTGCCGTTCATCAGGACCTGCCCGGCCTGCGGCCGTTCGAAGGCCATCAGGGTCCGGGCGAGGGTCGACTTGCCCGAGCCGCTTTCCCCGACGATGCCCAGCGTCTCGCCCCGCGCGAGATCGAGGCTCACGCCGTCCAGCGCCTTCACCTCGCTGCGGCGGCCCATGAAATCGACGGTCCGGTAGGCAAGGTGGAGGTCGCGGATCTCGATCACCGGCGGCGCCTCGGGCCGGGGCGGGCGAAAGCGCCAGGCGGGGACGGCGTCGATCAGGGCGCGGGTATAGGGATGGGACGGCGCCTTCAGGATGTCGGCGGCGGGGCCGGATTCGACCACCCGCCCGTCCTTCATGACCACGACGTGGTCGGCCACCTCGGCCACCACGCCGAAATCGTGGGTGATCAGCAGGATGCCCCCGGAATGCCGCGCCAGCAAATCGCGGAAGAGGGCGAGGATCTGCGCCTGTGTCGTCACGTCCAAAGCCGTCGTGGGCTCGTCCGCGATGACCAGCATCGGATCGAGCGCAAGCGCCATGGCGATGACCACCCGCTGCCGCTGACCGCCCGACAGCTGATGCGGCCAGGCAAGGCGCATCCGGTCCGGACGGGGCAGGCCGACGTCGGCCAGCAGGCCGGTGACGCGGGCGTCGACCTCGGCGCGGGGCATCCGGGGGCGGTGGATGGCGAAGACCTCGCGGATCTGGTCGCCGATGCGCATGGAAGGGTCGAGCGCCGTCATCGGCTCCTGGAACACCATCGCCACGCGGTTGCCGCGCAGGGCCCGCATCCCCGCGGGGTCGAGGGCGGTCACGTCCTGCCCGCCCACCCGGATCGCGCCGCCGGCCGGCCGGACGGCCTCGGGCAGCAGGTCCATGATGGCGGCGGCGGTCAGCGACTTGCCCGAGCCGCTCTCGCCCACGATGCAGGTGATCTGCCCGGCCCGGACCTCGATCGAGGCGCCGTCCACGGCCAGCGGACGGTCGGCGCCCGGCGGCAGGGCCAGCGACAGCGCGTCGATGGACAGGACCGGTCCGGTGTCGGGCGTGCCGGTCATGCCCTCGCTCCCGTCAGGCGGCGCTGGTGCGGGTCGAGCCAGTCGCGCAGCCCGTCGCCGAAGAGGTTCACGGCGATCACCGCCGTGGCGAGGAAGAGCCCCGGCGCGAGGATCGTCCAGGGGGCGAGCTGGAAGGCGCCGCGGCCCTCGGCCAGGACGTTGCCCCAGGTGGGCGTGGTCGGCGGGAAGCCGACGCCGAGGAACCCGAGGATCGCCTCGGTCAGGATGGCGGCGGCGAAGATGAAGGTCATCTGCACCACCAGCGGCGCCACGCAGGACGGCAGGACGTGGCGCAGCATCACCTTCCAGGCGGGCAGTCCCAGCCCCTCCGCGGCGCGGACGAAGGTTTCCTCCCGTGTCCCCAGCACGACGGCGCGGATCAGCCGCGCCACCGGCGGGATGTCGGAGAAGGCGATGGCGATGACGAGGGAGGTCAGGCTGGCGCCGAACAGCGCGACGAGGGCGATGGCGAAAAGGATGCCGGGGATCGCCATCATCCCGTCCGCGATCCGCATCAGGATCGGGTCCAGCGCCCGGACATAGCCCGAGATCAGCCCGAAGGCGGTGCCGATCACCGCGCTGGCGACCGCCACGAGGGCGCCGACCAGCAGCGACACCCGGCTGCCGTGGATCACCATGTTGAACAGGTCCCGTCCGAGCGCGTCGGTGCCGAACCAGTGCTCGGCCCCCGGCGGGGTGAACCGCTCGCGCGGGGCCAGCCGGAAGGGGCGGTCGCCGGTGATCTGCCAGGCCAGAAGCGATACCGCGACGAGGCCCAGCATCACGAGGCCGCCGACCACCATCGGCGCGTTCGGCCGTCTGACCCGCGCCCCGGCCATCAGTAGCGGATCCGCGGGTTGACGAGGACGTAGAGGATGTCGATGGCCAGGTTGACCGCCACGTAGAGCAGCGCGAAGAACAGCATCAGCCCCTGGACGATGGCGTAGTCGCGGGCGAGGATGCTGTCGACCATCAGCCGCCCGATGCCGGGGATGTTGAAGACGCTCTCCGTGACGACGACCCCGGTGACAAGAGAGGCGATGGACAGGCCGATCACGGTGATGATCGGCACGGCGGCATTGGGCAGGACGTGGCGCAGCAGCAGCCGGCCGTCGGTGGCGCCCTTGGCGCGGGCGGTGCGCACGAATTCCTCGTTCATCACCTCCAGCACGCTGGCCCGGGTGACGCGGGTGGTCAGCGCCGAATAGACCAGCGCCAGGGTGACCGAGGGCAGCACCAGATGGCGCAGCGCGGTCAGCGGCGCGTCGAAGGGGCTGACGTAGCCCTGGACGGGGAAGAGGCCCAGCCCCAGCGAGAACCAAAGGATCAGAAGGTAGGCGATGACGAAGGCCGGGATCGACAGCCCGCCGACGGTGAAGCCCATGATCAGCCGGTCCACGAGCGTGTTCTGCCGCCAGGCCGCGAGGGTGCCGAGCGGCACCGCCATCACCACCGTCAGGCAGAGCGCGGTGAAGGCCAGCACCAGCGTCGGTTCGATCCGGCTGGCGATCAGGTCGATCACCGGCGTGCGGGATATGGCGGACCGTCCGAGATCGCCGGTCAGCAGGTCGCCCATCCACGTCAGGTACTGCACCAGCAGCGGCTGATCGAGGCCCATCTGGCGGCGGATCGCCTCCAGCACCTCGGGGGTGGCCTGGTCGCCGGCCATGATCAGCGCCGGGTCGCCCGGGCTGATGCGCAGCAGCAGGAAGACGATGGTGACGACCACCAGCATCACCGGTATCGCCACCATAAGGCGGTTCGCGATCATGCGCAGCATGGCGGGAGTCCCGATGGCCGGATCCGGCGGAGGCCGGGCCGGGGGCTGCCCGCCGCCGGGGCGGCGGGTCGGTGGTATGCGGCCGGACGGATCAGAAGTGCGTGCCCCAGCCGACGGGGAAGGGCGAGCGGACCTGCGTCGCGTCGGCCCGTTCGGCGCTGTAGGCGTAGTAGTTGCCGAGCGGGATGTAGAACACCTGATCGTAGGCGCGTTCCTGCATCTCGGCAGCGATGGCCTGGCGTTCCTCCAGGCTGCCGGCGCGCTGGAATTCGGCCTTCAGCTCCTCCGTCTTCGGGTCGTCCACGAAGCCGGTGTAGCCCTCCAGCCCGCGCGCGTCGAAGTTCGGGTTCGTCAGCGGCGAGTTGAAATCGAGCTGTGCGAAGACCGCATGCGCGATGTTCCAGCCGCCGTCCGAGACCGGGGCCGTGCTGTTGCGGCGCGACAGGAAGCTGTTCCAGTCCATGCCCTGCACGTCGACCGTCATGCCCAGATCCTGCAGCACCTGCGTCGTCATCGCCGCCAGCGGCTGGAACGAGGCAAGGTCCGTCGGATGGATCATCACGACGTTCGCCCCGGCATGGCCGCTTTCCTCCAGCAGCGCCCGCGCGGCGTCGAGGTCCGGCTGGCCCCTGTCCACGACACCCGCGTCGGTTTCCAGCGGCGTGCCGCAGCCGAAGATCGCGGGGCAGAGCATGTAGTGTTCCGGATCGCCCACGGCGGCGGCCAGGTAATCCTCCTGCGTCACCGCCATCTGCACGGCCTTGCGGGCCTTGATGTCCGAGAAGGGCGGCTGCGCCCAGTTGAAGCGGATCGTCGGCGCGGTCGGCATCACCAGCTTCGCCGTGCGTATGTCGGGATCGTCCGCCACGAGGCTCAGACTGTCGACGCCGAAACTTTCGACCGCATCCACCTCGCCGTTCTGCAGCGCCGCCAGGGCGGTCTGCATCGAGGGGAAGGTGATGCATTCGTAGCGCTCGATATGGGGCACCTTGCCGCCGCTCATCCCGCTTGGCGGCTCGTCGCGGGGAACGTAGGCGTCGTTCTTCGTGTAGGCCCATTTCGCGCCGGGATCGAAGGCGGAGGCGTCCCACTTGTAGGGGCCCGATCCCACGACCTCTGTCAGCGCCTCCTCGGGCGGGGTCTCGGCGAAGCGCTTCGGCATCATGAACAGCGGCACCGAGGACACCTTGGCCAGCGCGTCGAGCATGATCCCGAAGGGTTCGGTCAGGACGATGGTGAAGGTCTTCTCGTCCTCCGCCGTCATCGCCTTCGTCACGGCGGCCAGCCGCAGACCGACGATGTCGCGTTTCGCCCAGCGGGCGATGGAGGCGACGCAATCCTCGGCCGTCACCGGCGCGCCGTCGTGCCAGGAAAGGCCGTCGCGGAGGGTGAAGGTGTGGGTGAGGCGGTCGTCGCTCTCTTCCCAGGTGTCCACCATCTGCGGGGTTGCCACGTAGTTCTCGTCCAGCGCGAACAGCTGGTCGTAGACCATGAAGCCGTGGTTGCGGGTGATGTAGGCCGGCGTCGACACCGGGTCGAGCACCCGAAGCGCCGCGTGCGGCACGAAGCGGAACAGCGAGTTGTCGCCGCTGCCCTGCGCCCTCAGGCCGCGCGGCCCGACGAAAAGACCGGCTGCGGCGCCGACGCCCAGCTGGAGCGCCGATCTGCGTGTGAGATTGATCATGTCTTGCTCCCTGTGTTTGGTTGGTCTTCTTCTTCTTTTTCTTCCTGTCTTGTCCGTCTGCCGGGGCGGCTGGTCGGGTCGGGCCAGAAGACCACGCCGGGGCGTGCCAGCCCGCCGCCGGACCCTGCCGGCACGCCGTCGCCGCGCCAGCAGCTGGCGCCGGTCATCGCGCCGTCCGGCGCGAATTCGATGGCCGCCATGCAGCCCGCTATGGAATCGCGCGGGGTGACGGGGTGGCCCATCTCCTCCAGCGCGGGGACGAGCGCGGCGTCGTGGTCGCGCTCCACCTCCACCAGCGGGCCCTTGGCGAAGACCCGCGGCGCCTCGACGGCGGCCTGCAACGGCATCCGGTGGTCCGCGAGATTGAGGATGGTCTGCGCCACCATCGAGGGGATCTTGAACCCGCCCGGCAGGCCGAGCGCCCAGAGCGGGCGGCCCTCGCGCCGGACGATGGTGGCGGCGATGTTCGCCGTCACGCGCTTGCGCGGCGCGATAGACGTGCCGAGGCCGGGCAGCGGGTTGAAGACGTACATGTAGTTGTTCAGCACCGCCCCGGTGCCGGGCGCCGCGGTGCAGGCCCCGAAGGACGAGTTCAGCGTCTGGGTCGAGACGATGATGTTCCCCTCGTCGTCCGCCGCCGTCAGGCTGGTGGTGTTGGCGGATTCGACCGACCGGATGCCGGGGCCGGGACGGCCCGCGCGGGCGGGGTCGATTCCGGCCCGCCGGTCGGCGGCGTAGTCCTTCGACATCAGGCGGGCCAGCGGGACGTCGAAGAAATCCGGATCGCCGATGAAGGCGTCCCGGTCGGCGGTCGCGGCCTTCATCGCCTCGATCAGCAGATGCGTGCCCGTCGCGCTGCCGAAACTCGCTCCGGCCACGTCGTAGCCTTCCATGATGTTGAGGATCTCGGCCACGCCTGCACCGCCGGAGCAGGGCGGCGGCACGCCGATAACCTCCAGCCCGCGATACGTCATCCGCACCGGCTCCCGCTCCACCACGCGGTAGTCGATCAGGTCCTGCAGCGTGATCATCCCGCCGCCCGCGCGGATGTGGTCGGTGATGATCCGCCCCAGCTCTCCGCCGTGCAGGACGGCCGGCCCCTCGCGCGAGATGCTGCGCAGAACCTCGGCATAATCGCCCTGCACGAAGCGGTCGCCGCGGCGCGGCGCCTCGCCGCCCGGCAGGAAGATCGCCGCCATGGCAGGGTCGAGCGCGATGTCCGCGGCGCGTTCGCGGGCCGATGTCTCCAGCACCTCGGTGGCGGTGAAGCCGCGGGCGGCATGGCGGATCGCCGGTTCGATCACGTCGGCCAGCGGCAGGCGGCCGTATGTCTCCAGCGTTTGGCACCAGGCCAGCAGGTTGCCGGGCACCCCGACCGAGGCGACGCCGACGCGGTTGCGCTCGCCCTCCGTCTCCTGCGACAGGGGCCATTCCGTGCCGAGCGGCGTGTAGACCGTCTCGTGCGCGGCCGCGGGGGCCGTGCACATGCCGTCCACCACGATCTCGCGTCCGTCGGGCAGGCCCAGCAGGGCCGTGCCGCCGCCGAAGAAGCCGACCATCGCCGGTTCGGTCACGGTCAGGGTGAAGAGCGCGGCGATGGCCGCGTCGACGGCATTGCCGCCGGCGGCCAGCATCTCCATCCCCGCGGCCGAGGCGAGCGGGTGGTTGGTCACCACCATGCCGCGCCGCGCCGTCACGGGCGTCTTTTCTGTCCCGATGCGGGGGGTTTTCATGGCCATGTCCGTCATTCCGCGCGCTCCACCGTCGCGGGGCCGGCGCCGGCCTGCGCAACCCCGTCCGCGATCCTGCGGGCGGCCTCCAGCAGGCGCGGCACGTAGCGCGCCTCGATCTGTTCCAGCGGCACGGCATTGCGGGCGGTCACCACGTTCAGGCAGCAGGCCAGTTGTCCGTTGACCATCACCGGGACCGCCGCGCCCGCCTCGGCATCGAAGAACTCGCCCGACTGGACGCCGTAGCCGCGGCGGGCCGTCTCGTCCACGATCGCGGCGAGGCGTTCCGGACTGGCCATCAGGTCGAGCGATTCATGCGGGTGCGGACGCTCGAACCGCTGGATGCGGGCGCGTTGCTCGGGCTCGCAGAACGCCAGCCAGGCGCGGCCGGTGGCCGAGATCGTGTAGGGCAGGTGAGATCCCGGACCGCGCCGCCGCACGATGCTGAACGGCGCCCCGACCGAGGTGGTGTCGGCGATCACGAGCTGGTCGTCCTGGCAGATCACGATGTCCGACGGCCAGCCGAGATCGGCCCGCAGATCGGCCACGATGGGCCGCGCGATGGCCACCACGGCATCGGCCGGCCGGTAGCCGTGCGACAGCGACAGGGCCCGCACGCCCACGGCGAATTCCTTCGCTTCGGGGTCGTAGGTGGCGAAACCGGCGCCGCGCAGGGTTTCCAGCATCCGCAGCGCCGTCGCCTTCGGCAGCCCCGTCCGCCGCGCCACGGCCGTCAGCCCCGACGGCCCCATGTCGTTGAGCGCCTCGAGCACCGCAAGCGCCCGGAGCGAGGCGGAGACCGCCTTGTAGACGGGGATGGGTTTCGTTGTCGTCATCGGTATCCGGCGTAGCGGTTCATTGAATGAACCGTTTGTATCATTTTCATGTATTGGGGCAGATGTCCGGGATTCGGTCAAGACTTTCGCTGGAAGTGCAGGACAGGATGGCAAGGAATGCCTGTTGCAGCACACGGTGGTCTCTGTTCTGCCATGCAGAAACTGACGTGGGTTCATCAAGTGAACCGTGCTTGACGTGAGGGTTCGGCGCCGGAAACCGCCAGCGGCCAGCCCGTGCCCTGCCCACGGATGCAACCAAGCCTGTGCCGCTGCGGGAATCTGCGACGCGGCCGTTTTCATGCACTTGCATGTTAAAGCTGAGTGGATTAGTCGGAAATGAATCGCGGGCGGGCCGTCGCGGCCGCTGCAGGACCGATCGCAGGGAGACATTCGATGCCGAAACCATTCGCCGGACAGACGGGCCGTCTGCGGACCACGCTGCTGGGCAGCGCAGCCTGTGTCCTGGGCGGTGCCGCATCGGCGCAGGACGCGCCGGCGACCTACCAGCTGGACCCGATCGTGGTCGAAAGCCGGGACCGTTTCTTCGGCGCCGCCGACCGGGCCACGTCGATGTACGTGTCCGAGCTGGAGCTGGAGCGGGCGCGGACCGGCGATCTGAAGGATCTTTTCGCCGGGATCGCCTCCGTCTCTGTCGGGGGCGCCCTGCCGCTGACCCAGAAGATCTACATGAACGGCGTCGACATGCTGAACCTCGGCGTGACGATCGACGGGGCGGCGCAGAACAACCGGGCGTTCCACCACGTGACCGCCAATGCCATCGACCCGGGCCTGCTGAAGCAGGTGCGTGCCGATGCGACGATCTCTCCGGCCGATGCGGGGCCCTATGCGCTGGCCGGATCGGTGGTGTTCGAAACCGTCGACGCGGAAGACGTGGTCGAACCGGGCCGCAACTTCGGCGGCAACCTGCGTCTGGGGTATTCCGACAACGGCAACACCGCGCAGGCGGCGCTGACCGTGGCGGGCATCCAGGGCGGCTTTTCCTGGCTGCTCTACGGCAAGCGGGCCGAGGGCGACGATTACGACAGCGGCGACGGGACGAGGATCCGGGGCACCGCGGCGGATCTGACGAGCTATCTCGGCAAGCTTGCCTACGAAGGGCCGGAGGGCCACCGGTTCGAGCTGTCGGCGCAGCGCCTCGACGACAGCGCCCTGCGCCAGTTCCGCGCCAACTTCGGCGGGCTGAACGGCGTTACCGACAGCCTGCGGGTCTACGACACCGAACGCTCCAGCTATTCGTTCACCTACGAGAACGTGCTGGCGGACGGCATGTTCGATCCGAAGATCACACTGGGCTATTCGGAAAGCGACATCCGCGTGCCCGATCCCTACGAAAGCTTCGGCCTGTCCTCGACCTGGTCCGCCTCGGTCCAGAACACCTTCAACCTCGGCGAGCGCGACACGATCGTCGCGGGCGTGGATTTCCAGCGGCGCAAGGGCAATTACTACGCCCCGCCCGGATCGCGGTTTCCGGCTGATCTGACCGAGCGGTCCGAGAACATCGGCGTCTTCGCGCAGGCCAGGCTGGAGCCGACCGACCGGCTGGCCGTGTCGGTGGGCGCGCGGTTCGATTCCCAGGAATTCACCGGCCTGAACGGGCAGAAGCTGGACAACTCGGGCCTGTCCGGCAACCTCTCGGCCACCTACGCGATCACCGACAGCTTCTCGATCCGCGGCGGCGTGTCTTCGGTTTTCGGCGGCATCGACATCGAGGACAACTACACCTTCGATCCGTCGTGGAGCTACGCGGTGCTGGAGCCGTCCCGCGCCAACAACGCGACCCTGGGCTTCGACTGGGAGGTCGGAAACCTCAAGCTGGGCGGCGAGTACTTCCTGACGAAGATCGACAACGCCCGCGGCTTCGCCCGTCCGGTCGGGGTGCAGAACTTCGATTTCGAAAGCGAGGGCTTCAACCTGGGCGCCACATACGGCTGGGACACCGGCTTTGCGCGCGCCACCCTGTCGCACAGCGACGTGAAGGTGAACGGCGGCAAGTCCGACAGCTATGACGCGCTGGATTTCGGTGCGCCGCTCGGCACCGTCATGGCCTTCGAGATCGAGCAGGAGTCCGGCGTGCCGGGGCTGAAGTTCGGCGGCGGTCTGGACGTGGCGCTGGATTATTCGACCGGCAGCGCGGGCAGCGACGTCGATCTGGACGGCTACGAGGTGGTCAACGTCTTCGCCGAATACGTGCCGCCCTCGATGCAGAACCTGACCCTGCGGGCCGAGGTGACGAACCTGTTCGACAGGGAATACGCCGACCGGGCGACCTATGGCGGCGACTACACCTCGGTCACCACGCTGAAAGAGCCGGGGAGGACAATCTCGCTTGTCGCGGTGGCCAGGTTCTGAGCAGACAGGCACCCGTTCGGGTGCGGTGGACCGGGCGGACGCGCCCGGTCCGTTTTCCGTGGCGCTGTCAGGGGTAGAGGCGGATCAGGTGGCGCACGATCGCATAGGCTTCCTCGGGGCTCAGCCTGTCGGCGAATTCCGTCTGGATGATGCGCTCGTAGACCGGCCACATGGCGCGGTTCTTTGCGCGCCCCGCCTCGGTGATCGTCACGCGCTTGCTGCGCCCCGGTCCCGCCGTGGCGGCGCTGCGCACGAGGCCCAGATCCTCCAGCCGGGCGACATGCCGCGACAGGGCGTATTGCGGGCAGTGGAGCATCCGCTCCATCTCGGCCATGACGATGCCGCGCTCGCCCGCGCGGTCGATCTGGATCAGCATCTCGTGCCAGATCGGATCGCCGATGCCGTGCTCGCGCAGCTCCCGCGCGATACGGGCCATGGTGCTGCGCTGGATCCGCAGAAGATTGATCCAGAGCCGGTTGTAGCCGACCGCCGGGTCCGTATCCTCGGCGAAAAGCCCTGCGTCTTCGGTCGGTTGCGCCATGCTGCCTTCCTGTCCTGCCGGGCCCGCGCCGGGACCGGGCGCCCGCTTCTGCGGCCCGGACCGTCCGGCCGAGGCCTGATCCGACCCAATCTATCCCGCCGGAGTCCCGCATGAAACGCCCGATCGTCGCCGCCTTCGTCTTCCTGTGCACCGCGGCATCCCTGCACGCCGAGACCGTGACGGTCGAGACCTGGCCGGGCCCGGCGGAGGTGCCGACGGCGCCCGCCAGCACCTTCGTCTACGACATGGCGGCGCTCGACACTCTGGACGCGCTCGGTGTCGGCGGGATCACCTCGATCCGGGATACCTACCTCGATTACCTGAAGGACCACGAGGGCGACGCCGGCACCCTCTTCGAGCCGGATTTCGAGGCGATCCATGCCGCGGCGCCCGACCTCGTCATCGTCGGCGGCCGCTCGATGGAGCATCTGGACGCCGTCCGCCGCCTGGCCCCCGCGATCGACATGACGATCTGGGGCGAGGACGTCCTCGCCCAGGGCCTGGCCCGGCTGGACGCCTACGCCACCATCTGGCAGCGCGAGGCCGAGGCGGCCGATCTGCGCGCCCGCCTCGACCGGGCGCTGGAGGACACGCGGGCGGCGGTCGCCGGCAAGGGCGATGCGCTGATCGTGATGACCAACGGGCCGAAGGTGTCGGCCTACGGCGGCGGATCGCGGTTCGGCTGGATCCACGCCGCCACCGGCCTGCCCGAGGCGGTGCCGGGGCTGGAGGACACGACCCACGGCCAGGCCGTCTCGTTCGAGTTCATCCGCGATACCGACCCGGACTGGCTGATCGTCATCGACCGCGTGGCCGCCATCGGCGGCGAGAGCGAGACGGCGGCGGCGACGCTCGACAACCCGCTGATCCGCGACACGCGGGCCTGGTCGGCGGGGCGGGTGGTCTGGCTGGACGCCGGTCCGATCTACATCGCGGGCGGCGGCATCCAGTCGATCCTGATGACGCTGGAGACGATCCGCGCAGCCTTCGCCGCCGTGCCGTGAGGCTCGGGCCCCTCATTGCCGGGTTCGCGCTGCTGATCCTCGCCAGTCTGCTGCTGGGCGCGGGGCGGCTGGACGGCGACGCGCCCTGGCTGCTGGCCGTCAGCCGTCTGCCCCGGACGCTCGCCGCGATGCTGGCGGGGGCGGGGCTGGCCGTCGCCGGGGTCATCATGCAGATGCTGGCCCGCAACCGCTTCGTCGAGCCGGAAACCGTCGGCACCGGCCAGGCCGCGGGCCTGGGGCTGGTGGTGATGACCGTGCTCGCCCCCGGCTCGGCCCTCTGGCTGCGGATGGTCGTGGCGCTTTGCTTCGCGCTTGCCGCGACGGCGGTCTTCATGGCGCTGGTCCGCCGCCTGCCGCCGCGCGACCCGATGCTGGTGCCGCTGACGGGCCTCGTCTACGGCGGCATCATCGCCGCCGTGGCGGGCTTCATCGCCTACGAGAACGACCTGCTGCAATTCCTCGACATCTGGATGAACGGCGAATTCTCGGGCGTCATGCTGGGCCGCTACGAATTCCTCTGGCTCGCCGGCGGCGCGACGCTGCTGGCCTGGGCCTTCGCCAACCGCTTCACCATCGCCGGCATGGGCGAGGAGATGAGCCAGTCGCTGGGCCTGAGCTATCGCCAGGTCATGGCGACCGGCCTGTGCATCGTCTCGCTGGTGTCGGCGGTGACGGTGGTGACCGTCGGGATGCTGCCCTTCGTCGGGCTGGTGGTGCCCAACATCGCCAGCCGCCTGTCCGGCGATCATCTGCGGCGGTCCCTGCCGGGCCTCGCAGCGGGCGGGGCGGCGCTGGTGCTGGCCTGCGACGTGATCGGCCGGGCGGTCCGGTATCCCTACGAGATCCCGGTGGGCACGATCCTGGGCGTCGTCGGGGCCTGCGTCTTCATCTGGCTGCTTCAGGGCCGTGTCGCGGGACAGGGCCGTCATGCGCGCTGACGTCCTGCTGGCCGCGCTGGCCTTCTACCTCGTCTCCGCCGCCCTCTTCCTGACGCTGGGCGCGCGGGGCGACTGGGGCTTCATCCTGGCCTTCCGGGGCGAGAAGCTGCTGGCGCTGACCGTGGTCGCCGTGGCGGTGGCCGTCTCGACCATCGTGTTCCAGACGGTCACCGCCAACCGCATCCTCACGCCCGCCATCATGGGGTTCGACGCGCTCTACATCCTGATCCAGAGCCTGACCGTCGCGGCCCTGGGCGCGGGCGCGGCCGGCTGGAGCGGCCTGCCGGCCTTCGCGCTGGAAACGACGCTGATGATCGGCGCGGCGGGGCTGCTGTTCGGGCTGCTGCTGCGGGACAGCGAGGATCTGAACCGGATCGTGCTGACCGGCATCGTGCTGGGCATCCTGCTGCGCAGCCTGAACGCGCTGGTCACCCGGATGATCCACCCGTCGGAATACGCCTTCGTCGTCGCCCGGTCCTACGCGCGGTTCAACAGCGTCGCGCCCGATCTGCTGTGGATCGCCACGCCCATCGTCGCGCTGGTGACGGCGGGGCTTCTGATCGGTGCGCGGCGGCTGGACGTCATCGCGCTCGGCCGCGACCCGGCGCTGGTGCTGGGGGTCGACCACCGCCGCGCGGCGATCGGGTTGCTGGTGCCGGTGACGCTGCTGGTCGCCGTCTCGACCGCGCTGGTCGGGCCCATCGTGTTCTTCGGCCTGCTCGTCTCGGCCATCGTGCATCAGGTGGCGGGGACCTGGCGGCATGCCACGCTGCTGCCTGCGGGGGCGCTGATCGGGGCGGGGCTTCTGGTGCTGTGCCAGACGCTGTTCGAACGGGTGCTCGACATGCAGGCCACCGTCCTGGTGGTGATCGAAAGCATCGGCGGCCTCGTTTTCCTGATGCTCCTGTTCCGGAGGGCGCGCGCATGATCCGCTGTCACGATCTCACCGTCTCGGCCGGCGGCGTGCGGATCCTCGAGGGGGTCTCGGCCCATGCCCCCGCCGGGGCGATCACCGCCCTGGTCGGGCCGAACGGCGCGGGCAAGTCGACGCTGCTGTCGGTGATGGGCCGCCTGCTGACGCCCGACCGCGGGCAGGTCACGCTGGACGGGGCCGACATCGCCACGCTTCCGCGCCGCGACCTGGCCCGCCGCCTGACCACGCTGCGGCAATCCACCCGCATCGTGCCGCGCCTGACCGTGCGCGATCTGGCCGGGTTCGGACGCTACCCGCACAATCCCGGCGCCCCGACGGCCGAGGACCGCAGGATCGTCGAGGCCTGTCTGGCCGACATGGCACTGACGGATCTGGCGGACCGGCATCTCGACACCCTCTCCGGCGGCCAGCAGCAGCGGGCGCTGATTGCCATGGCGCTGGCGCAGGACACGCCGGCGCTGCTGCTGGACGAGCCGCTGAACAACCTCGACCTGACGCACGCCCGGCGGGTGATGACGCTGCTGGCGACGCGCGCCCGCGCGGGCCGGGCGGTGGTGGTCGTCCTGCACGACCTGACCATCGCGGCCCGCTTCGCCGACCACGTCGTCGCGCTGAAGGACGGACGCGTCCGGGCCGAGGGCGCGGCGGCCGAGGTGCTGACCGGCCCGATCCTGGGCGATCTCTACGACGCGGAGGTCGAGGTACACGAGATCGGCGGCCTTCCGGTCATCCTGCCGATCTGAGCCATGGCGCTCGGGCAGGGCCTGTCGGTCGCCCGCCGGCGACGGCAGGCCGCGGCCCGGCAGAGATCACTCCGTCGTCTGGTCCACAAGAGTCGACCAGGTGTCGTCGCGCGGGGGCGCGGGCGGGGTGGCGCAGTTGCGCTGGTGGATGTTCACCTTGGCGATGAAGTTGGCCGAGACCGGCGCCGTCACGAAGAGGAACGCCATGATGAGCAGTTCGTGCATCGACCCGTCGCCGTTGGCGAAGGAGGCGAGGATCGAGGCGAGCAGCAGCATCCCGATGCCGATCGTGCCGACCTTGGTCGGCGCATGCAGGCGCGTCATCGGATCGTTGAACCGGAGCAGCCCGATGACGCCCACGAGAACGAAGAACGAGCCGATCAGGAGCGTGACGCCCGCGGCCCAGGAAGCGACGATGGCCAACGTCATTCGATGATGTCTCCCCTCAGGATGAAGCGGGCGAGCGCGACGGTCGACACGAAGCCGAGCATCGCGATCAGGAGCGTCACCTCGAAATAGACTTTCACGCCCTGCTGGATGCCGAGCACGACCACGAGGCCGAGCGCGTTGATCACCATCGTGTCGAGCGCGAGGATGCGGTCGCCCGAGGTCGGGCCGAGCACCAGCCGGACCATGCACAGGACCTGTCCGATGACGAGCGTGACGAGGGCCACGCCGAGGGCGATGTCGAGGAAGTCGAAGGCGGGGGTCATGAGAAGATCTCCAGCAGCCTGCGTTCGTAGCGGGTCTTGATGTCGTCCCGGACGGCGTCCGGATCGTCGGTATGCAGGACATGGACGAGAAGGCTGTGCCCCTCGTCCGACAGGTCCGACGACACGGTGCCCGGCGTCAGGGTGATCGTGCCGGCCAGCACGGTGATCGCCTCCGGGTGCTTGAGGTCCAGCGGCACGACGATCCAGGCCGGCTTCAGCTTCGCGTTGGGCACGGTGAGGACGATCCAGGCGACCTCGATGTTGGCCACGATGATGTCCCACATCACGAGAAGCGAGTAGGGGATCATCCGCCCGATCCGGAAGCCCTTCGGCCTGTCGGGCCACCAGATCGAGGTCATCCAGGGAATGATGATCCCGAGGATGATGCCGAAGACGACCATCCCCGCGGTGACACCGTTCTGGAGCAGGACCCAGACGACGGCGAGGACGACTGTCAGCAGCGGGTGCGGCAGGAGCCAGCGAAAGGCGCTCGTCATCATGTCAGTACCCCTCTTTCGGCGTGCTCAGTTTACCCGGCGTGTCGAGAACGGTCGAGGTGTAGGCCTCCGGCGCGAACAGGTCGGTCGCGATGGCGGTGGTGTAGGCGTGCACGTGGCCCGCGAAGATCGTCAGCGCGACCAGCAGCGCGAAAAGCCCGCCGATGGCCGAGTAGGACAGGACCGACGGGCGGATGGCGTCTTCCGGCGCGGGGACGTCGGACGCGGTGCCGTGGGATTTCCAGAACACGGTGCTGCCGGCGCGGGCGAAGCCGACCACGCTCAGCAGGCTGGAGGCCAGCACCACGGCCCAGATCCAGACCACGAGGTCGTTCCCGACCGAGGCCTGCAGCACCAGCAGCTTGCCGAGGAAGCCCGACAGCGGCGGCAGGCCGGCCATCGCGATTGCGCCGGTGAAGAACATGCCCGCCGTCAGGAAGGTGCCGGCCATCGGGATCTGCGCGGTGATCTCGACATTGCCGCGCCCGGTCCGCACGAGGTCCGAGATCAGGAACAGGACCGCCGCGGCGAGCGTGGAGTGGACGATGTAGTAGAGCGCCGCGCCGATGCCCGCCGGGGTGAAGAGCCCGATGGCGATGATCACCATCCCCATGGAGCCGACGACCGAGAAGGCCACGAGACGGTCGATCTTCCGCGCCGCCAGCACCCCGATCGCACCGATCGCGCAGGAGATCAGCGCCGCCGGCAGGAACCAGGTGTCGATCAGGTTCGACGTGACATCGAGATCCGGCGGGAAGATCATCGTGTAGACCCGGATGATCGCGTAGGCGCCGACCTTGGTCATGATCGCGAAGAGCGCGGCGACCGGGGCAGGGGCCTCGGCGTAGCTGGAGGGCAGCCAGAAATGCAGCGGCACCAGCGCCGCCTTGATCGCGAAGACCAGCACCAGCAGGACGGCGGCGACGCGGATGCCCACCGTCTCCTCCGGGCCGATGGCGGCGACGCGCTGCGCGAGGTCGGCCATGTTGAGAGTTCCGGTCTCGGCATAGATCGAGCCGAGCGCGAAGAGGAAGAGGGTGGAGCCGATCAGGTTGTAGAGCACGTACTGCACGCCGGCCTTCAGCCTGTCGTTGCCGCCCGAATGGATCATCAGGCCGTAGGAGGCGATCAGCAGCACCTCGAAGAAGACGAACAGGTTGAAGAGGTCGCCGGTCAGGAAGGCCCCGAGGATCCCCATCAGCTGGAACTGGAAGAGCGCGTGGAAATGCCGCCCGCGATTGTCCCAGCCCGAGCCGATGGCATAGAGCAGCACGAAGAGCGCCAGCACCGAGGTCAGCAGCACCATCATCGTCGACAGCCGGTCGCCGACCACCACGATGCCGAAGGGCGCGGCCCAGTCGCTGAGGCGGTAGTAGATGACCGACCCGTCCGAAACCTCCCATGCGAGGGCGGTCGAGAGCGCGATCAGGAAAACGACGCCGGCGACCGAGAAGACGCGCTGGATGCCGATGTGATAGCGCGCGGCCAGCACGATGAACGGCGCCATCAGCGCGGGCAGTACGATGGGCAGGATGATCCAGTGGTTCATGAGTTCTGCTCCGCGCCGTCGGTCCGCGCCCGGGGTTCGGATTGCTCGTCGACATGGTCGTCGTCCGACCCGAGGAAGGCCCCGAGGCCGATCATCACAACGACGGCGGTCATGCCGAACGAGATGACGATCGCGGTCAGGACAAGCGCCTGCGGCAGGGGATCGGTGTAGACCGTCACGTCGTCGGACAGGATCGGCGGTGCGCCGATGGTCAGCCGGCCCGAGGCGAAGAGGAAGACATTCACCGCATAGGTCAGCAGCGACATGCCCAGGATCACCGGGAAGGTGCGCAGCCGCAGCACGAGGTAGATACCCCCGGCGGTGAGCACGCCGATGGCGGAGGCGACGATCAGCTCCATGTCAGCGGCCCTCCTTCAGCGCCGGGATGTCCTTCAGCGGGCCGTCGGTGCGCGACGGGTCGATGTCCATCGGATATTCGCTGTCCGGCGTATCGGTCCTGCGGGCCAGCCGCGAGAAGCTTTCCAGCGACAGCATCACCGCGCCCACGACCGCGAGGAAGACGCCCAGATCGAAGAGTGCGGCAGTCGCCAGCTCGAATTCCTGGAAGGGCGGGATCCGGACATAGGTGAAATCCGAGGTCAGGAACGGCTTGGCAACGAACCACGACCCCATGCCGGTGAACCCCGCCACCAGAACCCCTGCGCCGATGATCCCGTGATAGGGATACCGCAGCCGGGCCGAGGTCCAGGCGAAGCCGCTGGCCATGTACTGCATCACCACACCGATGGACACGATCAGGCCGGCGATGAAGCCGCCCCCGGGGTCGTTGTGGCCGCGCCAGAAGACATAGAAGCCGACCATGATCACCACCGGCATGATGACGCGCGTCAGCACGACCATCATCATCGGGTGGCGGTCGCCGGCCTGCGGCTGGTCGGGCTCCCGGTTCAGCAGCCTCCGCCGCACCGGCCCGTCCAGCAGCGTCTCGGTCAGGGCGTAGATCAGCAGCGCGGCGATGCCGAGCACGATGATCTCTCCGTAGGTGTCGAAGCCCCGGAAATCGACCAGGATCACGTTCACCACGTTGGTGCCGCCGCCGCCCTTGTAGGAATTGGCGAGGTGGAACTCCGAGATCGGGGTCGAGACCGCGTCGCGCAGCAGGTAGTGCCAGGACAGGGCGAAGGTCGCGAGGCCCCCGGCCAGGGCGATGGCGGCGTCGCGGACCCGGCGCAGCACGGTGCTTTCGACCGGCGTGCGGTTCGGCAGGAAGTTCAGCGCCAGAAGCAGCAGGATGATCGTCACCACCTCGACCGTGAACTGCGTCATCGCGAGGTCGGGCGCGCTGAGATAGACGAAGCCGATCGAGACCATCAGGCCCACGATGCCGATCAGGATCAGCGCCAGCAGGCGGTTGCGGTGCAGGATCACCAGCGCCGCCGTGGCAGAGACCAGCATGGCCCATCCCGCTATCGGCACGGGCCCGGCGGCCTGGATGGTCCGCGTGGCCGCGCCGACCGTGCCGGTTGTCCAGGCGTGGTAGCCCGCGGCGATCATCGTCACCATGCCGATCATGGCGTAACGGGTGAAGGATCCGTTGTGCAGCCCGTGGACGAGGACCTGCGCGGCGCGTGCGGAGGCCTCGACGATGGCCTCGAAGATCACCTTGGCCTCGGGCCGCGGCGTGCCCTCCCACAGCCGCAGCAGCGGCCGGAAGATCGCCATCAGCAGCAGGCCGCCCACGACGGCGATGATCGACATCCAGAGCGCCGGGACCAGCCCGTGCCAGATCCTGATGTATTTCGTCTCGAGCTCTGCCACCTCGCCGATGACCGCCCGGGCGACCAGGAAGACGAAATCCTGCACGAGGAAGGGCGCGACACCGATCGCCACCACCAGCACCACGAGGATCGCGGGCGGCAGCCACATGCCGGGGCCCGGATCGTGGGGCTTGTGCGGATAGTCGTCGCGCACCGGGCCCAGGAACGTGTGCCCGATGAAGCGGAAGCAGTAGGCGGCCGAGAAGAGCGAGCCGACCGTCGCCAGCACCGGCACCAGCCATTCGCTGCCGTAAAGGAGGGTGTGGTTGGCCTCTTCCAGCATCATCTCCTTCGACAGGAAGCCGTTGAGCAGCGGGATCCCCGCCATCGACAGCGCCGCCAGCGTGGCGATCACGAAGGTCACGGGCATCAGCCGCCGCAGCCCGCCAAGGCGGCGGATGTCGCGGGTATGCGCCTCGTGATCGACGATCCCTGCCGACATGAAGAGAGCGGCCTTGAACGTCGCGTGGTTGAGGATATGGAACACCGCCGCCATCGCCCCGAAGGCCGTGCCGGTGCCCAGAAGCATCGTGATCAGCCCCAGGTGGCTGACGGTCGAGAAGGCCAGCAGCGCCTTCAGGTCATGCTTGAAGAGCGCGATCACCGCGCCCAGCACCATCGTGACCAGCCCCGCGGTGGTGACGATGGCCACCCATTCCGGCGTGCCCGACAGCACCGGCCACATGCGGGCCATCAGGAAGATGCCCGCCTTCACCATGGTCGCCGAATGCAGATAGGCCGACACCGGCGTCGGCGCGGCCATCGCATGCGGCAGCCAGAAGTGGAAGGGGAACTGCGCCGACTTGGTGAAACAGCCCAGCAGGATCAGGATCAGCGCCGGCAGGTAGAGCGGGCTGGCCTGGATCAGGTCGCGGCTCTGCAGGATCACGCTCAGGTCGTAGCTGCCCGCGATGTTGCCGAGGATCAGCATCCCCCCGATCATCGCCAGCCCGCCCATGCCGGTGACGGTCAGCGCCATGCGTGCGCCCTGACGGCCTTCGGGCAGGTGCTTCCAGTAGCCGATCAGCAGGAAGGACGAGAGCGAGGTCAGCTCCCAGAAAACCAGCAGAAGCAGGATGTTGTCCGACAGCACGATCCCCACCATCGCCCCCTGGAAGAGCAGCAGATAGGTGAAGAATTCCCCCATGTTGTCGTCGCGGCTGAGGTAGTGCCGTCCGTAGGCGATGATCAGCAGGCCGATGCCGAGGATCAGCAGGGCGAAGAAGAACCCCAGCCCGTCGAGCATCAGCGTCACGTTCAGCCCGAGCGCCGGCATCCAGTCGATTCCGGCGGTCACCACTCTGCCCTCGATCACGGTGGGCAGGTTGGTCAGCAGTCCGACGAACGCGGCCAGGGTGACGGTGAACGTCACGCCCGCGCAGGCGGACCGACCGGCCTGATTCATCACACCGGGAAGAAGCGCGCCCAGGAACGGCAGAGCGACGATGAGGAAAAGTGACACGTTGGCAGCCTGCTTGATGTTTGGCGCGTCATTCATGCGCAAGGATGGCGCAGGATTCCAGCACATTGGACCGTAATGTGACGATTTTTCCCGATCGCGGGCCGGTGCGGCCGGCACCGCGCCCGGACGTCCCGGTCGCGGGGGACCGGTTTTTCCCGGCTCGGGCCTTGTCCTCGCGCGCCCCGCGGCGCCGCGCCATCACCGGCCGGTAGCGTTTCCTTCAGGAGGACGCGCAACGAACGGCCGCCGCCGACGGACAGGCTCGGCTGACGCCGTCGATCGCGAATGGGCGCCCGTCGCGCCTCCCCGGCCCGCAGGCCGTCGCGCGTGCCCGGCTCGATTTCACCCCCGGTCATGGCGCCCTCGGTGTCGGCATCGCCCGTGCCGATACCTGCATCTGCGCGGTGCAATTGTCTCCGCCCGCCTCGATCGAAGATGTTGGCAGGCGACCGAGGTGCCGCACCGGCACCGACTGCACCAGAACCAGGCGGACGCCCCATGAACCTTTCCACGCTTGCCTCGCCATCGCCCGGCCCCCGGACCCTGGGCGAGATCCTCAGGCGTCAGGCGGCCGATCACCCCGGGACGGAGTTTCTCGTCTTTCCGGACAACCGCTGGACCTACGCGGACTTCGACGCCTGGGTGGACCGGCTCGCATGCGGTCTGACGGCGCGCGGGATCGGCCGGGGTTCGAAGGTGGCGATCATGCTGCCCAACTGTCCGGAATTCGTCGGCCTGTGGTTCGCCTGCGCGCGGATCGGGGCGGTGGAGGTGCCGGTCAACGTGAACCTGCGCGGCCAGCTTCTGGGCCATGTCCTGCGGCAGTCGGAGGCGGCGATGGTCGTCGCGGGCCAGGCGAACATGGACGACATCGGCGCGGCGCTCGCGGACATGCCCGGGCTCGCCACCGTCATCTCCGTCGGCGAGGGCGCATTCCCTTCGGCCTTCGACACCCTCTCGACCGCGAATTTCACCGAACTGGAGAATGTTGAGGGCGCGCCGCCCGAGGTCGCGCTGTCGCCCGACGACCCGGCGGCGATCATCTTCACCTCGGGAACGACGGGGCCGTCCAAGGGGGCCGTGCTGTCCCACACCTACTTCTGGTGGTTCGGGGAGCGGTGCTGCCAGCTGCGGGGGATGGCGCAGGACGAGTGCCTCTACACCTGCCTGCCGCTCTTCCACGCCAACGCGCAGGCGCTGACGGTGATGCCGGCGCTGCTGCGGGGGCGGACCGCCGTGCTCGACACGCAATTCACGGCGTCGGGCTTCTGGGACCGGCTGCGCGACTTCGGGGCCACGCAGTTCAATTACATCGGCGGGATGATCCCCATCCTGATGAAGCAGCCGCCATCGGCCGGCGACCGCGACCACCGCGTGCGGCTGGCCATGGGCGCGGCCGCGCCGCACACCCAGTGGCAGGCCTTCGAGGATCGGTTCGGGCTGCGGATCATGGAATGCTACGGCCAGACCGAGGATTGCGCCGTCACCGCCAACCCGGTCGACGACGTGCGCATCGGCTCCATCGGCAAGCCGCTCTGGGGCTACGAGATGCAGGTCGTGGACGACGACGGGCGCGTCCTGCCCGACGGAGAGACCGGAGAGTTCGTGGTCCGGCCGCAGGAGCCCGGGATCCTGATGAAGGGCTATTACGGGATGCCGGAGGAGACGCTCTCGGTCTTCGAGAACCTCTGGTTCCACACCGGCGATTTCGGCTGGCGCGACGCGGACGGGTATTTCTACTTCGTCGACCGCAAGAAGGACGCGCTGCGGCGGCGGGGCGAGAACATCTCGGCCTGGGAGGTCGAGCTGGCGATCAACGAACACCCGGCGATCCTGGAAAGCGCGGTCTATGCCGTGCCCTCCGACGTGGGCGAGGACGAGGTGATGGTGGCCGCGATCCTGCGGGACGGCCAGAATCTGACCGAGGCCGACCTGATCGAGCATTGCCAGACCCGGCTCGCCTATTTCGCCGTGCCGCGGTTCGTCTCCTTCCGGGCCGATCTGCCCCGGACGCCGACCCACCGGATCGAGAAGTACAAGCTGCGCCGGGAGGGCGTCACGCCGGACACCTGGGACAGGGAGGCCGCAGGCATCGTCCTGCGCCGCTGAATGGGAGGAAAGACCATGACCTACGACTATTCCGACGCGCGCGAATACCTGAAGCGGGCGGGGTCGAAGCGGATGCCGCCGCTCATCATCAGCGCGGCCATCACCGGCGGCATCCAGGGCAAGGAGGCCAACCCGGCCATCCCCGAGACGCCCGAGGAGCAGGCCGAGGAGGCCCGCCGCTGCTACGAGGCGGGGGCCAGCATGGTCCACATCCACGCCCGCGATCCACGGACCGGCTACGCCACGCCGGCGAAACGCGCCCGCGACTTCGCCCTGGTGAACCATCTGGTGCGCGAGAAGTGCCCGGAGATCATCATCGACAACACCTCCGGCGGCGGGCTCGGGCTGGATCTGGAGGAGCGTCTGTCCTCGCTCGACGCCTTCCCGGAGGTGTCGGACATCGACATGGGGCCGTTCGACGTGGCGCTGCCGCTGCGGCGCCGCGAGGCGCCGCTGACCGGGCGGGACGAGGACGTGATGGTCGACGATCTGCTGCCCGTCACCATCGGCGAGACCGAGCTGCGCGCGCGGCGCATGAACGAGCGCGGGGTCGGCGTCACCATGGCGCTTTTCCACAACGGGCACTGGTCCTCGGTCGACAACCTGATCCGCCGGAAGCTGGTGCAGCCGCCCTATCGGTTCCTCTTCTTCCTGGGCATGACCTCGGGCGCGCTGCCGACACCGCAGACCCTGCTGGATTTCGTCCGCGACGCGCCGCAGCCCTCGGTCGCCTTCGTCATGGCGGTCGGGCGGCACGATCTGCCGCTGACGACCATGGCCACGCTTCTGGGCCTGCACGCTATGGTGGGGCTGGAGACCAACCTCTACATCTCGGACGGGGTCCAGGCCACGTCCAACGCGCAGCTGGTCCAGCGGACAGCCGATATCGCCCGCTCGCTCGGCCGCGAGGTCGCCACCCCGGCGCAGGCGCGCGAGATGCTGGGTCTTCCGGCCGAGCCGCGGGCCTATCCCGCACCGGCCGACGCGGCCTGATCCGGCCGGCAGACATTCCACGAAAGGGCACCAGATGAAGACCGAATTCACGGACCTGATGGGTATCCAGTATCCGATCATGCAGGGTGGCATGCATTTCGTCGGGCTTGCGCCGCTCGCCGCCGCGGTGTCCGAGGCCGGAGGTCTGGGGATCATCACCGCCCTCACCCTCCGCACGCCCGAGCTTGTGCGCGAGGAGATCCGGAGGACCAAGGCGCTGACGGCGAAGCCCTTCGGCGTCAACCTGACCTTCCTGCCGACGCTCGCCGATCCGCCCTACGACGCCTTCATCGACGTGATCGAGGACGAGGGCATCACCATCGTCGAGACCGCGGGACGCAGCCCCGCGGCGTACATGCCCCGCTTCAAGGCCGCGGGCATCCGGGTGATCCACAAGTGCACCTCGGTGCGCCATGCGCTGAAGGCGCAGGAGATCGGCTGCGACGTGGTCAGCGTGGACGGGTTCGAATGCGGCGGCCATCCGGGTGAGGACGACGTGCCGGGCCTGATCCTGCTGCCCCGCGCGGCCGAGGCGCTGTCGATCCCCTTCATCGCTTCGGGCGGCATGGCGGACGGGCGCAGCCTGATGGCCGCGCTGGCGCTCGGCGCGGAGGGCATGAACATGGGCACGCGCTTCCTGGCCACGGTCGAGGCGCCGGTGCACGAGAACGTCAAGCAGGCCATCGTGGCGGCCAGCGAGCTCGACACCCGGATCATCATGCGCAGCCTGCGCAACACCGAGCGCGTCCTGAACAACGCCGGCGTGACCCGCATCGTCGCCATCGAGAAGGAGAAGGGCGCCGATCTGGCCTTCGAGGACATCCTCGAGGAGGTGGTCGGCGTCTATCCGAAGGTCATGCAGCAGGGCGAGATGGACAGCGGGGCCTGGAGCTGCGGCATGGTCGCGGGCCTGATCCACGACGTGCCGCCCGTGGCCGAGCTGATCGCGCGGATCGTGGAGGAGGCGCGGACGCTCTCGCGGACCCGGCTGGCCTTCGCCTGAGGGTGGTCAGCCCTCGTCCAGCTCGCGCTGGAGCGACTTGCCGACGGTCTGGAAAAGCTGGCGCAGCCACTTGTGCGCCTTGTTCGCGTGCATCCGGTCGTGCCAGATGGCGCGCACCATCAGGCGCCCCGGATCGAAGGGCAGCGGCATGGCGGTCAGCCGGTAGCGGCCGACCTGTCTGTCCGCCAGCCCCTTCGGCACGGTGGCCAGCAGATCCGTCGATTCCAGCACGCCGGGGATCATCGCCATCGACGGCAGGTTGGCCCGGAACCTGCGGCTGATCCCCATGGGCCGCAGCGTCCGGTCGAGCACGATCTCGATCGACGAGATGAAGGCCGGCGGCGAGCCGAAGAAGACATGCATCTCGCTGCCGTACTGGTCGAGCGAGAGCGTGTCGGAGATGCGGGAATGGTCCCGGCGGCGCAGGCAGACCAGCGGCTCCGAAAGCACGCTGGTCTGGAACAGACCCTCCGACACGTCGTGGAAGAAGCCGACGACCAGATCGACCTCGCTGTTGGCCAGGGCCTCGCGCAACCGGTTCGGCTGAGGCTGCACGATTGTCAGCGCGATATCCGGCGCCTCCCGCATGGCGGTGTCCAGAACGCCGGGCAGCAGCATGTGCCCCACATAATCGCTTGCCATGATCCTGAATTCGGCCTTCACGGAGGCAATGTCGAATTCTGTCTCGCCATGGATGGCGAAGTCGATCTCGGCCAGCGCCCGCCGCGCCGCTCCGGCGATCTCGGGGGCGCGTTCCGACAGGATCATCCCGCGCGCGGTCCGCACCAGGATCGGGTCGCCGAAGATCTCGCGCAGGCGGGCGAGGGCCGTGCTCATGCCCGACTGGCTCATGCCCAGGCGGTCCGCCGCCCGCGACACGTGCCGTTCCGTCACGAGCACCTCCAGGCAGCGCAGCAGCTGGATGTTCATGTCGACCTTCGACACGGGTCACCGCCCCCGGATCGTCGGCGGGAGCGGTATCGAACTGAGCGATAGTGCCATCACTGCTGCCTCATGGTGCGGCCTGTTTCCGGACGGTAGTGTAAAACCTGAATGAAGGGAAGTCTGCGCTTTCGCCGACAAGGTTCTGGAAAATAGTAACTTTCCAGCGTCCCTGACATGCGTTCGGGAGGTTGCAATGCACATGAAGGCTATCTGCATCGCCGATGGCGACGACGGGGCAACCCTTGTGGTCCGGGATGTCGAACAGCCCGAACCGGCCGCGCGCGAACTGCTCGTCCGGGTGCGCGCCGCCGGGGTGAACTTCGCCGACCTCTACCGCGCCAGACGCCACTTCGGCTCCTTCAGGGGCCCGGGTGCCGACATCGCCGGTCTCGAGATCGCGGGCGAGGTCGTGGGCATCGGATCGGACGTCCGCGGCTTCGACCTCGGCAGCCGGGTGATGGGCATGGCGACGGGCGCCTATGCCGAATACTGCTGCATCGACGCGGCGGTCGCGCTGCCCGTGCCCGAGGAACTGTCCTGGACCGAGGCCGCCGCCGTCACCGGCACCTACGTCACGGCCCACAACGCGCTGGTCGCCAACGCCGCCCTCGCGAAAGGCGAATCCGTCCTGATCCAGGCCGCAAGCTCGGGCGTCGGCATGGCGGCGGTGCAGCTGTCGCGCCTGCTCGGCGCCGGGCTGGTCATGGGAACCTCCACCTCTCCCGCCAAGCTGGAGCGGCTGGTCGGGATGGGCCTGCAGGTGCCGATCAACAGCCGGGAACAGGATTTCGTCGCCGAGGTGATGAAGGCGACGCGCGATCACGGCGCGGATGTCATCATCGAGAACATCGGCGGCGATACCCTGGCGCGCGACATCGACTGCGCGGCCGTCAAGGGCCGGATCATCAACGTCGGACGGCTGGGCAAGTGGATCGGCGAGATCGATCTCGACGAACATTCCCGCAAGCAGATCAGGCTGATCGGGGTGACCTTCCGGACCCGCACCCTCGACGAGGTCGCCGCGATCATGCGCAGCTTCCGGCAGGACATTCTGCCCGCCTTCCGGGACGGAAGGCTGAAGCCGCTGATCCACAAGACCTTTCCGCTGGACGAGGCGGCCGAGGCGCAGGAGCTCATGCGCTCCGGCGGGCACTTCGGGAAGATCGTCCTGCAGGTGAGCTGACGACAACGGGGGAGACCACGACATGAGCAGGCTTTTCGGACCGGTCCGGCAGATGGGATACGTCGTCAGGGACCTGGAGGCGGCGATGGCCTGGTGGACCCGCTCCATGGGCGTCGGGCCGTTCTTCCATCTCGACCGGGCGGAGTTCATCGACTTCCGGCACATGGGCGAACCCTCGGACGTCTGGGTCAGCGCGGCGCTCGCGCAATGCGGCGACGTACAGATCGAGCTGATCCAGCAGCGCAACGACGCGCCGTCGATGTACCGCGATTTTCTGGCCGCGGGTCGGGAGGGCCTTCAGCACATCGCCTTCTGGCACGCCCCCGGCGCCTACGAGGAGAAGCTGGAGCAGGCGCTGGCGCAGGGCTTCACCGTGGCCATGTCGGCCGCGACGATCGACGAGACCGGCAAGCTTGTCTACTTCGCCGAGCAGGATCACCCGGGCACCGCGATCGAGCTGTCCTGCCTGAGCCCGAGCAAGGCGAAGGTCTTCGGCATGATCGCCGACGCCGCCCGCAGCTGGGACGGCAGCGATCCCGTGCGGCGGCTGGACCAGCCGCAGTCCTGACAAACACCACGACATCCTGGGAGGAGAACCATGGAACAGATCCGACTGGCCGCCTGCGCGGCCGCAGCCCTCGCCGTATCCCTGTCACCGACCCTGTCCGGCCCCGTCCGGGCCGAGACCACCATCGTGCTGGGCGGCGCGATGCCCGCGCGCGGGCCGGACTCACGCGCGCTGGTGTCCTTCGCCGAGCGGGTGGAGGCGGACAGCGACGGCAGCGTGACGTTCGAGATGTCCTTCGACGGGCAGGTGGTCGATTTCCGCAGCACGCTCGGCGCCGTGGGCGACGAGCTGGTGGACGCGGCGCAGCTCTACCCGGCCTTCTACCGCAGCGAGCTGAAGGTGATGAACGCCTTCGTGGACATGGGCCTGTCGGCCACCGAATCCTGGGCGCATACCGCGGCGGTCGCCGAAACGGTCCTGCTGGGCTGCCCGTCCTGCGAGGCGGAGTTCGAGAAGTACGACATCAAGCCGCTGGCCCTGGCGGGAAGCGCGTCGTTCATGATGATCTGCCGCAGCGCCATCGACGGCCTGTCGGACCTGGCAGGCAAGTCCATCCGGTCGGTGTCGCGCAACCAGGCGCTGGTCACCGAGCTTGGCGCGAACCCGGTCACCACCGTGCCCTCCGAAGTGTTCGAGGCGATGCAGCGCGGCCAGGTGGAATGCGTGTGCAGCCCGCTCGACTGGATCCCGGCCTACGGCCTGGCCGAGGTGACCGGGTACGTGATCGACACGCCGCTGACACACGACAGCAGCCGGATGCCGCTGGTGATGAACCGCAACATCTGGAACGACCTGTCCGACGAGGGCCGGCAGGCGATCCTGAAGAACCTGCCGTTCCTGAGCGCGGAGGCCACAGCGAACAACATCGCCGAGGGCGAGGAGGGCCGCCGCGCGGCCGAGGCGGCCGGCGTCGAATTCGGCGACGGCGGGCCGGAATACGTGAAGGCGGTGGAGGCGTTCCGCAAGGGAGAGCTCGACGCCGTCCTGGCCAGCGCGAAGGAACGCGGCGTCGACGGCGCGGAAGAGATCGTCGAGACCTACCGCCGGAACCACGAGAAATGGGCCGGCATCATGGCCGAGATCGGCGACGACCGCGCGAAATACGAAGAGGCGCTCTGGACCGAAATCTACTCGAAACTCCAGTGACGCGGGTGTCGACATGCACAAGGCACATCGCATCCTGAACATCCTCGACATGGCCACGCTGACGCTCGGATGCATGGCGGTCCTGCTGATGATGCTGCATGTCTCCGCGGACATCGTGGCGCGCCAGGTGACAAGCTGGCGCGTCCCGGCGACGCTGGAAACGGTCACCTACATCTACATGGTGATGATCGCCTTCCTGCCGCTGGCTGCCGTGCAGGCCCGCCGCCAGCAGATCGCGGTGGAGCTTTTCGCCGAACTGCTGCCCGCGCGCGTCATCTTCTTCACCGACGCGCTCGTGGGCCTGATCGGCGGGCTTTTCGTCCTCGGGCTGGCCTGGTTCAGCACCGCGCTGGCCTGGGAGCAGACCCTGATCCGCGAGGCGGCGCCCTCCATGGCCTCGCCGGTGCCGATCTGGCCGGTCCGGTGGATGCTGGTCCTCGCCTGGGTCCTCGTGTCCCTGCACCTGCTGATCCAGGCCGGGATGAACCTGCGGGCGGCGCTGACCGGGCGCGCGGCCGAGTTCGGGCCGGCGGTGAACGCACCGGAGGCCGCCGAAGCAGACCGGACCGGAGGGCTCTGAGATGGACGGTTTCGACATCGGCCTTCTGGGAATCGGCAGTCTCTTCGTGCTCATGCTGCTGCGGATGCCGATCGCCATCGCCCTCGGGCTGGTGTCGATCGCCGGCATCGCCGTCCTCCGCAGCGATCGCGCGGCCACCGGGCTCATGGGCGCGATGCCCTACGACTTCGCCGCGAACTGGACGCTGTCCGCCATCCCGATGTTCCTCTTCATGGGATCGGTCGCCTTCAACACCGGCATGACCTCGGCCATCTACAGGCTGTTCCGGATGGCCTTCTGGTGGGTGCCGGGCGGGCTGGCGCTGACCACCAACTGGGCCTCGACCGCCTTCGGCGTGGTCTGCGGATCCAGCGTGGCCGTCACCGCGATGATGTCGCGCGTGGCGATCCCGGAGATGTTGAAGCATCGCTACAGCCCGTCGCTCGCGACCTCCGTCGTCGCCGCCTCCGGCACCGTCGACAGCCTGATCCCGCCGAGCATCGCCTTCATCATCTACGCCTGGTACGCCGAGATCCCGGTGACCGAGCTGTTCATGGCGGGCATCCTGCCGGGCCTTCTCACCTCGGCGGTCTACACCGTGATCATCGTGGGACGCTGCCTTCACGATCCCGAGCTCGGCCCGCGGGGCGAGCGCGATTTCACCCCGGCCGAACTGCGCCACACCGCCGTCCGGTCATGGCCGATCCCGGTGCTCTTCCTCGGCATCTTCGGCGGTCTCTACTCCGGCCTGATGACGGTCACCGAGGCCGCGGCCGGCAGCGCCTTCATCGCCTGCCTGATCGCGCTGGTGCGGGGCGAGCTGACGTTCCGGTCCCTGCGCACCAGCCTCGTCGAATCCTCGCTGACCACCGCGTCGCTCTTCTTTGTGGTGATCGGCGCCGCGATGTTCGCCCGCTTCATGGCGGTCTCGGGCGTGCCGCGCGAGCTCGGCGCGCTGATCGAGGCGATGGATGTCTCGGTGCTGGGCTTCATGCTGATCGTGGGCGTGGTCTACCTGGTGCTCGGCATGTTCCTCGACGGGATCGGGGTGATGATGCTGACCCTGCCGATCCTGCTGCCGATCTGCGACGCGATGGAGATCGATCTGGTCTGGATGGGCGTGGTCGTGGTCAAGCTGATCCTGCTGGGGCTGATCACGCCGCCGGTCGGGCTGCAGGCCTTCGTCGTCAAGGGCGTGGTCGGAGACGCCGTGCCGCTGACGACGATCTTCGGCGGGCTGCTCTGGTTCGTCGCCGCCGAGATCGTGATCATCGTCCTGCTCGTCGCCTTTCCCGAAATCAGCCTCTGGCTGCCGTCGCTGATCGGCGGCTGAGGACCCAACGGAGGAGTATCCATGTCGAGGTTCGAGAACAGGGTCGCCCTGATCACCGGCGGCGCGCGCGGCATCGGCGCCGCCACCGCCGCCCGCATCGCGGCCGAGGGCGGCACGGTCGCCATCGCCGATCTGCCCGGCGCGGAGGCCGAGGCGCTGGCGGCGGACCTCGGCGGCAGCTTCGTGGCCCTCGATGTCACGGACGAGGCGGGCTGGCGGGAGGCCGTCGCGGGCCTGTCGGAGCGTCACGGCCGGATCGACGTGCTGGTCAACGCCGCGGGGATCGAGGGCGACGTCGTGAAGGGTTCGCTGGAGGACACGACGCTGGAGGAATGGCGGCGGGTGCTGTCGGTGAATCTCGACGGCACGTTCCTCGGGTGCCGAACGATCATGCCGGTGATGAAGGTGCGGGGGGAGGGGGCGATCGTCAACGTTTCCTCTCTGGGGTCCTATTACCCGACCGTGCAGGGCGTGGCCTATGGCGCCAGCAAGGGGGCGGTAACGCAGCTGACGAAATCCGTCGCGCTGGAGGGCGCCCGGGACGGGCGGCGGATCCGCTGCAACTCCGTGCATCCGGGCATGATGGCGACGCGGATGCTCGACCGCATCGTCACAGGGATGGGCGAGCGGACCGGCAACCGCGAGGATCCGCAGGCCCTGAGCCCCGCCGCCCGCATCCCGCTCGGCCGCGCCGGGCAGGCGGAGGAGGCGGCAAGCGTGATCGCGTTCCTCGCGTCCCGGGAGGCGAGCTACGTCACGGGCAGCGAATACGTCGTGGACGGCGGCTGGAAACTGCAGCGCTGACCCTCCGGCCCGGGAACTCGTTGCGGGGTTTCGCGATGACCGACGCCGCCGGCGGCCCGGCTGGTGCGCTGCCGAATTATTGCTGTTGATGTCTCACCCGCGCAGCCGCGTTCAGTCCCCGGCCAGCCAGTCTTCGCTGTTTCGCAGGCAGGCCGTCGCGGCGGGGCTGCCGTCGGTCAGGATGTTGTCCGCGAGCGTCTTGCCCATGTCGAGCAGCCGGTAACCGATGAAGCGATAGGCCTCCGGCACGCCGGAGAAATCCGTTTCCGCCATGAAGCGGTCGAAGGCGGGGCCGGGGATCACCGGGTCGAAGCGGTCCTTCTCGTAGACCGCTTCGCGCAGCGCGATCTTCCAGGCGCCGTCGTGGCGCACGATGCGGTCGATGAAGCGCGCCCAGGTGATGTTGTCGACCGCCACACCCTCGATCCGCGCCCGGCCGAGGATCTGGATCGAGGTCTCGGCCACCGCCCTGTCGCCGTTCACCGCGATGACGGGCGTGCCGATGACATGCTTGGTGCGCGGGCCCTCGGGCTGGAAGGTCTTCCGGCTGGCAGCGATGAAATCCGCGGCGCTGCCCGAGAACCAGGTGACGTGCATCTCGCCGTCCGGGGTGTAGCATCCGGCCAGCGTCTGCCACCGTCCCTGATCGCGGGCGAGGCCCCAGCGATGGATGAGTTGCTCGATCTCGATCACGTCGGTTGCGGTCATGGATGCTCCTCCCGTTGTGTCACCCTTGCGCCATGCCGCGTCCGCGTCCGCAACCCCGGCGGGTCCGTCCGCAGGGTGGACACCCGGCAGGCGCGCGGTGGATCCTGGCCGGGCGGCGTGTATCGCGGGGTGTATCACGCTGGGCCGAAGCCCGAGGGGACGCCGGAGGACACGCCGCATGGAGACCGCATTCGACACCTTGCCCGACCGTATCCCCGTGGTGGTGGTCGGCGCGGGGCCCTGCGGTCTGACGCTGGCCAACCTGCTGGTGTCGCTGGGCGTCGACTGCGTCGTGCTGGACCGCGAGCCGGGGCCGATGAACCTGCCCCGCGCCATCGTGCTGGACGACGAGGGGGCGCGGACGATCCAGGTCTTCGGGCTGGACCGCAGCTATGTCGCCGGCACGCTGACGGGCGAGGGGTCGCGCTACTACAACGAAGCGGGCGCGTGCTTCGCCGAGACGGGGCGCGGCCCGCGCAGCTATGGCTTCGCCAAGCGGAACTTCATCTATCAGCCCGAGTTCGAGACCGCCCTGCGCGACGCGCTGACCGCCCGAGCGCAGGGGGCGCTGCGCTACGGGGCCGAGGTGACGGATGTGCGCCAGACCGGAAGCGAGGCGCTGGTGACAATGCGCGGGGCGGACGGCGCGACGCGGGTGATCCGGACCGACTGGGTCGCAGCCTGCGACGGCGGCCGCTCTCCCATCCGCGAGCGTCTGGGCATCGCGATGGCGGGCGAGACCTATGGCCAGGACTGGATCGTGCTCGACACCAGCGACGACCCGGATCAGGAGCCGTTTTCGCGTTTCTTCTGCTCGGACACCCGGCCGCATGTCAGCGTGCCCGCGCCCAACGGCGGGCGGCGCTACGAATTCATGCTGCTGCCCGGCGAGACGCGCGAGGAGATGCTGCGCCCCGAGGTGCTGTCCCGCCTGCTGGCCCCGTTCCGGCCCTGGGACGAGGCGACGGTGCTGCGCAGGACGGTCTATACCTTCCACGCCCGGATCGCCGAGAGGTTCCGCGAGGGGCGCATCCTGCTGCTGGGCGACGCGGCGCATCTGACGCCGCCCTTCGCCGGGCAGGGGATGAACGCGGGCCTGCGGGACGCGCACAACGTCGCGTGGAAGATCGCGGCGGCGCTGAAGGGGGCCGATCCGGCGATCCTCGACAGCTACGATGCCGAACGCCGCAAGCCCGCGTGGGACATGATCCAGCTGGCGGTCGTGATGGGCGATATCGTGATGCCCGCCGATGCCGCGCAGGTGGCCTTCCGCGATCTGCTGATGACGGCGCTGGAGCCGTTCCCGGCGGTGAAGGACTACCTGATCCAGATGCGGTTCAAGCCGAAGCCGCGCTACGACGCGGGGCTCTTCCTGGACCTCGACCGGCCGGAGTTCGAGGCCTCGCTGGTGGGCGAGATGATCCCGCAGCCGGACCTGGCCGAGGGGGCGGGCAAGCTCGACGACCTGCTGGGCGCCGGTTTCGCGCTGCTGGCGCAGGGGGCGGAGGCCGAAGCCGCGATGGCCCGTCTGGGACGTCGGTCGCTTCTGGGCCTGCCGCTGGCCACGCTGTCCCTCGCCAAGCGCGGCGGCGAGGGCGTCGCGATGGCCGAGGCCGAGGCGGGTCGGGCCACCGCCCGCCCGCTGCGCACGCATCGCGGCCAGGTCCTGCTGATCCGGCCCGACCGCTACTGCGCCGCCGCCTTCTGGCCCGAGGATCTGGCCGCCGGCCTCGCCCGTTACGAGGCGCTGTTCGCGCCCGAGGCCAGTTCGTCCGCGATGGCCGAGGCGGTCGCCGTCAGTTCGGACCGGTAGCGGGTCAGCGCCTCTTCGAACCCCATGGCGGAGGTGATCCAGATCACCGTCAGCGCCGCCACCACCCGCTCGCCCTGCAGGATCGGGGCGGAGAGGCTCATCGTGTGGTCGTTGAACCCGCCGCTGCGGTAGCCGACGCCCAGCTCGCGGCAGCGGTCGAGCATGAAGTCGAGCGCGGCGCGATCCTCCAGGATTCCGCCGCCCGTCTCTCCCCGCTGGGCGAGGCCCGCGAGGATCTGCTCCCGCTCCGCCTCGGGGCAGAAGGCGAGCCACGCCCGGCCCCCGGCGGTCAGGGTCACCGGCAGCTCGCGCCCGACCATGCCGATGTCGATCGAGAAGGGGCTGATGTTGTGCGTCGATTCCCGCACGACCATGCGGTAGTCGTGAAAGGTGGCGAGGTCGATCGGCCAGAGGATGCGCCGCCCGAGCCGCATCATGTGCGGCACGGCGATCTGCGCCACCCAGTCCTCGTCCCGGAAGCCGGAGCTGAGCGATTTCGACCTCAGCGTCGGCCGCCAGGTGTCGTCGGAGGGTGAGCGGGCGACGAAGCCCAGTTCCTCCAGCGTTTCCAGCAGGCGATAGGCGGTCGGGCGCGGCACGCCCGTCACCCGCGCCACCTCGTTGGCGCGCAGGCCGCCCTGCGCGTTCAGCGCCTGCAGGATCTCCAGCCCGCGTTGCAGGGCGCGGACCCTGGGCAATCCGGACATGCCGGTCTCTCCTCTCTCGGCCCTTCATCGGACCTTGTCCCGCGGCGAAAGGTGACCCGGAACCGCCGGGGTGTCCACCAGGTGAACGGATCGCAGGCCGTGTCTGTCGCCCGGTGGCGATATCCGCAGGCTGCGGGGCAGGAACGACGGGGGGAGGAGCCTCTTGGATCTGGTCGAGAAACGGGTGCGCGGCAGCGCTCGGGGGCTGGCGCTGATCGGCCTCGCGGGGCTGCTGGTGCTGGCGATCATGACGACGCTGGACGTGCTGCTGCGCTGGCTGTTCGCCGCGCCGCTGCACGGGGTGAACGACGTGAGCGCGGTGGTGATGGCGGTGGTCGTCGCGGCCTGCATCCCGGCGAACCTGGCCTTCAAGCAGAACATCACGGTGAACGTGCTGGGCACCGCGCTCGGCTCCCATGCCGAACGCGCGTTCGAGGTGCTGGCGAGCCTGCTGACGCTGGTCTTCGTGACGCTGATGGCCTGGCAGTTCGTGCCCTATGCGGCGGGGCTGAAGGAGACGGGCGAGCAGACCTGGGTGCTGGCCTGGCCGGTCTGGCCCTGGTGGGTCTGCGCGGCCGCCATGCTGATCCTCGCGGCGCTGGTGCAGGTGCTGGTGCTGGCGGCGGACATCAGGGCGCTTGTCACGGGCGGCGGCGCCGTCGCCCACGACGAACCGCCCGTGGTCTGAGGAGAGGGCGACATGGATCCGCTGCTTCTCGCGCTGGTCGGCTTCGCCCTGATGCTGGGGCTGATCGCGCTGCACGTGCCGCTGGGCATCTCGATGGCGCTTGTGGGGGTCGGCGGCTTCGGCCTGCTGGTCGGCTGGGGCCCGGCAATGTCGCTGATGGCGAGCGAGCCCGCCGCGGCGATGACCAACCTCGACCTGGCGGTGATTCCGCTGTTCATGCTGATGGGCAGCCTCGCCGCCGCCGGGGGGTTGGCGGGCGACATCTACAACCTGGCAAGCGCGCTGATCGGGCATCGGAAGGGCGGGCTGGCGACGACGACCGTCGTGGCCTGCGCGGGCTTCGGGGCGGTCTGCGGGTCGGGCGTGGCGACCACCGCCACCTTCGGCCGCGTGGCGCTGCCCGAGATGATGCGCCGCGACTACGGCCCGTCGCTTGCCACCGGCTCGATCGCCGCCGGGGGGACGCTGGGGATCATCGTGCCGCCGTCGGGGATCATGATCCTTTATTCCGTGCTGACCGAGCAGTCGGTGCTGTCGCTCTTCACCGCCGCCATCGTGCCGGCGCTGATGGCGGTACTGTTCTACTTCGTCGCCGTCCGGGTGACCGTGGCCCTGAACCCCGCGACCGGCCCGGCGGGCGAACGGATGCCCTGGCCCGCGCGCTGGCGGGCGATCCGGGCCTCCTGGGGCGTCGTCCTGCTGGCCGTCGCGGTTCTGGGCGGGATATATTCCGGGGTCTTCACCGTGAACGAGGCCGCTGCCGTCGGGGTGGTCATCGCCTTCGTCTTCGCGCTGGTGCGGCGCCGTCTGGGCTGGGCATCGTTCCTCGAGGTGCTGGCGGAGGCCAGCGCATCGACCGCCATGGTCTACATCATGGTCTTCGGGGCGACGATCTTTTCCTACTTCGTCGCGGTCTCCGGCGCGGCCTCCTGGCTGGTGGACGGGATCAGCGGACTGGCCATCCCGCCGCTCGGCGTGATCGTGCTGCTGCTGATGCTCTACATCGTGCTGGGCGCCTTCTTCGACGAGATCGCGGCGATGGTCATCACCCTGCCGTTCGTGATCCCGGTGATCCAGCACCTGGGCTACGATCTGGTCTGGTGGGGGATCATCAACGTCGCGGTGATCGGCATCGGGATGATCACGCCCCCCATCGGGATCAACGTGATGGTCCTGAACTCGATGCAGAAGGCCACCACCCTGACGACGATCTACCGGGGCATCGTGCCCTTCCTGATCGCCGACCTGATCCGCCTCGCCATCCTGACCGCATGGCCCGCGCTGGTGCTGTGGCTGCCGGCGGCGATGCAGTGAGTGCCGTCACCGCCGAGTCCGCAGGACGGACACATCCGGGACCGGGGGCGGCTCCGGCCCGGCGCGGCCTGTAGCGTCGCGCGAAAGGACATCGACGGACGAAGGGGAGGAACCATGTCCATCATCAGAACCATCGCCGCCGGGGCGCTCGTGCTGGCCGCCGGGACGGCCGGGGCCGAGACGCTGCGCTTTTCCAGTTTCGAGCCGCCGATCGCACATATCACGAAGAACATCCTGACCCCCTGGGCCGAGGAGGTCTCGGCCGCGTCCGAAGGCACCATCGACATCGAGATGTTCGCGGGCGGCACGCTGGGCCGATCCCCGGCGCAGCAGCTGAAGCTGGTCGAGGACGGGGTCGCCGACTTCGCCTGGATCATCCCGGGCTATTCGCCGGGCCGCTTCGTGCAGGGCACGGTGGCCGAGCTGCCCTTCATGGTGCCGAACGCCACCGTCGGGTCCGAGGCGATGTGGAAGATGGTCGAGGACGGCTACTTCACCGGCGATTACGACAAGTTCAAGCTGATCGGCGTGCTGGTCTCGGCCCCGAACTTCATCGTCTCGCGCATCCCGATCGTCGAACCCGAGGACATGCAGGGCCTCAACTTCCGCGGGCCGGGCCCGGTGATGCTGAAGGCGGTCGAGGCGCTCGGCGCCGTGCCCGTGGGCGGCATCACCGGTCCGACCATCGCCGACGCCATCCGGCGCGGCCTGGTCGAGGGCACGATGACACAGTGGGCGGCGGTCGAGACGTTCAGGATCGGCGAGGTGACGGATCATTACATGACCGCCCCGCTGGGCGCGACGCCGATGCTCGTCCTGATGAACAAGGCGAAATACGACAGCCTGCCCGACGCGGCCAAGGCGGCCATCGACGCGCATTCCGGCGCGGCCTTCTCGGAGCGGTTCGGCAAGAGTTTTGACGAACACCACGACGCGGCGGGCGAGCGCGAGGCGGCGACCGGGGCCAGCATCGTCGTCCCGGACGAGGGGCTGACCGAGCGCTGGAAGGCCGCCACGCAGGTCGCGGTGGACGACTGGATCGCCACGACCGAAAATGGCCAAGCGCTGTACGACGCCTTCCGCGAGCGGCTGGACGCGGCGGCGGCGGGGCACTGAGGGGGTCAGGCGGCAACCGGACGGGTCCGCCCGTCCGGGGCGTCGCGGGAGGATCGACATGACGCTGACATCGCTGGGCTACATCGGCATCCGCAGCACGCGAACCGACGAGTGGAGCGCCTTCGCCGGCAACCTGCTGGGGATGCAGGAGGTCGACCGTGGCGGCAGCATGCGCGCCTTCCGCATGGACGACCGAAAGCAGCGGCTGGTCGTGTCGGGCAGCGACGGCGACGGCCTCGGCTTCATGGGCTGGGAGGCGTCATCGCCCGCCGAGCTGGAGGCGCTGGCCGCCCGGCTGGAGAACGCGGGCGTCGCCGTCACGCTGGAGGGTGTGGCGCTGGCCGACGAACGGCACGTGGCGCGGCTGATCTCGTTCCGCGACCCGGAGGGCAACCGGCTGGAGGTCTTCTGCGGGCCGGAGGTGGCGTCGGAGCCGTTCCTGCCGGGGCGCGCGATCTCGGGCTTCAAGACCGGCGCGCTCGGCATGGGGCATGCGGTGCTGCATGCGACCGACGTGGACCTGCTGCTGCCCTTCTACCGCGATCTTCTGGGCTTCAGCGTGACCGATTACGGGCTGAGTCCGATCAAGCTCTACTTCTTCCACCTGAACGGACGGCACCATTCCTTTGCCATGGTCGGCAGCGGCCGGCAGGGGATGCATCACTTCATGGTCGAGCTGCTGTCGCTCGACGACGTGGGTCAGGGCTACGACGTGGCCCAGGCCGAGGAGGGGCGCGTGGCCTACACCCTGGGCCGCCATTCCAATGACCACATGACCTCGTTCTACGCCAACTCGCCCTCCGGCTTCTTCGTGGAATACGGCTGGGGCGCGCGGGTGATCGACCCCGAGACGTGGGAGCCGCACGAGACCTTCGACGGCCCCTCCTACTGGGGGCACGAGCGGGTCCACATGCCCGAGGGAGACCCGGGCCGCGAGCGGATGCGCGAGATGCGGATGGACGCCGCCCGGCGCGGCCTGCGCGCGCCCGATCCGGTCGGCAACTGCGCCTGGCTCGACAGCGTGATCCGGCAGGAATGAAGCCGGGCGCGGCGCGCCCACGAGATCTGAAATGGAGACCTGAATGAGACTTCTGTCCTTCGTCCGCCCGGACGGCACCCCTTCCTACGGCCTGATGGAGGGCGACAAGGTCCGGGACGCGGGCGATTCCCTCGTCTCCGGCGCGCCCGACCTGCGGGCGTACCTGGCGACCGGCGGCGATCTGGCGGCGGAGGCGAGGGGCGAGAGCTTCGAGGCTTCGGGCGTGACCTTCCTGCCGCCGGTGCCGAACCCCGAGAAGATCATCTGCATCGGCCTGAACTACATGACCCACATCAGGGAGACCGGCCGCGACGCGCCCGCGCATCCGGCGATCTTCATCCGCTTTCCGGGGTCGGTCGTGGGTCACGAGGCGGCGATGATCCGGCCGAAGGTGTCGACCTGGTTCGATTTCGAGGGCGAGCTTGCGGTGGTGATCGGCAAGCCCTGCCGCCATGTCCCCGCCGAGGCGGCGATGGAGGTGATCGCCGGCTACACCTGTTTCAACGACGGCTCGATCCGCGACTGGCAGCGCCACACCAGCCAGTTCTGGGCGGGCAAGAGCTTCGAGAAGTCGGGCGCCATGGGTCCCTGGATCGTGACCGCCGACGAGATGCCGGATCCCGCTGCGCAGCACATGGTGACCCGCCTGAACGGGGAAGAGATGCAGTCGACCCCGATTTCCGACCTGGCCTTCGGGATCCCGGAGCTGATCGCCTATTGCTCGACCGTTTGCGAATTGAAACCGGGCGACGTCATCGCCACCGGCACGCCCTCGGGCGTCGGGCTCTTCCGCGAGCCGAAGGTGTTCATGCAGCCCGGCGACCGGATCGAGGTGGAGATCACCGGCATCGGCACGCTGTCGAACCCGATCGAGGACGAGAGCTGAGGCGCGGCCGCGCGCGGCAGGATCAGCGCATCCGCTTCCCGCTCCCGGGCGGCCGTGAGGATGCGTCACATCCTGCCGGGTGCGACGCCACGTTCCCTGCGAAGGAGGCGCGAGAGATCGTCTGAACCGGAGGATCTCGTGGCCACCGCGGGGTCGGTCGCCGTGGGCCGGGACGGGTGCGCTGGATCATGCTGCGCGCGGCCTCGGGCCTGCGGGTGCGGACCTGCGCCGTGACCGAAGGCCCCTGCGCGAGGATTCCGGAGATGCCGCAGGCCGCAGCGATGGCGGCAGGGCAAGTCAACGATCGCGGAGACGACGTGCCTTCGTGCTGCACGTGAACAGCCTCGTCAGCGCCGTGCCTCCGGCACCTGTCGCCAGAGCAGGCAACCGACTCCGAGCATCGCTGCACCCCAGGCGAGGAAGCCGAGGTCCCACCAGATCCACTGGTCGCGGGGCACCGTCTCGTTCACGTGGTGAAGGCCGAGGAGGTGATGGTTCACGGTCCCCTCGACGACGTTGAAGAGCCCGAACCCCATGAGCAGCGTTCCGGTCAGCAGGCGGCTCGACCAGCGCAGGTGCCTCCGGCGGGCCGAGCGCCAGAGCAGGACCAGCCCCGTGATGACGAACAGGTAGGTCGCCACGTGGAAGAGCCCGTCGAAAAGCGTGTTCCACCGCAGTCCTTCCACGGTGTCCGCCGGAAATCCCGCGCTCGTCGCCATGTGGTGCCATTGCAGCACCTGGTGCAGCACGATGCCGTCGAAGAACCCGCCGATGCCCAGGCCGAAGAAGATCCCGGCCGCGGTCGGAAATCGGGCCTCCGGTGCCTCGCCCGGCGCGGTCACGGGCGCACGACCTTCCGGTCCGCCGGGTCTGTCCTGTCGGTCATCGCCACGACGACGAGGGCGATAAGCCCGACAAGGACGTGCGGCCACCAGATCACGTCGGCGAAACCGAACAGCCAGGGCGAGGCCAGGAGCAGGAGGCCGCCCGCGACGTCGAGGCCGAGGTGCACCCCGAAAGGGATCACTCGGGCGGCTGCCAGCCGGTACCTCGTGAGCAGGCTGTAGACGATGATCGCGGCGCCCAGCAGGATCGGCACCCACATCGCCGCCCCGCCCGTGGCGAAGCCGAGGATGAAGGGGGCGAGGATGAGCAGCACACCGACGACGTAGTCGATGATGGCGTGCGTTCTGACGGAAATCATCGGGATGCTCCACGGCTCGGGTCTTTCCCAATGCGCGACGCAGGGGGATGTTCCGCGTTCGGTGCGGTGCGGGGCTGTCGGATGTCGGGCGATGCGGCCGGATCCGGACGTCAGGAGCCGGGAAAGCATCCGCGTCTGCATCCACAGTCCGAAGGTGCCTCGGGCAACCGTAGGCGTGAGGATTCCGGACCAGGGCAAGGTCGCCATGACACCGCTGGATCCCGATCGATGCTCCAGACAAGGCGCCACCGGGTGCACCTGCCTGTTTTGAGCCTCGACAGGCCGTCCCGATTCCCCTAAGCGCGGCAGGCTGTGCGCCCCTGCCGGCGCGAAAACCTGGCCGTTCGCCGGCCCGGCTGGCCCCGAGCGCCTCCCGAGAGTAAGGTTCCTTCATGCACCCTGCACTGCGCGCGGCCCTCGATGACCGCGGATACACCACGTTGACACCCGTCCAGACAGCGGTGCTCGACCCTGCGCTGAAGGGCCGTGACCTGCTGGTTTCGGCGCAGACCGGCTCGGGCAAGACACTGGGCTTCGGTCTTGCCATCGCGCCCACGCTTCTGGGCGACGACGAGGTGTTCGCGCCGGGCGCCACACCTCTGGCCGTCGTCATCGCCCCGACGCGCGAACTGGCCCTGCAGGTCAAACGGGAACTGGCGTGGCTCTATGCCGGGGCAGGGGCGGTTCTGGCCTCCTGCGTCGGAGGCATGGACATGCGCGACGAACGCCGCGCGCTGGAACGCGGGGCGCATATCGTCGCCGCCACGCCGGGGCGGCTGCGCGACCACATCACCCGCGGCTCCATCGACCTTTCCACCGTGCGGGCCGTGGTCCTCGACGAGGCCGACGAGATGCTCGACCTCGGCTTCCGCGAGGAGCTCGAATTCATCCTGGAGCAGTTGCCCTCCGACCGGCAGACCCTGCTGTTCTCGGCCACCGTTCCGCCGGCCATCGCGGCTCTGGCAAAAGGTTACCAGAACGACGCCGAACGGATCGTCGCGAAGTCCGAAACGCCGCAGCACGACGATATCGAGTACCGCGTGATGACGGTCGCCGACCGCGATGTCGACAACGCGGTGATCAACACGTTGCGGTATCACGAGGCGCCCAATGCGCTGGTCTTCGCCAACACGCGGGCCATGGTCAACCGGCTGGCGGCGCGGCTGTCGAACCGCGGGTTCAACGCGGTGGCGCTGTCGGGCGAGCTGTCGCAGGCCGAACGCACCCACGCCCTGCAGGCCATGCGCGACGGGCGCGCGCAGGTCTGCGTGGCGACCGACGTGGCGGCGCGCGGCATCGACCTGCCCGGGCTCGATCTGGTCGTGCATGCCGAGCTGCCGACCAACCAGGAGACCCTGCTGCACCGCTCCGGCCGTACGGGCCGGGCGGGGCGCAAGGGCGTGAGCGTGCTGATGGCTACCCCGCGCACGCGCAGGAAGGCGGAGCGTCTGCTGGGTTGGGCCAGGGTCAAGGCCGAGTGGGGCACAGCCCCGTCGGCCGACGACGTCCGCGCGATGGATGAAGAGCGGCTGTTTTCCGACCCGGCCTGGCAGGAGCCGGCAACCGAGGAAGAGCAGGAGAGCGTGGCGCGGCTTCTGGATGCCTTTTCGCCCGAGCAGATCGCCACCGGTTACCTGCGCCTGCTGCACACGCTGCGCGCCCCGCCCGAGGAACTGGCCGGGCCGGGGGACAAGCCGGAACCGGTCAGGGATTTCGGCCCCGCGACATGGTTCGCCGTATCGGGCGGCCGCGACGCGGGCGCCGAGCCGCGCCGCCTGTTGCCGATGCTCTGCAAGGCGGGCGGCCTGTCGAAGGACGACATCGGCGCGATCCGGGTGCAGCAGGACCGGAGTTTCGTGCAGATCCGCGACGAGGCCGTCGCGGGCTTCCTGACGTGCGTGGGGGACAGCATGATGCTGGAGAAGGGCGCGCAACTCACCCGCCTCGCCTCTCCCCCCGACCTCGGCGCCCGGGGGGCGGGACCCGCGAAGGACAACGCCGGGCGCAGGACCGCGAGCCCCGGACGGCAGGGCGCCGGGGCGCCGGCTTCGGCCGGGCAGGAGCCTGATCCGGCGACGAAACCCGATCGGAAGCGCGACGACCGGCCTGGCGCCGGCCGCAGGAAGGCGAGCGACCGCGCCCCGGCAGAGTCCGACACCGCCGCCAGGCCATACCGCAAGGTCAAGGGTCCGCCCCCGCCCAAGGGCAAGCCGAGCAGCAAGAAGAACCGCGCCCGCGCGGCTGCGGCGCTCTCGGTCAAGGGGCCGGGAAAACCCCGGACCAGGGCCGGCACCACCAGACGGCAGCCGAAACGCCCCGGGCCGGGACGTGGTGAATCGTAGGAGGCGAAGCATTCACTGCGGCGATGTCGACTGATGTCGGTCATGCCGTGGGCGGCGCCGGCGGTCGCCATCGGCGATGTTCTTGAACCTGGGCACAAGCATGAGCCCGGGCCTCCTTGGCTTTGCCCGGCTGTCCGGTCGGAACCGAGGCCGGTTCGGGGGGCGCTCACCACGTGTCGATCATCGGGCGTTTCGGGCCCGACAGCGGCGGCCTGAGGCGGGTGGAGCGCAGGCCGGAGAGGATCCAGGAACGCGTCTCCACCGGGTCGATCACTGCGTCGATCTCGAGCGTCTGCGCCACCTTCAGCGCCTTGCCCTGCTGATACATCTCGGCCACCAGCCGGTCGTAGAGCGCCTTCTTCTCCTCCGGGTCCGTGACCGCGTCGAGTTCGCGCCGGAACCCCAGGGTGACCGCGCCTTCCAGCCCCATCGGGCCGAATTCGCCGGTCGGCCAGGCGACGGTGAAGAAGTTGTCGTAGGTGCCGCCGCCGACCATCCCCTGCGCGCCGAGGCCGTAGCACTTGCGCAGCACCACGCCGAACATCGGCACCGACAGCGACCGTGCCGTGACGAACATCCGGCAGACGTGGCGCACCAGCCCGGTGCGCTCGTATTCCGGCCCCACCATGAAGCCCGGCGTGTCGCAGAGCGAGACGAGCGGGATGTCGAAAGCATCGCACAGCTGCATGAAGCGGCTGGCCTTGTCCGAGGCCGGGCCGTCGATGGCGCCGCCCAGGTGTTTCGGGTTGTTGGCCATGATGCCGAAGGGCTTGCCCTCGATCCGGATCAGGGCGGTGACGATGCCGACGCCGAAGTCGCGGCGCAGCTCCAGCACGGAGCCCTCGTCGGCGATGCCCTGAATCGCGTCACGCACCTCGTAGATGCGCAGCCGGTTCTCGGGGATGACGTGGCGCAGGTGGCGCGGGTCGGGGGCGGTCCAGTCGCCGACCGGGCCCTGGAAATAGGACAGGTACTGCTTGGCCGCGCGGCAGGCCTCGCCCTCGTCCTTCACGCGGATGTCGACGACGCCGTTGGCGCATTGTTCGTCGATGGGGCCGATGGCTTCTGGCGGGTAGACGCCCAGGCCCCCGCCTTCGATCATCGCCGGTCCGGCCATGCCGATGTTGGCGCTTTCGTCCGCGATGATGACGTCGCAGCAGCCCAGAAGCGCCGCGTTGCCGGCGAAGCAACGGCCCGAGACGACGCCGACCATGGGCACCTTGCCGCTGAGGCTGGCGAACTGGCTGAAGGTCTTGTTGGCGATGCCCGCGTAGGTGAAACGTTCGGTGTCGCCGGGGCGCCCGCCGCCGCCCTCGGCGAAGAGGACGACCGGAATGTTCCAGTCGCCGGCGACGTGCAGGATGCGGTCCAGCTTGCGGTGGTGCCGCTGCCCCTGGGTGCCGGCAAGGACCATGTAATCGCCGATCGCGAAGGCGCAGCGCGCCTGCGTCTCGCCGAAGAGGTCGCCGTTCACGGTGCCCAGCCCGGTAAGGATGCCGTCGCCGGAGGTGTTCTCGACCAGATCCTTCATGCTGCGCCGCTGGATCTGCGCGGCCACGGCGAATTCGCCGTACTCGACGAAGGTGCCGTCGTCGCAGATCTGCGCCAGGTTCTCGCGCGCGGTCTGGTGGCCGCGGCCGTGGCGCTTGGCGACCGCCTCGGGGCGGTTCTCGTCCAGGCCGAAGGCGCGGCGGTCGATCACTTCCTGCAGGTCGGGGCGGATGCGGTCGAGGTCGATCTCCGCCTCGGCCGAAGCCTCGGCTTCACCCTCCTCGCCCTCCTCCAGAGACAGCAGCGGCGCGCCGTCCTGCAGGGTCTCGCCGGGGGCGGCGAACAGGCCGGTGATCCGGCCCGCGTGCGGGGCGGCGATGACATGTTCCATCTTCATCGCCTCGAGCACGGCCAGTTGCTGTCCGGCGGCGACCATGTCACCGACCGCCACCGAACAGGACACAAGCGTGGCCTGCATGGGCGCGGCGACGGCGATGCTGCCGTCGGGGATCGCCGCCTTGGCCGCTGCGGCGGCCGCACCGCCGCCGGTGGCGCCGCCGAGGGCGGGCGCTCCGGCGAAGTCTTCCGCCGCCTGCGCCAGTTCGGCGGCATGGGACTCGATGAAGCGGGTCGAGATCTCGTTCGCGCGGACCTCGGGCCGGGCCAGCAGGGCACGCAACCAGGGGATGTTGGTGTCCAGCCCCTCGATCCGGAAGTCGGCCAGACCGCGCGCTGCCTTGGCCAGCGCGGTCCCGAAATCGGCGGACCGGGAATGCACGATCAGCTTGGCCAGCAGGCTGTCGTAGCTGGCCGAGGTGGTGTAGCCGGCATAGGCGAAGCCGTCCACGCGGATCCCTGCGCCGGTCGGCGGCTCGTAGATCTCGATCCGCCCGCCCGTGGGGAGCGCCTGCGCGGTGGCGTCCATCCGCTCCATGTTGATACGCAGCTGGATCGCCTGCCCGACCGGCATCCGGGGCGTGTCGGGGGACAGGCCCAGATCCGCCAGGGAACCCCCCGACGCCACCTCCAGTTGCAGATCGACCAGATCGACGCCGTGCACCTCCTCGGTGACGGTATGTTCGACCTGGATGCGGGGGTTGGCCTCGATGAAGAAGATGTCCTCGCCGTCCAGCCCCGCCTCGGACAGCAGGAACTCGAATGTGCCGAGCGAGCGATAGTCGGCGTGGCGGGCCAGCCTCAGCGCCCGCTCGATCAGCGCGGCGCGCTGCGCGTCGGTCAGTGAGGGCGAGGGGGCGACCTCGACCAGTTTCTGATGGCGCCGCTGCAGGGTGCATTCGCGTTCGCCGAAGTCGATGCAACTGCCCCGGCCATCTCCCAGCACCTGCACCTCGACATGTCGCGCGGCGGGCAGGAAGCGTTCGACATAGACGCCGGGGTTGCCGAAGGCGGCCTCGGCCTCCGCCCGGCAGCGGTCCCACGCCGTCTGCAGGTCGTCGTCCGGGCCGACGATCCGCATGCCGCGCCCACCACCGCCGGCGACCGCCTTGATCAGCATCCGCGCCCCATCCGGCAGCCCGGCGCGGAACGCCTCCGCCTCCGCCAGATCCGTGGCTCCGGCGGTGCCGGGCAGGATCGGCACGCCAAGCCTGCGGGCGAGGTCCTTCGCGCTCAGCTTGTCGCCGAACAGGTCGAGGCTTTCCGGGGTGGGGCCGACGAAGATCAGTCCGGCCTTCTCCACCTGACGCGCGAACTCGGCGTTCTCGGCCAGGAAACCGTAGCCGGGATGCACGGCATCCGCGCCGGAGGAGAGCGCCGCGTCGATCACCGCCGCGATGTCCAGATAGGCGCGCACGCCGGCGCCGGGCAGCTCGACGCTTTCGTCCAGCTGCAGCGCATGGCGCGCCGTGCGGTCGTCAGCGGGATGCACCGCAACGGTGCGGATCCCCTTGTCGGCGGCGGTGCGTCCGATCCGCAACGCGATCTCGCCACGGTTCGCGATCAGAAGCTTGCCGATGCGGGTCGTCTGCCCGCCGGCGATCGGCTGCGACTGGTTCATTCGATGTGGTCCTTCGTGATTTCCGGGTCGGGGCACGGGCGGCGCTTTCGGCGGAGCGGGAGGTGACCGCGGATCGCGCGGAGCCGGATGTCTGCACCGACGCCTCCCTCCGCCGCAACTGACATGCGTCAGGACTGTTAGGCCCCCCGGTTTCCCGGGTCAAGCGCAGGCGAGAAGCGGGAAGTGTCGCGGGGCGTGCCGCGCCCGGAATGGCTTGTATCGCCGGACCGGCAGGGATACTTTCCCGGGACCCGTATCGACAGGGATTGGCGTGACCGACAACAATGACAGCACCGGCGCTTCGGCCGCGCCCGTCGGGGCGCTGCAGGAAGCCGAGATCACCAACGTCCAGAACGAGACCCTGGTGAAGGCCCGGCGCGAGCAGATCTGCGATGCGGCGCTGGAGCTGTTTCTGGAGAAGGGTTTTGCCGCCACCACGATCCGCGACATCTGCGCCCGGTCCGGGGTGAACCAGGCCAGCATCTACGACTACATCGCGAACAAGAACGATATCCTGCGGCGCCTGCTGAACCAGTTGTGGTTCCGGCAGGACGTCGTGTCGCTGCCCGAGGCGCTGAACGATCCGTCGATTTCGCTGGAGGAGGCTTTCGCGCGCTATTTCCGCGAGACATGGCGGGCGAAACGGCAGGGCACGCTGCTGGTCTACCGCTCGGTGCCGCACATGCTGGAAGAGGACCGGCGCGCGATGCGGGCTCGCGATATCGCGTTGATCGCGGCGCTGGCGGACCAGCTGCGAAAGCGCTCGGGCCGGGACATTGCCGAGCTTGAACTGAAGATCCTGGCGAACATGCTGATATTCCTGTCGGCCTTCGCACCGATGCGCGACTGGCTGCACAAGGATGCGCCCGAGGAGACGGTGGTGCGCACCGTGGCCGCCGGCGCGGCGGCCATGACGCGCCATCTGATGGGCGAGGGCTGAGCGGGCCGGACCTGCCTCGCGTCGGCGGCAGCCGGGGCCGATCATCGAAGCCGGCCGTCATGGTTTGCGATCGCGGCGCCGGACGTTGCCGGCATGGCCCCTCCGGCCCCGGTTGACAGCAAAATCTGCGCAGCCGTATCGTCATCCTGACATGGGTCAGGTCGCCGGTTCGGGGTCTTGGCCTGACCAGGTGTTGCGCGGCAGGCTTGCGCCGGACGCGGATGAGGTGGCGCGGCGTCGCCGCCCGCGGCCCCGCACCGGAAGGGAGTGACACGGCCCCATGACACTGGAACTGCTCGGCGCACCCGGCTCGCCCTACAGCCGGAAGATGCTGGCGGTGCTGCGCTATCGCGGCATCCCCTATCGGGTGCACTGGGGCACGCATCGCAACCCGCCGGCGGGCTATCCGGTGCCGAAGGTCGCGCTGCTGCCGACCTTCTGGTTTCCTGGCGAAAACGGGCTGGAGGCGGTCACGGATTCCACCCCGATCATCGACCGGCTGGACCGCGAGCATGCCGACCGGCAGGTCCGGCCGGCCGATCCGCTGCTGGCATTCCTGGACCGGCTGATCGAGGATTACGCCGACGAATGGCTGACCAAGGCGATGTTCCACTTCCGCTGGGCGCACCGGCAGGACGCCGAGAACGCGGGGCCGCTGCTGGCCTGGTGGCTGGATTCGACGCTGTCGGACGTCGAGGGTGCGCGGCTCGGGCAGCAGTTGACGGATCGCCAGCAGGCCCGGCTGGGGGTCGTGGGCTCGAACGACGTCACTGCCGCGACGATCGAGGAGAGCTATTCCCGCTTCCTCGCCCTCTTCGACAGGCGGATCGCCGACCGGGGCTTCGTCCTGGGCGCGCGGCCGGGCGCCGCGGATTTCGCCATCTACGGGCAACTGACCCAGCTTGGCGTGGTGGAGCCGACCTCGGCCGCGATCCTGACCCGCCGGTCTCACCGCGTGCGCGCCTGGATCGACCGGGTGGAGGATCTGTCCGGGCTGACGCCGGAGGAGGGCGACTGGCTGCAGGAGCCTGACACGTTGCGCCCGATACTGACCGAGACAGGCCGCACCTACGTGCCCGCGCTGCTGGCCAATGCAGCCGCGGCCAGGGCCGGAGAGGACACGTTCGAGACCGAAATAGACGGCCGGCTCTGGACGCAGTCGACCTTCCCCTATCAGGCGAAATGTCTGGTCTGGCTGCGCGAGGCGCATGCGGCGCTGCCCTCCGATGCCCGGGCGCGGGCGGACGCCTTGCTGGCCGGCACCGGGTGCGACCTCCTCTTCGCCTGAGGGGGGCGCCGGATCGAAACGTGAAAGGGCGGCGCCGTGGCGCCGCCCCTGTCGTTCGCGGGACTGTTCCGGCGGTTATTCCGCCGGGACGTTCTGTCTGCGGTTGTCCATCCAGACCAGCGCCACCAGCAGGGCCGAGGCGGCGCCGCCGACGATGGTGGTCATCAGGCCGGGGAAGCTGAAGGCGAAGCCCGCCGCCGCCAGCGGCAGGCGCAGGATCGGCCGCACCAGGCCCACGCCCAGCAGATAGCCCTCCAGCCCGCCGGACAGCAGGATGATGCCGATGATGATCGACGGCAGCACGTAGATCAGGGGCGTCAGGTCGCCCTGCATCACCAGCGCCGGCTGGAACAGGAAGAACAGCGGCACGAAGTAGATCACCACTCCGAGTCGCATCGCCGTGAACGAGGTGCGCATCGGCTTCGCCCCTGCGATGGTCGCCGCCAGGAAGGCCGCCGCGCCCACGGGGGGCGTGATGACCGACAGCATGGCGTAGTAGATGATGAAGAAGTGCACCGCGACTTCGTTCAGCCCGCCGATCCTGATGATCGCCGGCGCCAGCGTCACCGCCAGGAAGATGTAGGCGACGATCGCCAGCCCCGCCATGCCCATGATGAAGCACGCCAGCACGCCCAGGGCGATGATCAGGAAGACGTTGTCCCCGCCGAGCGCGATCAGCCCGGATGTCACCGAACCGGTGACGCCGGTGATGGTCAGCGCGCTGACCACGAAGGCGATCGGCAGGATGATGGCGGCGGTCTGCGTCACCAGCACCCCGATCTGGCGCAGCGTGTCGTAGAGCCGCCGGGGCGTCATCATCGTGTCCTTCCGCAGGAACGACAGCACGATCATCATCACGCAGGCATACCACGGAGCGTAGTATTCCCACCTCATGTAGAGCAGGCCCCACACGAGGAACACCAGCACCGTCAGGAACGGCCAGCCCTGCTTCAGCACCTTGCGCGCCGAAGGCAGCCTGTCGGGAGTCATGCCGGTCAGCCCCTTGCGCGCGGCATATGCGTCGACCTGAAGCATCAGGCCGAAGTAGAACAGCAGCGACGGCAGGATGGCCGCGATCATCACGGTGGCGTAATCGACCCCGATGGTGATCGCCATGACGAAGGCGATGGCGCCCATCACCGGCGGCATGACGACGCCGCCGGTCGAGGCACAGGCCTCGATCGCGCCGGCGTAGTGCGGCGGATAGCCGACCTTCTTCATGGTGGGGATGGTGATCGACCCGGTCCCCGCGATGTTCGAGAAGATCGAGCCCGACAGCGAGCCGAAGAAGCCCGATGCCACGATCGACACCTTCGCCGGGCCGCCGCGGTACTTGCCGAAGCCGGCATTGGCGAGGTCGATGAAGAACTCGCCCGCGCCGGTGGCGATCAGCACGCCGGCGAAGACGAGGAAGCCCAGGATGATCTCGGCCACGATCTTTGTCGTGATGCCCATCATGCCTTCCGTCCGGAAGACATGGGCCTCGATCATCCGGTCGAAATCGTAGGGGATGCCCATGAGCAGGCCGGGGAAGCGGTCCGCCACGACGGGGTAGAGGCCCAGCAGAAGCACCACCAGCAGGAAGGGAATGCCGCCCGAGCGGCGGGCGACTTCCAGCATCAGCAGCCACAGCACGATGCCGCCGGGGATGTTGACCCATCCCGCCTGGACGATGTCCCAGGCATGGGTCGAGAACCACAGCGAGACGCCGAGCGCCAGCACCGCGGCGACGATGTCGTAGAGCGGCACCTTCCTCTGTCCCTGGTAGGCGGGCAGGGCGATGAAGGCAGCGGCCGTGAACAGGCCGATGAAGATCCAGTAGTAGCGGCCTTCCAGCAATCGTTGGCCCAGGATCGGGATGCCGAAGACATAGGCGACGCCCATGGCCAGCCCGAGGCCGCAGAGAATGACGAAGACGATGCTCTGCCAGGAGAACGAGTCGCCCAGGCGGGTGATCTCGGACGGCGGCGCCGGATCCTCGCGGCCCTGTCCCGACGGGACATGGACCTCCGGATCTGAGGTGTGTGACATGACGGATGCTCTGATGCGTGGATTGCGGGAAGCGGAGCGGCCGGGGGCCGCTCCGCGTTGCCGTCAGGGGCGCAGCCGCGTTCAGAGACGCGAGCGCAGACCCTCGAGCCCTTCGGTATGGCTGTCCAGGATGTCGAGGAATTCCTGGTTCTCGAACTGGATCTCGACGCCCTTCTCTCGCGCTTCGGCCATCGCCTTCTCACGCGCGGCCAGCCAGGAATCCATCCGCTCGATGGCGGCATTGTTCCACTCGTCGTCGGCATCGGTCCACGAGCCGATCTCGCGCAGGTATTTCACCGTGCCTTCGTGCACCGGCAGCGGGGTCCGGTCCAGGTAGCCGCGGAACAGCTCCAGCGACATCCGTTCGGCCAGCGGGTGCGTGTCGGCGTAGGCGTCATGGGATTCGTGCAGCCATTTCGCCATGTTGTAGGCGAAGTCCACATCGGTGTCGGCGGGCACGGAATAGAGGAAGTTGGACGTCGCGCCGCCGACGCCCTGCGCGGTCTTCACGCCCAGCGAGATGGTCGTCGGCACCAGCATCGGACGATGCCCCAGGTAGCCGTCCCAGCCCTCGGAATTCTCCGGGTCCAGCGACAGCCAGCGGATCGAGCCCGGGGCGCCCTCCATCTCCGACAGGACGGACGAGATCGGCGAGCAGTAGGCCACATCCGACTTGCCCTCGACCACCGAACGGCAGTTCTCGCCGTAGCTGGAGGCAGGCACGAAGGTGATCTTGTCGGCCACCTCCTCCGAGCTCATGCCGAGGAACGCGGGCAGGGCGTCGTTGACGGCCGTGACCATCGGGGGCGAGAACACGCCCTGCGTCACGCGGGCGCCCTGGGTCCTGATGTCCTCGAGAGTCTGCAGGCTCGAGTCGCCGGCCACGACGTAGCCCCAGGGGGTGTCGTTGTGGTGCCACAGGATGCGCTGCGCGGCGGGTTTCGTGCCTGCATAACCGCCGATGCCCTGCGTCTGGAAGCGCATCTCGGCCGCCGAGACGGACGAGATCGCGATGTCCCGCCGGTCGGTCAGGCGGGCGTAGCGCTGCGGTTCGCTGTCCTCGGGGACGATGCGGACCGTGGTGCCGGTTTCCTGCTGCAGGATCGGGCCCCAGCCGTTGGTCGACGCGAAGCTGCCGGTCGAGGTGCCGGGCGTGCCGATCACCAGCAGGCGCGGCCATTCGAAGTCCTGCGCAGAGGCGGCGCCTGCCGCCAGTCCGAGCGCCACGGCAAGGGCCCCCCATGCCGTTCTGGTCGTGAGTGTCTTCATTGGTTCCTCCCTGAGTTTTCTCGTTTCCCCGTCCGGTCCGTGACCTGTCCGGGGCCGTCAGTGCCCGGCGGAGGGCGGTGTGCCGCGGCATCCAGTGCCGTGGCGTCGCCGCCCCGAACCCGGAACTCTCCCTGTTCGCGGGTCGGTGCCCGGCTCTCCTCCGGTTCCTGACAAGGGTCAGGCTAGCCGCCGAATCCGTTCCCGGTCAATCGCAACCTTGGCCACGGCAGCAGAATCAGGACGACGCCGTCGCCCCGCGCGCGATGGCCGCGCCGACCTCGGCCACGCGCCGGGCGCGGTGGCCGTCCGTCTCGGCGTTGGCGCTGGCGCTGCTGGCATTGCCCCGCGCCGCGCGGGCCGCCACGCCCTGCACGATCGCAGCGTAGCGAAAGCAGGCGAAGGCCAGGAAGACGGGCCATTCGGCGATCCCGTCGCGCCCTGTTCCCTCGGCGTAGCGGGCCAGCATTTCGGCCTCGCTCGGCAGGCCTGCCGCTTCCAGATCCTCGACCCCCGGCAGATCGCGGGGCAGGTGGTAATGCAGGCAGGCGTAGGCGAGATCGGCCAGCGGGTGGCCGATGGTCGAAAGTTCCCAGTCCAGCACCGCGACTATCCATGGTTCATCCGGATGCACCACGACGTTGCCCAGCCGGTAGTCGCCATGCGTGATCGCGCTTTCGTCGGCCACGTCGCAATGCGCCACCAGCCAGTCGCGCAGCCAGTCCATGCTGGAATAGTCGAAATCGGCGGGCAGGTCGGATTTCGACTGCTCGTACTGGTTCGACCAACGCGCCACCTGGCGCGACAGGTAGTTTTCGGCCCGGCCGAACGTCTCCAGCCCCACGCCCTTCCAGTCGACCAGATGGATGCGGGCCAGGGTGTCGATCAGAGAGAACGCCAGTTTCCGCCGGTCGCCGCGCGGAACGGGATCCATGGCGGGCGCGGGGATGATACGGCCGTCCACATACTCCATCACGAAGAACTCCGCCCCCAGAACGGACGGCTCGTCGCAGTAGGCGATCATCTCGGGCGTGGGCACATCCGTGTCCGCCAGCGCCTTCATCACCCTGTATTCGCGATCCACCGCGTGGGCCTTCGGCAGAAGCTGCCCCGGCGGCTTCTTCCGCAGCACGAGGCGGCGGCCGGAGCGCAGGGTCAGCCGGTACGTCGGGTTCGACATGCCGCCCTGGAACTGCATCACGCGCAGACCGTCGGCGGCTTCGGGCAGCGTTCGGGCCAGCCATTCGGCCAGGGCGGCCTCGTCGAAACGGTGCCGTTCCAGGGGGTCGATGAGAACGGGCATGTCGTTTTTCGTGAGTGTCGCCATAGTCCTGTCCGTGTCCCCTGTCCGGCCAGCAGCACCTGGCCCGGTCTGTACGATCGCGTCGGAATGCACATCCCGGGAACGGGCCGGGACAGCGATCCTGACGAACGTCAGGGGAGATTAGCGGTTTGTAGGCGACCCGGTCAATGGGCGTCGATCCGAGGGCATGAGCGGGACGCGAACCTCCCTCTTGACCTCTGCCGCGCTTCGAACCTAAGAATTCTGACAAGTGTCAGTCTCGGCCTCGCCGGGCGGCCTGACAATATGCCGGAGGGGAGCCGGGCGATGACGATACGGACCGATCAATGCGTGACGAGCCGGGCGCCAATGTGACGATCGCGGGTCCAGCCGAGTTTCAGGCCGCGGTGGACCGCGTGGTCGCGACCGATCCGCGCTTCCGTCTGGGCGAGGCCGTGATCCGCGGCGGGCGCTACCGCGTCTTCGTGGATGCGCCGTCGCATCTTCGGGCGCTGCTCGACCGGATGCGCGACACCTACGGGGACCGCGATGCGTTGGTCTACGAGGGCGAGCGATGGAGCTTTCCCGACCTCTGCCGCGACGTGGCGAGGACGGCGAACGCGCTGCGGGACGAGTTCGGGCTCGCCAGGGGCGACCGCGTGGGCGTCGCCATGCGCAATTACCCCGAGATGGCCATCCTGATCCTGGCCGCTGCCGTCTCGGGCGTGGTCGTGGTGCCGATGAACGCCTGGTGGTCGGCGCCGGAACTCTCCCAGGCCGTGCGCGAGTGCGACATGCGCGTCGTCTTCGCCGATGGCCCGCGGGCCGAACGGCTTGCCGGTGCGGGCGTGCCGATCGTGGGGGTCCGGGATGCCGGCACCGGGCTGCGCCACACAGACGTCCTGACCCGCGCCGCCGACACCTGGCCCGATGTCGCCATCCAGCCCGATGACGATTTCGCGGTGCTCTATTCCTCCGGCTCCACCGGCCATCCGAAAGGGGTCGTCCAGACGCACCGCAACGCGATCACCTCGGTCTGGAGCTGGGCCGCCGCCCGCGCCGTCGCCGCGGAACTGAACGGAGCGCAGCCCGCCTCGCGGTACGCGCCGTCATGGCTGATCGTCTCGCCGCTGTTCCACGTCACGGCGCTGAACGCGAACCTGCTGCAGGGGATCTCGAGCGGGGCGCGGCTGACGCTGATGTACAGGTGGGACGTGGACGACGCGATTCGTCTGATCCGGCGCGAGACGATCACGCGGGTGAACGGCGTGCCCACCCAGACCGCCGATCTGGCCGAGGCCGTGGCGGCGCGGGGGCTGCAGTTCGATCATCTGGAGGCGGTCAGCGGCGGCGGCGCGCAGCGCCCGGCGGCGCAGGTGCGGCGCCTGAAGGAGGTCTTCCCCTCCGCCGCGCCGGGCATCGGCTGGGGCATGACGGAAACCGCATCGCTCGGCATCACGCTGACCGGCGCCGACTACATCGCCGCGCCCGAAGCCGCCGGTCGACTGACCCCGCCGGTCCAGGAGGCCCGCATCGTGGATGCCGAGGGGCGCGACGTGCCGCAGGGGGAGGTGGGCGAACTGCTGATCCGCAGCCCCTCCGTCATGCGCGGCTACCTGAACGCACCAGAGGCGACGGCCGAGGTCCTGCGCGACGGCTGGCTGCACACCGGCGATCTGGCGCGGATCGGCGAGAACGGGCTCTACTACCTGGTCGACCGCAAGAAGAGCATCGTGATCCGGGGCGGCGAGAACGTCTCCTGCCTGGAGGTGGAGCATGTCCTGCACGACCACCCCGACGTGGCCGAGGCCTGCGTCTTCTCGATGCCGCATCCCCGGCTGGGAGAGACCGTCGCGGCGGCGATCCACGCCCGGCCCGGCACGGCCCCGACCGAAGCGGCCATCGCCGCCTTCGCGGCGGACCGGCTGGCGCATTTCAAGTGCCCCGAACGGCTCTGGCTCTTCGACCGGCCTCTGGCCCGTGGCGCGACCGGCAAGATCGACCGCGTGGCGATCCGCCGGGCCTGTCTGCCCGAGGCGCCGGAACGGGCCGCAACGGCGTGACACGGGGCGCAGCGATCATCCGGGGGGCCGTCATCGGCGGGCCCGCATCCGAAACGGGAAAGTGAGCACCACCATGGCCATCCATCTTCGTCAGATCTGTCTGGTCGGCGCGGATCTCGCACGGATCCGCGCGGACCTGGAAATCGTCTTCGACACGCCCGTCTGCCATGTCGACCCGGCGGTCGGGAAGTTCGGGCTGGAAAACATCCTGCTGGCCTTCGGGACGCAGTTCCTGGAGGTCGTCTCGCCCGTGCGCGAGGGCACGGCGGCGGGCCGCTATCTGGAGCGGCGGGGCGGCGACGGCGGCTACATGGTCATCACCCAGGTCCGCGACAGGGCCGAGCAGGACGCGGTGCGGGCCAATGCCGCGGCCAATGGTGTCCGCGTGGCCCATGACAGCGATCGCGGCCACTGGCACATCATGCAGCTGCACCCCGGCGACATGCGCGCCGCCTTCTTCGAGGTCGAATGGGACGATGTCGGCGACGTCACCGGGCACTGGAACCCGGTCGGCGGCACCGGATGGCAGGACATGCGCAAGTCCGAGCTGGCGCACGGCATCTTGGCCGCCGAACTGCAATCCGACGACCCCGCCGGCCTCGCGGCGCACTGGTCCGCCGTCTCCGGCCTGCCGGTCGAGGATCGCGAGGGCGTGCCGCATATCGCGCTGGCCAACGCCGAGCTGCGCTTCGTTCCGGCCACGGACGGGCGCGGCCCTGGCCTTGGCGCGCTGGACATCCGGGCCAGCGATCCGGACCGGATCATCGCCGCCGCGCAGGCGCGCGGACTGCCCGTCGCGGAGCGTCAGGTGACGGTCTGCGGCACCCGGTTCAACCTGATCGCCTGACCACCTCAGGCCCGCAAGACATTCATCAAGGAGAAGAGAATGAGTGAAGACCCGCAAAGCGAACTGAACAACCTTGCCATGTCGGACAGTGCGCGTCCGCTTCTCAACAAGGTCATTCAGCACATCCGCGAGAACTGCGATCCTGCGAACGAGGAATACGAGCGGCTGAACGCGAAGAAGCCCTCGCCCTTCGAATACGCCCCCGGGCAGCTCGACATCATCGAGGATCTGAAGAACAAGGCCAAGGCGGTCGGGCTGTGGAACTTCTTCCTGCCCAATGCCGAGACCGGCGAGGGGCTGTCGAACCTCGATTACGCCTACATCGCGTTCGAACTGGGCAAGAACCCGCTCGCCCCGCAATCCATGAACTGCGCCGCGCCCGACACGGGCAACATGGAGGTGCTGGAGCGTGTCGGCACGCCCGAGCAGAAGGAGAAGTGGCTGAAGCCGCTGCTGAACGGCGAAATCCGCTCGGCCTTCGCGATGACGGAACCCGATGTCTCCTCCTCCGACGCCAAGAACGTCTCTACCCGCGCGGTGAAGGAAAACGGCGAATGGGTCATAAACGGCGAGAAATACTACATCTCGGGCGTGGGCGATCCACGTTGCAAGATCATGATCGTCATGGTCAAGACCAACCCCGAGGCCGAGACCTTCCGCCAGCAGAGCCAGATCCTCGTGCCCGTCGACACCCCCGGCGTCGAGATCCTGGGCCCGATGCAGGTCTTCGGCCATGACGACGCGCCGCACGGCCACATGCACATCCGCTTCAACAACGTCCGCGTGCCCGAAAGCAACATCCTGTGGGGCGAGGGCCGCGGCTTCGAGATCAGCCAGGTCCGTCTGGGCCCGGGCCGCATCCACCACTGCATGCGCTCCATCGGCGCGGCCGAGAAGGCGCTGGACCTGATGATCCATCGCGGTCTCACGCGCGAGGCGTTCGGCAAGAAGATCATCGACCTCGGGAAGAACATGGAGACGATCTCCCGCGCGCGGATCGAGATCGACGCGATGCGGCTGATGGTGCTGAAGGCGGCCAGGGCGATGGACGTGCTGGGCAACAAGGAGGCGCGGATCTGGGTCTCGAAGGCCAAGGCCATGGTGCCCGAGAAGTGCTGCAAGATCATCGACGACGCGATGCAGGTGCACGGCGCGACCGGCCTCAGCCAGTGGTCGCCGCTGTCGGCCATGTACATGAAGCAGCGCACCCTGCGCTTCGCGGACGGGCCGGACGAGGTGCATCACCACGTCATCGCCCGCGCCGAGCGGCAGGCCTTCGAAAGCTCGAACGAGCGGTGGGCCGCCGCGCGGGACGCGACGGGGACCGGCCAGTTGTTCGAAGGCCCCTGATCGCAGCGCGGCGATCTGCCGGGATGCGGGACAGGCGTCCGCGTCCCGGCGCACGCACGGCATGCCGGTGCGCCCGCTCCGAGGGCGCTCCGGCTCCGGCATCCGGCGGCGAGACACAGCGGACGGGTGCCGTTCGACAGGAGGAAAGGGAGGGACGATGGACCTGAAGGACAGGATCGTGGTGGTGACGGGGGCAGCCGGCGGGATCGGCCGCGCCCTGGCGGAGCGGTTTCACGCGGCGGGGGCGAAGCACATCGTCTGCGTCGATCTGGACGAGACGGGTGCGACGGAGACGGCCCGCGCCGTCGGCGGCACCGCGCGCGCCATGGACGTCGCCTCGGACGTCGAAACACTGCGGCTGATCGAGGAGGTGGAAGGCGACATCGGCCCCATCGACCTCTTCTGCTGCAACGCCGGCATCTCCATGCGTGGCGGGCCGGAGCTGCCCGACGACGACTGGCAGAAGATGTGGGACATCAACGTCATGGCCCATGTCCGCACGGCCCGGCATCTGGTGCCCCGGATGATCGCCCGCGGCGGCGGGTATTTCCTGATCACCGCCTCCGCCGCCGGGCTGCTCAGCCAGGTCGGCTCGGCCCCCTACGCCGTCACCAAGCACGCCGCCGTCGGCTTCGCCGAGTGGCTGGCGCTGAGCTACGGCGACGACGGGATCCGCGTCTCGACCCTCTGCCCGCAGGCGGTGCGGACGAACATGACGAAGGGCAAGGAAGGCGGCGTCGCCAGCGTCAACGGCATGATGGAGCCGGAGCCGGTGGCGGAAGCCTGCCTGCGGGCCATCGAGGCCGAGACCTTCCTGGTCCTGCCGCATCCCGAGGTGCTGGACTACATGCGCCGCAAGACGGCCGATTACGACCGCTGGATCGGCGGGATGCGAAAGCTGAACCGCCAGTATTCGCCCCTGCGACAGCCCGCCGCGAAGCCGGCGGAGCAGCCGGGCTGAGGGACGCGGCATCGACCTGAGGTATTCGCCCGAACAGGAACAGTTCCGCAACAGCGTGAAGCGGTTCCTGCGCGACCGGCCCGGTTTCGAGACGCGGCGCCGGCGGCTCGCCTCGGCCGAGCCGGACCGGGCCTTCCGGACCGGGATCGCCGAACAGGGCTGGCTGGCGCTGCCCTTTCCCGAGGAACACGGCGGCCTGGGCGGCGGAGCCGTGGACCTGTCCCGATCATGGATGGCATCGGCCGCGCCCTGGTGGCGGATCCGGTGCTGCCCGCGATCCCGGGCGGTGATCTGTTGTCCCGGCTGGACTCGACGGCGCAGCGCGCGGCCCGGCTGGAGCCGATGCTGGCGGGCGAGACCCTGCTGGCGGTGGCTTTCGCGGAGGCGGACAACCCGCTAGACACTGCGGGCACGCATTCTTGACCTGAACATCGGCCCAACCTGTCGCCGACCGGGCAGGTTCGTCGACCTGAACGTCCACATCCCGCGCCCCTCGCTCGACGATATGGCCGAGGCGGCGCGATCCCGTCGTGTCGAGCGGCTCGCGGTCCCACAGGAGTGGGAGACATAGCCGGGGCTGGACCCATCATGCAGGTGGTGACCGTGCCGGGCGCGGCGACGCCGCTGCATACCCATGCCGGGGACGAGGTGTTCTTCGTGCTCTCGTGCACGGGCACCTTCGACGTCGGCAGGAAGTTCTTCGAAGGAGGCGCCGGCTCGCCCGGAGGTATTGTGGGGGCTTCAACGCTCGTAACTCCGATCGGGACCCGGTACGGGGACTTGATCAAGGCCAGCGGCCCGACGCACCGCGCTCGAAGGCCGGACATATGACCGCGCCGCGCTTCGATCCAACTCGCTCGAGAATGCCCTTGCAAAACAGAAGCCGTCCACAAATGGCAGCACCGGTCCGCCGGGCCAGCGTTACTTCAGGGCGAGCGCCGCACCAGCCATGCGGCCAGCGCCGCCGCGCCGAGACCGAGCGCCGCCCCCCCCAGGACCGCCGTGCGATGCTCCGACAGCGTCAGCGCAGCCGAGCCTGCCTTCGCGCGGTCGTCGAACGGGCCGTGCGCGCCGACGTCGCCCGGCACCGCGTCGAACAGGTTGTCTGGATCGCCGCCGGCCGGCTCCTGCGTCATTTGCCCCTCCCAGGCCCGACGGGCCAGGATGCGGTCCATCAGGCCGGGAGCGATCTTCTGGCCCAGAATCGCCTGCCAGGAACTGCCGCCGATCCACATCTCGCGCCGGGGGTTGAGCGCCAGGTGATGGATACCGTCCGCCGCCACCTCGGGCTGGAAGATCGGCGGCAACGGCTGCGGCCGTCGCGGCATGCGATTGCGCATCCACTGGAACTGCGGCGTGTTCACGGCCGGCAGGTGCGCCACCGACAGCCGGATGGCCGAACCCTCGTGGATCAGCTCCGACCGCAGCGAGTCGGTGAAGCCCAGCATCGCGTGCTTGGCCCCGCAATAGGCCGATTGCAGCGGGATCGACCGGTAGGACAGCGCCGAGCCCACCTGCACGATATGCCCGTGGTCCCTGCCCCGCATCCGTTTCAGCGCAGAGAGCGTGCCGTGCACGAAGCCGAGGTAGGTGACATCGGTGACCCGGCGGTATTCCTCGGCCGTCATCGCGTGGACGGGCGACAGGACGGTGACCATGGCGGCGTTGATCCAGATGTCGATGGGCCCGAAGGCGGATTCGATCCGGTCGGCCGCCGCATCGACGGCGGCGGCGTCCGCCACGTCGCAGGGGATGGCCAGGGCGCGGCCGCCAAGATCTTCCACCTCGGCCGCCGTGGCGTCGAGCCTGCCCGGGTCGCGGGCGATCAGCCCGATCTGCGCGCCGTCGCGGGCGAAGCGGCGCGCCAGGGCCCGGCCGACGCCGGCCGAGGCTCCGGTAAGTGCGATCGTGGTCATGCGGTCCCTCCTGTGGTCTGCGCGGTGTCAACCGCCGGCGTGGCCCGGCGGGTCCCGGCGGGCGGGCAATTTTGCCCTGCGGCTCAGCGCCGTTCGCCGTGGATGCGCAGCCAGCAATACCCGCAGGGCCCGAGCGAGATCTTTCGCCCGTCGAGCGCGGCCCGCTCCGCCGCGCCCAGCAGCATTGTCGTGCGCACCTCTTCGCCGGTCGCGGGGAGGGTTGCCTCGACCGCCTCGGCCGAGATGTTGTGCAGCGTCACCACGGTCTCGCCCTGCCAGTCGTACCGCAGCCCGAGCACGGCGTCGGGCAGGCGCGGCAGCACCTTCCAGGCACCCCAGCCGATTTCGGGACAGGCGCGGCGGGTGCGGGCCAGCGCCTGGACCTGCGTCATCAGCGCATCGGGCCGCTCGCGCTGGTCGGCGACGTTGACGCGGCCGTAGCCGAACGGCCCCTTCGAGACCACGGGCCGCACCGTTCGCTTCGTGGTGGTGGAAAAACCGCCGCGGCGCTCGTCGCTCCATTGCATGGGGGTCCGGACCGGGTTGCGTTCGGGCAGCGACTGGTCGTCGCCCATGCCGATCTCGTCCCCGTACCACATGACCGGCGTGCCCGGCAGCGCGAAGAGCAGCGAATGCACCATCTCCAGCCGCGCCTCGATCGGGCCGTCGAGTTCGGCCAGCATCGGCGCGAGGCGGCGCCGGATGCCGCGGTCGTAGATGCGCATGTCCGTTTCGGGTGCGAGGGCGTCGAACACCTCTTCCCGTTCGGCCTTCGTCAGCTTGTCGAGCGACAGCTCGTCGTGGTTGCGCAGGAAGATCGCCCACTGTGCATGGTGCGGCATCGTCTCGGGGCGCGTGCCGAGCGCGCGCGCCAGCGGCTCGGCGCTGCCGCGCACCAGGCCGAGGTAGAGATACTGGTTCAGCGGAAAGTCGAAGAGCATGTGCATCCGCTCGTCGCTGTCGAATTCGCGCCCGCCGAAGTATTCGGGCGCCTTGTCGCGGGTGACGTTGGCCTCGGCCAGCATGACGCCCTCGGCCCGGCGCCAGGCGAGGAAATCGCGCATCTCGGACAGCAGCAGCAGCGGTTCGCGCTTCGGCTCCTCCTTCAGGCCCTTGTATTCGATCAGGAACGGCACCGCGTCGATCCGGAAGCCCGAGACGCCGACCTCCAGCCAGAAGCCCATGATCCGCTGGATCTGCTCGCGCACCTCGGGGTTGGCGATGTTCAGGTCGGGCTGCCATTCGTAGAAGCGGTGCATGTACCAGGCGCCGGCCTTCTCGTCGTGGGTCCAGCAGGCGTCCTGCACGCCGGGAAAGATGATCCCCTCGGTGATGTCCGCGGGCTTCTCCTTCGACCAGACGTACCAGTCCCGGTAGGGGCTGTCGGGCGAGGATCGCGCGGCCTTGAACCACGGATGATCGACCGAGGTGTGATTGACCACCAGGTCGACGATGATCCGCATTCCCCGGTCCCGGGCGGCGCGGGTGAAGACGATGAAGTCGCCGAGGTTCCCGAGCCGCGGATCCACCCCGTAGAAGTCCGAGATGTCGTAGCCGTTGTCGCGGTTCGGGCTGGGATAGAACGGGTTGAGCCAGATCGTCGTGACGCCCAGAGCCTCCAGATGGTCCAGCCGGTCGGCCAGGCCCTGGAAATCGCCGATCCCGTCGCCGTTCGCATCCATGAAGGTCTCGACGTCGAGACAGTAGATGATCGCGTTCTTGTACCACAGGTCGAGCATGTCAGTCCCTTCGGGCCGGGGAGGAGGGGGCGTGCAGAAGCGCGAATGCCTCGTACGGGGCCAGATTCATGCGGGTGTCCAGACGGTCCCGCCGCTCGCAGTTGGTGATCAGGCAGGTGCCGGCGGTCTCCATCCCCGGCGGCAGGTCGAGCGAGACCTCCTCGCCCGTCCAGTTCGCGATGACGGTCAGCGCTTCGCCGTGCAGGTCGCGGCGGTAGGCGAAGACGGCCGGGTGATCGGGGACAAGCGGCGTGTAGCTGCCGAAGACGATAAGATCCATCTCGCGGCGCAGCGCGATCAGGCGGCGGTAGTGGGCCAGAACCGAGTCCGGGTCGTCCAGCTGGGCGGCGGCGTTGACCTGCCTGTGGTCGGGATTGACCCCGATCCAGGGCGTGCCGGTGGTGAACCCCGCCTGCGCGCCGTCCGTCCACTGCATGGGCGTGCGGGCGTTGTCGCGGCTGGAGATGGCGGCGCCTGCCAGGAATTCGGCGTCGGACATGCCGCCTTCGGTCATCAGGCGGTGCATGTTCAGCGTCTCCACGTCGCGATAGGCGTCGATGGAGCCGAACCCCGCGTTCGCCATCCCCAGTTCCTCGCCCTGGTAGACGAAGGGCGTGCCCTTCATCAGATGCAGCACGGTCGCCAGCATCTTCGCCGAACGGACCCGCCAGCGCCCCGGATCGCCGTATGCCGAGACCGCGCGCGGCAGGTCGTGGTTGCTCCAGAACAGCGAATTCCACCCGTCCTCGGCCAGCGCCGCCTGCCAGCGGTCGAGCACGCGCTTGAACTCCACCAGGTCGAACGGCTCGGGCGCCCATTTGCCGCGCGGCCCGCCCCAGAACCGGGTGATGTGGGCGAACTGGAAGATCATCGACAGCTCGCCCCGGTCCCGCCCGCAATAGAGCAGCGCCGTCTCGGGCGTCGCGCTCCAGGCCTCGCCCACGGTCACCACGTCGCGTCCGGCGGCGGTGGCCTGCATCATCTCGCGGATGCGGTCGTGCAGCTCGGGTCCGTCGACGGTGACGCCGCGGTCGACGTCCTTGCCGATCAGGTCGATCACGTCCATCCGGAAGCCCGCGATCCCGCGGTCGAACCACCAGCGCATCATCGCGTGGATCTCGGCCCGCATCGCGGGATTGTCCCAGTTCAGGTCGGGCTGGTGCCGGTCGAAGAGGTGCAGGTAGTACTGGCCCGAGGCGTCCAGCGTCCAGGCCGGCCCGCCGAAGGTCGACTGCAGGTCGTTCGGCGGCCCGCCATCCGGCGCGGGGTCGCGCCACACGTACCAGTCCCGCCTGGCCGCGTCGCGGCTGGCGCGCGCCTCCTCGAACCAGGCGTGACGGTCCGAGGTGTGGTTGACCACAAGGTCCATGACGATCCCGATGTCGCGGGCGCGAGCCTCGGCGATCAGCCGGTCCATGTCGCCCATCGTGCCGAATTCCGGCGCTATGGCCCGGTAATCGGAAATGTCGTAGCCCATGTCGCACATGGGCGAGGCATAGACCGGCGACAGCCAGACGAAGCCGATCCCGAGCCCGGCCAGATAGTCGAGGCGCGAGATGATCCCTCGCAGGTCGCCGATGCCGTCTCCGTCGCTGTCCTGGAAGCTGCGCGGATAGATCTGATAGCCGGTGGCGCGGGTCCACCAGGGGGCGTTGTCGGTGTCCATGCCCATGGTTTAGCGCCAGCAAGGGTCGCGGCGAGGGTGCAATATCGCGAGATCGGCTCCAGAGACCTGCTCCCTGCACAAGGTCGACACCCCCGGCCTCGAGCGGTCCTGCCGCCAGTGGGCTTGAAACAGACCTGCTGTGACCTCGTGAAGCTGAAGGTCGGGGACGTCCATACCGCTGGTCAGGTCAAGGAACGGGCTTCGATCAGACAGAGCATGACCGCGACCAGCACGGGCCGGCTGAAGCTGAACATGCTGCTCTCCTTCGCGCAGTTCGAACGGGAGGTGACGGCCGAACGGATCCGGCACAGGGACCGGGTTCATGCGGGCCGGCATCCGGCGATCATCGATCCGGCCCGCTGGCTCGCGCTTCAGAGGCGACTGCAGGAGAATGCAGACCGGTCGCGGGCGGGGTCCGCAGCAGGACGATCGTCGCTGCTCTGCGGAAAGATCGTCGACGAGACCGGCGATCGGCTGACATCGTCGCATTCGCGGACGCGGGCCGGGGTGCGGCTTCGCCGTGATCGCTGCCGAGGAAGGCACCTCGAAGCGGCGCATCCAGCACATGATCGAGCTTGCCTTCCCGGCGCCGGACATCGTGCGCGATGTGCTCGACGGCCGTCAGCCGCTCGGCTTCACGTCCGACTGGTGCAGGACCCACACGCTGCCGTCGGACTGGAACGAGCAGCGGCGCATGCTCGCCGCGCTCCGATCCCCCAGAACCTCACCTGCTACCGCGAAATCGGCCAGCGCCGACTTCGGTGAATTCCGGGCCTTTCCTGCGGAGAATTCCGGGTCTGCGCAGAACCGGCGCCCTCGCAACCTGCAGATATCCCGGCGCAATATGCCACCGAACTCGTACCGTCTGGATGCGGGGAAGTGTCTGGCTGCGGGGCTGGTCTGAAGCTATCCGGTCTTTGCTGCCGTCACGTGCCTTACAGGGAATGCACAGGGAAATTCCCGCCCTGGACCCCGTCCATGGCGGCCTCGACTCCTGACGCAGCAACCATGTCGATCTCGGGGATGTGGATGGCGCCGTCGTCGTTGACCACCTCCAGCGCCGCCTCGTCCTCGACCATCTCGCGGACCACGCAACTGGGACGAAATCATCCCGCGCGATCTGGTGTGACGGCCGGCCTGATCGAAGGCCCCATCACCGCCGCGGATCAAGACGCGAACCGTCCGTGACAAGGGAGTTCAGCGTCAGGCCGGGGCCGGGTGCGTCGTCAGGAGGAGAAATCGAGGAGATCCTGGTGGACGGATCGGGCAACCCGGTCGCTGCCGGGATCGAGGTCGGCGGCTTCCTGGATCCGGGCATCGACGACGTCGTGATCATGCTCTCCGACATGACCTTCGAGGTCGACGCCTACCGGACCACCATGACCGAGGGACAGCTGCAGAGCCTGCCTGCCCGGGACGATTGACCAACTCCGGGTGCGCTCCGGGAGGGGCTGCCGGCAGTAGCCCGGACCCGTCATCGCGGGAGGTCGACGACGAGTCGTCGCGCGATCGACATCTCGACCCTCACCGGTCCTTCCGGCTGAGGTACGAACTGGTC